>JAABUI010000002.1_pt1 | contig 633372 bp, 730 predicted proteins | sample 5559111 | NCBI WGS metagenome assembly JAABUI01 (sample SAMN10711870, study PRJNA513365) | rock metagenome | isolation source: Antarctica rocks | place: Antarctica: Victoria Land, Buttleship Promontory
GACTAGTGATCTATATGCTGCAGTCTCTATCATTGCTATGTTCATTGAATCGAAAGACGAAGCGAAGTTGACTGAATTAGATGATTTCACGATTTTACTGAATGAAGATGACTTCTCGCTGAGTCGAATGACGACAGAAGAAGTAGATCTCTTTAGTATTTGAGTAGAAGTCGAACTCTTCTGTTCTATCGCGATTTTCTTGCTCGGAAGAACAGTCGAATGAGCTTTGATAGAAGCTTTGATATGAGCTTCGAAACTAGAAAATTGAAGGCGATCGTCTCTCATATCAATAGTCACTTCGATCTTGTTCATTCATGTTTTTCCGAGAATCATCTGATGTTGATCTAATCGAATGATCAGCATAGAAACGAAACGTTTCATATGATCTTGAACAGTTAGATTCGAATAAATCGCATGAGTAATGAGCTTTTTTGCATAATGATCATCGAATTTCCTTATTGATTTGAGCTTGGTTAAAGATAAAGATTCGATTTGCAAATGATCACAAACATTCTGCGCGATTAATTCATCAATGAACGAATAGTCAGCTGCTTCAGTGTCAATCAATGACTTTAATGAGTAACTAATTTCATTGCTAGATAGTACACATTCAGTAGTCAAAGATTTCGAAGCAAAGAGATCATTTGAGCTGCTCGTTGTTGAAGAAATTAACACATCTTTCATCGCGCCTTTGATGAAAGTCACTAGTTTTTTGCCTCATTCTTTGATTTCTCTGTAAATAATTTCTTCTCTTCTTTCGACATGATGATCTCATTGAGGCGAGAGATGAATGCACGAGATGTCGAAGTACTAGCCTTCAGATGAGAGCAGTTCTTTGAAAGATGATTCGATACTTTACAGTTGAAGCAGACGATTGACATTCTTGATCATTCAGATTCGAAAGTGAAAAAAGTAGCGAGTCGAACATAGCTAGTAGTCGAGATTGAAGCTGATGTCGACGAAGAAACAAAACGTTTTTTCGAAGCTGCTATCGATTTGACTGTTCGTTGCTCGTCACGTAGCTGATAATTGACTCGTTGTTTGTTATTCACATCTTGAAGAAAGATCTTGAGCTTATCAAGCGAGCTAAACTCTATGAGACAAACTGACAACGCGTTCTGAAGACGATTGTTGATTTTATTCTGAATGTCGTTCATCAGAGTGACATCGTCGTAGTTCAGAAAGCTGAATATTCTAGTGAATTCTGAATAGAAAGAGCTGAAGAGCTTGTTGAGCTGCTTCAGAGCGATGTATTTGCAACGACACTTTCGAATCAGATTCTGATCTTCATAAATTTCTTTCAGATGTTTCAATAGCTCTGATAGTGATTGATAGAATGAGAGAGTATCAACACGATGCTTTGCATAGATTTGCTGATCAGCATCGCCTTCTAGTCTGAAAATCACATAGACAATATGAATCTTTTCAGTAGAGTAATGATTCACATTGACATCGAGCTTGTCAGCTATTTTGATGTTTCATGTCTCTCAGATAGAATCATCTGTTTCGATGAAGATGAATGAATTCGAAAGCTTGACGAACTTGTGATGATCATTCTCGTTTTCGTTATCAGATAAAGTAGAAGATTCTCGTTGAGAATGAGCTTCGAAAGTCGAGCTTCGTTCAACTTCAGAGCAACGAATCGAAGCTTCTTTCTGATTGACTCGTTGTTCAGCTGACTGAGTATCTTGACGAGACATAGATCGATCAGCTTGACGTTGTTTCGCTCTGAAGTTCAATCGCTCGCCTTGTAGCTGATTGATCTTTTTCTCTAGCTCATCGTTTTTATCAAAAGCGACTTCTAGTTGTTTCGCTCTCTTTTTGTGATCGTCTTGTACAAGAAGTCAGTGTTCATTGAGTTGTAGAGTCAAGTCTCACTGACTTCGAAGTTCGTTCAGCATATTGATGACTTCGTCGAATTGATTGCTGACTCAATGAAACAGTTGTTCTTCGATGTTTATGTTTCATGAGATGACAGCTTTCTCAGCTTCGACTGAAGCATCGATGAATAGAAGTGAAACTCTTCTATTGACAGTGCTTCTAAGCAGATGAGTTGTTTGAAGCTCAACTGACTTGACGTCGCGTGTCATGATGAGAGAAGATAAAAGTTGTTGAGATAAGAATAGATGAAGAATTGATGTTTTGAATTGCTGTTTTTTGATGAGTGAAAATTCAAAGAATTTCTTGTGAATTTCAGGTAATAATTGAGTGCTTTATTTGAAGAATTTCTTACGAATAGAATGGTGAAAATGAGTGTAGAATCGAAGAATTCCTTGCGATCTAAAATGATGATGCAAATTTGAAGAATCTCTTGCAAATTTTTCTTACTGAATAGATTGTTTCGTATCGTCTATTCGTCGATAGCAGAATAGTAGATGATGAGCATTTATCTAATGTTAGAGATCTGTCTAGAGCGAGTCAGATAGAGGTGTCATTTAACTAGAAGATAAATGCTAAGAAAGAAAGATAGCTACGGGAAAGAAGCTGGCTACATATGTGTGTTTCTCAGCCGACGCTAGGCTCAATAGGGACTAGTCAAGGTGACGGAGCGAGGATAGGCCTGATAAGGCTAGAAGGCTGAGCCTGGCAAGGCTAGGATCGTGACACTATGCGAGCAACAATGCTAAGAACTGAACCCTGACTATAGTATGATCAATACCTTAACACAACAAGCTTTGAATTGAAACCTGCTCAATGCTATCATCACACAATGAAATCGTCGTCAAAACTTTCTCAAGATCAATGTATGAAGTCAGAATGAGCTTGATATGTCAACTCAAAGTCTATTCTGCCAGCAATTACGCTCAACAAGAAGATCGATACGTCTTTGTTTCGCAAGCTTTTCATAGAAGAGATAAGATATCTGAAGTGAAAGAAGAACGACTTCATAGTTCTAACTAACATATTCGACCGAACAATGAATAAAGAGACATGAGCTTTACTGAAAAACGAACTGAACATGCATCTGTGACATCAGAGAGACGATCTCAATCTTACGAAGCACGACTGGCTAAGAACAACAATGCATACCATGATACAGCAGCTAGTACGCCAGAATTAGTTATACTACGCTATCATCATAGCTCTGCGGCCTGATCATGAGACCGATCTTCTAGTCTTTTCATATTTCATGAAATGCACGTTGAAGAAATACTCAGCATCCGTTAAACATGTAGATCTCAACGTCAATGATCTGCTAAGTGACAGAGAACAATGTCAAACTCAAGGCACTGCAGTCTTTGCGGATGAATCGATCGATAATGAGAACGAGCTCATTCTAGGGCTGCATCATCGCATGAAGCAATGGTGGAAGAAAGTCACGAAACGAAGACTGGCAATCGACGGAGGAGGACCCGCCTGCCCTCGCGTCTCCTGTTGCTTCTGCGCCTGTGCCCCCCATTGCCCCCGCGCCTATGCCTTGTCCTGCCTCTGCTTCTGCGAAAGACGAAGTCGTACCTTCCCGCACCCTCTCATCATCAGTTGTTCCTGTAAGTTCTTCATCTGACGTTTCGAGGTCGTTACTCACACGTTTTAAGCCCTCGCCTTCTGGTATAAGCGGCCGTAGTGCTGAGCCGCCTTCTCACAGCGTCGTGCCTGAGATGTTCAACGAGAGCGATGATCGAAGGTCAGAACTCAAGTGGGTGAATCAATCATGTTCGGCAGAAAGTGTTCGTATATTCATGCCGCATTTACCACACGACAACAAGGGAAACTCTGATGAGAAGCGAATTGCAGTTTCTATCTATCATACTGCAGTCTCGAAGAATGAAATCAATCTAAAGATTGCGAAGTGCGAGACGAAGAACGAAGTATCAGCCTCGCTGCGAGATCTACGACTCACAAATGCAACCTCTCTACAACATTATGTACTCTCGAAGTCGCAGCAATCATAACAACGAAAGTCATCGAAGATCACTTTAAGCTTATGAAAGTCGATTTGAAAGAAAATTAATTGCATGCTAATGTTCTTGTACAGTTTATACATCGACTTCGTTCGAGTGTTATTCATCGCAGATCTCATGATCTGTCGTTCATTCATTTTCAACTTAACTTCAAGTGTATAATATTTTACAATCATGAAGAAAATTCTCTGGGCCTTGATTACGAGCAATCTAAAAAAGAATCAGCTGCTCAAGATCATGAGACTGTTTCAAGAAGATTCTGTAGTTATGACTAAGTTCGTCGCAGTGAAAATCGAGTCACCTCAATATATTATAGACACAATCTCAGTGATAAGCCAAGAACTAATTCTCATTAAGACTCATTATCTAGTACAATTAGATTCGAAGTGAATGATGAGCACACAGAATCAAGCAAAGAAAAGAATATGACATATCATGCAAACGAGACTCATCATTATATATAGCATTACATGCACAGATTTCAACATTGAAAAAGTGATTGACAACAGACAGCTTCGTCAATGAAGATTGTTTGATAAAATGCTTGAGTCTCAGAAGCTGAATGTTTATGATCTTACTCAAGATGATTTCGATGTCAAAGAATTTATAAATGATGAGAATTCAAGCTACACTCTTGATTGAGATGTTTTCATCAATACAAAAGCACAACATTAAGTGAACAATTGAAATGAAAGCGAAAATTCTCGAATTGAGAGTCTCTCTGAATTCAAATACATGAATACATCTTTTCGTGTATCGACAATAGCAACAAGTACAACTGTTATGTCTTGAAAACATTCAACAGTATCTAGAATGATCTCAATCTTCAACTATCAAATTCGTCAAACACTATCATTTTTCAATGCTGTTGAAAGAAAGAAGTCTATCAAGAAATTCTCACGCAAGACTATGATTGCATCACTACTCTCTCAATATCATCAGCTTATAGACTATTGAGCGAAGTAGATCTTGATTCTCTTGAGTTCGATCTTTAATATTATTAGAACAGAGCAGTCATTCAAGTTGTCTTCTTGAAATGTCGATTAACATCTTTAAGCAGCTTGGAAAGATGATCGAGCAATCGAAGAAAGTCAAAATCGAAGCTCAATTTTTACATGAAAAGAGAAATAACAATGATGAAATGAGATGTCTCTGCATCTCATGTCTGCGATCATTCAAATTGCAAAGCGAAAGCAAGCAAGCAAGATATCGAATGTTTCTCATCTAACTCTTCATTCTATCATCTGCTGATTTTGACGTTGTCATATATCTCTTTGCTTTTCGTTTGTCTCTTTCGTCGCTATATTTGAGCATGAGCCTGACATGCTCGAATTGACACATTTCAATTGAGAAAGTGATTTTGATGAAGATGATGATCATGAGTTGAGTGACTTTATTGAAACGAGATAAATCTCATCTTTATGATGAAGAAAGAAGACACATCAACATCATGCATAAGATTTCTCTTGCTTTCGTTGCTTCTCATGCTTTCGTTGCTTCTGATGCTTTTGTTCAGTTATTGTGAACTCTGAAATCATGCTTAATCTAGTAGCAATGATTAAAAGACTGCGAGTGCTCAGCTCTTTTTCTCGACTTTCGCAATTGAAGACAACGAAGAATCTTCTCTGTACTGATGAACACAGCATTGAAAGATCAGAGATAAGTTCAAATAAGCACAAAGACTCTGTATAAGATGACTGATAACTCTGAAAACTTGTATCATAAACGTCACGTAAGAAAGTTCTGCAATCACAGTCATTGCTCTAAGATAGCAACAATTGACAAGCTCATCAAGAAGTGAGATTTCAACGAGAAAGTGATGTTCTGTTCGATGAGTTCTGTGCAAGCGAAAATACTCTATCATGTAAGTAATCATGTTGTATGCTGCGCTGCTTTCTTAGTAACGTGATGATGAAAGTGACAAGACTACTTCATATTATCGATGTTAACTTCAAATGTATAGTATTTCACAATCATGAAGAAAATTTCTTGTGCCTTGATTACGAGCTCTCTAAGAAAGAATCAGCTGCACGAGATCATGAGATTGTTTCAAGAAGAATCTTTAGTTGTGTCTAAGTTCATCACAGCGAAAATCGAGTCATCTCGATATATTATAGAAATAATCTCAGTGATGAATCAAAAGCTAATTCTCACTAAGACTCATTTTCTAGTACAATTAGATTCGAAGTGAATGATAAGCACACAGAATCAAGTGAAGAAGAGAATATGATGTATCACGCAAACAAGACTCATTGTTACATATAGCATCATATGCACAGATTTCGTCATCGAAAGTGTGATTGATGACAGACAGCTTCGTCGATGAAGTTTGTTCAATAAGATGCTTAAGTCTCAAAAGCTAAACGTTCATGATTTTATCAAAGATGATCTCGATTTCAAAGAAAATATAGAAGATGAGAATTTAAGCTTCACTCGTGAATGAAACGTTTTCTTCGATACGAAAGCATAGATCATCGAAGAGTTCATTGAACATATTCAAAGTTCAATGAATGCTGACTTAAAATCTGATTTCATCGCAATGATTTTGATTTTTCACAGCTATGATATGTCTGACACAGGTTAGTGTATTACATCGATCGATGACGACACACTGAGTGTACAGCGCAACATCAAGCAGAATTTCTTTCCTAAACAACATCTGATAGTAGAAGTAAACAATGAATAGAAGGTCGCTCTTCTGCAACGAGATACCTTATCATATTGTTTGTTGTTATTAGCGCGAGGAATGATGATTGTTGATGTTTACATCTTCTTTGTTTTGAAGAAGTGAGAATTTTAGCCGGCCTCGCTTCTGTTCTCATCTTCAACTTACACCTTTGACATTGAGATTCTGCCTGATCTTCACATTCTGTCTGTAACTTCTTGTACATGTCTTGAGAGTCGAGTACGATCGTCATGGCTCTAACCGTGAGTATAATTCGGCTTCCTGACTTGGTGTGCAATGAGCTGACAATATCAACGTCTCAAGATGAGTAAGAAGAGAAGAAGTCGACGATCGCACAGTCCCCCGTCGTTCATGTCTCTTAGTAATAGAAATGTTCTTGCTCTTCGCCTGCCTGCTTCGCCCGTCGCTCGTCCTCGTGTCTCTCGCGTTGCACCTGATCGAAAACCCGCTCCGTCTGCCCGTCCTGCTGTCTCTCCGCTATCTCCATATATGCAGAATTTGTCACCTGCTGTCGTGCAGCATCATAAGACTGCACTCAACGTTTACCGCAAGGGTGTTCCTGTTCAGCCCGAAAATAGGTGTAAGAAGTGTAGTGGCAGAGGAGTAGAGTGTGTAAAGATCAAATTCCCTACAGGCAAGGAATCGAGGAAGTGTGCCTTGTGCGCTGTCACTGGAGGTCACTGCGTGTACGATGCACCTGATTTGTAAGTATAATTTCCGATGACTTCGAGGTACGAGAATGTCGCGGTTGACCGATGCTTAGGAACTATGCGCAATTCATGTGAAACATATCATCATTCAAGAAAAGAATATGCAATTGATTTTTCGTTTAACGAACGAGAAATTTACGTTCGAAAATAGCTTGAATTACATGACTAACAGGCGCTTTTTCTACATCTTTGCGCAGTCATTGCTCTAGTTTCGCTTGTTTTTCGAACAATGCACGTTTGAAGAGAGTTTACAACTCTTCGATGGGGCATCGCCTCCGAGCCCGGTAATCGGAGGAGAGACTGCGGTAAAAAAACGCATCTCCCTCGCAGCCCTTTGCGAATTTCCAGCACTGACAATCTCTTCATTTCAAGTCTCAAAGAATGACTGGCAAAGACGGCCTCAACGCCACTCCTTTGCACGAGGCCACAAGCTCTGTTCACAAATTACGCAACACCTACAGAAACTGTGCTTCGCTCGAGAGTCTACGCTCAAAACGTTCACGAGATCAAGGCCCGTCTTCCTCGCGTTTAACTTGATGCTTTGATTTTAGGTCAAGGGCTTGGAGATGGAGAATGCGTTCTTTATAAGACTACCTCGAAGGAGGATGTCAAGGCCGTGAAAAACGCTCAATGACAACGACCTCTAAAAGAACAAGTCATAGCAAGCTAAATTATCAAAGGTGGTTTAGTTCTCATACAAAGACCAACTAGGACAGGCAAGACCACAATAAATATATAATTGAATTCGGGGCTGTTCTGATGGGGAAGGCGCCTTCGAATGTCGTTCTACAGTCGATGACCTGCGGATTGGTTTTGAAGATGAGAAATCTGTTTGCCGTGTTGGCTGCGAACAAGTGTGAGTATTGTGTAGATTGAAGCATCTATTCAACCATCCAACATCCACAACTTCTTCAATTCTCAAATCTACCATCAAGCAAGCCTCGAGCTCTCTGCTTACTTCCACTCTGATTGTATAAACCAAATAAATCCTTAGAATGGTTGCCCCTACTATGCGTACAGTGCGACGGACCGACCTACCTTGTTTTTGCAAACTTGATCTGGCAAGTTGCCAATCTTCGAAGGGAGGTACAATGGGTCTTGCATTTATTGCCAACCTGATGTGAGTAACGAAAATGTCGTTGAAATTTTCCAAAAATGTGCTGGCGTGGGAGATACTGTAAATGTAGGAAGGTCAGGACTAGTGGGGGGGAGGATCCTTGGGATAAGGAGATCCAATATGCGTTTTCAACGTAGGAGTGGCAAGTTATCATGGCAGGAAGCAGAAAGAAAAGTAGCGGAGAAACAAAGGTGTGGACAAAAAGAACGCTCACTTGAAAGTTAACCAATATACTTGATAGTTTTGAGACTGTTCAGCAGCACCATCGTCTTCATGAAGTCCGGATGCAACAGACTACAATGCTTATGAAGTGTTGGGAAACAGGGAACAGTTGCCTCCACGTTCTCAGTTGCCTCAGAACCTCAGACATGTCTTTTGCGGCTAAGCCCCTTGTTCATACTCTGAGGGAGCGAACGAGGTGGTCATGGAGGCATGGGGTAAATGCTCGTCGACGGCAAGGCGTGGATGGCTCGATTTCGAACGCGGGAGGCTGCGATCAATGTGCTAGATAATTCACAGCTGAAAGACTTTTCGAGTGCGCGCCTTGGAAAGTCGAAATACATAGGAAAGAAAAATTCGTGATAGCTATCAAGCAAAAAGTGGGAATCGGACACTCAGGACTGACTCTTTGCGAAGCTTGGAGAAAACTATCTGAATAATGTCGCAGCGGTCGCAGATCATTACTCTTTCGAGAAGAAGAATGCTATATGCATATACATGCATATATGCTCCTTCTGACCCTCATACCTTAACATGGAGTAGGCAGATCCTCTTCCAAGCACCACTCTCAGACGTCAAGAAAACAGTTACAAACACCGCCTCCTCTTTCGCCAGGCGAACCCAAACAAGAGAACAGACCCAGCACCCCTTAATAAGGATCAGGAGACTGTTGAACGGTTCGAAAATTGATGACGTCTTCGACAGAGCTTAGCTCCCTCACCCAATGGCTAGGACACTTCCTTCTGGGGTCAAGCAACCAATCAAATTAAAAGCTGTTCAAAAAGCAGAGACAAATTTGGGCCTGGTCATGGACCGCCAAGTCAACAGCAGAGAAACACGCAAATATATCCAGTACCATTTCTGGGATTCTAGCAACATGCGGAACTCGTACAAGTCTTGAAAGACCGATCGAGACGCTCGACTGGAATTATGATTGGTATAAAACGAAGTGTCTGATATTTATGAATTTGGCCTACTTCAATTGAAAAGCGCAGAGCTGCAGACTTTGTCAAGACTTACACGAATTAGCCAGAAGAGCTCGACTGTGTACACGAAACGCTTAGCGTGTTGAGCATCATTAATCGAGATGAATATTCTCCTCAAACAACGAAAACGCGACCAAATGATCGAATACGGTTATGAAGTCAAGACAAAGAACGACAACGAACCTCAATAGAAGAAACTGTGGCCGCACCAGACTACGACGAAACAACAGATACCATAGCGGCAAACTTTGCTCCATCTCAGTAAATGGTTCGACAAATCGACGGTTTTTTCAAACACTCATGACTCTTGGCGGGTTTCTTGAAGCTATTGATGGCCTCAGAATAGCATTGAAAATCTCCCTCAAGAGTCGTCATTATTACACGACGTCTTGAGATACGAGGATGGCTGTGTTCTCAACAAAGTGTTTATGGAACATGCCGGTGCTTCCGATTACGTGAAGGTGGAAGAGCTTGGCTTCGATGCTTCAAACATTCGGATCTCATCTATTACTGCGCATTCGACACAATCTGGCGATGAGAGACTACAATGCAGCCATCAGTAACGTTTATTCAAAGGAACTTTCCGACCTTGTGTTATACACAAACACGCAGTCTACGTTCATGGCTCTCAAGAATAATGATCCGAAGTTGGTATATGTCGACGCACATAACGCTGGCAACGACTCGGTGAGCAACTGTCAACTGTTCAGAGAAACAAGCGTCGAGCTGTAACTTCAGATGCTGTTCGGTAAGTCCAGCGGCCTTCATCAATGATGTCTTAGCCGAAGTGAAAGCTGTCAGGACGTTGGATCCTTCAAGCTCCCCATCATCGTTCGAAATGGCTCAGACAATGTTGGAAGAAGCGGGGATAGAATTAGACAACGGCGAGCTAGTAATTGTAGAAGGTGGCGGGCTTGCAAGGTAAGCTCGACTTTCGGATAGAAGATCTTTCACCTGACTATGCCATTGTTGGCGTCCATGCTCAGACTTCTTAAACCGAGGATGCACAGCCCATTCGACGCCTAGCGCTGAGGACGACGACGGGCTGTTCAACCCGGGGGCGGTGTGATTGGAACCATTGCTATGACGGACCAGCTAGCTATACGAATGTAGCTAGTCGTGCTTTAGTTAATTTGCCATGATCTTAAACCTGTTCCATGTTTTCTATGTGACAGTTCGTATGACCTGCCAGAACATAGGATCTTCCCATACCAAGCCTTTAGCATTCATTCATCAACTTGAATCTTTCGAGTTCGGAGGAGGGTACTGGTGATCTTAATCAGTTATGGCTGTCGGTTCTAGTAGGGCGTTCAGAACTCGTTTGAAACGATTCGTAATAAGGGTGCTTGTATTAGCACAATTCTTATTGTGCCCGGAAATACGTGTGTGCAATATTATGACTGGCCTCATACAGTCGCAGCAGCAGCAGCTAGCAGACGAATGAAAGAGCAATCCAGTCATAAGGCATTACTTGAGGCACAAAAGCGTCATGTCTGGGAGAGTTTCGCGTCTTAATCCACGAATAGTATCGTCTCTCAGAATAATGCTCCTAGCCCACCTCCTTCAGATACGTTTCGTTGACTTACATCTAGAACAGCCGTGAGAAGCTCGGATTAAAGCCGGAGACGATTACGCGTATCCGAGTCAATCTTGACGAGGCCAAATCTCGAGAAAAAAAAGGACTTGGTTAGCAGCGGACGAAGAAACAAACAACATTGTCTGTAGTAGGGAACAAGCTTATGCATATGTTACAATATCTCTTCAGGACTTCGTGATCTGCTGCACAGGACTTGAATAGAACCTGGACAGCAAACAGTGATAAAAGATCAGTTCATTGGATGTGTAGATTGGCTCCATGTGCCAAAACAAGAGGCGGTCTTGCTAACATTTGAGAGGACTGATTGCAAATTTCATGTTTTTAAGTACCGGCATGTCTAAATGAAGGTGCAACCTCCTCGACATGTCGAAGCTGTGCATCTACCTTTGCAACGCCAGAGTGGGGGGGCTGAACAGCGAGAAGGACTTGTTCGGGCGGTTTGCTAGACTTCGCACAGGCTCGGCCTCCAGTGGTGAGAGGTGACGGTGGTTACTGGACACGAATTTCATGTACTCCTTTGACGCCTACAGGACTTGGCTGCAGTTCCACCATCTCAACCAATTAACAACCTCCATGTATCCTCGAGGCCGACGTGAAGTTGCACTCCTTGACGTCTGCACCTCAGCCATCATCAGCGTCCCTCGGAGTTGGCACTTTGGTCATTGCCATCACGCCATCACGCCATACTCAGCGAATACTGTACTGGGAGAGTAGCCGGGCGTGTGTGTGATATCCGGACAGCAAACAACGACAAATGGATATCCCGGCTGCCTATCAGCATGACTAATCAATCACCTTATCCCACAGCCTACTTTCTACAGGGTGACACTTCACGCCATCCGCAATCGTCATCGCACTTGGCTTGTACTAGCACCACGACAATGTCTTCCACATATCCCAATCCTTCATCTCCTGTAAAGTATCTCGTTCTCTTCAAAGTCAGGAAACGTTGTGCAAAGAGCGATTACCGTCATACTACGCCTTGAGAAAGTAGGTGAAAGGATAACCCAAGAGCTGCAATCTATTATCTTGCCAGGCGCAAAGCCCGCAGCCTAAGACCTGGAGTAAACATCACAGCAAAGCAAACTGACAATTGGAGTGATTATAGGATACACTATACTTCCTACCGGATCATGACTTCCGAACAGGCACCCATCACCTCCCACGGCCGCGGCGGTGAGCCCATCCAATGTCCTAATGATACCTCTACCGCCAGCGCTGAATCATCAGCATAACAGGCGCCGCAAACATTGGACGCGATGACACACTGTAAGACTCTACTCCCTCCCCAGCCCAGCAGCATAACCAGCGCCCAAACTCTCCATGCGCTAACCACTCCCTCCCCGCAGCTACACCGACGGCGAAATAGTCCGTGAAGGCCCCGTCGGCGACCAAGGCAACGGCGCCTATTCTGCTGGCGTACGACGCCCTCTCACCCTCCCCTAACCCTTCCTCCCCACCCACCCCCAAGCTCCACATCTCCTACACCTAAGCCCCAAGTCAACGCTGACATGCTCCTCAACTCTATAGCGTGGCGGCGCAGGCAACATCGACTCCCCCCACCAAAAAGCCACGAACACCATTCCGGGCGATGAGGACGTGGTGCCGGAAACAGCGATGCGAGAGAGTGGAGAGGGGTATGAGAACTATCACACTGGGGTATGTCGAGCCTCGTTCTCTTCCAAAATCGGTAAAAGCGCTATTTACGCATTCATTTCTTCCCTCCATTAACCTCTTCAAACCGCCACAACCCCCACCCTCCCCAGAAACCTCCGCTAATCCTCCTCCCCCAGCGTGGCGGTGAAGGCAACGTCCACCGCGAAAAAGGCTCCCAGATGCACGAAGGCCTCGCGGACAAGCTAAAGCACAAGATGTTTGGCAAGAAAGAGGAGAAATGATCCTCTCTCCCTGACATCTGGTATTTAGGGAGGACTCAGGAACGAGGGGGGTGGTAATGATTTGCGAGCATGGTGTGTGTTTTGTGTGCTTGACTGATGGATGAATGGGTGGATGGATGGGATAGAACAGAATACCCGCTCTTTTCTTTTGCTTCTAGTTCGGTGTAGATAGATTTTTTGATTAGGCTTGGTGGTTGCTGCTGAGCATTAACGGGATACGTATGACTTCGCTGAAAGCACTGTTCACATGCCTACTTATGCGTGTGGGGGGAGTTGAGGTGTGTGTACAAGGTTTCTTACCCATCAATAATCCTCCCATGGAACCCGCTTTAATCATCCCCACACTTCTAAACCCCCTTAAAAAACCCAACCAACGCCTCCACCCAAATATACTACACCACGACAAACCCACAGATCCACTTCTCCCCCCACCATTGCCCCCTCATCTGCACCATCTCACCTCCTATACAATCCCTTCATCCTCCCTGTCGCAAACGCCGCCCCCACCGCACTCGCCGCGCCAATAAACAAACACACGGCAATGGCATTCGGACCCTCGGCCGCCTTGGCCACATGCTCCTCCCCACCCTTATGCAACTCCGGGCTCTTCCCCGGCTCTAGAATACTAAACACAATCATCGAGATAAAGGTGCCTACAAATTGCGGTAGGGTCGTAAATAGGTTCAAGATGCCCAGGTAGATGCCTGCTGTCTCCCCCGTAGAGGAGGAGGGGGCGTCGGTGGAGTCGAGGTCGCGGTCGAGGTGATTGAGGCGCAGGAGTGTGGGGGAAGGGGCGGGGGAGAAGTCGTTGAGTGGGGCGTCGGAGAGGCGGCGATAAGTAGAGCCGTTGGCGAGCATGGTGGTCGGGGCGGTGAGGCGATTAATTTCAATGCCCATGAACGCGAAGGGGGCCCAGCAGGCGAGGGCCCAGGGGCTGTTGCCGTCAGTGAGCGATTGGCTAGGGGAATATGCGAGAGGAGAACGGGAAGACGTACATTCCGCAGATCGAGACTAGGATGGTTGCCATGCGTAGAGATCTTACAAACGGCGCTAGAGACATGGAGGCTGCGAAGATGAGATGGCTGTACATCCATGCGGTGAGGAGATCCGGTTTGTACTTATTGATTGTTGCGACTAGGGGAGCGATTTTGGGTGGTGGTCGGGGAGTAAATCCTCGTTTCTCGTTATCAGGAGACTGGACGATCCAGGGGAGGAGGACGGAGCCAACAAAGGTGATGACAGAGAATATGACAAGGGAGAAAGACCCGATGCGGCCGACGTCGCCAAGCGTGTCGGTGGAATTTTCAATCGAGGCGTGCTTTTCGTAACGAAAGTAAGTCTCGCCAACCCAGGTCGTGCTATAGAACAGGAAGGGAAACCATCCTAGGACGAATTAGCGAGACGGCGACAATTACAACTGGAAAGAGATATCACCTATCCAAGCCCAGAACTGTACCCAACAGATGGCTTGTATCCGATCTGGTAGGTGCAAAGTGGTTTTGAGGATCTTACTCACTGTCTTGACGGCTCCAGACTTGTCCGCATCTCTGCAACAGTAAGACTTCGACACCTAAGTTGTTTAAGCAATGCTTCGTACCTTGCTGCTGATACCAATACTCGCTCTTCCACCGCCCATGAAGTAACCCCAACGGCAAACGCCAACGAGGCAGCAGCAATCACCGTCAGTTGCTTGAACTGGGAGTCTCCCAAAAGAGTTCCAAATATGTTTGGGAGGTTGATAGTCCCTGCACCATATCCTATGAGATGGCCAACCGCAATCATCCTAGTTGCTTCAGGATCTCAATGTCCGTAGAACTGGTAATGAAGGAGAGAGGGCTTACCCCAAGCAGATCCAAGCTGCTGCTTTGGGATCGGTAATGTATCAACAATAAGACTTCGACATGACGACTGCACTAGAGTGAAACCATTAAAATAACATCTCGCTTTTTGCGTAGCCCACTTACCAGCATTGATGGCAAAGTCCACGGCGTATATGCTAACGACAGCCAGAGTGATAGTACAGGTCCGTTTCTGCGAATCGTCAGCTCCAGTACGTCCTTAGCAACGTACTTCCCTACTCACCAAATCGGTATCTTCAATGAAGATACCTACAATTTCTGCTGTCCATCCAAGTACCAATAAAGCAAAGCCGACGATTATGGTACCACCAATCATGAATGGTCTTCGTCGTCCCCACTTCGACCTCGAACTATCCGCCAGCACACCTATGACTGGCTGCATTATGAGTCCCGACAATGGTCCGGCGATCCATACTAGGGATGTATGGGCTTTACTTAGGCCGAGTTGAAGAAGGTATGGGGTGCCATCTGCGAGCAATATGTTAGCGCCTCTGTGTCGCACTTTTGGAGAATCGAAGTGCCATACATGTCATCTCTATGCCCCAGGTAAACCTGCCGGACGTTTCATGAGAAAATCGTCCTTACAACTTGTACAATGGAAGACGCTTACTGTAGGCCAATCAAGCTGAAAGTCAATAACGCCATTTGCAACGACTCCGACGAGCCTTTGATTGAAGGTGTGCCCGTCCATGATGCCGCTTGAGGCATTTCCTCCTCGAAACTCTCCTCCTCACCTTCTACCATTCAACTAGGCAGATGCGGCCCTTTGCATGGATCGTGGAGCGCCGTGCTGTAGTCTCTTGCGCACAAGCCTCAATTGAGATGACAAGGATTGCAATGCGATAGTGGATGAAGGTGCCGAATTGAGCAGATGACCTCTTGCGCAGTTTAGAGTAGAAGAAGATAGAGGACTGTCGAAGCTGGCAAGCCGACAAGAATGATTAGTCGAATTAGAATGTAAGCACTACCACTTCCCTTTCATACTCCGTAATTCGTCACCGTCGCCCGTGGATCGTGTTTAACTCGAAAGCTCATCCATGTTTGAAGTTATTATGGTGGACAGAAGTGGACCTTGTCGTGTTGATCGTAGCTGGTCCCAAATTGAGGTAAAGCTCTTGCCTCAGGACCTCAGACGTGCGTGGCTAAGCCCCTGTGGGTTAGCTCTGCTTACTTCGCGACCTCAGTGCAGCACCTTTAGAACTAAGGTACCTAGTAAGCAAAGCGCTAACCCGCAGGGGCTTAGCCCCACACGTCTGAGGTCCTGAGGCAATAAAGCTCGGACGGCGAACAATGGATGACTAAGCTACGACATTGAAGGCAAATCCAGATTGGAGCGTTTGGAGACGCGGTTCATGCTGCCTGATTGACAGCCGTAGCTCAATATTTAGGCGCACTCTGTGGGGTGCATCTTCTAGAATATATTATTCTCACTGCCGTAGTCTACAATCTAAGCCCTAATTGCGTGCTCCGGCTCAAGCTTATCCACCACGTAACCTTGCCTTCCTCACTGCGGTTCGAGACCAGGAACACATCACCCAAACCATGCATCTCAGATCCCCTTTTCTTTATCTGCCCATAGAGTCCATATGCGGGCGAGTAGCATTTGCGGAACCGGGGAACAATATGTTGACCAGTGCATCCATGTCTGGCTTTCCCCATCTGCCTTTGATCTTCTCCCCAACACAAAGGATTTGCACCGTCTTACCCGAGCTCAATGGAGGTATCGTTCGGTTTGGAAGACATCGAGTCCGTAGTCCTAGTGCAGACATGCAACCACTCCGAGTGTCCACTGGGCACAGGCCTTTACAACGCTGTACGTTGACGAACAAAAATATGCTGCCTTCCTCTCCGGTTCGTTTGTGGACTTAGCGGCGAATTTCTTCGACGTCGTGAAAATGAATCGCATCTTAGGTTGCCCGAAATCTTCCGCACTGCATAAGCAGTGCACAGGTGATAGAAGACGTTGACAATGGGCATTCTCGACGCATTGGCCATTTGTAGGTTGAAGTAGCTTGAACGAATTGCCGTAAACTCGAGCTCGGTCCAACTTGTAATGCAGTTAAGCTTGAAAAAGAACGTGCGGTGTGACCGTTAGTAGAGATGCTAGGAACAACTTTCTGCATTACTGGAAGCGGAGTACAGATTGAGTTAAGGAAAAAAGCAGCCAGCGCATGAGTAGAAGAGATTAACTGGCCATGCAATCCACCTGTCACGATTGTAGCAGATACGCGGGCCCACTTTCCCCCAAAGAGACAGGGGATAATCGGACTTGAGGTTGAGTGCTGGGTACCTTTTAGTGGCTTGCATTATGCAGTGCTGGTACTGTAGATACTGCATTGCAGCCAGGGCCCTGGGACGGTCATCTGGAAAAGCAGAAAATTGGTCAGGGAGGTGTTGTCGGCTTCTCGCAATAAGATAATCAAATTGCTATCGTAAAATCAGAGGTCAGACGAATAGGGAGTGGATCAAGTTTCTTAGGCGCCATAAATAATAAGGATTAAGCCAACATTTCTAACCGGGATGTCGGCGAGAGCTTAGCAGTTAGGCCGGTATTTTAATGAGAGCGTCAAGGGCGTGTGGCAGGGTGGGCACTGGGCAGATAAGATTACAGTCCAGGTACGAGTACAACAAATAAAGAATTGTTTCAGATCCCTCGAGTTGCATGCCTTGGCATGTCAGCCCATCGTCTGGATCGCTCGACGTCGACGACACTTGATTGGCACCGTCGACGGTGTAACCGCACCCCCTACAGATCTAAGAGGGGTAAAGAAGTATTCCAGAGGTGACGCTGTCGTCATCTTCTGCATAAGGGTGTCCTGTTCACTTGACGTCCGGCAGTTCAACGGATTGTAAAGGGGGTGTGGGGAAATGGCCTCATCAGCGCACAAGAGGACGCTCGGACAGCCTGAGGGTGTGATCTGGTTCCTGCTCCTGCTCCCGCTCCTGCTCCTGCTCCTGACAATTTGCTGCTCTTTGATATTTCTTTTCAGTTGTTTCCTTCTGTCAGCCCCTCCCGTCAACATCCCCCCCTGTGCCGCCCAAATGGCAGGGTCTCGAAACTGTTCCGGGCGTGTACGGCTTTGTCCGCCAGCTCACCATACTGCTTCGGTCGCCGGTGCATCTTTGTGCCTTCTGCATGCCTTTTGGGTTGCAAGGAAAGTGAGATTGCAATGAATCCCAGGACTGAGGGGACTGGCATTGATGGTGGCCTAGTGACGGGTACTGGGGTAAGGGTGAGTTGGTGGGTTGAAGTGTTGGTGAATGATATAAAACAAACTTGGCGCGGTCCTTCGAGTCTCTTTCTTCTTCACCACCATACCTTCGTTGTATCAATCTTCCTTCAAGACGTCGTGCAAGGCCTCGATAGTCCATCACTTGAGCATCTGCTCGTTCTCTCTTTAAAATACTCATTCTATCTTGCACTACTCGCTTCACCGCAACGCAATTTACATTTAAGCCTGGGCTAGCACCATGCATTTCTCCACTACTCTCCTGACGCTGAGCGTCACTTTGTCTGGTGTATATGGCGCTGCTATCCGTCGTGATATGTGCTACGAGGACAACGCCCTACGTGCACTTCAGCGTTTCTCTACTCAAGCGGCAGCATTCTGCCCAAAGTTTCTGGCCGGCTCAGACAGTACTCTGCCTGATTGGGTAGGCAAAGAGGATCCTTCCAATGTCTCCAGTGCTTGCAAATGCTTCGATAAGACTGCCAGCCAGGTCTCTGCTAGCACTACTGCTCCGTCGACAACCGCGCCTGCTACTACCGCTACGACCTCCACTGCTGCTCCTGTTACCACTCAGGACTCGTCCACATCGACAACCGCTTCTGCATCGGCGCCGTCAAGTGTTGCCCCATCCTCCACGACTTCCAGCACTGCCACAGCCCCCGCGAGCACATCCCCATCTACTCCGAGCAGTGGCTCTGATGCATCAAGCACCAAGCGCGGCCTCGTGTACGACCACAACTCCAAGACCTCCTACGGCGATTTATTCAAAGGCAGCAAGTACGTCACCTGGGGTTCCAACTGGCAAGCCCAGCGCGCAATCGGCAGCGTCACCCTCGACTCCTCCTTCTCCTTCGTTCCTACCCTCGGCGTCGACTCGAGCCTCAAAAATACCAACTGGATAACCACCGTCACCAACCTAATTAGCACCGGCGGCGTCACCAAGCTCTTCGCCTCCAACGAACCTGACAATGCCGGCCAGGCCAACCTCAAAGCCGCAGACGCCGCCACTGTCTACAAAGCCTATATGCAGCCCTTTGCTGGCAAAGCCAAACTCGCCACGCCTGCAGTCACCAACGGCGGCGGCTCAGCGGGGCTCAACTATATGTCTGATTTCCTCAACGCTTGCAACGGCTGCACTTTTGACTCCATCAATGTGCACCACTACCTGCAGCGTACAGACGTCAACGTCGACCAAGCAGTCTCGGCCCTGAAATCGTACCTGCTCAACGACGTACCGAAATTCCAAGCCGCGCATCCGCAACTTAAAGACGCCAAAATCGTTGTCGGTGAAGTATGTTTCCCCCTCCCCAAAACCCCCAAAACCCTAAAACTTCATACTAACACCCCCCTTCACAGTTCTGGCTCTGGGGCGCCTCCGCCTCCGAATCCTCCACCTACCTTGAAGCCATGATGCCCTGGCTGGACGCCAACCCCGCCATCGACAGCTACCAAGCCTTTGGCGGACTCTGGACGACCAACTTCATCACCGCGGACGGGACGAGCTTGACGCCGGCGGGGACGGCGTATAAAAATTTCGAGGCGACTGTTACGAGTTTAACGTAGGGGTAGGGTCGATGGGGCCTCTGGCGGCGCTGGTGGAAACAAAAAACTTTCGCTTCTTCACTACTTCGGTTACTATCGACAAGGTACTTCTTGTAGATACTTTGGTTACGAGGAAAATTTAGAGATTCGTTTGGGTACTCAGCCTGCCTAGACAATCATTCATCCTACCTACGTACCCGCAGGAACGCACCACTCGCCCTTCTGACTGCCTTTTCTCTCCCTCTCGTTAGCGCCCTTTGCTTCCTTCTCCTTTTAATCCATATGCGTGTGACTCGCGTACACCTTCTATTTCTATTATTAGAACAAAGCTTTCTTCTCCCCCCGCCTCCCCATCCACCCAACCATACAACCACTATTTCAATCCCTCTCTATATTCCACCTTTCTTCTAAATCGTCACATGTTATGATATTGAAAACTTCAATCGTGGAATAGAAAATTCATGTCTGGTTTGTTGGGAGTGGGATGTTTAAGGGGAGATGATGAAGAGGGTTAATCAAGGGGAGGGGTTGAGGGACAAAGTCTAGGCTTTGGATATCGATCAATGATGGTTGGTGATACGGAAGCTAACGCGTACTTCAGGAGGACAGTTGAGGTTTGATAACGAGACTGACTGTTGCGTATGGTCGTTGCTTGAGCAAAGGATGAGCTTTGATTTTGATGTCCTTCCATATGGATATCCTCTGCTTGGCTGTTTTTGACTTCTCACCTGGTGTTCTTTGTAGCATATATGGCTATTGGTGGACGGACGTTGTTCGATTTCTATTTTAGCAACGTACAAAAAACAATGTTCAGTGGAGTTATCGACAGCATAGCTTTCGCTTGATACATATATCAATGAGTACGAAAATAGAGGTCTTTGCGTTCTGCTTCGTATGTAAGATACAAGTAATTGGATATTCAGTTCACTTTGGTGTCGGAAATCTCATCTCCTTTCGAGGTCTCATCGTAGGAAAATGACACCATTGGGTTCTGTATACACATAAAGGCGACGTATGCACCGAAGGAAATACGCAGAATGGGCGACGCGCTTGAAGTCATCAAGTCCGAGTTAACTCTAGAAAGCAGTCTTTTGCACATACGCAAAGGACAAGCATACTCGCAATCAGTAGATTTAAATGCTGACGATAGGGGAGGGATACTCGTAAATGCTACGTGAAGGAAGCTTCTGTTGGAATTAGGGGTTGGTAATCGTCTCCTCATAGGGCTGAGGCCCGCTAGTAGAGTTTTCGCCTACTCTACTAGCAACAACCAATATTAATGTGCCCCCCATATGACCTTGTGTTCCAACAGCTTCATGTATCAGGCTGAAAGATATCGTCATGGGGAGTGCCACTATCAAGTGACTACAAAGAAGCGTTGCTTCTTCGCCTACCTACCTACATACATGGCGCCACGAACCTCGTCGCCTAGATCTCGTTGTCGAAAAGCTGATACTATATACGCAAAGTTTGACTTTTCCAGGCTGTTAATAAACAACAGAGCATGATGAAGTAGATCATTAAAAACCAATAATCGAAAAAAGAAAAAAGTCTTAATTCATAGACTGTCGTTAACTACATAATGAACCGAATTTCTGTACTTTCGGATATCTAAAGGATTAAATTTGCTCTCTGATATATCTGGCCCGTTGCCTGTATGCCTTGATCACAGGCTAGTGCTCTATATCCCCATATGTGTCTGACACCGCAGCTTTCTGCCATGGCGACCAATCTCAAGATTGGACAAACGTTGCAAGGCAGACGGGGTAGCTACATTATTCAGGCGCAGCTGCATAGAAGAATCTGGACAGCGACTTGAGAATGCTTCAATCTAATAAAACCGTCCTATTCATAATTAACGTGCTACAGAAGCTTCACGTCCCAGAGGGTAACGGTCAAAACGTCACATTCTCGAGGCCGTTCGTGACATTCGGCCCATTATCGATACGAGTGACGATCCGCCCTCACTCATACTGAAGTATCTGGACGACAATCTCCTCGACTCCTCGAATGCGAAGAAGCTAGAGAGAGCAGAGGTGAAGTATGTCGCGAGAAGTCTTTTGCGAGCTTTGGAAGCGCTGCACAGCGGCGGTTATGTCCACACAGGTATGGTGCAAGCCGTTCAAACTAGCCATCACATCACTTCTAACTAATTCCGTAGACATTGAACCTGACAATATTCTTGTCAACAATGACAGTGCATCGGATCGCTTCAGCGACGTTCAGCTCGACGACTGTGAAGACACTTTCATGATCGACTCAAAGGCGAGCCCATTCGAAGAGATCACGTCATCAAAGCAGCAATATTTCGCAGCTCTGAGGCAATGCTGAATCTGCGTTGAAGAGCGTCGACGGACATTTGATCTTTCGAAGCGACTGTGAGTGACCAGAGCCAATGTTTCGAAATTCCCTTATCTTAACTTCTCACTAGCTGATCAGCCTAGTATGGGGCCACAATTGGCACATGTTCAAGTCAATCGACGTTTCGTTTGAGAGTGATGAATATGCTCTGCAAGTGTTCATCAAGCAGATCAGCATCTTTAAATCAGTCCCTTTGAGCTATGGTAAGATTGCTGATGACGAAAGGCTCGGCATCCTTATAGCCATCATTAATCTTGTCAACGAGCACAATCTACAGAAACCTTTCCATCTGTCAGCGGACAAGGAGCTTTCAAAAGAAGACAGAGTCTTTATCTGCAAGATCATGAAACTCGATCCAAGGGATCGACCTACCGCCAAGGAGCTTCTGCAGGACGAATGATTTCGCCAGGAATGGCGCATTGTTATGTTTGATTGAAATCCGGAATTATTTCTCTGAATTGGATCCGATGCGATTCCTCTCTACCGCTGAAGAGAAGTTTCGCATGAATGTCGTATAAACATTCCCAGTTTCCATCACCGTTTTCTCTCGACAAGGAAACCGACCCAGTCCAAAACCACCACCCTACCCACATTCCAACACCCCCCAACCAACCACTCAAACCTACCATCTCTAACTCCTATCATTTACTTACAAGCAAGGATCATCCGTCAATAAAAAAGCTGCCCGCACGCAGTATCTCGTTCAACAACAACACGCCTGGGTCAATGGTGCTCGTTTCCTCGCTCGGAATGGAGGTGGAAGATGGGCTGCCAATGGTAGGCGTTGAGAATGGGTTTTTGGTGGGGGCTGATAGATGTATAAGCGCCTGTGACAGGGACGAAGATGGGGGGATGGTGGGGAGAAGAGTGTGTTGAGGGTTTTGTTTCTTGGTTTTTGGGTGGGTGAGTGCTTGGTAGGGGTTCCGTCGGGGCTGGAGTTGTGAGTGGGGAAGGGAGGGGGGGGGGGCGGGGTGGGTTTGGTAGGGGGGATGGGGGATTGAGGGGGAGGGGGGGTAAGCGGACTCTAGAGTTCTTTGGGGAGGGTTTGTTGTGAGCGAAGGATTTGTTCTATGGTGATTTGGTTGCGGTTGCGGGGGTTGTATATTTTGGAGCAATAGGGGAGCTAGATGCGTAGAGCTATCAGCGACAGTATGGGATTGAGACGAGCTCTAGTGGAACTTGGTTCTGGTGGATTAGGGCTAGATTAGTGCTCTGTGAGATTTGGGGTTTTCAATTTCATCCTTTCCATGTCGGGGATTGTGAAGTTGGACAAATCTAGAAATGGTGGTCGTTCTGCCGGTGGTGTGGAAGATGTGATGATACTGGTCTACGAAAAGGAGACGACCCCTCCCCCTAACCTAACTCCCGGAACCACCACCACCACCACCCCTTCTAATTCATCCCCCCCGGCTACCATCACCCCTCACCTCGCCAGTCGCCTATGCACATAAGCATCCATACGCACCCCAAAAACACACCAACAACAGAAGAAGAAACTCACCTTCCTCAACTCCTCCATCGCATCCGTCACAGCCTCCACGCTGTCCGGGTCTCGCGCGAGCAGCTCTCTCAGCGAATCGAGTTTGGACTGCAGTTCCTCGAAAGCGTCGCGCTGGTCTGCGCCGTGGGCACGGAGGAGTTCCGTCTCGCTTTCGACGATGAGGGCGTGGGCTTGCTTCAGACGGGTTTTCTGCGCTTGCTCGGCGAGGGTGCGGAGGGGTTGTGTGGCCTGCTGAAGTGTCAGCATGGGCGTACTGTATGTGGCATGCTTGCTTTGGGGTTTAGGCACCTCGTGTAGTTTGTTGGATGCTCCTTGCACGGTTTCCTTGTCGTCCATGTAGTTGTGTAATGCTAGCCTGAGCCTTTTGATCTGCTCATCTATCCTTTCGGCATCTTGGCCGTCTAGTGCATCGTGATGGGCAGCTATTTGGCTGTCGACTTTCCGTAGAAGATTTTCGGCATCTTTGGCTGCATCTTGCGCTTCACTTCTTTGCCTCTCCAAGATATCTTGTTGCTCAGTCCAGTACTCTTTGATTTCCGTAGGGTAGCTCGTAGACTCGAGGTCAAGTTCCCATTCCGGCAAGTGTCGCTCAGCTCGGTCGAGGAACTTTCTCATTATTTCATCCCGCTGAGGATGGCCAGGAAAATGGACAAGCAAGTCGCCGCGTCGGACTTGGAAAGACCGGGCTGAATCGTCGCTGAGCTCGCCCCAGATAGCATTGAACCATCTCTGTGGTAATAGGAGAAAGTTCTTCTTAAAATGCTTCTCTTTCAGTACGTCTTCGAGTGCCGACTGATCGCGGTACTGGAGTTCTGTATCTGGCCGATATACTCTGTAGGCCACCACTGCAGACAACAGTTCAATCGACCATGGGTGCACTTTGAGAAAGAAAACTCCATTATTAAGACCGTGTGGATCCGCAGTTACGAGAAGATGAAGATTGGGAAACTCTGCTGGAGGCAAGAATACTTCTAGCGGGATGTTATGGTTCATTATTATAGTATCTGCATCGACCCACCTAGGCAACATCAGCATCTTACAAGTTCAACAAGTCGTCCGAGCGCACATCAGCCATCTGAGACGATGTTCTTCGGGCTTCCTCATTTCTTCAAGAAGTACTGCAAGTAGGTACGCAGGCTTACTCCAGGTATCGTCAAGGATTCGATGGCGCAGAACAAGCAGTGAATACCCGTAGCGTCGGCTATGGGCTTCGTGCGTTTGAATTGCTCGCACCAAGGTCGGGTCTTTGCCATGAAATACCGCCGTCACTTTTCCGATGAAGGATTCTGCCCCAATCCCACGGCCTGGTTGTAGCGGTAGGATCAGGTCATTGGGGTGATTGCATTTATCAAGCAAAGCAAGCGAGGATGAGAAAACCGATCGAAATCCTCTCGATGAATTCAAAACATCATAGTGGAATAAGCGAATGAAGGCACAGAAGACGAGAATAGCAGCCAGAGCGATGCCTGCTACTCTGACTGGGCCAAAGCTGGGGGACATTGGGATCGGAACTGCGACTTGTCACTTTGAAAAGGTGGAAAAGGTGGAAAAGTAGCATTGATGCCGTTATTACAGCAACATGGCTGCATTCCTTTGCTTTGCAAAGAAACAGCGACAGCAAGGGATGAACCCGCGACGCGTGGAGTGAAAAGAATGTACGAAAGCACGTGATGTTTGAAGTCTGTACGCAACAACGTTTGACCGTCTCGCTTCGCAATCGTCACACTTCCTGCATGATTCGGGTCTTTCCCGGCTCAGCAGCAATGTCATGTCGTCAATAAGTCGGAAGACTTGAAGGTCCCATAGTGCTGAACAGTCATGGTATACCTCGTACAGTATACATATGTACCGGGTATCGGCTTTTGACCTTGATATCAGCTCCCCGAGCGAAGCCAATCGATGCGTTCCAAGAGACAATCAGCCAATCAGGTCGTCTCTGTGCGCCGTAAAAGCCCCGGAGACGCGTAGAACTTGAGGACACGTCAAACGGGCGGAAGAATGTGTGGGTTCCTGCCAGGTAAAATTCCTCCGCAGGGCCATGTGGTGATTACCAACACCAAAGGCTTTGAAGCCGCCAGCTGTCCGTCCGTCGAGTTTCGCTAAAAGGCGATCACGATCTGGATTCGGGAGTGATGAGCATTTGGGAGTCTATGACTAGAACCAATCAGAACCAATCTCAGCCGCTCTAATGCAAGCCCCATTTCCAACCCTGGGCCGCTCTGCCGAATCCGGGAATTTATACAGCACCTCAGGGCCAGAGAGCTCGAACGGTATAGCGTCGATCTGTTCACGGCTGGATCATCTTCCGACAGTTCAAAAAGGTTAGCGCCAGCCAAGCTAAGTCTGACCCTAGCATCCCATGCCGCCCAATGACGCCACAAGTCTGATCATCCAGAGCTGGACTCATGAGATTGGTTTCCCCACTACGTACTTTTAGGTCCAGTGTCCTGGAACGCTCGCTGGCCGAGCGCTGCTGCTACAATTTTTGACTGACGGCTGTACATATACCCCATCATGCTGGTCGTCGTCTCGCGGGGTATACTTCATGCCCGTCCCATGTGGTCTTCTGCTTCACAACTTAACTTTGCATTTCTTCACCGTCGTTGAATTCGAGAGACCTCCTCTCGCTTGCTCTGCTAATTGAAGACCCGGACAAGCTCAGCATGCCCCAACCATTCGGATCTGCGGCGGCACCGCTTAAATTGCAGCAGACGTCTTTGTCTGCTGAAGGAATCGGTCGGCCTCTCTTCAGTGGTGCATCGAGTCGAAGCTCGTCGCCAGGCAATCCGGGGCGTCGAATAACGAAATTAAACCTCTACTTGCAACGTCTAGCTGCCAATACCGCGGAACAGCTAGATCGTGCATCTGCAGCTGGTACAAACACCCGGGTCACGAATATCAAACGGTGGGATGGCAATCAGAGAACGACCACTAACTGGGACGGCCTGAGGAGGGTAAGTCGCCAACGATTGGCTGCTTTCAATGGTTGTATGAGAGTGACTAGCTAAGAAGTTCGCATTCCACAGGACCCCGAGCTTTGGTTTCCAAACGGTGACTGCGTGATACATCTTTACGAACGAGGTCAATCAAGAAGAGGCGCTTCGATGCGGCTTTCGCTGGCTACGATTGAATCCAGCAATTGCAGGCCTCTCCTCGAACAATGTTCTGCTCAGCCGGTGCCCGACGATCCTCAGTCAACGAGAATGAGTATGGCATCTTCTGTGGGAGATTCGCATGTCGATTTGTCGCCTCCTGCAAAGTATGAGCTCTACATTCCGGCCCCGGTTCATCTGAGCAGAGAAGAAGCTTTCCGGTACCATCTGACCACACGGAACTTCTTCGCATGGATGTTTGAGAAGCCAATGGTTGGGGATCGACTAGGCGACGCGTTGGCCGCACTTTACAGTAGGATGAACGATTTTCGCCCGGACGAAGAGGAAAACCAAGATGATATTCTGGCCTATCTTGACAGCCAAGACTACACCGACTTTCGCAATTGCCCGGACCACGCCCTAGCTGTCCTCCAGTTCGGCGAGAAATTCGAGTACCGCGAGCTGTGGACAGACGCTTTTGTACATTGTACAGGCATGAACGATGACCTGGCGAACAGTGCCGAATTTGAGGTGAGACCACCTGTACGATTGGAAGTGAAACTTGCTAATTTCTTCACAGTTCGTTTCGCGCACAACGAAAGCCTTGATCACGAGAGCACATTTAGAGATGCAACTACGTCTTGAACATGCTGGAAAGTCCCTCGGGAATTTCCTAGAGGACCATGTGTCTGGTGCATGCTTAGGGCTTGGCAACGAAGCCCAAATTCACCTCGAGCGGTTTCGATCATTCCTCCACTCTTACTACGTTGGAAAACACGGGTATTGGCCACCTCCTCAATCGAAAGAGAACTCCACTGCTTTACCGAAAGCTGTCTATCGCTCAATGTATTTCGAATTTCGTAGACTGTACGAATATCTGGTTGATTCGGAATCAACCACATCAATGCTAGATAACAGGCCTGCCGACGGCGGTATATGCGTCCTCCAAAACATTCAGGCATTTGATAGGAGACGTCGATACACTTCGCTACCGCACCCCCTTCCTCTGGTACCAGAGATCTCCAACGACATGATGCGCCAGAGGTCTAATGGAATATCAAAGTTATTCGGCAACCGACAAGCCAAGCTAGAGCGCCGTGCGACCGCATTAGCTGCTTTATCGGCAGCCACCAATCCTGGCGACTTGAGAGTTATGGAATGTGGTCTCGTTCGCGAATATCTGCGCTTCGAGAAATCGTGGACGATGAAAGAGGAGGAGACAGTCTCCTGCGCAGATGCTCGAAAAGTCCGATGGATTCTCATCTATGCGGTCTTGCAAACGCTGATTTCAGTCACCCGAGCGCCGAAAGAAGTCAGAGATACGGAAGGGGTATCGTATCCGCTTTGCTGCCAGATTGCTGGCACACCACCGTGGGATTATGGTGTTAGAGACTCCAAGAGTACGACAAAGATACCGTCTGTCGAAATAAAGAAGGTCAGGAAGATCATTGAAATCAGGCCTGACGATGACTATACCGTCCCAAAACCGAAACCCTTGTCACCAAAGAAGGTTCACCGCACCTTATCTTTACCTTTATCGCTACCTCGGAAGGTCTCAATCGGTCAAGGTCTCGCCCTCAACTCGCCGCAGCCCGTCAAACCTGGCTTTTGCGAGATCCTTATTCAAGGTTACGGTAACGGGATCAGTAACGCTGACGTTGATTCGGTCCACTCGGATCCAAGCACTCCGTCTACTGGCACAGGTGGAGCAGACAGCAGCGGATGGAGTACAGGCTCTAGTGACGATGATATGGAGCATGGAAGCGTGAGTGGTGGTGTAAGCTTGAGCTGTTATGGAGACGATGAGGCCGAGTTTGATCACGATCCAAGCTCAGACGATTCGCTTACACCAACGAAAAAGATCTCTGTTGGCAGTTTCAACGTGGACAAACTTAATCCGGAGATTGATCGTTATGTTTGGTCTTGAGTCTCCTTTGTTCTGTTGGCTTAGCGATGGCGTTTCTTGGAAACCGGAGGGCAGATATCGAGGATTTTGGTTCCTTGGCGTCAGATATCCACCTCCTGCACATATTCTTAGCTAAGGAACATACCCTAATCTATTCGTTATGAATTTGAAACCATGCTACAACGACTTGATCGAGCATTGTCAAATGTGTGATAATTGTGTCTCGGCTCCGAGGCAGCTGGGGGGGAATAGTAATCACCCATTTAGTAATGCAGTCATCATGAATGCAAACACACAGACGTAAAGCTGATCGCTACAGTACGTGGTTGGTAAAATGCAATTCCTCCATTTCTCCTTCACTGCTCTTCAATCTGATTAAATCCGTCCCCGGCATCAGACCGTTGCCCCTCCGTATAGATCAACCATGGCTTCAGCGAAGCAGGTCGCCTTGGTAGTGGGCGCATCGAGGGGAATAGGACGACAGGTCGCCATTGATCTTGCAAAGGATGGCTACAAAGGTACGCCTGGCGAACCAAACACTGGCAAAAGCTCATACTATCTATAGTTGTTGTAGCAGCTAAAACAACCTCAAATGCTTCCGACCTTTCAACGTTTCCGCCTGATCCCAACTCCGCCTCCTCTACCATCAACACTGTTGAACGGGAAATCCGAGAAGCTGGCGGAGATGCCACGGCCATCGGCGTTGACACAAGAAGCTTCGCCAGCGTGCAAAACTTGATCGATCAAACGGTTAAGCTATATGGTGGCCTGGATGTGCTGGTATACAACTCCGGAGCAATCTGGTGGGCTTCGGTCGAAAACACACCCATGAAGAGGTTCCAGCTCATGCAGAAGGTTAACCCTGAGGGGCTGTACGGCACGGTCCAAGCAGCCCTGCCACATTTCGAAGCCAATGGCTGGAAGGGCCGCATCATTGTCGTATCTCCACCACTATATTCTCGCTTCTTCCGCGGTAAGACTGCTTACGCTATAGGGAAGGTGGGCATGAGTGTGCTCACCAAGGGGTTGGCTATGGACTTTGTACGGGAGGGCAAAAAAGAGATGGCAATCACCAGCATCTGGCCTGCTACGGTATGTCATTTTGACTAAATTCGCTAAGCTTCCTAATGAAATCAGTTAATTGAATCTGCCGCCTCTGTAGCCGTCGCTTCTGGAGATCCTGCGGAAGCTCGCGACCTCCGGAAAGCCGTAAGCTCGAGTAAATGGTTATTTATATGAGCAGATCCTGACATTGCTGCAGACAATCTTCTCAGATGCAATCCTCGCAATGCTCAAGGCTCCAACAGCTGTGGTCAACGGCCTCCTCGACCTTGACGAGGACTTTCTCCGCAGATACTGTGGTATCTCTGACTTCTCGAAGTACTCTTTGGTCGAAGGTTCTGACCCTCGGCGCGTCATGCCCATACGCTTCCCAACGTTGTCTGTCGAGGAACAGGACGATGAAGGGAAACGTGTGGATAGCCTGGAATTGAGAAAAGCCAAGCTCTAATTCTACGAGTGGAATGTGTGTATTTTCTAACAACCTAATCTCGTCTGGAATGGTGGTCCCCACGTCAACATTGCACATGCGTCCATTATAAAGGTCAAGATATGCGTGTGTGCCTTTTCTCTACTTATTAACTGCAAGACGTTGCTTGCCACTTTCCTGTTTTCTCTATAGTGGCACGCAATACCTGTTTACTACTTGAATTAATTTAGTCCTGTTGCCGGCCAAATCTGGTGTTCATCCTTTGCTTCATCCGCATTCGCAATGCTTCGGGGTTGCGCGCTCGCACTTCTGTGCTTTGCAGCGCAAGCATTCGCCCAAGGTAGCGCCGGAGGCTCTCAGGCATCATGTAGCGCAGCGCAATCATTTGTATACAAGGGATGTTATGATGACACCAACAACGGTGTCCACGTCGGGTTTACTTTTCAACCGAGCTCGAATCCGAGCTCTGAAAAGTACTATCCCGGATTTTCTGGCAACGTTACCGTCGACATGTGTAAAATGGCCTGTCGTGGGCATGGGTTCGAATGGACTGCGCTATACTCTGGAACCGAGTGCTTTTGTGGAGCAAAGTTCCCCAGTCCCAATCCACCTTCTAGCGGATCTACCTCTGGTGGAGTTGGAAACCCGTCAGGAAACAATCCAGGACTCCAATCATCGGCAAGTCAGTGTAGCTCCCCTTGCGCTGGCAATCCAAGCCAGATTTGTGGCGGCAGCACCGCTACCCGCCTTTACTTTGATCCTTCGTTCACCAACAGCACTGCACCAGCTGGGGCTGCTTCCAATTACAATTACCTTGGATGTTACAATAATGTCAACCCTGGTCCTATGTATGTCTCCATTGAGACCACCGACACTATCTCTTGCGTGCAGTACTGCGCTGCATTAGGCTACCCATACTCCTCTCGGTCTGGTTTCGACAGCCAGACAACCTCAAATACGTGTGGATGCGGAACCGAAATTCAGTCGGGATTGCAAATATCTGAGAGCAATTGTGCCTACTATTGTAATGGATCCGCTACTGCTCAGTAAGTGTATTGATATTCCCGCATATCTTAACTCCCATATTATAGCAGATGGAGGATTGCCTGCTAATCGAAATGACAGAGGTGGCCCTGCGTCCTGTGGTGGAACCAATGCTTACTCAGTGTTCTTGAATGCACAATTAGAGGGCTGTTACAGCCCCACGATTCCTGGTGCTGATGGACAACACGTATATGTCGCTCCTGCTGACGCTGGCTCGCCTCCACCACCTCCAGCCCCCAGTTCAAGTTCAGTACCGACCAGTATGTATGTCCTGTCAACGTATCATCAAGAGCTCAAGAGACAAGCATCTTCAAGTACGTTCTCTTCAAAATCTTTGCTTTTATTCTGGCTCGTTCTCGAGCCTGGTACCTTCCAACCCACGAATGAGTTCATTACATCATGTGAAGGCATTTGTTGTACAAAACAACTCATCCACAAGCTGCAGCATTTGAGCGTGACCTTCAAGCATTAACGCTCGAATCTATAATTTGGGTGCCTTGCTGACTCGAATATCGCAGGCTCCTTGTCCTCAAGTACTTCAACGTTCTATGCGACCACGGTCTACACTACAACCTCTGTGGTGACCACGGAAACTACTTCCGTGACGGTAACCACAGTTTCGAATGTTCCTACTACAAGTCAGCAAATCTTAAGCCTTTGGTAAAGATTAGCTACTGATTTCCAGTTACAGTAACCACAACCTACACGACAACATATACCACAACAGTACCAACTACTGTGACTCAGACTTCGACCACCACTATGACGTCGGACATTATTTTGACTAGTACTGTGAAACCGACAACGACCTTCTATCCTGATGTGTCCTCCTCTAGTCAAAGCTCCACAAGCTCGAGCAGCGTGTCTCTAACATCTTCTACCCCATCTCTGTCAAGCAGCATGACATCCTCGTCTTCCCTCTCGGCTTCCCCATCTTCTGCGCCTGTGACAACCGATGGAACTTGCGGTTCTGCGAATGCGAACAACAACACTGTTTGCGGCAATTGGCCGAATGGGGCTTGTTGCTCGCAGTATGGATATTGTGGAAACGATACGGCTCACTGCGGTACTGGCTGTCAGAGTGGACCCTGTCTCTCCCAAAGTTCCTCCAGCATTTCCTCCAGTTCCACAAGCACTTCCCAGAGCTCCTCCGCTACGGCTCCTTCCTCTACTGCGCCAGTGACAACCGATGGAACTTGTGGTTCTGCGAATGCGAATAACAACACCGTTTGCGGCGATTGGCCACAGGGATCATGTTGTTCACAATATGGATACTGTGGAAACGACACTGCCAACTGCGGTGCTGGATGTCAAAATGGACCTTGCTATGCTCTCTCAAGTTCCTCAAGCAGTTCTCAAAGTTCCACGAGCAGTCCCATTTCCGCAAGCAGCTCCACAATCATTTCTACAAGCATAACCTCAAGCTCTTCTGCAAGCTCATCCCCGACAGCTTCCTCTGCACCAGTGACCACCGATGGAACTTGCGGTACGGGCTTCGGCAATACTACGTGTGGCAATTGGCCAAATGGAGCTTGTTGCTCTCAATACGGCTATTGCGGAAATGACACTGCCCACTGCGGTGCTGGATGTCAGAGCGGACCTTGCTATGCTCTCTCAAGTTCCTCAAGCAGTTCCTTGAGTCCCACCAGCAGTTCCCTAAGCTCGACAAGCAGTTCCCAAAGCTCTATCTCAATTTCTAGTGGAATTTCTTCTACGTCTTCTGTTTCGAGCACTAGCACAAGCACATCTTCCACCGTTTCCCCCACGGCTTCTGCTAATGTAACGACCGATGGAACTTGCGGTACGGGCTTCGGCAATACTACGTGTGGCAATTGGCCAAATGGAGCTTGTTGCTCTCAATACGGCTATTGTGGTAATGATACTGCCCACTGCGGTGCTGGATGTCAAAGTGGACCTTGTCTTTCCGCAAGTAGTTCCACAAGCAGCCCTGCGAGCAGTTCTACAAGCAGTTTCATGAGTACTTCCTCCACTAGCTCCGTGACAGCTTCTCCTACGCCTTCGGCCAACGTCACCACTGACGGATCTTGTGGTACTGCAAACGGTAATACTACATGCGATAACTGGCCACAGGGCTCTTGCTGTTCGCAGTACGGCTATTGTGGTAATGATACTGCCCACTGCGGTGCTGGATGTCAAAGTGGACCTTGTCTTTCCGCAAGTAGTTCCACAAGCAGCCCTGCGAGCAGTTCTACAAGCAGTTTCATGAGTACTTCCTCCACTAGCTCCATCACAGCTTCTCCCACGCCTTCGGCTAATGTCACCACTGACGGAACCTGTGGTGCGGCTAATGGCAACACGGTCTGTGGAAACTGGCCAGAGGGCTCGTGTTGTTCACAGTATGGTTACTGTGGGAATGATACGGCCCACTGTGGGGCTGGCTGCCAGAGTGGACCGTGCAGCGTGTCATCGGTTTCATCTCTCCAAAGCTCCACCTCCAGCACAAGTTCCTCCTCCACGGCTTCTCCTACACCCTCAGCCAACGTAACAACGGATGGAACGTGTGGCGCAACCAACGGTAATACTACGTGTGGCGATTGGCCTCAAGGATCATGTTGCTCCCAGTATGGCTATTGTGGAAACGATACAGCTCACTGTGGGGCTGGCTGCCAGAGTGGACCTTGCGACTCGTCGTCAATTTCGTCCCTTCAAAGTTCCACTTTGAGCACTAGTTCTTCATCTATCTCCAGCACGGTTACTACCCTCGCCTCGAGCACGAGTTCCTCCCTCATCTTGAGCACGGATTCTTCCTCCACGCTCGCTTCTTCTTCAGGCACATGCACGCCTACGACAGTCTATGTCACAGTAACGGTGACTCCAACATCTACACCATCTGGAACAGTAGCACCCACGAAGCGCCGCAAGAGAAATGAGTGAGCGTGGCTAGCTCGTCCGACTGAATTGGGGTCCGTCGGTGAGATTTTTGAGCGGCCTCTTTTTTAGCAAATGCCAGTACGAAATTGCTTTGTGATTGATGCACGGAAATGAAATCTATAGCCATTGACGGATATGCGATATGTTTGGGATGGTCTTAATAAATTGAGTATGCAATGTTTGTCGGATAGATAGATGTAGGCGATTTTTTGTAGTGCCTAGAATGATATGAATCCATCGAAGTTCAAGCATGGTGACGCAAAGGGCACGCTACCGCGACAAGAAAGTAACTCAACCAACCCTAACAATTTGGCAAGTCCAAGTATTTGGGACTTCTGGTGTGAGTGTTTTTCTACTACTACTACTACTACTAATAATACCTCAAGAACTTCGCGGAAGAAATGGCTATATATATTCAAAAAAGACTTGGTTCGCATATGGAGACTTATTGGGAGCGAGACGAAGAGTGTTGGATCAACTTCTGGTATCAATCAGTATTGGTACCCGAAATGCCTTCAATCAAAACTTCCCCGTGCAAAAATGTTGGACTTTTTGCATGGTGGACCTGATGCTTCCTCTAAGTAGTTCTAATGTTCTCGAACTACTCGGATGTTCAATTTGAATGGCGGTACGGCGACATCATGTGATTGACTGCTCAACTACCAGGAAAAGTGTTGGATGAAAAGGATGATTCGGCGATTGTTCAGAGTGTCTATGTACTATGTAAAGGCAACATCGTGCTTTTTCTTTGTACCATTCCTTCCGTAAAGCGAAATATACGTATTTTAACGGCTTTTTTTCTTTTTTACAGCGTCAGCTCACCATGACAGATATGGAATAAACCCTTGTGTAGCTTTTTCGGGAAAAGGCAAAGGCGGCGCGGCCACAAGCTCATAAAATTCTCCATCAGCTAGCTTATCTGGCTTGGTGCTTTTGGCTGGAGAAGCGGTTTGGTCGATATCTGAGGATCAGTGGTACTGTCGCCTCGATATCGATAGCACTGCTGAATGGGAGCTCGGGATCCAGTATATTGGGTTTTATACACGAGCGTACAGTTACAATCCGAAGCCGATCATCACGGAACTCTACGATGTGTACGAGAACATCTTCTCAAGCTCCGGACAAACCAACTTGTCGATGTTCAAGGATAATTTTCTCGTTAGGGAGGCGTTGGAACGATTTTTTCGGCCTGGCTCCGATTTCGGTCGGTTTTTTAATACTCGAATTTGGGATGAGTGAATGGAGCTGACTGTTTCCAAGACTCATGGCATTCTATCCATGGGACAATATCTGCACAAAATCAGCAGAACCACGAACCTACCGATACAAGAATTACTCTCGCGTGCGTGCTAGAAACTAGGCTTTGGTCTCGACGAGTAACCCAACAGCGGCAGGATGGTTTTATCAGGACCTTCTAAACACAGACTTTTGGTTTGAAATTCTCGGATTCTTGGACACGCAAACATGAAGTTGAGTAGCAGGTACATGTATAGTTGCATCAACGGCTCGAGTCTCTACTGTGATCTGAAGAAAGCAACCATGTTCACCAGAGTATTAGATCGGGTGGAGAATACCAGTAACTTCCAACAGATTCCCGTTACTCCAGCGACCATGTAAGGTCAACTGTTTTGGCATCTCGAAATCCGTGGAGATCGCAACAAGAACAACGCAAATACGACTTTATCTCCAGGCATCGTTCTTATCAAGACCATGGCATGTTTCAGCCATTCACGACGTCTAACTGGGATATCCATCCACTCAGTGGCTGATGTTCCACTGATGGTTCTCGTACGGAAAGCGTACTTACAGAAGCTGCGTAATTTGCGGTACCTGACCATAGTCGGGTGCTCAGAGTCTTTACCTGTTGAGATCTTCAAGACACACAAGGCGCTGAACGGCTTTGAATATGTGATGGCTGTTATCGACGAAGCCATAGTGACGGAGAAGGGCAAGAGAAGGCTCCTGTGGATTTATCAACCCACCTCATCAAGTATACAACTGGCAAGACCTTTAGGGACAAGAATTTAGGTATTTCAATCCTTAGGTTTTAGGTGGAGAACAAGAATGTAAGCTATGAATACTTTTTGACCTGCCCTGTTGCTTAAATAAAATACTATACCCTTTGGACGCTAAATTAGCCGTATCGATACAACCCTAAGCTAGTAATTTCATAACCTCATTGCCTACCTGCTTTACAAGGCCTTGTCTTCCATCTGCCAGCACAGCGTTGTTCCACCTTGTGCACACTTAAGTTCTCTTGAGAAGGGTATACTGGTTAGCCTATCGCTGCCGGCAAGCCTTCCCAAGCTGCCAATGGGGAAATGGAGAATAATTCGCATCCAAACAGCCATGCGCCAGCACAGATGACAAGCTCATCATGGGCTCTGAAGTATCGCGGGGTAAACTCAAACTTTTCGCTATATCAGTTGCCCCAAAGCTGATCGCCCTTGATCCTTTAGGCTACGGTCGAAGATCTTGATCCACCCCCCGCCCTCTCCGCAAAGCCCACCGACTCCATCTCTTACGCCCTGATGAACGCATATGAAAGAGACTACACCCATCTCACAGTCATCTCGGAAGACACCCGAGCCTTGCTAGGCTACCTAAACATACCCCGACTGAAACAGCTTTTGAAAAGTGGGTCCGTCAAAGACACGGATCTTGTGGAGATGGCTATGCAGAAATTCAGAAGGAAGGGGAGTGTTTATAAAGTTATCACCATGGACACGCCGTTGGAGGAGCTTGAAGCGTTCTTTAATGGCGGAGTTGATGGGGGATCGCCGCAGGATTTTGCGGTTGTTACGGATGGGACGAGGAGGTTTGTGTTGGGGGTGGCTACGAGGGGGGATCTTGAGGAATTTGTTAAGAGGAGGCCCGCATGATTGATTGCAACGGCTGGAATTAATTCGCGGATTTTGCAAAACTTGGGCTATGGACCGAACCATTGGAGCACAATACTGGCGTTGCACGGGGCCCGGCCCAACAATTGGTGTCAAAATGTTCTAAAAGTCCGAGAACGTTGCACAAGTCTTTCCTGCGTATCTAACTGCATCTGCTTTGTAGTTTCTCCATGTCCTACTCTCTATTTAAGAATGCTCGCCTGTTCCAGCTTACCCTAAGATCGCCAGCTCCATAATCTTAGCTGGACTAGTGTTCTCTTTAGCCTTGTCGTTGGCGAAATATCGATCACCTCAATTGCGTCCTGGCTGTTAATCGAATTCGACCCACCAACGGCAGTGACTGCAATAATGTGCTGGGACTACGAGCATGTTTTAGTATCAACATTGAGTCACCGAAAGAAGCACACGCCGTTTACGGCCAAGAGGAATCTCCCTATGATATGTAAACTTGGCCGAGCTAAGGCTCAAGCATTTATCCAACATAGACACGAGCATTCACAGGTCTCTTGTATCAATCATCCAATGCTACGAGATCGATTTCTGGAAATTTCATAATTCCGGAATCCTCTTCGTCTGGTATTAAGCCTTGACTCACCGTTCTCATCAACTAGAAGACACTCCAGTCGTTGGTGAAGGCCGTCATCAAACCAATAAATGGCAAGCACCAAACGTAAGCTCGCGGAGCTAGCTTCTCCTTCAATAACCGACCACGACACCGAGGGAGCAGCCAGTGATGAGGACCAGCAGCCCATACAAGCAGATTGTGTCGAGTGCCTTTTCCAGGTCGAAAGCCTCCAGCAACCTGCTGCAGCGTCTAGTTCATCTAGCTCCCCGCAAAAGATGGACAATGTCTTCATCGTAAGGCCAACTACAATCTGGGACTCGATGACAAGATACACCAATTTCGTCGGTGAGCTTTCCCTCTGAATAACTCTACCACTATCTACTAACCCACTGATCAGTCAACGACGAACAATTAACCTTCCATGACAACGTTCACGTCCTCCGCTCGACCCACGCCGACTCCAACCCCAACGACACCAGCTCCAGCCTCTGGATCGCCCGCGTCCTCGAAATCCGCGCCCACAGCCCAGCTCACGTCTACCTTCGCGTCTTCTGGCTTTACAGACCCGCCGACCTCCCTGACGGCGAACAAGGCTATCATGGCAGCCAAGAACTGGTTGCCAGTAACAACATGACCATTGTCGACGCATCGGCGGTTGTCGGTCGAGCAGATGTGAAACACTGGGATGAAGATACAGAGGATCTGCCCCCTGAGGGACTCTTCTGGCGGCAGACAATGGATATGAGTACCAGGAAACTCTCCGTAATATCCTGACCCCCTTTCCCCTATTCATCTAAACCTAACTTACCAACCCCCCTCAGCCACCAAAACCCCACTGCACCTGCCTCCACCCCCTCAACCCCTCTACCCCCCTCCTCCGCTGCCCCCACTGTTCTATCCGCCTCCACGAATCCTGCATCATCGACGCCGCCCTAGCGACCCTCCACGAACGAGCGGCCTTCGACGACACCATTGTCGTGGCGCCAGCTACAGGTTCGAAAAAAAAGAAGAAGCAGAAAGCGAAGAAAAAAGATCGATGGTTTGAGGTCGAGGTAATAACTGAGGGTGGGGATCAGGGCGGCGGGGCAAAGCTTTTGATCTCGGATAAGAGGGGGGTGAGGCCGAAGAGGTGGGAGGAGGGGTTGGTGTGTTTGGCTTGCCAGCGGCCGTTTAACTGAATTTGATTGGGTGGCTTGGGAGGTGGTTTCGGGGGGTTTATATTCCACCTCGACACTGTGAGGGTGTCTTCATGGGCAGCGGATATATCGGGCTGTGCGAGATTATCCAGTCCAGGAAGACATAACGAGCTCCATGGTATCTCTCCTAGAGAAACCTCTTCGTCTCAACCTTACAGAGGAGACTACCCAGAAAGGCTACTAGCTACAAGAAACCCACCCCAACCGCAACGTTCAGTCCCCGTCCCCGTCCCCGGTAACGCCCATGCACATCAACATCTTCATCACCAACGTATCTATCGCTTCAGCACATAGTTGAAAGGTTTCATGAAAAGCACCCAGCGTACACCCTACACCGCTAGACCTAAATACTCCCAACATCCCCAATTCCCAACATCCCTACCTCCTTGCCAATCATCCCAGCGCTCATCCCTTCCATTCCCTTACCCCCTTTCCCCCACACACCCCACAACCCATCTACACCTCCTCTTTGACGCCCAAAGATTGCCAATCGAGCCCAAGAGTGCGAAATCCGCAAAGTTGTATAGGTAGGGACGGTACAGGTGTGGAGACAGCCGGGATGGACGGGTGTGGGTGTGGGTGGTGGTGAGGGGAAAATATTGTTTCAAAAGGGAGCAAAAGGGAGCAAAAGGCAGGGTGAAATATTCTTTGGAAGGAAAAGTTTTGGGGGAGGGGAGATGATTGTGGGGAGAAAAACGGTCCAGAGGGGGGGTGAATTACTACGAATCGGAGGAAAGGTAGAAAAAGCTGCAGGATCAAAACAAGTTCTACAAGTACACAGAGAGAAATACGATAGATACCACACGCTCGTAACATTCAACTTTTTACGGAGTATTTACAGAAAATTCCCCTTCAATTCCCGAACACTATATACAGCCCCTTCAATCCCCATCCCCCAAAACCACACGCCTAACTATGCGTCGGCATCTCGGTACTCGCCCTCGCCGCCACCGCATCCTCGCTCCGCCACAAACTCGTCACCGTCTTCGTCTGTGTGTAAAAATTGATTCCGGATTTGCCGTAGAACGTGTGTCCTCCACCGCCGGCAATGGATTTTTTGTTGCCGGTGAATGAGAACATTGGTAAGGGTACTAGACCGGGCGATAAGTTATCAGCACATTAAGAAGAAATTTTTCTCGTTGAAAGGGATGAATAGGGGTATGTATGAGGGATGGTATCTGGGACTCACCTGGTATGGGAACATTGATACCGACTTGACCGGCTTCGATATCTCGCTGGAATCGAGCGGCGATACTACCATTGCCCGTGAATATAGCGACGCCATTGCCATACTCGTTTGCGTTTATGAGGTCGATGGCATCGTCGAGGGTAGGGACGTTTACGCAGACGAGGACTGGGCCGAAGATTTCTTCGGTGTAGCAGCGCATATGCGGTTTGACGTTTGTGATCACTGTGGGGCCGATCTGCAGTGCGTGAAGATGTTAGGTTTCGCCTTGTTTGGAGAGGGGGTTTGAAACGGGTGAGGGTGACGACTGACCCAGTTGCCATTAGGATACTTCTCTGGACTGTAGCCTCGTCCATCCAGAAGAATCGTCGCACCTTCTTCTTCGGCGCTGGCGATGAGCTTCTCGATTCGCTGTTTGCTCTGTGGACTAATCAGGGGACCAAGATCTGCGCCTTCTTCGAAACCACCATTAACGCTTAATTTCTTTGCTCTCTCTGCGATTTCAGGCACCCAGTCTTTTGACTCGCCAACTAAAACAAGCGCACTGAGTGCCATACATCGTTGCCCCGCCGCACCGAAAGCTGCTCCCGTAATCGCATTCAAAGCGTGGTTCTTGTTGCAATCCGGGACCACGGCGGCATGGTTCTTCGCACCTAAATTGGCTTGAACACGTTTGCCCTGAGCGGAGCCGCGGGTGTAGATGTACTCTCCAGCTTTGTTGCTGCCGACGAAACTTATGGCTTTAATGTCTGGATTGTCGATTATGAAGTCGACTGTCTTAGCGGAGCCGTGGACGATGTTGATGACGCCGTCTGGAAAGCCAGCAGTCCGGGCAAGTTCAGCGAGGATCATCGCGGCGCCCGGATCTCGTTCCGAGGGTTTCAGGATGAGGGTGTTTCCGGTGATTGTGGCAACGGGAATGGACCATAATGGAATCATAGCAGGAAAGTCTGAAAAGAAAAATCAGCTCAAGGTCCACGACCTGAACGAGGCACTCACTGAAAGGGCATATTGCCGCCACAACTCCAAGCGGTAATCTATAACTCCTCGTCTCCATATCCTTTGCAACTTCCAGCACCTCTCCCGTTATCTGCGTCGTAATCCCACATGCTGTCTCCGCAACTTGCAGTCCTCTCAGCACGTCACCCTTTGCGTCCGCAAACGTCTTCCCTTGCTCCAAAGTAATATTTGCAGCTAACCTATCCCAATGCTCCCGTATCAATGCAACGAACTTGAACATAATCTGCTGCCTGTGAAGTACGCTTGTTGCCCGCCATGACGGGAATGCCCTCTTGGCGCTTTCGACGGCCGCGTCGAGCTCTTCAACTGTGCTCTGGGGAACTCGAGTGACCAGGTTGTTGGTTGCTGGGTCATGTAAGTCAATCCATTGTGAGGCCTTGGAGGGTAAGAATTGATTGTCGAGGAAGTTCTGGGTATCGGCTGGGGAGCTTATCTGCTCGTGAGTTGTAGGGTACTCGGTAAGGGAGCCCAACGCTGCAGCTGCAGCTGCAGGTTTGAGATGTTGCGCCGAGGCGTGAAGATTTCTGGTAGCCATCAAGCTTGGTCTCGGAGATAAAGGTGCTCTAGTTCTTCTCGGTAGCAAGCGTGGTGTTGGTTGTCGAGTTGTGAATGTTATGATGGATCTGAAGATGACTTTTTGTGCAGCCATTGCCAGTTACCTAGTGTTGAGCAACACAAAGGACAAGATTTACTGAGGCTAGAAATATTGTTGATTTCATGGGCGGACGAGCTCATTGGGAGAATGTCGGTTTGGCGGGGAGGCGGGCACAGCGGGGAATGTCCGATCGGGCAACTCGAGTCTACGTACGAAGGATATCAACACATCATGTCATCCAACTTGGGATGACAGAAGTGGTAGAGAAGTAATCGGTTGCGAAATTGCCCTACTCTCTGCTGCTCAAGTACTGTACAAAGAAACCAGCAAGACAAGATCGGGATGTGCAAACTGCTCGTCCAAATCACATTTCCCCATTTACTCAAGCCAGTCTTACAAATCCTCCTAACCGTCTGATACCAGAAGTAAATCTTGACCCGCGGGACGTTTGATGAGTCGTCTACTCTGCTGCAGCTCCCGACGACCTGGTAGTCCTCTTGTTAATCTCTGTTTGCGCCTTGTCCGCCCCAGAAGCTGCGGCGTCCATGACTTGATCCTTGGCGTCAAGGGCGGTCTTCTTGACTTTCTCCGCGGCGCTCTTCACTTGGGGAGGTGGGCTCGCTCCACTCATACCGACTGCGCCGATGATGACTGCGATAAGGGTAACGGCGAGGACACCAATACCTCCAGCAACTTCAGGGACAAATTTGATGGCTTGGACAGGGTCTTTCTTGGCAATGGTCATGAATAGATCAACTTTCTCACGCACGTAGAGGACTGGGTCATCCATAAACTTCAAGTCCATAGGAGACTTCGGTGGGTCGGCAGGCTTGGGCTTCGTGGCTTCGTCTTCGGCAAGCTCAATTGGGTGCTTGACATCCCAGGTTTCCGCCTTGAGCTTCTCTGCGTCCTCGATGGAGTGACCGATGTAAATGTTGTCGAAGAGGATATCGTTCTGCATCGTCCATATCTCAAAACCAATCTATTGTGATCATTAGCGGTGTCTCCCTAATTTCCTAAACGGTGTACTCACAGCTCCCATGGGCTCAAAATTTGCTGGAGTCTTGTCCTCGAAGTAACCTGGGTTCTTGATCGTCCTTGGCTTCCAGACGCCCTTGTACGCGGGGTTTTCAATGTACTCTGGAGACCATTTGCCCTTGTAGTCGGGGTTCTTCTTCATTGGCGGTTCCCATTTACCGCAGCCAGAGGCCTCTTCACATTTGGGGTTTGGTACCATCGGAGGAATCCAGTCACCGTCTTCTTCGTCATCCCAGTCTTCTGGCTTTTCAGCCTCTGGGTCTGGTACCATGGTGGGCTCATCTTCAAGCCAGTCCTCGGGTTTTGTAGCCTCGGTGTCAACAATCTCAAAGGGAGCTTCCTCGTCCCAATCTTCGGGTTTCTTCGCGTCTGGATCAGGGATTCTGGCCTCGTCAACCCAATCCTCGGGTTTGGAGTCCTTCGGATCGTCAATTTCCTTTTCAGGGTTGACTGGTGGGTCGAAGTCCTCAAGAAGACTGCCTTTCTTCATTTCTTCTCCATCAATTTTGATAGCGAAAGTCTGGTCTGGGTTGACAATCAAGGTATATAGAGAGGTTTTCTTCTCAATGCGGGCCATTGGAGGGCTCTTAAGGTGTTTCTCCTCGTACTCGCCAGTCTTGGGATTCTTGTGCTTGAAGATAAAGTGTACCTATGATATACTTTAGCAGTATTCGACTATGGACCAAATAATATCTTACCTTGTTCGTGGCACCGCACTTGTCGGGACCAAACATGATAACATATGGAGAGGCGTTGGAGAATTCTTCAGCGTGAAGCTTCTTGTTGTCCTGGAGAAGCTTCATGTAGGCGCCACCACACTCCAGGCCGTCTGCATTACAATATTAGCACATGCATAGCCAATTGTTAACCAATGCCCCTCACTTTGTAGCTTGACTTCGTATTGAACCACTAAGGTTTTACCCTTGTTGTCGACTTTCGCGTCGAATTTGGCGGAAATAGCGTGGTGAGCAGCGGGGTTCTTTACGACAAGTCCCTTGTCACCCACAATGGCCGGGAGAACGTGGGGCTCTTCAACGGCCCACTCGCCCACGTACGCCCACTCCTCTGTGGTCTTTGAGTCCTCTTTCTTCGCGTGAGAAGGGGACCACCGCGATTCCCAATCATCTGTAAACTGTTCGAAGAAGGGTGCTTTAATATTGGATGGCTGTTGATGGATTAGCAAAGATCTTATAGACCGAGCTCCGAAGAAGCCCATGAAGAGCTGTCAGCGAGGGGCTAGCTCTTACCGTAAAGGTTGGCTTCTCTACAGGTACGGTTGCAGAAGATTCTGCTACCGACGTAGAGGAGGACTCTGCAGCTTCATCGTCTGCGTGCACTTGACCCAGCAGAGCGGCGGCGGAGTAAAGTGCTGTTGCCAGCACTGCGTTAAGACGCATCTTGAAGGTATGCTATTGAAAGCACTAATACCTCAGGAGGTGCAATTAATAAATGACTTGGAGTATGTGGAGAAGATCAATGAATGGGAGAAAGGGACGAAGTGGTAGTTGATAAAGCTTATGCGCTTAAATTACCCTAGCTCTGAGAAGAGGACACCTTGACTTTGTTGCTGAAGAAATCCACAAATTTCCGTCCAGATGCCACAAAGAGCTAGCGCTTGCCGGCTACATCCGCGAAATCAGTCCAATCAAATTGTCCCTACAATCACCTCCACCACCGACCTGCCAACTACGAAGTCTGTAAAGTAGACTCATCTACAAGTGTATCAGGAGGCTTCGAAGGCACAAGACCTTTCCCTGCATCCAACGTCTAATGTCATGGCAGCCAAAAGCGGAAGCGAGTTGGACCCAAATGATCATCTCATCAGATCTATCGATGCGCAACATCCGGCAAATCTTATTTGTACTCTTTGCCGCAACTTCTACCTTCTAGGGTGGGTGACCGGTACAGGCGGTGGGACTTCAATCGTCCACGGGCCTCACATATATATCGCACCATCTGGTGTGCAGAAAGAATTGATGAAACCCGAAGACATGTTCGTCATGGATTATTCCACCCGCTCATATCTTCGCAAACCTTCAGTACTCAAGCCGTCTGCATGTACACCGTTGTTCCTTGCTGCGTTTGATACGGGAGCTGGCTGCTGTATTCATACTCATAGTCAATGGGCAGTCCTAATTACCTTGCTCGTGGAGAGGGATGCAAAAGGAAACCATAAATCTACACTCGAGAATTGCTTTGAAGTAGAGATGATTGAACAGATTAAAGGTATCCCGAAGGGAAAGGGAAAACCGGGAATGTTGGGCTACTTTGACAGACTTCGCGTGCCAATCATCGAAAACACCGCACAGTAGGTTTTTCTAAAGGTGATAATGGGAGAATAATGGCGAAGCTGATCGTGGCCTTAGTGAGGAGGATCTTACTCATAGTCTAGAAGAGGCAATGGAAAAGTACCCGGATACCTATGCCGTGCTCGTCCGGAGGCATGGCGTGTAAGTCATTCTGGCTTTCCAGGATTCACTACTGATGGCATCAGATATGTTTGGGGTGATAATGTCCATAAAGCGAAGACCCAAGCAGAAAGGCGAGCATGTTTACCAACCATCGATCGGCGTTGCTAATCTGTAATAGCTTGGACTATATATTTCGTTTGGCCGTAGAGATGAGGAATCTAGGACTGCCATGGACATCAAGTGGCTGATTTGCACCCGAAGTGATTAAATCGAATCTACGCTTGTAGTATCAATCGCTTCAGCTCAACATTGTGATGCGTTGGTCCTACAGCTATGCTGTGCTGTTGCGTAGCATTAGCAACGGCCAAATACAACCATATGTTTGCCTACTATAGCAACCGCTAAGTCTCTGACGACCTCAGTGTGTTGCTGTATGCTGCAAATGCTGTTAGATCTTATTCTATATAAGGTCGTCCGAATGCTTCCTCTACTTCTATTGCTCAGACCTCGAGATAGCGGCTGAAACGATTCTAAACTCTAACGGACGGCTTCAATTGAGAACATATTCCCGGTGAGTGGGGCAATGGAATTACAAATTGAGTCCGAAGTTGACAATACTTCCTCTAACAGATGGCTCCGGAATCTATCTACTCCCTGTTGGTTACCGTTACTTCGAAACCCTGACAGGGGACAATCATCCCCCCTAAATAACATGGCATGACTGTAGGAAATTGATTTGCCACGACTCTAAGCGTTACGTCCCACAGCCGCCTCCAAATCCGACGCCGCCTCCGCCTACCCCTGAAACCGCACCTCAGGAATCGACCTCACTATTAGGGTGCAGTTTTGGATCATCATAACAGTTCTAACATAGCTTTGAAATCACTATTGTACTGAAGAATGGCCATTGGAGAAGATTTGCTCGTCACTGTTCTGATTTCTTTTAGCCTATATGGATATACTTTCCAGCAGAATTGTCATAACATGGTCAATCATGTGTTGGACAATGAGCAAGTAGGTCGGCAGAGCCATGTCGGACGAGAATCCTGGGAAGCTTCGCATTCCACGACCACAAAAACCTGATGCGGGTCGCCAGCGATGATATTATTGGCTTGAAGAAATAAGGGATAGGAATGACGGCCTACTCCGATTCCTGACTGAAAATGGCAGACACCCGTCCAATCTGGCCTGTACTCTAATTGAAGCTATTCCTAGGCGGCATCCGGCCTTTCGAGGCGTTGTAGAAGAGTTTTATCTTTCTCTGCTACGAGTTCTGGACCATTGCTTTCCCCAAAGACTAGTTCGCGCATGTGATGAAAAACAGCATTCAAGAACGATCAGGGAAGGCACCAATCATTTGGATAATCATGCCCTTGGTGCTTTTCGTCTTCCGCTTTTGTCCACCGATCCGGATCGTTCTCAACTATGCTTAATCGTCTTATTTGATCGTCGAGTGCGTGGTGAGATTGGCCTGAGCGTCCGGAATTGACGTCCGGAGGTGCCAAGATCTCCGATTTCAATTTGATTACTCTGGCTGTTTCCAATTTAGGTTCAGAGTCATCGTGCCCAGAATCGTAGCCCTTGTGTTGGGCTATGTTGTTCCTAGCATGACCTTTGTTTCGGGACTCCTTGAAAATTTCCTCGGTAGAACGGTCTTGTCGGCGCATGCGAACACTAGGCGGTTCCGCGGCTCTTGTATCTTCGTTTCCAAGTCGAGCCCTATCTGTTTCATGCGGACTAATTTTGCCGTACCTTGATCTCAAGGCGTTCGTGCTCCTAGAAGGCAGCGCCTCGCTTCGGATATCCTTATAAGTAAAGCCTATCCGTCACATATCTGGGAGCAACTTGTCTTGATCAGGTATCTAAGAATGTTTTAGATTATTTGTTCTAGTTTCTCTTGCTTCTACATTGGCCAGAGAGATATTGATTGCCGCCTGGTTAGCTGCCCGAGCACTACGGACCGTCTGATCGACGGCGCCTTTTGGGGAGAACCTGAGCACTAATGTTTGTTTCTATGGCCTCTGAGCCAGAGTAAGATTGGTTGTCGTTATCATCATAATCATCAGAGCCAGTGCGGGAACCGTTTTGTCTGCCACGCTGGGTGGATATCAGCATTAGCAGCTACCCTCAATACGACAGTGAATCCTGACCTTTCGCTTGTCCTGCACTTGTTCGACGCGCGTATTCCATATTTGCAGATGAGCTTCCTGGGTACGGCTATTGAGCTTCACTTTAACCAAGCTATGTGGTCATCTTTCCGTGCCGTCTTTGGAAGACTTTGCATCATACACTCCATACCGCAGTATAGGGGAAGCACCGAGACCATCCTACAACTGTGTATTTGTGCATCGTATTGTCACGATTGTGTCTCCTATGGGCTCGAAGCATCCCGATACTTGTTTTGCCCTTCTCGATGCCAAGGGTATGCGCTAGAGCTTGCATTTCTCCAGCCCCTATGCTGTAATCTGAATACAAGTTTTGTTCTAGGGAGTGACAATACGTTGGGCTTCGAGAGTTGTCTTTCCTGCGTCCGAATTTGGAAGACTGATGTGCTCCCGAAGCGACTAGGCAAGTTTCAAAGATTCTGCTAATTTCGATTCATCATAGGTACGTCTCACTGTAAGGACAATCTTCTGCTACCCCACTGAACTTTCTATCTCACAGGCATACCTCACCGTAAGCCTCGCTAGTATCGCTGAACAACCCATTCAACGCGTCATGAACAACAGTCTGAAGTCTGCATTGCATTGCACTGTGGGTCTCCATTAGACGTGTCTACAGCCCAATTCCAATATACAGAAAGTAACCTAGTTGCTGAATGAAGCCTCAGTCGGAATTGCATAAGCAAAGATTCATCTGAAAACATACTGATCAGAAGAAATATAACTAGAGTAAAATTCAGTACAAATATATAATGTCAAAATGGAACGTTGTCCAACTGAAAAGGCCATTGAACAACTCCTTCAACCGAGTCTTAGTTGCACAGCTACAAAGAAATCGAAAAACTATCAGAGAACGGGTTGACCGGAAGGAAGGTAATTGGAACAATACCTTAATGGGAGTGATGTTTGTAGAAATAGAAGGTTTTCTAAATGGAAAAGCCTTCAAGGTTTTTAATCTTCGGCCCAAGTTTTCAATCGTCGCTACCTTACCCTCCCTATTACCTTGCTATGATCACATCGTTTGTTGTTGTTTAACTCGTACTGAACTGCTGAGGGATCCGCCGTCTACAAGCCCAATTTCGAATATCAAGATTATATTGAAGATAACGCTGACAAGAAGCCATCGCTCAAAGTGCTTTTCTAATTGATCTCTGGTGCAGCGGGTGAATTGGGTAAGCAGGGAGAGCATGTGAAGTTTGGTGGGGCTGGGGAAACGGGCTGTCACTATAGGATCTTGATATTGGAAACTTGTATCGGTTCTGATGCAGCGTCTAGTTACTAGGAAATATTGTACATTGCTTATTGATCTTCGGACGCAGACGCTCCAGTGATGATTTCCACCAGCTCTCCAGTGATGACGGCTTGACGGGTACGGTTGAATAGAATTTGGAATCTGGTGATCATGTCTCCTGCGTTCTTTGAGGCATTCTATAGACCGAGTATTAGTCGTAGAGTTTGCTAGCAATGCGTAGGGGAACGCTGCACTTACGTCCATGGCATTGCGGCGCGCTGACTGCTCGCATGCGTGACCTTCGGCAAGTGCCTGTTTTATTCGTGAGCAACTGGTTCAGAAGATAGCAAATACCATGGACTCACCCAGTATATCGAGTTGGCAAGGGCATATTCCCGGAGGTTGGCGAGAACTTCGTCGTCAATTTCAAAGGCCGAAAAGTTGGCTAGTTCATTATTAGGGAAAATCATTTGGAAGCCCGGGATGGAGCTTACGTGAGTTGGCAATAGCTTCTTCGGAGAAAGCTTGAAGGGGAGTAGCTTCGTAGCTCTGAGCGTTGATGAATTTGTTGTACATAATTTGAACGTCATCGTAGTCCGTTGGCAGCAGACAAATCTGGTCGGCAATGGCTTGTGCATCCGCAAATGTCGGCACATCCTTTCCAACGCCAGCAAAGCTAAGCACCATGTTTTTGCCGTTTGCCCTTCCTAACTGTGCTTTTGACTTCTCTCCAATCACAGCAAGATCAGCGTCAGGCTTCTTGGCCAGCATCCTCCTCGTTGCCTTAGTGAGACCAGAGTGAATACCACCGCAAAGACCTTTGTCGGAACTGACAACGATGATCAATGTCTTTTTTCCCTGGTCCTCCATTGCCTTTGTTTCCGCCTTCTCAAAGACCGTGTTCGAGGTCTCTCCGTAACTTCGAGACTCAGTCATTGCGCGTTGAGCTCTTGTCAGCTTGGTGGAGGCAACGATCTTCATAGTCTTGGTGATCTTCTCGATGTTACGGATGGATTTTAGACGGCCTTCAATTTCTCGAAGAGTCGCGAATCCGGCGACATTGGCGACGACCGGCCTATAACAAGCACCCTCAGCAAAATTGTATAAGAAGCATAAGTGTCGTTCTCAGGGATCATTAAATTTCTGGAAAGGTCTACTTGGGCTTGGGTTTTGGATAGCTTGCGCGGAGAACATACCGGGCGGATACCGCAGCTCCAGCCCTCATGGCCGGTCGGGCTCCTCGGGAAAGCATCGTAAATGTAGTGACAAGGAAAAGAGCTGAGAACGCACTTGACCTGCAGTCAGTAATTGAGTCAATGGTCAATGTCGCGTACCAGAACCTCCGCGTTCGAGGAAGATCTGACGTTCGCATGGAGCAAGTGGTGACTAGTCCCATTTCGGCTTCCCGGATCCTCTAGCCAATCAGGATTGAATATCCGCTTTGCGCTTTCCTCATGGTTTCCCGTCAACTTTAAGCCTCCATTTCTCTTTCTTCGGAATTCACTTCAATACATTCACTTCGCTCAATCTTGAAGGGCTTTGTCTCGCGCAACCCAAATACACCCTCTTCATTCTACGACCAGGTGTCACTACTGTCTTTTCTATATTTTGCATGTGTTGACTTCTACTTTACTGCGTCGGCTACTTGGTCCTCCAACTCACCGAAACACGTCTAATATTGAAGAACCCCCGGGCGGCCCTGGGAGTTCTCAGCTTCACCGCCAGCACCATGAGCTCTTCAGATGATGACGTCCCTTTGGCAAATGGGACCAAGTCTAATGGAGTCAATACGAACCGTGAGTGGATTATTTTACTGCAATGTCAGCTCCATCAGCTGATTTGGCGCCTGAATCCTTACTTGCGCAAGTCGCCTCTGATTGCATGTCCATGTTCACTAGTACCTCAATCCTGCTTTTCTATATTCCTTCAGATATCTATCAGTCACCATAGACACTTACTGATTGCATTCGAATGCTGTTAGGGAATGTTCACAAGTCGAAGGACACCATCCCCAAAAGCCTCGACCGAGTAATGGACAAGGCAAACCCTGATGCTGTAAATGCAGCACCGGGAATATCAATCCGTAATGGTCCGTTGGAAGAAATGGATATAGATAAGCCCGGGACCGGGGTCCCAGAGACCAACGGCAAACGTAAATCTCGCCACAGTAACGCAAAGAGCTATAGAGAATCTAGCGGCGAGGATGATAATGACGATAAGCCTTTGGTATGCTGTTAGGCGTGTGAACCATGAGACTGAGGTATCTGACTTGTCACAGAGCAAACGGCGACGTGTTTCCAAAATCAAAGCCGAACCCGACTCAGACTCAGACGATGCTCCGCTTGTTTCTAAGACGGCTCAGGGTAAACCCATAGTGCTGAAGAAGCCTCCCAAAGCAAGCGAGACAGCCATCGGCGAATCCGAAGATTCCGATACTCCTCTGGGTGTAAAGCTCGCACAGCAGAAGGCCAATATCGAGAAGCGTGCAGAGAAGGAAGCTAAGGCTTTACGGAGGGAAGAAAAGAAGGCTTCCGCTGCTCCGCCGAAAAAACGGACCAAAAAGGAGAATAGTGACGACGACGATGAACCGATTGCGAAAAAGAAAACCAAAAAATTGCAGGCGAATGGCACACCAAAATCAGCTCCTGCCAAGAAACCGAAAGTTAATGGGGTAAAGAAGGAAGACGATGACGATGACGTGCTACTTAATCGGAAACAGTCCGCCAGAAAGGAAACCAAGAATAAGTCTACTTCAACTCCTGTGAAGAAAGAATCGAAAGGCAAAACTTTGAAGAAAGAAGAGACGGAGCAAGATCAAGAGGCCGAAGAGGAAGAGGAAGAGTACCGTTGGTGGGAGGACCCTACCAAAGGTGACGGTACCACCAAATGGACCACACTTGAACATGCCGGCGTCGTCTTCCCTCCGCCTTACGAACCTCTACCAAAGAATGTTCAAATGCGCTATGATGGGTCACCAGTCACGATGGCTCCAGAAGCCGAAGAGACTGCTGGATTTTTTGGAGCTATGCTGAACTCTACCCACAACGTTGAGAATCCGACTTTCGTAAAAAACTTTTTTAAGGACTTTCAGGACACTCTTGAGGAGACGGGCGGCGCAAAAGACAGGGACGGCAAGAAGGTTAACATTAAAGAATTCACCAAGTGTGACTTCCAACCTATTTTTGATTACTACGACGCCCAACGTACCGAGAAAAAGGCCCTTCCTGGTGCAGAGAAGAAGAGACTAAAGGCAGAGAAAGATGCTGCTGAGGCGCCATATATGTACTGTATGTGGGATGGCCGTAAGCAAAAGGTAGGGAATTTCCGAGTCGAACCTCCTGGACTGTTCCGCGGTCGAGGCGAGCATCCAAAGACTGGCAAGGTCAAGGCAAGGGTATTTCCTGAGCAGATCACAATCAACATCGGCGACGAAGCTACCGTTCCTGCGCCTCCTGAAGGCCATCGCTGGAAGGATATCAAGCATGATCAAGAGGGTACTTGGCTGGCAATGTGGCAAGAGAACATCAACGGTGCCTACAAGTATGTTATGCTGGCTGCCAACTCAGATGTCAAGGGCCAGAGCGACTATAAGAAGTTTGAAAAGGCACGAGAGCTCAAGGTGAGAATCCGTAGTTCCCCTGTATTAGTGAGTCTAGCTAAGAGTTCAGAAACACATCGATCAGATCCGCAAAGACTACACTAGGGAAATGAAAGATGAATTGATGGCCAACCGTCAACGAGCAACGGCTGTTTATCTCATCGACAAGTTCGCCCTTCGTGCTGGTAATGAGAAAGGCGAGGACGAGGCCGATACTGTTGGTTGCTGTTCGCTCAAGATCGAGCATGTAACACTCAAACCTCCGAATACTGTCATCTTCGACTTTCTTGGAAAGGACAGCATCCGATTCTACGACGAGGTCGAAGTGGACCCTCAAGTCTTTAAAAATTTGAAGATTTTCAAGAGAGACAAAGGAGAGCAAGATGAACTATTTGACCGCCTCACCGTACGTGAGGCCGCGAGTTTGTACCAGCTCACAGCTGACAACTGAACAGACTAGTAGCTTGAACAAGCATCTCTCAAATTACATGACCGGCCTGACTGCTAAGGTATTCCGTACCTACAACGCTTCCTTCACAATGTCGACTCTCCTACGGGATCTAAAGTCCTCTGGTACCATAATAGAAAAGATCAAAGATTACAACGATGCTAACCGTAAAGTCGCAATCCTCTGCAACCACAAACGTACTGTAGCTGCTGGGCATGGCGCACAGATGGAAAAGCTTGGTGACCGAATCAAAGGACTAAAGTATCAAAAGTGGCGTGTCAAGCAGATGATGATCGATGTTGATCCGAAGATCAAGAAAGACCAGAAGTTCATGAAAAGAAATGGCGCGAACTTTTTCGAGCTTGACGATGAGCTAGATGAGGAATGGATCCATGAGCACCAAAATTACTTGGTGGAAGAGACGCGCCAGAAGATTGACAAGAAGTTCGCTAAGGAAAATGAAAAACTCAAGGCAGAGGGAGACAAGGAGATGAAGCCTAAAGAGCTGGACGAACGACTTGAGGTTGCAGATGAATTGGCCAAGAAGTTCAAAAAGGAAAATAAGACCGGCAAAGTTGAGGCTGAAGGCAAGGGGCCAACGGTTGAGAAGCTCGAGAACAACCTCGAGAAAGTCGATCAACGTATCAAGACTATGCTCTTGCAGGCCGAGGATAAGGAGAGCAACAAGGAGGTTGCGCTGGGCACATCTAAGATTGTAGGTACCCTCCGCTTCTAGGCACTGCTATTCCCACTAACATTGAAACAGAATTACATTGATCCCCGTCTGACCGTCGTATTTTCAAAGAAGTACGGAGTGCCGATTGAAAAGTTCTTTTCGAAAACCCTACGGGAGAAATTCGAATGGGCAATCAAATCGGTAGACGGAGACTGGGAGTTCTAGGTTGGGAGTTTCCGTCGGCATTCTGCATTGATCAAGGGCTTGGGGCCCTTTTCTTCTCCTCATGAGATAAGGCCGAGTAATGGCCAAGCCGAGGTGTGTGAACGGGATGGTACCAGCACATCCTGATGGAGGCGCACACAGCTCTTGTTACCTGTTGCTTCGTTGCATCTTCATTGCATCCGTTAGATAGATAGATAGCATTGCAAAATCAAAGTTTGTGGCATCACACGAACGCTCCTGCTAATCTAATCTAAAGATGAGACAGCGTGGGAGACTGTTTTGAATGGCTCTGAGAAGACGTCTGAGTTCCAACCACCCCTGTGCAGCTCCTTCAAACGTTTCCTCATGCACGAGGGATTCTCGATGCAAGGATGCGTAAGATGAGGAGTTTGTCCATGCATGAATTCGATATGAGGCTGTAATCCTCTCGTTCCTGAATAGGACGAATCAATATCAAAACCAAACGACTGTCGAATTAGAAGTCAGTCTCTTTCCAATGCCGCCATCCTCTGAAACAACGTCATAGGCAGGTAGGAGTAATTTGACATGTTGGTACGACCACTAACCCCCCACGGCCCCTAAGAAATCAGGTACCCGTCTGAGGAACCACAAAGCTTGGCATCTCAACGATACCATTTTGATTTTTTGAATCGCTTCATTATCTTGTTTCAACTAGAGATATCAGCTGCCTGTGTCGCCCGTTCTCTGGGTTGACCGGTGAGGCCGTCTGATTTGACTGGATCCCCTGGCGTGGAGCGAGTGCAGTGTCCACTCGATCAGCTGCTGCTCCAAAGTCGAGCCTTCCTGCATTGTAATAACAACCTGCATCTACCTCCATCCACCCTTCTATTGGAATTTCAGCGTCTGTATAAGAGTACCTGTATCTCCATGTCCTGCACGTATATGCAGCAATTAGAAATACATCTCCATCATCGTCCACGTCTCCACTCCATAGCGCATTCAGTTCAGCATAGACCCGAAGACGCTGAACACACGAGCAGCTATGGCGGACGCAGGAAACCATGAAGTTACGGCCGAAACAACCTCCGCATCCACAGCCAAGGATGATAGACCTGTGGTTCTCATCGTCGGAGGGCTAGGTACGTCCTTCCTGTCAAAGCATTCAACATGTCTTCTCTACGCCAGTCATGGCTGATACTGATCCCATTGCAGGCTACATTGGTCGCTTCCTCGCCCTCCATATCCATAAGAACAATCTTGCCTCTGAAGTCCGGCTAGTCGACAAAGTTCTCCCCCAGCTCGCCCGTCTTGCACCTGAGTTTACCGAAGCCTGCTCGCCAGATAAGTTCATGCAAGCAGATGCCAGCCGAGAACGTGCGTCTCCCTCCGCTTTCTCCATTCGCCCTAGATGATTCTAACCACCCCTCCCCCATAGAATCCTTATCAAAAATCTTCACCCTCCCATCCGGTCGCTCTTTCGACTATGTTTTCAATTGCGGCGGAGAAACCCGCTATTCCCAAGACGACTCCGTCTACACTGCCCGCTCCGTCGCCCTCTCCATCAACCTCGCCCGCGAATGCGCCCGACGCAAAACCCCTGCCCTCGTCGAATTCAGCACGGGAATGGTCTACAAACCCCCCTCATCATCAACGATCTCTACAGGCGGCTGCAAGGAAAACGCTCCTACGAAACCATGGACCAAAATCGCAAAACACAAACTTACAGCTGAAGAAGAGCTAGAAAAATTGGTAAAGACAGAAGGACTTAAATACGCCGTCCTCCGCCTCGTGCACGTCTATGGTCCCTACGACGTAGGCTTCCTGGCAAGAGGCTTATGTCTCGCCCGCGTCTATGAGGCTCAGGGCAAGGAAATGAAATGGCTCTGGGGCAAAGACCTCCGCGTCAACACCGTCCACGTCCAGGACGTCTGCACGGCCGCCTGGGCCGCGGCCCAATGGTGCGCCTCGCCCACCAACAATTCGGAACCCAACCGTGCCTTCAACATCGTCGACCGCGGCGATACTTCCCAAGGCACACTCGCCACGATCTTCAGCTCCATCTTCAACATCACCACCGGCTTCCAGGGCACGCTGATAAGCCAATTCGCGCGGTTCAACCTCGACAGCGTGGTTGATGATGTGAATGAAGAAGTGCTGCAGCCGTGGGCGGAACTGCTCAAGGAGAAGGGGGTGAGCAATCCGGGCCCGCTGAGTCCTTTTATGGAGAAGGAGTTGCTGAGGGATTGCGATTTGTGTCTTGACGGGGGGAGGGCGAGGGAGGTGTTGGGGTGGAAGGTGGAGAAGGAGAGGTTGGGGGTGGAGGAGGTGAGGGAGGTTGTGGAGAGTTATGGGAGGATGGGGTGGTGGCCTTAGGAGTGCAAGGCGATAGGGCGGGGAGGGAACAAGGCAGGCTGGGGAGGAATAGGTTGGGATCTCAAGTGGGAGTGAGTGGGTTGGGGAAGGGGATTTGTGTTCCTGTATTAGGGCTGGGAAAATCGGGTTGGCAGCAAATAAGCGGGAGCACATCACGGCAGAGCCGCCATTTCTCCGGACTGGCTTCTCTACCTAGCCCTTATGAACATTGAGAGCGGTTTATGGGAGGTCACAGGTGCTTTGTTTGGAGCCGGGTTTCGGTTCTTAAGGGCAGTGGAGGCGGGGTGGTAGGGAAGCAGAAAAGTAGGGGCGTAGGATGCAAAAGGGACGGGGCTTTGAGACAGTTCGTCGCTGTTGAGAGTAAATCTGACTGAGCGCTTACGATTCGTGCATGGGAATCACAACATTGCAAGAGGCGAAGTGGGATGTTAGTGAGGGTTTGTAGGTAGATTGGGTGCAGGCTGCACTGCACGTCTTGTTTCCCTTGTGTTTGCAGTATTACGTACGATATTATTGAAATGCTCACTCACTTCGATCAGTGGAGATTGATAGTTATCTTCGAAAAGGAGAAGGTCCAGAGATTCCTACAGGGTTATCGTAACTCATCCACCGCCACCGCCACCCCCTTCCCTTCTCAACACCCAGATCCTTGGCTCCATCCTCAGCTCCACCCAATACCCCCGCGTCGCCCGCCTTCCCGCCCCCTGCGCATATTTCCAGCTCCTCTGCATCTTTTCCCCAAACCCGATATCACTCCCGTTCGCCCCCGCCCCCGTCACGTTCCCCCACCATCTGCCCACTAGCTCCTTGGTTGAAATACTGCCGATCCAGCCATACATTTGGTCTATGCCGTCATCCGGGCGGAGAAAGCGCACGCCTGCGAAGCCGGAAATGGTGGCGATGGGGGTGAAATTACCTAGGGGCGCGTGGGGAGATTCGGCGAGGGCGTAGTCGATGTGGGACCAGAAAGTGGGGGAGAGGAGGGCGGTGGGGTCTTCGGTTTTGGAGTAGAGGAATGTGGTGTTGGAGTTCGGAAGGGAAGGGAGTTGCAGGAAGCGTGTGATGCCGGTGGTGCAAGTGAGGGTGTCCATGTGGACTGTGACGATACCTGATGAAGGGGGGGCGAGTTGATGCAGGCGATTCAAGGCTTCGGCGCCGGGGTAGTTGAGGCGGGAGATGGCGAGCATGGCGAAGCTTGTGAGGAACGAGGCGAGGGTTGAGGCAATGAGGGCGGAGGAGAGGATGCGGTAGGCCAGGGTTTTGGTGCGGCGGGTCCAGATCCAGGATGCGCCTGCTGCGGCCACGGCGAGGAGCGGGGGAACAATGTAGATGATGAAACGCCATTCTTTGTGGGGCTGGAGGCTGTAGAGTGCTACGAATGCGAGATTGGGGATAAGGATATCGAGGGCTGGGCTTCGGAGCGCTTGGACAGCAAGCGCGAAGGGTATGCACAGAGTGAACGTTAAGGGGTTGAAAAGGAGGCGGGGGATGGCGGATGAGAAATAGAAGTGCCATGGTTGAACGCCCCAGTTCGAGGATTCGCCGTGAAGGACGTTGAAGATGAAGCCCTGGAATTCTGGCCAGAGAGGTCGTTGCCAGAAATAGGAGTCTATTGGGATCGTAAGTCCGAGGCCGATTAGCAGGCCAAGCATGCCGGAAGGTATGATGTCGTGGATAGGATGTAGACTGCGTCGCTGTAGGAGAAGATAGGCAGTATGTGTGCTGAGCAGGAGAGCGATTTCTGAGCGAAATATAATGCCGACAATGGTGAGAATTTTCAAAGCTCTCTTATAGCGGTCTCGAGGTTGGATGCTGGATCGGGAGGCCGCGGAGTAGGGCAGGAGATCACGAAGGGCTAGTGTAGCTTATAACATTTAAAATATATATTGAGAGATAGAGGGGAAGGTATGGACATACTCAAACCAAAAGCAAAGAAATTCGGTAAGGTACGTGAAGCGTAGTACATCGTGTGAAATTGGCTTGCTTGTAGAACAACAAACCAATTGGCAGCAGTTCTGCCATGAGTTTTGGCCACACCATTACGGAAAGAGAGGATGCAGAAGGCATTGAACAGGCCGAGGATAGCCCTGACTTCAATCTTTATGATCAGCACGCTGTCATCGAAGCTTCTCCACATCTGAAACTCCAGCAGGGGAAACACTCTCACCGAGTATCTGCTGATTAAATCCCTTCACCACGCTTGAAAAAGGCCATGATGCTGCAGCCAAAGCAAGCGGTCCTACAAATGTCCTTGGGACAGAGCCTGGAAACTCAAGATGGTCATATTGTTCTCGTAGCTTGGATACTATGTTTTTATGTGGAAGTCCATAGGTCAGAATATCATGCGTAGCCTGAATATTAAACGATTCTTCGACTTTCGTGTACGGAGCGAGCAATAGATGAATGAGGATGAGAAGGGGGATGAGGGCGGCGAGCATGGTATCTGTTGAAAGAGTTAGTACCGGATGTTGCCCAATATAAATAAAATTCCTTGGATATGGATACCTGTATGACGCCGCATGTCGGCGGGTCTTCCAGTTCAACAAAAGCATACCCTCGATAGTCGAAAAGTAGATGTTCAAATCTCGAGTCCGAGAGGAACCAACCCCCTTGCAACCCCACAAACCGCTATTCTACGCCCTACAAGGCGAGAGCTCGAAAAGTCCACGAGAGCCAGACCACTATTTCTGCTTTCCAGCATTCGACCCTCACAAGATGATGCTCTTTGGCCTCGGCAACCTATTCTACGGTATACAAACCTCGTTCACAACATGCTTCTGATGCACTGACCGCCCCAGTCACAATCCTTCTCGTCAACGCCGTCGCCATCCTCTCGGAAGATCGATTCCTCGCGAGGAGTACGTTTTCCCCCTCTCATCCTGAATTTCTGTCTGTTCGCATCATACACGCTACGGGCCGTCGAGGCAGGCTGTTCTACGTCTGTGTTCCTCATTGATGCAGGGCTAACGTATTCTGGTTGTCCAGTCGGATGGGGCAACACCCCCACGGAGCCATCCTTTGGCGGCGCAAGAGATGACGCTGCGAGCGTGAAGGGGAAATTGGTGAATCTGATATCAAGCGTGAGGACGTTGATGAGAAGTAAGTGACGTTCTTTCTAAGGTCCCTTTGGGGAGACGTGGGAGTGAGAAAGGGCAGCGGGGAGTTTACTGCTGACGTGTTGGGATTTTAGTACCGCTGATTGTGATAAATACGTTGGTCATTGCCTATGAGCTTGTGCTGGGTTGAGGCTTGGAAGAGGAAGGCATCTGATTGCCGGTTGAAGATGGGCCGTAGCGCATAGCATAGGTGTATGGCGTTGCGAAAGGGGACCGTGGTTATGGACAACAATACCAGTGAGGTACACAACATATACGAAAAACGACTCGCTGCAATCTTACGAGCCCCTTTGGCAGCTTCATGGCAATTGTGTAACGCTTGAACATAAATCGTTGACATTTGCATATAACTCGGTGATTAAACAGAACCACTGGAAAACGAGAACGATCAATTCAGATCGTTCTCTCAAGCCTATCTCTCAAGATATAGATACTACAATAATGTACCATTACTTAGCGCCCACAGTTTGCCAAGTATCATGAGCTCTATAAGCACATTCGCTATGATACACATGTGAAACCGTCGCCGATGGTGGTATCATGAATAAGAAGACGCATCTGTCCAAAAGCAGATAGCTGTATATTCGACAGTATTCGGATTACCTCCCTTTGGCGGAGCCTTCTAGACACGCACTAGTATTACAACATCATATTCGACGTTTTCTTTCGTAAACTGCTAAACCGATTTTTGGATTTCTCTGCCTTTTCCGGCGGCTGCAGAGCTGAGCCAGAAGCTTCTTCTCCGTTGGCAGTAGTCTCGTCCGATGTCCTAGAATCTTTGGAACCCCAAAACTTTGGTCTCCTGCTCATACTTTTACTATTTGGCCGGAATCTGCTCAGGGTTGAAGTCCCTGTAATACCGTTGGTCGCTGCATCAAAGGCAACCTTTGGATTTTCTCCAGATTTCGAAGTTTTGCTGGTTTCCATCGCGGCTTTGAGGTCTGCCGATTCTTTCTTCTCATTTTCTTTCCTTCTAACTTCAACGCTCTTGAGCCTCAGCTTCTCGGCTTTTTCCCGCTCTTTTTCTGCCGCTTTCCGCTCTTTCTCTTCCTTAACACGTTCCTTCTTGGATTGTGAGTCGGTTTTTGTGGGGGTTGTGGCAGGCGGCAGAGCTGTTAACGAGGTCACATTCTCATGCGCGGTAGGAGGTTCTGGTGGAGGCTGAAGTACTACAGGTGGTTCCGTGGCTGATTTATCGAGGCCGTCATATCCATCATCGTCTTCAGAAAGTGGTGATACGGCGGTTCGTACATGTTGTAGACCGTTCATGAATGCGCCATTAGTCTTAAGACCTAGCCCGTGATTCGGCTTTGGCGTTGGAACCGCGTGAGCGGCTGCCGCCCGCCCTTCAGCTTCCTGCTCTTTCCTCACAGCCTCAAGGGTTGTTTCCTGATAGAAGAGGACGTAAGCGCATGCCAATCCTGGTCGATCGCCGAAGAAATTCCTGACATAGCTTTTGTCCACCGGTTCAACGTTTTCATCGTCAAAGAGCAGCCAACCACGATCTTGTGTCTTTACTATTGAGACGTAATGTCCATGGTAGGGACCCCCTCCTATATGCACGACCACTGCATAGAGTTCGTACAGCCGGTCCGGGTCTTCCGCATCATCGGTCGTATTGAAAAGTCGTAAGTGATACGGATACACAACACGATGGAACAACTTTTGTAATCGCTGGAGGTCTTCCGTGTATTTGAATCTCTTTAGGTGCAGAGCTAAAATCTTTGGTAACCTCTTGATCTTCATGCGTTTTTCCGCCTCTTGCAATCCTCCACATCGATCACAATGGAACTTGTTCCTTTCGCAAAGCATTTCCTCTTCGGAGAATTTCCGCAAGCATGACGTCACTGAGGAGTGTTGGTCTAGATCAACCGAAAGATCCAAGAATGCTTCGTCTCGTTGTGAGACGTTCTCACAAGTCAAACACTTTGTTTCCGACGTCAGTGTTCCTTCAAACAAATCGTGCACCCAACCTGAGTTGCTAGGTGGCCGCGATCCATTTGTGATAGCGGGCATCGCAGAAGCAAGTGCCTTTTCGAAACTATCACCCTCTGCCGAACCATTCATGCCCTTGTCTGCCTCAATTTGTTTCGAGTTGGCTTCTACATTTGCTACGACCTCATTCAGGACAAGATTCAAGAATTCGTGAGCGTCCTGATGCATAGAAGTCCTAAACATCTCGTTTTCCTTGCGCAAAACTTCGAGGAATTTAGTAGGCTGGATGACACCAGTCCTCGACGGGTTTGCTAGTATGGCCTCGAAGATATCCTTCAAAGTTGTGAAAAGCGACTCGGGCATGCTATAAGTCGTTGCGTTGTCCAGATGCAGGTTCAGGAGTGGTCCCCTAGCTAATGCCTGTTTTTTCTTGTAGTCGGGTGCCTCCTTGTCGTCAGGCTTTTGAGGCGGCATTGGCCCACCTGGATTGCGTGCTGAAGGGCTAAGTGTTGGCGTTTTGGCTCGTGCAGGAGATAATGCGTTGCTCTGAGCAGCCGCTGGGGCCGTGTTAGCAGCGAATTTGGGTACTCCATTAGCTATCGTATTTATCGTCTCTAAGGGTGTTCGTTGGGGGTAGTTGATGACCTGATCTCGGAAAGGAACGGAATAGTAAAGACATTGTAGTATCGAGTTGCAGTAGCTAGAGATTCGATGAGTTTTGCGTACTCGACACGAGGGAGCTCAGCCCGCGTACCATGTGTTGCCAAACTGCAGACAAAATGGCCAATGTCAGTATATCATGCTGTCAAGTAGCGGACATGTTCTTCACATTTTCGAGTCCCCAAAATTTATCACTTCCATCGTTGCGCAAAGGCCCATAATCCACAAGGTGTTTCTCAAGCGGAGTTAATATGGGCGCATTGGGATCTTTCTTGGAGGACGGTGATCCAGTCGCTGGACTCGAGGCTCCCTAGAGTAAGGCATGCCGTCAGCACGCAGACTTTATCGTGAGTGACATTGGTCATTCTCGTGGCCATCTCCCTTTAGATTACCCATGCAAACGGGCGCTCATATGGAATATTTCGGTGCCTAGGAAGTATATACTGACAGCACCGGAGCGTATCTTTGCAAAGAAAGACGTCATATCAAAAGCGCAGCGTCACGACGCTGAGCGCCGGGGGAAGAGAAGGCCCAACTCGGCAGTCGGATTGTCTCCGTCTCAGGCCAAGTCTATGCTAGTAGCAGGCTCATGAGAATCTGCACAATGAGCGCTGATGGAACTATCGTAGGTATAGATGACTGAAAGGCAAGGTCAGTCTCGTGAATCTGCCTGACGTGCCAGGCGCCTTGAGCGGCGGGGCGGTTGGTGGGACCGTGCAGTGAAGGCGAAGTTAGGCCGAGTTGTCGGTGGGGATTCGAAGCGATCTACGGAGTACCTTGCGGTTAATAATAGCCCGTTGCTTTTCTAAGCCGGTGTGTATCTAGCAGTGGAGTCCGCTGGGAACTACGATTGTTCCTGCGGCAGCAGTGGAGGAGCAGTGGTGGGGTAAGGCATCTATGTAAACGCCGATAAATGGTTTTGATTAGGCTGTAAGCGTTGGAGGACAGGATGCTTCGGAATTTCCCTAATTCACTAGTTCTAAGATCTTTTGGTGATTCTAGGCGAGGCTCGTGGCCCGCGACTCGTGGCAATTGCGTTTCCAAGCAACTCTAATTCGAAAGCTACCTATCTAAAGTAATTCCGTAGCCCGTGGAAATCTCTTACGAAGTACCAGCTCTGGGATCTTCGCGTTCCCACTGATGATCAATGTCGTCGATCAGCGATGATCAACGCAACATACTCGTTCTGTCGCATTCATGTGGATTCGTGAGCAGCAGCTCTCGGCGATGCTTGATTTCTACTGTCCGGGGGAAATCTGTAGATCGGGTGATATCCCAGTGCTACTGTAAAACAGTAACCGCACTTGACTAGGCCATTATCGACGAGTCGACCATGACTCCATGAGAAGTCGTTGTATCTTTTGTGTGTACTTGTACATACAGTACCCCTCTAGACATGATCACGAAAATGTTCTCCCATTCGCAGCGCATAAAATACCGGCCATCCCTCTTATTCGACAAGACGTAATTAAAGCATGAGCTCTACTGATTACGAAGAGCGCTCATTTCCACAATTTTGGGGTAGGCTGTCTGTTTCACGATGCAGACAGGCTCTGAGCTTTACAGTCCTTCGAAAGCGGTGTTTGAAGAATGTAGTTGCTGCTCAAGAACAATGCAGACGCTTACAGATTTCTGAACCTTGCTAGGTTCGATCATCACATGATCTAAGTCATCAGATGGCAATCCATCAAAACACATCTGTTGCTTCGAAAACGCTTCCTTCACTGCTTGAAATTGCCAGGCCTCCTTCCGACTTTTCAGCGCTACTACCTCGCGGCATGGTCATTCCTTGATTTCTTAGATGCTCGTCCGGTTGGTTGAGTAAAGAAGGTGATCGATGTAACTTCTTGCGAGCCCTCAAGGCTTGACTGGCTATCGCCTTCTTCCAGCATTCATGTGGACTCAACATTCGATTGCTAAGAATTCTGAGGTTCTGATTAGAAGAAAGGGGCTGACTGTGAAAGGTCGAAATCAATATCAGACGGCAAGTTATTGATAGCTGAGCAGATTCTCTTGCGTTGAAGCGGCATTTCATACATCGTAGACGTTCTTTGTGAACTTGTACGCTATTCATTGTTCCCGTCACTTTATCCTACCATCGTCAGTTCACATTTATATCAGTATGCCACAGTACAGTAGCTTTAGCCGAGGCAGACAAGATTAGTCGAGCATTCCCACCTGTATCTTCGCAGATGAGGCTGCATGCCACCTTTGTCGTTGTTACCGCACCATGAAGCAAAACGAGTTACGCATCCCAGAGTACTTTCTGTAGACTACAGCACCTATCATCGATTTGTGTATCTCCTAAAAATGCATCGCCCATCATGGATGCGAACAAAGGGAAAATCGAAACCCAACCCAAAAGCCTCGTCGATCGCCGTATCGTCGAGGTCGAACCTGGCAAATGAGGCTGAAGCTGGGCTTGGAAACCATCCGGAAGTATATGATCCGCCAGTCTTCAGCGCAGTGAATTCTGGTTAATGTTCATATCAGGCTTCGCAACCAAAAGCTGAACCTTGCCAAAGCCTCTGGGACCGGGCATACGAGGATTTGCGTAAGGAGAAAAAGGAGCTTGTTGATGCCTTTGAAAAGATGTTGATGTCCAAACCCGAAATCGAACCAACATTAAGCATGGGAAATAAAGATCCTTCGGAGCGGGAGAAGCAGATGTCAGCGCTTGTTGATGAGAAGCTGGCGGCCATGAATGAGAGACAGTGAAGAGTTAGAGTGTGCGGGAGATCAGTGAAGATAAGGGAGCAAGTGGACCGAATTGTCAAGATCGTGCTTGTTGCAAAAGACTTTGTTTCTTCCGCTGCAAGTATGGACCCCATTCATGCTGGTTTACCTTGGGCTGAAGTGTGCATGTTGCTTCCTGTGAGTGATCTCAAGCTCCTACGGTCTGTACTATAAAGGCTAACTATTATGGCTGCAGTTGATGATGAACGATACTAAGCAGCGTTCTGCCGCAATTGAGGGACTCGAATATATCTCGCGATTGATTCGTCGATACACTGAAATCGAGCATATTTATCTTCAGAAAGAAGAATCCGCGCTTCGAAATGATCTTGAAGCTGCGATTACAAAGCTTTACAGACAGATACTGAAATACGAAGTCAGAGCTGCATGCCAATTTAATCGAAACATCGTCTTTCAAATAGCGAGAAATATTGTTGACGCGAATAGCTGAGAGAGTATTCTTGGCAACATAAAGACATTCGAAGTAGTCTGTGATGAACTCAAAGAGGTAATTGATGCAAAAGATCAGCGAGTGCGCATGAGACGATTGGCGAATATGCTTGAAAAACAGGCTCGCAAAGTCGACGAGCTGCTGAAAATTTCTCGCGATCAAGATGAAGAGCTGTTAGCGGAAATAAAGGCTATGCGGAAAGATCAGAAGGCATCATTCGAGACTCAAGAGAAGATGAATTGTCATAAGAGTCTTCGAATCATCACTTACGAGAATATCATGAAAAAGAATTCAGATCGCGTATCAGAAACTTGTGAATGATTCTTGTGAAATTCGAGATACTGCAAATGATTGAATGATATCGCATCGGACTTGCTTTGAGTAATTGCGAATTCGAGATGCGACAAGTCTGTTTTATCAAAATTCTTGATCAACGACTATAAGAGCTGAATGTGAAAAGATAAGTTCATCTGCTATTTCTTCTTCAAGAACGACAGTGACGAGAACAAGAGCGCAACGAATGCTCTCTGTGCAATTTTGCACCAGCTCTTCATACAGAATCATGCGCTTCTAAACCACGTCATGATCGAATACAACAGCAATGAAACCAAGCTTTCTCTTCTCTTTGAATCACTCTGAAGCATACTTCTACAAGCTGCAGCAGATTCTAATAGTGATCGTATTTTCTGTATCATAGATGCTCTCGATGAATGCGTCGAATCAAGCTGTGAACAGCTCATCAAATGTCTAGCAGAGTTTCATTTCAACGCGAATAGAACGGCGAAGATCAAGTTTCTTATCACCAGCCGTTCGAATTCTTTCATCAGACGCCTTTTTTCCGAAAACTTTTCTCAATATAATCAGAATCTAGCGTCTGTTAAATTAATGAGAGAGAACGAACCTGAAATGAAAGAGATCTGTGTCGAGATTGATTTAGTTATCGATGCGAAAGTGAAAGACTTCAAGAAAGAGAGATCCTTGTCGTATGAAATTGACGATAACGCAGACGTCGTCGTTCGGAAGCAACTCAAAAACATTGAGAACCGAACGTATCTCTGAATGGCTCTTATCTTCCCGGAATTGAAAAAGATGATAGAAGTCGCGAAGAATGAATTGCTGAAAGCTGTTAAACGCATTTCTTCAACTGTTGATGAAGCCTATGAGAGAATCTTATCGAAGAGCATCGACGGTAAAAAAGCTAGAAGGCTACTTCATATAGTCTGTGCGGCTTCCCGACCACTCACACTCACGAAGATGAACCGGGCACTGTCGATCAAAGAAAATGGTTGTGTTGCTGCACTAGTACCACCACAATCATTCGAGAACGTAGTCAGAAATCTCTGTGGTCTCTTCATAAGCATACAGCATAAGAGGATTTATCTCATTCATCAAACGGCAAAGGAGTTCTTGATCCATGAAAACGTCATTGAACCTGTTAGTTCTGGCAATGGAAGTTGGAAGCACTCACTAGAACCAACGGAATCAAATCTCGTCCTTGCACAGATATGCATCCGGTATCTCCTGTTTTCTGAACTTGAAAGCGATTCATTAGTCTCGGACGAAATCGAAGTTTGGGATACCGAGCGGCAAGTAGAAAAAGACGTAACTAAGCACGACTTACTTGACTATTTCGCAAAACACTGGGCCACTCATTTCCGAAAAGCTAAATCCGAGCAGAGAACAATTCTTAAATTAGCCTTGGAAATTTGCGATACTAGATTTAAGCGATTTATAACTTGGTTCCAAGTGTACTGGACTACCACTAGATTCTACTCTTGGCCCCCTCCAAACTTTACCGACCTCATGGTAGGATCGTATCTCGGGCATGAGGCGGTCGTGAAGCAGTTGCTCGAAAGAGGCGTCGACCCGGATTCTAAGGATAACAAATACGGCCAAACGCCGCTATCGTGGGCCGCAGAAAACGGGCATGAAGAGGTGGTGAAGCTGCTGCTCGCAAAGGCCGACGTTGACTCGAATTCTAAGGATAACGAATGCGATCGAACGCCGCTATCGTGGGCCGCAGAAAACGGGCATGAAGAGGTGGTGAAGCTGCTGCTCGCAAAGGCCGACATCGACCCGGATTCTATGGATAACTACGGTCGAACGCCGCTATCGCTGGCCGCATGGTACGGGCATGAAGAGGCGGTGAAGCTGCTGCTCGCAAAGGCCGACGTCGACTCGAATTCCAAGGATAACTACGGTCGAACGCCGCTATCGTGGGCCGCAGAAAAAGAGCATGAAGAGGTGGTGAAGCTGCTACTCGCAAAGGCCCTAAGGATAACGACGGTCGAACGCCGCTATCGCGGACCGCATTGGTGAAGCTGCTGCTCGCAAAGGCCGACGTAACGACGGTCAAAGGCCGCTATCGTGGGCGGTAGCGAACAGGCATGAAAGAGGAAGGTACTAGGTAGTGAAGCTGCTGCTCGCAAAGGCGGTACACGAATTGACGCTTGTCCTGCACAATACACTATGGCGAACCCGACGTCATAAGTTTGTTACATCACTTTGCGGCCGACTAGCGTCAACCTATTTTGGGCTGGTAGTAGTGCTAATCTCTCTCGGAAGAGTACAACTTGTTGCTAGAAACTCTTTCAAAACATGGCTTACAACTTAGCAGGTCGTAGAAGGGTAGGAGGTGAATGGTAGAGTTGTAGTGGGTGGAATGTCGTAGATTGGGGGAGATTCGTGTAGGGAGGGAGTAGGAACTCTGTAGATGCTTGACAAAGACAAGTGAGGGATGGGCCTCGAGAAACAGGTTCATCGAGGGATAGGTAGACCTTGCCTCAGGATCTCAGACGTGTATGGGCTAAGCCCCCCCGGGTTAGCGACGCTTTGGATGACTTCGCAGCCTACGGGTAGCACAGCTCACCTAGTACCTTAGGTACCTTACTCCGTACGTTGTACTTCATTTTAGTGCTACTGTTGACTAGTGCATTATCGACGAGTCGACCACGAGAAGTCGTTGTATCTTTCGTGTCTCTAGACATGATCACGAAACATTTTTCCCTCTTCCACTTCTGGCCTCGCTGGTGAGCAGCGGCTGCTTTAAGGTGAGCCAGGGGTGAGCCCACCCGGCTAGGCGGCTTAGTCAGGCATACATTTGCCCAGTTGACGTCTTCTGTCGTTCCGTTGAGCTTCCATCTAAGTTCTTTAATACGGCGTGCGGAAGTGCTGAACACTCGGGACATGTTTGGAATGGATTTCTGGGACCAAGCCTCAACAAATCAACGTCGTGTGCCAAGTACTCGGATGAGAAGAAATGCACAGGAAGAACGTAAATTTCTTGGATTTTTGTAAGATGAGACAGTTGGTACTTGGTACAAGCATGGTCGTTCTCAGATTGCAAGCCTTCGTTTGTAGCTGCAGTGAGCTTCCTATTTGGTAGGTTAGAGAGAACAGGCAACCGTAGGCAACAACAGCGACTTCAAGGCAAGATACCTAGGCGACTGTACGATAGCAGCAGTTGGACGCTAGCCGAAACCGTCTAACACGGGAACGGAAAAACAACTTTATCCGTCCCGAGAAATCTTAAGATCTCTTCCTTGCCTTGAGAGTTGAGAGCGACATATATCTCAGCACGGAGGACGTGCACATGAAGATATGGTGTGTTCCCCAAGCCGCCAAATAACACATACACTTAGGCGCTTTCACCGATTTCTTGGGACTTCAACACCCTCTATCATGACCGCGTCTCCCTTCAGCGCGAAGCGTGCCCTCACCTCCCTTGGAATTCGGCCTCCTGTTGTGATCCCAGTCCAACCCGTCATTCTCCCATCTGATATCGCCATCGAGGAAGAGCTAGTCTTCGGCTATGATCCCCGACATTTCTACCCAGTGAATCCTGGTGACATTTTTCACAACAGGTACGAAATGACGGCGAAGCTTGGATGTGGCAGTTGTTCGACAGTATGGCTGGCCAGAGATACACAGCGGTACGCCCAGAGTCCTCATTATGTAACCTCTTCAACGTATTTCTAGGCAGAAGTGGCGGTCCAATCGTTACGTAGCTGTGAAAGTCAATAACTGCGATTTCGCCGACGAGGGCGCGGCGGATCATGAGCTTAACATCTCTCGACGCATTGCGCAAGCAATTCCATCGCATAAAGGGCTCTCATACGTTAGAACGATCGTCGACAGCTTCAGGATTAGCGGTCCACATGGCAACCACATATGTCTGGTATATGAAGCTATGAGAGAACCCCTCTGGTTATTTGAGCGACGGTGCAAGAATGGCCGATTAACATTAGGCCTCTTAAAAGGATATTTAAGACTTCTCCTCATGGGCTTGGATTATCTTCACTCGGAGTGTCACATCGTTCACACGGGTAGGCTTGAAGCTATAATTATTTGCCGATTGAAGCTTACTCGACGATCACAGACATTAAGCTCGACAATATAATGGTGGGATTTGAGGATCCATCCGTGATCGAGGATTTTGCCCGAGCACAGACCCAAAACCCTATGCCTCGAAAAGTTCAGGACGGGCGCTCAGTCTATCAATCACATAATGACTTCGGACCTCTCAAATCATCCTATGTTCTGCCGAAAATAGCAGACTTTGGCTTGGCCCAGTACGGCAAGAACGAGCTCCAAAGACACCCAATACAGCCGGATCATTACCGCGCACCCGAGGTGATCTTAGGAGCAGGCTGGACATATAGCGCAGATGTCTGGAACCTTGGCGTGCTGGTGCGTTTTGACTTCTGCCCGATTGGCATTTGCTGACACGTTGAGAGATAGATCTGGAGTCTGCTAGAAAAAAGAGATTTGTTTCGAGAGATCCATTCCAACCAAGGGAAGTACAATGGCCAGGCGCATATTGCGGAAATGGTTGCGCTGTTGGGCCCCCCTCCAAAAGAACTATGTGATCGAGAAAAAGAAGGACTCGGTTGGAAGTTCAGACCTGAGGTGGAAAACTCAGAAGGCAAACTTTGCGGAAGTGCAAGTGAGTTTTATGGGGGGCCTTTCTTCGACTCCCAAGGTAATATTTCCGGGAGCATTTGTAGCATAAGAGCAAACCCTAGCTAATCCTTATACCCAGGAGAGTTCATGCGCAAAGACCTTGTTCCAGAAGCTTTCACTTTGGCGGACTCGGTACTATCTCTTGAGGGAGGTGATAAGCAGGAGTTCCTTAACTTCGCGCCAAAGATGCTCCAATGGCTGCCCGAGAAAAGAAAGTCAGCTAAAGAGTTACTCGAAGATCCCTGGCTCTGTCCAGACTCAATGTGAAAAGAGGGGTCGATGGGCTGGGCTTGATAAATCCTGGGGTTTGAATCTGACCTTCAAATCAGACGACGCAATTTTTTTGAGGTCCGACAGAGTGTGCCCTATTCAACCTTTCAAATTTGCACACAGCTTTGGAAATGTCAGACTCGGAGCCTACACCCAAAGAACGTCCAAAAAAGGTGCGTTAGAAAGGCATCGCTACATTGCTATAATCAGGTACATAGTATTGAGAATAGATCATACACCCATTTCCACATCCGATCCAGATTCCTCGGCATACCCAGACATCTTTTTGGCCCGACGATCACCCGCATCATGAACCCCCAACGCCTGCCACATCTCGAGATTTTCTTCTTCTGACAAAATACCCGGATGCTGTTCGACGTAGCTTCTTCTTATGTTCATCGCCTTGTCGTCCCACTCTGCCAGGCGGTCCTGGAAGGTCGCTGCGCTTTCTATGTTTGCCATTCGGTTGGTGTTCGTCTGTTCAAGATACGGTCTTTTCACCTCATCCGAAGCTTCTCGCCACATCAGACCCAGGGCTGACCGGACCTCGTTCCTTGCAGCCTTGGCCTCCGGATTACCCGTAACTATGCGACGTGCCTCATCACATCCTTTCTTGCAAATGGCCCATTTGTCTTTCGTAAACAGGAGGAAAGGATTGGAACCTGGCTTCCCTGGCTTAGAGGGGCGATATCCGAGCTCATTAAAGATGGCTCCCAGAATCTCGGACTCAAATGCGTCGAGACGAGCTTGCTTGGCGGATTGCGTCTCCTCAGGAGCAGGGCCATCGGCTTTACGTTTCTGACCAGTCTCTTTTGGAGACTCTGTTTTGCTACTGGCTTGAGTGGTTGGAATGAGCGGGTTGGGGATTTCAATCTCCCCGAGCATATCGTTGATAACTTCAGATGCGGCCCGCAACCCTGATATGTACGCACCGTGGACCGTAGCTGGATGGGTTCCGCAAGTAGCTTCTCCTGCAAAATGAAGATTGCCAATAGGCCGAGCCATTGCGTCGTAATCTCCAGGTTCGGATGTAGCTCCAACGTAGGAGTAGGTACCTCGTGCAAAACGATCTTTTCCCCATCTCGTCACAATAGTTTCTGTAGGTTTAGGCAGCACAGTCTGCTTGAACATTCGGGCCAATTCCTGCGTGACACTGTAAACCAGAGTAGCATCACTCTCCGTTTCTGCCTGATGAGCAGCATCTCCGGCTAAGAGCGCGATGAGCACGGGAAGTCCGCTTGTCTTGATGCAATTCCAGAAAAGATAAAACCGTCCCCTGTTCGACACATAGTCTTCTTGATCAAGACTGTCAGGTACCTCTGGCTCTCTCAACAGACCGAACATGTCCTGATCGACGTTCCAAAAAGGCTTTTCATAGACGAGTATGACTTTGTTCAGCGTGCCGAAACCCAATCGCTTTATCGGCGCTGTCTTCCAAGGAGGTAGAGCGGGAGCGAAAGCAATGGAATCATTCTTGAGTACGCCCAGCGGGGTAGTCAATACAATCTGGTTTGCCTCTAGAATCTCACCATCGTCGCAAAGTACCCGAGCTGCGCTCTCTGGGCTATCCCCAGTGTCGTACGCTATTCTCGTTACAGCTTTGCGAGTGCGAAGATCAAGCTTGTACGGATACTGCCATATGCCGCGAGAGACCTGTTGGTATCCACCTATGACTTGTGCATGTTCACCTTCGAATTCGTTGCCTATATCCTGATCCCAGCCACCAAGGCTGAGTTTACCAACATTCGCCGCGTTTGCGTATTCGAGGTTTGCGTAGTGCCAATTGAGTAGACGCATGTCCTGTGGCGAGAGATCGAGAAGAAATTGGTACTGTTTGACCGCCTCGTCCATCGCAGCACCTAGCGTTGGATGTGTTGATTTAGCAACAGCATCCAAGTTCATATCTCGGTATGCTAGCACATTTGATGCCAAACGCCATCCCATGGCTTCAGCAACAAGAGCAGGCGGGGCTTTCGTACGAGAGCCTGACACCATATGCGCTTTTCCGGTGAGTTTGTCCATTCCTCCAGGGACGGGCTCAGATCTAGTGCCGCTGACTTCTAAAATGTTGGGGGCGTGTTGATCTTCCGTAGCACTCATTGGTAGGCCTACTTCCCCAACAGGATCTCGTCCTGCCTCAATCAGCTGCTTATCCCCATTCGCAGTCCTTGGTGGCGCGACTCGATGACGGTAGACACTAGCTCTGTCTAAGATATCATTGTACAGCTTTTCAACCATCATATCTCGTTCCTTATCAACAATGTTTCCATCCACATCGTACAGAGTTGAGTTGTCTTTAAGGGGGTAGTAATGAAGTGCTAGCTGGCCGCGTATGATCATACTCAGAGGATTGCCATGATCGAAACCGGTAATGATGTGAGCACCCAATTCTGCCGTGCATCTTGATTGCTCGGGTATGCCGGTGGAATTGCCTTGTAAAGGATGTGAGTAGACTCGTCCACCTATCCTGTTTCTGCCTTCTAAAACCACAACTCGCGGTGGCTCTTCGCCGATAGATGCCCATCTTTCCCGATAGTGAGAGAATAGACCCTCGAGTTGCCTTGCACAGCCTAAGCCTGCCATACCTGCGCCAATTACAACGACAGTCTTCCTCTTGGCTCGCTTCAATTTGTATCTCTTCACCCGGACATTGGAAATGTCTGGGACTTCTACACAACCGAAGTTAATGTATCCTTTCCTTATAAGCCATTCGTATGCAACTTCGGCCAATCCTATCCATCTCGAGGAGAGTGAACATCCGGCGGCCTCCTCAGGTGTAACACTAACCAATGGATTTCTCACCCACAATCGCAGTATACGATTTCTAATATTGAGATATGCTGTGACATGCACATGACATATATGGTCTCGGAGTAGCTCATATTCATCCGCATGGAGTGCGAATGGATGAAGCCTCGATGAATACGCTGCATGTATGCTTTGCTGGGCTAGATCCGTAGGATACATATTAGAAGGAATCGAGGTCCTGGGCCGAAGGTCTGAGAATCGAAGTTTCGCCACTTTCGATGAACTTCGATGTTGTTTGGCTGACTTGGGTTTGGTAGGTGGCTTCAAAGTAACTGGCGTCGTAGATTTAGCTGGTGATAATTGAGACGATACGGAGGATAAAGAAGAAGGGTCGTTTAGCATGCTGTACGAAGTATCGTCCTCGTCCATCTCGTCCTTCACATACGATGGCTCCGCTGACGTATATGATGACAATCCCGACAGTTTTGAAGGCGTGCTGCCCATTCTTCGTGAGCCAGATGTCTCATCAGAGGCATCTGCAATTTGTATCAGAGTGTTTAAGTCGAACTGCTCTGATGGGTAACCTTGGGAAACCCTAGAATTTCGTGATCTTTTACCACTGCTGTTACCCTCGTCACCACAACTAGCACTCATGTCAGAGGAAGAAGGCCCCTGCCCACTTTTCTCGCTAAGGAGATGAGTCGGATCCAGGATTTTGGAAGGAGCGAGCGAATGATCGGCCGTTAATGAAAGTCCTAAGTCTCCAAAATATTTAGAAGCTGACCCGGAATGTTAAAATAACAGGTGGGAGACTCCACTGTTGGTATAACTTTTAGACTTGAGATGCTTGCCAGCTGTATCCGCCAACAACAACGAAGCCATAGATTTCGAGCGGTTATGAGGTTGTATAGATAGCAGTTCATGTACGAACTTATCACGACTCTGTGTATCGACATCCTTGGTGGTATGGGTAGTCAAGGATGACATGTCTAGTGAAGAACCATATAAGAAGCGGGATATGTGTATTCTTCACGGCTGCATCCGCATTCGTAAAAACGCTATGGCTGCAGAGGGAGGATACTTTCGATTTCAGTCAGCTTCTATTCGAGATGTACGGTCATTGTGAAAAAAGGTTACTTGAACGAGGGATGGCATACCGATGCTCGTCCTTTCTTAATTCTAACGAGGACTTGAAAATTTTACTAGAATACTTGATTTCTTCAGTGTACAGAGATGTAAAGCCACACACCTTCAACGAACAACAATCCGTCAGTGAATAGAGGTATAGAGATTGATATGGAACGATTGATGAATTAGGGTCAGGCCGAGGGTTTCCTCGTCTCTCGCCACGGGGCGCCAATCTCGGCTCACAAATCCAACGACAACACCTTAACCATTGATGTCGGCGACGTCTACCAGAACCCCACAATGGCAGGAGACGCACGGGAGATGGCAACATGCAAAAACCGGTGATAACATCGTTTCAAGAGATTTTTCGATGTGGCTTTACTGGCATCGCATCCTTCACGCATTGTGTCCCCGATACCGCCCCTCATCTGGCTTTCCCCAATGTCAGATCCAAGATATGAACCACAATTTGTCTTAGTTCTTGCATTCTCAAAAGGATCGTGAAGTAGTCGTGAGCTAATGGAATAGGTCTTGCCAGCTTCCAGCCGCTGGTGAATCTCAAATTCAAGAACAGCTTCCCTACTGCGTCAGTCCAGCATCTTACGGCCTAGTTGTGTACCGCTATTCGAAGGAAACAGCTATAGTTCGAAAACATGTCGTGATCTGGGTGCGATTCGAGGGACTCGACAATCGAAGTTTTCGAATTCAACGATTGGATATCGCTCACCCACTGTCAATGAATAGCAGTACGGTCAAGAACATAGAGAAATGCACTTCAGGCCTGAATACAGTAAGGTGCATAACACCTGGAAGTTGCAATAAACAGGGCTGCGTTTTCGTACAACACAATACAAAGGCTGGTCTCACATACCATATAAAAGTGGGATGTGCCAAACAAAAAACTTTGACGTGGCTTCTAGGCCTGGATGGTATCGTTGGAGGGTTCGGAGTCAGTTCTACGGAGTGGACAAGTTATAACGGGAATGCAACTATTCAGGCGGCAAGTGGAGCATATTTTGCCTGTACGTATTTCTATGCTAACACCAAGTCCTTGGAACAAAAGTAATGTTGCCGTCTCAGGGTCTATCTATAACTCCATATGCACGAAATAAATATTTTACTTCTTCATCGAGTTGATCATCTCTTGATGAGTCGCCTTCTCCCGGTTTGAATCCGACAACGGTGGTATGCCTACAATATCACACATTAATCATCTGAAACCACATTCCAAAAAAACCAAAAAAAAACTGGGCAGCAATACTTCTCAACTCCCCCACAACATCCCTCGCCTTCCCGAAATACACCTCCTCTGCCACAAGTCAGCCTTCCAGTCTCCATCAATCCTTCCCAATGAATGACACTCACGCAACAAATTCCTCATCTTCCCCTCCATATCCTCCACCAACTTCCCCACATTCACCACATGACTCTTATCGTCCTCAACCGGCATATCCTGCTGCGTCTGCCTCGTCATACTCCCACTCAGATCCATCTCCCCCAGTGCCTCATCCTCCGCGCCAAGGCGTAATATGACGGTGCTCGTAAGCTTGTAGTGGCATGTTCGGGCTCGGTCAATGGCTTCGAAGACGTGAATGGAGTCCCAGCCGGCCGAGAATTTGCCTTTGGGGGTTGCTGTGCTCGTCCTGTCAGTAGTCGTTCGGGCTCCACGGTACACACGTACTCTTCTTCAACAGCACCGCCCCAGCAAATCCATCATCCAGGTCCCAGAAGTAAACGCTACTCACACCACCATCATAGTACCTAATAACCCCCCCCCAAATCAGCCCACAATCCCTTCGCCCTTCCCAAAACCCCATACAAAATAAACCTCCCAACTCACAATTCCCGATAAACATCCACCGCCTCCCCCATCCCCACCTCCATCCTCCTCACCCTCTCACTCGGCCTCGCGCCCCCCTCCGCCCCCTCCCCATTCAACTCCCCGCTCCCCTCCCCCTCAAACTCATTGCTCCACGGACTGCGCCAGCAGTCCCCGTCGCGGTTGTAGTCGCAGAGTAAGTATTCTCGTTTTGTTTTGGCGCAGGTGCGCACTTCGAGCGGTTGGTCGACGGAGGCGAGGAGGTCTTCGGTGAGGTGCGGGGCGAGGGTGAAGAGGTGGTGGAGATTGGGGGTTGTGTTGGTGGGGGGGAGGCGGCGGAGGAGGTCGCTGTGGGGGGAGGGGGGTGTTAGTTGGGGGGTATGGTGGGGGCTTTTTAGGGGATGGGATAATGGGCGTACAGGGCGCTGTCGAATTGGTCGGAGGACATAGTTGTGGATGTCTGAAGGAGGGTAGGAGAGAGGTAGGGTTCAGGTGGTGTGGTGATGGAACTTGGTTACCCGCAAACTCTCAGAACTGTTCGAATTGGCTCTCAATGTTAACATAGATATTCAAGTTAGGGAGATGAACAAGTTGTGGTTTGATCTCGCCTACGTTGGGTATCCGCTTGAACAGTATCTAAAGAGCACCGAAGCAACTAGCTACAAGAAATATGAAGTTTCGAGGCGTTCATACACAGGTCATTCATCATCGCTATCATCTACTACTAGTCTCGTCCCCTTCCTTTGACTAAGCCTGTGGCTTATGTTTTCCTTGCCTCTACTCGATAACGCGGCTGCAGCAGAAGTAAAACCTCCCTTCTTCATCAAGGTAGTGAAGTCGGGAAGATCTTCACCAGAGTCGGAGTCCGCAGCGTAAGGCTTCTTCGACGGCTGGTAGAATGGCAGTGGTTTGCTAGATTTGAGCAAAGGAAGATGTGAAGAGTTTGAAGGAGCTGGGCGACGATTGTTGCCTATAGCGTTTTTGGTCACATCACTGAGATTCTCGTCAATGGCCACATCATCAGAAGAGCTGATATCAATGCAAGGAGTAGTCGCTGCACCAAGCAGACTTTTACGGGGTTCCTTCCTGGCAGTAAACGCTGGCGAAAATTTAGGGCCGGAAACATCTTCTCGACCTGTACGAATAGTCGGGCTCCTGAAATAAGCAACCCGCTGCTCAGCTTGAGCTATACCCTCCGTTCTATCTCCTGGATGGAGGTTTTCCTCATACTGCTCAGCCATTGTTTCCGTCATGGAACGCATGGTGCTCAGCACACTGACAGTCCGCTTTGTTGCTCTCCCATGTATGACATGTTTGGTGCGACGTAGAGATAGCTGTAGCTTCGGGAACGCATCGAGTCTTGGTACTTCGACGACTTGTGGGGTGTCGCCTTTGACATCGAGATAAGTCCGCTCGAATTCCCTTTCTTCGGCAGCAGTAAGGAGCACCTCTTCTAGCGAAGGTATTGGCTCCAACGTCGGTGTCTTCGCACGTATCGGTGGGGGGCTTGCAGGAACATTGTCCACTTCGCTGGCTCCAGACTCATCGGCTCGAGATGCTCTTACAAAGCTAGTACGTACACCGTCAGGCATATGGAATTTTTTTGGCGGTCGCTTTGGTGCCCTGCCCTTTCTTTTCGGTTCGGGCAGATCCGGCTGAGTGTTTTCTGGGGGAATATCAATGACTCTCTTATCAACGACTGGCTGCACGTCTTTAGGAACAATGCGTCGGTTTTGCTCGTCATGGAAAGTAAACCGCGTCCCAGTGGAGATTTCCTGCTGCATCTTTTCATAGTTGTCTTTTGCCTTGACGAAATTGTTTTCTTCTTTGCCCTTCATCAAGGTGACGACGATGTTACCCGCTCGTTTCCTTCCTGTACGGCCCATGCGCTGCAACATCCTGATAGGAGAAGCAGAAGCATCGTAGCAAACAATCAGGTCGACTTCTCCTATGTCTAAACCTTCTTCACCGATGGAAGTGGCAACCAGGGTGTTATATATCCCTTGCTTGAACTTTTCGATAACTTCGAGTTGTTTCTTTTGGTCCATTCCGCATGAATTTTTTGAGTCGGCCTGACCAACAAAAACACTAGGTCGCACCATTGGATCGTTCCGCTTCAGTACCCTCACAATCTCTTCTGCACTGTCGCGATAGTGCGCGAAGACCATGATTCTAGTGCTAGAAGGGGCAGATGCTCCTTTACCGTCACCAGCGTCGAGAAAGTGGTTGAGAACAACGCTTTGCAGGTACTCTAGCTTCGGGTGACCGACAAAATCAGGGTTGTTTATCCACGCTTGAACTCTTGTCATCATCGTCCGAAAAGGCTCGGAATCGTTTATTTGCCTTCGATATTTGCTTCCTTTCTCACCACCAGCTTGGGTTTCGTTTCGAAATGCCAAAACCTTATTGTAGAAGGGACCAATGCCGTGAAACTTAAGTAGCTCAATTCCGTGTGCCAGGCTGGCAAGTAAGCTAAATATAGTGTTGACCATACTTTTGACTCCCATGTTGGTCTTTTTACCTGCTTCCTGCATCCACCTCATCCTGGCCTGATTGCATCCATAAGGAGTCAGAGTCATCGGGTCCTTGGCCCAATAAGCATTCATGCCATTTAGCTTGTCCAGATTAGGTTGCAGAGCCCTTGCAAAGAGTTCCATGACCATGACCATCTCATCTGAATTGTCGAAAAGTACCGTCTCGATCTTCCGAGAGTGCACGTAGTGACGGATATCGATGGACTCCTCTGTTCTGATCTCTATTCTTGATATACTAAGTCCATCAATGACTTCCTGCACTTTCTCGATATCGGCTCCGGGCGTCGCAGTCAGGGCAAGGACACGAAAGCTCGTGTTAAAGCGTTGAAGGAATTTGACCACTTCGACGTATGCGTAGGCACCTGTTGCACGATGGGCTTCGTCAACGACGAGAAGTACGACTCTCTTAGGGTCACAGATGCCGGTTTTCAGATCATTTATGATAGTTTGCGGTGTCATGAAGAAGACCCTCTTACTCAGCCACTCTTCGGCACGAAGTCCAGGAGATATACCCCCAGTAAGCATCGTAGTTGTCGATCGAGGAATGCCGGCAATATCGAAGCATGCTTTGACTTGTTGCGATACCAGGGGTCTTGTAGGTGCGACAAAGACTATCTGCGCATCCGTAGTCCATCGAAACCAGTTGAGCATTATCGTTGCGGCAATGAAGGTTTTGCCCAGACCAGTTGGCAGTGCGACGAGCAGATTGTGGTAAAGTCCTCGGGCAACGATACTGTACTGATAGTCCCGAATACCACCAAGATTCATTGGGAAAACCCATGTTTTCATAGCCTCCTGGTCTAGCTTGTGGTGCGTTACGGGCTCATCTCGGTTCGCAAGGGGCCAGTTGCGCTTTCTGTTAGATTGTGTCGAAACCTCTTGAGCTTGGGTCCCGAAGAGAGTCGTCTGACGAAGGTTTGTCTGCGGAGCAACGAGTCGACGTTGAGTAGATTGAGCCGACCAGTCTTGGCCGTTCTCCTGTTGTGAAGTCACAGGCATTGCCTCGTCCAACATGCCTAGAGAGGGCGGAGATGGTGATGAGAATGCATCCGAAGGTAGGTCAGCAAGCACATCCTCATAGCTTTGACTCATTGCATACTCCAAACTGTCCTTTGCTTCCTCAACCTCGAGATCATGATCGGCACGTTGAAAACCAGCATGAGCTTCTTCGCCGTCCAGCGGCAGCTCAGCTTTGTCAAGGTGATCCAAAGGTAGAGATAGGCCGTCTTGGGGTTCATTGCGCTGTTGCTCAGCAACGGGCAGTCTATCTTGTACAGATCTCGTAGCTTGTCCCAGCGCGACTGAGCTTCTCAGTTTCGGGGGTGAGGGTGGAGGTGGCTTCTTCGGCTTTTGCCAAACGAATTCATCGATTCGATAGGGACTTGAAGATCTTTGTGGCGGTTGAGTGTAAAAGGCATCTTTTGGTATTTCTGAGTTCTTAGGGATATGAATTCTGTACTTCGACTTTTTGGTCTCAGGTGCCTCCGTCTCCTTGGGCTTTTCGCTCTGCTTGGACTTTTTGTTCTGCTTGGACTTTTCGTTCTGAGAGTCCGGTACATCCGAAGATGGGGTAACCGGTACATCTGAACTACTAGTAGACCTTGAATCGAAAGTATCGCGTTCGCCATCGCTACCGTCAACGACTTTTTCTCCTTGGAGATTGTTGAGTCTTCGGCGTTTACTTGCTCGTTGTACAGGCTCTTCGTCATCTGAATCCGTCCATCTCAATTTTCCGCCATGCTCTTCTCCAAAGTTCTCTTCTCCACTGCTTTCCATCTAAACGCAATCCAAACAGCCAACGATTGGCTTTTATCATTGGCCTCTGGGCAACCGATAGCTAAACCTCCATAAAGGAGATCGGACCTAGACCGAGGTCAGTGGCCTCATAGACATGTTCGAGATCGAAGAGGCAGAGAGGAGGATTCAAAAGAGTTATGTATAAATCAGGAAGAGCAACTTCAGTATAAGGTCCAACTCCCGAGACAACGCGCATACTTTACGTGTAGGTGAGAACGCGTTCGATGTATTATTTTCCGAAACTGAGATTACGGACTGACCTAACGGTATTGATCGGTAATTTTTAACACAGCCACGCAGCATGCGGGAAGCCTAAACCGGCTGCTTTCGACTAATTGATATGGGTGATGTATTGTGTGTACTACGTAGGATGGTATGTACTACTACAAAGTAGGTATGTACCCGAGGAGAGAAAGACAGCTGCAGAGCTTCTCAAACCTCAACCATTTACATGGTTGAAATCAGAGTGAAACGTAAAAGCAAGAATGAAGCGAGTGACGAGTTTAACTCAGTTGCAGTAGCATGTCGTTCGACGTTCGAGGTTTCCTCTCTATCAACCTATGATTGCTTTCAAACCTTCTACACCTTTCTCCTTTCATTTTCTTGGTCCTTTGAAAGCGATGAGTGAGGAATTGTGCTTGGAAAGCTGTCATATGCATCACAAGTACTGAGCCCACTGCCCCATTTGATAAGATAAGTCTGACGTTAACGAGACGAGACGCATTCACGATTGAAGACACAAGGATTGAAGTCATTCTCGGAAAGCCGAATCCAATCTCGACCCCTTCACGCTGCTACCTTTGAAGCCTTGACTTTCACGGTACTAGATTTCGCGGTAGTGTCAAGGTTCCTACCACTCGAGCGGCTGATTATTGCAACAATGGCTTTCCAAATGAATTAGATAATCTATATCTCTGCATCCCGATATCCTTATTTCTACCGGAGACCTTTCGCACCGGCCAGACCTTCTATTTCTTAGCGGGTACAGTATCTCACCTTGTCTGATTAAATTGGCCATGATAATGACAATGACTGCAATCTATAATACCTATTAGGAGGATAAACGTTCTCGAAGTCGCACTCTTCCTGGTCGACCAGTATATGCGGATAACTCACCAACGCCATATCCATCCCTTCCGCCACATCGACCTCATACTCCGGCTTGAACATCCAAATTGCCCCGTTGCCTCTATTGTCAAACATCCTCCTCACAGAAGCTACTTTACTCTCCCCATGACTAATACGAGTCACCAAAGTCTGAGAATCCTACCCGCGCACTTCCAGTGTGACTTCCTGGCCCTCACCGTCCGGTGCCGCGTTGTTAAACGTGCAGTCCAGCTTTACCTTTCCCAATGACCATCATGGGCGCACTGCCATGACCATCTGCCCATCACCTGGCAATTGCACGCGCCATGCCTTGGACATGGAGGATCAGGAGCTACGCAGGCTGAACAAAGGTAGGCCCGACCAGTCTACGAATTCCCTGCGCGCACTGTTGGGCCATAATTTTCCGTTGCAGGATAGAATGACGGCGCCGTCGCCGTTCGACCATCTGCGGTCTTGCTTCACGTACAAGGTTGTTCGTTTAGGGGTGATGCAGTCGGTACGGATGGCGAAGGGCTATTTTGAGGTGGCGAGATCAGAGTGGGGGATGCCCATAGCACGTTATATATGTGAAGAAGTGAGGGTAAGCCTAATGAGAGCAGTCTACAATGCAGAAGGTGAGCAGTGAATTAACGTCCATGACAGCTTCTCCAGCTTTGCTTGGAGAAAGAATATTAAAGAAGTGCAGGTGCAACTTTGTCAAGATTATAGCTTTACGAGGTGTGATGTGTCTCCCGAAAGCTCAAAACACCTAACCTTGTAGGTAACACCATGGGTTGCTGGGCGTGGTTTTAAGATAAGGTATGCCGGCCGACAGAAGCGCGGCGATGCAAAAAAAACATGGACCTTACCTTACCTGTTTCAAACCAATGTTTCCAAACATTTGCGATTAGCCTCAAAGTACTGATACGCGCAGAGCCAGTCGCGCTAGCTCGATAAGCCTTGCGGTAGGGCTTATCTGAAGCAATGAGGCCCCCCTGCAGAGCGCAAGGTTTTTCACCGACAAGACTTCAAGTATATGCTCTATACCTTACGAACTATTCCGTAAATGTACATGCATCCCTAACCCTCTACGGGGATAATCTCTTCTGAACTCGTCAGATTTACAATTCATCCTTGTTAACAACCTTGCCATCCTTCATCAACCCTGGCGTGAGCCTTGGCCTCCCGGGCTTTCCATCAATGGGCAGTTCGTTCAGGAACCCCCATTGACTTGTCTGTTTCCAACCTTTCTCCTTCCATCCGTTGATGTTCCCCTTCGGAAACCAGTCACAAACGTCCAACAAGCCTCCATCGTGCGCCACACATACAAACACATTCTCATCTGCATCGAATTCTTCTAAGCGATCCACGCTCCTTTGTGCGACAGGGGGATCGATATACCAGCCTCCAGGTTCTTGGGTGACTTGATAGAAGGGTTTGGTGCGCGCGTGCTCCGGGTCGCGGTGGCAGGCCGTGAAAATGGAGCAGGGGCAGGGCATGCGAAAACGGTGGGTGTCAAGAGGGGTACCTGAGGGTACTGTTGCAGGGAAGGGCGCGTATGGAGTCGGCCGGAAGGAGCCACCAAAATGGCAGACATCGCCGCCCATAAAGACAAATGTGTTGGGCCCGGTGCGAGCTAGGCCGGAGATATGCCCAACAGCGTGCTGCGTGGATCGATGTTTCCGTTAGCAATCACGCATCAATATAGGATTGTGGTGGAGAACCTACACCTGGCACGTCCAGTATGTAAAAGCTGCCATCGCCGAAAAAGTCATAGGACGGGTATTGGCCAATTTTGTTGTTGCTATCGAACTCGATCTCAACTACATTCCGACCTCTGTATAGCGGAGTTAGCAAATCATCCGAATTCCAAACGAGAAATGGCTACAGAATGGAAGAGACAAGTCGAGAACAGAAAGTATAGTATTGGGGCTATGGATGAAGATGACTTCGAAATATACTGGAGCGTACTCGAAATCAGACTCAAGCACTGGCGACTCTTTGCCGGCAGGGTAAGCCGGTAGGAAAGCCTTCTTGAAACCTGGTCCTACAATCACGTCGGCAGATTTCGGGAATAGGGAAGGATTTCCGGTATGATCCCAATGCCAGTGACTCCAGACAATGCCATTGACCCTGCTAATGTCGAAGCCGCCATCTTTGAGGATCTCGCTCAGGTCCTTTTTGACGTTCAAGCCGGGAACTCCATTCTTTATCGATGCCGCTGCAACGGGGGAGAGATTCCACCAATCTTTCCTGCACCCAAGATCAAAGAGGATGGTCTTTCCCAGCTTCTTGTGTTCTATAAGGAAGGAAAAGGTGGGCATGTTCATGGTCTCATGGCCCTTCTGAACTGGTTGCACAAAAGCCTTGGCCGGTACCACAATGTCTGTCGTAGTATTAATGATGTGGACCTCGACGCTATTCGACTTGGAGGTGTCGAGATTTAGGGACGGGTGAGACTTGGGCTGGATGTCATCGTCGGCCATCTTTGCTATTGGGCTCCTTCCGCTTTCTTCGAAGGCCAACTGGTTGTTGATAGGGATGAAAGAGAAGACGTAAAGTATTCGAGTCCCAGAACATAATGTTTATATGACAGAGGAGGGGTATGCGGGGATGGATAGATAGCCTTTGCGGGTCGATGGTACCTTATGTCCGTGGTACCGAAGGCTATTGATGTAGATTGGTAATGAGAAACAGAGAATCTAGACGCGGAAGAAAACAAGTAAGGTAGTACATATCAGAATAATTCGCTTGTACAGTAAGTAGGGTACTGCGAGACAAATGATATGGTGTAGATATTAGTACAATCAGAAAAGCTTGAACGAATGGAAGAGATAAGAGATCAGGACGAAGCCATACCACTGCATGCAGACATAACGAGATCATTTTGCGCCTGGCTTTTGCAACAGTTAGGTATTCGGAAGAGATAAATCATCGATGAACATACTATGGCATGCATTCATAATCTTTGCGAAAAGATGCCGGTTGCCGTTACCTATTATCAGATTCAGTAGAGTAAAATACATCCGACATACTTACGTGTGCGAGCCTACAATACTGTAACCTTGCCACGCTTGCGTCGCGTCCGAACAATCCTGCGAGCTATCAATATTGACTTTAGTTTACGTGTAGGAGTATTGCGAAGGAAAGATGTCTAGTGGTCGAAAATACGCTGCACTGCCAGATCTCGTATGTGAGAGATTTCCGTAGCAGACTACGCTTGAATGAGCACTCACTATTTTTAGGATGCTGCCCCGGACATCTACGAGACCCCAGAGCTCACAGATGATACTTCCACTCTCCCAGTGAGTATTTCGGCTCTCAATTGTAGCGGTGTTCTGAATTTGTGGAAAACCTTAGACATCGACTGCCCCCCGCTCAGAGTCCGCCGCCTCATCATACAATGAACCAGGCGAGGATGAAACCACTGGCATAAGCCGGCGGCGACTTGATCCCGACGAAGCTCGAACCCATTTTATATCTCCTGATGCCGATGGAGGAGATTCAAGATTCACGAGTCGAATCTCTGGCAAACGAAAATCCTACCATGCTTCGGGCAGAAGTAAACGAAAGGAGTATGGGGGAACCCAAGAACCGGACGGTTTTAGCGATGATGATGACGAAAGCGTAGAAAGAAAGCTTGCGAGATTATGCAGAGAGGTGACTGAGCTGAAGGATGAATATAAGAGGAGAAAATCCGGCAAGGAAGACGACTCAATGCCAACGTCGGAAAAGGAAGAAGCTTCTCTGGATGCCCTGGGTCTAGTGCTGGACGATATCCACATATCTGATGGCGACTCTAGTAATGGCGCAGCAAGCCGATTAGCGAGAAAGCTTGCCACGGCTTCAGGGACGTATGAATCACACGATTCTACAATCGAAGCTGTCCGGCAACCCCAGGAAAAGCCCGCTTATACAATAACTTACGCTCCAAAGTATCAACAGAACAATACACTTGCCAAAGTAGCAGACTTTGATGCTCGCCTGGCCATGCTGGAGACAGTATTAGGAGTTGAAGCTATCCCGCTGGCTTCCCAGGAACTGTCACCCGCCAAAGCCGTGATCCCAACCCTGGATACTCTGGACAAGCAGATGTCTTCACTGTCATCTTCTACAGAACTCTCCTTAGATTCAGTCAGCCGCAGAGTAAGGCAACTGACACAGGATGCAGAGAAACTAGACGAAGCTCGCAAGTCTGCTAAGGCTGCCCAAGATGAATTAATGGAGTTCATTCCCCAAACAGATAGAACCTCCCTTGGTACGGCGGGAGAGGCGATGAGTGATAAGATTATCGACCACTTCGAGCAAAGCTCCAAAATCAATGCGCTCTATGGGACACTTGCTACAATTGAATCCCTCACTCCCTTGCTGCCGTCTCTCCTGGACCGGCTTAGGTCCCTTCGCTACATTCATGCTGACGCGGCGACCGCCAGTCAGAGCCTAGCGAGGGTAGAAGCCCATCAAGAGGCTATGGTAGAAGAGATTAAGGGCTGGAAAGAAGGGTTAGAAAAGGTCGAGAAGGCAATGGAGCATGGGGAGCAAACGACGACTGGAAATACGAAGATGGTAGAAGGGTGGGTGAAGGAGCTTGAGGACCGAATGCAAATTGTGGGCTAGAGCAAGAGGACTCTCTCAGAAGTTGCCATTCTACGAGCGGGCGAAGGGTAGTAGTCGGCTTGTGACAAGATACCCTACAGATCGGACGTACTGCTAGTTGATGAACGTATTCAATGGTTGATATTCAAGCGCTGCCCTGCCCTGCCCACGGTTGCTCCGTCGTCATTTGACACATTGCCGGCAATTCCGGGGCCCACGGAGAAACCTGATCCCACAACGCGCTCAGCACCCAGAAAAGACTGTATGACAGCACCCAAAATATCTCTAGAAATTTCAAGCCTCCATATTATCATGCTATCGGATACTTCCTTCGAGGGCCTTCCTTTATCGCTTCCAAGCAGGCACTGAAACTGTTTTAAAACCTGTGTGACGTTTTCACACAGCGATGACCTTGTCTTTGTTTCTTTGCACATTTCTTTGAAATCTCCTTTTCTACACCGAGTTTGCTCGATTTAAATTATTTGCGCATCTAATATAGAGTCAACCGACTGTGCTCGATCTCTCTTCTCTCGGCATAACTGCACAGAAAAACATTCCAGTCCACCCTCACTCACCCTTCCAAGCCCAGACACTACAAACATTCCCACACACACACACACGCACACAAAATCAACGCAAAATGATCAACAAAATATTCCGGCCTTTTACCTCAGCAATCAGCTACAGTATGTACGCCAGATGCATCCGACCCTATAACCCTGAGGGGGGGGACAAAGCTTTTCGAATCTCGTCTGGGACGAAAGCAGGCTGTACGAAGACTACTATAGCACGTATGGAAACTTCGGTGATCCACCGCTCCCCCTTGGAAGATACTATGAGGCTTGGGCTTTGCCTGCCGTTTTTGGGGGGGGGGGAGTTTTCGTCATCCATTTCTGCCTTTTTTTTTGGTCGTGAAGTACGTCTTTCTACAGTAGCTTGCATGAGGATGTGGGTCGAGAATTGCGCACGAGGGGTGATTGGCATGTAGCACTTTTGGGAAGGGGTTTAAGGGGAGGGTGGATATAGAGTAAGATAGAGAGAGAGGGGGGGGAGTGGTGGAAGTGATGCAGTTGCCGCGCGAGGAGCGATTTTCAGGCTCTAGTGTAGGACGTGTGAGAGACAGAAAGTAATGTAGAGTACGTTACACGTCTGACTATGCGTCTGAAAATATCGTATCCCATCACACATGGCGCCATATCTTCTACGACATCACCCGAAATGCCACAATATCGCCAATATCAATACCGTATCCCTCAGCAGAAATGGCCAAACATCTACCATTCAACGTCAATCGGAGCCCTTGTAATCATACACGAGCCTGGCCTGCTTCCACTGATCTTTGTCCTTGGTCGAACGCACTATGATATGCCGGCAATGATACCTCTTCCCATCGAAGAGCTCGAATCCCCAAATCTAGAAGGCACTTATCAGCCAAGTCCTTCTAACCCAAAACCCATCCCGCTCTCCCTTCTCCTCGAACCCCCAAAAAGGAAAAGGGAACCCACCTGCTCAGCCGTCCACTTGTTCTCCTCACTCTCCACCCAACTCTGCATGTGCTCCCCCTCCAAATCATCCCACCCCTTCTTCAAAAACTCATCTCCCTCCAAATCCCCCAGCTTCACCCACCGACTCCGGCCCCGCACTTTCCCGAAAATGGCGTCGGAGTGGTCGCCGAATTCCCAGTTGAGGGTGCGCAGTTCTTCGGTCTTGGAGATGCCGCCCGTGGCGACTTGTTGGATGTCGATGTGGGTGAAGTCGCCTTCTTCGTATTGGGAGATGGTGAGGGTGACGGTGGCGAGGCGAATGGCTTTGCGGAGGAACCAGCCGATGTTTTGCTATGAGGGCAGGGCAGGGGGGGGGGTTAGTGAGGGGGTTTGGAAAGGGGGGATGAGGACCTTTGGGAAACTTGGGATGGAGAAGGTAGAAGGGAGAATGTACGATTTGGAGGATTGCGTCAACGTCGTCCGAGAGCGTTTTGTTCTGGAACATCTGTCAGGGTGGGGAAGGTCGCGATGCGAGGCTTTACGGTACCATAACCCATACTCCATTGAGGTCTTTGATCGTTTTCTCGGGGGGCGCTGCCATTGTGGCTAGAGTACTCACGTACTGTATGATCAATTGGATGTTGTTGTTGTTGTCAGTAGTGATTTCCGGCTATTTGTGTCTGCAATGGGAGATTTCTGGTTTTCGGAGTGAGGTCTTCTTATAGGCGAAGCTGATGGAATAAGAATAAGGCCCCTTCGCTCGGTCAATAAGCCTCATGCATGAGGGGGAGGGCATCATTCATTGTCAGGGGGGGTAAGGGTACCTAAGCGTCAAACACGCTCGATACGATACCTTCCCGCTCCCTTATCTTATCGAGCCTCGGTCCGAGATCTACTCGGTAAGGTAGAATAGGGCTGGACCCTGTGGCACGTGCTTGACACCTTTCCATCCACGGGTCGACTTCCAACTTGTCGTAGCCTCGTACCTAGGGTCAGGAAAAAACCGTTTATTCTACAATAAACGTGTATAATACCTCTTAGCGGTTTATTCATGTATGTTTATTGGTTTTATATTATATAAGCAAGCTAAACCCAGCTGGTTTAGCTCAGGAGGTTTGACCTCGCTGTCGCCTGGCGCCAGCAATAGATAGACCTTCCTACCACCAGCCATGCCGCCTCAACGCGGTGGTAAATCTCGCAATCAGGCTGTTATTGATATCTTTCAGAGCATAATCCTGCCAAATCGAATCATCCCTGCAGTGAAGTGCTTATACTGTCACCGTCAAATGACGTTCGAAGTCACTCGTCAGCAGAATCTTCGCTATACACAGGGCATTGAAATCGATGAGGAGCTTTTGGATATGGAAGATAGACTGCTACAGGAGGAAGTTGCTATGGCTAGGCTAAATCCTTCAAACGATGAGGTGCTGAAGGAGTTTCTGAATAGCATCGTCGACGGTGAGGTGGCAATAGAGCACCCAAATAATTGATGCTATTTATATATACCCCTGTGTATAATACCTGCTTCAATAAACGTGTATAATACACGTTTATTGACTATCCTAATTTGGTTAGGCAATAAACATGTATTATACAATCCTGACACTACGAGTCGTACCCCCTTGCGACGTTCGCTCGGACAGTCAGCATATCACGTGTTCAGCTTCGTATTCATTCGTCCCGTACTTGAAGAGTACATCTTACATCTTTGCTCATCTATATGTTGTTTCACTACCTACCACGCATTCGTGGATGCTCCACAGAATCCAGCCATAATTCAATCCGTGGGTCGTCATCGGGTTCCCAGCTGCTCATGCGTCCGCATTGTTCGAAAGCGACAAGCTCTCGAGTGTCCCGGTTCCAAACCACCTCCCTAATTCCTTCCGTCCACTGTGTCTTCCCCGCAGTGGTCCAATCATTTTCGAATTGTGCTTTTTCTCTTTTCAGCTTGCTAATTTCCTTGGTCATCCTCGATTGCACATCCTGAATATCCGGCTTTATTGCGGCATAGGTAAGGCCATGGGATTTTGCCTCCTTGACAACCTGTGTTTGTTCCAGGGCATAGCGATCGCGGATACTGTTCTCGAGACAGACTGGGCAGTCCGGTCGATTTTCAAGGCAATACTCATCGGCGACCCTCGGGGAAGCCCTAGTCTCTGCAAGACATCTACCTGGTTTCCCGAACCTGAAACCGGCTTCGCAGGGGTTGAGAGGGTAATATTGGTGTACGTGGCCGCAATCATAGTACATTACCAAACATAGCCGACACATTATGTTGATGGGGAGACTATAGTGAAGATTCTGAAGAACGACTAGTCTAATGGTTGGTCCGAAGAAGGGGCGGTTGTCTGTTGGATAGGTGGGTAACGATGTGCAAACCTTGAGGGCAACCCTCTTCTTTTCATATGTACATTGGGGCATATCACTTCTTCTCTTTCAACCTTTTCTTTGTTTTAACAATGGCATTGTCACCATGTGTGATTGTGCTAGAGCATTTGCAGTGTTGTGTTCTGCAGGAAAGTTTCACCAGTCATCCATGATCATTTATGTGCACCTTATGGCCAACTCATGCACTATAAACAGTCTCCATATTAATTATCTAACCGAACAGAAGCAATGCGTTTTCCAAGAGCGTTCAATCCCACTGGATCTTCGCTCGCGCAATCATAAGCGTTCTCAAATCGGGAATTGACTTGCAATGCTCTGACCTCTTCTGTGCGGTTAAGTCTCAATTCCATGACCACATTGTTCATCTCCTTATACGACAGGCCCAGTTGCTTTGCATCTCTAATGATTTCTGATTCTTGCCGTGCATAGTATTTCCGGATTTCCTGTATCATCTCCGATAGATAGATTCTGCGGCTGCCAAGCTTGATACAGTTGATGCAGTACGGGTGATCGAAGAGAGGTATGGTGTTGCCAATATCATAAGAGGCCGTGTGCTCTGCGAGGCACTTGTTGAAAGCGTACGAGAAGCCAGCTTCGCACTGATTGACGGGTTCGTAACGATAAAAGTGCCCGCACTTCGAATGTCTTAATATGAATAGCCGGCACATGGCGTAGGCTTGAGCGGTATGGTCGACAGTGATTAGTGGCTTGGTTGGTGCAGACAGTCTTTTTTGAAAAAATCTCGAAAAATTAGATCGACTGTTCGAATGTTATGATCTTCCGATTTCTAGGTCAAACAAGAAGAGAACCATTTCTTTATTATATATTCTCCTTTGATGGGCACAATGGTATTGTTAACGTTGTTGAACGTGCTAAACCAGTCCTTGTCTTTGTTGTTGCTTCTGATGGCTGGGATCTATACCGCAATATCCTTCTTCGACTTCTGAACATTTCAAGCACAATGAAATTGTCTTTCACACTTGTTCAGGTCTAGCCTCTGGATTTGGATATTGGGACTATGGACTTCTACAGTTCCATTTCACTTATATCATCTCCATCGCCGTTCTAATTACTCTACTATCACGGGCTCCTAATCTCACATGCGTCTGTCTGTCTTTCGATTTGCTCAACATCTTGTAGTGTCATTCTAAATTCACTACTCGCTCTTACTTCCTGCTTCAGCTTCCATTCTAGACCGTTCCAATACCGAGATCTTGACATTATGACATGGCCTAATGTGTCTAATTCTGGCGGAACGAATACAGGGTCGCCTGAGTATACTCGGGATTCAGTGAACCCATGGACTCAAGTAAATCACAACGGGGATTACGTACTGCGGACGGCAAATCCAACCCGCCTATGGACGGACCAGAAAGCCAGCAATAAGAACCTCCCAACACTACAACGAAGCATATCGAAAGGAACGCATGGAGCTGTTTGCCCAAGTGGTTGTATGCCTGAGATGCTGATGCCTGGTGAAATCCTACACTACATCCCCAACGCCGCCAGCAAGATCCCAGGCTACGAAGCTCTGGATTCCCATTACGTCCTCGTACTGGACGATTTATACAAGAACGACTCATACCGCTACAACAGCGACTGGTGCGCCTGCCTTGTAATATCCAGCCACCCCCCACCTGAACTCCACCACCACCCTCTTCGACCACGGACAGAACCGTGCCACAATCCGGAAAGCACAACGCACTTGAGCACCACGCTGTGCGACCGCTTCCACGCTCTGAACTGCCCGCACATGCCTTACTGCACGCACGTCACGATGAATTCGAAATACGACCGCAAGTTCTGGCGCGCGTGGCACTGGTTCGCCGACACGCAGATCTCCCTCGAAGCGCCGAAAATGGTGCACAGAAGCAGCCTGCATGTTCTTCGTCCCATGACTCCGAGTTTGGCGGTGCAGATGAGTGCTGACTCGCTGGAAACAGTGTATAGAACGATCACGGCGCACATGGCTTTGCAAGGGACTAATGCGTTTATGGTCAACGACGCGACGGATAACGCCCTTGCTAGGAATGCCAATTTCACTTGGCCAGATCTGCTGGCCAGATGACCTTGGGTAGGTCTTTGAGGGGATAGCTTGCTTGGCTATTCCTGGATTTGGGTTTTTGGCTGGTTCGCGAATATATACCCCCCGGAAAAAGTTTTTGGAATATTCATGTCAACGCTATTACTATATCTCAAAGCTTTGCTTGTTGAATTCCTGAAGTCCTTGTACAATGTATCTGAATAGTAGCCTATTTGCTCTTTCCCCACACGCCGGAGTGCATGGACCGAGTTCTGTAGATGATGTTTGAATAAGGTCTTTCTTCTCTGAATTAGGCAAATTGCGCAAGTAATCACAACCTCTCCCTCAGCCTGTGATATAATACCAAATACGGCTTACCATCTTTCCTACTTTTACGTTTCTCCATGCAATAACGACCTCTTCGTAGTGCCTTCTTATCTCATCCGTCTCCTCCCGATACAGCTCGTCAAAAGATCCACAATCCCCCAGACCCTCCCGTCCCTTGTTCTCAAGATAGGAAGAACACACATTCCACATCTATCCCGATCTACTCCTTCCACAACTGCAAAGCGCCCATACACTGCAAATCCCTTCATAGTAATTGCCTCGCCATTTCGATTTGCTTTTCCAGCCCCTATGTCATCTCTCTCTAAAAAATAAAAAATAAAAAAGCTACAATGAGACTTACGAAAGGACTTGGATTTGGCGGAGCAAACATCCTGCCTGGGCCTGGCATCTATCACGCATATCATTTTCGCTTTCCAAAGGATACTCTGATCCATCACTGTCGGGAGAAGAAGGATTGCTGGCAGAACATGATTCTACCTGTAAGGGAATAGTGGGTTAGGCTTGACCGATAGCGCCAAATCGCCGAAGCGAAGTCAGAGTTTTTTGCACTGATGCGTGTCAGACCACTTTCTGAATATATATAAAGCATGTAGTCATATCGCTATGTGGCTGTGTCGCATGATACTACTAGTCACAGTGATTTTATTCATAGCTTGGCTATGATAAAGGGATCTCGAAATGGCGACCTTGCTCTTCGATAGACTGATTTTTGTTCTCAGTACTTCATCACTTCAAGGGCGTCTTCGACTTCATCTGAGATCTAACATACTCTTTTGATAAAGTCATGCCACTTTAGTAATTTCATTCGTCGAATATCAGTCTCGGTATTATACTCGTGCTGCGGACGTTGCTTTCAAACTAAATCTTCAGACATCGGCAGAGCATTTGACTTGACCTGCTTCTGTATACCCAGGACTGCGGAGGCTTCTATCTTCAGAACAGCCCGAGAGGTCTTTCCACATGCTTGCTTAGGCTATTCGGCATGTCGATAGTTTGACCAATTGAGGCTCGTTCCCGAGTAACTTACCAAGCGTTGTTACAAACCTCCACCAGACCCACTCCCTTGAGGCATGTTTAGAAACAATGATGCTCACTTCTTTTAAGAGCTCCTCCAGGTGTCTTTGCATGCTATGTATGTTCCATCGCTCTCATGTGAACCGAGGTCCAAAACACCTACGTTCTTAGACCGGCACACGAACCTGTACCTGAAGGAAAAGGGTTCTACTTGCTCTCCGAGCAAACAACGGTTTCCCTCTTCTTCTGTCTTCTGTTCGTGATGGCGAGGGAAAGAAACAGACCAAGCGCGGTACGATGTCACTGCGCCGAATCTGTTCCGAAAGACTGCAGATATGATTTCACCCCTTAATCAGATAATTAAGCTCCGCCCTATCGTCCCGCGACGCGGGTGATCAACGCGCGCGAGTAATTTGAGGGTCTGGTTAGCTGTGGGCGAGGCTGGAGTGTACTTGCTTGTGAGAACCCAGAACACTACGTCTCTCTTCGCATGTCTACCTTGAAACCATCTTCGCGTCCTTTTCATGACTCACGATATCATGGTTCTTCCTGCTCTCCACTGCTTCCCCCCTCCCGCGAAATGGTTGCTCTCAGGCGACTGCAAATCCTTCTATGCATTTACAGCTACATACCCTCACTAGGTCCAAGAAACTACGCGAACATTTTACGAAGATTCTCGATGCTGCTCTACAAGGTCTTCTTACTCCTTAATCAGCCACCTGGAGGGTGTCATCTAACAATAGTGTTGATGAGTAAACTTCGGGACCAGACCAAATGGCTGGCTACCTACTGCCTACTGCCTGCAGTGCTGCATAGGTGAAGGCCCGAATCCAGTGCGCCTCGGATCTTAGAAAAGGGTTAATACGACTATTTTCCGCACCTGGTTGGCTTTTCGAAAGTTCAGCTGTGTGTCGAAGAAGCGGGAAGTCTTTGACTGGGGCCAAGGTTATTGGTTTTCACGACAGATTCGGAATGTAGCTTCTTTGCTGCCTCGGGCCGTCTTTGCTAGCGACGGATTGGCGAAGACAACAATTGTCCACTCCGGCCGATATCATTGATGTTGTGGTAACGCTCGCTGCTGTGCCGTAATTCGTAAAGTCTGCGAATCGAGCTAAGAATGGTGTGCTCCGTTCATAGGTAAGAAGATCTTGGAATGGCAAGGTAGGTCGCAGGCAGCTGAAACAACAGAAGCCTCATGTTCAGCGCCTTCTGCGGCACAGCTGCATGTGACCTTCCCAAAGCAGCAGAAGGATGCGTTCCCTGGACTCTGATGGGCCAGAAGTCGTCCCACAATCTGCGGATTGAGGTTGGGGGCAAGGCTGTGCACAATGCATGCTTCGTTGATCAAATAAGTTCATCGATCCACCGATCGAGTCAAAGTTTCTTTACTACCTATGGTATTGGGTATTATAACAGAGAAAGCAGAACGACATATTCCGAGGTCAGAAGGCATTCTGCTACTGCGGACGAGGCGAGGGCTGCAATAGGCTCACTCAAGACGCCAATGTTTTTATGAACGCACAACGCCCGTTGAGCATTGATTCAAATCACACTAACTTGGGAACACCCCCCGCCCAAAGCGCTGCCCGCTTCTTTGACGATCAGTTTGAACAAGGAGAGACGCGGCGGTTTTCTTGTAAAATCCACGAAGAAGTGGGTATTTCATCTCTTTACGAATTGAAAACGTCATGATTTGCTGTTCAGTACAACGGCTGAGCAATACCCAGTACCTTTGCGCATCATCTTCCAGTGTCATTCAAATGGCCAATGCCACTGATCCTCCGATACCGTACAGTAATCAGGCGAACGGCGACACAGAGCAAGAAAGGTCAAAGAATCACGAAGTCGTGCGATCGTTCCGACCCACCACCGAGGAAAGAATGGAACCGGATACTTTGTTGACAGCGAGAGCCTCGACTCGAGATCTGAAAGAAAGCGATGAACCTACAAGCGTCGGCCCAGCACACAAAGGGAAAATGGTAAGAATCGAGGGGGGTTCCCTTAGCGAATCAGCCGACGCTGCTCTCCATCTCAAAATACCCTGCAACCATGGCAGCGGGCCAAGTACGACTCATGACCAACGTATCCATACTGAGAAGACCTTTCATGCGAGGAAGATGGTCTGCGACCCGAGCAAAGAGTCGCTTGATGAGATCTCTGCTCCATCGCAAATACCCATTCCATTGGTAACCTTAGGAGTCCAAAACGACGGCTCTCCTTTTTTGGCTGTGAGTGCGGACTGGTTCTCCCATGAGAAGCGTGCTATGAGTAGCCACCGCGAGCATTCAATCAGTGCGGAGCATAAGTCTACGCTCAATACTTTGATCATCAAAAGGGAACGACAAAAACTTATTGGGGTTGTAAATATACCACGGCTTGTAGTACCGGGGATCGCAGACGATGCCATTAACCAGAGGAACGACACAGAAGTCCGGAATGTTAACATTGTCTTGGACCTCAAACACGACTCGAAAAAGGAAAAGTCTTCAAGAACTACTAGTCTGCGGCCTGGCCCCTACAGGCATGATGCAATAGGCGGTCAAGCCGAACTTGCCCAGATGAGCACAGCAGCCAAAGATCCGTCTTCTCTGAATTGTGAAAGTCTCGCAAAAAAGCTTGATATTGACCTTACTGTGGTCCAGCCGACATGCGTTGGATTGACCAGAAAAGGACTTAGGTGCAAGCGCCGCATATCAGAGTCGAAATGGAAAAACGTCCATACAATTCTATATCGTCTTGTTGGCTTTGATCCTTGTTATGATGCAGGGATATATGCAAAGAAACTCAAGCTGTTGGCATGTCTCATACATTGCAAGCGTGACCACCAAGACCAAGCTATAGATCTGGCGGAAGCCTGGGAAAGCTCGATTTCTGGTTCTGTTCAGGGTACGAATGAACCGAAATTACCGGATAGGGATCTCCGATCTCACACTTCGACAGTTGAAGCGAAACAGGAACTTAAGGTGAAAAGTACCTCAGGAACCGTAGACGATTTGGAGCTCTCAACGAAGCGCCCATTGGAGATGGAATTCAGTCATCTGGGGAATTTGGGGATAAAGACATACATCCGAAATCTTGTGCCATATGATCCAAAAGTCAAGAGCATGATCGATACGGTGAGTTTGGTTAAAGGCGTCATAATGAAAGATCTCTCGCGAACGGACATAGCTAAAGACGGATTCATTTACATTTACTGGTTCCCTGTGAATTTTGGTCTTTTAAAGATAGGCGTCTCTACGCGCAGCGTAGATATTCGCCTTAGGGAATGGAAGAAAAAATGCGGCCACGAACCAAAACTTGTGTACCCCAAATCACTAGAGGACATGCAGCGGATACCTCATGTCAAGCGGGTTGAAGCAATAGTTCATGCAGAGCTTCGGGAATTTCGGATGCAGGAGTTGAAATGTAACACCTGCCATACAAGCCACCAAGAGTGGTTTGAGAAATCAGCCCCAGATGCCGTCACGGCTGTCAAGAAGTGGTCAGCCTGGATGCGGACAGAGCCTTACGAACCGAGTGGGCGACTCAAGGACAAACACAAGCAGAATCTTCGAAATTTCAGTATGATCATGCCCGCTGCTGAAGCTCGCAGTCCATCTCCACGCCCAAGGCAAGGGATCAGACAGCCTCGTTCGGACAGGATTGACTCTCGCTTCCGTTCCCACTCTGAGCAGCCCAGGCGCCGTAGTTCACGACTTCGGACGAGAGGAGAAGCTGAGCTTAGTGGGAAGTGATAATACCAGCAAAGCGAACAATTGACGGTCTGCCTGGTCATGGCTAGCTAAATTAAGATGGAACTGACAAAAACCGGAAGAGGCATATCCAAGATTGAGCGCTATACCTGAATCACACCAGCGTGACGGAGAAGGCTATATAAAAACGAAACTGATGATTGCGACTCTGAAAGCGTGGGATGAAAGGTAGGAAAGTATCGTTCCAAGTAGCCTGTCAATTATGGAATTCAGCATCGTTTTTTCCAAATACACCGCAATCTGCACTGCGTTTTCTAGCTTCGCACATGTCGTAAATTTCATTCCGCATGGATTCTTATCACTGTCAACTATACTACACACCTCGAGCATGACGACAGCTCTCAACTGCCAACCTCCTTGTCAATGCCACGATTTTCTTATACAATTTTTCGATCTCATGAATATCAGAAATATCTCTGCATTACCTTAGTCCTTCGGTTCAGATGAAACAATATACACAATGTACCACATATACATATTTCTGAACCACCCACAACCCAAACACCCCTTTTCAACCCTGATCTCTGCCTCACCCACCCTACTCTAACCAGCTTAAAATCCGCATACCTCATCACCACAAAATCGCCCGCCGCAGCTCTCCCACCGTCGACTAATCGCCCCCCCCCCTCCCTACCACATCCTCATCCCCAAATCTCGCCACCATCTCCAGCGCCCAACTTCCACCATAAGCCAAGCTAGCAGCAGACAGGTCGCGCTGGCCTTTCGCACGGAAGATTGAGCGTCTGAAAAAAAACCAAACAAAGGATGCATGGCCAACAACAACGTCCCAACGCAGGAGGTTCTACACAGTAGCCAGCAATGCACACGGGCCTAGACTTATTCCCCCAAAAAATATTTCCTTTTGACCGTCTAATAGGTATCTACACGACCCATAAAACCTGAACCTAAAACCCAGCCATCTACATAAACCAGATCATCCAACTGCTTCCCACCCAGAAATCCGAGTTGGGGCACATGTAGATTTTTTGTTCTTGCAGTCAGCTAGCACTGCACCACTCACTACCTTATCTCACCCCATTTTCCTTTCAACAGAAAAGCTTTGCCCCCATCGGCGCCGCCCCAAATCTCCAGTATGGAGCAACTTTCTATGTAGGGCCTTGGGAAATGATGCATCTAGGGGGTCCGGCGGAAAATGATTGTGGGGGTTTTTTGGCTGTGGGGATGTTGAGTTTGGGGGAGCTGGTTTTGGGTGGGTGGGTGGCTGGTTTGGGGGGTGGTATGAATACAGCGGTAGCTTGTTGTCTTCCTCACCTTCACCGCCCCCGGAGCCTCCGACAACCACCCCCCCCCCGGTGGGACCAACCGCTCCAACCGCTCCAACTCACCGTTCTCCGCCTATCACCGTAACTTCCACAGCGTCCGCCAGCGTAGCCATGCTCTCGCAATTATCGGATTCGGTTCCCTTGACCCCATGCATGCCTCTCCCGCCTGCTCTATTGGCCGGCCCGTTGAAGATTACCGCTTCAGAGGTGGTAATAGCATGTATCAACCTCAGCCCCAGATTATGACCCCTACTGCCTGCCCGCCCCCTGCACCTGCCCTAGCAACCCCTCCAACCACCCCCTCCCCTTACCCTTACCCACGCCCTCTTCCCTCGCCGCTCCACCAGCCTGACCCATGAAGAATTGCTTCAACGGCTCCACGCTATCCACGGCCCTCAAACCCAGACCTCTCAACCCAACCACCGGCCCCGACCTCACAGAATAAAGCCAATGCAACTTATCCACCACCCCCAGCATGCGATTGTTACCAACCCACCTCTCCGCATTATACCGCTCGAGACTCAATCCAGTGCCTATATCCGCGCCATGCGTGGCCGCGTACTCGATGGTTTGGCTTAGGCTTTCGACGTCCCCAAGACCCATGTTGAGGCCTTGGCCGGCGAGGGGGTGGATGGTGTGGGCGGCGTCGCCGATGAGGGCGATACGCTCGCTGGTGTAGGTGTCTGCGTGGCGCATTCGTAGCGGGAAGGAGGCTATAGAGCCTTCTTGGACGCTTGTGACGCGCCGCGGAATTTCTCGTTCTGAATCTTTGGCGCCTGTGACGCTTTGGCGCCATTCGAGTTCACTGACTTGTCCGCCTTGCATGGTGGACATGTAGTCTATGTCGACAATCTCGAGGCGGAACGCTGCGTTGATCATAGCTGCAAAGTCCTCTCCGTTCAGCTGCTTGAGCTGTGCTGCCTGCTGCGGTGTCGTGCTCCACACCAGCGTCGCACACTCGTCCGGCAGCGCCAGTAGGGCTATTGGCCCATTGGGCAGAAAGCGCTGATAAGCGATTGCTTTATCTGTCATTCTGCTCTCGAGGTTCTCAGGTGCGAGTTTTACAGTAGCGACAACACCGTGACGATTGTAGTCCCAGCCTCGAGAAGGTATGCCTGCAAAAGTGCGGACAGGGGAGTTTAGACCGTCGGCGCCGACGAGGAGGCGGGCGGCTAGGGTGTGTGAGTTGGATAAGGTGAGGTGGGGGTAGGAGGAGAGGTTGACTTCCGAAGGAGAGGGTGAGGGGGATGGGGGTGCCCCGAGGGTGATTGAGGAGACAGAAGTATTATCGAAGACGGAGATTGGAGGTAACTCGTCCAACCGTCGAAGCAACCCACGCGTAAGATTTGGGTTCTCGGTCATGGTAGCAATAGGACCCCCGGGGGAAGGAGACGAGAAGGAAATACGAGAGTTAGCGGAGAGGCCGTCCGAAACTTGCATGTGGCGGTAGGGTTCGGTGCGGGATTGGTCAATGTGGGGCCATGCGCCAATTTTGGAAAGGAAGGAGAGGGAGGAAGGGGTTAGGGAGGAGGCGCGGTTGGAGAAGTGGTTTGGGGGAGGAGACCAGTTGAGGGAGGGGGGAAGGGGTTGAGATTCGACGAGGGCCAGGCGGAGATAAGAAGTTTTGGGAGAGGCTCCTGGAACGACGGTCAGATTCCCTCCTTGTGTGATTGGAGAGGTGCGGTCCAAATACGTAGTGCTGTCAAAAGACTCAATCCAGCTGGTCCACCACCTACACAAACAACATCATAGAGGTCTGGTGTCGAGTTTGCTGTAGCATATGTTCTCGCCTTCAACCTCAATGATCTTATACATGAAGGGCATACGTATGGTGTCAGCGCCGCTGTAAATCTCCGAGACCGCATGACGGATATGTACAGCGGTGAACTGGGGAGAGATTTGCGGTAGGATCAAACGTGGCTCTAAGATCTAGGAAGTACTTCTTTGACCGTTAGGGACCAAAACCTTGTGCCCATACCATACGTAATTCGCGCTCCCCTTGTGATTGTGAACGAATCCAATAAGATTGGTGAGAGCCCAGAGTTGTTCACAGTGTTTGTCATCCATGAACGACGACTTTGCGGCTCTGCGGCTCAGCGGGTGATCGACAACTACTGGTAGCCCCGAACCTAGAACAGGATCAGGGCTCACGTGACACTAGGTTGAAGCAACCATGTGGGGCTAGGTACCTTATGGTTCCGATTGTTCATGCTATAGGGTTAGGGTTATATGCATCAAGTGTCGAACAAGGTAGGTAGCTCCTGAAACGACAAACCTTCCACGCAACTTGATCACTGGTCATGCTCTGTTCTGACCTAGTTCTATTTTGGCCATTTGATCTACCTTGGTCCTACCCCTTTCCCAATTTTCGGGCAATAGCTCCACCATTGTGCCTTGGAACTCGGTCTTAAGAATCAGACATCAAAGTTAGGTTGAGTAGAACGACCTGCATTCTGTAGGATCAGTAAAGGATCACGCAAGGCATAATCTACATTGGTCGGCTCATCCACCAGGATCCAGTTGTGGAAACGAGACTACGAGCAGACCATAAGTCTCAGCATGGCGATGGCTTTTGAGGGCATTATTCGTTACCTCAAGCACAAAGCTTTCCGAAAGTATAGACAAGTAACATTCAGGTAGGCCCTGGGTTTCCATCCTGTCATAAGAGGGCTGTGCATCAAGATCAAGGGCGTATCATAATGATGAATGTAACACTAATCTGGTATCAACGACTCGGGCAGAATAAGGCTTAGGGGGCATGCGTAACCATCCCTTTAAAGCCTGGCTGCTGAATGAGAACGGAAAGTGGCAAAAGGAAAGACAGTGGCTCATCCCCCACCCGATTTGGCTCTCATTGCACTCTCCGCAGCAGCTTTTTCAACCCTCTCTCGCTCTGCTTTTCCTTTCTCTTCTCGTACCTTTGCCAGAACAACTTCTCGGAAAATAGCACCTTTGGCGACATTTGTCAGACTCTTTTTTTTCGGCTGGTTGCTTGTTGCTAGACCATGATCGGTACTTCTGGCTGCCAACGCCTGACCTGCCGCTTCGCCAGCATCGGCGGGTATGTCTACTGGAGCTATACCACCATCCTCGTCCTCCTCCTGCATCTTGAGCGACTCGATGCGATTTGCAAGCTTGATGATCTCGATGCCGCGCCTTAGTCGTGCTTTCGCCATGTAAGCTCGGAATTCTGGTAGTAGGTTGAAATCTGTTGCTGTCTTTCCACTTATCCAAACGTCGTCCAGTGCTTCTTCACTGGTGAGTCTTTCGTTGGGATCCGGTCGCAGGAGGGCTGTGATGAATCTTTTAGCATCTTCGCTAACATCCTTCCAGTAGCGCCCATGGAATACGACGTGGCCACTTTTGCACTCATCGATTAGGTCCGCAACATTCTCACTACGGAACGGAGAATAGCCGCATAAAAGCGTGTATGTGATGACACCCAAGGACCACATGTCGACCGGCTTGCCATGGCCTTGTTTAAGCATGATCTCAGGTGCAGCATAGCCGAACGAGCCAGCCATTGTGCTTAGCATACCGTCTTTGGCGTTGAGCATTTTGGCGATCCCGAAATCGGCGAGGACGAGGGTCGAATCCGGGTCTTTCGTCACGTAGAGAAGATTTTCGGGTTTCAAGTCTAGAAGTTATCAATGACTGAAGCATACTATAATTGGTGCGGATCAAACCTCGGTGGACGACATTGTTGTAATGGAGATAGTCCACTGCTCCGAGGACCTGTCGTATCGTCTGGGAAGCGTCCTTTTCTGTAAACTTGCCATACTCGCATATTCGGTCAAAGAGTTCTCCCCCGGTGGCCAATTGCGTGACGATATAATACTTGTCCTAGCGAAAGAGTATTAGAACCTAGAAGCCTGATAATGGGTTAAGCCCAGTATACCTTTGACTCGAACCAGTCGTGGAACCGCACAATGTGAGGATGCTTCATTCTCTGTAACAACAGCATCTCATCATAAACCATCTGCTCATTGCCTTTGACGTTTTTTTTGAGAATGATTTTTATTGCGTATTTTTTCCCACCACATTCAGCCTCGCGTACAACTCCATAGGTACCAGCGCCCAGTGTCCTCCCGAACTTGTATTGGGATCTACGCCAACATTAGACCCATCTTCAAAGCCTGGGATAGGGTTGACGAACTTCTTGTCGTAGCTGTTTGGTTGGCCTTGCAGCTTGTTGAACATGTTGGAAACTAGATGCGAGAATTACTGTCAGCATGACAAATCCATGATATGCTCCCCGTAATGTGATGTGCTAACACTGGGAAGCCTATGAAAACATGATGCTTCATGACAGGTTTACAGATTTCTGTGTGCATTTCACACAGCTCGTAACAGCGCTCACCCATTGTGCTTGCCATGCTTCATTGTCTAAGGAATGAATAGCAACAGGATAAGAATATAGACCATAGGAGCTTGCTAAACGAGCGGAATGGTTAAGATGAAGACTCACGACTCATGTTGAGATACGCAGCTGCTCTCAGCTAAAAGCTAGCAGGCGCGTGCCTGTGGTAGCCCCTGCCAGTTGTTGTTGAGTCTGTTGCTTAGGAAGGCGGGAAGGTGTTCCTGGAAGGCTCGTGAGTGAAAAGGGCGAGGTGCAATGGCTCAGAAAAGTAACGAAGCGCTCAATGAAGGTATGGAATAGGAGTAAGTGTGACTGGATCGTTCTCGAGAAGCTTCATCCAGACTATAGCAAAGAGAGATGCTAAGCCTGACAATCGCACTTGTAGGGCTAACACTGGGTTTTGAATGCTTCGCACTTGATTTGGAGGATAATGGAAGCTCGGCTGAGTACACTCAGCTCATATGCGAGCTATCGCCATTGACACAGCCTTGTTGTCGACTCTCAAGCTGGTCGCTCAAGCCCCGCGGTTAGCGGGCCTAGCCCCCAATCCCCCAATGTACGACTCACGAGTACTGTATGTATGTACGAGGTCAAAAAACTAATTATTCGGAATCCGCAATTGGCCTCCGTAGGGCTAACGTAGTTGATTAGATAAGCTTCCATACCCACAAGAATTCAAAAATTCAAACCATACTACTTGTAGAAAAGAATATTAATCCTTTGATTATGAATCAGAAGCATCGGATGGATCAGATTATTCTTAAACAGGGTGACAATCACTTTCATGGATAGATATATATTATAGTTCATATCATCTAACATTTCTACGTATTATTGATGCTGTTGTCATTACATTTGACTATTTGCGTGTTCGTTTGATTTTCGTGGTAGTGCAGTTGCGGTACGGAGGCCATTCCGAATAATTAGTTTTTTGACCTCGTAGGTGCGGGAAGCTACCTAAGAGCATGGCTGTGAGTGGGTCGTCCCCAGCCGGAGTCTAAGCCCCTGAGTCTTACCATCACGGGATTCATTGCTTTACTTTGCATCCTGAGCCATCTTCAACAGAAGACTTCTGTTTTTTTTTGTTCAGGCTGTTTTTTGCACAACGCAGACGCCAGAGTAACAGTACCAAGTTTGGATCGTGTACTGATTGCGACAAAGACTGCTTTCGCCGACATATAGAATGCTCCCCAGTCCCGTGAACGAACAACAATCAACGAACCTGCCTCAGAACAACATGGCCAAGGCTCACTCTCAAACCGCTTTGCTTCTGGTTGACATCCAACAGGGTTTTGATCACCCAACGTACTGGGGCTCAGCGCGTTCTACCCCTTCCTTCGAGTCCAACGTCAGTAGACTACTTTCTGCCTTTCGCAAAGCCCCTGGCGCCCAAATAATTCATGTCCGCCATCACTCAATACCACATCGTTCACCACTTCACCCGTCATGCTCTGGCGCTGCTTTTCAACCTTACGCTGTTCCTCTCCCCAATGAGGTTGTACTATCAAAGACGGTTAATTCCGCCTTCATCGGTACAGACCTCGAAAAGATCCTTCGCGAGCGCGAGATAACAAAGTTGGTTGTGTGTGGCTTGACGACAGACCATTGTGTTAGTACGACAGTGAGGATGGCTGGAAACCTGCGGGTCCTGGATTACCCTGCTCAAGATGGCGACTACGAAGTATCGACTCCTGGAGAAGTCATCCTGGTGGGGGACGCTACGGCCACCTTTGGAAAAGAGGAATTCGACGGTGAGCTGGTACACGCAGTCCACTTGGCGAGCCTGAATGGAGAATTCTGCAATGTGTCTACCACAGAAGAGATTTTAAAAGGCTTGGACCATGTGTAGGAAACAAAAGCAATGCATATTGCAAGGGCAACTGACGACTAGCATGGTTGTATGGACGTTATAAAACCTTACGGCCTTATGCCAATGGGTTTATAACATTCGCTAGAAGATCAGAGAAATCCTATTTACTAGTTCCCAGAACCATTCAATGTGAGACTCCTTCCATGTCAAAGCATTCGCAAAGACGCTCCGCGTGCCGGTTGTCGTCTCCAAACCTTCGACGTCCCTCCTGGTAGCCCACTGACCGAGTGCTCGTCTGGATTGACGTGTATTACGTCGGCCTCGGCTTCTACCACAAAATTGAGCTGTACGCATGATTTCCGGATGGATTGCGCTTGTTCCATCACCACTTGGCACCTGCTTCTCTGTCTGGTACAAGAAGTTGGGAGCTCAGCGATGACGCGACTAATGTTGAGGCCCGTCTCTTCTTCGACTTCCCTGGCCAGTGCGTGCTTAAGAGATGTCGTTGTCATCGACATTGCCACTAGGAACCTCAAAGACATTCGGATAATAGATCTCATGTGTGCTTTGTTTGAGCAACAAACTCCTGGGAGTCTCTCCCAAGTCAGATAGCATCGAGGACTGAAATATTGCTGCACCGATAACAATCTTATCGAAATGCTCACCATTGACGGTGTGATAACGGAGGCGGTACTGCGCTCTAGTCATAATGAGCTTTGAAGCCGCAGAGATTTGCGTATCTGGAGCAAGTCCACAGGATATATTATGAGTATCCATATTCTTGTGGGTGAGCCTCGAAAATTACGGCAACTGAAACCCGATCTATTATGATGAGATGGTTGTGTTGGATTCTACGGACTTCGAGGTTTGCTGTCTTCTTTCTATCTTTGGTGCCGAAATGATGATGTTAGCGTATTCTCTATATTCCGCGATGCTTTGCGAAGTACGGACGTAAGGTAGATCATGATGGACGACTTGGGGGTTACAGCTGGCGGGGGGTTGGAAAATTTGAGCCAGGGCCGCCCCGACTCAACTTTCTGCATATGCTAACCATGAGTTCAAAATTATTCCAACCCCGGCTCAGCTTTCTGCATCTGCTAATCATGAGCTCAAGAATTGATACTGTTAGGCTAAAATAGCCAGAGGACAGAACAGGCATATGCTTAGCATATGCACAAAACATGCTCATTCACAAGCTATCGCTCACGTTATCTTCATCAGATCTATCTCGTGCGTTTTCTGCATCATCACTTCTCTCATCGTCTTCGACATTTGCATTGCACGGATCTTGAGCTGATTTTCTTTTCAGTATATGCGCGGCATATGCGGACTGCAACTCTCACATTCAAACCATTTAGCCAACCTGTTATCTCATCCGCTCGATTTTCAGCGCGTCGTCCATCGATGTTTCTTTATGCTCAGTTGATGCTGCGCATATGCACCGTCGAGGCCTTAGGTAGTGACCAGATGTGAATTTTTTGGTGATCTCGCTTAATGGTCTTGACATAGAGTTCACCTAGCAGTCGTCCAGCCCTATAGGGCTAATAATTCACATTCTATATTTTATTGCTTCAAACGATTCGTTTTAGGTGAACTACGTAGCTAATAGGTCCTCTTTGGGGCCCTTCTGATACGCATGCGATTGGCCAGTTATAGATATCACGTTATTCCTCTGCTCCTGATCCTGATCCTGGTCCTGGTCCTGATCCTGCTTTCGCTTCAGCTTCAGCTGCCTGACTCGTAGCTTGACTATCAGCTGCTTCTTCTTCTTTTGTCTAGAGCTTGCTGTCATTGATGCCGAAGTGAAGAGCTCAGAGTCTAGACGTAGTAGATCATTGACCTGCTGCCTGAAGACGTAGAATTCAGTCACATATAGCTGCTTCTTCTTCGGAGCTAAGTCTTTGAAATCATGTTGACGAGCGAGTTTTGCTTTGGAAGGATTTTCGTTGGCTGCTGTAGCCTCATTCCAACGGGCTTGAGCAAGCGTTATGCGCTCTTCCTGTGAAAGTTCGGTATCTTCAGAAGGTATGAAGGACATAGGGGGGTTGGCTGCCATCGTTTTGCTGATATGTTGAAGAATTATACGTTGGTAGCAATAAAATATGAAATGTGGTTTATCAGCCCTATAGGGCTGGACGACTGCTAGGTTTAGACGAGTGCTAGGTGAACCCTTCTACCGAGGACCTTACATTATTTAAGGTTACCACTAAACGTACACCCCTTTTTACTACATCGACGCCCCATACTTACTAAAGCTACGCCCCCTGCTCACTACATATCCCCCTCAGATAGGTTTAGCGGTTACCCAACTGGGGTTAGCGGCTCGATAATCATAGCAACGCGCACGCCTTCTTCATCAACTTACCTACCCACCACCCAACCCTACCTCATCGCCGCCATGAATCTTGCACCCCCTCCGGTGAGTGAGCTCTATGTGAGTCACGAGGAGCTCATCGTCGCCGCCAATATATGGGCTGGAGCTCACGATTACGCGCTTAATATCAAACGCTCGAGCAAAAACAAGCGGGGAATCAAGGATAAAATTTGGTTGAAGTGTGATAGAGGTGGTAAATCTACGAGTCCTGTCGGGCAAAAGAGACTACACGCCGATTCAAGGATCATCGAATTCAAGCTCAAATTTATAGCGAGGCGTCCTACATTTTGAAGCTGAAGGACGTGCATTCTCACTGACGTTTCACCAAACCAGCTAGAATAGTGAGTGCAAACAATGAACCGAAGGTAGCTTCGAAACTCATCGATTCACTACTATCAGTGCAAAGTTCATCTACTGCAAGACTTCGAAGTAGATCAGCTGGTTCAACTGCAGCTGCAGCTCGTACACGTCGTGAACAACAGCTAGAGGACTCTACTCAACGCGAATCAAGCCAATAGAAACGCGTTGAAGCGCATCTGCAACAACGGGCTGAGCAAGATTTAGAGCAAACACAAGCGAAGGGTAGAGGTAGGAATAGGGAAGATAGGGCGCGGGGCGGAGGTAGAGGTAGAGAGCTAGGTCGAGAAGGTAGAGGGGATGAAGGTGAAGCTTCGGCTGAGCCTCTATCCGAACATCAGCAGAAAGCTTCAAACCATGAAGGCTTCTACGAGATGTTTCAAATTTGATATGTAGTTGCAAATGTAAATCAGCTTCGAAAAACATATCGACTTCAAAGATACTTCATTTTTGATGAGCCGCTCATATAAAATCAAGTATCTGTATCATACCGTGTAGAGGTAGAATAAAATCGTTTATTCTACAATAAACGTGTTTAAAACTCGTTAGCGATTTATTCATGTTTGTTTATTGGTTTTATATTATGTAAGCAAGCTAAACCCAGCTGGTTTAGCTCGGGGGGTTTGACCTCGCTGTCACCATTGCTCCATACGAGTATGGAGTAGATCTATCTTCCTACCACTAGCCATGCCTCCTCAACGCGGTGGCAAACCTCGCAATCAGGCTGTTACTGATGCCTTTCAGAGCATAATCCTACCAAACCGAATCATTCCTGCAGTGAAGTGCTTATACTGTCACCTTCAAATGGCGTCCGGAACCAGTCGTCAGCAGGCTCATCTGAATCAATGCACTGCTTGCATCAACAGGCCTATCAATGGGCCAGCTGCACTAGTTCAAACGATGCTACCACCAGCAATTAAACCACTATCTACCGCAGTGATTAAAACAGTATATTTACATGAACGAACCAACGCTTAATCGGCCGAAGGACCTACAAAAGAAGCTTCGCTATACACAGAGCATTGAAATTGATGAGGAGGAGCTATATGAAATGAAGGATAAACTACTACAGGAGGAATTGGCTGTGGCTAGGCTGAATCCTTCGAACGATGAGGTGCTGGAGCACTTTCTGAATAGCTCCATCGATGGTCACGTGCTCATGGAACAGCCACTTTAGTTGATACTATAAATATATACCCCCTGTTGCTACCCCTGTGTTCAATACATGCTTCAATAAACATGTTTAAAACATGTTCTGACTAACTTCATTTGATTAGTCAATAAACATGCTTTAAACATGTTCGTGCCCATATGCTTCGCATAGGCCCCGGAGCTTTTCCAACCCCCGGCAGAAACCACAACATCATTGTATCAGCGCTGTTAGGAATCGAACCTAATATAATTAAATTACCCAACGACTCACCAGCTGAAACCCGGACGACTTGCTAAGGATACTCGACTTGAGCTAGCAGGTTGTGTCCAATCTGCGTACTCTCAAAAGCCAACATAACAAATAGCGACAATAGAACAACCTCTTAGATACTTGAGCTATTCGGCAGTGAACAAGACAATTTCCTATTTCAATCGGGTTTGAAGAATTTCGGCCTAATTTGACGACTAACACATACCAAGAAGAGAATAAATAGAATGAGAGTCGATCGATGAATGTTGGAAGGCGCAGCAAAAGCATCATTCAAGCGAATTATGAAGAGGTATAAGAGGTCGATGGATTTCCTTCCTTTGCCAACAGCATGCGAATATCTTCATCATTTATCTCAGCAAAGATCAAAGATCAGTGTTCACAGCAGCCTATTTCAAAAACTCTTGATCCTTCAGCATACATTTCATTCCTTAGTGTCGACAGTGCTACCTTCTCACGTTCTCAATTCCGATCATGAAGTTCCTCTCATTCTCTATCGCCACTCTCGCGACTCTCGCGACCTTCTTCTCCACCATCTCCAGCGCCGTCCTTCCAACCACCGCAGCTCTCGCAACTCGGGACTCAGACCTCGCAGCTCGCGACTACGCAACAGGTGCTTGCGGCATGCACGTCACCCTATACACACAGACGGGGCTTATGTACAGCAGCCAATTTGCCGTGGAAGTAACTCTGAAAGATGCCAATCACGTTCAGATCGGGCACTTGGACAGAATCGAACTTAGCTCCTCCGTCAGCGTTGATAGTCAGCTACCGTTTACAATGGAAGTCGCTCGTTATATAGATAAAAATTCATTGGGCACGGCACACATCACCTTTGCGTATGGAACCGATAAGTGGGCGAATATTGATACTTCTAGATGCACCATGGGAGGTACTGCTCAGACGCCTGGATATTTGGTTAATGACATGGACTGTGGGTTTGCCTGCTAGAGGGGCATTCACACTGCAAGACGATAGTGGTGTTGGTATACAGGGAAAATTGGGGGAGGATGTTTAGAGACGTTAGTATTTCTTGTTGAAAAAGACCGGGACAATGGAACTCTACATATGTAAATGAAAAAGAGGCGTCTTTCTCAAAGAGTCACTAAGCCGTAACAGAGATATCCTAAACTTAAGATGAGAAGCTCAAATTGCTGCACATTGCGGAGGTAAGTGAAGTGAATCACGGCACCGTGAACATACCTCAATTCCATTCGCAGCTTTGGTCGATGTTCACAACCGAAGAAAGCAAGCTATCTGTTCAAAACTATTTCAGTGATATCAAAGATCTCTCTGGGCGCTACCAGCAACATTGCAAAACGTACGCAAGACTTGAAGTACATATTCTGCGATAAGATCAGGAGATTCCCGACTCTGATGGGGACAAGCGCTTTGGGAAGGTGACGGTTCGACTTCAGATGCACCCAGAAAATAAATAGGAACTTATACGACTTCTCTCATGCAAACATAATGAGACTTTCAAATTTACAATTATCATGAATTGTTTCTAAAAACAGTCTACACACACCTACATTTAGAGAATTAGACAATTTTGACTATGAGAGAGAGTAAAAGGGGCAAAGCTTCTCACTAAAATTTTCCATTTACTTTTCGGGTGCGCCTCCCACGCTCCTCGTACGTTTTCCCCCCTCCCGGTCGCGAAAGAGATCCTTTTTTTTATTCAATTTTGGGAAATATGGACTTTCGTTCCTGCTTGTCATACAAGGGATTCGCATCAATCAATATTTGACAACTCGCTTGAGCTAGATATCTCTGCTGTTCAATGTTGGTGAATGGTGACCTTTTTGGCGTTCCCAAATTGTCGAAGAAGATGCAAGCCATCGTTAGCCGCGCAGACTCACCAATGACATATCGAGTGTGTCGATGTTGGCTTGATGACAAAGGTTGTTAGTGACCACCATTTGCTGGCTAAACCTTTCGTGAGGAACGCTCTCGACCGCGTACAATAATGTGGAGGAGCCTCAGCCGGGTGCTGGAGGGCCCACCCCTCAGCTCCAGGCCGAAGATACAAATGCAGAGACTTCCCCCAAAGTCCATGCTGACACTTTCGCACAAAGTATCCGGGGAATCCTGCCTTCGTGAAAATGTATGCGCAAGCAGAGTTACCAGGCAATGTCCCGGCTAGACAAAACCAGCAGCCGTATCCAGCTTGGTTGGACAGACCATATGCTCCAGCGCCCTATCCCATAGCACCATATCCACGAGAATCGATAAATCCGCCAGCTGCATTACCGGACACCCAACCAATCCCTTACGTACCAAATCAGGATGCTGGCCCGCCAATAGCACCACCATGGCGCTTCATGGTATCACCTCCACCTACCGGGCCAGAAGTATCTCCAACTACGCGAGAAGATTTAGACTCTGGGACAAACTTAAGGCAGGTCCGAGTACGTTCAGCTTGTTGACTGCGTGTATCTACATCATCATTGATTTCAGGTAGACACACCGCTCGACTAGATCAACAGGCAACCTAAATCGAGAAGTCCGCCTTGGGGATGGCAGCATTCCCACGCAAGCATCCACTCTGGGCAGAGCTGGCCCAGCTGGACCTAACGATACAGCCAATGGATCGCTACTCAAAATGCGGCTCCAGGCAGCATTGCGGCTCCAGGAAGATGGCTTTGCTGCCATTGCGCAGCACAATTCCTCAGAGGACTTGAGACGGACACAATCAAATAGAGAGTCTCAACCGTATCCAAGGCTCAGGCGAATGCGTGATGCACGGGAGGCCGAACAGATTAAGCGTGACGAAGAGCTGGCGAAACAGATCAGTGTTGCTGATCTTGGAGCAGCTTTTCGCGGCACCGGCCGGTAAGGCTCATAAACCAATCGTTTTCGGGTCCCTGCATGTTGACTGACAGTCTAGATATCAATTTCCTGCAGCCGATGCGAGAAACAGCAACGAAGCGGCGGATTCTATCGAGCCTGACGATCCCGCAATATTTGCCCTTGATGAGAGCTCTAGTGTATACCTTGATCGAAATTCGGGCTCCAGTGTGCCGCCAGGGACCTATGATCCGGATAACCCTCCGCCTCTGCCAAAACGTCCTACTCATATACCAGGATATCGTCCCAATGAGCCCTTGATCGATGAGGCTACCTCCGTGTCTCGAGGACCTACCTATGATCATCAAACGGCTGGTACAGAAACACCTGACGTTGACGTATCTCGGTCATCTTCATATTTCCATAATGATTGGGAAGTGCCAGCACAGGTTCCTGGAAGGATCCCAGTGTTGCCATCACAACCCCCAGTCTCAACTTATACCACTACCACTACCGCACATGGATCTGACATGGCCCCACCGGTGCCGCAGAAATCCGATGATGAGGACTCCTCAGAGCCGTGGAGTATTAATGCCTCTAGAACAAAGTTCATCAATGCTGGACCACGTGAGAATTATGCTGTTTGCGAGCCGTGTGGTCGCGAGCAGCCTGCGGTGGCGTATTGCTCAAATTGTGGAGCGCAATTCTGCAGCTACCATTGGGCTGAGCAGTGGGTTCATCGAGACAAATCCGATCAAAGGCTTAAAGACGGTGTTCCTCATGAGAAGACCGATCCATGGCTTGCGAACAAAATTAAAACAATTATTGAGCCTTCGTTATCTCAAGAGGAGCAGAATCGACTCCATCAACAGGACGAAGATACTACGTGGTTTGGCGTAATGCCAGACAACGCTGGGAAACTCATGTTTCATGATTTTGGAAGATACGAACAGTCTTCCTTGGAGTCCCGATTTCCGCAGAAGTCAAGCCAATACCCAAGTCTTATTTCATTTGTTGGGACAACCGGAGCTGGAAAAAGTACCTTGATTAAAGGGCTTGTAAAGTTGGCTAGCTCTAAACGCGGCGAGAAGTCTCAGACGCCAATCGTTGGGTTAGTCCAAAATCAGCATGTCCCCACAGTACGTATTTCCGTGATTTTGTTCCCTTCCTTTGATTTGAAGGCTCCAAACCTGGTTTCATGGGCTTATCGAGTTCTTCTTTCCCTTTCGTTTCACATAATATCAGGCGTCCCTGGTAAAAATTGGGATATTTAGCAAGAAGCTTTGTCCCCTTTTCTCTCTTTCATAGTCGACTTTCATCAACACGACAAACGTATCAGATGATTAAGAAGGGTCTGATTATCTAACTGTAGATGTGCAGAATATTTATAGCGATTTTTAATGTTTTAAAAAACGATTATTCGTTTGAGAGTCGCATTCAGATCCCATATATCGCTAGAAACCCCATTCATTTTTCAGATGCGTCTGATATGTCTTGAAACTTCATTTTATAAGCCAGTAAGAATACTGACTCCGAAATCACGACAGAGTGGCGAGGTCCATTTGTATTGGGATCCCTGTTCTTTCAACAGTAACAGACCTCTTCTCTATGCTGACTGCGAAGGCCTTGGTGGCGGCAGCCGCGAGCCGATGGCTGCCAGAGCTACAGCGATAAAAGAAAGAAGAGAAAATCATAAACGAAGGCCTCAATCTGATGCTTGGCAATCCAGTGTTCCTCACACTGACAACAATCCTCGCCGTGGCTCCAACTTCAAAGCCTCCCCATTCTCCAGCATGTCTCCCAGCAATACACCCATGCCTCCCGTCAGTCCAGGACTGCAAGTCATGTCAGAATTCACAACTCCCACGCTGATGCCGTCTTACTCGCCTCATTCACCAATCAGCGAGACGGGATGGAAATCCGTTAGCAATAAGACGTACCGTGGTACGACCAGGGAGATCACGTGGGCTTGTGATAAGGAGAAAAAAAGTCGGCAATTTGTTGTAGAGAACTTATATCCACGGCTTCTTTATACTTTCTCTGACATCGTGGTACTCGTCATGAGAAACGCAAAGTGAGTACTCGATGTGCTTGTTGGAGCTAGCGTTTACTGATTTGAGAACTAGAGAGATTGAAAATGCGGTAGAGCGATTGATTCGATGGGCACATACAGCGCTAGAAAAGTCTTCAAATCAACCTATGCTTCCATTTGGCATTATTGTAATGAACGCGGTTGATAACAGGACCGATCCGGCACTATGGGATGTAAACACAGCAACGAACTTCCTCATGAAATCCATCGCGGATGCAGTCCACAAAAACCCCATTTTCGAACGCTGGGCCTGGGATTGGCGGGAAAAGGACAAGCGAATAAATTCGACGGAGGATCTCCTACGTGTCTACTACTCGTCCGTAAGGATTGTCTATATTCCACACAAAGCTCGACCGAATCTTGTTTGGAGACAGTATAGTAGGTTGTATGAAGAGATCAACGCTTCAGTAGCTGGTAGCGAAGTACAGAGGCGAAATGCAAGGCTTTTACTGAGCTCTGACCAATTTCATCCGTACCTTCAGTTCGCCTTCGACCATTTCTCGAAAACGTTGGAGGACCCCTTCGACTTCGTTAAGGCGTCCTCTGCTTTCAACCAGGGCCACCAGAATATCAACCCAATATTCTCGCTCATCAAAGACTATCGACTAGCCAAACCAGATATTGATATCATGACTCTATTCAAAGATGTTGCACCTCTCGTTGCATCTGCGATCATGGTCGATGTCACAAGGAAGCAGGTCAAAGGCAACTCGCAGGCTGTATTCCCGGCATACCGGGAGAAGTTCGGCCAGGCACTGAAAGCGTTCTTCGATGGGCAGTGGCCATGCGAAGCAAGGCATCTAAAGACTGGTGAAAGGTGTGTTAACGTCAAGACGCGCCACACGAAAGGTCATCAGACGGCGAATGGCAGAATATTTGCAGACAAACTCTGGGCAACTTCTCCATACCAATTTCACGAATGTGGAGATCTAGGCTCGTTGTTCGATCAGTTTGTACTAAAGTATCTCGGAACCCTTTTCAAGACACTTGGACTTAAAGTTTCTCGTAAAGGCCTTTCAGGAAACTCAGCAGAATGCCGCATTGCCTTCGAGATCCACCAAGAAGAAATCATACAAAAGAAGTGCAACTTTTTGCATGGCTCGGATGCACTAATAAGTAATACAGTGTGTTATTGCTGTCTTTTCCGGTATCCCATCCACTCTATGCTCTGTGGACACGCTGTCTGTGATGCATGCGTTAATTTTCATGGACGGAAGGCACGAGAGAATGTTTTGGCAGTGGAATCATGCCCTATATGCGGAGTTTCACGGACTAATGGGCGGTCACAGGTGGAGATAATCCAGAAGCCCGACAAGGCAGGAGTGAGGGTTTTGACTTTAGATGGAGGAGGTATTCGAGCCATGATCCAGCTACGAGTTCTGAAGATTCTCGAAGATCGCATCGGATTGGATATACCTATCCAAGAGTTCTTTGACCTCATTGTGGGTACCAGTGGTGGTGGAATAGTAGGCTTGGCAATAGGAGAGAGAAATATGAGACTACCAGATGCGACTAAGATGTTCAGGGAATTCTCAAGAAGAGCATTCCAAGCGCGTCGGGGCGCCAATATTCCTCTTTTGGGCACTCTAATCAGGGTCAGACACCACTCACGCTACGAAACCCATGGGCTTGAGGATGCCTTAAAGGAATCTTTTGGTAGCGAACTACTCTTTGGTGGATCCCGACAAGTTCAGTCACCATCACGTTGCAAAGTCGCTGTTACTACTACGGATACAAACGAGCATGCTAAGCTATTAGCGAATTACAACCGAGCTACACGTTTGCAGACTCCCTACGAATTCCAAAGGTTCGAGAAGTCGGAGCAAGATCTTCGAGTGTGGGAGGCTGCAAGGGCTACTTCTGCAGCTCCAGGGTTTTTCAAAGCCTTCTACTGCAGCCAAAACGGTCATACCTACGAAGATGGCGCATTAAAGCTGAACAATCCAGTTCTGGCGGCTGATTACGAGCGGCAAGTCATCTGGCCTGAAAGATGTCATCTTTTCCCGGACATTCTGGTATCTATAGGAACTGGATATTTCCCAGACGTCAAAACCAAATCCAGCGATCCTGGGCCTTCCATCGGCATTGGCCTGGTCAACGGCGTAAAGACCTTTGTGAAGATTGCTAGAAGCTCGGTGGAGAACCAGCTAGACTGCGAACGGACATGGGACGAATACATACAGTGCACTCTCTCAGAACATAGCGAGATGAAAAGTCGCTTCCACCGCCTCAGCCTGAGGATCAATGGTCCCAAAATTGACCTAGACGCGGTCGACGAACTAGACAAGCTTGAGTACCTAACGAAGCAGCAATATGACCGAGCTGGGCCTGTTAATGAAGTGGCGGGGCAACTAATCGCGTCTTTGTTTTATTTCGAAGAGGTCACTCGGGTAGCAGGACGCATAATTGGGATGATTAAATGCCGATTGCCCCAGGAGACCTCTCCACATGGATCTCTTCAAAAATTAGCAAGGGGACTACGTCACATGGACCCGAGGTGTAAGTCACTCATTCATCCATTCAATTTGCCTTCATTATGGGGCTTTTGAGCCTTTACAACATCTCTCACGGTCGATGAAGCTAACCTCTTTCAAGCCCGCTGCTTTCGAATATATCCCAATACAGCATCGAATCGTTGGATACCTGCGGCAATCGACGACCTCATGCTTTCCCATGTTGAGAGACGAATGCAAGAATTTCCAGTGCAAGTGACGTTTGATGTTAACGAACAGTGTGCGTCAAGCATAATATATCTGTGCCTACCGAGTTTCAGGGGCCAGGCCATCAGTGGGTTTCCAATGTCCTTGCTTGAGGCGACGTCCGCGATGTCTTCCCCAGCACTCTCCAGGGAGAACACCGCCGGTTAATATGGAGACTGACATCCCTAATCGCAAGTTGAGGTGTGCCTTCCGGCTTCTGCTCTTATATCTCAGGAGTTTATTGCGTAGCAGGATGCGAGCGTGATGGCGGAGTGATAATGATACCCTTGTATACGACTTCTGATAGGTAATAATTCGAAAGATCTACGGTTTTTGTGGGGAAAGAATGATCCAACCAGCAATAATAACCTCTCATCCTGGACCATTGATATGCATATGTGGAAGGGTGCGTCCCACGACACCGTATAATCATATTGGTGGATGATCGGGGTGCGGAAAGTAAATAGCACACCAGATAAACTATTGGATAAAGCGACGCTTTGAATGTGAAGTAACAATCCGAGATTCATCATTTCCATTTATTCGTTTGCCTAAACGCTCTTATTGCACTTTGCAGTGAAACCCGAGTCGGTACGAACATGCTCGCTCCCTCGTGGGGATATTATGTTCTACAGTATGACGTAAGGCAAGCGGAGATTCTGAGCTCTCGCTTGCCCAGTCACGCCTTTCGAACACGACAAGCTTCATGCTCAGCAACTATTCAACTGCCACCTTGACATACCTCGTGGACCATATATCCTAAACTACAGCATTTCAAATCCGCGCCTCGAACGCTCCAGCCCATCTCTCGTTGCATTACTTTACGCTGAGGTCGATGCCGCAACCCACTGTCAACCATGGCTAATGAAATACTAATAACCGCCCTCTTCACTCTCATCGTCCTCGCTCTCGGCTTCGCTTGGGTGGGGGGCTACCTCGACACCTACCAGAAGAAGGTGCAAGAGCGAGCTTTGGATATGATGGGCGAAAACAAAGCCTCCTACGGCCTGAAGAGTATGCTTTCTACCAGGCTTTACCGAGGATTGTATGGCCCGGTAACTCACGTGTATCAGGTACCCTGAAGAGTCAGAAGATTAGTGAGGAGAAGGAGCTGAGCGATCTGCAAGATAATATTGCCGACCTGGGTGGGGGGTTGGTTGGTAAAGGAGGGATTGGGGAGGGTGTGGGAGCTGCGGTTAGTGAGGGCCTGTGAGGGTCGGTTTGCAGTCGTTAATATCGCACAAATGTCCTCGGAAAATCCGAAAAAATGGAACAATGGTTTTGGATTATTGCATGTGCTTGTGGTCGGTTTAATCTCGGCTCCCATGATCCAACATGAGAGGAGACGGATGATCCTATCTTCCCTACGCTCGTTATGTACTACAAGTTCGCAAATCCAGGAATTCCGTCTTCACTAGAGCAAAAGAGCAGCTAAATGGGTACAGCTCGCTTCACCTCGATGGCAGCAGACCTCCTCAGCAAATTAAAGTTGAAGAGCGGGAAGTAACCGGCAGGACAGAGCAACGATGGGTAGCAACAATAGGTGTCAAAAAGACATGGCACCATATTGACAGCTACATCACTTACACAACAGCCTGGGAAAAGAGAAGGTTGACTTGAAACTTCGGTAAGGCCCTGAAGCAAAGAACGCGAATGGTTATTCGCGCGCTTATCCAATAAGGCACCCTGTCGTTATTTCTTGAACTCGGTAAGATACAAAATGTATTCGATCTTTATCTTTCAATTTTCCAGTGTTATACCTGCCGTTCCTACGAAACGTGGTCCATGCCGGGTAAGATATCTCGAGAAAGCAAAACAGGCAGAACCCCGAAAACGTGACTGTACGATGCGGCGCACTGCTTTTGACTTCATGTGAGTTCCGTTTATAATTTTTAGAACTTGACGAAATGTACCAAGCGTCTGAACTTCTTTCATCTATCTAAATTTTGGATACACTAGTGTCTGATGTTCGCATCCAAGAACTTCGGAGTCTCATGGGCAGTCTGAGTGTTTGCTATAGGTGCAAGGAGGGTCATGGACTTATGATATAAACATAAGCTATAACAAAGGAGGGACTTTCTTCTACATCCACTTACGTCTGTAACTTCGCTTGTAAGTACGTGATGTTGCAAATCCCTCCTTGACGGTTACGATCTCAGCTCTCATCTTCTTTCAACTTTGGGGGCGGTCAAGCTACGAAAACAACGCAACACGTTTCATGTCTTGGTGAATTACGCTCTGACCGGAAAACAGATCTATAAGCCAATCAGAGCAAAACTTCAAACCATGATGCTTGCTAAAGCGGGCCAAAAGAGGAAGACTTTTGCACACTTCACCAAGTACTGGCGTGATGGAACGACAATGCGTTACAGAGCCTCGTGACGGCATCTTGAAAGCACGTCTTGATGTATTTTTCAGCTTCCAAAACTTTCTGTAAAGGTTGCATCGGTTGCGTAGATGCGGCCAAAGTTTCATTGAGACGATCAAGAAGGTTTTCGAATACTGTCTTAGTTCATGATTTGTACCAGAAGGTTTATATGAGGCCGATCGGTGCCACATTATACTGCCTACCACAGCTCGAACTTCGTCGAACTCGAACAAACAGTAGCAATTTTATTGCAACGATAATTCAACCGTGGCAAAAGAGTATTCACAGCTCACCACTACTCAATCTAATATTCCGCCACCCTAGTCTTCCAATTTGAACCATTTCGACCGTCAAACCTTCGGTTCGTCCACTTTAATCTCCAAATATCCTTCTCGCCTTTCAGAATTAAAATAACACCCCCGCCGCTTCTTAGTCCCAAAGGAACCATGCGTCTCTCCCACATCCTTCTGGCGTTTCCTCTCATCATGGCTTCCCTAGCTATTGCAGCTCCCGCCGCAGCCCCGGCAGCCGAGCCGTACAACATGGCGGGCCCTCCTCCCGGCGGATATCTTGCCGACGCCGCCAATCAACAGGCTGTTGATGAGTGGAACAATGCTGATTGGGGTGATGGATGGAATTTCAAGAAGGAGAAGGTGTGAGTGTGTACGGGGGTGATGCTGGTTGGGGGAAAAGGGCTTGGAGGGAGGTGGAAAGGAAGCTGGGGGTTTTTGGTAGCTGGCGGTAGAGAAGGATGGAATTATGGTGAGGAAGGGGGGGGGTTCTCATGGTTGGTGGTAATACTCCATGGAGTTTTTTGAGCACAATAGTGGACCAATATTAGTCCGTCCATTCGCTAGCAAACAATTCGGAAAAAGCAGAGGTGCTATACTTTTCTAGTTGAAAGAGCGATTGCCTCAAGGACCTCAGACGTGCGTGGCTAAGCCCCTTCGGGTTAGCTTTGCTTACTTCACGAGCTCAATGTAATCGCAGCTTCCGTAAGTAGTAAGCAAAGCGCTAATCCGGTAGGGGTTTAGAGTCCAGAAGACTTCGAGGCATTTCTTGACAGTTCACACTCCCGTCCGAGATTGCTTGGGTACGACTCCTAGAACCACGTCTTCCAGATGGGCGACTAGCTCTTTCTTGTTTGCGTCTTCATTCCTAGCCTGACGGCTATGATACTTCGCGCGTTTGCTGTTTCGGCTTGCCGCCGCTGTGCCTGAACTTGGGAACAGTCTTTAACAGATTGTGATCAAAGTATTTAGGAACGATTCAGAGCCAAAACAAGTCTGCCGGGAACGTGTGTCGCACAGGTCAGATTTCGTATCCACTGTGTGGTCTCGAGTTATACCGCCTATGTTGTGTAAATGGATTTGATGGCAAACATGATGACTGATGCATCGATGGTTTTGTTGATGTTTACGTCGTTGGGGAGGCCGAGTCAACGAAGCTATTCCATTCACAAGAATAACAATGATGACCGTTCAAGACATTGCTTCTTGCTTTCTCAATATCTGCAAACCCTCATCCTGTTCCTCATCCATAGATGCTCTTCGCATCGGAATTTTATAACCTATATCTGTTACACTGCTTTGGAGCTTCAAGAGTTTCTCACTTCCCTTTGTTTGCACCTAATAAACCTAGAGAATATCCCTTGTCTCCTTGATCCTCACGTTTTTCTCGCCGTCAGATCTAATCTGCTTCCAACGCTCTGAAGTCTCTAGCCCGTGTTCATTGACGTCAAAATGACTCCATCCAAGAGCAAGAAAGCATTGCCTTCTTCCACGTCCATGGCCTTTCCAGAACAGCCAACTTCTTATGAACAATGGAAAGCAGCGCTCATGCAGGTCAAGAATTTGTACCTGAAAAGCCAATGGAAGCAATGCTCTACTCGATGCAGTCAGCTCCTCCTCGAGGCTAAGACACCGGTCAGAATTGTCGCCAGCGATGTCATAAATCGTGCTAATATGTATTCTAGCCATATCCTCTACACGCTACTTACCTTCGTTTCTACAGTGCACTCTCAAGCGAAGCCATTGCCCGCTCGATGCACAATCTGTCTACCGGGAAGCTTTCTACCCTTGAGCAATCCAAGAGGTCATACCAAGCGGCAGCTGAAGCACTTTCCGCCTGCGAGCCTGTCATAGATGCTCAGGAATCACAATATTCCGACACCTCATCCGAATTGTCATCCACTGCTACTGATATATCTTCACGTCCTACCACTCCAAGTCCGAGCCAGCCAGAAGCAGAGTCACCCGTCGAGTGCTCCTCGCCCTCGTCAGTCGAATCCAGCGACGAGTTTACGCAGTACGAGAGGAAACTGCTCGAGCCCCCCCCCTTACGCATCCACAAAGCAGTCTCCTTCTCTCAGAACCTTGCTAGCACACAAATCGCCTCTCCTCCCCCATCGACACCTCTCCGCCAAACTCCTGCGACCACCACCCCTCCTCCCACCTCCCCCAACTACCGCCCCCACACCCCATACACCCTCCACCTCCACGCCTTCACCACCATGCTCACCGCTCACATCGACACCATCACCCACCTAACCCAAACCACCCAGGACATCCAAGCCCAGCGCCACACCACCAAGCGACTGGCCAGCTATGGCGAGGACGAGGAGGCCAAGGCGGCGGATCGGAAGGCGAGGATTGTGAGGCTGAGGAAGGGGGGGTGGCGGAGGGAGAGATTTCGGCCCGAGCGGTATTGGGGGGTTTGTGAGAGGGCGTTGGGGGAGTTGTGAGGGGGTGTTGTGGTGTGTGTGTGTGTGTGTGTGTGTGTGTGTGTGTGTGTGTGTGTCCCAGTCAAGCCGGAGGGGTATTGGGATTTGCGTCAGAGGGCTTTGGGAGAGTTGGGAAGAATGAGGTGCAGGATCTTTCGGGAAGGCGAGACTTTTGCGGTGGTTTTTTCATTTATTTTAATTTGACTTGCGAGAGCGATTTTCGAGGTCCACAAGTTGTCTACGGCGTTTTGCGATGGCACGTTGAGATGTGCATTGGTCTTGATTCTCCCTCTCTGGTAGCATCGCACCCTTGCTGCCAGACCTTATGCTACACCGCAGCCCACAAATGCTCCATGCCCTCTACCTCAACTCCTCCCTAATGCAACCCCACCTCCACCCCTCTCTACGCCCGAGACCCACTAACACTCCACCCCCCCATCCCCTCGACCACCTCCCCCTCACCCTTGGCCTTCCTTTCCAACCTCCCTCTCACCTCCGCAACCAACTCCCCCAACTCCACCACCACCCCCGCCTTTTCCGGATGCCCATCCTCCAACCCCATCTCTTTGATCTTGACTTTGCCCTGCGCCTGTTCTTCTTCCCCGAGGATGACGGCGAAGGGCACGCCGCCGGCTTCGGCGGCTTTGAATTGCGCGTCGAGTTTGGGTTTCGTTTTGTAGGCGAATTCGGTCTTTTGGGGTTGGGATTAGTATGGGAAGGGGTTGGTGGAGGGGGTAAAAATGGGGGGAGGGGGTTACCTTGATACCGGCATCCCATAGTATCCTGCTGACCTCCATCCGCTCTTTTAGCAAGCCTGTGAAGCCCTTGCCTCCAAACGCCATAACGTATACGTCGACCTCATTACTCCGCACCCCGGCCGACATATCCTTCTGCATCCTGGCTTTCGTAACCGAGAAGATCCTGTCTACGCCGAATGAGATGCCCACGCACGGGATCTGTTTCTTGCCCGAGAACATGCCGACCAGCTCGTCGTAGCGGCCGCCTGCTGCGACGCTGCCGACGCCGACGGAGGGGTCGTTGGAGCGGTCTTCGTCGAAGTCGTTGGATTTTGGTTTTTTGGCGGGTTTGTGACCTGGGGTGGTGGTCGATGGGGGGGCGGAGCCTTCGGTGACGACTTCGAAAATTACGCCGGTGTAGTAGTCGAGGCCGCGGGCGAGGCTGAGGTTGAATTCTACTTTGGAGAGGATGTTGAAGGCTTCGAGGTAGGTGAAGAGTAAGTCCATGTCATCCATTGCCTTGGTCATGCCTGTGTTCGATTTCACGCTCTCGTCTTGTCTTAATGCCTCTAGCACGTCTCTTCCGCCCCTTCTCTGCACAAAGCCCCATATGCGATCCGCAATTTCTCCATCAAGCCCTTTTTCTTCCGTCATTTCTCTTCTCACTTCTTCCCAGGGGGACTTGTCCAGTTTGTCCACTGCGCTGCTGATTGTTCGTATTTTTTCTTTGGGAACTCCGCAAACTTCAAATATCCCGTCCAGCACCCCCCTATGGTTTATTTTTATGAGAAATCTCCCGTCCCATCCTAGTCCCCCAAAAATTTCACACACTATTCTTAAGATCTCGGCATCTGGAAGCATAGGGTCGTAATTCCCTGCGATATCAAAATCACACTGATAAAACTCTCGCATTCTCCCTTTCGTCATCGCCGGCTGGTCTCTCCGGTACACTTTCGCAATGTGGTAGCGCTTTATGTTTTGAATTGAGGGGTTCATGGCAAGCCATCGCGCAAAAGGAACGGTAAGATCATAGCGTAGGGAGCAAATTTCGCCGCCCTGGTCCGAAAGGTCGTAGATGAGTTTGCTGTCTTCGCCATATTTGCCGGAGAGTATTTCGCGGAGTTCGAAGACGGGACTGACGCGTATGCATCAGTACTAGGTTGCAGGCGGTGCAAAATGGGGGTTGTACGTGTCTATGGTGACGGCGCCGTGGCGTTTGAATACGGTAGTTATGGTGTTGAAGATGCGGTCACGGATAACCATGTCTTTGCCCTCCCCTTGAAGATGTTAGTTGTGCATTTGGAATTGAAGAGTTTTTGGTCGCGAGGGTTACAGTCTTTCGTTCCCTTGGGGGTCTTGAGCTGAAACTGGGTTTTTTCTCTCCCCATGTCGGCGGTTTCTAGGATGTCAGAGACTTGGGTCGTAAGTTGGCGGTAAGGCGATCTCCAAATAGGAGAAATTGTCACTGATCTGGTACGCACAGGTCCAAGAGGCGCAAGCCTTGCAATGGCTCTGTACAGATACCTCATACAAGACCGTGAGTCAATATAGTAGTTTGTCTTGAGTCATTTGATATTGCCAGCGCCTTGGGTCATCGCGGCTCGCCGTAAGGTCTCCCGCTAGCGCAACATAGCCATAGGGCCATAGGGCCGAGCTAACTTAGTCGCGGCCTCTCAGACGTCAACTCAAGCAAGCAGTCAATTCAATGTATAACGGCCAAGAATGGCGCCTCATCCGGGTGTTGATACAGACGCGATCAAAGAAAGAGCTCGCAAGGACTTGCTGAATCTGCTAGAAGGCGTATGTAAGGCGCATCCGCCCAATGGATCTATCACATCGAATCTAAAAACGTGCAGGTCCGCGGAAAGAAGAATTTAGTCATTGAGAAATCACTCGCAGGTCCTGTTGGGGTGTTCGTCAGGTTCTCGACGCTTCAGGATTATGGAGTTGACAAAGTCTTCTTCTTGGAGACTGATAATGTCGATGCTTCTCAAAGAAGCGTGGTTTTCCTAGCTCGTGGGGAGAAGGCGAGCCAATGTATAGCTATTGCTGGTAAGTACGTGCATGAACACACTAGTTAGAGAGTACAGTGGCTTTTGTTTTGGATTCTTATGTGCTCTCTTATTCTCTCCTAATTGCTTTTCTATCTCCGAGAGCACATACAATGGGACAAAAAGTAGATCACGTAAATAATGTCCTACTTTATTTGATCAGTCTTGATCCCGATATCAATCATTTTCTGTACCCAGCATGATCTATAGCGTATTCCTTGCGTGCCATAGGCCCGGCGCCATCATTACGTGCTGACATTCTCTCCCGATAGAACAGATCAAGCGGCTGCAGAAGAATAGTAGTATTGAGCATGAGTTCTCTGTGATTTGGGTGCCAAGGCGTACGCTTGTCTGCAATAAAATACTGGAAGAAGCTGGAGTGTTGGGAGACATCAGTGTAGAGGAGTTTCCATTGCATTTCATACCATTGGAACAGGATGTACTGTCATTGGCGCTCCAAGATTCTTTTGCGGATTTATACCTGGTTCGTGTATTTGCTATCACATACTTTGGAAGAACATTTGCTGACGGTATCCAGCGAAAAGATCCTACGTCAGTATTCCTTGCTGCACAGGCGCTTTGGCCTCTGCAACAAAAGTATGGCCTGTTTCCACGTATCATTGGCAAGGGTGATAATGCCAAGCGTCTTATGGAGCTGCTTTTCCGTATGCGGTCAGAAGCCTCCACAGAGGAAAATACAAGTGCCAATGTATCTAGGTTTGGAATGATGCCAAGCGCCGCTATCGAGAGCCTGGTCGTTATTGATCGAGAAGTCGATCTTGCTACACCACTGCTTACCCAACTCACATATGAAGGCTTAATAGACGAGCTTTACGGCATAAAACATAACCAAGCCGAGGTTGATTCCTCCATCGTGGGAGTTGCACCTGCCGCCCAGCCGTCGGGGAAGGCTCCAGCTGCACCAACACAACAAGGCCTGAAGCGCAAGATTCAACTTGATTCTTCCGACAAGCTCTACGATCAAACCCGAGATGCGAACTTTGGTATCGTCAGTAGTCTGCTCAACAAGGTTGCACGACGCTTGCAGAGTGAGTATGAAAGCCGTCATGGAGCGAAAAGCACAACAGAACTTCGCGAATTCGTGAACAAGCTTCCTGGCTACCAGTCTGAGCAGCAGAGTCTGAAGATACATACTGGTCTAGTCGAGGATATCATGAAGCATACCGAATCCAACATATTCAGGCGAACTCTTGACGTTCAGCAGAATCTTAACTCTGGTTTCGATCCATCTTCTGAGCACGATAGCATCGAAGAACTCATTGCACGGGATCTCCCATTACGGATCATTCTCCGTCTTCTTTGCCTTGAATCGTGTTTATCAGGAGGTCTCCGGCCGAAAGACCTGGATAGTTTTAAGCGTCAGATCCTTCACGCCTACGGGTATCAACACCTTCTCACCCTTGATGCCTTGGAAAAGATGCAGCTTCTACAGACACGGACTTCAGCGAATGCCCTATACATCCCCAACCCCCTAGGCGCTGCTACTGACGGCGGAAGGACCAACTACGCTTACCTGCGCAAAGTACTTCGACTTATCGTCGAAGAGGTCAATGAGCAAGACCCAAATGATATCGCCTACGTCTACAGTGGATATGCTCCCCTCAGCGTCCGCTTAGTACAGTGCATTATCCAGAAGCAATACCTCCTCTCAATTACCAAAGGCGCCACAGCCACCAATGGCGTGAGTACCGCCGGGCACGGCTGGCAGGGATTCGAAGATGCGTTGAAGAACATCAAGGGCGAGACCTTCAACAAGGTACAGAAAGGGAATGAGTTGGCGGTCAAAGCCAGACATATGCTTTCTGGTACTGGGGCGATGAAGACAGTCGTGGTAATGTTCCTTGGCGGAATTACATTTACCGAGATCGCGGCATTGAGGTTCTTAGCAAAGCAGGAGGAAGGGAAGAGGAGAATTCTGATATGTACGACGGGCTTGTTGAATGGAAACGAGATGGTGGATGCGGCGATAGAGCAACGGGATTTCGGGAAGGCATGATTTGTGGACCTATTACCCACTACATACTACTCAGATGACAGCATTGTATTGCAGCAGCTCCTTCGCTCCAATATCGTATGCAGCATGGAACAGATTGCCTGATAAATTATCAAAAGGGATTTTGCAGTCCTACGAGTAATGTAACAGCGGTAAGGGGCGGCTCAGAAGACTGTTTGCCCGGGAAGGTGCACGGACCATCAGCATGCCCTAAGTAAACAAAGTGCCATGAAAGCAATCAATTCTGTGTCGCATCATGGTCACTACAGCAATGCTTGAACTTCGAGACAGTTCTCAATAAACTTCTGTCAGTCTAGAAATAGTATCATCTCCTTCAACTTATCATACCCATCTCAATCACCTCCAAACCATCAACCGTCATGTTCGCAACTAAGCGCTTGGGCAAGGTAAGTTCCTCTCTATAGACGCAATCCCCTTTAAACCAGACTATAGAATTGATAGACCCTCTCAGGAGCTTACCAAGGTATACCTCACCTCAATCGCCTTCTAAGACACCTACCACTTGTCCTTCAATCCCACCAAAACTAACACTCCGCCAGATCCAACAACAAACCCTCCCCCCAGGCATCACTCTCGTCTCCGCCGACGACCTCAAAGAATGGCAAATGGACATCTGCGTCCTCGACTCTAACCCCCTCTACCTAAATGCCACCTACCGCCTTCGTTTCCGCTTCAGCACCAACTACCCCATCGGTAACCCCCCCTTTCCAAACCCCCAACAACCCAACCTGCCTCCTGGCCCCTCTTTCCCCCGGAGCTAAGACATACACAACAGAAGCACCCGAAGTAACCTTCCTCCCCCTCACCCAACCCCCCCGCCCCATCCCCCTGCACCCGCACATCTACAGCAACGGCATAATCTGCCTCGACCTCCTCGGAAACCAGGGCTGGAGCCCCGTGCAGAACGTTGAGAGCGTGTGCATGAGTATTCAGAGCATGCTGACGGGGAATACGCGGGCGGAGCGGCCGCCGGGCGATGAGGAGTTTGTGAGGAGAAATACGCAGAGGCCGAGGGATATAAGGTTTGTTTATGAGGATAGTACTGTGTGAGGGGCGGGGAAGGAAGAGGATAGAGGGAACGGGGGAGGATATGGGGGATTTGAGGGTTAGCGTGGCGTTCCAGACAGGGGGAGAAGAGGGCAGCATTGATTTGGTGGGGAGTTGGAGTTGACGCGCTTGGCGTTTCTCCGGACATCTGGGAGCATGCATTTTCTATTACTAAGGGGTACGAAGCCATCGGTACCAATACTACGTTACAGCGGAGGTCGCTATTCTTTTAAAAAAAAGTGGGAAAATATGACCTGACGTGATAGAACGAACTCGCTGGAAGTAATAATACTGAGGCCCTATTGAAGAACCTTTTAGGCACTGATTCCGACCTAGTGAGTATTGGCCTCTCTTGCACGCTTGACTTAAGGATCGGTGAGCGTCCTAGAAAAGCATCTTCCTCTTCACATCAACTCAAGTCTAGCGAGTTATTCAGAATGGTAGCTGCCTTCCATGCAATCCCGCGCAACTGTGGCCGTAGACTGTTGGCGCCTCTCGTCGATGAGATTGCTCTCACGGAACCGAAAAGGACTTTTGTCTCCGTCCCGCGGTCCGCAGATCTCCATGATGGATTCGAAGACATCAGCTTTAGCACGTTTGTAACGGCCATAAACAGATGTGCCTGGTGGATTGAGAAAGAACTTGGGAAGAGTAAAACATTCGAGACCATCGGTTATCTCGGGCCAATAGACCTTCGATATCCTATTCTACTTGTGGCAGCTATCAAGACAGGCTATAAGGTGAGCAACAGATCGCCATCGTTGTTCGTGTTTTGATGTTTCTTGCAGGCATTCTTCACTTCCCCTCGCAACAGCCTAGCTGCTCACTTGGAGCTTCTTGAATCTACAAAATGTGGAATCTTCCTAGTGCCGTCTGGAGCACCAGCAATCCTACGAAAAATTCTACTTGAGCGGAATATGATCAGTCCATCCATACCCGAGTTGCCATACTTCTTGGACGCTGGTGGTGATTCTGTTCTGTCCTGCCCTTATCTAAGGACTTTCGAATCTAGCAGACATGATCCTTTTGTGGTCCTCCACACTTCAGGTTCTACTGGAACTCCGAAACCAGTTGTTATGTCCCATGGCATGATGGCAGCTATGGATGCTTACCAGATGATACCACATTTAGGAGGAAATTCCACATACGGCGATTTTTACAAGGGTACGAGGCTGTTCCTCGGGTTCCCCTTATTCCACGCGGCAAGCGTGTGCTGCCTGTTTGGCTTGGGTGTCTATTACAATTTCACCTGCGTTCTACCACCGCCCGTTCCTTTGACAGCAGAGGTAACAGATCTAGTACACATTCATGGTGATGTGCAAGGGAGTGCTGTTCCGCCATCAATTATCGTCGATCTTGCGCACGATCCAGCCCAGCTCGAGCGAATGAGCTATCTTAAGCATATAACTTACGGCGGGGGGCCGCTGCCTCAGGAAACGGGGGATGCAGTCGTTTCCAAGACGCGCATTTTATCCTTCATGGGTTCGACAGAGACTGGCTTATTTCCTATTGAGGTTAGCGATCGCGATGACTGGGAATACCTGACTTATAGCCCTTATCTCAGACATGAATTCCGCCCCTTCAAAGACTACAAGGACCTCTATGAGTTCGTGATTGTTCGCAACGATGACTATGACGCTTTTCAAGGTGTGTTTTCAACATTTCCAGACATGAAGAAGTATTCAACGGGTGACTTGTATTCCAAACACCCTACAAAACAAGGCTACTGGCGCTCCTGCTGTAGATGTGACGATATTATCGCTTTTTCCAATGGTGAAAAGCTGAATCCTGTGACTATTGAGGGTGTAGTCTCTGCACATCCTGCGATTGAACACGCGCTTGTAAACGGACATGGCAGATTTCAGGCTTCACTTCTTCTCAAGTCAAAGATGCCGCTCTCAGACTACGACAAAGACACGCTTCTGGACGATATCTGGCTGACGGTCCAACGGGCTAACCAGGATTGTCCCACCCATGGTCGGGTCACGAAGCACCTCATAATGTTCGCCGTACCGGAAAAACCAATGGTGAAGACGGCAAAAAACACTGTCAAGCGTAAAGAGACCTTGGAGCTCTACCAAGACGAGTTCGATGCTTTATACGCTGCTGCAAGTCATTGCAGCACTTCTCTGGAGCAAACCGCGTTTGATGTTGAATCCGCAGAATCTCTGCGGAATGCTCTACGCCAATTGATTAGCACCAACACGACAATCGAAGACGTGACAGACACGGCAGACCTTTTTCAGCAAGGCCTCGACTCGCTCCAGGTGATGACTTTAGTGAAAGCTGTCAACGCATTTTTCACGAATTCATGGCCGGGATTTCGGCCTATCTCAAGCGAAATTGTCTATGCAAACTCAACGATCTCAAAGCTCGAATCCGCTGTGAGGAAGAGTACCGAAAGTAAGTTTTCTTTGCCAACGAAAGACCACGAATATGAGATGGAAGGATATCTATCACGATTTGCTTCAGGCCTGCCATAATCCTTGTTTGCTGTAGGTCCGTTGCGGCGGTAACGGCTGCGCTATCATTTATTCTGTCACCCTGGATGGGAATTGGTCGATACCGCTTCTACAAGAGAGAAAGAGTCGAAAGGCGGAGCCTGGGCAAGGAACCAATAAGAGGACTATCAACAACGGTGAAGCTTTGGAATAGAGAATCACGAGAAGGTGCGCGTCCACCCGTCTATCCTTTTTGAATATCAATCCCAGTGGTACTGGTCGTGAGCGAGAGCAGGCAACCATCGTTTTCAAAATTACCGGTCAATACCTTCAGATCACTTCCACACTTCACTCACCAAAGATGACAAGTGAAAACGCCGGCGTGGAGACCATTTCGAATTGGGCGCCTTCCATCATACTATCCACCTTACATAAAATCCGCCATATCGCCAACCATCAACCTCTGCCACCCCTCCACCACCTCCCTGCATCTCACCAACACCCCCGCCGCCAACATCCTCACCCTCTCGCCCTCCACACTTCCTCCGCCCAACCTCTCAAACACCGCCTCTACCCACTCTTGCGTCTCTAGTAACTCTTTGCTATGCTCTTCCGCTAACCCTCTTTTGTTGTTCTCGTTGATGTTTAAGAGTGTCAGGAAAGAGAAGAGGAGGGCTTCGAGAACGGAAACGTCGGTGGCGCGGGGGCGGAGGGAGAGGAGGAGGGACCAGAACTCGGAGGTCATTTGGGGCAGGGAGAGCGTGGAGGGGCCGGACGCGTGGAGGAGGAGGGAGAGGGTCTTAAGATAGAGAGGGAGGAGGGGGGGCGCGGTATGGGGTTTTGTGTCGCCACTGGTGCGGAGTCAGTCAGAGGGCGACGAATGGGTTGTTGAATTCTTTTCCAGTGAACTCACTATGCCTGCAGATGAGCTCGCCACAATCCAGTAAGAGGGAAGAAAAATCCATCCGCAACGATCTTAGCAAGAGCGTTGGGAATGGGCTTCTGACGCTTCTTCTCCACGGCCATGCGCGAGGAGAAAGTGCGGACTTTGAGGGCGTTGGGGCCGCTGAACTTGTCTGCGGCTTCCACGGCCATAGGTTGAATCATGGTCTTTTCTAACTGCTTAGACAGCGCGTTCATTGGTGCAGCTTCTAGCGCCCACAACTTCTGCAATTTGTCCGGTAGCTTCTTTGACGGAAACGAATCTTTCGGCACCTCATCAGCACCAGTGAGCGCTGCGTCTTCCTTCTGGAGGCCTGCCAACTCTCGGGCTCCCAGCCCGAGAGTCGTTAAGATGGATGCTCGTTGGCCAATGGAGTAGTCGCCATTGAAGAACGTCCTCGAGAACCATTGGCCCATTTTCAGTGGCCGTGCGACTAAGACGGCTATCATGCCTTGAAGGCGCATCTTTTGGAATTCTTTCATTTCGTATTTGTCAGTCAAACCAACGAGAAGAGTTGCTAGCTCTTCAATATAATCTGAGACTTCTGTGCCGAAATTTGATTTGCGGCGAATAAGGGCTGATGCTGTTGATAAGGCAAACTTGTGGCGGTCGAAATTCTCCGTGTCGTGGAGGCCGGCGATGAGATCGCGGATGTAACTGACTATCGTCAGTAGGATTCGAAGAATGTTAGGTATGGGAAGTAGGACAAGTAGAGACTTACACAGGGGCGATTGGCTTATCACGCTGCACCAAAGTAGGATCTTCGTCTTCATCGTCTTCATCAGAATCCGGCTTCTCATATGTGGGGAGATCTTCTTCCTCTGAATATGAACTATCCACTATTTCCTCAATTGAAACGATCTTTGTTGTGCTGGATAGTTTAGTAGGTTGTTTTGCAATTTTGGGATTTGAGACCGCGGTCTTTGTGGGATGCAACGAAGACTTCAAAGCAAGAACTGCGGGTTGCAGATCCTCTATTGAACCAATGGCATCGTTTACACCTGTTAGGCTTCTATACCATTGCCCATCGGTGCTATTGATATTTTCAGAACTGAAAGCCATGCGGTTACCCTTCGGATCAACAAGCTCAGAGACGGCTGTGCCGACAACCATTCCGAGAAAAGACGCTCGTTGTGATGAAGCTGCGAGACGGTTCGATATCGCATTGATGTATATACTTGATCGAGCAAGATTAGAGAGGTATGAAGCATCTGCACGATGGGCATAGCCACCGACCATAAGTAGAATCTGAGCATTGACTATTAGGTTAGCGATAAATAAGACACATATAAAACGAATTTAGGCAAAAGATCATACTCTCTTGATGTAATATTGGTGTGTGCTTTATGTAAAGCTTGTCCCCAAATAGCTGTAGGGTTTTCTGCAGCACTCTAATCATCCTCTCTAATTCACATAAGCATCAATACTTTGCACTAGATAGTGGACTACACACCTCTATCGCTGGAAATGGCCGCAAGCACAACTCGATGCGTCTCATGGCTTTGGCTGACACTGTCAGCGGATGTACCAGCCAACCAGTCTACCAGAGCATCTTCGAGCTGAGAATTTCCTTGCGTAAAACCCGCGACGAGAGCTGCCAGTCCATTCAAAGGCTTATTTTCAAATGCCTTCTTATCGGTGTCATCGTTCGAAGTAGATGATAGATGACGTCTAGACAAGACGCGTAGCAGCGAGTACAGATATGTCTTTTTCTCACGGAGGTCCAAGCTGTGCATTAAGATATGGTATCTGTTCAAGAAATGGCTGTCCCCATTGATCAAAGTGAAGGAGGCTGTTTCAACAATTTTGTCTATATGTTTAAGACAAATTAGAGATATCTATAAAAGCGTCCAACTCAGTCCGCTCACCAGTATAACCGAGCGTCAAGGCTTGGCCCACCAATCGTACAAGCGCTTTCTGGGCTTCAGCATCTTCTTCTTCTAGAGCAGCGGTCATATAGGCAATGTTCCTTCCAAGCCATGTAGCATATTGACTTCCATCTCCAAGCCAGCTTTGGTCCTTGATGCTTGGACTCGATTCGTTGAGCATGTGGTCAGCCTCGCTTGCAAGTGAAAGTATTCTCCCTGCCGCGACGAAAGAGACGAGTTCCTTCCATATTAGAGATCTCTGAGGTATATTAGGAACCAGAGAGCTGATCTCTTTCCACATCCTGGCAACAAATGCATCTTTTTTTAGAATGTTCTGAAGAACATCAAGTATATCTTCTACCAACTGGTTCTTGCTAAACTCTTGACTCCTGTTGCGATTTCGAGCATCTTCTTTCAGATTTAATAGAGCACGTAGACGAGCACTGATAGCACCAAGCCCTGCGACGCTACTGAGGCATCGTATTAGTAGTTTCCTCGGCTTGTCCTGGTCCTCTCTCAGGACACGCCAATAGTTGGGAATAATTTCTTCAACTAAGACAGATACTATCGGAGCGGCTTTTGGGCTTGGGACTTTGATAGTGAAATGATCGTTCCTTTCACGAGCAGGGTCGAGCCATAGAAGAACCCTTGCTAGGAGGTCAAGATCAGGCTTCGACTTGAGAGCCTCGAGGGCATCTTCCGGAGATTGCAGAGTATGATCTCTAATAGCGTGAAGTTTCTGTGCCGAAACAAGGGGCACCAAGTGATCATCAGTGACCTGGACATCAGCGGTCTTTATTGTCTTCAAAGGGGTCAGAAGTCCGTTCATCATAGAAATGTCGATGGCTATAAAGCTACGTCATCAAGAAGCATGCATTGTTCTGGCGGTTTACCATACGTGATAGCAAACACTCTTAAGATCATCACAGGTCGCAAGAGGACAAACGCTCATGAGGATCTGATAACTTTCCGTACTGGGCAAGGTACTGTACTTCGTAGGGCTAGATGGCTAGATACGATCTTGGAACGCTAATGCACCACGGGAACGCTAGCTACTTTAAGCATCGCACCTAACGGCCGACGATGTCAGTCGCCAAGTCAAGTCTCTACCCTATCATTGAGACCCTCGATGTGGTTGTGACCTGATAAACTAGGTCGAAGGATGAACTGCTTCAAACATAGCTAAACTTGGTTTCGTTCCTATAGGATATGGCTCCCGAACCGGATACAGCGAGTGGCGTTGACAGCTCGAGGGAGAGATGGTAGGCGTACTCAGGAGATATTTAATCTTGATGGTAATAACAAACTATTAGGAAACATCTGGACACCTTTCTCACAAAGTCTGGTCCTTTTACAGATCCAGACTTTGTGCCAGGAGAAGAAACTATAACAGGTCTTGAGTCGTCCAAGGTTCTGTCAGTAAGGTTTTGGGCATAATAGCTCCAGTACGTTACTAACGGCGAATAGAGTCATGTGCGCAACATCTTTACGTTACGATCTCTGGGCTATTACTAAATGCTGTTAGTGGAGCTGGCGGCCTAGGATGCGAGATTCTTAAAAATTTAGCATTATCCGGGTTTAAAGATATTCATGTGATCGATATGGGTAGGTTCTAATGCATCATAAGTATCTATGGAAGACCTGACAGAACAAAGACACCATTGATGTATCAAATCTGAATCGCCAGTTCTTGTTCCGCGAAACCGATGTGGGAAAGTCCAAGGCTGAGGTTGCAGCCGCGTTCGTTGAAAAGCGAGTCAAAGGGGTCACGATCACTCCATTCAACGGCAAAATTCAGGACAAGGATGAAGATTATTACATGCAATTTAAGATGGTGATATGTGGTCTCGATAGCGTCGAGGCTCGACGCTGGATCAATGCTACTCTGGTAGGTATGGTTGATGCTGAAGAAATGGAGAGTCTAAAGCCTCTGATAGATGGAGGGACAGAAGGTTATGATCGATGACCCTCCTCACTCTGGTATCAAAGCTAACGATCTCTCATCTTCATCTAGGTTTCAAGGGGCAAGCCAGGGTCATCCTGCCAACCTTGACTTCTTGCATTGAGTGTCAACTTGACATGCATGCTCCCCGCGCAGCTGTTCCTCTCTGCACATTAGCAACAATACCAAGACAGCCGCAGCATTGTATCGAGTGGGCCCACATCATAGCCTGGGAAGAACACCGAAAAGACGAAACCCTCGATACTGACGACCCCGAGCACATCACCTGGCTATACCAGAAAGCTTCAGCCCGCGCAAAAGAATTCAACATCTCAGGCGTCACCTACTCGATGACCCAAGGCGTCGTCAAAAACATCATCCCCGCAATCGCGTCCACTAACGCCATCATAGCGGCCAGCTGTTGCAACGAGGCTTTCAAAATCGCCACCAGCTGCAACCCGTACCTTGTAAATTACATGATGTATAGCGGAGACGAAGGCGTCTACACGTACACATTCGAACACGAACAGAAGCCCGACTGCCCCGTTTGCGGGAATCTTGCGAGGAACCTCACTGTAGATCCCAACTCCACGTTGCAAGACTTCATTGACAGCTTGGCCGAGAGATCTGAGGCGCAGCTGAAGAAGCCGACTCTGCGGACAGAACGAACATCGCTGTATTCGCAGTTTCCGCCGTCGCTTGAGGAGCAAACGAGGCCAAATCTGTCGAAGAAGATCTCGGAGCTGGTCGTGGATGGAGAGGAAATTGGAGTTTCTGATCCTGCGTTTGCGATCGCTTTCAAGTATAAGCTCATCTTTTCGTAGTTGGTGATGCTATCAGAAGGGCGCGTAGACGATATGAACAATCTGCGTTGTAGCGAATGGTGTTAGGATGACAGCCAGAGATATCGACGAAACAGGGCCACATCAAGGTTTAAGAATCTTTGCATTTCACTCTCCATGTGCCAGGTATCAGCCATGTGACGTTCTAGGTCTATGTACAGAACACCGTGCAATGCTTTTGATGTCTCGTCTCACACTAATTTACCTCATAACATTCGCCAGACCTCTCTTCAGTCTCGCACATTTATCCTTCAATATTTTGACACTTTCTAAGAAGAGATAATCACTCTCGAATTGCCCAGTGCTTTCCACCATGAAGATGAAATGATCCCTCACCCTGCCCAGCTTCACCTTGCCCGCAAATTCATCATGCCTCAGACACTCCCTCGACACCGTGTCCTTGAATGTATTTCGCACCACAGCTTTCTGCTCCCCAGCATGTCCCTCGTACCCACTGTCTTCCATCCCTGCCTCCTCCTCCGAAACCTCCTCGAGTCCAATTACCCCCTTGGGAAAACATCTCGCAAATTTTCTAGCCTCAGGTCCCAATATGGGCTTGACAATATCAATCGTCGGCAGCAATCGATAACTCGCCGTCGCCACAGGCGAAAACTTCGCATGATCAGCACCGATGCCTTTGACGCAATGCATCTCCATATCAATAACCTGCCCCGGTCGCATTTTTACAAGCAATATATCTGGATTCGTCGGCCTGATCACCCCATCCGGTTCCGGGAAAAACTTCCCTTGTCGCCCCTCAGGCTTCCACACTAGATCCTTTGCATAAACGTGCGCGCCCTTGTAAAGCTTCTCCGAATCCGTCTCCCCCTCTTTCAGGAGCTCCTTGTAGTTATCCCCAAACGTACATTCCGCCTGCAACTTCAGTACAATAGTGTTGTTATCTGCGGTAGAACTTCCGTCGGGATCCTCGTCAGTGGCTCTCTTGAAGAGTTTGAGCCATTTTAGCCCGGTGAGGCTGCCGGTTAGTGGGACGAGACCGAGGCGGTGGGCGAGGACTTCGTCTTGGATGATGGAGGTGTTGTTGTGGACGTAGACGAATTCAATGGCAAGGGTAGGGATTTCTGCGAGGAGGATACGGCGGAAGGCGTTGGCGAGGGAGGCGTCGATGCCGATGAGCGAAAAAGAGGAGTCGAAGGGTGCATTGTTGTGGAACCGGACGTGGAAGTTCTGTTGGTGGGAAAGAATGAGTTTTGATGGACTACGATGTAATCACATGTTTTTGTTTGAGGAAAGATATTTGACACACATCTGAGAACTTTTCCAAGCTCCATGAGTGGTCTTCACCGGGGTAATGACCAGGAAAGTCGGTGGATGTGACGTTTGTTACTGTTTCTGCATTGACTCCAACGATCTGCGCAGAATTAGCTCTAGATGTTCTAAAATACATGATAAACTAACAGACCTTCCTTCTATACGCCTCGGCCTGAGAGACAGCCTCTGGGGCCATTCTTGATTCGGTTTCATGGATTTCTCATGCTTCTCTTCATTGAAGTCGGCGTATCAAAATGTTGTGCCGATCTCGAATCTTTAGCGCGACTCGGTAGGTAATCTAAGCGCAGCTTTCGAAGCGTCACCACTCACCACCTCTATTGGTATAAGCAATGTTGCTTTTGTTGATGCCGCATTAACTGATGGCCTCCAATCTTACCTAACTTCCTCATCTCCTCAACCGAAAGCCGTTGTGAAAATGGCATCCCCCTTCGCCCGCCTCGCGGGACACTCCGCCAAACGCCTTTGCCTTCGGCCCGCCACCCCTCGTTCACTGCTCCCTCGCCCCGTTGCAAGATGCCTCTCAACCACGCTCCCACGCCATCTTGCCGAACCGTATGAAGGTACAAAGCTCATCCCCGTTGATGAGCGCTTCGGACAATCTACGAGTCCCGCCGAGGCTGAGCAAGCCACTCCGCCTGACGAGGATATTATTGAAAACCGCAAGATACGGCATTACACCGTCAACTTCGGACCTCAACATCCTGCCGCCCACGGGGTACTACGGTTGATTCTTGAGCTCAATGGAGAGGAGATAGTCCGCGCGGATCCACATGTTGGACTACTGCATCGGGGGACAGAAAAATTGATCGAGTACAAGACTTATCTGCAGGCTTTACCTTACTTTGATAGACTGGACTACGTGTCGATGATGACAAACGAGCAATGCTTCTCTCTGGCTGTGGAGAAGTTGTTGAACATCGAGATCCCTGACCGGGCCAAATGGATAAGGACCTTGTTTGGAGAGATAACTAGGGTACTGAACCACCTCATGTCCGTTCTTTCGCACGCCATGGATGTAGGAGCCTTAACGCCCTTTCTGTGGGGGTTTGAAGAGCGCGAAAAGCTTATGGTATGTCTTCTGCTGCCGCCACGACTCCCAACTTAAAGATCTAATCCCCCGCCGCAGGAGTTCTACGAGCGCGTCTCCGGCGCCCGTCTCCACGCCGCATATGTCCGCCCCGGCGGCGTTCACTCTGACCTTCCCTTGGGCCTTCTCGACGACATCTACCAATGGGCCACCCAATTCGGCGACCGCATCGACGAAACCGAAGAACTCCTCACTGACAACCGCATCTGGAAAGGTAGGACCCAAAACGTCGGCGTTGTCTCCGCCGCCGATGCTCTCAATTATAGTTTCAGTGGCGTCATGCTGCGCGGCTCGGGGGTACCTTGGGATATAAGGAAGAGCCAGCCGTATGATGCGTATGATCAGGTCGAATTTGATGTGCCGGTTGGTGTGAATGGGGATTGTTATGATAGATATCTTTGCAGAATGGAGGAATTTAGGCAAAGCTTGAGAATTATTCATCAATGCTTGAATAAGATGCCACCGGGGCCCGTCAGGGTGGAGGACTACAAAATCTCCCCGCCACCGAGAGCGGCGATGAAGGAGAATATGGAGGCCCTGATCCACCACTTTCTCCTCTTCACAAAAGGCTACACCGTCCCCCCAGGAGAAACCTACAGTGCCATTGAAGCCCCTAAGGGCGAAATGGGAGTCTTTGTCGTCAGTGACGGCAGCGAGAGGCCCTACCGGTGCAAGATTCGCGCACCGGGCTTTGCGCATCTGGGATCTTTTGATCAGATTAGCCGGGGGCACTTGTTGGCGGATGCGGTGGCAATTATTGGCACGATGGATCTTGTGTTTGGGGAGGTTGATCGATAAGGAGAGTAGGTTGGGCGGAAAGAAAGGGGGAGAGGCGGCGTTCAGGTATGGAAATGTATATATTGTTTGTACAGCATGTCGATAAGCACTAGAGCGCCCGAGATCCAGAGCCCTGTTATGTTAGAAGCGAGCATTAAAAGAGCATCCAGCATAGGTGCAAAGCCTTCTCTTTGTTTTCCTTACCTCCAATTTCTTGTCAACTCGCCGAAGCCCCCTTCATCGAATCCCCTAAATCCCAACCCATCCACCGTCAAAACATCATCAGCTCATCAGCCACCAAAACCACCACCCCCAATCTTCAAACCTCAGCTCCACCTCAGGGTGCCAGATTCTTCTCAACCTTCAACTCACAAAAATCAGATCCAAAACCCTCTACCCCGAGCCCAGCCATCCAATACCCTTTCAACATTAACACCCTCAACTTCACTAACCCTGACGATGCTGACATGAGTTAGAACGTATCAGGCTAGTGGGTCGAAGGTATGGGAGAGGAAGGCGGGGGAGCAGGTGGGCGGTTTGGCTATCAATGGGTTTGAGAAGGCTGTCAGTGACTTTTTGTTCCCTCTTCCAGCTTGATAACAAGCTAGGGGTTTTAAAGCCGTCCACTCAAGTCTTCCAGCCTTTGCGCTTTCGTTTGAAATCCCCTACACGGTTGTGCTCCGGAACCTATACGGTAAGATGGTGAGATGGGGCTGCTATCAGTCGTTTTCTGCAAGAAGAGGAGTGAGGTGGATAATGGGGGACTCTCGACTTGGTTCAATCAGAAAGCTGTTTCAAGTCAAGTAGTATGGGGACATGGAGGTTTGTTGTGCTCAGCGAGGAGTTGAGTCTGTGTTTCGACTTAAAATATGTTCGAATCCTAACCCCTTAGCTTCTGGAGTAAGAGGAGCGACGTATGTGTGCTTTGGTTTTGGTTTTGGTTTAGCGTCTGTTGGGTGGGGGTGTGTGTGGTATATGGTATGTGATGATATGGTAGGTGCGGGCTGGGCGGGAAAAGGGGGAACGGGTTGATGGATTGAGGGTTTGTTGGATTTTGTGGTTTGGAGTGGAATGCACGAATGCAGTTGTTCTACTGTGCTACTAATTGCTTTCTCTTCGTGCCCCCCCCCCTGGGCCCCCCCCCCGCCCCCCCTTCCCTTTTGCCGTTGTCGTTCAATATACTTCTATCCGTTCTGCTTTCTCCCCTATCAATCTCACGTCACAAACCCAAACCCCTCTTAGCACCGCATTCCCCATCCCAGCTCATCCCTCTGGCGCCCCTTTACCACAATTCCCAATTTTCCAACCCCGCGCCAAAACCCATCCCACCTCCTCACCTCCCCTTCCCATCCCCCATCAAACTATCTACGCCCTACCAAGCTTTTTCAAGAAGAAAAGAGCAATATCTCGTTCTCATGACCTTAGCCGGGGGAGGAGCGCTGCATGATGGCTCTGGAATGGCTATCATTGGAATATGACGGAAGATAGTCAGCAGTGAATGTATAGGTTTGGCGGGTAGGATTGTGGCGAGAGGGTGAGAGAAGAATAGCCACACTAACGTCTCATATCGTTTCCTCTACCACCCATCCCGCTTTCATGTCAACGACGATATGCTACCACCAAATCCCGCAAACCACAGCACTATACTATCTAGACTTCCACATGAAATACCTCTACCATACCCCTAAATTTCTGATTATTGGAGGGGAGGAGGGCCTAACCAAGCAATGGCAAGGTTATGCCTAGGAACAATACATGTTCTGCCCACAGCAGCGTGTACTCGCGTACTCAGCGTGTATTCAGCGAGTATTCGTGTATTCAGCGAGTATTCGTGTAGATAGCGAGTAAATAGCGAGTATTTGTGTAGATAGCGAGTATTCGGTTAGATAGCGAGTATTCGCGTAAATAGCGTACTCAGCATGTACTCATCGATAGTTTTTTTGAGTGACCCTGTGGGCTAGCCCTGATTCCCTCGAGATTCCTGAGGGAAGATCTTACCTCATCTGTGTCTCGCTGGCCAAGTCACTAAGCTCTGGGCCGTCCTGAGTCCCCTGGGTCACACACTTCGATTCCTGAGCTCCCGACCGTGATCTACCTAGCTGTCAAGCGAATAATCAGGTCTAGCGATCATCAAAAATAGGGTTCAGCTATTGAACAGCTGCAGGCCTCAAAGGTACTTATATTTCTTTGAGCTGATCACCAATAATCAAGTACCGCTGAGAACGAATGTTTTTCAGAAGCAAATTTACATTTGATTAAACTTGAAACACCTCATAGAAGCCTTCATCGTTTGAAGCCCTCTGTTGTTGCTCTGATATAGGCTCAGCCGAAGCTTCACCCCCCTCAACTGGGTCTAGCTGTCATCAAAATAGGGTTAGCGGCATAATATCTCATAACAACGCGCACGCGTTCTTCTTCATCAACCAACTACTCTACCTACCCACCACCCATTCTACCTCATCGCCGCCATAGATCTTGCACCCCCTCCAGTAGGTGAGCTCTATGTGAGCGACGAGAAGCTCATCGCCGCCGCCAATACGGGGGCTGGAGCCCGAATCAAGGATAAAATTTGGTTGAGGTGTGATAGGGGTGGGATCTTGGATTGAAATTGTAAGTGGAGAGTTACAAAAGGGGGTGGTGGATGAATCATGGATCGAAGGCTTTTTTGGTCTGTTTTGGATGTTACATTCTACCATCTCTCTGTTTCCGCAAGATTTCAATTAGCCATTACATCGAACCACAGCCCTCATATCTAGTCATCATTTCACAACCTCCCTCTCCCCCTCTTCCTTGCCTCCTTCTTTTCCCTCTCAGATTCGCCTCTAAAGCTTGTACTACGCTGATAATGAAATGGTCTATTATCTTTGAAAATAGCCGGACGGAATACATGGTTTAATTCTTTAAAGTCATGACCTCGGTTCTCTAGTATGTAGACTTGTCACACTTTCATCCCTCTATCTTGAGAATGAGTTTTGCTGATTAACTTAATGATGGAATCGATAATACTGCGGATTCTGTCCGGGAATACAAATAGAACCCTAGAGTAACTTCTTTCTTTCAATTATCACATCCGCAGTTCTAGAAGAAGGTTAAGATGCGTTTGTAGTCTCAGTACACCAGTCCATTACATACTCAAATCAACAGTCTTAACAACCTTCAACTTGAATTTCAAATTAACCTCTTGCTGATCAACATACTGCTTTAGTCGTCGACAACCATACCATGTAATCTCAAAACGAACCAGAACTTTCAAAGACTGCTAGCTAACTTTTACCTTCATTCGAAACATCCAAGATCATGTAAGCAGAGATCTAGACTAACATTCCCAACGACTCTTCCAGACAGTCGAAAAGTTGAGCCTGACTTACCGCTCTCGATTCTCCAGTATTCATTCCTCACAAAGTACAATCTCTATATACTCGGAAACGTTCGGCTGTATTCTAGAGTGATGACTATGCCAGTCGGCTTACTAACATACTGTGTACTTCGACAGTAACCCTGAACATACTACCAGATATAACCTGAACCTCAACCAATTTCTCCAACTAACTCTCATAGGCAGTGGAGATTACGACGCTTGAATTATCCAATGTGTACTCTCGGTTGTCCAATCAAGCAGTTCGTCATATATTCACATCAGGATCCTCATTGTTCAAGCTTTGATTCGGTATCGAGCCGATGGACTTCCCAACCTTGACAGCGATACCCTTGAAACCGCTACTAGCATAGCCTTGAACCTCAGCCCAATCTCTCCAACCACGCTCAAAGACAATGGAGATACAGGGGCTCGAGTTCACAAATCGTGTAGGTTCAGTCCTGTAGTTAGTCAAATCAATTCATCAGTCACATGTTTAAATCAGCATTCCCAGGCAAGATTTGCAAAGCATTTCAATGATAATTATGCTGGTCGACTTAGTCTTATCGTCGACAACGCGCTGCTACCCCGCATAAACCAAACCCCTCCCCTCCACCCCTTCCCCCGCCCGGCCACCTAGACACTCCGCCCCACCCCCACCCCTAAGCACTCTCACCGCCCGACCCCCGACCCCCATCCCCCCCAGCACCACCACCCAGATTGGCCGCATGGCCGTCGAAGAAGTCCCCCAACGCGCCGAGGGTTCCATCGAAGTCTACAAGTAGACGACGAAGTTCCCCCTCGACGACGTTGGGAGGCGCATCTTGACGCATGGCGGCCGCACTGGGCGGCTGGACGTCCGGGAGGGACGTCGCTCCGTTGCCCCGATATGGGCCAACGGTGGTGTGGGGGGGGCCGGGAGTCGGGAAGTCCACGTCCCCAAGTCGTGCGGGCTCGCCCATTGGGTAGCTGACGTGTTCGCCAGCTGGATTGGTCGTGGGATTGTATCGATCCCAGGTGTGCTTGCCCAAAACGCGGCCGCCGTACTGGCCGAGAGGTGGGCTCCAGTCTCGTGCCTTGAATGCTCCCAAGCCTTCTTCTTCTTGGTCTTTGGCTAAAAAGCCAGCGAGTCCCTTGCGGGCTTTCATGTAGTTACCACGGAGAGCGGCACGTTCCATCACATCAGTGACGCCTTGTTTGTCGAGGTAGGCGTTGATTTCGTCTTTGAGCTTGTCGTTAGATGTACGTTTGCCCTTGAAAGGGTTGTAGTACTCGTCATCGGAATCGGTGAAGGTGTCTGGGTGCACGGTAGCGTCAGAATCGGCCAAGGAAGCTGTGTCTGGCTGCTCGGTAGTATCGGAGTCGGTTAAAGAAGCTGTGTCTGGCTGTGCGAGAGTGTCAGGAGAAGCGTTCTCATCGTTAGACATGACTGGAGTTTGCAGGTCAGCGGTTGGCTGGTGAGAAAAGACCTCATTATCCGAGGTGATCTGTTGGTGAGAGAAGACCCCATAATCGGAGGTGGTCGGTTGGTGAGAGAAGACCTCATCATTGGAGGTGGGTGGTTGGTGAGAAAAGACCTCTTCATCGGAAGTAGCTGGCTGGTGAAAGAAGACTTCATCATCGGAGGTGGGCATAGAACGGAAGGCGTCGGTAGCATAGAGATCACTGTCATAAGGCTCACTATCGTAGAGAGCGTCAAGGTCGAGTACATCACCAACCGATTGGCGAAGATGAGTAGCAGCTGGAGCGGTAGCGAGGTGACGCAAGCTTGGACGAGTTTGCATAGGGGTCGGGTTGTCAACGTCAGCCTCGTCATTATTGATCTCCGGTGCCATTGCTTCAGCCGGAAAGGTCCACGCCGTAGTATCGCGCTTATCGTCTCGAGCACCTTCAGCTGGGGCCATTGCTTCAGCCGGAAAGGTCCAAGCCGCAGTATCGCGTCTCTCATCTCTAGCAGCTCCAGCCACATCATCGGCAGCGGTGACAGTCACCTCAGGCTGGCTAGGAAATTTCCAATCCATAGTAGCACGCTTGTCCACATTCGATTGCTGTCCATATTGCGAACCTGCATCATCGTAACCTTCGTCATCGTTCGTTCCAAGAAACTTCAATATACCCCCTGGCTTGATAGTGTTGGTGTCTACCAAGTCAATATCCGGGAGCTCCATGGTGCCGTCAGACTTGTGAGTGATGATCAATTCCTTATGATGGATTGAAGATTCGCTATTATCGTCACGAAGAGGCAGGTCGGAGCGAGCACGAGTGAGTGTAGGTGTAGGTTTTGGTTCCTCATGTTTGGTCTTTGGGCCATACTGGTATGGTTCTTTCTCGTCATCAAAAAGGCCCTGAAGTGCCGATTCGCCTCGCTTGATGCGTGCTTCCACATTGGCTTTTTCTTGAGGAGTCATTGTTTCAGTGGATTCGTGAGCCTTGAGTTCAGTGTTGACACCCGGGGCGTCGGTCGGTGGATGAGGATTGAAGTTTTGATCTGACATGTTAAAGTCAAAACCTGGAGATAAGTGAGGAGTAGAGTCCTTTTGATGGAGCAAGTAGCTATTAGAAGAATTTGCTGTAGCGTTTGCGATGTCAGAAGCTGCAATGTTGTGCTGGCTGAGCGTTGACACAAGCTCTGATGTTGTTTTTTGATCAGGGTTGATCTTGGTGAATTGTTGGTCAAAACCCGCAGTCGTGCTAAAATTCCAATCCTCTTCAGTTTCAAGGGTATTTGGAAATTGCGCGGCCGCTGCACCACCCTCAAAGAACAAAGATGTCCTCTGGCCACCAGAGTATTCCCAGCGATAGAAAGTCTTCACCAGCTCCGCCAGCGACTCTGTTGGATGAGTTACTTCTGAATCTTTCACGAATGCATGCTCCAAAACAGCTTCCATAGAGGGTCGAATAGCAGGCTTTGACTCCAGAACACATGCTACAAGGTCCTTTAAACCATCCGAATACTCGGGGCTGTCACCTAGTCTAGGAGGCTGCCGACCAAGCTGTACAGCTAGTTTACGACCTGGCTGGGTCCTTGGGTATGGTGGAGATCCCGACGCAATTTCATACAAAGTGCATCCATACGCCCAGACATCAACCTATAAATGTTAATATGGTGATCGACACGCGAGAAAGTCTGCACGCATATAAGACTACAGAACTGACCTCGGTGCCATAGTTCAAGCCCTCGCGCCCTATTGCCTTGTGCAGCTCTGGCGCCATCCAGTGGGGCGTGCCGATTACAGTCGTTCTCTTGTCAAGCTTCGTTTGGAGAACACCAGCTACACCGAAATCGATCACTTGGAGACTGCCATTCTCGTGAATCATCACGTTTGCGGCTAAACAAGGCGTACATCTCGTCAGCTTGTTCTCTTTACTGTTACTTGGGACACATCTTAACCCCTTTGAAGGCCACGTGAATTTATATTTACCTTTGACATCTCGATGAATAATCCCAGCTTCATGGATCGCTTTCAGAGCTTCTGCTAATTCACGAGCTATCGGGACAATGAATCTGTCCTCCAACTTGCCACCTGTTCCACGCATCTAATTACAGTCAGCACGTTCCTTGGTCCGAGACAGAAGTCTTCAATGAAAATGCTTGAGACCGTCTAATACTAGAGTTCACTTTTTTGCTATTCATATATATATATGTTCGTTTACCTCTCTGAACAGCATGTACTTTGTGATCTATACCAAAACAATTTTCAACTCAGATACATATTCCAACCAGGGCATGAACGACGTTGTGAAGGACTCAATATCTAACACACTCTTGGCACATGCTTTATAACAGAGTCAAGATAAGAAGATACTCCGGACAAATGCTTTATTGAGATATATTGACTGACCTCATTGCCTCACTTGGCAGAAATCGAAGTGAATGCCGTCATAAAGCCAAGACGAATCGATAGATGAAGAAGCGCAAGAGGAAAATACAAATACTCCATAACACAGAGAAGCTAAGAGAAAGAGTCATTGACATTGACCAGGCCTGACTTACCAAAGTTCGCAGACTGCCTCCTGGACAATATTCACTGACGATCCAGAGCTGTGAGTGCATCTGGAATGCATCAAGTATGGCGTTCACATTGCGGGCCTTACTATCCTTCAATTGTTGGAGTACCTTGATCTCATGGAGAGTCACTTCTATAGTCTCGTCCTTGTCTTCTGGACGTGCCTTAAAGTCGTGCTCATCAACGTCCATTACCTTCAATGCAACCATTGATTTGGATTTCTTATCGAGTCTGCAGAGAACTTATTAGCAAAGCAAAGAACCGGGAGGGTGGACACGAAAGAACCCTGGAACCAAGGCAAGATAACAGGATCGCAATAATCAATGGATTGAGGAGAGACAGCAGAATTGGAAGACCAATCCACTGGCCCCCTCAGTACGCAAAACATCAAACAGGACATATCGGAATTCTGGCTACAAGCAGAGTATAATGATAGGGCAGATCGAAAGACAAGGTAGGATTTTGTATCAAGAATAGGCTTACGCTTTGAAGACTCTACCATACCCGCCTTTTCCGATCAACTCGAGGAAATCATACTCTGGAATTGGGTCACCATTTCGCCGGAGCTTTGCATGGATAGCTTGCTCCTGCTCTTTGGCAATCTTGACAGCGGCGACCTTGTGCCTCAAGAGGTCATTGCCCATAGTAGAATCCGGGTCAAGAAAATGAGATTGACGATCAGAAGCCATACTTGTGGTAGTGTCAAGATCTTCTATCGCAAAACAGTCGTTTCCAGAACGCGGCAGAACCAATGAGGGATTCTGTGCCTCAAGTGGCGGAGGTGGTGGTGGTGCACGAGTTGGACAGGGCGGGATCGAGAATGGTGGCAGTGTACGAGGTGGGGGTGGGACCCAGTGATTATCGGATGGATTAGTGCCTAATTGACGACGAGGCTTCGCTGGAACTGCTGGTCGATGATGTGTTGGTGTTGAAGTAAGGCCAGACGGCTTGGGTCCAGGGCGAGGCTTGGGCCGAGGTGGAGAACAGCGCTGGTCCTCCCAGCTTACGAGCCTGATAGAGCTTGACTCCGACGAGCGAGTTACTAAAGGAGTACGGAATGGGACCGGTGTCCGGGGAAGGGGGGGTGGATGGTTTGGAAGTGTGACCCTAGGAGGGAGAGCTCTTGGAGACGGGAGTGGTACAGCAGAAGCTGCACGAGGTAAAGTTACTTGACCCCTTCCTTGGGGTGGAGTAGACGGAACAACTTGCGGCAAGGAAACCGCAGGATCGGGGATAGGACACTGGGAAAATCAGCCACCACCATCAACACTCGAGAGCTACTGACCCTTACAGATGTAAGCGGGCCAGAAGCGGCAGCAGCCCTATCCTGAGCTGGTGCTGGTGTTTCTGCTTTTGGTTACGTTAGTGATGGCTACTGTCCCGGAAGATCACCCGTTTGGGTCAATATCGCTTACGCGAGGTCGTTGAAGCTCCTTGTACAGAGCGAGTTGGCTGATCTTGAGAGACAGTATTCTGCAAGGAAGAACCTGCTGGATCAGCCGAGTTCTGATGAGCCATCTTGTATTGTGTTCTCTTGTGGTAGAGCAGAAGCAAGAGCGTTGCAAACAGAAGAGGTTGAAGGTGGAAGAAGAAAAGGGCAAGAGCTCTACATCTGCGTACTCACCTCCTTTCAAGTCTTAGGGTTTGTTGACGTCCAATACTAACTACTGACAGCTCTCACTTCCCCCCCAACAACCACCACCCCGTACAGTGTATCTTTTTCTTTACAAAGTCATCTGCATAATCTACCGAGCTCGAGGACTCGAAATTCTAGTCTGTTTCGTGGGTTGCCATCGCAGCAATTAGATTTGGGAATTTGGGAAAGGACATGAAGTTATCCCCATACCATAAGGCGATCGACACCAAGTGAGGTTTCCACCCCTGCAGGCGCTCGGACCAGGGCGCTCGGACCAGGTCGCCTCATGGAACGCGACGGGTTGGCGTTTGGCAGCCTGCGCCACCCCCACTACGGTCGCCTAATCAGTTGGGTGGGAGCAGATGTGCAGATACGTGAACCCGAGGCCTGGATGTGGAGGATTACCAGGGTAAAGCAGTTGCAAAGATGACCTGCAGTATACCAACGTGCTATTGGGAAAATGCCACTGGTCTATTTGCTTCGGTCGCATCCGGCCAGAAAGTCTGTCCGGGCGCAATATCGTTCAGAGCATGCAGAAAGCCTCTTTTTGAAGTCCCTGGAAGCATGGCTTTGGCCTGCATGGAGACCGACGTGGTTCTTGTTCAGGTTGCTGACATCTACATAGGTAAAATTCCAACGGAAATCAAAGGTGTTCAATACTCGAACAGGTTCGCTCCATCCTATTGGCTCTTACGCCTTCGGCTTGGAGGATCATGGGGCTTTTGGATAGCTAGTTGTATATCATTGAGCGTCTATGATGGGCTTTACCTTATGGTATTCAAAGATAATAGCTGCTACATCTGCTGCTGTCTTCGGAGCATGGTGAATTGTGGAGCATGGGAACCAGTGTCACAAGCATTCGAACGATGGCAGATTCATTAATGTACAGCCAGGCTTTGGGGGTAATCAATCGTGTAATAGCTCACTATCATATCTCTCTATGTCCAATCATAGCCTAATCAATTCGTTCCGCTCTCTATCGCGTGTCCATCATAAATGTTCCTCCATAAAACGCTTGAGAAACAAGCAGAACGAAAGTCTTGGCAACCCCTGCCCAGAACCTGTGTCATACAACCTTGACGAAGCCAACCTCCACCAACTTCTCCACGTCAATATTCATATTCGCAACCTTACTACCCGTATTTCCCCTCATCCACAAGAAAGCCCCGAGCACGATCCTCCTCGCCCAACCCTTGAGATGACGGTCATGGCGGACCCGCATTTGCTCTTTACCCACAATGTACACGACCTGATCATTATACGCTTGCTCAAGTATATCAAGACGGTGACGGACAAGGTCTTGCGGCTGCTGCACGTCAGCAACTACGGGTGGAGCCGAAGACGGCGTTGTCGATTCAGACTGCTCAGTTGAAGAACCAGAGGACGCGATAACGGGCACCGGGGGTTCAGGGGTACGGAGTTCCCGGATGACGAAGGCTCGGAGCTGCTCGTAAATCACCATGCCAAGATCACTGGTGACAACTTCGTCGTTATAACCGTGGCGGAGTATGACGCGAAAGAAGTTCTGCGTTGATAGTTTTGATCCTTGGGCACCCGAAACGCAGCGAGTGACAGTGAATCTTTCTCCCGGCTCCACCGTGGGGCACGACAAGGTACGTATGTGGAAGAACACAACAACAGCAGGGGCGGCCTGGAATTTTTGAACGAAGTGGATGAAGACGGTGGGAGTAGTATTAGGACTACCAGACTTGTCAAAGAAGATACCCATTCCCTGGATTGGCGAGACGACGGCACCACCGAAAGGATGTGTCAGTCGTAGCTTGTAACGAGGGTCCCCTTTCTCGTTTCCATTGGCTAGAGAGAAGTCTTCAGATGACATGAGTAGCTTCGATGGCGAAAGGCGATCTTCCGCTTCAGCTCGCCATTGGCTCTCTTTGCCGAAGCGCCAGAGGACGAAGATACAAGATAGAATTACAGCCAGAGTCAACGTGAGCCAGGCGCCATCAGGCACTTTTGTGAGTGCTGACGAGAGGTAGACGCCGTCGAGTAATCCAAAGACGAGGAACCCGAAGGCCACAACGACGATCGGTAGACGCCAGATAATGACAGCAACAAGTGAGACCATTGAGGTCGTAATGAACGTGACGAGAATCACACACACACCGTATGCCTCGCCTAGCTTAGTAGTATTGTTGTACGACACAGTAACAATAATTGTGCCAATCATGAGAAGCCAATTCACCCACGGTATGTAGATTTGACCATGGAACTTCTTCGATGTATGGACCAATCGAATCTGTGGGAAGTATGATAGCTTGATGATCTGTGCCAGCAATTGGAACGTAGCTGTGATCATTGTCTGACTGGCCACAATCGCAGCAAGGATGGCGAGAACCAAGCTTGGATAGAACATTCCCGGTGGAACAGCGTTGAAGAACGGATTCGAATACGCGCTAGGATTGTTACTTATGAACGCAGCTTGACCGGTATACTGCGTATTTTTATCAGTACTCGATGTCTTTATAGCCTGGTAAATATGATGGATTCCAGATCACTTACGGCGAGCAGCAGACAAGGGTATGCAAAGCACAACCACGAAAGCTGGATGGCTCTAAGACACTGTTAGATCATGGTCCAGGGTATCAACGGCGGAGGACCATACCTCATACTGAAAGCACCAAGGTCGGCGAATAAGGCTTCTACTCCGGTAAATGCAAGTAGGATACCACCAAGGGACCTCCAACCATCTGTTTTGTTGCGGACAAGGTATGCCCCAGCAAAGTATGGCGAAAACGCTTTCAAGACGGAATGATCATGATGAACAAGATTCTGCGTCTAGTTTTAGCTAACAAGAAAATGCACGCAGAGCAAAGGGCCTCGTACGTAGATGCCAAATGCTAAATTAAAGACAAGCCAGATGATAACGATAGGAGCAAACATGCTGCCAATCTTCGAGGTCCCTAGTGGCTGTATTAAGAAAAGCAGAACTAAGATGGCACAAGATACTCCGACGATCGTGGGAGTGGTGATGGTCGCATCCACGATATTAAGACTAGAGAAGGTGTCAGAGACATGGATGATACCATAGAAGTGTCTGAAGTTACCCTTGAATGGCACCGAGAACAGACTGAGCGGGCGTGAGGACGCCATCTAGCGTCGTGATTAGCCCTACGCTTCGACTGTCTTATAGAGTTTCCGGGAAGTATACCAGACATAACCAGCGATACACCGAGAACCCCCACGACTTTTAGAAGCGTCTTCATGAAGGCGCTGCGTTCAATGATTGATCGTGCCACTTTGTTTTCGCGTTTTAGATCTTGAGTCTTGACTCGTTCCATTTTAATCGTTTGCTCTTCCCTCGGGTCACGTCTCACGATATTGGCCTGCAAGCGACAGGTCTTAGCAAAATCACTCAGGCACGGATGGTGCGGAGTCCATACATATCGGGAAAGCAGAGAGTAGATGGCAAATGTCCCTCCCTCCCCCTCGTCATCTGCTCTGAGGACGATGAGAACGTATTTGATGCTAACCATCAACGTGAGTGTCCAGATTATAAGGGAGAGTGCACCGAGCAAGTCATTGTAGCTGGGGTCGGACGAGAAGGTACTGGAGTAGACGTATAGCGGACTGGTACCGATGTCGCCGTAGATGACCCCAACGGACTGGTACGCCAACCTGTAGAGAGAAATCAATCACTGAAACCCGATATTGGAGAGGAGAACAATCGTGTACCACAAGAGCGCCCGACCACTGAACAGCTTGAAAGCCTTCAGCACTGACAGCAGTTACGATTCAGGGGTGCTGTAGTACCTGTTTCTTTCTGACATCTCTTTCATCGAGCTGCTCTTCACCCTTTTCAGCCGAGTCGTGTGGCAGTAGAGACCTCTGGCGCACGGAGTAGACACCATTGCCTTCTTTAGAGATTGAGTGAACGCCCTCGTCTAACGCTTGAATATCTCCGGGGTCAGACATGGTTGAAAACAACGCAGACTCGGGGTCAATTTATGTTTATTGGTAGGAGAACATGGAGGGTACAGCAGCAGCAGGAAGTGGAGGTGAGTTGTATGAGGCAATTAACAAAGCAAAGGAAAGCGGGGCGGGACAGGTATATGATATATAAGGTGTGCAATTCATTGTGGAGGGCAACACCAACACCGAGTATTCCTTCACTAAGGTTACCTCGGGGCGCCACCATGCCAGATAGGGAGGGTTCCGTCATGCTTATGCACATGAGACGCTTTTCTACCTAGTGCTGATAACCATGATACTGTCCACCTCAGGTCGCCTGCAGTGAACGGATGGGTAGAAGCTGAGTCTCGAATGAAGGTGAAGAGCAGAGGCACGAGTGCACGGGCAATCGGTGAATTCCCCCACCATCCCACCCGAAAATCCCTCAGATCTCGTTTAATTTCCGCATGCAGATTTGCACATGCCGCCCCACCAGGCGCGCTTGAACAATAAATGCGAATTAAATTGAGCGAGAAGCTTTGCCCTCTCACGCCTCTCAATGCAACATTGGTATTAGATGTTTAGGAAGTTTTTGATCGTCCAATGGTAGATGTGTAGTATATTCAATAGTGATGAAAAACGGTTCATCATGATTGTAACTCCAAAAGCCTCCTTGTGGTTTCATGAGAGATGTCGTAAAGATTCCATTTTATGTTTTGGGCAGCCCATCCCTGCGGCACAGACTAAATAGACTCTGCAAACATGGAATACTTTACCCACCAGTCTGGCAGCCATGAATGAGCTGGGTAGATATGAAGAGTCGTGGAAAATATATGGTTTTATTGTAAGGTACCGAAAAAGGCCGAAGATGAGCACAGCTTCGACCACTGACAATATCACGGGTAGCGACGACGTAGGGCTCCGAAGAAAACATGGCCGACAAACAGCTGGAATTTCTCGTGGGGGTTCCGTACCCATGACTGCAGCCTGCAGGTGTCGCAGCCCTAATTCTGCATGTTGCATGCCGCTTTCCACTTCGAAGTGATTGGACTGCATTGGACTGCATTCCAGCATCTGTTGTTGCGGAGAGTTAATCAGGCTTACTGCAGAACGCAGACCACTTACCTTTGCTTTCGCAGAGTTTCTCACCCTGGACTAATAGCCTATCGGCGCTGCTATGATAGCTTGGAGGGGGGAACATCTAACACGCGTCCGAAACGGCCAATAGATTGGATAGCAATATGCGACACATCATCAGTGGGCTGTCCACTCCAATGAAGCTCTATTCTACCCACACACACTGTCGTTGGAGAGTTATATTATATTAGGTTCGATTCCTAACAGCGCTGGTACAATGGTGTTGTGATTGTCTTTCTTTTCTGCACACCACGGCCCGAGCCCGGCCATAGCGATTGCGTTCATATTTAATTAAATCTTCGGGCCAGAGTCTCCTACGCCCGTCATGCAGCACTTTGGATTAGAACCTCGCTGTGGCATGAAAAAAGACTTGATTATGCGGATAGGTTGTATCAAGGCTGATTAATTGCAGATTGCATGCAAACGTGGCTGTCCGAGTACACCCACAATTTAAAGTAGATATTCAATCCCAACTACTGATGGATTAGAAGAGCATTGGAGAGTCTTGATGCTGGCTTATCAGGAAAACACCGAGTAGTGGTTGCTTTCTTCCCACCACAAAGGATACAACGGTGCTGGCAAGATAACAGAATTCTACCATTGAACAAAGCTCTGGGTGTCTAGCCTCGTTTTAGCAAGACATTCAACAGCGCCGAACCACAGTTGTGCTGAGGGATGTCCTTGACAATGACCAATGGATACACTGCCGTATTTGACTAGCAGGCCGGCCAGGAGAACACGTAGCGATCTCGTCCGCATTCTCCATCCTTCTTCCACATAAACTTGACGCACATGCTTCAGCATTAGATCCAAGTCGATACGTGTAATCTTTCCAGAAGTTAAGAAATTGGTGATCGATTTAAACACGTCAAGGTGAAATACAGGATTGTAAACTGGAAGGTTGGTAGGCTGCCTGCCTGTTCAATCTTTCGCTTTGCTCCTTATCAATTAGCTTAACAAGTTGTTCGATTAGAGGCGCCTCTGCTTTAATGTGGCTGTCTTGCCACATTGATCTCTCTCTCCTGCCATGGCAAGCATTAAAAACTGAATGAAAAACCGAGTAGCGAAGAACTTAAGCCGCTCTGTACACCTACAGTCAAAAAAGCGCCTCAGCCTCTCATACCGTCAAGTGTAACGTTCTACACATGACCGTCTCCCGTCCACCCCCTCTTGCTCCCACCTTTGGCCACCCTGCTACCTTATTTCCCACCCTGCTTCGTGCCGTCACCAACCTTACTCGTTGTATCCTGTACCATCCCTCCAGCAGCCTTGGTCGTGTCGCCAAGCCCTTTAGTCACTCCACCCAGCGTATCACCAACCCCTTTGCCAACAGTGACAACAGTATCACCCAGCGTGTTTGTAAGGCCGCCTACGGCGCCACCAGCGGTATTCGCGACACCACCGACCAGGGAGCCAACGCCTGAGAAGAGACCGCCTTGTTGTTGCTGGTTTTTGTCGGAGGACATTTTGCTTGTGGTATTTTGGATGAAGGTTGCTTTTTGTTTCGAGCTTCTTGTGAGTTCCTCTAGCAGTAGGTAATTTTGTTTATTAAGAGAGAATTGTAATAGAGTAGTTTAGGACAAAAGACCTGAGAGCTCCCGCTCGCTACGTCATAACGGCAGGGGTCAGGGATATTAAGCTAGGCCTTATTCGAATGTTCAACGTCGGACGTTGTGTGCAGCTACTAGACACCTTAGATGTCCAGCTTCTCTTGCGCGGTTTTCCGTCATGTTGTAGAGCTAAGAAATATTAGTGTCGGTTCTGAGTAGTCTTTCATATGAATCGTCGGCAGTAAGGCGTGATGAGCACTGCCCAGTCAATTGTACGACGAGCGCTGCTCTATGGTAATTTCCGCTAGACCCACAGACTTCAACGCGGCTGACAGTGTCGAGTTCCGGGGTCGTCCCAGAAGATGCTCGCGAAATCTCGAGGACTATCCGTTGACTGTGTAGCCTACGATCTCGAGGACTCTGTGACTCGGGGAAAGAAGGCCGAAGCGAGATCGAACGTTCGTTCCATTCTGAACGAGCCACGCCCTGGAGGTGTAAACGAAAATGCCGTCCGTATCAACGCCGTAGAGACTGGCTTAGCTCTAGAGGACTTGACAGAAGTGGTACGCTTGCCTGCCGCTCACGGATCTGCCTCTGCCTACTGACGAAGCGCAGCTGAAAGCGCGCAATGTCGACACCATAGTCGTCCCCAAGGTCAACTCTGCCTCTGACCTTCACTTTGTTACAGACGTGATACGACATGCCCTACCTTCGAGACACCCTTCGGCCTTTACATCATCCACTTCGTCTTCACCACCTCTCAATATTCTTGCTCTCATTGAATCTGCCAGAGCTCTTTCTGACCTATCAAGCATTTGCAAAGCTTCCCCTTATATCCAAGGTCTCATCTTTGCTGCTGAAGACTTTGCATTGGATTTGTCGTTGACCAGAACACCATCCCTTACGGAGTTTCTATATGCTAGATCAGCCATAGCCACAGCATGTCGTGCACACAGTCTACCTTCAACCATTGATCTTGTTTGCACCTCGTACAAGGGCGAACAAGGCCTGAAGACGCTGGAAGAAGAGTGTCTCGGAGGAAAAGGGCTGGGCTTCAATGGAAAGCAGTGTATCCATCCTAGTCAAGTCGAGGTTGCGCAGAAGGCTTTTGCCCCTAGTAGTGAGGAGGTAGCTTGGGCTGTAAGAGTCTTGACTGCAGATAAGAAAGCTGATCAGCAAGGAAGAGGAGCGTGGACCTTGGACGGCAAGATGATCGATATGCCTGTGGTCGGAAAAGCGAAGAGTATCGTTAACAGAGCTGAAGCTTGCGGTACTGACGTTGAGGCCGTAAAGAAGCAGTGGAAAGACCAAGAGCCAGAATAAGCCAACGACGTCTGTCTACCCATTTATGAGCGCAACAATCAGAGGGGATATAAGAACATGATCAACGGATTGATGCTTTCGTGTTGACTTATAAGACGTCCATGATGAGCGATTGCGTGTGTATGGTCTTGGTTCCGCACGAACAGGAGATGATGAGAGAACGGAGTGGGTTAGCACTCTCGGAAATGGCCCTTGGAAGCTGGATGCAGATCAGAGGCAGCCAGGAGGTACTGTGATATGTGCCAAGTGCAATATAGCCACAAGGCAAGACAATCGATAAGCGGTACTTTGAAAAGGAATAATGTATCTCTACCAGGCTCTCGAAGTAATACTACGATGCCGATAGTAGGAGTTATGTTCTGGCCCGCGCTGAAAGGGAAGGGGACCAACACCAAAGACTCGCTTAGCATCACCATTGTCAATCGATGAAGGAAACCCATTTTGGCATCCTTATAGGCATCGCCTGCAGATTCTATCGCACAGAAGTGATGGGGCGCTTGCCTCTAAACAATCTTGTATCGGTGTTACGGCTCAAGAGGAGGAAGCAAAGTCAAAAGCAAAACTCCCAAAAATCAGCGCTGACAGGGCTCGAACCCGAAGCAAAAAGAAACAAGCGGTGTTATCCACCAATCAGCGTCCTGAAAGGTTTGTTATTCAATAGGCTTGGAGGAAACCCGACCAACTCAATGGGCGTGATTTTAACTTTTTGACAGAAACGCCCCCGCAAGACCCCCTGACTAGAACAGCGACATGTCTTGGCTTGGGTTTGTTTCTGTATGAAGAAAAAAAGGTCTTATTATGATATTTAATTTCAATATTCAGAACATCAAAATTTGTAATATACGGGCTTACCACCATCACTCGACCAAATACTCGCAACATCTTTACGGCTTTCTACTTTTCTTACGACTCAAAAACTAAAGGGGCAAAACAAAAACGGAAACAACTACAAAAAGCAATAAAGTCAGCTCAAACGTAAGCCGAAGCAAACACCCTATCAACACCAGAACCACCTCAGATTCTGGAAAGGTGTGTTCTTTAAAGATAATTCGAATTCACTTAGTTACTCCCCGAAAATCTATCTTTCTTCTTCCACCACCACCATGCCCAATACGCCTTTTCCTAAACAAGCCCACCCATTTGCCCAACCACCCCACCGCTTTCCCCACCATGTTTTCCATCCCACACCACCACACCATCTCAACACCCCACTCCATCAATCTCCCTCATCTCCCCCAATTTCCTTCTTTAACACAATAAACTCAACCTCCGACCACCGATTTGAAGTACAGCCCCCCTACAACTTTCACATTTTCGGAGGAAGCCCCTTACTATGCCTATGGTCTAAACAACCGTGTTGATGAGGGGGGTATTTTTATGGTTGTTGAGTAAGGTAAATGAGGCAGTTGAAGGTCGGAGGAGAAGGTGAGAGCGTCTTACTCAGATCTCTACAACATTCGTGCCCCGTAAATATTTTTATGGGATAGGTTTGGCACTGAACGTAGTAATGGCCCCTTTCTTTACATTCACCTGCACACCTCTCTCTCAAAATCCCCCTTCATCTACCAAATCGCAAGCGCGAGGCCTAAAGTAGCTACAGCCCCAACCAGCAGGCCAGAGCATGAAAGCCAAAAGCAGCACTCCCAGATACCTCTTTCGTAACAATCACGAAAAGCACTTTCAGCATGACATTCAGCAGCCGATATCGAGTATGCACACCACTCAGCGCCCCTACATACTATAGCAAGCGGTTGGCTACATCAACAAGACAATGTTCCTAAAAAAAGAAACTGTAAATAATTACAGCAGCACTCACGGCCGAACCCCTCTCCCCCCCCCTTACCAATCCCAAACCCACCATAAACCAACACCAGCTGTTGACTACTGAAATAGAGCACTGGGCACCGAAATACGATGGCACACACATATCCAACACGACTGCCCCACGAGGTTGTCTTTGGGACGGAGGGGCGGTGTTGGATTTATAGCTTGGGTTCGGGGGGTATTTCAAAAGCTGCAACACGCGTGTTGTTAAAGCATGCTAGTTTTTGGAGTTGTCTTCAGTAAGGTAAGGTAGGTATAGGTGTATCGAGGGGATCACGCGATAGTGGTTAGGGCTTCTAGGGTGGGGAGGAGCGCTTGGGTGGTTTTGGTACGATGGTTGATTTGTTGGGGGTATGGGGCGTAGCAAAAGGGGGTTTTTAAAGTTCTGGGTACGGACTGTGGGATGGTTTTGTTGGAGGGTGTGTGCTCTGATATACGGGTTGGGGCTCAAAGGGGGGGGTGGGGGGTAGAAAATGGCAAGATGTAGATTACATGAATAATTCATTGGTCGTAGCAGCAGTCTTCTCTTGTTTATGATGGATTTTGAGCAGCTTCTTCTTTCGCACTAAGGCCTTGTAGTCGTGAGTCCAGACTCGTGAAACACCGAGTGTGCGGTTGAACTAGGGCGGTGCTGGCCCGTTGGCTTGTGAGCACCGTCATTGTCTTTGAGCTTTGAGCCTTTGATGCCAGAGGCATTTCTATCAGAGATAGCCACTTCAGGCTAATATGAGCTGATATAAGCGCCCGACCTGGCCGCGTCCTTGGGTAGACTGGTCTGTTGGCGCGGAGGTGCATACTGTTCGGAAGCTAGCCGTTTGTTCGTTTTTGTTCTTCGTTTTATGGCCATCACTGTTGAGCCAACGCGCTGTCCATGATGAAACGGTGATATGGACGAGACTTTATACAGCGAATTACACTTTGGCAGCCGATACCGAACTCATCTGGGTTAGAATGCTATTAAGCAGCCCCTATACACCGTCCTCCGCTCATGCGGAGGGTCGTAGATGATCTCTTGGATTGTATTTCGTCCTCTGGGCTTACCCAGATACGTCTCATCCCCCACTTTCTTCGCACCAAAAAGCACAAAATCCGCATAATCCCCCTCCTTCAACCCCAATTCACTCCTCGCATTGCCAATGGCTGCCTTAGCCCTGGTACTTACGCACTCGAATAACAGTTCTGTATCTCTTTTCGTTCCAGCTTGATACAACCCAACACCCATACTAGCAATAGCCATCGGATCGCAGCTTCCTTGTGGGGTGAAAGCGTTGCCGACGTTATTAACACTGATGGCGCCTTGGAGGTTGTATTTTTGGATCATGGAGGGGATTTGGAGGGTTCCTCGTACGCGTTGGCCGCCGCCTTCTTGGGGTGAAGGTTTATCCATCATGAAAATGTCTGATGTGGGGAGGCCGATGAAAGAAATTGGTAGGTCGGCGAGGTTGGTCCTGAGTTGACGCCATTGGTCGGCGGTAAACATGGTTAGTCGAGTGCAGTGTCCAAGGACAATGGTTTTGTCGCGGGTATAAGCTATCCAGTGTTGTGCTTTTAGTCTTTCGATTACATATTCGGTAAGTGCTTTTTGATTAGGGTCGAGGTTGTAGTCGAGGTGGAAGTCTAAATGTTTGCCATACTTCAATGCAGTTGATATCGCCCACGTGATGTTTTCACGCATCTTATATTCATCTCCTTCAACATAGGGCGTACTTCCAACCACATCGACACCCTTTCTACCCAATGCTTCTTCTATGAGTCTTTGACCCTCTGGGTTCTTGCCCGTAGTCATGACAGGATCTTGTGCGAAGACACAAATTTGAATCTCGCAACGGTCCTTGAATTCTTTCTTGAGCTTTAAGCCAGCGTCTAGGCATTTGAAGCGTACAGTGGCATCCACTTCTACGAAGGCCCGTATTGAAGTTACACCAGCAGCTATGCTCTCGGTTACAAGCCATCGACCCCTTCTCAAAAGATCGTCTTCTTGAAACCTCGACTTCGCCTTTCCCGTAAGCTCCAATGCTTCAACAAAGTCGCCTTTGACGATCTCAAGGTCAGAGTACTTGGGGTCAGAAAGTAGGAAACATTTATCTAGGTGAATGTGAGGGTGACACAGGGAGGGAGCGAGGAACTGCTCCCTGCCATCTATGACATCTGGTGGGCAGAAACGGCTGACAAGCGAAGGTGCGTGCGGTGAGATTGAATGGATCCTCTTTTCGTTCAGGATTACATCCCACAAGCTATTGGGAGGCTTAGATGGTAATCGAACGCCTTGAATTTTGGAAATTGGCTGACGTGGCGGACGTGGTATTGTCAGATTTGAGATACTAGAAGCCTCTGACGCCTGGCCGAATTGGACCTTAGACATTTCCCTCTGGAGGTCAACGCCATGACCTCTAAGGAACTCGGCAGCCATTCTTCGTCGTTAGGAGCCGCTACCAACCTGAGTGGCTACAGAACTAGCTGCACAATATCATTGATCCTAACAGAGGTTTCAACAACGCAGACCATGATACCAAGGCGATTCACGTGTAATATGACGACTTTAGTAATCTCGTGGTTGAATGTTGGAGGACTCGGACCTGGAGAAACTTGAGGATTAGCCCTACTGGGTAGATAGGTAGGTACATGGTACAGTACAAGTATCCTGCCACACTACCACCTACTAATCTAGATTAGCGGCCGGGCGGCAACCAAGGGATCGCTTGGCCCAAAAACCTTATTTGAAGCACTCTTTCCGCCAACAGTACCCTTGCGTGCCTTGGTAAGGTACTACATAAATATCGTCCTGCCCGCATTTGACTGCAGATACCATGGCGGCCTTCAAGCGACCTTCAAGCGGCCTTCCCACTTATTGATGCGAGTCACTCCAACAGGATTCTGATCCTCTTGCAGAAGCATAGATGAACACGATTAAGTCTACGGCATTGATCGGTCGACTGGATGCGAGACCTCTGTCAATGGCTGGATATTTGAAAGCGCCTCTAATATGGATATATTGTTGAGTCAAGAAATTCACACGCTTTATAAATGCTGCTCCGCACGTAGATTGGGATTTAACCTGCAGAGGGTTGATAAAGCATACAGAATTCTCACTCGCTGCTCCGGTGAACTAATTGGAGAAGCACTGAATAGTCGGATGTACAACCAGGCAAAACATTGACCTTCAAATACAATCAGCGTCCCTAGGCTATGGGAATCTCGTAAGAGTTAGACACAGCTAAGTTTTCTCCCAAAACGTCTAGTCTAGCGACATTACAACGTTTCCATCATCATACACCGCAAGTTCGTATAGTGTACTCTAAGAATAGCGATCGGTGGGCGATATGCAAGATTAGGTTCACCAGTCCTGCTTCTATATTATACCCAGAGATTTAAGGCTGATATCTTAAATAGTCCTTATGAGACTAAGGGTTTACGTTCGGGGTTCTTTATTGAACCATACTGATTCGGTCCAATAGGGAACATAGGAAGTGGCCTAGAATTTACTCAACGCTTCAGTCCTTGGCAGATGTATGGCAACTTCATCCATTATCTCTTCCTCCACCGCAAAATTCCATGCATCTCATTATCCTACTCCATTTGCGAAGCTTAGGTACAGAACTGTGTACAATGCCAACAGAAGCAGAAAATATGACTGGCGAGGGCAACGTTTTCGAAGAGCACCGACCACGCCTAGATTTTCGGCTTTCCTGTGGGCCATCACTCTTGTCCACAAACTGAGAAGGCTTCTGGAATGTAGCTTACCGTGCTTTGAATTGCGATCTCCACTGTGATCCTTCCAAGCTTTGCTCCAACTCAGCAGTTCCCGGATCGTTGCCTGCCCATTGTCGTCCTCTCTTTGGCGGTGACCTGCGAGGAAGGCTCGGTATTTATCTTTTTCTTCGAGGTAGTTCTTTATCGCGGAAGGATCTCGGTGAGCAACCGTGCGAAATGCTTGATCTGTTGATGAGGAGATCTTTTTCTTCCTGCCTGAGGGATCAATTGGGCTACACGGTAGTCAGTGAAACTCAGGCAAGAGTGAAACGGAGTATAACCAACGCCATGTCGTAGCTGCTAGATTCTAACAGGCGAGAATAACGTCGAGGCAAGTTACTGAGGTTAACCGCCTGGCCGAGCTGTTCCTTTCACTTCAGGAATTACCTATATTCGCACGGAGATGGGTTGGGCGGGGAATGAGAGAGATAAGAGGGGGGGTTTTCACCGGTTGCGGGGAGGCGTATACTTATACAGCCAGCACCTTTTCAAATACACCATGAAACATGAGCAATTGACGGCTCATTCATGCCACGTCTCAAAGCAGATCGCTATCATGATCTCTTTGCCAAGTTGCAAATCCTGCAGACGTCTCCGCAAGTACATGCTAGGATAATAGATATCAGATACTATTGTAGTCCGTGCACAGATTGGGCTCACGGGTAGGGTTCCCCTTCGGCAACGGCCGGAATACTATGAAGCCAATTGGAAGAGTCTATCACAACAAGCTTTATCCCAGAAATCTAGAGAAGATGCCGGTGCATTGTGGTTTCACTTGATCATACAAGAAGGGTTGTTATGTACAATCATTGTATGTTCCATTTCGATCTCCATGTCTTTCTGGCGGTTTTTGCGGTTCATTGGCGCAGCAATCATAAAGGGTAACTCCGAACTGTGGGGTGATGCTGATCTGTACAGAGTTCATGAGTACGGAATGGACTCTGCTGTACATGATTTTTGAACGACAAGCAACTTGCCCAATTTGGGAATCTACAGGGTTGCACAGGTTTTCATTGACCGTATCATATAGGGTTTAATGCATAAGGGGTTTAAACATCGCGCCGGAATGTCACAAGGTGGAGTGATCTAGACCTCACAGTGTCTTCTAGCATATCGAAAGAGTTTGCCGAACAAGGAAGCCATAAATCCAAGGTCTTATCACGAAAGCATGATGGCCCGAAGTCCATCAATGCCTCCTTGTCATACCCTCTGACAAATTACCATCATGGGAAGCTCCGTGCTGTTTGCCCGTTCTGTGGATATATGAACGGGTTAAAGCAGCTGCGTGGAGGTGGCACAGACTCTCATCACTTGTAGCACTGCTTCAAGGTTGTTAGGTGTTTTACGGTTCCGAACGGTTTCGTGGCTCTTTGTTTGTACACATCTCTAACCGCCCGCAATCCGTCAGGGAGTATCCATGGCCTATTGCCTGGTATTGCTTGGCAACAAAGTCTTTGCACTTGTGGAAATCAAAGCTGTTGAATGTATGGACCAATGACCGGATTACATTAAATGCATTTCAACCAGAAATGCCGTTATTGAAAATGAACACACCAAGTGGGAAATCATATCGCAAGCGCTACTGGACCTCATCTTCGAAACGTCCCATGCAGATAAGGGCCATCGATCATCCTTCTGGCTCGCAGAATTTCCCGAGACCGCCTGATTGCGAATGCAAGTCATCATACAAATGGTTCCTACCGCGAACCTGCAGCAACCGCCCATCAGAAACGGTTGAAGGATCCAGGCAACAGTTGAGGGGCTTTATCCGCTGCAATAACCGACGCTCGGCTAAGGGTAATGTCGAATGCTTGGACCAAGCAGCTTGGCTGCTTATCCCGAAATAACATCCGGAATCTGGGGTTTGTGCTCTTTCCGCTACTCTGAAACTACTCTTCAGCTCTATTCTTGCATGCGATATGCACGCAATATTCATGCCACGCTGCTGCACTGAGCCACGTGTGCTGCAACTCGGCGTGATGAGATAGCCCGCTATACTCAAGCGGAATTATTTCAATCTCGCCGCTACAGTGTACTCATGGCCAGTTTGTTCTACTTACTCTGCTGAGAGAGGGAATATAAGGCTTAAATTTGACTGTTGGTGGCATCAACTCGCGCACATCAAGCAATGAATTAGATGCCTTGTCAAACTGCAAGCATATTATCTGGACACCAGCTGAAGCTCCTGAATAACTTGGAGCCGCGAGGTTTGAACTTCTGCAGAGCATGACGACAAGAGTTACGCCTCATCTATGCACATGGCAAGGGTAATGCAAACAACATAGTGTCTTGGATTTGGCAAAGGCAAAGCGGTCCAGCACTCGAGAGCTTTATGTGAGCGCGAATCAATGCCTGATTGGGGTAGATCGGCATATGATCTCAATATTACGGGACCAAATATAAGCGTTACTGGTTCTTCGATAGGACAAGCCGAGACTAATCTCCTGTCACGGGTTGATCAAGTCTCACTACTGAATATATTACCATAGTGGCTTGCATGGAAAGGTCACAGGACCTGCAGCCTCCTTACATGTCTGTTTCTGTTGAGCTTTACCACCAATGATCGGGCCATGATTCAAGTGCTTCATTCAACTATTAGATACACGGTCAGCTAATGAGCAATGTTCTATGCGCTCTGATCGGCTTTCCGATAGCCCAGATATCTATTTCGATCCAGAGTAAAGGTAGAGGTTTCAATCATCAAGATGTTTAGCTTAACCGTCAAGCATATACCGGATTGGTTACAGCCCCTAGGACTTGGCATAGTACCCTCTGAACCCACTGAGCTTTTGCACCTGGATTAGACAGACTGTGGTTGAGAGTGCTCGAACTTCGTGTCTGTATGCTGCTATCATCTCAAACTATTGGCATCTACATTTAGAATCTGTCACTCTTCATCCCTATGCCAAGACTTCCTAAGTACTGACGAAGATGATGCCGCGCTCTCTTGAAGGACCTAAACGTGGTGCATACCATAAACTATCTACTGATACCCTCTACCACCTTTAACGTTGGACCTCATCCTCTTTTACAACAACCTTGAATAATATGTGGGAACTCTTGAAAGCTCAAGCACCAACCTGCAGCTCTGACTTCAAGGGCCGTCTATCCTTCCGATCACCCCAACAGTACAAGCCCTCGAATTCCCGTTTTCTGTCTGCATGGCAGGGTCTAAAATGAAATTTGTCTTATTAGAAACTGGCATACAGCTCTAAAACCTCCATACAGTTCCTGCTATACTGATTCCGAGATCAGGGTAAGATCGTGCGCAGGAGTTCGCCTGACTGTCGTATCAGCAGCTCTAAACATTAAACCTCCTTGGAACGCTAATCGTCGAAGAGCGGCCAGTGTCGAACTTGGGTACACCTCGGCCGAATCGGCCGATACCGATGAATCTCTCGTTGTGATATTGTATCCAAACCTCTCGCTCGTTACTACAAGTCCATCGCGCCACACCTCACGTTCAGGGGCAATGAGCTCTATATTTTCTTTTGCTCAAACATCACCGCAGGCTGCGGTTGCCATTTCCAACCTTATACAACTATCAATTCAAGCAGGAGACTAAGGTCAAAAGCTCTGGATGAGGGAACCAGGTGTAAAAGGTGCCAAAGTGGGCATCAAATCAGGCAACTGCTACGGCCGCAGAACTTCGATTTTACGATCCCCAAACCGTGATACCGTGAGCTTGCGACATAGGGCCTTGACGAATAGACCTTACAAACAGTCTTTGGCGTGTCTGCAAACTCTCCGAATCAGAGATTTTAATTCTACTGATATTGTCCCAAGATACTGAAAAGAATAGTGCTGTATCGATAGGACGGATACTAGTAGCCAGAGTACCGTCCCAAACTCCGACTTGAAAGGAGTGACTGACCTATAAAGGCTTCCACCTTGCTGTCCTTCCACACCTCTTCTGAAATTTATCTGAATCCCTTCGGGACCTTTTTTTCCACATATAACAACATTGGAATTAATACTACACAACGACTCTAGAGATACCTCGTGAAGTAGACCGAAAAATGAAAGCCTTATATTATTTAACATCCAAAGAACTTCCCTTGGTGGAACCTTTGTCTCAATGATACTGCCACCAAGCGAGGTTCTGTTGCTACACACTTTACAATGGTTCCGGAGAACGAGTCGGATCCAGTTTCAGGAGAAGCACCTTTTCATAATTGTCCTCTGCTAAACAGTGAGCCAAAACAGATGACAGTATTAAAGCATCAACGCAAGCATCAACTATAATTTCCGACTTTTACCCCTGAGTCTAGGAAATGCTAGTCAGATGTGAGATTTCTGTCATACAGTTGGCGTTCCATGGCGAACTACCTATCCAGCAAGCCGGTGCAATTTGGTCATGTCTGAGCTACTCTTGAGACACTGACGTTCACATAGATATGGCCATTACCGCATGTTGTACACTCTTTTGCACCTCCTGACAATCAACCTAGCCAGCCTGGACCCAGTGCTTTTGAAGCCAACATTCGGCAACACTATTCATAAACTCTCATTATACTCTTAGAAAGAACCTCAAGGTCTTGGGAATAGAGGATCTTCCTGTCAAATATGAGCCTGTGGATCCCACGCGTACTGAGCAGAAGTCAATCGTGCTGTCTAGCTCAATGGACATCTTTCTTATAAGAGTTCCATATGTTAACTTACGTCATACTCAGCTTTTTGACTTGGTTGAATCCATTCAGACAAAACAAAGCAGCAATCCTAATGCTCTCAAGCGCGTTTTGGGAACGTTAAGAAGTTGATTCGTTGTATTTATACCAACGTTATCTTCGGAGCGGAATTCAAAGCAGGTTCCCGCACTCTTTTCTTACAGACGCAATCATCGAGTTGAAAGATTGGTATTCCATCAAGCTCATAGACATTGAGCATCAATTCGATCTAAATTCACTTTGGATCCTCATCTATCAAACACGCGGGCGACGAGTCGATCTCCCTCTACCCTTCCTCATCGAGCGAGACCACCAGGCAACATGCATCAAATCAAGCCCATCACTTCCTCCCATCCAGCAAAAATCCTACACGCCCACGTCCTGAATGCCCTGATCCATTTCCCGCAAGAAGCATCCCCCGCCAATAGCATTCACAGTCCGTTACTAATACAAGTCTACAGACAGTCCATATCTCCGGACGTTGGGACGCCTTTGTTACTCGAAAACAGCCTGGAGCCCTTACTCAACTAAGTTATCCCTCGAGTCAGCGAACGTTCCCACACATCTCCTTTCACGGAGGGTATGTATAGTGCAAATCAAACAAGACAAGGAGATAGACATGACGTATGTTGATTATGCGCTTGAGATGTAGTATTCAGTGTTCAAGTTCCTCAAGTTCCTCTACAGCTATAAAAGTGCAAGATCTAGTCTTACTGTATACAAAGCAACTCATGTGAATCAAAAACTGAGCCTCTCATCACTCCGTTTCGTACCCACCAAAGATATGATGTCACAAGCATGACGTCAAATATCCACCACCACATCTCTTCACTCGAAAACTCCTTCGTTTAACCCATCCTCCACCACTCCATCCTTCAACCACCCCCTCCACTCGAACCCCCCTCCCTCCGCCCCGCCTCCCCTCGACCCCACCCTCCGACCATGCCCTCCCCTTCCTCCCCAAAATCCACCCACCTCCTTCCTCACCTCCTCGATCGCTAACACCCCCCCCCCCCACCCAAATCCTAAACACCTACTTCCCCCCCACAGCATCCATAACCGAACACGGCCCACCCCCCCAGGCCCGCTCGCGCCTCCCCTTCCTAGCCACCGCGTTCCAAGGCCGGCGGACCTGCCAACCCCGCGGGCGCAAGCAAAAAGGATACTTTGGACGACTACTACGAGCTGCTGGCCCAAACGCTCCGGTTCGTGCCGCAGGAGGATACGCTGCCGGCGGAGGGGGAGTATGTGGTTGATGAGGGGAAGGGGAGGTTTGTGTATGTGTTGGGAATGAGGGAGGTGGATGGGGTGGACGGGGAGGGGGAGGGGCTGGGGAGGTGGAGGATTGAGAGGTTGGAGCTTTGGGCGGGTCTGTTGAGTGCGTGGGTGGCTTGTGGAGATGGTAGGGAGGGGTGAGGGGCAAGGGTGCTGGAACGGGTCTTTGAGGGAGAATGGCGATACGTAAACTTTCTAGCTATGCTAATATCAAAAAAACAAATCAGAGTACAATCAATACCTCATAAGCCGTGATCTTTGGGTCAGATACAGAATTACCTGCGGCATCAAAATGGGAGGCTTTTTTTCTTCTTGAGACCAGCAGCGGCCATTGGTTTTTGTCAGAGAGCAACGAACGCTAAGGACCGACTCAGAGGAGAGATAGCAGGATGTCTAAGGGGCTGGGGTAGTTTTAAAGCATGCCAGTCCGAGGTTTCTCGCTCGTGAAGGAGAAGGAGAAGGAGAAGGAGGACGTGGAAGAGAGTTCGTGTGTGCAAAGTGGATTTACCAGTAGTTGAATCAAAGGAAGAAAGCGAGGACGACAAATGTAGATTCATGACCAACGCTAGGTAGATTTCTGCAGTGCAATAGATAGCACAATTACACTTTCATTTAGAGGTCAAAGTCGTGCCGCAAAGGTGAGACCGTAAAAATTCGACGGTAACCAAGAGATCTTGACGCCTACCTTTTTCTTGAATCATTGATATGTCCAGCTGAATATCGAGAAATGTCGCGGGCTTTGATCTAGCTTTTTGTCAACCGAAATGAGCAAGGCTGGAAAATTGTGAAGAGACCAAGATGGGAAATGATTTTCTATGAATGCTTCAGCTACAAGCCATGCCACGACAGCTAGTAAGACCGATATATCCCTACACGCTTCTTTGACCAGAGCCTGCAACAAGGTCCACCAATGCCGAGAAACCGAAGTATCCCTAACTCCACTCAAGCTCAATGCTGGGAAATGGAGCCATGCTATGCAATAAAGGGAGATGCAATGCTAAATGATCGTTCATTGTCGACCACCTTGGCCGTTGCCAAAATACGGTCCGTAATTATGTTGCGGGTTTTGATAGTTCTGCCCCTGCGGAGGCTGTCCTTCTTGCGAATAAGTTCCCTGACGAAGCTGTGGTCGATACTGCGGAGGAGTCGGAGCATTGCCCCAGTGAGCCTGTGTACCTGGTGGACCCCACTGCTGTTGTGGCTGCTGCGAAGGGTACTGTGGTTGATCGTACGCCTGACCATATTGTCCAGGGGTTTGAGGGTACTGCCCGGGCATTGGAGGGTATTGGCCAGGAGTTGCCGGGTATTGACCAGGCATCGAGAACTGAGGACTTGGGGTAGGGAAGGATTGTTGCCTTGTTTGGTATCCTTGACTGTGTTGCTGGCGTTGGGCGATAGCCTGCTGCACTAATTGACCACTCAGTCCTTCCTTCATGTTCTTCTTCTCCTGCTCTCGGGCTTCAATGGCACCTATTAGCCCACCTCCTTGTGGTTGCTGTCTCTTAGGATTACTGGCCACATTGATCAGTGGTGAGCCCGTTACACGGGCCACATGCTCCTGTTCCCGAGCCGAGAGATGCGCGGAGTAATCGGCAGAGGTATTCATGACATTCGAGGCTCCACGGGAGTGTGGTCGAGGCGGTAGGTCCTTCGAGTATGAAGGCTGCCGAACATGCTGTTGCGTAGGGATTTCAGCTGAAGGATTCCTCGACACCATTGGAGGCGTGCTCGATCGCTTTCGTCCATGGGCGTATATTGGGGTCATTACTCGGCCTGCACCGCTTTGTGCTGCACGTTGTTGTACGAATTGTTCAGGCGTTATGGATTGACGGTTACCCGGACTTCCACTACCTATAGTTGCACCTGGTTGCCATGCAACACTCCTTCGATTGTCTTGCTCGGAGCCACCAGAAGGAGTCCGAGTGTGATGTTCAGGAGTGCCGAGATTGCGGCTTCCTGAAGGATCACAGGTATCTAAGTTGAAGGCTTTACTACTGCGGCGCGAAACATCTGGAGTCTCATTTCGTGGGCTGGAGGTCAGTTGCGGACTAGGCGTTAATCTATCACGTGATTTGGGTCTCTCGTACGTTAGGTGGGTTAACGTCCCACTGGTACCTGGGCGAGATGTAGTTCCTGGTGTGTACGCATGTGTGGGTCCAAAGTCGACACTAGGAATAGCGGGTTGGATTTGCGGCTTCGGCACGCCTGATTGGTAATGCATGTCCCCAACCATGACTTGCTTCTGTTCGGGTTCGCTCGTGCCAACGGTTTTTAGTACGCCTCTGCGAGGTTTATCCATCGAGGGTTTGGACCGCTTGGTCTCTGTAGATTGACGAGTGCTCGCATAGTCTGGAGAGGCTGTTGAGTCACCATCGTATATACTGCCGGCATCGTGTGTCTGGTAATAATTAAGGCTATCTGTGTCAGAGGGGGCTGGCTCGCGGGCAATGACCTGATTTAAAGCGTCTTCATCGACAAATTGTTGACGCAGGCTCTCTAAGCTTGATCTTGATGCAGGTACATGTTCAGATGCAGGTTGCTGCATAGTTGGAGGAACCGGCTTCCGCGTAATGCTGTGGCTGGTGCTTAAGCGCCGCATGTCAGGACGATCGTTGTCTACCGGAATAGGCGGTGGCCGAAAACCTGTCGATGTTGTTTGTTGGATAGATGCTTCTGTGGGTATATCATAAGGTTGAGATATATTATTCGGCAGATTATTTCTCAATATTCCAGACTCTAAATGTGATATAGGAGACTCGGGATAACTGGGAGACTGTGATAAAGGTGATATGTTCCTTGGAGTCGAACTGGGCGGTGGTACCAAACCACTGGCTGGGTTAATGGATTGGTCCCGGAAATCTCCTTGGGGTTCGAAGGAACTAGAAAATTGCGATCGTGAATCATTCGTGGTATATTGGCCAGCGTTGCCTAGTACCATCCCTTCACCAGCAAAAGACAAATCAGCAGATGTCCCACTCTTGCCAGTGTCGTCAGTTACCCCACGTTGCCCATGATCCTCCGAATATCCTTCATTCCTCTGCTGGCCACTGTTTCTCCAAGCTGCAGCTGCCCCTGTAGCTGCTACAGTTTCGCCATTAGAAAGCTGTCCCGCGTCAGCCAGCTGAGCGAGTGTAGTAATAGACATTCGACTAGTAGCGCGACGCAATTCAGGGGAGAGTTCCGGCCTTCTTTGCGGCCTGGCTCCCGGCTCATGGGCAAATACAGGCGGTGCAACGACGGGCGTCGGCGGTGAAGCTGGCCGGAGGTCGTGGCGGATTTCCTGGGCTTCGGGTCCGACATCTGCTCGGAACCGTCTCTCGCTTTCTGAGCTACTGCGATCGTTTGGACCTTCCAGCTCGGCAGCGTATCTCTGCATTTGAGGATTGCGAGCTACTGCGCCAATGGAGACACCATGAACAGGGGGTACGGGTGGTGGTTCTTCGTAAGGCATGTCAGTTGGTGTGGCCTCGTACGACAACCTCGAAGGTGCATAATTTTGCTGGCTTTCCTGGTACCGTTGAGACCGTTGATTTGGAGGCATAGAGAAGGGTGTTACTTCCGAAACAGACCTTTGATGCCTGAGATTGTCTCGTGGCGGCAGGAATGGGCTTTCTGCTGGTGGTGCGGATCCTGTATGATGGGGTGGAGGAAACGGACTGCTTTCGTTCCTTATGGAGGGCGTTGATTTTATGGAAGCGCCATCCTCATAGCGCAGAGTTCCGGCGCGTGAAGGAAGACTGTTTCTATGTCCGCGGTTGGTGCTCGCTCTGCTTCGTGGCCGGCTCCCACTAGATTGTAACTTTGCAATCCTGGAGGAAGTCAGCTCCTTCAGCCTTCTTCTCCATTCCATCTCTTTCCAGGTCTGACTGCCAGGTTCGTGAATCAGCTGTGCCACATCAAGTATTTCGAGGTACCCATATCTCCTTTCCTGAGGCAGAGCAAACATCAGACTCCGTACGTCCAGCGTATCCGCAACAAGACGGTTCGGCCGTCCGTAGAGCGTGAAAACATCATAAAGTGGGAAAAGCCATCGGAGCATTATCTCAAACCCGTTTACTCCAGGGTGAACCTCTGGCATGACGAAGACGAAGCCTTCAGTAGTTGTCTCGGGCGTGGAATGTATCGTGATATTTCCTTCCACCTTGACCAACGTGGACTGATCGATAAGGGGCTTTGATTGAGGATAAATGGCATAGGCAGAATATGCGTCATTAATTGTTGCGATAGGCATCGTTTTTTTGGTCTTCTTCGTGTCGTAAAACTTGATGTCTCCTTTGAGAGCTGGCGCTGGACGATCATACGCGGACTTTTTCTTGAGAGATTTATTCTGTTTTTGAAAATCCTTTTCGTCCGGGGGCGATATTACACACCAGCAACGCCTCCAAGGAGTCCCTGCTCCAAACCGTACCCTGGTCCAATCTTCAGTCTTCAGTTTTGTCCTATCTAAGATAATTCTGATATTGTTCAAGGTTTTTCCCTTTCCTGCTATCAAAGAGCCCGTGTAGGCTTCTTGTAATGTGGCGTGCTCGAACATCGCTAGCCTAATACCCGCTGTCCACTGCGTAAGAGAGTGTAGAGAGTTGAAATGGAAGAGGTATCGATTCTTTCCAGCAGTTGATATGCTGAGGACATTCTGCAGTGGCTGCACATCTTGTGAACGAGTAGGTAACGTCTCGATCTAAGGCTAATAGTCAGCTAATGACAAGAATTCTCTGGGAAAACAAAATGACTGCAGACCATTTTAATCGAGGCATCTGCGAGATTGATGAAGTGAGGCGCCACCTCTCCATCTTGGCCCGCTGCATCAAGAGCAGCTGCATCCCATAAAGAGAGTATAGTACCAACAAGCTGAGCAAAGCACTCAGTCCATGATCTGTCCGCGTTTGGCCGACCATCTGTATAAGGCATTAGCGAGAAGTGTGGCATGAACCGTCTTAGAACCTACGCGAGTCTAGATCGTTCAGCTTCAAAAAATAGCCTTCCTGATATAGCTTGTTGGAATGGCTGTTAAGAAATGTGAAGATGGGAAGGAGCTCGGGGATCGTATCCTCAGCGATCTCCATCAAAGGGGGTTGGTATGTTTGGACCATTGACATCGGCCTTGAGATTGGGCGCTCGGTCTTGGGTCTTGGTGTTGGGGAATCGCGGGCTGGTCCTTCGAGATGATGTGGAGAAGATGAGTAATGAACGTCTTGTTGTGTAGGTGGTGGATTGGAGGGCGTTGAGGCTGAAGTTGGAGACCGGGGAGCTCCAAACGCCGACATGAACGACATGACTATGCAAGGGATTAGCAGTGCATATCAAAAAACTACGTAGCAGGTGTGGATAGTACCTCGAGAACGACCCATTCTGAAGGATCTTAAAGCTTCCAACTATATTCTAAAAGAGAAGGAAGTGACGATATAGACCAGGTCAATAAGTAGAGCGAGCGGTATATAGCGGCGGGATTCTCGGATGTATAAGTGAGTTGCATTGAGGCTTTTTCAGTAGGATTCAGCCGTTCTATTTCTACACACGTCGGTCAGCTGAACTGGCGATGCAGACAGAAAACACACAATGAACTAGAAATCCATGAGAATGAAGTGATTTCACACTCTTGGCAGCATTTTCTACGAAGACCAAGGAACCAGGCGTGCCAGGTCCGGAGAAATTTAACTAGTCGAAGAGGAATAATCCGCCGACCACCACCGGCGTCATCCACCTGCTTAGCGCTTTCCCCATTCAAAATTGTCAGCAGCTCTCCAGCTGTCCACCTCACCACTCCACCTGCACTTTCTCTTATTTGACAGACCTATCAACATCTGTGAGCTATCAACACACACGCTGTAGAGTGTGGAGTGGCTGCCAGGCTGGACTTCCAACACCAGAAGAGTCACTCGCTTTGACACAAATATGTTTCGTTTACCCTATGACCTGCCGTAGAAAATTCCACATTTCCGGAGCTGACGACGCAACTCAGCGGCCTGACACAACACTTAGAAGGGACTATTAGGACAGGAGACGAAGCGTCATGATTCGACAGTCCTTCCAATTAGCACCGGCAATACCAACGGGCATCTACCTCTGCACAGTATTGTTCTTCGTTTCAACAGCTTGCCAGAAGCCCTTTCAGTAATCTCCGCCGCTGTTCGCCGCCAGTACTCCGTACATGCTGTTACGCTGCAGGTTGAGCATGCATACGAAGTTCTTGCAGACCGAATCATGAATACATTGACTGCTTTCATGAGTAATGACTTCTTTTGCGTTTCAAGCCTACTTGTGTCCTCTTCTGCTACCGCCTATAGACCCGCCAGGGGGCTATCTAATGAAAGTTCCGAAATAAAGCAGATATCCATCTGAATACCCTCACAACCACATCTGTTCCTGCTGCTCATGATGATTCCTGGGGAACGAGATTTCGTTGACAGCCAAACCATGATACATAGTACCCCTTTCCCAAATCTGATGTAAAGTTCCACCCGTAGATCCCAGCCAACCTTGTGGGGATGTTTCAATCGGACATATTTCATGTTTCGGTTGGTTAGACAAGCCTTGAGGTCTATACAAAATGCGGATTACGGAGGTACCATAACGCTTATCTCCGACAAGTATCCAGATGCGAGCTGCCATACATCCGTACCTTCCATTGCTTTACAGAAATATCCGAACAGAGAAGCGCGTACCCTCAAAGAAAAATCGAGAACTCCCAAGGAGCTGAGACATTGCTTGCATTGTTTTGCAATTAATTGAACATGGTAGAAGAATATTCTCGTTGTTGACACGTTGCGACCTCCTCCCGACATTCTCATTGCCACTCGTTGAAAGCTGGGATGCGCCTCTCCAGATCACTACCTCTACCTTCAGATACTTCGCGAAGTTTGCAACTCCATCTTTTTCTGAAACAAACGCGATGGAGGTCTTCCGCATCTCAATCCAGCACCGGTACGAAGACTCCTCTGCCAGTTGAGGCACCTCCAACGTCGAAATCACCGTTTTACTTCGATACCGGTTATGCGCTGTTTGCCAAGCGACCTTCTCGCCCGTTCCCACCTCCATTTCTTTCCCTGCCATCTGGCTCGTTTTCGGACCCTTTAAGCACGCACAATCGCAGCAGAGATCGACGATCGTACGTCAATGGAGAGATGATAAGGGGCATAACCAATGGGGATGATGCTATTCTGGTTAGCGAGAATTTTATAGGAGCAAATGACGGGGTTGGAGCGTGGGCTACGAGGCCCAAGGGCCATGCTGCGTAAGACTAATCAGGCCACGCTAGAATTGAGCCGAACGAGGGCTGACCAGCGTAGGCTCTGGTCAAGATTGATATTGCACTTCTGGGCTCTAGAGATCGAAAGAGATGCGTCCGTTCATATGATTGATTCATCTTCCCCGGAGCCAAAACCTGTCGAATACCTGCAGAAAGCGTACGAGCAGACTTTGACTGCCACTACGTCTCCAAACGAGTGGCATGGTACCACAACAGCTTGTGCTGCGTTACTTCACTACAAAATGATACAGTCAGCCGCGCAGCCAAGGTTATACGTGACAAATCTAGGTGATTCACAAGTCATGGTAATGCGCCCAAGGGATCAAGAACTTGTCTACAAGACTTCCGAGCAATGGCATTGGTTTGACTGCCCACGGCAGCTGGGCACAAACAGCCCAGATACTCCAAATGTGAGCGCAGTCATGGACAAGGTGGATATTGAAGAAAACGATGTAGTACTGGCTTTGTCAGATGGAGTAGTGGACAATCTTTGGGAACACGAAGTGGTTCAGAACGTTGCCGACAGTATCCGCAAATGGGAGTCTGGAGAGGTTGGTGAAGCAACAGGAGATCGCACTGGTGGAGCGGAGGGTGGTATGCTCTACGTGGCTGAGGAACTGATGAAGGCTGCTAGAGCTATCGCCCAAGATCCATTCGCGGAAAGCCCTTTTATGGAAAGAGCAATTGAGGAAGGTCTGGCGATGGAAGGAGGTCAGTATCATCAATTCTGTGGGGCCCAAATAATTTTCACTAATATCACGTTCAGGCAAGATGGATGATATTAGCGTTGTGGCTGGATTGTGCAGAAGACGAAAGGGATAAAATTGCCTGGCCTTCGCCCCTAATCTTTCTCCGCAGATTCTCACAACAGCACCATACTTCAACAGGAGGGTAATAAGCCAAAAGCACCAGCGGCTCGCTACGAAGCGCGGGCCTAACCGTTGAAGATACCATTCACTCACTTAACCAATTCTGACTGGTGGATTGTCGAGGCCGACGCCCCAAAGGTAGTAACATGCCGTTACATCTACTTAACCCTCAGCTCTGTAATAGACAGAACGAGCCGTTAAACAAATGTCTTAAGGTCTGTGTAATGACTTGAGATCATTTGCATGCATTCCATGAAACTGTTAGTCTTCCTCATAATCCTGCCAAATTTTGGTAACTAAAGATCTACAGGGCGTTCTAAGTAAGGCGTACGGATCCTAGGATGCCGTGGACATTGAGAGGAAGGCTGCAAAGACCGCTATCGACAGCATTGATGTGAAGCTCCCAGAGCCCTGTGTCGATCAGGACGGCGAGGTGAAGAAGGTTGTTGTTACAAAGGACATTAAGATTTATAGAGATCCCAAGAGGGAACGAGGTACCGCAATCATGCCTGCTTGTCATCAGGCAGTGTTCTTTCTCATATCATACCATAAATCAAATGGACGGAGGTGTATAAAGTTGACACATGAGGGGTGACACAAGAGGGACTTGTAGATAGTACATACGGCGAACAGTCGTGAGACTCGAGGCATGGCGCCCATTTCTAATTCAAGCCTCTGATCTTCCTGATATTCATCTTCGCCAACTCATGTTGATATATCATAGCTGTCATATCGTGTTTACAGTAGCGCAGCCCTAGCTTGTGAATCCCAGCATATTGATGGGCGGTATCGATATTTTCGCTTAACTAAATATTCGAAGCTGCAGCATCTTATCACTTCACGCCATGATATTTTTGGTTTAATTAAGCCCACATGCTGTCAGGATGAGGGGAAAACGCTCACGGCAGTACCGCAAGTTGATGCAGCAATATGCCATGACATTTGGTCTCCGCGAACCCTACATGGTCTTAGGTAGGTCCAGGTTCCAATTCCCACCTTTGCGCCAACGCTGATGCCGGCTTTCCCAGTGGATGCGCAAATGATCCAAGATGCCGAACGCTTCAAGATGGATCTCGTCAGCGGCCTCGAGCGTACCCTCAACGGCAAGGTGAAGCCAAGTATATGCCCTTGAACGAATGCCGGGAGGAAATAGTTGTCTGATTGTACGCTTATGGGGTAGTGATCACACAATGTTCTATACGCCAACTTTACACCCTACCCTCAGTCCCTCAAGTTCAGAAAGACTCCCTAATAGCGCTCGCCAAGAGCATGGAACGCCGTCGCTGCAACCACCACACGCTGGATAACCCCCTTCCGACTCTCGAATGCCTCTCCAGGTAAGTTTTACTTGTTATCAATTAAAGATTCCCTAGACTCAACAATACAAGTTTCTGATTATTACCAGCGTCATAGATCCGAAGAAGGCAAGCATAAACAAAGCCCATGTGGTTGTTGCAAGTCAGGAAGAAGAAGTTCGAAGATGGTGTAGGGGGGTTCGAGGGGTGCCGTTAGTGTATGTAAAGAGGAGCGTTATGATCATGGAACCAATGGCGGAGAGTAGCATGAATGTTAGAGAAGGCATGGAGCGAGGAAAGTTCAGGACTGGTCTTAGAGGAAGGGGGCTGGGCGCAGGTGCTAAAAGGAAAATGGAGGAGGGAGAGAGCGACACAGAAGGGAACAGGGCGAAGATAGTGAAAGACGGTGATCAGGGCGAAGAGAGGGTTTTCAAGAAGAAAAGGGTACGAGGTCCAAAGGGGCCGAATCCGTTGAGTATGAAGAAGTCGAAGAAAGAGAAGGCAGACGACGAGCAGAGAGATGAGGATCACGGATTGTCGAACATTAAGTCCGCAGGCCCTAGAGATAGGCACGACACAGAAGCGGACGGCTCGAATATAATCGAGGAACCACTAGACGACGCGCAAAACCCACTAACCAAGCGAAAAAGGAAAAGAAAGCATAAAGCTGACAAGATTCAAGAGCTGGTGAAAGAGCTTGAGGCTCCAGGACTTGACGATTCCGCAGGAAGCGGTTAACAAGTGTTCAGATACCCGCCCTTCAGCACTTTGTGATAAAAGCAATATGCCTTTGTGGCTCAATGGAGTGAAGAACCAGTTTCACCCCAACCACACGAGTGATCCAAAGCGCTCCTCCCCACAAGTCATGCCCGAGCCCTACCCTACCCCAAAGAACGCCACGCTATGCCCGCCCTAAAGCAAACCCATTCCCAGCCCACCATCCCTTCCTCTTCCCAAGTATTCATACCACCACTCCCTAGCTCCTATCCTCCTCTTCCCCCCACCCTAACTCTCCTCATCAATCTCCCTCCAAATCCCCCTCATTCTTTCCCTCTTAGCCTTCGCCTCCTCTCGATTCCTCGCCGTCCTCTCCATTCTTTCCGCTCTGAGGCATTTGTTGACGTCTCGCTTAGCCACGTTGCAGCCGCCGGTCATCTTGTGCAGGAATCCTTGCGCGTGGCAGGCGTCGAGGGCGGCCATTAGGGTTTGGCACCCTGTAGGGGGGAGGGTGGGGGGTTAGCTGGTGTAATTGATTTCAATGGAGGGCAGGGAAGGGTGGAATGGAGAGGTACCTCTGTTGTCTTTTGTGTGAAGGTGGGGGTGCATGATAGGTTTGTTATATTACTATCTTACGGTCAATTGGCGAGGGGATCGCGGAGGCACTGGATTTCTTGACTTCAGCGCGAGATGTTCGTAGATCTGCGCATTCAACACTTTTTGCTAGCTGAAGAACTCCGCTACGGACGCCGGTTCTGCTGTGTTCCGTTGAGCATTCTTCGCAGTTCACATGAAATACTGCAAGCCATCAGCCACATAGCTGCTGTATACGCGATGGCTCAAAACCAGATATCTGCGAAAAAGCAGCAAGGTTAATCATCTATGGCACATTCGTAGCTGACCGCGTTACTGACATCCAGCCTAGAGCTACAGAATCAGTACACAAACTACAAGAACAGCCTCCAGCAACTAGCCCAAAGGATTGGCGATGTCGAGCAAGAGACTGAGGAACACAAGTAAACCCCTCCGCATCCCTCTATGCCTAGGGAACTCCAATTCATATCCTTCCTCTGCCCCAGGCCCACACCGGCACATTAACATTTGCTGACCGCTTATGTCTATCTTACTAGGCTTGTGCTAGACACTCTCAACCCGCTACCTGAAGACCGGAAGTGTTTCCGGATGATAAATGGCGTCCTGGTGGAAAGAACGGTGAAAGATGTCAAGCCTGCACTCGAGACGAATTCGGAAGGACTGAAAAAGGTCCTGGAGGAGCTGGTGAAGCAATATAAGCGGCAGCAGGAGGATATGGAGAAGTGGAAGGTCAGTGTTAGACCCAGCCGGACCCGCTTGATTACTCCCTTGGGCCAATGCCGGAATACCGATACTGTTCAGGCGGGAATATTCGCTAATTCCTTTTTGTAGAAGAAAAACAATATACAAGTTGTACAACAATAGTTATCCCCTAACAGCTCGGACCTCCATCTTTTACACTGGTTGACCGAAAACTGACGTCGTGGGGGATGACCTTGCGTGAGCCCGAACTAGGGAGGACGTGAGCTTGAGAACGTATCCAAGATTTAGGATCTATTTCGAGTGCACAGCAACGAAAGTTTATTAACGCCAAATCAATATTTGCTCATCAAGAGGTTGCGCTGCGTCGTCAGATCTCCACAGTATCTTCGTTATCCAGCATCTGGCTGACTGCAACCCTGCCCGAAAGCCTTGGACTTGAGAAAACCAGCAATATTCTATGAATCCGAGGCTACTCGCGATTCTAAAAGCCACACAAAGCCTCTGGATATCGAGCATGCGGAGGTTTCATCAGAACGGCCATTCGATAGCTTTGGAAAAGATTCTTAGTAATGCAGGTTCAGACGAGGCTTCGAAACGTGTGGCTCTGCTGAGCTGGCATTGCTTGGCCGGGCTTTAGAGCATGTTATGCACTTGCACCACGCCTAACATGTCCGCCATGCAGGGTTTCTGCCCCATCAGTGTGGGCAGCTCAATCATAGGGTGACTTCATGCGGCATTCAGGTAAGGTACCGGCGAAGGAGAAAACCTGAGTGGATATTACAACGTCGTCTGAATCTACTGAGACCAGATAAGGCTGCTCTGAATTACCAATCTTAGATATCAGCAAAAACAATTCTTCCAGATGTTTCTGCCGAATTGGGTCATAGGTGATTCACTCTGTATCTCAACCCAATCTGCACGTAAAGGAGCCTGTGCGCAAGGCATTTCACTCCGATCCATCAGGCTGTCATATCTCCCCCCACCCTTCCCTTGTCCTCAAGGCTTTTTTTTGGCAGGTGACCAATCAGAGCTTCAGAATAAAGTAGAATATACAATACTACCCAATGGAAATTTATTGGGATTTCTTGTACAACACCGCCTGATGACACCATACAAGCGATCCGCAAATGCGTGATACATGCGCGCTCCCAATTTCGGATGTTTCTCCATCTTAGAGAGAAGCTTTAGGCTCTAGATGCGATGGGTGTGTTGGAGATTCGACGTTGTTACCCGCGAATATTAAAGTACTCTCGATGACCTGAGTGCGTCGGCGAATTCGTCAACCCAGCGGTGATTCAGCCTCAACATCGATATACGTAGAGAGCCATATTGAAGCGGTGATACCTGAGAGGCTGAAAATGATTGAGATAAGGGAAGGGAGAACTGTGCCCCATCGGAAGCCGTGGTTGGCTGTTCGAGTCCCTAGTTTCATGCAAGCCGGGACTGCCAAACATCGCCCCCATACAACGTAACAGTAGGAACCCATGGAAAGCCTTAGTCATGTCGAGTCTTCCAGCACAAGGCAAACTACTCTCTGGGCCGTTATTGGAAGAACAACCCATCTCGACGGGATTCCCGCACAGATCGCGTGTTGTGAACCGCACAGTGAGATCATCTTGTCCTTCAGAAGGCGCCCTGTCCTGGCTGTCTTCCATCCTTCATCGTGGTCCTCTTCTCTTCTTCCCAAAACAGTATAATGAGTGCGAGAAGAAGACCAGAAACGAAACAATCTGATCAAGGCGTTTTTACACGCGTTTGCCGCGAGTCCGTATTGGTACATTCAATCTGCGCCGGCCTGTGACTCGATTTGTACGGTGGCTACCGTCGTTTTCTTGAAACATACCCGACGACCCCAGCGAGACACATCTTACTCCCCCTGGGACTTCACCACTTTGGCATTCCCACTTACTTCCTCCTCATGCGCCGGGCCCAATTGTTCGCCCTATGTTAACTATAGAAAATAGACGGTAGCGCGACCAAGGTTAGCAGAAGACAAGCTCATGCATCTGTTTTTGGTTCCACCCTCTCGGAGAAGCTAAGGCCTGAATTAGGTTTCCAGCATTCAGTTGAGGCCTAATTGCCCTCGTACCACCCCACGCTGTCGAGCTACAACAGTCGCAACGAAGGCTCTGGCGACTGCTCGTATCCGCTCATTACTTGCATCCTATTCGCGGTGGAGAAAATAAGGCAATTGGGGTTGTGACGGTGGGATTGGTGACACCACATTGGTCGCGCGCCCTGGGTCCTTCGAATAAATTTGCAAGACCTCCGATTCGTTGTTAGTGCCCTAGGCATTTCGCGCGTCTGTAGCCTGGCTCTAGCAAGAAGCTTCATTCATTTTCGCGCAGAATACAATCCTAGGCGGTTGTGAAGCAAACGCTCCCAACGGTGACGCACGTCGAACGCAGAGCTGCAGAGGCTGCAGTCAGAAAGATCCGAGCCAACTGTGACGTGGTCACCCGCACTATCTGTCGGCGGACCAGCCAACAATCTTCGAGAGCAGAAGCCTGCAGGCGTCCTATACATCATGTCGGTTTCCCCACCGAGGGAGGACGTGGAACACGGAGGCCCGTCGCCTGATAACTCGAAGCATATGGATAGAGGCGACCCTGAAGCACAAGCGCGAGAACTTGCTTACGAGTTTGAAGTGAAGGAGCAGGACAGGTGGCTGCCAATTGCAAATGGTTGGTTATTCCGTATTACTCATGCATAACTCGTCCTATGATTTACGCGTATCTGTCTTCCGACGATGCACGATGATCGAGGGCCGGAGCTGGTCGCTTCTGGCATTGGCACGCGCGAAATCACTGGTCTCATTATCATGCCCACGATCTGCGCCGGCATCCTCATCTTCACTCTCTATGGTCACATTTTCAGCAGCCAGTCAGAGCCCACAATGTCCCGCAATTCCCCGCAATCGATTTCACCACAACGTGGTTCGAGACATAATAGCCTTGTATCTGATGCTAACATTCGTAATTTCGCTCCAGTTGCTCGGATTATGAAGACGGCGCTGCCAGAAAATGCGAAGATTGCCAAAGAAGCCAAAGAGTGCATGCAAGAATGCGTGAGCGAGTTCATCTCTTTCATCACAAGCGAAGGTGCGTACCTGTTTTACGATGACCTTCCTGCCCACTTTAGCTGCGGACGTATCCCTAATCCTGGTACTTGATCCATCCAGCATCGGAGAAGTGTCAGCAGGAGAAACGGAAAACCGTTAACGGCGAAGACATACTCTTCGCTATGACATCACTGGGTTTTGAGAACTATGCTGAAGCACTAAAAATTTACCTGTCGAAATACCGAGAAGTGAGTTGACCGGATCTCCTTGCGATCCCTGGCGCTTGCGTCTCCCGCAGCTCTCTCCTAGTGAATGTCTCATGTCTAGGGATTGATATTGACACCTTTCAAGACCCAGTCCGCCCGAGGAGAGAACCAGCAACGGCCAGGTAGTTCATATGGATCAGCACAGGCCCAGCCAGGCCCGAGCGGCAGCATTGGTAGTGGTCCTAATACTGCTTCATCATCGACAGCCTATCACCCACAGGGCGGAGAGGGTGTCAACAACATCCTAGGTCCGTCACATGGTCTCGAATCGACAGAACAGGATACCAGCCCCTATGGCAACGTGTATCCGTCAGGCAGTGGCAACAACGGCGTCGGCGGCGAGCCATACTAGCCTTATGGATCTTACGTTCATCGACAGCTCCAATGACGGTCACAGTAACGTCGCTCGCTCCCACAATCATTCCTAGATACATATTGGGTCACCCCTCGGAACGTACTATTACATTTCACCTTCTCTGTTTTTACTAGGCTTTTAATTTCGGCAGAGGGCATTTGGTGGATAGCTGGACAAAATCTGGAATGGGTAAAGCCGTCGCGTATGTACAGGCTAACTCTGACATGAGCTTCTGAACATGACAAGCTTGACGTCGGCGCAGAAAAGTACAGAGAGTGTTCAAGGGCTTCGAGCGCGGAGTCAAAGGGTTATGGGCTCCAGCACATCAAGGGGTTTTCAAGAAGGGGTTTAGGGCAAATCTCTCGTTCGCAAGGATACCAAGGTCTCGTGGGGGTGTTCTGTGTAGGAAGGGCTTATAATCAAAATTTTGGACAGTCTGTTTTGTATAGCGAGGGCATAGCTTCTGGGTGGAATTTACAAAGCATTGCAGCAACGATCTGATCCAGTGAGATATCGACAGCTACTACGGCTTCCGACTTCTATGGGATTCACACCCAACGTAACCCTTTATTTGACATCGCTATCCGGTTCTTCAGGGTAACCTATCAATATGAGGATGATTTGGAGAATGACATCCTATTCTCGGCAAACCAGCCCAAGCCCTAATCTCAAGCCCCAACGGCCGCTTGTTGACTGACCAATCAACAACGGTTGGCAGATGCCCCGTTGAGTTCTCTTGAATCCCATCATCTGTTTATTATCATCAGAGGCTAAAGTGATACTGTCCCTTGTTCAACCCCCCCATCTCTTTCTGCGTATCCCACGACCGTCAGACCGTCAGGTTATGAAGCTGTCAAGATGGAATTAGTATTCTAATTCGTACCAGGATTTCTTACTTCCATTGAACGGTTAGCATCGGCATAGAATGTCTTACTTTACTAACGCCTGGCCGTTAGAGAGTACTTAGATTGCTTTAAACTCCGTGATCGTCCCATACGTCTTCGGCGATTACGAGTAGACTAGGCTTTGTTCATTATCGCTGGAAATTATATTAGGCGGCTTTCCTTCCCGTGCCATCTCCCAGCTCCCAGCTCATCAACATCTATCTACCGTCCGATCTCCTTTCGCGTTCTACCAATGGCTCCCCCGTCAGCCATAGACGTTCCGGACGTTCAAGCCGTCTTCGATACTCAGGCCGCCACGTTCGCCGATCGACTGAGTGTCAATGGTGTACCAGCGCGGCGCTCGAAGGCGCCGAAGATGAGCGGTAGCATTGCGGCGCATGCGAGTAGTGATATGTTCAAGAGCCCGGTATGAGCAAGTCCTTCAAGATGGTGTATGGGACTAGGGTTCTGATATATTGGTAGGGTTACGGCAAGCCGAAGGCGAAGAGGTGGGATCGTACGTTAGTCAAGAAAAATTGGGCGTGGGGCAAGAGAACATGTAGCTGATCCAAGACAGATCGATTGACTGAGGAGAGCAAATCGAGGATGGTCAGAAGAGCCATTCGTAACTGAAGTTCTGGGGCTTTAGCTGATAGGAATCGTAGCCGACGAAGCTAAAAGGCGCTGCAAAATATCTCTTGAATCCAGGTACGCCCGGCGCACGGGAAAACTAGAAGAATCGTCGCCGTCAGCTCTGATACGAATACGCAGGTCTCATCTCGCTGGGCGGTGGTTTACCCTCCAGTGAATATTTCCCATTCGAGCATATCGATATCAAGGTTCCCACTCCTGGACACTTCTCGGAAGAGGAGACCAAAGAAATGGGAATAGTCCAAAGGGCAGGGAAACATGATATTGCCGAAGGGAAGAGCCTATACGGTAGGTTTACAACCCGCTATGGTAGTATTTGACGGCATGCTGATGGCGGCTGCCGCACAGATATCCACGTTGCTTTCAACTATTGCCAAGCAACAGGTTCCGCCCAGCTCCTACGCTTCGTAACCGAACACACAGAGGTAACACCCTCACCTACATCCCTCATACCACTCTAAACAGCTTAGATCGTCCATCACCCCCCTTACCAAGACTGGCAATGCACCATGACCGTCGGCAGTACCTCCGCCCTGGATATGGCCCTCCGCATGTTCACGACTCGCGGCTCTTACATCATGTCCGAAGAATACACTTTCGTAAGCGCCGTCGAAACCGCCATACCCATGGGCGTCAAATGCATTGGCATTAAAATGGACTCCGAAGGCCTCCTCCCCTCAAGCATGGACCACATTCTCAGCACCTGGGACCCCGCAGCGCACGGAGGCGCCGAGAGACCCTGGCTTCTCTACACCGTTCCCTCTGGCCAAAACCCAACGGGCGCGACACAGGGTGGGCAGAGGCGAAAAGAAATTTACCGCATTGCGCGGAAACACGACGTCTACATCCTCGAAGACGAACCCTACTATTTCCTCCAAATGGACCCCTACACCCCCACCACCATCACCACCACGCCTCCCTCTTCTCACGCCTCCTTCCTCTCCACCCTCGCCCCCTCCCTCCTCAGCCTCGATACTGACGGCCGCGTCATGCGCCTCGACTCCTTTTCCAAAGTCCTCGCGCCCGGCACTCGCGTCGGCTGGATCACCGCTGCTGAGCAGGTCGTCGAACGCTTCGTCCGCCACCAGGAAGTCTCTACCCAGAACCCCAGTGGCGTCAGCCAGCTCGTGCTGTACAAGCTGCTCGAGGACGCCTGGGGCCACGCCGGCTATCTCGACTGGCTCATCAGTCTGCGCGGCGAGTACAGCAAGCGCAGAGACAACATCTGCGACGCCTGCGAGAAGTTTCTGCCTGCTGAGATTGCGAGTTGGAACGCGCCGGCGGCGGGCATGTTTCATTGGATTCGGATCGAGTGGCGGCGGCACCCGCGCGCCGAGACGACATCGATGCTGGACATTGAGGAGGAGATTTTCCAGGCGGGGATTGAGAGGGGCGTGTTGTCGAGCAGGGGGAGCTGGTTCCGGGCGGAGGCGGATGGGGGCGACGAGATGTTTTTTCGGATGACGTTTGCCGCGGCGGGGGCGGAGCAGGTGCAGGAGGCGATCAGGAGATTTGGGGAGGGACTAAGGGGGGTTTTTGGGGTGGTGTGAGGGGGGGGTTGTGAGCGGGGGTCTGGGGAAGGGGGTTTGGGGAAGGGGTTTGGGGAAGGGGCTGTGTGGATGGGTTGGATTTACGGCGGAATATTGGGGGTTTGCCATGCGGTTTTTGGAAGAACAACATAGAGGGTGGCTCGAAGTAGTTTCCTAATCCCAACCATCATCGCACATAGCTACTCCCGAACCTCCCGAAGTCCCACCTAACATCCCATCCCGCCCTCTAATTTATAAAATTCACACAGAAAAAGTGCAGTATCAGACTCCCGAGCACAAAGTCCGCAAACGCCCTATATCCAACACCGCACGTCAGCAAACTTCCTTCCATAACGCTCTCCCTCCTGGCTACCACGACCACCGCCAACAACTTCCCCCCCCCGCATATCATCACAGCAAAGGGGGGAAAAATGAAACGATACATACCGCTCATGGCTAACACTCTTAAACTCATTCTTATTCTCCGGGTTGGTCTGGATGCGCAACGACGCCGTGAGGACGAATTGGCCGACGGTGGCGCTGAAGCCGGAGAGGAAGGCGTTGAAGGGCTGGGAGCGTGATCAGAGTCAGCGTTGTATATCTTAGAGGAAAATCGAAAGTGATAGCGGTGGCGGGAACGATTCCTCTTCTGCTCGATCAAAACGACACCCTCACACCCCCCGGTCCCCTCCCATCTAATTCCCCATACGCCCCTTCTACTCCCCTTTTCCCCCCCCTCCCTCCCTCATGCACGCCATTCCAAACCTAAGCCAACCAAAGAATCAAAAACTCACATAATTCCCCACAACCAAACAATACAAAAACTGCACACCTCCCACCACAACCAAAAACGCCATAAACGCATCCGTCAGCTTCGTCCGCTGCGCCGTCTTGCTCCAGTAATTATCCCATGTCCTGGCCAGTATATCTTGCGCCGACTGCGATTGCTGCTTTGACGAGCTGGGTTTGCTTAGGGAGGTGGTTTGGGTGGAGGATTGGGAGGGGGTCGATGGGGTGCGGGGAGTTGAGGATGTGGAGGCGGTGGCGGGGCGTTTGGGCGGCATTGTTGAAGTGGTGAATGAAGGGGGGTGGGTTGTGGAGGGGGAGGAGGAAGGGGTTGGTGAGTGAAGGAAACGTTGCGGGTTTGTTTGAGTCGCGCTAGTGAGTAGCTTGGGCGGGGAGGGGCGGGCGCTAGGAGCTATAGCTCCAGGAACTACATTAATTTAATAAACAGATAAATGTAGCTCCGAAAGCCCGCACACTGTATCTCGCTTTACACGTTCCATGAGACAAGGCTGACCTCCCTTATCCGGGTACCCTCCGCATGCTGGCCAAAACTTGAGTACTTGATATTCGCCTACGAGGTAACGGTGATGGCTTCTAGAGGCCCCAGGCAAAGTGGTTCCAACAGGACACGCCCTCGACCGTCCCCATTTTGCCGCATACAATGTGACGACTTACCATTATGTATCAACAGGTCTGAGCCAAACGCATGACCGCGGCGCAGCTTCTTCTTCTTCCAATCGCCTGCAGGCCGCCACGATATAGAGTATCCCCAGCTGGAGCAGACTGGGCCCGTCAATACGAGGTAATCCCCTGCATCAGCATAGCTTATGGACGCCCTCAGACGGGCCCCTAGCCCCCTAGAGGCCCTGGAGCCTGAACGTTCATCAAGTATCTGAAGCCCACCTGCTCTCCATCTCCGTCTCCGTCTCGTGTTTTGTCCACTTTCTCCTCTTACTGAACTTTCGATTTCTACTGCTTTGCAACCAGTTCGTTACCAGTCTCCAAACATCATCGATCATGCTATCGCTCATTTCTCTGCTCCTTTCCCTGCTTGTCCCTCTCGTCTATGCCGCCTCAGAACAAGGCGTAGTCAGCCTTTGGAGCGACTCCTCATGCGGCAGCGGCGCAACCACGAATCATGGCGAAAGAGACCCCGTAGCTCTCAACTATACCCTCAGCGTCGACGTTTGCGGCATTCCTGGCGTCACTTATCGCAGTTTTAGGATCTATCAGCGCCCAGCCTGCGGCAGCGGTGTCCTCGCCGTCTCTGCCTTCTATGGCAACACTGACTGTAAGAATGACGGTTACGGTTTCGGCCCGATTATCAGTATCGATCGTCAACCCGGTCACTACAACAGTGGTGACTGTCTGGCTTTGGAGGACTTCAATTCTCTGGCATTTCTTTGCGCTGGACTCGGCGTGACAGGCGGCGCGAGTCTCACCAACATCTTTTATTCTTCCGCGACGGATGCTGTTACTTCAAGTATCGCTTCGTCAGCCACGAGTCTCACCAACGACTTCTACTCTTCGGCTTCGAAGGCTATTACTTCAAGTATCGCTTCGTCAGCCACGAGTCTCACCAACGACTTCTACTCTTCGGCTTCGAAGGCTGTTACTTCAAGCATCGCTTCGTCAGCCACGAGTCTCACCAACGACTTCTACTCTTCGGCTTCGAAGGCTGTTACTTCAAGCATCGCTTCGTCAGCCACGAGTCTCACCAACGACTTCTACTCTTCGGCTTCGAAGGCTGTTAATTCAAGCATCGCTTCGTCACCCTCGGCTACACCCATTGCTCCAAGCGCAAGCATGACTTCCCCACTGTATACAGCTCCAGCTGGGTCTAGCTTCCCAGGCTCGGTTCCTATCAATACTGCTTCTAGCGGCATTATCGGACCCTCCGCTGGGTCTACCACTGCGCCGTTAAGCCCCGGCTTTACCGGCGCAGCGCCCAGGTTAGGTGGATCAGTTGCTGGGGTGTTTTTTGTGCTTGTAGGAGCGGTTCTGCTTTAAATGGACCTGTCCATGTATGCAAAGAGTAGAAACAGATTAGAATCGGGTTCAGACCAGTGCGACCAAGATATACGTTGTCAGAGTATTTAGCATTACTGAGCCCTCTGCGATTTATTAGTAGGGTTAGCCTTGAAGTGAGTATAGCTTCAATATTAGAGGAGGTGACAGTAAGATCAAGCGTTAATGGACTGTTATTAGCACTACCCTATAATAAAGCTGTTCACCAACCGTTCAACGAGGCTCTCGGCAATTCGCTGCTGACACACGCTAGCTCCTCCTAGCCCTGAGAGCTTACAATAAGCTCCAGCTCACTCCGAACATCAAAAACCCTTTCAATCCGTCCAACTCCCATATCCAACTCATCCACTCCTCCTCATCCCCTAACAAACAAACAAACAAACTATTCAACCCCCCCCCACCCAAAAATGGTCTGTCGCCCCCCCCCTCCCCCCCTTTCCCTCCCTTCCATTCTCCTTCCCCAAACCCCTCCAACCACCCCCTCTAACCCCACCAGGACCCCCCCACCACCGCCCTCGCCCTCGCCCTCGCCCTCCTAACCGCCGGCGGCGGCCTAACCGGCTTCATCCGCACGGGCTCCATCCCCTCCATCGTTGCAGGCATGACCGTCGGTGCTCTTGTAAACCCCCCCCCCCCTCTCCTACCATATCAAACCCCTTTCCCTTATATCAAACCCCTTTCTCCCGCCCTCCCCTTTACCCCCCGCCCCCCCCAAACCACGAAAGCTGACGCACGCAGTACGCGCTCTCGGCGCTGCGGCTGCGCAACAGCCAAGCCTACGGCGTGGAGCTGGCGGTGCTGGCGAGCGCGGTGCTGGCGGGGAGTAGCGTGCCGCGGGCGGTGCGGAGCGGGAAGGCGTTGCCGGTGGGGTTGAGCGTGGTTGCTGTGGGGGGGTTGGTGCGGTTTGGGATGTTGTGGTGGGGGGGGAGGGGGAGGGGGATGGGGATGGGGATGGGGAGGTGAGTGTTTTGGGGGGGGGGATGGAGGTGTGATTTGGGAGGGGGGGGGGTTTGAGAGGGTTTTGTGGGGCTGGTCTGGCCTGGATCTGGTCTTTGTTACAAGGGACGTATATTCGGAGAGCTATGAAGGAAGATACGCTGGACCGCTGAGTTATAAGCTCCAAACGTGACATCAACACCTTTTATGTATAAAATCGCAAATCCCGTTTTTGTTTTGCGAGCATCAAGTATCCTCCCCATCCTCACCCCCTTCTCCATCCTCATCTCTAATCATCTCATCCTCCTCCTCGTTCAACAAATCCCCAATCTCCTTGCTATTCCTCAAAATCGCCCTCGCTTCATCCTCATCCACCCGCATGTCCTCCATGACAAGCATGACCGCGAGCTCAGGCGCCAACACTGCTTGTACATAGCCTGCGACCCCAGCGGAGGCGATGAGCTTGTCCGAGGCGGCGAGACGACGAACTTTGGGAGCGAAGGAGGTCATTATATTCTCCGTACTGTTTGTTATTAGTACTCTGGGGATGCTATGGAATTGGTGGATGGTAGGGGGGAGAGGAGACGTACATCAGCCTAGAGCCCTTGGATCCATAGTATCCGGGGGCCAGACCCTCAAATCCATGACCACTCAGCATAATCTGCTGCAGCGTCTTATTCTGCCCGCCCTTGACTTGATCTTCAAAGGCGTTGCGGTAAAAAGAGGGTTTGTCGCCCTTCAAGATATCATCTACTACCGGATGGAATCTCCCCAGTCGCTCACTAAGACGTGTCCAATCAATCCTCGGGTATCTCTTCGCTTGCCACTCGTTCTCAGCGGATTTCATCTTGTGTGCTTTGCAGAACCGCACTTGCTGCCGAACATTAAGCCGTTTGCCGGAATCGAATTCTTGCAGAAAGCTTCGCTCGACAGGTTCTTGACAGATTGGGCATTTTGCTGACGGGTGGTCATAGTATTTGGCGATGCCGAGCTCGGGGAACGAAAATTGCTCCCTTAATGCCTCGAGTTCAGGAGAAACGGGCGCCGAGCTGATAGAGGAGAGGGAGCTGTCGTCGTCGAATGATGTTGATGGTATTGAAGATACTGTGACGGAGGAAGTAGGCTCTCTGTACTGTAGGTCTGGTATCTGGAGCTTATCCTTGGAAAGATCGACTAGATTCTTTAGATCTCCCACTCCCGTCTTCTTTATCCCTTCCATCGTTTCAGGCTTTCTCTCAGACTCGCTTGACCTCGTAGCTTTGGAAGTATTGACGCTGTCTGGTAATACTAGCGGTACGACGAAACCTTGAGGTGTAGAACCCTTCGTAGGGGTGGCGTCCCTAAAGAAAGGTAGGTTTGGTTGTTTAAAAACATCTGGTCGACCTTCTTGCGAGGACGCTTGGTTTGTCCTCGACAGGCGATTCGAGGCTCTTTTCGAACGCGGTGTGGTTTCTTGGGAAGGCGGGGCTTTAAAGGCAGCTTCTGCGGTTGGATCTTTGATTTTATCGACTGTCAATATGTCAACCTACAAAACGTAACGAATTGTCCCGACTACTAACGTAAAGGCTCCACTGCCTTATTGTTGAATGTACGAAATCCCGTTTTGCTCTTCTTGAAGGGCGATATACTTTCCCCCTCTGTATCCTTTTTTTTCTCCTTCGGCAGAGCAGCTATATGTATATTTTTCGAGTTGGTACCATACATAGCTTTGGTCTTTTTGGGCTTCGCAGTCCACGTATCGATGAAATCCTCCGCGGCGATCGCCCTCACGGCTGGACCGGGACATTTGAAGCTTGTTTGCGGGCCATTGAGACGTCTAGACCGCGCATTGGAAGATGCAAAGCTCGTGGAACGTATGTTTGATGGCTCGTTGGTAAGCTCCGAAGCAGCATCATTACTTCCGCCATGGGGGGTTTTTGAGCCAGTGCTGTCGAAAGCTAGCTCATACTTGCCAATTTTCCTTCTCTTTGATGGTAGCGAGTCGGCATCGGAGAGCTCAAAATCATGCACTGTCGAAGCGTCATCGCTTGAATCCCTCGGTGGGGCGTCGATGTCTATGCTAGGCGATCGCTGCTTCTGCTCTCGAGGTGTAGCCTTGACTTGAGGCCCGGTTGGAAGCAGGCTGTAGCCTAACTTCTCTGTTCTCATCCCCACCCTTCTAGACTGCGGCGCTTGATAGGACGAAGCCATGGAAATGTTTTCCTCACGAGGCGGATTGGAGCTCTGAACATGCTCCGCTCCTTAAGCGCGACTGGACTACGCGACGTGTAACCACTTACGCTACGCCATTGCGATATCAATCATTTCTTCAGAAAAGGAGTATTACACAATATCGTTGTATCGAACGTCGAACTACAGTTGGTTCTCAGATAATTCGACGAGGTCGAGCAGTGTAGGCAGTGTAGGTAAACCACCACTCCACCAATGATAAACCAGATATGCTCAATGAAGCGTTACACAGCCCGCATTAACCCCCTCCTATGAAGATGACCTGGCCTACTAATAGAACTCCATCACCAATGCATCCTCATAGTGTATGGGTAAAATAAACTCCGGACGAAAGACCTCAGAGCGTACCGCAAAATGCCGCCCCGGTAGCCAAGAAGAAAAGAGCCTATTCGGGACGCCGCGCTAAATCGAAGGCTGTAAGTACAATTACTAGGCGAAAGTCATCTTGATCTCCTTCTCTTTCCCAAAACCCTCATCTTCCTCGTCCAGCCATGCATTATGCTCAAGACTTGCGCCGCTTGCAGCAGCAGGCATCGTCATCGAGTGAGTCAGCTCTGGCCTCGGTGGATGCGGTGTGAATTCCTGCAACTCCGGGGTGTGGACTAACCCAGGGGACTTGGCAGCAGAGTGGAATGACTGGCCAGGCGAGGGAGACTGGTGAGACTCGGTAGCCAGCTTCTTCCGTTGCGCCACAACGTTCTCAGGGCTGCCGTTTTCATCATAGCTATCGTAGTCCTTGTTGAACGGATTCGAGGCCTGGCCGTTCGATAATGATGCTTGCGATGAAAGTGCATCTGAGTTTGGCCGATATGGAGGGCTTCCTTCATAGCTTTTTGTCTCCCGCAAATTTGAACACGGGCTCTGTTCTGGCTTGTCTATGGAAGGAGTCGCTCCGTTGAGGTTTATTTTCATTGGGGGTAACGTCGACTCCAGCTGCTTTACCTCGATCTGCTCGCTGGCAAGCTCCGCTTTAATAGCATCAATATCAAAAAGAATATTGCCTGCGCCACCATCGACATTGCCTTCACCCTTGTGGTCGCCTTCTCGCATACTATCATCGTACGTCTCCCATCGCTTCTTCTCAGCAAGCTTGCCGCGTTTGAAGAACCCAAATCTCCTTTTCTCTGGCTTCGTTTCTGCGTCCTTTCGCGCCTCGTCGAGTTCATGGATGAGCTCGCGTTGACGCTTCTCATGGTTTTCTGGGTCTGGGTCTTCGATTTCAGTGAATTCATCGCTCTCAACTTCCCAACCCACCTCTCGGAGTAACCTAGGCATCGCCGAACGGTACGCCATGTGACCGTTGACCAGCTGGGTAACATCAATGTTTTCAAGGCCGGGAATCTCCATCACAGGAGCAAGGCCAGCTATCCGCATAATACCACCACTAGTGGCTCGGAAGAGGTATCCTACAAAGATCGATTAGGGCATTGAAAACTAAAGCTGCAAGCAAGTACTCACCCAGGATCCAGTCATTAGATGCGTAACCATTGACGAAGCGTCCTGATATGACTGTCCTGGCACGAAGATATTCATCTTTGTTCGCTACAATGGGCGATCCAAATAGGTACACGTTCTGAATCAATCCATACGCACCTTTGGCCGCCAGCTCTTTTAAGCAAGAAAAGATGACCCGGCAACCCAGTGAGAATCCAACTAGTGTGATAGGTCTCACACCAAGATTCCTATCAATCAATGAGTCTGCAAGAATTAAGCCGGCGGCGTTCGCTCGGCCCAAAGATACTGTCCATGGATTATCGATGAGATAGGAAAGCTTTGTTAGAACTATAGGAAGTTGCAGTGAAGCCATGAGCGCCACCAAGATTGTACTACCAAGGACTTGTTGCAGACCTTGGGTGAGAGCCTAGCTTGTGTTAGCTGGTCTAGTACACGAGATACACGAGATACGATGCCAAGCATACCTCAGTAGCCAAAATGTTGATTGTCTGGCCCATGCTTTGTAACATCTCCGGTTCCCATAAAACAGAGTACATGTCTCCCATGATCGGATCTACTGTACTGTATGGCAGCCGTACATCATCAACCTTTCCGTTCATCCATCCGGAAATTGTGACAATCAGATTCACCCGCTTGTTATTGTGCAGTGGGCGGTACTCAAAAGTCTGTACAGCACCCGTTCTTTTATTAGACGCCCTCACGGCGATTGTACCGCCTGTGACAACAGCACCAGATGTGATAAGTGCCGTACCTCCAGCACCAGCTAGAAAGCCGCTTGTGCCAGCAACGCCTATGGTCGTGAAACCCGCAGCCAAACCAGCACCAATAACTGGGGCCAAAAGGCCGGCCGAAAGCCCAATTACAAGACTCCCACCAACAGTGGCAAGTCCCATCATCATATATTTTCGCTTCAAAGCTAGCTTTCTCCGATTCTCCATGTGCTCAGCTTCATCCCATGTCTCCTTGTTTGCAGCTTCCTGCATCTCTAAAGAATCTGTAACACGCTTCTCGAAGCGACATATCTCTAACCATGAGACCTCCATTGAGGCGCCTACACGTTCGAGAAGAACCCTTGATCGAGAGTCATATATAGAATCCGCAATCAAGACTAGGAACAGATCACAAAGAACGGTCCATCGAAGGTCGATATCAATGTTCTTGGTGGTCGGCAGCTGAGACGGAGTGCGGACTTCAGGCATGTCAACACCCTCGTGTTCCACATAAGGAGGTGGTGAGGATATCTCTGTAAATTCTTCTGTCGTGGATGGAGCCGGAGAGTTCACTGATGCCCGCTTCTCGCTCTTCATGGTGGGAGATGAAATTGAGTGGTTATCAGGGACACCGTCTTCTGCCATGGGATTCTTAACGCGAGAGTTCTGCATCAAGGCCGTTGTCAGATCGCCTGGCTGAACACCATGTTCGGCCAATTGCTCAATCATGACTTGCTCTGTAGAATCTCAGTACTAATTTCTTAATTCATAGAGCCCTTGGAGTTACCTGACGAATCAATCTCCATGTGTGCATACAATCTTACCATCATTTTCTGGCTCCACATCGTCGTCGACTCAAACGCGATTCGCAGTTCTTTCTTCGTTGCTTTAGTTCCCTCCACGTCTTCCAGCTCTTTGACCATCTCCGCCATCGCCAGTCTCGTAACACCAACGTAGGCTATTCTTTGCCCTTCCGTCAGCAAATCTTTGGTAGCCTGCATCTGCGCTAAGGGATCCCGCTGATCGTCGTCCTCATCAATGAAATTGGTACCCTTCTTCTTGAACAGATACTCTGTATTATCGTCCATGCTTGTTGCAGACTGCGCATCCTCGTCAATCTGAATTCGGGTATATCCTCTTCCTGCGCCGCCAAGCCCCAAATATGCGTTTGCTTCATCATCAGATTCACGGATTTCCCTTGCTATGAGCTTTCCATTGTCATCGTAGAGATCATAAGGCGCAAATGCAGGCATATCTTGCCATTCTTCCTCCTTCGGGTGCTCCTGTTCAACTCGCTGAGGCGCAAGTGCCTGATGTGACCATTCCGACACTCCGCCTGCAACAATAACTGGTCCAGCTTGAGCTGCCTCCTTTGTACCATTGTGCGGAATTTCTCCAGTGGCGCAGTTTTCAGCTTCCAAACCCTTGGAATTCGCAGGTAACGATCGACCAGGCTGGTTGGGTTCTGGTGATCCGGACTGTGGGCCTAACCGTTCAGCCGGCCGTATACCGACTTCATGGTTATGGTCACGGTTGTCTTGTCCATTTGATAGGGTCTCCTTCGGATCACGTTCGCTTGACTGCTTCTCTGCTGCTTTTCCCGCGTTGTCCCCCGCCCCCATACCATTTTCGGCTATACGCCTATTTGGCCGCTTCACAGGTAAACCGAACTCATCAATTATAGGCTCCTGCTCGTTCATTTCGGCATGCGAAGCTGCATCTGGCCTGTGTTCATTCTCTTCCCCTGTTGTTGCAGCATCCAGGGGCGATTGAGCATGGGCCTTGCTGTTCGCTAGAGCCGGTTCATTAAAGGGCATTATTATACTGTAAGAGCACGCCCATCTGGCTCGACTGCTGCTGCAAAGCGCGAGGTATGGGGATCGTTGAAACTCGAGGAGACGAATGACAAGGCTTGTTCATGGCAAACTACAACATACCCCATATATGCTGTTGTCTAAGGCATATAATATTGGAGAACGAAGCTCCTCGATGGCGGTTTTGGTCGGCCACCGGAATCTCTCTAGCGTAGTTCGGTCAATTCGAAGCACGTCCTTTCCTCATTTCATTTTCCGAGGCAGATCACCAACTACGATGTATTTGCGTCCCCAAATTAAGGAGGACAACAAGTGAAGAAGCGAGCTTGAATTGGTTCGGTACAAGGAATGGGTGTCCGGTGCTGCTGAGGACTTCGTCGGTTATGCAGAGCACAGCAGACGTCCTAATCTGACTGAACCAGTACTACTGACAAGATTAAGGTGCTGATGAAGGGCATTGACATTTCATCCACAAGAGTTATTTACGGTTGTGAGCAAATGCACAACAAATTTTATTGATCCTGTTTGGTTGGAAGCGACATAAACAGCCTAAAATGTGTATTCGAGCTATGTAAACCTTTCGCCGCGCGCCTCTTCATTATCCGTAAGAAATCATTGCAGTCAATGAGCGTAGATAGTTGGAAAATGAGTGTCCGGGCACTGCAACCAAAATGGCCAACTCCCCATTCCAACCCTTAGATACACCCCTGGGATCTGATCAAGCCAGACGCCATCCCTCCAGTTCCTCTAGATCTTCGACCTGCGTAGTACAAGAATACAGCCAACCATGATGTAGTAGAAATGTGAATACGGACATGAAAGTGATCTGGTGAATTAGATCCATCCTGCACCAAAGGGGCTGAAGGGGTTCCCGTGGCCTGCTCCAAATAAGCCTTCGATCTCATCCAGATACTCCTCGGCGCCAAATTTCTGTAGGCCATGGCTCATCAAGAATAGCTCTTCGTCGTCCAATATCATGACATCCCTAGCACCAATTTCCTCAGCAAGCTCATTTACTTGCTCGAGTTCAGCACCGAACGGGTGGTTGACATCAGGTTTGCTAGAGAACATGTCGATACTGCCACGTACGTTTGACGGGCTATGGATGGCCGTAGGAGGTGGGATCGACTTGGAGATTGAACGCTGGCGGGCGATTTCTTGGTGCGATTTCTTGGTGTGGGACAATGCTCGCGACGGAACCGAGGGAACATCGACATCACTCGAGTCGTTTGAGCGACGGAATTTGCCAGCAGATGACTGAGACCGGCCAGGTGCTCGGAAATAATCCGTCAAATGGTTCGGTTCGACCGGGCTTGGTGCAGACTCGATGGAAGAAGTGTCGGGGGAAGTGCCGCGCGACGAAGAGAAGTTGATAGAGCTGTCGGAGTCATCGGCGGAACTGTTTGCTGAGGAAATGGCGCTGTGAAGATCGGGAGCGTTGTATGCTAAGATATTGGTGGTGGACAACAGCTCGAGAGGGTGCGAGATTGCGCTGCGCTTGATGGGTCCGGAGTGATTTCTCATGCTGGCTGCTCGAGCAGGAGTGAGAAGAGCGGCATCAGGACGCTTATTACGCTTTGTGAAAGCTCTTGCGAGATCCATTACGGATTAAGTTGCTCGTGTTGAGTGGATGTAATTGTAGATCCTAAGTTGACCTGGCTTCAAGATCCTTTACGAATAGATTTGCAGACAGATAAAATCCTCTGACGTGAAGCAGTGGGGTGCGTCAGCGGTTAAGTTGATCACAGTAGTGGGTGGTTGTGGTCGTCTGATGAAAGCTAGCGTGACTGAGGTGTTTTGAAAGAAAGTGTTCTGCGATGCGTAGCAGCGAACCAGATAAATGTCGAACTTGATCCTGTGGACACTGTCCAAACAAAGACTTGTAAAGAATGAGGCTGTGGGTACTGTAAAAAGAATGTTACAGTAGCACACAGATGGCGAAGGGCGATGAATGAATTTTGAGGAGCTCGACCGGCGGCGAAAGAGAGTGGTTTAAGGGTGGAAGGAACGACAACAGAAGAAACGAGAAACGAGTTTGACTCCTGTAGGGGGGAGGTGTTGCAAGGATGTGAGATTTTCCCGCTATAACCAGAACTACCTAAGGTAGGACTACGTACGATTAGTGGAGGGGTCGTCGTTCCCAGCCAATCACCTGCCGTGCCTCGGCTGCTTTTCCTCCCATCAGCCTATTTCGGGTTTGGCGTCAGGGCCAAACTTGTTTCACTAAGCCGACTACGTCGTCGTTCCATCCAGGCAGTTTTGATTGGTCCAAGTCACGTCTCGTTCGTGCACAGTCCAAGTTCCCAGATGGCTTTATCGATTGACGCCGGCGAAAGGCTAATACATAGGTAGGTACATTAGAAACAGCGTCCAGAAGGAGCATCTCATAGCCTCATAGGTATACTCATATCTATAAATCTAATAACAGGCGATATAGTCCGGGATTTTAGGCGTAGCTCATCAATGAAATTGTTCGTAAATGGAAACAGGTTGCAAAAGATGCTGTGGAGAATCCTAAAGGATTCTGAGGTGCATGTTGACATGTTATGGCAGTGTGCATGGCAATCACTGTTATGGCAAAGCTGGTTCTAGCCACAAGAAGCGTTTCAAAGGCGGTGTGCCCTTACTGCGGTGAATAAGAACTGCTTTCCGTTTTTTTCGCACAATTGAAGCTGTTTGGGATGCTGTGATTCATTCTTCACATCAAAGTTTCTAAACCTCCCTTCGGCTATCTGTGTTTCGAAAGGGCAGTCTGAGACAATCGAACGTATAATCCGAAGTATTTCCTTGCCGTCAAGCATGTGCTAGAAACCGGAGTTAGGTGTAAGAGATTGTGGGTCAAATTCTCGAGCCAGCTGCGTTTCGTAATCCGGCGAATGGATTGCCCTCTCTATCATACACTGTTGAGTAACTTCAGCGGGAAACCCGAGCCACATGCCGTCCCCATCTTTGGCCAAGCTTAGGGCCGTGGAAGGCGCTACTGTTGTGTGACGAACAATTGCCGGGGTAGGGTTGCTGAACGTCCTGGAGAACTGCCGTCCATGCTCGAGCGCTGGTCTTATATCTAGCAAATCACATGAGATAGATGTCTTGAACTCAACTATCATCTTAGCCAGTAAGTTCACTCATCCTCCATTGACTCCCATCCGTTCTCTGCCGTCGCTTCACTACCAGGTTCAATGCCTCCCTCTTCTTCCGAATCACTGCTATCTGCGTCCACACCCACAATCCTTTCTTCTTTCGACTCTCCCCGTATAGGGGCCATACGATTCGCAAAAGCTCCACGTATGGCTGGGTTCGTAGAGGTATCCCAGATCTGCATGGCGCCCTTGCTGCCTGCAACCGCTAATCGAAAAGCCACCTCTAGATCCGGTGCAAACTTGGTGGTGAAGACCTTGCCAACGCCGAGATTGCGTGAAACAACCATACTGGGTCCACTGGGCTGAACATTCCACAGCTTGACCTCCTTGTCCATGGATCCAGTGGCTAAGAAACCAGGGATTGTAGGATTGACATCAAAAGATGCGATAGACTCATCATGGGCTTGCAGAGTCCAAACAGGGCGTGAATATTCCGGGGTAGCGGGAACGCTCCTAACATCGTGGTAATGGATTACTCCATTCTCGGTGGTAACGTAGAAGAAGTTCGAATCATGCGGATCCCATGTCACAGTCTCAACGTCGCTCTCCACGGCCCACCTTGGTACTTTGGCATCTGGTGCACGCATGTCTGCAGCGACTATGGTCCGGTCGTAGCTTCCACTCAGTAATACGGTTGTCTCACTCGGATGCCATGCGATCGAGCATACCTTATCTGTGTGGTATGAGTAAGACTTCGCACATTTTGTGATATTCAAATCCCAAAGTTTTACTGTTTTGTCTGCCGATGCAGAGGCCAGTAGATTCCGGTGGTGTCTGTTTGCAGCCAAGGAGAGCACGGCATCAACATGGTAATCATCGTTGGTCTTTTTAGACCTTTTCCTCTTCTTCCTTTTCTTTTCCTGGCCAGGCTCCTCCTTACCTTCATCATTTCCTTGGCCTAGGATAGCATTTGGGTACATGCAGTCAATCGTGTCTAAGTCCCATACTTCGATATCTGGGTCCATTGTTCCGACCGCCACATAATTGCCCTTCACACTCGGATCTGTAATAGCTCTACCGACTGGAACGTCCAGCCACTCGACACAAAGCGGTATTGCTGGAAGCATGACATCGTGGTGAACATATAGATTATCTGCCTCGTCCTCATATACATAGACTTCCAAATGGGCAACTTCATCTTCAACCTTTGCAGCTACTACCATATTGTCTGTCGCCAGGACCTGTAGCTCTTCCCTCTCTTCATTCTCATCCTCGTTATCTTCAAACGTGATATATGGATCGTCGGAGTTCGATTGATGGTATGCTAACGATTGAGCATTACCAAACATTGCCATAGTCTCTCCATCCTCATTAACTACGTCGCTGTCATAATGTTCAAGGTCATATTCCTTGAGGTCATCGTCAATATCGCTAGGCGCAAAGTCAGAGCAAACCCAAAATTCCGTGTCGAAGAGCTTACCCGTGAGATCTTGGAAGTACGACACCATCGCCTTCTGCACCTGATGATTCCTCCATTGCCTCTTCGCTCTTGTGCCCTTTATTTACGTCATCCAAGTCGTCTTTCGCATCCTCAAGCTGGAGTTTCGCAAGCTTTGATATTCGTGCAAGCTCATGTTCGTCAACGTCGTACTTTGTGGGATACGCAGCAGCCGATCCTCGCGGTACCCATGCTGATGCTGTGATCATAGACATGACCGAATCGTTGCACCTCTTGGTCTGAGCTCAGGAGATTATGGAAGTCAATACGCACTGTGCGAAATCGAAATATGATGCTAGCGTGGATGATTCGGGCAAACTTTTTGGTATGTCCGAGGGGTCGGCAAATTGTTGACTGTTAATAGATACCGAGGCGAGGGTAAGTAAATATAATTACCAAGATTGGGATCCTGTATCTCAGCCTTCGGGGGTCTTTCTCACTGATGGCGCGCGAAGATAGTCCCAAGAGAAGGAAGCTTGACTCGGATCGCTTCTCGGTACCTTCGAGGCCTTCCACAACCAGCACCAGGGCATTTCGCGGCGCCCAAACCCCACAACACAGCAAAAGCAATACGACATATCAGACCCCAACTATAGCTCAAAATGGCTTCGGACGCCCTAATACCACGTCAACCCCACGGACATCACGCTATTCGGCTACACCACGTCAACAAGAGTTCGATGGCCCTGAGCCGATGATAGACGAAGAAGATTCGAATGCCTTGGACCGAGATTGGTACACGGGTGATGAGTTTGGACACAGCTTGGGTGATGAGTCTCACAACCCCTTTGGGTCTGCAGATAGTTCTTGGGCAGATCAGCAAAGGGAAGCCGCCCTAGTTGAGAAAAAAAATGGCAAGCGGGTCAGCGCAAGAGCTGTGCAGAAACAGCGGGATGTGGATGCCTGGGAGGTGAATCGTATGCTCACGTCGGGTGTTGCGCAAAGACGGGACTACGAGGATGACTTTGAGGACGATGAAGAGGCTACAAGGGTGCATTTGCTTGTACATGATATCAAGCCGCCGTTCTTGGACGGAAGGAAAATATTCACTAAGCAACTGGACCCAGTACCTGCTGTACGCGATCCACAGAGTGATATGGCAGTCTTTAGTCGTAAAGGAAGTAGGGTCGTAAAGGAGAAGAGGCAGCAAAAAGAGAGGCAGAAGCAAGCTCAAGAGGCTACGAACATGGCCGGGACAGCTCTAGGGAATTTGATGGGTGTCAAAGAGGATGAAGGAGATAGCGCCGCGCCTGCCCCGGGTGAAGATAGTGTCAAGTCGGGTACTAAGTTTGCAGAGCATCTCAAGAAGAACGATGGGCAAAGTGCTTTCAGTAAGAGTAAAACTCTTCGAGAGCAAAGAGAGTATCTTCCCGCATTTGCCGTGCGTGAAGAGCTTCTTCGAGTCATACGAGATAACCAAGTCACTATTGTAGTAGGGCAGACCGGCTCTGGAAAGACTACGCAGCTAACTCAGTTTTTGTACGAGGATGGCTACGCAAAGGTTGGGACGATAGGCTGTACGCAACCTCGTCGGGTTGCAGCAATGAGCGTTGCCAAACGAGTCAGTGAGGAAATGGAAGTCAAGCTGGGTGGCTTAGTTGGGTACGCCATTCGATTCGAAGACTGCACCAGCAAAGAAACAGCTATAAAGTATATGACCGATGGCGTGCTCTTACGAGAATCACTTAATGAGCCCGATTTAGATAGGTATTCTTGCATCATCATGGATGAGGCTCATGAACGCGCTCTCAACACTGATGTTCTGATGGGCCTGATCAAAAAGGTTCTTACTCGACGTCGAGATTTGAAGCTTATAGTCACGTCAGCAACGATGAACTCAGATCGATTCTCAAGATTCTACGGAGGAGCCCCAGAATTCTTTATACCCGGAAGAACATTTCCAGTAGATATACAGTACTCTCGATCTCCTTGCGAGGATTATGTCGACAGTGCAGTCAAGCAGGTTCTTGCCATACACGTCTCTCAGCCGACTGGAGATATTCTTGTTTTTATGACGGGTCAAGAGGATATTGAAGTTACATGCGAGCTCATAGCAGAACGACTTAAGATGCTGAACGATCCGCCAAAGATAAGTATTTTACCAATTTATAGTCAAATGCCCGCGGATCTCCAAGCAAAAATCTTCGAGAAGGCAGCTCCAGGTGTCCGGAAGGTTATTGTGGCCACCAACATCGCCGAGACAAGTCTGACGGTGGACGGCATTATGTACGTGGTTGATGCAGGCTACTCCAAGCTTAAAGTCTACAACCCGCGTATGGGTATGGATGCTTTGCAAATCACCCCGATCTCTCAGGCCAACGCCTCTCAACGTGCGGGACGCGCAGGGAGAACCGGCCCCGGGAAGTCATACCATCTCTATACAGAGGCTGCATTTAAGAATGATTTCTATATTCAGACGATACCTGAGATCCAAAGGACTAATCTAGCAAATACCGTTCTTCTCTTGAAATCGTTAGGCGTAAGGGACCTGCTCGACTTCGACTTCATGGATCCTCCCCCCCAAGATACAATCACCACCTCCCTCTTTGACCTTTGGGCTCTTGGTGCGCTAGACAACATCGGCGACCTCACCCCAATGGGCAAGAAGATGACCGCTTTCCCGATGGACCCTTCCCTGGCTAAATTGATCATAACCTCTGAAGACTATGGCTGCAGCGAAGAAATGCTTACCATTGTCTCCATGCTCTCTGTTCCAAGCGTCTTTTACCGCCCCAAAGAACGCCAAGAAGAATCCGATGCCGCACGTGAAAAATTCTTCGTCCCCGAATCCGATCATCTCACTCTTCTCCACGTGTACACCCAATGGAAATCCAACGGCCACTCTGATGGCTGGTGCATCCGGCATTTCTTGCACCCAAAAGCCTTAAGACGAGCGAAGGAAATTCGAGAGCAGCTGTACGACATCATGAAAGTGCAGAAGATGATTCTGACAAGCTGTGGCACAGACTGGGATGTGATTCGCAAATGCATCTGTTCAGGCTATTACCACCAGGCTGCTAAAGTAAAGGGCATAGGCGAGTACATCAACCTCCGCACCAGCGTGACGGTGCAACTACATCCGACAAGTGCTCTGTATGGCCTCGGGTACCTACCAGACTACGTCGTCTACCACGAACTCATCCTCACGTCGAAAGAATACATGTCCACTGTTACCGCTGTCGACCCACACGTAAGTCATCACCTTGCCTCCTCCCACCATGAGAATGACTCATTCAGATTGCGTACAGTGGCTCGCCACCCTCGGCGGCGTCTTCTACTCCATCAAAGAAAAAGGCTACTCGGCACGCGAAAAACGCGTCACCGAACACGAATTCAACCGCAAAATGGAAATCGAGGCGCAGATGGCTGAGGACAAGGAGAGAGAAGCGCAGAGGATTGCAAAGGCGGAGGATGTGAAGAAGGGGGAAGTGAGGAGACCGACGACAAGCGCCATCAAGCGAATCGCTACGCAGGGGGCTGTCAAGAGACCGTTGACGCCGAGGGTGGGGAGGGGATTTTAAGGGAGAGATGATAGAAGGGGTGGTATTCGATCAGTCCGTAGCCCACCGATGGGACCATCTTGGTGGTTGCCCCGTAGCCGACGATAATTGCTCAGCACCGGCCGAGTACTGTAGTACAATTTTCACGAACGATCTTACGGAAAGGCACCCTTGATGAAGAGTTCAACTGAACCACTCCAATTGGAAGCACTCTCAAAAACGGCAGGACTTACAGTAGCGGGACTCTTTAAAGGGCCAGGACTCCGGGTCAAAAAAAAAAACCTCCAGCTGGGAAAGCACCGTATCATAATAAATAGCATGAGCAGCTCGTCCAACAGCAAAGGGATTCCCCAAGTAAAAAAGGAACGTCCACGTGCTGTAGAAGACCTTGCCAAATAGAAATGTCAAACTAAATATATTCTCACCCCCCAGGTAAAAATAAAAGCCTAAGCTATCTACATATCTACAGCAGGACAAGTCAGCCCCAGCACTGAACTAAAGATTTTTTCTCGCCACTTAGGTAGTCGTTTACTCCTAGCCAGCTAGAATCGGAAAACTCTCAAAACAACGATGAGTTTTGCTTCATGGAAAGCGGGGTTTTCGCAAAAGTTATAGCTTGGTTGTAGTCGTTCATGTTCAAGATTTTCGTTTTGGGGCTAAAAGTAAGCGGGATATTCAGGGCCGTTGCAATCTGACGGTTTTGATATATAACATTATTTGATAGTTGATGATATGGAAGACTGATTTTATATCCCACATCCCTTCATCCCAGATCCCCCTACAGCAAACACCCAAAAACAACAACCCTACATCCCCAACCCAGCAAAAAGTCAAAACTCCCCATCAGCGCCACGTCCGCCGCCTCCTCACTGCCAAAATCCAACTGGATCATAACCCCACGGCAAAGACGCAGAACAGTCCGACCAGAAACCCTGCAGCCGGCTCCGCGTACGCCGAGGTCGCGGCGTTGGTGAAGGATACTGGGGTTGAAGTGGCAGGGACGGAGGGGCCGGTGAATTGGGTGGCGGGTTGGGTGGCGGTTTTGGAGGTTGCGGGGGTCGTGGGCGTGGAGGATTGGGGTGTTGCTGCGATTGGGTTGGCGGTGGGGGCGGTGGGGGTGGTGGGTGTAGAGGGTGTGGTGGGAGTAGAGGGTGTGGTGGGCGTAGTAATTGACGCAGCAGATGTGGTGGGAGTGGTGACAGTTGCGGCAGACGTGGTAGGCGTTGCAGAGGCAGCAGATTCGCTGGGAGTAGTGCTCGAATTACTCAGTATCGGAGCATCCGTCACCGTGTTCAAATAGGTCGTCGATGTCGGGGTTGAAAAAGCGCTCGACGTCTGCGCATCGAACGTCGAGGTAGGGAAAGTCGAGTAAGAGTTAGAATCGGAAACATATGTCTGGACCGGTCCGGAGCAGAGCTTGCCGATGGGGCAACAGCCCACGCCGTTGCAGTATTCGTTCGACAGGCAGCAGGCATAGTCGTTGGTGCAGGATATGAGACCTTGGGCGGAGCAGGTTTCGTAGGTGCTTTGGCGGGTGAGGAGGCGGTGAGGTTGAAATGGGGACGAGGCTGGATGAGCTTGGATGGCTGTGGCTAGGAGGGTGGGGAGGAGGAGGGTGAGGAGCATGGTGAAGAGTGGTTGGGGAGATGTGGGAAGTTTGGAAGTGAGCGTTTGATAGGTGACTAGAAGAGGGTTTGGAGAGATGGACGATGATTCAGGAGATCAGAAAGCTTTCGATAGCTGAAATGATAACTCGCGAATATGGACAGAATAAAAAAAAAGCAATGCTCGAGGGCCGCTCTCAAATAAATAGAGGAAATTTTCTTCTCAGCCTCCAAGGTACTATTGCAGCCTGGTAGCTCAGCTGCAGAGTCGTCAACATAGCCAGAGTCTTTGATATAAATTGAAGGACACCAATCTCGGTAGCGGTGGACACAAGCGACGCCATCTTCGTGTAGAAGAAACCCTGCGGTCACGGAGCCACTTTCCTACCAATGACCCCTCTCGCCCAAGCCCTCAGGTCTTGGGCCAAGAGGGGGGCCAGAACTTTTCAATGTGCATATTTTGTTTCAGCCGTACGCCTTGTCGTTAATAGATGCCAGTATCATTCATGCAGGTGGACCATGATGTTTGTCGTCCAAGCACGCCAAGCTCCCAATGCTGTCGAAGCTTTACGGTGGCGGCTGAGCTGCACTAATCAATACAGTAACAATGTGATTATGTGACCCCGTCGACGAGCCTTGTAAGGTTCTCCCGACAACCCGTCTTCCCCTGGCTTGGGGGCGGGGCGGGGCGGGGTTCTGTAGTTGTCACTGAACCAGTGACCACTTTCGCGGTCCTTAATCGAGACACAGCGTTCCGATTGAGAGCGTACATACTCTAGCTCGTGTAAAGTTGATGGGCAGACCATGCAATAAAGTATTCCGTATGCCAGCTGTCGCTCCATTACCGCTAGTTCTAGGATAAAGGAGTAGGAAAGCTGACAAGGGCAATCAATACATGGCACGGGCGTGTGATCACTTCGCCATGATGCACAAAAAGGCATCTTGCTACTTCGGGGCGTCTCTAGCGTTTAGCCCAGGGACTTTAAATCTTTAATGGACCAAGCCCTCGTATTCAACCCACCGAACTTATGCAGTCATCACCCACCAGACTTGGCCAAAGTATCTCAGATCTCAATTTTGACGTCGACTGCACGACTGAACAAGGGAGGGTAGCAACTAGTGAGTACTACTACTACAATAACATGCAATCTTCAATCTGTGCACGACATGGTTTCCAGCCAGAGAGATCTGGATTTCACACCAGAAACCCTGGCACGTGACCTTTCAGGAGCAAGGTTCTTGAAAATCGTATAGACAACTGTCAAGGTGTTCAATGTGAATTGAATAAATCAGACGGGTCTTGATGTCGTTTGGTGTCATTGACAGCTTCTATTGACATGTTGAACTGGACTCTTTATTCTACTCATTCAACATGAAGCATTGGCCCACGTGACTCATCTCCATGTTCGCTTAGCTTATCGCACTTCTCGCTTCATGTTATTTTGCTCTCCCTCGCCATATATTTATTTTTACACACGGGGTTTCGTTGCTGCTGTGTACGGACACCCCTATTAGATCTGTACCTCTACGCCTTGACATGCTCAACCTCGATGGTCTCCATCATGTCTCCTCTTCCGCGGTCGGCCGGTTCCGTACCGGCGGCAACCACGAAACCTCTCCCACGCCGCCCCACCTTATCTCGCAAACGCGATGACAGCGACCCTGCGTACCCTACAAGCGCAGCAAAACGAACAAAGGTCACCTTTGATTCCGATGTTGAGGTCAGGGTTATGAGCGACTGGGAGAAAGCACCAGAATTTATCCAAGGAGAAGTGCGGAGAGCTTTGGAGAAGCACGCGATCCGTGATGACTCCGGCTATGATCAAGTAAAGGGTATCTACATCGCAAAAGAGAACGAAGAAGATGAGCCCAGCTCCACTACGTTGAAGAACTACACCAAAGCCCTCATCGGGACCGCTTCGTCTCTCAACAAGTCATGCTCAGACCTGGTGTATGCCGTAGTGGGGAGTCAATGGCTGGGAAGAGATGGAGACTATGTCGAATTGCATGTGCGATTGCTAGCCCATCTAGCAACCGCTCATGGAGAGTTTCTGGCAGATATACTTCGAATGCTGGTAGAGAATCTTACAGCTGGTAAGAGAATGCAATGTTCCAGAATCATCTGAGTAAATCTGAACTTAAATGTAGCACCGCCATCAGGTGGCGAATTGCCCAACTCACCGACAGTCTCGCGTTCGCAGATTCACCTTCGAGCTCACCGAGCTCTTCAGTACTTGCTGCAACTCATACCTTCAGCTAGCCGCATACTTTCATCCATCCTCACTACGTTGTTTCCTCATGAAACGGGCTCCATACGAGCTCATTACCTGTTCGTCGAAAACCTGCTCAAGCTTACAAGCTACGCGCCGGAACTACAATCTGAGGTCCTAGCATTGATCACGGATCGACTGGTCAAGATCGATGTGCAGGTACAGGTGGATTTGGAGGATTTGGCAGAAGATTTTGATGATGGGCTGGTACAAGGCATATCGCAGTTCCAAAGTGATGGGGACGACGATATGGATGATTCAGACAGTAGCGACGACGAATCAGAGACTGGTGATGGCACAGGAGACGACACAGGAGATGTGGAGGCGCAACGAACCAAAGACATAACACGGAATGTCGAGAAGATGGATGTCATCCTAGACTTGCTGTTCAGCCATTATGATCACATGTTTTCGAATTCCGCCATTGAAGACCGAATCCGCGCTTTTGCCATCTTACAGTCACACTTCGACACGATCATCTTACCTACCCACCGATCACGTCATACTCAGTTCCTACTCTTCCACTTCTCACAATCATCGCCCACCTTCATCGACACCTTTGTGAGCCACTGCGCTGGTGTTACTCTTGACAGGAATCAACCAGCCATGGTACGCCAGGGCGCTGCGGCATATCTCGCCAGCTTTGTTGCTAGAGGCAAACACGTGCCATCAAGCGATGTACGTACCGTCTTCGGCTATATTAGTCGCGAACTCGATAGACTGCAGGTCGAGTACGAGCCGACGTGCAAGGGGCCAAACCTAAGGCGGTACTCTACCTATTACATCCTCGTTCAGGCGCTACTTTACATATTCTGCTTCCGATGGCAGGATCTCGAGATCAGCCCCGAAGAAGACTTCGAGGACGACGACGATCTTCCAGCTCCTTATGGAATAGAACACCAATGGATACCAGGGGTCAAGGAAACTTTCGACCGGCACATCCGCTCGAAACTCAATCCTCTCAAAGTCTGCTCACCAGTCATCGTCACGGAATTTGCACGTGTAGCATATCGCCTCGGAGTGGTCTACGTCTATTCCATTCTCGAAACCAACAAGCGAATCCGGCTCTCCCAGTTTGCATCCACGCCAAGCATGGAATATGGCCAGCCGAATCGGGAGACAGCGCTCAGCGCGAGAAAGGACGAGAGCCACCAACACCTGGATGAGTACTTCCCTTTTGATCCGTATCATCTACCTAGAAGCAAGAGGTGGGTTGAAGGTGACTACCGGGAATGGACCGATATTCCTGGGCTTGATGACGACAAGGCGCCTGAGAGTGACAGTGACGATGAAGATAGCGGAGACAGCGAGGTTGAAGAGGGGACCGAGACGGACAACACGGCTAGCTCGCTATGATGAAGGGCTGGATAACAAGGTTGTATTCAGGGCTGAAGACGAGATGGAGAGTACGTGCACCACAACACGATGATACCAAGACTTCAAAAGCATAGCCGGAGGCTTCACAAGACCGGATTAGCGCGGCGTTTAGGGGTTTGTGGTCACCGCGGAAAAGCACAGGAACTAGCATTGGGAAAGCCTTTCTGCATAGGAATACCTCCATAGAGAAGCCTGATTACTATGGGCGCATTTTCAGGAGCGGGAAATCATTATGTTTGCATTGAGAGCTGTGGCTCCGCCTGATGTACAGCTAGATATCATAGCGTAGATAGACCTTTTCAAAAGCAACCCGTTCCTCCGCACAGTTCGTTTTTCAATTTCATGTTTTGTTTGCAAATGCCATTCCAACCAACCTTCCCGACCGACCCTGGGTGGTGGAGGGGTTTCGCACGACTGGCTTAACACTTACTGTCAAAATCAACTGGGTATTTTATATAGTCAAGGTAGATCAGACCTTGCTTTACTAAGGTACCTAGGCAGCAAAGGTTGACGAGGATCGGGTGTCGAAAGTACATATAGTAAACTATCGATTTTTTTCTGGGGTGGTAATAATGGAGTAATAATGGATGGAAGGTTCGAATTTGACGTTTTGTTCTGCATTGATTTCTTAGGGCTTGTGTGCATGGTCTCGACTTTCAATTTTCCTTAGATGGACATCTTTTCTTCTTGTTTTTCTTGTGATTTTCTGGACTTTTGGCTTTGGCAACACTTTTGGACCATCTCTCCGTGGTATATTCCAAAGTGAGTGAGTGGGGGAAATATATGCAAGCAAGAAAGGACGGCGACCTCGCCGTGTTGATTGCCAATGTAAAAGAACGACAAACCAATGCCGTAACCAACCGAAAAAAAAAAACGAAAATCCCCTCGTGCTCTTGCTATTTTTGCACGATAACCTCGACGTCCGTCAATTTCTCCATGGCCTTGGTAAGCTTTTTGTGCAACATCCAGTTGGACTCATACAAGTCCTTGGTAGCCTTGTTGGATGTAGTGGCGTTTGAGATTTCGGCTTTCAATCCATGCAGTAAATCGTAGGTCATGCGCTGAAATTGCTCGGCACTCTGAAAGAGCTCGTTGTAATCGCTGAGGGAAACGTAGCGAACCTCGTCTGGGTTCTCCTCACTCGAGCTTATCACAAGGTATTTCTCGGTCCTGACTTTCTTTGCGGGACTGGTTAGCGTGTCATATTTGCGCTTCGGCGCACTATCATCTGTAGCCGTCATGATTTCCGTAGGAGCGTCGATGGGGGCAGGGCTGCTAGCTGGCGAGCGAGTGGGAACATCGGTCGTATAAACCCCGGTCCATATCATTGGGGTTGAGGAATTGTCCAGGTGAGCCAGTTGGGCCCCAAGCAGATTCATTGCCGCGGGAACTTTGTTGGCGTACGATTGTATCGCTGGACGTCCGATAGATATCACGGGTTTTTTCTCGATGGTTCGGTTGAGAATCTGAGACCATCCCAAGCGTCTCCCGTCGTCCCCGTGAAGCTCAATGTTGCCGTACACTACGATGTAGTGCCAAGTCTTTGTCGTGCCAGTGGTGACGAGAGTAACGGCGGGGCGGCCAACGGGAACCCTATTGGCTCGCAGGCCACGTTTCGCAAAATCCGCATTCCAACCTTTGAAATCCGTGATCCCCATATCGAGGATCTTCCATACCCAATAGTCAGAAAGGATCGTGCCGGCTGGTGGAAGATATCTTGGCTCGACTTGGCCAAAATCACTATCCATGTAATAGCAGTACATTGGATATGCCGAAAAAAGTTCCATATTGCAACATCTTCTTGTGTTTCGGATGTTGGTATCTGCATCTGAAGCTTGGGGTGGCGGATGTCTTGAAAACATGTAGAAGCATGAAGAGATTTTTTTTTTCGATTTTCCACTTATAGAGTATGAAAGACTTATAGAGAGGTTGAATGTTATGATGAAGATAGCAGAAAGGTGCTGATGAGTACGACTGTGTTTTTATCTTATTCGTCATTGATGACAGTCTTGAACCATTCGTTGAACATCAAACATATAGAGATCTTGTATCTGTAGAACACCCAGTCCTAGGTGGCAGTAGTTTTAGAGGCAGAGCTCAATACCGCCCAAAGGAGGAACGATGGCATAGCCTCAGGACGCTCCTGATGGCGAATCAGGTATGAGGATGCAAGTCGATGTCAGGTTTAGGAAGTTGGAAGTTGGCCATGGCGACATTGGATAACTTCTCCACACGCATGGCGCTGGTGAAGGACTACACCAGATTCTCCTTCCTTCTTCACTTTCAATCATATCGGTCGGTGGGAGTTTATACGCTCTATAATACTTCGGTCTTCTCGACCGGCTCTTTCTTGAAGAATTTGTCAGTCTTCGTTTAGATACCGGGAAATTATATATATAAACAAATGGTTTGTCTTTGATATCCCTGGCTTTCTTTAAGCTAGACGGCGGTAGATCTTCAGGGCGGTTCGTGTCTGTCCTATGATGAAGCGTAGTCTAATATTGAGCGTTGGCCGAGGCTAACAGTTCAGCTCGGAAGACGACAGTCCACGTTCCCAGTGCGGCAGTGTGCCTGGTCGAGCTGGGCCTAGGCCGACTGGGATGATTGTCTTGAAATGTTGCCGAAGTCAATGAGCTAAGCTTCAGGCGGCACAGTAGCATTTGCACAGGCAGCAGAGATTTCTGGGCTTTTGAGCTCGGGCTTTCCTTTCCTTTTTCTAAGACGTCCAAGTATTAACTGGCGATTTCAGTACAAGAACCAGGTTCTGGGAATTGGTAGTCTGTATCAGCATCCAAAATTGAAGCCGTTTCGTCAAGATCGGTAATGCTATCATGGCTGCCGATGTCGTGTACCATTTCTAGCTCCTGTGTTCTAGTCTATTTGTAGGTCTTTTTGAGCTATGTGGCAGGGGCAAAGACGCGGCGGTTAGGTCGCTGAAAATTTGTGTTGCAGAGAGTTCTTGACCCCACTGCATGCCGCTGTGAAGCTGGCAAGGTGCTTGCGCAAGATGTTTAGACGGACGGTCACGACGCTTTATCTGCGTCATTCGGAAGATTGTTGCGAATCTGCTTTAAAAAGGTAATCGTATCGGTCAATATGTCGAGCGTGGAGCATGGTTTTATCGAGCCACATAAGAGAAACCGGATACTCAGTACCGTGTCACCCCAGACCCAAATAATTTATCTTTAAAACCTAGCAAAGATGCTCAATCCAAGCCTAGTACAAGTATTTCTGCCCATTTCCCTAGATGAGTCTTGCCTTGGCTACGAGAGTATATTCGACATTTTTGTAGTTTGATGCTCGACTTTTGAATGGGTCCTACTAGAAGTAGAACGAAGTTTCCGATATCAAACCCGCGCCCATCGAAGTTGTCAAGGTGCGAAGTTGGGAGTCTTTACCTAATCCAGAGGTGTAGTGAAGGAGTTGCGGGCCTTCCGTATTCATCAATTTCTTACTTGCTCTTCACTTGCTCTTCCCAGCAGTTAAGAACCACCGCACGATCATATGTGTTGTGGCCATCTAAGTTCCCACTGTTTCCCACGTAATCGAGAGGGTCAATACCGAGATTCGTTATAGATAGTTGTTATAGATTTCGTTGAGAGGTTTGGTTTTCCAGATCTAGGCTGGTATCTATGTTGGGGCCGGAATTGTTCATTTCGATAGAGTTATTCATGATAAGGCGAAAGCAGCCAAGGAACGGAGACTTTCCATTACGAACATCGATGGGTCTAGGTGCTACACTAATGAAACGGGTCGAAGATTGGAGGCCCTAATAAGTGGTCTAGGCGAAGACCGTCATGACAGTCAAACGGTCTCGAAATCCCTGAAGTTCACAGAGCAGCGCTGTTGTAGCCCAGCGGTTTTGTTAGTTGTAGATGCTGGTCGTATATATTGTGATCATGCGATGGCAATTCCGAGGATCTTGATTGAGTTTCTCATATTGACTTAGGGTTTTAGTGCACAATCTGGACACATTCTTCAAATTCCTTTGTCTGAAGGTGTGACGAAGGTGTATCAATTTCCAATGGATTACCTATCAGCATATATTAGCAGTGAGGAAGTTCTATGTATCTCGTAGTATGTTAAATCTTATATTAAAATGGTGTCTGACTGATTTGAAGGGTTTCGCCTCATACCGTGAATATCTCAGGATCTGTGGAATTGTTTCTGATGGCATTTGTGATGTCAGAATCCCGGGAAGATGGTCATGGAAACGGAGATGCTGAGGTACAGAGCTTTACAGATGTACAGATATACAGATATATCCGTACTGTATACTCTTCATCTTGTATTACTTCTATGGATGATTGACGAAAGCCAGAGGATCTCCAAGCGTGCTATGAGTGATATTCCGCCTCAAGGTCTTGCCGGTGCGTCGTACGAAGCTCTGTCGCCATTCTTTTATCGTGAAGCGGTATCATATCCCGCTCGTTCTGTGATTCACCAACGTAAAGCGAGCCTGAGAATGCACCGGAGGCAGACATCTTGTGAAACGTTTGCCGAAGAGAAGGTCTTTGACTGCTACCGCTACCCAGGAATTTGCTGAAAAGCGGTTTAAGCATTGGCATTGAAGTGATTATCATACCCAGATCATACTCCACACTGAAGGTATTTAGCACTCTATTTGAGAATTTGCTCCTTCAAGTTGACTTACACCCCGGCTTTAGTCGATCTGGGTGCGGCCCCTTGATTCCTTATATTAGATCTTGTCAACCAATAATTGAGAATTGATAGTGACACACATGTGGGGTCATTCGCCCAAATGCCTTGAATGGTCAAAGCTTTGGCCAGCGCACATCCAGCTGTGCTATACAGCTATTAGCTCTCCTGCCTAGCGAGTCTCGAATTGCACCTTCTTACAGTACACCAAGGCCCATAAGGAAACAGAGAGCGAACTTAGTACGTATATTCATCTGTAGACGCTGAATCACAAAGATTGGGATTCCAGCACAAAGTAAGTCTGTGAGGGCATCAAGGCCTGGGCCACATGTTAGCTTAGAGTCGGAAGTGCTCATCAACCCTCTTACCGAATCTAATGTACCCTGCAAGGTATGTGACATGTAAAGAGAAGCATTGACCATGTATTTGTGGCATCCAAATAGCCTTCAATGGTCTGCACTGAGTCAAGAAAAGGATCAACTGCGTCAAATGAATGGCAACAATGAAAGCGATGAGGATCCAGATGCATAGCGCAAGCTTTTTCGTCGCCCTCTCTAGGACTCTCAATACACATAGGCACACAGAGACCTTGACTAAGCCAACACCTACTACGTCCACAGTCTGCGTCAACTGGCTCCATTTGAGGACCTGAAGTTTTTGTACGTCGGATAAGCATGCCCAATGGCTTCCCAAGCCCGACAATATCCATTTCGTAAGGAAACCTCCATCAACGGAGGCAACGACCTGGCTACCCATTAGAGGGCCTGTGTTTTGAGGGGTACAGTGACTTGCCCAGCTTGCGAATATAGCGTAATCATCGGCACCAAGTCCACTGCGAGTACCAAGTCTAAGGTAGAGCCTTAGACCAACAATCAGAGTGGCGAGAGAGTATAAAACCCACTTCAGCGTAAGAAGTGTGGTCACCTGACTCTCTTCACATAACTGTATCAATGCCAGCGAGTCTGCCATCGAAACATCAGCAGTGAAAGACTCACCCGGCTGCTATTGATGACCGCGAGATCACAGAAATAATTCGCACTCGCCCCACGGCATGAGCTTCTCTTTGAACTCATCCAACCGCGTAAAGTTCATGGAGGGCAGGGTCGTTAGATAACGATAGAGAATACTGAGGCACAGGCTGCATGCCCCATGCGCGTGTGAGGGGAGTTGCACGCTGGTGTGGTGGTACAAAACTCAATCATGAGCATCCTCGGTTCTTTTCGCTTGGATGACCTACGTTATGCTTGTACGTCGCTCATAATCAATATGCCAACTCGGTGGAACGAGATTACTCCTGTGTTTCTTCGCCACGACAACACAGTTATCGCGGTTGCAGCTCGAACTTCCTCATCAAGAAGCTTGCGAAGGGTTTGAATAGTTATTAGAGCTGCGACACAGTGACCTTGGGACTTGAAACCGGCAACGGTGCTCCACGACGATACTAATAGCACGGCTCGCTTGAGAATACGGCATTCGTTCCGTGTGGATCCGAACTCACCACATGGAATTTCATATTTTGGCCTTCGCAGACCCGGCAACATGGTTGGTCAGTTGATCAAACTTGTGTAAGTGGAGCCCTGGTTCTGCAATGGGAATGCAAAACTCAAATTGGGAACCAAAGTCTAATTGTTCATGCTGATCGACGTATCAAGTCATGCTGGGTATGATGGGTACTCGGGCATAGCAGAAGAGGTTACCGTAAGAGCTTTCCCCCGATGTAGGGCATTGGGCTTCTCCGGTCTTACTGGCGAAGCCAAATTGACATTGACAGGTTGACCACAACGCTGGTGTCTGTTTTAGGCTTCCTGGCCCCTGGCGGTGCCTCCCTTCCTTGAATACACGCGTGCGGCCCGTTACTGATCGTTCTGCGGGTCATGACCTGCTCCAGGGATCCAATCGATCTTCAGCACTCTAGCAAAGAACGGGATACCTCTTGATCTTCAGCATTCTTGCGACAACGGATAGCTCTTGATCTTTGACGCTAGTTTAATTCTATCTTCCAGCCTTTATTTATGCCTTCGATGAGCCTTGCGTTGCATTACAACTAGAGAGCGAAAACTTGTTTATTATACGAACACCAAGCGCACTCCATATGGCTGGTTTGGGGGCCTTCATTGTTTTCTTTTACACATATTGCCATCGTGGCCCTCACTCTGCTTGGCTTCCAAAAGTAGCCATCGAACACGGGTAAGAGCCATAACTGTTGAAATTTCGGCTACAGTAACCCGATGGGACAACCTATGGAGTGTTTTCGAAGATGTACACCAAGCGAATGCAAGTGCTTAAGGTCGTTCTCAAGGTTGTCGACAGGGTGAAGCAGGTCGGATCGGTTTAGGAAATAAAAGTCAAGGGCGACAGTAGAAATTCGTTATTCTAGCGAAACTCAAACCTACCGGTACACCCTTTCAGCTCATTTGAGAGAACCCGATTGGCATCTTACCGCTGCTTCGTTATCGGCAACCAAGTTCGCCGACCACGTTACACAAGAGGTGGACGGTGGGTGAGTGTTCAGCCATAGCGAGGACAGCTCTGAGTTGCATAATCGGGGACGGCCTGATAACGATAGGATAGGTGTATAATTGTTCCCAGAGCGAACACCGTTTAGCCCACGCCATTGCATGTATGTACTCCGTACTCTGTTCTGAAACTCGTTGCAAGTCGTGTCATCGAGAGGCTGAGCACGCCGGGACTCATTTTCCCTCCGCAAAGGCATTCGGATTTAGATTATACTGTATTCTATCATAGCTTTTGTGTGGATGGTGTTGGCTGAACTCCCCACCCGGACATGTGATATTCTCGCTAATCGGTGAATCGTGGCTGACATCGCCAAACAGGAAATAGGAAATACCACGAAGTACTCCGTACTGTCACTCACTCACTCTTGGTCTGAGAAGCGCACGACGACCCAGAGCATTGCCTCGGTAGAAGAGTAACCTTATAGGACGAGTAAAATCGAAGTCCCAGAAACGCCACAATCTTAGGCATTTAGCGTATGCAGAAAGGTATCGAATCCTTGGCATCGCAATTGTCGCGCCCCCCCCCAAATTTACTATTGAATTCAGACATTCTTGACATTCTCAAACCTTCAACGCTCTATTGGAAAATCAATAGAAAAATCAAACCGGTAAAATTGAAGCTGTTCAAAACTTTCACAGTGCTGACATCCTTTGAGCCCCCCCGACCCCCGAAGCCATCATGCCGTCGTCACGTCGAAGTCAGAAACTACCTCTAGAGGATTCACTCATCCCCTCAAGCACCTCAAGCCTCAATGACGTCAGGCAAAGGATCTTCTACATATAGGACAAGCTTCGGTTTAAATAGAATCGAAATCTATGTTACTCGTTTCCAATTCCCTTTCCAACGCTTTGATATCCGCCTCAAATATATAACCACCGACGCTATGCTTGAAATGCTGCTTTGGAAACCTGTCACAGCGACTTCTTGCTACTGCATAGTGCAGAAATTCATCAAAAGTGCCTTCGAAATGAGGTCATATCTTCTCGAAATGTCTTCTGATCCAGGTCTTCAGCACACTGAAACTGAGCTCAATGGGATTGAAGTTCGGAGAGTATGGTGGCAGATATCGTATCTCACATTCGTGTGAGGTAATGAGTTCCTCGATACGAGCGTTACAGTGTATGCTGACGTTATCCATGATGATTACACTCTTCGGGGCCGGAAAGGGACTGCATAGAGGTAGCAGTTCATCTGCTAGCCATCGAAAGAAAGCCTCGCCGTTGAACCAGCCTTCACGAATACCGGTACAGGGTAGATAGCCATCTATCGTGTAAGCCGGAAGAACACTTCAGCAATGCTCTCTCTTTCTAGAGGCTTGATAGCGAGCTGGTTCACCAACTGGTGCGTAGGCTTGATGACGTCACCCCGTAGTCTCGTTGAAGAGAGTCTCGTCAACGAAGACAAGCTGCTCAGCCGTCAGCTGCAACAGGTCGGCAACCCAGTTTAATCGCAGCTCATCGTTCTGTCTGATGCTCACACGCTGTCCCTTTTTATTGCTTCAGCGCCTTCTCTTCAGAATCCTCGATATCGTGGACTGATGCACGTTTAAACCCCACTCTTCCCATAGGAACCACATCATCTCTTTCTGCATGGCCCATGGCTGTTGCTCCAGGTATGTAATTAGGGAGTCTTCAGCTGCTGGAAAGATCTTTCGGGGGGCCCCCTTGGGTCGAAACTGAGGCCTGCACGGCGAATGATATATAAACAGGTTCTCTTGTATATTATAAACGGTATCAAAATGACAGTGAACCTCTTCGGCGATAGCTAGGGGGCGCCAGTGTAGTAGTAGAAGGCGTACTATTTTGGAGCGAATGGATGGATCCAGTGAGCGAGGCATAGCTATTTGACAGGTCAGTAAGTGCTTTTGAAAACAGCTTCAAATTTACCTGTTTGATTGATTTTTCTATTGATTTTTCCAATAGAGCGGAAGGTTTGAGAATGTCAAGAATGTCTGAATTCAATAGTAAATTTGGTGGGGGCGCGACAATTGCGATGCCAAGGATTCGATACCTTTCTGCATACGCTAAATTCCCCACCATCGTTGAACCTCGATCACCAATTTGTTTCTACATTAATGCCGCCGCCTTCCTCATCGACGATGCCATGTAAAATCAATGCCTGGGCTGGTCATATATATGCCCATAACAGTCACATAGAACGCTCACTCAATAGCACTTCCTATACATAAGGTATTTTAAACGCCATCACTCCTTTTCCCATACAAGGTAATTAATTACTGGAAGGGAGTGAAATGTTTTCGAGTGAAGATTGGAGAAGTGAAAGGATTCAGGGTCACTGCACTAGCGCTGATATAGGCTTAGCCGGAAGCGCTATCACTGAGGGGCACATCAACCTGAAAAACTTCCCTCACCTCCCACTTTTCTACAACAACAACAATCCATTCAGACAACCCAAATCCATCTTGATCGTTTCCCGATCAGACTCTCAAGCGCAACCTTTGCTGCGCTCCCTCATCCGACATACTACTAACGACAGCAACACCGAAAAACCTTGAGATGTTCGTCCGCTGCTCTTCCAATGACTCTGAATCTGATCTGCCCACCATTCCTTGCTCCCGTCCGCGAGACATGTATCACATCGATGTTTCCGTGTTCTGTGTTCTGCTGCGTACCTGTTCTTACTCTCAAGCCGACGAGCGCGTGTTTGGTGTGAGAGATTTGAGATTGAGTGATATGATAGTCCGATAAAACTGAACCAACCGACAATCCACCATGTCCAAGCTATTTATTGGGTGAGTCGTTGACCTTCGTGTTCGCTTCTTCTCTCAGACGTTAACTAGAGAGCAGTGGCCTTGCATGGCACACCGACGATAGCGCTCTGCGTGCCAAGTTTGAAGAGTTTGGCCAAGTGGAAGAAGCAGTAAGTTTGTTCGAGTCGCCCGCGCTACAGCAATATCTCAATATTCATATCACAGATTGTTGTGAAAGATCGCGACACTGGTCGTAGCCGTGGTTTCGGTTTCGTCCGCTACGGTCAAGACTCTGACGCCGACGCCGCAATTTCCGCCATGAATAACGTCGAGTGAGTCCAACACTAAAACCCACTAACACGACAAATGCACAAAGGCTAATTGATAAGATTCGATGGTCGTACCATCCGTGTTGATAAGGCTTCTGAGCGTGGCGGCGGCGGCGGTGGCGGTGGAGGTAGCTACGGTGGAGGCCGCGGAGGCGGAGGATATGGTGGCGGTCGTGGTGGTGGAGGGTATGGTGGAGGCGGTGGTAGTTATGGTATGCATGGTTGTATCTCTGAGCTTACATGTGCTGATTTGTTTAGGCGGAGGCGGTGGTTACGATCAGGGTCGCTCCGGCGGCGGTGGAGGTAAGAATCCACTCCCTTTACGTGCTCTTGTCTTATCATAACATGCTTTGCAGGCTACAACGGCGGCGGCGGAGGTCAACACTACTCCGGAGGCGGTCAATCCTACGGCGGCGGAAGTGGTTATGACAGCCAGCAAGGCGGTGGCGGCGGCGGTGGCCGCTGGTAGACTGTCATATTACGACCATCCGACATAGCCTGCATCTGTACGCACCTACACCAAGGGACGGCATGACAGACAGTAAAAGCAGATACCTTTGATGGACAGCGGTGGATGAAAGACGATGTACGAAAATGGGTTGGCAACTGCAGTTTCCTGATTTCACTTCGAGGATGTATTAACATCTCTTGGGTTTACACCATGGGCCTGCAGGCCCGACCATTTCTGATGTCAGACCCGGGAAGTCGCTGTCTACCTTGGCGATCTCATGCATAGACGCAGGCATGGAGGATATTTCTTTACTTGTCATACCCGCTCCATCCTTGCTCCTTTTCTCCTAAGCACACCAATATCCTCCACAAAAGCACCTACTGCACTGTCTCCTTGTTATGACCTTCCTGGCTCAAGCTTGCAGCTCTTCACCGACCAAGCAAGGACAAATGATTCCACCCACGTCCGAAGATAGCGTTTGAGCCAGCCCCTTGAGATAGCGTCCGATCCACAAAGTTACTTCAGTCAGATATTCGAGAATTAGATCAAGAGCTCTTTATTGTGTTGGCTCTCTCGGTCTCTTCTTGTTCGTGACTGACCGCGCCATTTGTGACCCTCAGCATCTCACTTTCAACAGCGATTTCCGCTACCTCTGCGTCAGCGTCGCCAGTGCCCACAGAAGCCTTGCCCTTCGACTCCCTCGCTGCCAAAGCCCTGATCCTTCTAGCCAAATCCTTCACATGCTTGTCCCCACTTTCCTTCCCTAGCCCCTCTAAGGCCACTTCTAGCATGAACAAATACTCGCTGTTCTCCCCACTCGGCCCTCTACTCCTCCAGATATGCTTCGCCAACTGGTCTGGCTCCTGCACTCCCACGAATTGCGGGTTGTTCGGCAAACCAATGTAGACCAGACACTGTATCGCCGGTTGCGAAGGGTTGGCAGGGTGAAAGCTAGTATACTGGATGCTATAGCCATTGACCTCGCGGATGTCGAGATAGGCCCTCACGTCCGCAACATAGGCTGAAGGAATATGGTAGGCGGCACCCCAAACTCTAGACGGCGAGATATGGTACTGTGAAAATGGCACGTCGTCAGGTCATACCGCTGTTACCCACTGAAGCAGACGCTCGAGAGAGAGCTCACACCTCATCACCCAAACTCTCCCAAAAGCCCCGTTCAATGAGCGTCACAACACGCCCCGGAGCTTCGGGCGTTCCACGGTGGTCCTCGCTGTCTCACCCAAACCCATCAGAAACAATTGCCCACGTTCTCCCAAAGCCATTCGACAAACCTCGCCTGCCAAAACCGCCGCACATAGCCTTCTATATAACCCGGCTCGCGGCGATCTGACCTTCTCAGAACATGAGTCAGCCGCCGCGGTTGCACAACAGCAGTCTATAGGAAGGGAAGGATACCGAAATGGGGCGGGGGCTTCCAGATGAGGCTTCTACAGAAAATGGGGGGTCTGATCAGAATTGGGGGCTATTGAGAGGGGGACACGGCGCACCCATAGCCGAAGAGCCAGAAACGCTCATTGGGAGGGTTTGAGGAGTTAGCCATGATGGTGGCCCTTGGTGGGTGGCTTCGGAGGGCAGGACAATGGGTGAAAATATTCGGCCGCTGGAGAGCCTGGGCCCTTCAAGACGTCAGTCTGCAGCTCGTAGGGCTCGGCATTCTCGCGCCTACAGTTTGGTCGTCGACTTTCACAGCTGGATACATAAGGTACTCCACCAAAAGTTGCAGATAGTACGGGAGGCTCTGCTCATGCATGCCTTGGCTTATATCTATGTTTTTAAGGCTACTGGATATACACAAACCTCTTGTACTTCGTAGCATCTAGATATACTATCTTAGCCTGCGACTGCGAGTTCGCGCTCTTGATTCATGTATCTCTGACTTTCGCTTTCTCTGTCTTCTACACCGTTATGCATTCTCCTGATTATTCATCTAATATTGTTCCGGAGAGGAAGAGCCGCAGAAAATTTCCAGCAAAATTTCCAATCTACTACCGCTCAGTTCTTCAAAAAGCATAGTATGCAACGTGAGTCGGCGGTTCACGAGAGCGACGGCATTAAGAACAGATCGCAGCCTGCGACGGGGCGATGGATTGAAAAATTGATTGCCTTGGACGAGATGCTGTCGGTTGGACGGGGTGAACACCCGTGGACAGCTGCTCGTTGCGCAGAAAGCGTACAAGCATATGTCTATTGGGGAACGCTTGGTACTTATGAGCAGTATCAGCAGTATCAGCGCCTAGGCAAAGGGCGTTCCTGAGCACACTCCCTATCCGGGCAGCAAGGCGGCTCTGGAGGCGTTTGCTCGCTGTCTTGCGGTTGGTGGGCCTTCTTGACAGGGGCATCAGCGGATCTGGCATGTTCCTTTGTCAATGCTAACACCAATTATGCCCAGGCTTTGGTCAAGTACGCATGGCCGTGAACGCCATTGCTCCAGGAGGCACCAAAACAGACATGTATATCGAAGCAGTGCGGAAGTACATTCTGGGCGAGGCATCCATGACCGACAAGGAAATCGATGGAGTAAGCTATAATTTGAGGTGTGGTCAACAATAGACGCTGACTTCGTTCTCGAGGCTGCGGCGAACATCAACCTTCTGGGCATTATGGTATGCCACATGATGTCGCCCGAGTCGTAGCCTTCTTGTGCAGTGAGGATCGAGGGTGAGTAAACGGACAACACTTTCACTTGGTGATGGTGGTGCCTTCTGAACTGATCAGGGTGGGATACTTTCCTTGCTCTCTTACGATGAATGATACTGCCATCGATTACAACAATGTTGGCTTCATAAGCATACGGCGCTGCAAACTGCAGATTGCATATGAACGCTACGATCTAGCGGGAGAAGACAGATTCGATAAAGTTCATGATCGACGTTCCTATTTTCGTTGGCTGAATCTGTCCTCAGAGAGAAGATAGCAACTTTGAGACGCTAACAAGCAGGATAGCAGTGCCTCTCTGCATTGCCGCAGTACGAATGAATAGTAGTTCAACGCAATGGAGATACACTCCCGTAATGGACCTCGAGTTTTAGACGCTGAACAACAAAATCCACAAATGCCAACCCCAAACCTTACAGCCACCAACATAAAACCATCAAGACGAACGAAAGAATACTGTCGCTAGCAAATACGCCAAATACCTAATAGTGGTTTTGGCTTACTCTTTGGAGCCGATCTCGCAATTGTCGGCTGACCTGCGGGCTTCCTCTAACAGATCCTTCTAGTTCTTTGCGTCCGCTCTGTATGTATCGATCTCCTGATCTTTAGCAGCCAACGTGTTCTGCACCATAGCCGCTTTTCTCCCCAGTAGTTGGAGCTTGACCCATTCGGAGATATAACCATGGACCAATAGCCTCTCATCCTATTCCAAATCTTCCACATTGGCAACCCCCCAATGTTCGGAGAAATTCTCTTTCACCAGCCATCCTCTCCAATTTGGCTTGATGTTCTCGTCTTTCTCACTGATAAGGGCTTCGTATAGGTATTGCAATGATCCGGCAGAGGGAAACCACACAACAATCAAGCCAAGATACGTACAGACAGTCATGGCAAGCACCACAAGAACACATATTACGGCCTCAACGTTGATTCGTTCCCTTGGTGGATAGGCTCGACTGTGGTCCAGTAATAGTTATTCAACGAATACCAGGTCCACATGATGTCTCTTGCGGTAGCGACTGCAGCCATATACGCTATAGATGACTTGAATGCAGAAGCGGCGCTCTCGTGCATAGTATGGAGATGTTTTGATGAGCGCGGTGCTGTATCTTTCCTGGCGGTAGGAAAAGAAATCTTTGTAACTGAGCCTCGCAGTCCAGACCAGAATGGCCAGTGATTAAAGCCCACTGGTCCAGTTTGGCGTTTGCGCTCCAATCCACATCAAGGCCGATCCTCCGCTCCCAAGGGTGGACAATTGGTTAAAGCACGGCCATACAAGATGTGTGAGGGCGCAGGCGGCAGTGAGAATGGTCAATCCCAGGTACTGATTTCGCTTGGTCGAAGAATATTTGTCGACAAGGCTGGTCGAGGAATATATGATTGCCTTAATGGTAAATGACGGACGAAATACTGAAATGTTCGAAGACTATAGAAGAATGGATACATTGAAAGGTGGAAAGATGATTAGAGGTTGTTATAGTTTCCAAAAAAAAAAACTGATGCAGAAATCGAGCTTTGGCTCTGGTGAAAGCTGAGAGCTGAAAGACTGGGGTGTTCGGAGGAAAAGAACCTTTGTCAAGTACTGGAAGTTGCTACGCAACAAGACCTGGGAGAGGCAGCTGCAATGAAGCCAAAGTCAGATTGCGGCAGCCACAACCCGTTCCTTGACTGAAAGAGCCGGACGTCAGGCTACTTTATTGAAGAAATTGCGAAGATCTTAGAAGCTTGATGTGCTTGCATTCAGACCACCGAATACGTTCTCAACCAAGAAGAGAGAACTCTCCTTGTCATAGGCGGTCAAAAAATATAACAGGAGGCATCATACCTTCTGTGCACTCATGGATATATATGTTTCTCTTTTAAAATAAGGTGGGACAACTAGAGTGGAAGTCACGAATTGTAATCAGCTACTCTCACATCAATGTTCATCTATCTATCGACATGGAGAAATGTGTGAGCCTATCAAATATGCTGATAGTTTAAAGCCGGCTGCGACAGAATGTTCAGAGTAGAAATTGCACACAGGCAAATGTCAACAAAAGGAAGCGCAGGCCTCTGCAAGCATTTGAGAGCGAAGTCAAGAGCAGACCTGAAATGGAAACATAGCTGCGACAGTAATGAACCCATAAGCTTTTTCTGATGCTAAAGGATGTCGAACCCGATAATTTGTGATATAGATATGATGAAGCCTGAACGGCTTACCCTAACCAATTTACATTGCCGTGATTGCCTTATTCGACGAAGGATCGATACAAGCGAACACTTAGTAAGCTTCTAGACGGCACGTACAGCATGAAATCGAGGGAGGAAGATAGAAGAATCTGGAAAAGGAGGAAGAATGAAGCGGATGACTAGACCATGAAGCAAACAAAAACGCCCGCCTTGACTCACTTCAGCCACTCACTTCAGCCGCTGGACAACGAAGCGTGGTGGGGGCGACCATCTCCTCTGTTGCTCTCAGAAAGCAACAATTCGTAAAGCCTCGTATGATTATTGATCATTATATAACCAGAGCAATTCTGTCCTCGAGGAATTGAGAAGTATGGCATACAACAGCGGCTACAACCCAGATGCACTTCCGGCGTAAGTACAATCCCTCCATATCATCAGTCCCAACTCGATCGAGGAAGAATACTGACGAGGTGTTCCAGGCATGCTGAACCAGAACAGGCATATTTCTATAAGCACCCGAGCGACGTTCTATGCTAAAGATGTATCTAGGCGGCACAGATCCTCTCTTCCCAGCAGCAGCGGCGAACATCTGCCCCTCGCCCACCTCCGGCTGTCAATACAACGCAACCCTACAGTGCTCAGACTGCCTACCAAACCAAGCCTCAATCAAGCCCACAAGCCTACAATTCTCCGCAGCCAAATTCGTACCAGAACCCCTCGTCTCAGAATCTATACCAGAACCCTCCACCTCGAAACACTTATCAGAACAAGCCGCAACCCCCCACCCCTCAGCAATTACACCCTCAATCCCTAAACCTCCCTCCCAGTAACGGCCCCTCTTCAAACTATAACTACGGTGTCGCGTCCCCACCACCCAATAGCTACGGCTCTCCTCCACCGCAAAACTACGGCTTCGGTCCTCCTCCCCAACGACATCATGGGCGCTCCCCTCCTCTCTCCCGTCCTCCCCCAACGCCCGCCCCAGGCCCTCAAAATGGCTCCGACGCTTCCTTATTTCCACTCTTTAAAGCAGTGGATAAGACCGGGACAGGGCAGCTTGGGGAAAGAGAATTGGGGAATGCGCTGGTGAATGGGGATTATACCCATTTTGACCCGCATACGGTCAAGATGATGATTAGGATGTTTGATGTAGATAAGAGTGGGACGATTGGGTTTGATGAATTTTGGTATTTGCCCCTTTTGTTAAGTCCAACAACCGCAACATCCACTGACATTTCCCCCTCAAAGCGGTCTCTGGGGTTTCCTAGCCGCCTGGCGCCAACTCTTCGACCGCTTCGACGAAGACCACTCTGGCACCATTAGCATCGACGAATACACTAAAGCCCTCGTCGCCTTTGGCTACCGCCTCAGCGGCACCTTTGTGTCACTGCTGTACAGAACCTATGACAAGGGAGGCAGGAACGAAATGAGTTTCGATCTGTTCGTGCAAAGCTGTATTATACTGAAGCGGATGACGGATGTATTTAAGAGGTATGACGACGACCGGGATGGATTTATTACGCTGAGTTTTGAGGAGTTCTTGACTGGTAAGTTTCCCCCTCTTTTTTCCCTCTTGGATTGGGAAGAGGGGTTTGGCTGAATTGGATAATAGAGATATTGCGGCAGCGATGAGGCTGTGTATGTAACTGCAGGATTTGGAGAATGTACAGAGGTTTGGATTCGGGTGGCTTTCTGCATTTAGCCAAGGCGCAGGTAAAAAGATTAAGTCGTAGGCAGTTGGATTTTCAAAGGAACTTTGATACCCTTACCACACGCTCCAAAGATTTCCCAACCGAGCTGCTGTGAACCACTTTTCCTGACGCAACATATCAACACCGATCATTCTTCTCAAAGTACCTTTCTCCACATCCCACAACCTTCCCACCTCTTTTTTTCCTTTTCAGGACAAGCAAAAGCTAGGTACTTATGGTTCATAAGCGACCGTTCTAGCTCTAAACAAAGGAGAAATGAGACCAGGAATGATATGAGAATTGAATGGAAGCCTTGGGCGGGGTATTGCTATCGTTATTACTACCTCCGTACAGTAGTAGCTATTAAAGCACTGATACCATCATCTATCCTCTCTCTACGGATACCTTCCTTCCTTTCTCCAACCCCCCTCCCCTTTCTCCATCCCTCCCCCCCTAGCCATCAAAAAAACCCCCCCGATCCCGCACCCCCCCAGCCATCAACCTACCGAGAGTTACCGAGTTTACTGGCATATATATATATATATATAGAGCTTTTACTTTATCGAAAATACTGGCTGGTTGCTGGGAAATAGATTTTGCAAAAGCATGGGTATCTATGTACTGTACGTAGATACGGGGGTTGCGGGGGGGGTTGAGAGATGCTTATTTATAACATGTGATAGATGGGGAAAAGGAAACAACACTTGGATTCCAGCAGGCCCCCCCCCAAAAAAAAGGCGACAGATCATTTCATTAAAGGCACTGAATTTTCGCTGCTGCAAATACCCCTTGCTGTACACCGCGGCCCAGTGGGAATAGAAGTCACTTGGTTGCTGGGGTGGAGATGGGGGGGTTGAATGAATCAGAAGGGGACGTGCTTGGTTTTAGGGGGGGGGGGGGGGGGGGGGTTCGAGATATATGGGGGGTTTTTCGTTGGTGGAGTTCTAGATGTTGGGGGTCTGGGGATATATTGCGTGGTCTGGGTTGTTCTTGTGCGAATCAGTGAGGCTGGGGGGTTTTCGGTAGGAATCATGATGAGGTCAATCAATTGTTTGTGTGCCATCGTGTATGACCGATCAAAGCCAGCCCATGTATAGAGCCAGCCTACTTTGTTGAACCAGCCACCTCCGTTGGAAATTTTCAACCCCCAGTTTTTCGCCCCGTCCCAAATGCTCCCATACCGACATTGTGCCGCTCATATGTTACCTTGCTAGCTATGCCCGAGTAGAGTATCGATGAATTGAGAAGAGAAATGCAAACAGCAAATAGTCACTATCCACAGCCCTGTCCTTTTTATACCTCATCACCTGGTCCTATAACCTTTTCTCCACTGGGGCCTGGAATTGGGTTCCCATTCAACACTTGCTGCCCACTCATCCGCTTATTCTCTCTCTTCAGCCTGTCCTCGCTTTTGCGCTCCATACGCGCCTTCTCCTGCTCCACCAACCCAGTCTTCTGCACCTCGTGGTTCTTGCTGAGCGTCTGCCGGCCGATTGCTAGACTGACCGCCAGACCTAGCGCCGCAATGCACACGTAGAAGATCCACATGGTCATCAAGCTGGAAGTGTATGCGGCGGTGGCCACAGCCTTTTGTTGTGGAGGAAGCTGCGCGACGACACCGGTGGCAGCGCCCGCGCTTCCGCCACCGAGTGCTTGTGAGATTTGTGGGCCGAGGGCGGCGCGCAGGGTGGCTTCGCGTTTGGCCATGCCATTTTGGAAGATGACGCCGCCAATAACAACGGAGATGGAGGTGGAGAGGTTGCGGATGAAACCAAAGGTGGCGGTTGCGGTGGCAATATCTTTTGGTTCGACAAGGGTTTGGAGAGCAATGAGCGGGGCTTGGAAATTAGGGCCGACACCAATGCCGGCGATGAGTTGGAAGATGATGACGCGAGCCCAGGTTTCGTGGTTAGGGAGGTCGATGAAGAGGCCGAAGCCGAGGGTCATGAAGAACATGCCGAACCAGATGGGCGGGAGGTACTGTCCTGTCTTTTTGATGAAAATGCCGACGACCATGGAGGTTAAAGAGAGGGTGATGATGAAGGGGAAGAGGTAGACTCCTGACAAGATCGGGGTGGCGCTGAAGACGGCTTGGAAGTAGAGAGGGAGGAAGTAAGCCCCGGAGATGAAGACAGTTCCATGACAGGCACAGACCATGAGAGCAGCAATGTTGGAGCGGTATTTGAAAAGACGGAGGGGCATGACAGGGTGTGCGGCGAGCTTCCATTCGTTAAGGAAGAAGAGGCCAATGGTGACAATGCCGAATATTAGGAGACAGATTACGGGGGCGGATTTCCAGGGGTAGTTGACACCGCCATATTCGAGGCCTAGGAGGAACATGACAGTCCCGCCGACTATGAGAACAGATCCAAGCCAGTCGATGGCTTTGAGGCCGGCTAATAGAGCGGTTTTGGGTGTTTCAATATCAAGGAAGAACAATATGATAACGAATGCAAGGGCGTCAAAGGGGACTATGAGTAACATATTAGCCAAAGAATGCTAAGTCAGGAAATAAAGAGGATGCATACGGTTGATGTAAAAGCACCATCGCCACGAGACCTTTTCTGTGAAAACACCGCCCAATACTGGGCCGAGAGCGCTCGCAATTCCCCAAACCCCCCCAATCACGCCAAAGTACTTGCCACGCTCTCTGTAAAACATATCAACAAACGTCCATTATGTTCTGAATAGGAGAAAAGGTCAAGAGATACGCACCTCATACTAAACAAATCACTGATGCAGATATTGGCCAATATGATCAAGCCACCACCGCCGATTCCTTGAATAACTCTCGCAGCAATCAACATCTTGATACTGATACTCAGAGCAGCTATCAAAGATCCAGCAAAAAAAACGATATTGGCCAATAATATGATGGGCTTTCGACCCCAGATATCGCTGAATTTCCCCCATGTTGGCGTTGATGCTGCTGCTGCCAGAAGGTAGGCTGATCCAATCCATGTATAGTCGGCTTGTGAGGCTGCGAAATGGGCGGTTATTGTAGGTAGGGCGGTAGTGACGATAGTCTGCCTTGATCAATAAGGAATTCATCGGTGCAAACATGACGGTGGACTTACAGTGTCAATGGCGGCAAGGAAGACAGCAATCTGCCGAGAATCTATGAGAATTCTGCTATCCGTCTCGGATGGTCAGGATGTAGATAACTCACGCAAAGTGATGCCATAATAAGCACGATCTTCAATTTACTTCGCGGTGGCGCCTGTGGTTCATCCTTCCTCGGCTCCGCAACGACATCGGACGAATTTGACGGTGGGGTAGGTATGCCATTGGCCTGCTTCTCATTGTTGAGGTTTGCATTCTCTGAGTTGACATTTGCGACATGTGGGTTCCCATCTGCGCCAGGGCCAGCCTCCGCCACTGCTTCCATCTTTTGCGCCTGAGACGGTTCTTCTTCGAGGTTCGTAATAGCGTAAACTCCAGATAATTAACAGACACACGGCGAGCTGTATACAACAAAACACCTAGAGAATGAGAAGAAGTGGCTGCGACGAGGAAGAGGGAATAAATTCCCAGTAATGATTGATCGGTAAGCGTGTAAAGTGTATATTATTGGGGGTAAGGTAAGGTAGCCATTATATCTCGGGGTTTCGGGTTTAAGAAAAACCATCATCCGAGTAACCGTCATAGAGATCTAGTCCGGAAAGCTTAATTGCTTGTATTCCGTACCTTTTTTAGGGTTCAGGACCTCACATGATACGTTGGTCTGGCTTACGGAGGTGGGTCAATGTGGAATCCTGGGCCTCGTATACGAAATACTCCGAATGTCCGCATAAGGAGTGCGTACATTTTATATCTCACCGTCTTTGTCCCTGGCCTATCATGGGCAAAGGTGTTATCGGCTTTTAGACCTTCGGAATCAAGAATACAAGGTTGAAAAGCCCTGGTTCAGGTTGCAGAACTCAGTACGGAGCAAGTACTCATCCTCGAATCACTCGCGTGGGCATGGCTTCTCTCGTTCAAGTCTTCGTAGTTCCCTATATATCTACGGCTATCTTCCAAACGAACATGTCAAAGCTCATGCAATAATACACCGCTTAGCGAGCGTGAGAGGGTATCAGCCTTGCAAACATAATCATCATCTGAAGCCAACCTTGCTGAAATGAAGTCCCCAAGCCGCCAGCCCCAGATATATCTACCCAAGAATCGAACAGCCCCAGATATATCTACCCGAGAATCGAACACCGTCACGTCTTCACCCGCTTTAAATTCCCCCCTGGCTCCTGCCCGTCACCTTCTGGGCTCTTTCTCTTCCGCTCCCCATCTTCGTCTCTTAAGAAACTTGGTCCATTGCTCATTACCGGCGTCTGAAAATTCAGTGGGCTCGGAAGCAAATTGCTTTCGCCCCCTTGTCGACCAAAGCCCCATTCGGGGTAGAACGATGAAGGTGAAGGAAGCAGTCCATCCGCCACGAACCGTGACGGTAGCGCCGAAATAGGCGTTTCGATGTTGTTGTTACCGTAAACTTGACTGTTGGGGTTTCCGTTGTTCATTGGAGGATGAGGTCGAGCAAAAGGGTTGGGAGGCCCCTGCGCACCAGCACTCAAGATAGCACTAGCGCTTGGCGACGGGGGTGGCAAGACAACGCCCGAAGAGTGGCTTGCTTCGGTGCTCGCTTTAGCCGGCGTATCGCCTGCAGTACCACCCGATTCCCGTGGCGAAGACTCGGCTGTAGCACTGCCGCCATCAGATTGCTCGCTGGGGATTTGGACCTTTAACCTTGGTCTCTTCGCTCCGACTTGTGCGCTGTTGGTGCGGGAGGGAGGTGGAAACTCCCCAGGTATTGCAGATGGTTGGTTTCTTTGGGATATTGAGGGCACTCTCTGTGGTCTTGACGGTGGTGGTGTAGGTGCAGATGCCTGCTTTCGCTCAATGGTCCCTACATCGACCGATTGAGATCGATGGTCTTTATCCTTTTCGCTTTTAATGTCGCTACCGATTTCGTTCTTGGTCGTCCCAATGCCCCAATGTTGGGCCAGCAACGACCGACTGTCGTCGATAGGAGTGAAGATGCTCCGAGATTTGGCTGGGGCGGGTTTCGGGATTCGGTTTGGTTGATTTTCTTCAGGACGCTGCTCGCGCTCTGGTTGCGGTGGAGATGCTGTTGGTTGCTGTGGCTGCGGACGCTCTTGTGGGGGGAAAGCTGGTGGCATTGACTGCCGCCTCTGCTCCTGCATGAAAGCCTGCTGCACTTGAGGATGCTGTGGAGGCGGTGGTGGCGGCTGCTGTTGATGCGGCTGAGATTGAGGGTAATATTGGGGCTGCGGGCCTGGCTGTTGCCCATGATGGGGTGCAACCGGCATACCATGAGCCGCATGAGGATTGTAGATTGGTGGGTTGGGCATGTAAGCATACCCATTAGGACCCTGAGGCGCCTGGCTTCCTTGTTGCAGGTGTGAGGGACCAAGGTTCGAGCTTGGACGTCGTACAGCATTTCTTGATGCTGGACGGGAGCCCATCTGCGGTTGTGGTGTGTGTTGTCGATGATGGAAAGGAACACCATTTGACAGTGGTGGGGATGCAGAAGGCGCTTGTCTTATATGCCCGAAATTGTGCTGTTGCTGTTCTTGTAAGTGTGGAGGAAGTGCATGTTCTGGAAGACCGTGTTCTTGTGGAAGTTGATCTTCAAGTGGAGGGGTGCCCATATCATCGTCATCGTCGTCCTCCATATTCCCTCGCCCGTTGAAATCCGCAGGTCCTTTGTGCTCATGCGCTCCTCCATACTGCGAAAGGTTAGCCTCCAACCACATGTCGGAACAAACATTGAAGACGTACGTATTGAAACCGTCCGATTGTCTCGTTTATATCGCCAGAAGAAAACTCGTAAAGTTTTTTATTGTGGCCAAAGATGATGACTGCCACGTCGACAGAGCAGAGGACAGAAAGCTCATGCGCCTTCTTGAAAAGACCGCCTTTACGCTTGAGGAATGTACTACCAGAAGTAATCAGTAACTGTCTAGTAGTCGTTCACCAAGTAGCTGCGATGCGCGTCATGACGTGATCCCCTGGTCGCCATCAACCACCAGCGATGACCACAAGGCCGGGGCACCGAGATTTCGCTGCAATAGCTCAATCCACTTACACCGAGCGGTTCCTGTCATCCTTGATCGCCTTGATCTCGATCTTGCGCCTGCCCATGTTTGCGACAAACTGAGGCTAAGTGGAAGTGGTGGATGCACTTCGCGGACTCGACTTGAGGGGTGGGAAAGACCCAAAGAGGCTGAAACGGTTTGACCCGCTCAGACAATCGGTATGAGTCCGACGCAGTGGGGTCGCGATTCTGCAGTTCAGATCGATCTTAATAATAATAACGACAGAGGACTGAAGCTCAACCATATATCTCGACCCCAGCATGTACAAAGAGACAGCGTGGGTCGGTTGGTGGGTTGACGTGCAGTGGGTTGTTCTAATTATAAAAGGAGTGCGCCGAGTGCGAACTGGCAGGCTCTCTGGGTGCAGGCTCGGGGGGGGGTGGGGACTGGGGAGAGGAATTTGACCTCCTTTGGATTGTTTGGACTAGTATTTAGTCGGAGAAACCAACAAGAGATATGTAAAAATAGCACTCGAAAGAGGGCGATTTAACTCTTTAGGATGCCTGATCTCGCGGTTTGATCCAATCACAGCACGCGAGCGGTTAGGAAAGATGGCTAATTAGCTTGTTTCAATCATGGTAATCCGTACTACTTGGAGTTACTTTATGTGTCGGGCTCACCCCTTGGGTAGAGTCTTATGGTTCAGTCACGATAAATATGATGTGTGCATACAGTAGTAGTACATACATCCGTACTGCACTGTTGATCATATTCAAAACAGTCAATGTTTCCCTCAATACTGCCAAAAGCCATGTCTAGATGTAGTCGCCTTGTCGCAACAACAAGCTACCGGAGATGGGACTGCTTTGATACATGTACTTCCACAGAGGGTCAGACACCATTCTCCGCAAGCCTTGTGTGGGTTTGAATTTTGACAAGGCACAGCCGAGACTACTTCATAAAGTCCTCCCATATTTGACGTTTGAGGGAGCATTGGGGGGGTTGAAAACCCGGGCCTACAGATAAATACCAGTGACTGGGAGGTCACACCCTTGGTTTTCGGGAGAATCGTCTCCTCCATGCGGTCACGCATAACATCCCACAGTGGTTTCCTACCATCAGGTAAGGTATACTGATCACAACTACATACCGACCTTACCTGATCTCCAATGTGGCGAGGATTAAGGGTCAGAAATGCTGGGGCAAAATGCGGCTCTTTTTGAAACCAAACCCTAATCACTAGTGCCGTTGATTGTCTATTTTTGGCTCCCACGTTGACTCCACAGTCCGTCAGCAGCAAGGGACCCGAGCAGGGCGAGCAGTGAGGATGGGTCCTCCACTGCACTGCCGGGCTCAAACAACCTAAAGGCTGAAGTGGAGTTTGTTCGAAGATCCTGCCCGATTGGACTCTCTTCAGGCCGACTACTTCTCTCATTAATTGGCTCAACCTCCAGCAGGCTGTGATCTACATGTCTAAATCGCACCAGGAGCGTAAGGATCGAATTCTAACATTGGCATGCAGCCGAGAGGCAATGAGGTTGCTCGAAGTCCTAAATCCCGTAATTCAAAGTCTTCTCATTGTTGCCCCCTCAAATAACCATCAGCGACTATCTACAGCTACGTTCCGGTAGAAGGCTGAAAATACTATTCTTGCCCAGGGTTTGCTTCTCGTCGTCATCTAAAATGTACGCCTTGTCCTGTCCGTCAGTCTACCATTTACGTCTTCTGTGCATCATGGCCCCAATTTTTCAACGACTTATGGCTTTTGCTGTTCGTATCTTGTTTAGCCTTCTCTTCTTGGGCGAGATGACGCTTGCAATACTTCGTAACAGTCAGTACGAGAGTCTATGAGGACAAGGTAGACAGAGGTACACAGTCTTACCGAAACAACCTTTCTCATGCGGCCAAGGTCTTCCTCGTCATACTTCTCCGGACCTTTGCTTGAATTCTTCTTCAAAATCTCGATGGTTTTTTGTCCACAGCTCTGCATGCTTAGAGAGGACTTGTGAGGGGCTTACAGTAAGCTAAAAGCGATACCTTTCGTGGCCGATGGTTTCATCGGATCCATCCCCCTTCGACCAACCTGAACATGACACCGCAAGAGCTAGAAGTTTGGCTCAAGGAGGAGCAATCTCAAGGTGCACAAGCTCATTGAACTCTCTACACAGCTTTAGTAACATACATCTTTTACTTGATGGGATACTGAATCCTACTCGATGACGGTCTCGTTATCTTTCACCATGATGAAATATTAAGACTGCCGAAATTGTTGTGGAGAGTCAAGCTACTAAGCAAGGTAGTTGTTACACCTCACAATGCTGTGTCAATAGATTCCTGCTTGTATTGATTGCTCAAAATCCGTAGAGAGAAGATACGAGACACTGAAGTGAAGCACAGCGCTAAATAATTGCACTGTATGACATCACCACCTCATCTTAACGAAAGCCCATAACATGCACATAAACCCGGTACCTTACTTTGGTGATTGAGGTCACATGTGGCGAAGAAGCCATCCGAGAATTGCAACATCACACAGCATTTGCCACGGCTGCAGGCCGTAATCGGTCCTCAGTCCTCACGGTCCTTGTGCTCCTATCCGTGGTTTGGTGGTGTGGTGTTGGTCCTGTCTTTGCCTCACCCCTGAAAGTAGCCCTCAAAAGGCTGCCATTGAAGAACTGCCAATGCTGCAATTGTTTTCCGTAGAGGGCCATACAGTCGTAAATGCCGTGATCCTCTGGATGTGATCCTCTGGATACCTTTTTCTTTGCCGCATCCACTCTGACTCGCATTTGAAATTGGAGTGACACCAAAGACGTTGCAAAAGACCCTGACATGTCAGGTAGCCCTAGCTCGGTTCGTCGCAGGCTTGGCGTGGGAGTACCTTGTGTGCTTGTCTCCGTACTCCCATTCATACTGGCATACTGCCACTCGAACGGTTCGTCACTTTTATACTTTCGACCTTACATGCAGTTATTCGTCCATGGCGGATGGAAACTGGGGCGAGGGCATGAACTGGGAAATGAGGCAGGCGCCTTTTGGTACGAATAGGTAAAGATTTAGATGATGGCTTCCGGGGAACATGGTCGGGCCAGGGGATAACGGAGAATTTGATAGGCCGATCGTTCTAGCGGGGCGTCGCGCGCACCAATTAACCCAATTGTCATTTAGACTTCAGTACGTGTCGAGCGTGTCGTTGACGGGTACGGTAAATTGTGTATTCAGGAGTCACATAGGTACGAGTAAAGTATTAAATATGGACATCATGTGTCGCGCGTTGATGGTGATTTCGATCCAGACGCGAACTCATCACCCAGTAATCACTGTGACTCTCGGAAATCCTACTCTCAGATCTACTGCGAGAAACCCTTCTACGAGTGATATAAGTAAAGGTATCCAAGATTAGAAGATCGACGACCGATCTTCGACGCTTCGCTGGCCGACCCCCTAGAAATATTTACGCGAGACCAATAATATAATCATCTACGCCCGACCTCAATTGCGGTACCAGACGTTCAGCATATCATCTGTGCCAGCGTCTGTTCGACTTCAACCTTGTTGTTCCTCACACCCTGCCCACCAACGGGCGCTGAAGCAGCTTGCAACGCTTGAGCTGTGAAGCCCAATTGCCATAGACATCACCAAGTTCACCCACTGTATGATAACATTGGGCCTTCACCATGCCTTTCTTCTCGAAAGTCTTCAGGAGCAATAAGGATGGGTCAGGCGCGACCTCCAAATCGAAAAAGCATGCGCTACAGAATGGCGCCGTTCAGCTTCCCCCTCCAAAGCCACGCTGGGATGATGCTTGGCTACGCAAAGATGTGGAACCAGAGGAGGTTCAAGAACTTCTCAGAGGATGTACACAAGAGCTAAAGTCCAAAGGTACGCAGGAGGAAGGAACCTTGTGCAAGCATTTGTTGGATAAGCAAAGCTGAGCTAACTTGAGTTGCCGCCTCAGCTCTTGATATTCCCTTCCTACTTCTGCCTTTCAGACCAGCTTCAGATCCTAGCGCAGCACGCTCGTTCATTCGCAGTTACTTTGATGCTGATAAAGATCTACATTTTCGGGGAGAGGGCTTGGAACAAGAGCTGCGATTGACAGAGCCAATGGTAAGCATCGAGTATCAATGCGTACCACAACTCTGGCTAAGGTTTCTAGGTCCTGTGCAGCATTATGAAGTGGTGTTGGAGTAGATTAGCAGGTGGCGTCGTGACTTGGGAGGCATACGAGCTTTTTCGCATAGGAGAGCAAGGTGGGACAGAATCAAAATGTCATGGAGGGTTCAGCTGACCTCTCTCACCAGACTCGGACATGGCCCGCGACGCTTTTGCTACCTTCATACCAATCAGCGTTGAGTCGGATGCACGCACAAAGATCATCTTTGATTTCTTTGACCTCATGGCTGCAATAGCTGCGCATGGCAAGAACAATGGAATGGCCGGTCGACAGCTTTCTAGATTGGCGGGATGGTGGGCATTTGAGCAGGTCGATACTGGCAATGGTTTCGACGGAGGTTACAAGTCATGGGCAAGGTTAGTATGAAACATCACCTCATGAAAGGCTCAACTCACAACCGTGCAGAGCAGCCGATGCTACAAGTCACTTGTTCTTCGCATACCTTCGTTCGCTATCCCCGGATTCTGTTCAAGGGACAAACGGCATATCGGCTTTACCGCTTTCTTTGCAGAACCTCGTTCAAGCGACCGAGTATCCACCCGAGCAGCCAAATCTGACCGCAATATCGAAGGTGGTAATGATTGTCGATTCCGTTTCGCCCACACCCTTTGCTCTGCTACGTCGTGCCAAACATTTCGAGTATCGGGAAGATGATCAAGCGCTCCACGAATTTTCTAACTATGAAGACCCTGTGCAGGCATTGACCGACGAATGCCGCCGAGTTCTTAAGAGCATATCTTCGACAAATCAATCGGCGGTATCTAATTCCAAGGCATCTACTAGTCTCCGTGATGCATCTTGGTCCCGATTTGAAGATATCGGTTTCGGAGGGTTGGGCGATGACTCCGATAACGAAGATACGTCCGCTCTTGGTAAAAAGCGCAATGGCCCGCACGGTTTAAGATCGGCACCCCAGTCCAAGACCCGCGACTTTGGCAGACCTACAACTCCATCCTGGGCCGATTTCCTCTCAGCTGGCTTCGTTGATGAGCCAGGAAAAGATCATCCAGCTCTATTGAGTTTGCCGCATGATAAGATGCTACCGCCTATTGACACCCGGAGAGGACAAAGCTCGCAATCGCATCGACGTCCACAACACGATGTTGAGGATCTGGAACCAGGCGAGCTTGCTAGTATCAACCTCGTCCACTTTGACGACACATTTTGGTGGGTCTGGATCAGTAGTCTGGCAGGAGAGGAACCGACAGAACGAAAGGGTGTTTTTGGGCGGTGCGCTCTGATTGAGACCAACATCCGAGGTGGGAAATGGCTTGTGTTAGAGGAGATGGTCAAAGGCGCTGCACCAGAGCCGGAAATGGGTGCTTACATTGCGGAGAAGAAGAGTCGATTCGGGTTCACCAAGAAGGGCCGACTTACTAGGACAAAACCCACGTCGAAGAAGGCTTCCCCTACGCCGAAGCCAGAGCTTTATCCCCGGAGTAACCAACAGTCCCCAACAAGCAAAACTAGCATTGGTAACGATCAGCACGCGCGGATCCAGGCAGCGGCGGCAGTGTTACAGCAGAAGCACCGAGACCAAAATAGTACCGATCGGAAAAGAGGCAGAAATGGAGATGCAGCTTCGACAAAGACGAACAGTGTCTTCACTCTGCAACCGGTCATTATGAGCGAAGCAGCCCCAGCTATGAAATGGGCGAATAGCTACGATAAGAACGCTGTTCGAGCTGCTTACTTGGGAACTGATTTCACGGGGAGAGGCCAACCTACCCATTTCGGCTCGAATGGGTTGAGCAATATTTCAAGTACGAATGGTTCTATTACGCCTGTAGCTCGGAAAGAGCATCTACAAAAAACGGAGTCTTACGGTTTCCCCAGACAAGATTCTGCGGACAAGGAAAATCTTCCCCCGGTACCTGACAAACCGGAGCCTCCTTTACCGCCAGAGCCGGAAACCCAACCAAGACACGAACAGCAGACACCATTACCGCCCCCTGCTCCTTTGCCAGCGGTACCTTTCAAAGATCTGCACCCTGCTAATCGGGCCGTTGTCGAAGCAGCTCAAGTCCCTCTACCGGCGGCAACGCCTTGGGAAAAGCCTCGCCCTGTCGAAGTGCCCCTACCAGCAGTTACGCCGTTGGAGCAAACTCATCCGTATGAAGAGCCAACTACAACGCCTTCACAGCTTCCGCTGAGGACAGACAGCAAGCCGTTGCCTCCTGTTGAGCCTGCGCAGATGATGTCCGAGCCAATGCCAGCGCTGTCTCGAGAGCCCACAGAGCAATCGAACGGCGTTTCCTCAACGCCATTGTCACCCGAAGTAAAAAAGTCAGCCAAGAAACTCAAGAAGAGCCAAACCGGCGGTTTGAAGGGTTTCTTCGGAAGGAACAAGTCTACTCCAGTCGCGCCTGCTCTACCGCAGCCGGCAGATAGCACTGCGGTTGCAGCAGCCCGTGCCGCTTACGAAGGGCCACAGGTGAAACCGAATTACGTTGCTCCGCAGCCTCCTAAGCTAGCCCGTCGTCTTTCTGGTATGGGACGGAAGAAAGTACCACCTCCCATTCCCGTCGACACATGCGCTCCTGCTCAAGGTTTCAATGGCCCTGTAGGAAGATCCAACGAACCGTCTCCCCTTGAGCCTCCTCGCCAGTTCTACGCTAACTATGGCTCTAAAGCCAGCCTCGACCACATTGACTCAAACGAACAGCGCCAAGCCCACCGTGAATTTCAGAGCTTTGATCAAGGTCCGACGATGGACCACCCCGCCTATGTTCCTGAAGCTGAGTATGAAGGGCACTCACGCTCCGCTACTCCACGGCAGTATGAGCCCGAACCGATACAGAGACAATACGAACAGGAGCCGACTCAAAGGCAACTCGAACGGGAGCCGATTGAGCCACCATATGAAAGCCAGCCGGTCCAGCGACAGTATCAACACGACGATATATCTGAGGTGTCAGAGGAGGACCGACCCACGACACCACCACAAGATCGCTGGGCACAGATTAGGAAAAATGCCGCTGAGCGCGCTGCGAAGCAGGGTCAGAATGGGGAAAAGACTGATGAAACAGAGGAGGATACGAGTGGCGAAGAGAGTAAGTCGTTGTATCCTCATGCCTAGTCTAGACTAAACTTTTTTCAGCAATCGAATCGCGAGTCGCCCGCATCAAAGCCAGAGTCGCAGAATTGACGGGCAACATGGACGGCGCTCGCACATGATCGAAGTGCTATCCAAGACCTACCAATTTTCTATGTTTGCATTTCTGGTTTCCGATTCTTCTAGATACCCCCTGTTCCAGGCAAACGTGCAGATTGATACCATTTCGCGCGCGCTGTATTTTGCGAGCTGTACACATGTTTTCAGGTTCCCTTGACGAGCTGGCCGACCACGCAGGGGGTTGCAGATAGGTGTGATGAACTGTAAGGAGGGATGTAATTATGGTATTTGCGCTGTTGCTAGCGAGAAGAAGTTCTGGTGGTCTGTTTTATAGAGGATACGTAGTGGCCGAACATAGCACAAGTACGCTTTCCTGAGATGTTACTTGAGATGCCTAATCTAATGATAGTAATAGTTTCATGAACATACCCACCTTTCCACCATAGCATGCGTGTCAGGGGTGTTTGCAGTTGGGCCGAGAGCGGCGTCGGAATATGTTTGGCCCGCTCTCAACAGACAAAAATTGAACATACAGCCATTCCACCCATTTGACACAGTTGCACCCTGGAATGTTGGTCGTACATACAAAAGTACATTGACTTCATATCAGCAGGCTGATAGATTGCAAGACTTTTCTTAGTTCCTTAATCGACATGGAACAACCAAGCCCTCTGATCTACTTCGTTAAGATCTCGAGTCTTCTACTTTCAAATATGCTGATCTGCTACAGGCTGATATGATGCCAAGAACATCATCTAGATGCATGCCACGGTAAGGCCGAACAACTCCATTACATGCTTTCTTCACGTCTTCCATGATGACACCAAGATACCCATGAGAGCTTCAGGAAGAGCCGGAAAAGGCATGGCAGTATCGTCAAATGCTGCCGTCGATGCTTAGGAACGGGTCTCTGAGTATATGTGCTGTTGAGAGAATACGTTGTTATAACGAGATTAGAGGAGAGTTTTGCTGACTGCTTCTACCATACTTAGGCATTCTTCATACATGATCGTTCATGAAAACGCAACAAATCCCCAAGGTTCGGAATCTGTGCCGCTAGTACCTTGTGCTCCAGTTACCGTTATTACAGGGAGTTTCAGCAAATAAGCAGGATTGGAATACTGAGTGGGGCAACACATGCGGTGGAGATGTGGATAAGCTTAGCGGTCAAACCTGAGACCTAGGAGTGACAAACCATCCTCTCTGCCTTTTTACTTGCACTTTCTCTGGTTCGCTGAGTTGAGCATGGGCGCGAGAAGGCTTCGCGGTAAAATTTCTCTACCTAAAGCGATGGTTGGTCCCCTTACTAGCAGAGACCAAGTGAACATAGACCATGCTCTACCTAGCTTCTTTGGTGATACAATACCAGTCTTCTCTGATGGGTTGCTTGATCTATGGCCAAGCTAGAGGCGGATGCTTTTGATGTTATCTATAGCCTTAGGGTACTACTTGCTAATACCCAATAACGTTCTCTTATAATCGTCAACATCACTTTCTTTCACTCTTATGTTACTGCTAAATGTGGCATCACTCTGTTCTGCAGAGGTCTCCTCTATTTGTCGCATCAGTTTTTCGTACCAACATGGCAATCCTCAAGTGGGTGCCAGAAATCCGCACGTCCCGGCCGTTCGTATCGGGTCCTTGAGTGTCTATACTTCTGGCTGGCAATTGGATAGCTAAGGTCTAATGAATCTTAGTTTCCATTGAATATATGACTACCTGGGCTATTACAAAAATCACCAATTGGGCGTTTTTAAAATTGCGGCAGCACTGGGGGCAAGCCTCAAGACTGCGAGGAAAGGGGGCTCAGTGGTGATAATATCTTGTACCTGCCGTTTGTGGCAATGGGTTTCTCTCATGTTCGCAACTTCCTTTACACTCAATTGCGACCTACAACGTCTTGAAAAGTTTCCTACAACTTGCTTCCACTGTCTCACCCTCGTTTACTTTAACAGATTTGTGATCGCCTTTGCATTCTGATCCCCTTAGATCTGGCAGAACAAAGTTTACGAATTTAATCTATGTCCTCCGAGGCACGCCAGTCACCAAGAGCCGCGATTCGAGACTGGCTGTCCCATAATGACGGAGAATCGAAATGTCCCAGACCAAGACTCGACTTTGCGGACGATCTCGGAAAGGAACGAAGGCCACGACAAAGGCATCGACCAAGACCACATCTCGATGCTGGGGACGTTTTATTACAACCAGGTGCGAGTATATCAAGGAATCGTCAAGATAACCAAGGCGACAGACGCCAGAAACGGCCTGGTAAGCTTTTGTGGCTAGTCCTAGGAAATGCACCTATAACCGGATTGGCTAACGAAGTCGCCAAGAACAACTAGACAAGATTACGACTGGCAGACTCGACGACGGCGGCGGCGTGAGCCTGGCCGAGCGACTAAACTTGCATGCACCTTTCCGCTCTTTCGGAAATGCGAATGATTTTGAGGACATCAACGACAGCCGGTCAGGCCACGCACGAAAGCGACGCCGCAGCCCTTCATCCACCAGCTCTGATCTCGAGCCCGCCGCGCTTCCCGTCGAGCCACTCAATGAAAAAGTGGATCGCAAGGCCTCTAGCGAGCACAAACGCCGTGGCATACATGATGATACCACCTCACTGTCAGCTTCCGAGCCTTTACATTCGTCAAGCGATACGTTTCTCTCGCCAGAGAAACCGAATAAGACATATGAAAGACGATCGAGGCATAAGACTAAGGAGGATCGTTATGAACTCAAGCACAGTAAAGCGGCGGTAAAGCAGAAGAGGGATACGAAAGATAGAACGAAGGGAGATGCCAAGAGAGTCAAGAAATCGAAGCTTCGTAAGAAGTCTGGAGCTGCCTTGGTGCACGACTTCGCGGCGCACAACGTGGCCCAAGACCGGCTCACGGTAAGCTTTTAATACGGTGGCGGACTCCGCCATGCTCACAAATTTATGCTGATTGTCTGCGATAGCTGAAGCCGCCAGTATCATTAGGTATCTTTAAAAGGGGTCGGGCGTCTTCACCAGTCAGGAGGAGAGGACGTAAGTAATTTTCATTTTACCCTAACTGTGCTTTATACGTGCTCATCTGCACCATGCACAGTACCCGATCTTACTTTTTCTGAGATGACTTTCCTTAACCCTCGACAAGATAAACCACAAGATATAGTCAACTCGACCGATCAGAAGAAGAGACGGAGGAAGGATCAGACTATAGAAACCGAAGCTGAGATCTCAAGGTATTTTGCCTCAGCTAAGGCTCGGGATGTTGACGCTACGACCGCCCGAAAGGAACGAGCCAGAAGCTTAGAGGCCTCTCGTCCACACGAAAAGTATCGCAAGCGAAGCGAGGCAGAAAAGTTTGCCTATCTAGATCGATCATCTTTACCACCAGTAGAGCTACCGGAGAGACCATTCCTAGGTTTTGGGAGCGTCGGAGGGAGTCTTGTATCGCCAGTGCGAAGGAGCGAGTTTCCAGTCTCGTCACCTCGCCAGTCTTATCCAATCCAGCGTGATCTTTCCCCTACCCGTTCAACAAGCTATTTTAGTTGGGCTGAGACAAGATCACCTTCCCACCGTTTGAGCCGACACAGGGAAAACGAGAGTGTTCCGCCAGTGCTACCTAAAGGAACCCCAACTGTAGGAGACTTGGTTGCCAATAGTAATATCGGCCAAGGAATCGCCTCCGGTACTCCGCTATCCTGTGAGGACAACATTATGGACAAGAGAGACACTCGTAAACGTAAGACTAGTTACGGGCGCAGAGAGGATATCACGACAATACCAGATAATAGAGTCAGCAATGGTCCTCAGGAGCAAATTTTAGACCCGCCGCGAAGCATCAGCGATTTGGAGCAACGACAGGCTAAGAATGTTGGGCCCGAGTTGGTTGAAAAGAGCAAAACTCCACAGTACCAACAAACTCCTGCGGCGCACGGATCAAACGACCACAACGCGCATACAAATCCACCACTTCCGGAATTGAACGACCTCAAATCGAAAAGGCCAGAAGATCTTATTAATGCAACGCTAAAGCTTCTTCTGGAGAAGTATGGCGCCAGTACCGCCAGTCCTTGCGCTGCAGTTGGTATTGCTAATGAAACGCCGAAATCGCCAGACGCTGCTACTAACGATAATGACCCTCGTGTTCCAACCTGCCACGTCCCAACTCTTGCCAAGGGCGGAGACGGCGAAGCAACAGAAAAGGATTCAAGCCAAGGCGGGGTTCACGGGATGATCGCTCCTCCTCGCCCTTTTTCGAGACGTACTGTCCCCAGTAAGACTCAGTCAATTGACAAGCCATCCCGACACGACTACCCTTTCGAGGATGCTACCATGGTATCTCGGGACACGGAAGGCGCCCTCAAAGGCTCACAAGCAACTCAAGGCCCCCAGGGCAGCCTTAATCCATCCCAGCATCGTCGCACTGATACGAAAAGCGCATGGAATGGGTATGATGCTATCTACGAGCGACAATCCATATCTGAAGAATTACAGTATAACCCTCACGGCAATCAAATACGGGATGATCCTGCATTCAACGGGGACATGATGAACCATTCGACAACGACCTCAGACTACGAGCTCAAGGACAGATATGGTTCGGGTTTTGATGATATCTACGATGACTGTAGTCCCGACAACCGTCATCGTAGCAATTCATACGATATTCAACTTGAGGCAGAGTCTTACCAAGGTCAAGTACACAGCGAAGGAACGCGAAGTCAGCAATTGGATGAACCGTATTGTTACGCCCGCCCTCTCGAAGCACTAGAAGAGAGATTTCTGGACTGCGGAAACGGATACCTGCCCAAGGAAGAACCTCCTTTCAGGTACAATTCACCAGAGCTAGGTCAAACTGCTCTTTCAAAGGATTTGTTCGTAAAACCTCAATACGCAACGCAGGATAGCAGTCGTAGTTATCTGCCGATTCGGGGAATGCTTCGAGACGAACCGCCGCGAGCTTTGTACTCCCGTCCGCATACTCAAGGTAGCAGTCATGGTTCTATCCAGCACAACCTTGTGTCGTTCCCAGATCAGATTGACAACGAGTCTTTGTCAGGCTTTTGGAAGCCTCACAGGTTGTATTAAAAGGTATAGGGTGTACCGTTCTCAGTGATAATAGCGTTCAAGACTAACCTTGTCATGATGGTTTCAGAAGTACTCCTCGAAGACCAATTTTTTGGTTTCTGTCCGCCCGTTTCATGCCATCAGGGTCAGCTAAGAGTATCTCATTCATTATCTTCCTTTGTTGTTACCAGCCATACGGTATACTATTGTCGAACTGTAGATACTTGAGGGAAGCAAGTAGAATATATCAAGGAAAACGGCGTAGTGAGTCTGAAAACATCTTCAATGACGATGAATATACGGTCTGCTGCCGAAACCGGCCATGAGTACAATGCCCTGTCGAATCTAGTCGAACGAACGTGTTGGTTTAGGGCTAGAAGCCGCTTCCGGCACCAGGTCCATCAGCCCTACCCGAAGCATCTGACAGGGATACTGTACTTCGATAAACCTTCAATTCGCGACCACGTAACCCTACCGCAAAGTTCTACTCTCAATTCTCCCTCTCCACCCTCTCCATATTCTCCTCCGCATCATGGAGTCACAACAAACCCGCCGGTCTCAGCTTGGCGATCTCTCGTGGCGCCTAAGCTCCCACCCGATAACCCTCCTCTTCTTCCTCGGTTTCCGCATCTGTGAGCTCCCGAAACCCTTTTCCGCGCTTTGCTAAGCCCAGTCCTTTATGTCCGTCATTATGTTCGAAGCAGATAGGCTTACGGACAGCTAGCATCTCTACTCGTATATCTTTTCGGCCTCTGGATTTTTACCAAAAGCTTGTCAGTCTCCCCTCCCTTCTCTTCTCCCCAATCCATCAGAGAAACCGACTCGCAGAACCTTTACCAACCAACCTAACCCAAACCCCCGTCACAGCGTCTTCGTCTTTATAATAACTATGCTCCTCCTCGCCGCCGACTTCTACTACCTCAAAAACATCGCCGGCCGCCGCCTCGTCGGCCTGCGCTGGTGGAACGAAGTCGATACCGCCTCGGGGGACTCGCACTGGGTGTTTGAGTCTCAGGACCGCGGGACCGGCGCTGGTGGGGTGAGTAATGGGGAGGGCCAGAACGCGACGGATCGGCGGTTCTTCTGGCTGGCGCTGTATGCGCAGCCGGCGCTGTGGGTGGGGTTGGCGGTGTTTGCGGTGGTGAGGTTTGAGTTTCTTTGGTTGGGGTTGGTTGGTATGTACGGTTTTCTCTTGCTTCCTTTTTCTTCCCCTGGGGTTTGATGGGGAGAGGCTGCCTTGGGTGGTGTTGTTGCGATGAGCATGGCGGGTTTCTTTTTGTGATCCTTCTAAGATGACAAGTTCGCTAACACCCCCCCTTCTGAACCTACAGCAATCGCGCTTACTTTAACAATCACAAACACCCTCGCCTTCTCCCGCTGCGATAAGTTCAGCCAGGCCTCAAGCCTCGCGTCTAGCGCCATGTACTCGGGCGGCATGGCGAGGAGTCTAGCAGGGGGGATGTTTAGTCGGGTGTTTGGCGGTAGGGGCTGAGTGTTTTTCTCCCCCAACGGGTGAGAGAGATGTTTTTCTAGGGGTTTGAGGAACGATTTATTTTATACAGGATGGGGGTCCGGGAATTGGAGGGATTCGGGGGTCTTTAGCGTTTCAGAGAGTGGAAGGGGGGGATGATATACCCGTGTGCCGGTTACTTTTATAAGATGAATTGCTTCTGGTGCATGTATGTGAGAGTTTTGTCCCTTTGACGTGCGGAGCTACATATCTCTGCCATCTATCGTCGTCTGGGGCGAATGGGTAAGAAGGAGATTCTGAGGGTAAGGAAGGGCATATGTATGTATTCATTCCATCAAACTAGGATAAGTACGTTTGCAAGAAAAATTTGGTCGAACATTATTTAGCCCCCCTTAAAACCGGATCCATCATCTCAATCTCACCATCCCACTGCTCCGATCATTCCCATTCCTTACTTAGTTAGTGCATGAGACAAAGAAAGGAAGTCTTTTTTAAAATATAAACTCTACCATTCTTTTGAAACGGCATTCCTGCTCGCTCTGGCATACATCTCTATCAACGTTTTTTCTTTCTTTTCGAAACGCCGCTTGAGACATCAAGATTTTTTCACTCTTTTCACGGATGTTGGAATTTTGGAAAGGGTACAGGGCTTGGTGAGTGCGTTTAGAAAGTTCATTAGAAATGTCGCCTGGGGGGGAGGATGGCGAGTCGAGCTTGAGAGATGATTACACAGGTTTTGATCTGCCCGTTTGTTTGAGAATGTCTGCCATTGAGTCTGCCGTCTGTTAATTCTGCCTTTCGTTGAGTCAAGTTTCGACCGAGTCCGCAATCCACCAAGTCTGCGATTCTTCCGTCGAGTTCCACGTCTTTTGAGCGCGCCATCATCGAAGATACACCAGACTCCTAGTCATCAACATGAACCATCATCTCAACCTCCCAACCATCCTCAAACCCCTCACTCCCCTTGTCCCACGCTTTACACAAACCCCGATAAAAGAGACTCCAGTCCTCAGGTCTCTCTTTCCGGATCCGGATTTGTTTCCCATCCCATGTATACCTGGCCGAGATCTTGGAAACCCTTTTAGCTGCTTCCGGGCGGATGTCGCATTCGGAAACGAGGGTTTCGAAGAGTTGGGGAAAGGTGTTGCAGGAGGTAAAGGGGACAAAAACGGGAGCGATAGTGGGCTGGTTGCTGGCGGCCACGATAAGAGTTGTTCCGGCCACGGGGTCAGAAGAAAGTTGTTCGGTCTTGGCGCAAGCGCCATCGTGCTCTTTCTTGACGACGGCCGCAATATTGATCTTCTTGTCCTCTACTATCATACCATCTTCGTCACCCTGGTCATTACTGAGGGCCTTTGAAGTTTTGTTCGGATCATCTCCATGGGATTTGGCGATCGATAAGGAACCATTAGGCTCTGTTTTCGTCAGGAGATGTGTTCGATTCTCGAAGACCCGAGAATGCTTCTCGCTGATCTTCGCTCAATTGCCGAGGTCCACAGATGAACACCTATCTAGTAGTAGTGACGCCGGACTTGGTTGCTTTGTGCTTGCGTGGTCGATGCTAGAGTTGATGCTAGAGCGGCGACTCAATGGCGACACTACGTCAATAGACCGTTCACCAGGGTTTGACATATGGGATTCTTTGTGATTAAGTTTCTGGTAGTCGCTAAATTGTGGAGACAGGCTGCTATCGTGAACACCATGTGTTTGGTTACACAAAGCCTTTGCCATTGGTCTATCCGGTTTTTGGATATCTTTTCGTCAGAGCCCGCTTCTCTCATGATCCTCATCTCCTAAATCACTCAAGCTAGAGTAGAATGTCTGACGTTTCTTAGATTTCCGCATTGGAGACAGGTCTGTGACGGTCTCTCTCATAGCCGCAGACTTGACACTCTTATGGGAATTACCCTTGTCTTTCTTCAAGGACCATAAATAGTCAGTTAAGCTCTCAACGGGACGCTTCCCTTTATCTCACATTATTATTATATGCATGGCGAGCTCTGTAATCGTAGTGCGGTTGGGTTTCTCAGCGGTTTGAAATTATTATGCCTTTCTGGAAGGATGTGATCTGCACTATCTTAGAACGTGCGCTGGTTGAACCTACTTAGCCTCCACAATATTAGGTTGACCTCTGCACGAGAGGCAAATCGATATCTCTGGAACTCACAATACCAAACCTTTGTCAATGACCTTGATACTATTGCCTACTTACCTGATGCTCAACCACATGCTTTACTATGCTGAAAGCAATTGCTCTTGTGGGTGCTAGAGTGGTTCCAAAGTGAAGAGGAAGATTATCAGGATATGGAGAGCTAAGTGATGTGCTGAGCACTGTCAGCGAGAGTTTCTGTCTAATGTAGCCGCATGAGAGCAAAGCGCGTGTATGTACATGATTTGCGTGAATAACGTCTTATCGAAGAATCATGCTCTGTGAATTATGGGAGTAGGGTGTATGATCATCGTTCCGCGTCAGAACTCCTGCGATTAACTAGTACGTTTGCAATGTATCGACTATCAGACCATCGAACGCGGAATACCAAGATAAGGAAGCCAAAAAGACCTACTGCACAAGTTGATAGCCAGATTCTGTTATCTAGCTCCAAGGGCCTCTAGAGCGCCTCTTAACTCTTTTACTGCTGTGTTCACATCCTCAAAATTTAATGCCGATATCGCCCATTTTGCATGCTTCTGAGCATTCAAGACGGCCTCCTCGTCCGCCACATAGTTTACCTTACTATTGGTAGGCTGGGACATGGCAGGACGAGGATGGCCATCCGGCATTGCATAGGGTTGTTGTTGATTTGCAGGAGGTTGATCACGACGAACAGATGGATGAGCTGGCATTTGCCTTGATGTAAACTGGGGATGAGGAGGGTGTCGAGGTGATGGAGCTTGAGGGCCTGCTGGTCCAATGGCCTGTTCCACATGTGGCGGTGGGAATGATTCTAAGGAGTCTTTCTGCGGTAAATGGGAGGGTCGTGGATCTGACATCGGCAATGGTGGGGGTGAAAAAGTATAGGGGTCTGGACAACCGACACTAGGAGGGACTTCAGGATCTTGTGGTGGTGCGTCTGGCAAGGCTGGAACAGGCGGAGAATCATCTGGATCTGGAACTCTCGGGAAATATCCACCACCATCTGAAGCAGTTCGATCAATTTTGGGCGATGCAAGGGGAGAAACTTCGCCACCTGCCGCGTGGTGGTAGTAATCTTCACCAGGATTTTGTGGAGAAGGCATGCCAGGCTGATCCCACGTGTTCTGACTGGGCTGTCGTTGGTTCGAGGGTGCTCTTAACGGGTGAATGGATTCATCTATGGAAGAACGCTGAGCCATGTGCCGCTCCAACCGATCATGCTCATCAGGCACCTCTTCAACAGACGGTTGGTAGGCGTGCGACTGATTGTACGTAGCCGAAGGTGGTCCGTTCAACATTTGGGTATCTGGGTCGTTAGGATCTAAAGCTGAGGGTTCATTGTTTGGCACCGGTTCAGGGGTTGGATTGGACAGATTGGGATCTTCTCCGGCCTTGATGGCCTTGGCAATTCGTAGAGCATGATACTTGGCAAATTTAATTTTCGAGGCCACTTCTGGATCTAATGGGCCCCATATCTGACACAAATCTAGGAACGTCGCTGCGGCCTGTAGTGTATCTGCCGTTTGCCTTTGATGCAGGGTCCATCAGTTTGCTAGAGGCGTACCAGAAGTCAAGAACTTGTACCTAGACGCTTTATTCGCTCTCATAGCATTCTCTGCCCTTTGTAGCGTTTCCTCTCCGAATTGCTCAACGTATGCTTGGCCAGCTGTGTCATCTATTATTGCGTCGTCTTGACCATGGTCGTTTTTGGTCTTGCACGAAGATCAGCATTGAGGTTGCCGTGGATGTCTACAATCCTATGGTACCTGCTCGAGCTTATCCATGAGATTCATGGTATAAGTCATGCATTCGTCATCCGTATTATGTAGGCCTTTCGAGAGGATCTGGTTGACGATCCAGTAGTTACCTGCAAGACTGTAAGCCTCTGTCCATCTCCTCTAAAGAAGAATGTATTTACACCAGTACGCAACGACTGGCTTGGCCTTTTCCACTTGACCAGCTCGTTGCACAAAGCGGGCAATGTCCGCCGATTTCAACGGAGTGGGGATGCTCGCCGCCATGTTAGATTTGAAATGAATATCCTCTAGAAGCTTCAGACCGCGGTGTACCTCAATGGTGCAAGCAATGCTTCAAGGATTATAAGGCTCTGTACTTGTACAAGCTCCTCAAGCAATAATACCATTTGTTACTCGTAGGCATCTGGATTTCCGTCCCTAGAGGAACTCAAGGCGGGTAGTGACGATCTTTACCCCTGTCCACGCTAAGCCCCGCATCCGCTGACGCCTAGAAGGATCTGGAGGGAAGAGGACAGCTTTCAAAGACCGGCACGGCGGTACATAAACAGCCCTAACTCCGCGACTCTCGACTCTACAGTCCCTACCTTTCTTCTTCATAATGTTATCACATACTCTTTCTAACGCCTTCACGGCAGCTCTGCTACTGACTGGGAGTGTCAGAGCTGATGGCTTGTACACAAAAAACTCCCCCGTCCTACAGGTCGATGGGAAAAGCTATGACAAGCTTATTGCGAAGTCGAACAAAGTCTCGGTAGGTAAACAGGTCCATTCAAGACCATATTAAAGCTAATAGAAGCCTGCAGATGGTTGAGTAAGCGACTCCACTCACCCGGCCGTTGTGGGCCTACTGATGTGAACGCAGATTCTATGCTCCATGGTGCGGGCATTGCAAGAACCTCAAACCGGCATATGAGAAGGCTGCCAAGGGGGTAAGCGGTCTTGCCCAGGTGGCAGCCGTCAATTGTGACGATGAGAGCAACAAGGCCTTCTGTGGGAGCATGGGCGTCCAGGGCTTTCCCACCCTCAAGATTGTTAAACCTTCTAAAAAGCCTGGAAAACCAATTGTGGAAGACTATCAAGGGGCGCGCGAAGCGAAACCCATCATCGAAGCGATAAAGAACGCGATTCCCAATCATGTTAAAAAAATAGCAGACAAGGGCTTGGATGCATGGTTAGAAGCCAGCAATGACACCAGCAAAGCAATACTATTCAGTGAGAAGGGAACAACAGGAGCACTTATTAAGGTGCTGGCCGCCGATTATCGCGACAGGATGAGTTTTGCCCAAATCAGGAACAAGGAGAAAGCGGCAGTGGAGATGTTTGGGATAACTGAGTACCCCACGCTTGTTGTACTACCTGGCGGAAGCAAAGAGCCTGTGAAGTTTGAAGGGTCGTTCTCAAAAGACGCGATGACGGCATTCCTCGATCAGCACGCCGCACCAAAGACTGAATCTTCAGCGAAGAAACCAAAGCAGAAACCTCTGGCCAAAGAGCCAGAAGAAAAAACAGAAAAAGAAGCAGCAAAATCAGCCTCAGCATCCTCGTCGTTTACAGAAGCATCCTCCTCTCACGCCTCCGCCGAAGCCTCCTCTGAAGCAGCCGGAGCCACCTCCATCATTCTCGAAGATGATAGCAACCCCACCGAGTCTCCAGAACCCATCGCTGTCCCGGAAGATGCACCCAAACCTGTAGTCATGCCCGACTTAGCTCCCCCCATTCCCGCCCTAGTTGAGCAAAGATATCTAGAGAAGCAATGTCTTGGACCGAAGAGTGGAACTTGCATACTTGCGCTTCTGCCATCGGCAGTAGATGATGAAAACTCGGTACTTCCAGATGCGGCGAACACTGCTCTTGCAAGCTTAGCGCAATTGGCAGAAAAACACAGGGAGAGGGGCAGCAAGCTGTTCCCATTCTTCTCCGTCCCGGGAAGAAATACCGGCGCCGCCGTCTTGCGAGATGCGCTGAAGCTCGGAAGCGACAAGGAGATTCAACTCATAGCAGTAAATGCGAGGAGGGGATGGTGGAGACGGTTTGAGGCTGGTGATTATCACATTCACTCGGTGGAGACCTGGGTAGATGCTATTAGATTCGGGGAGGGCGCGAAGAGCCAACTACCTGAGAGCTTGGTGGTTGATGAGGAAAAAGCAGCGGAGGAGCAGCCAGCAGCTGCGGAGAATGAGGCGCCTGTGCATGTGGAGTTGTAGTTATGTAAAGGTGAAGTAGCTGTTTGATAGTTAGCGATTTCAGATGAACATTCTATGATGGATACCATGTTGTATCTCTATGAAGTACATTGCTAGCCTCTTTGAAGCACATGACTAGGTAGCTTCGTCTTTCGTTGTTTCACCCAATTCCAATTAAAATATGAAAAATTGTGGAGGCTAAACCTCTCTTAGAAGCCGCTTCTTCTTGTTCTAAATCTTACCATTTACCACCCCCCACATCCCAATCTAGCGAACCCCTCGCGTTCATTATTAGCCCTACCCCGAATCCCCCGCTCCGGAGAAAATAAACACCCTCGCTCGGCTGTAATTTGGGTTGCCGTTCCCCGACCGCACCGCACGACAGCGCTATGGCGGTGCTTGCGTTGCGGGCGTATAAGATTTTTTATGAATACGGTATCGGGTTGGATTTTGGGTATATTAGGATGTCGCTCTTCTACTGTTCCTAGCCATTTTCCAAAACTTCGAACCGATATCTTCCTGTGCCTTTGGAAGCGTTGTCTTATTGCGCCTCTCCATATATTGCACGCATAAATCTAAGCTCATATATCAAAAGCCGTTCCGACTCATATACGATCGCGCAATACCCTTTCCGCTTCTCCATCCCCGCCAGCCCCTCCATCATAACAAAAATGTCCCGCCTCTTCCCCCACGCCCCCTACGCCGAAGACCAACCCCTCGCGCATCTAATCCTCACAACCCACGTCCTCCACCGCGGTTTCCAATCCGGCGCACTCTTCGGCATACTCCTCTCCCCCCTGCCCTTGCTCTACCACCGTTTCTACCCTTCCAACCCAGGGTCCCTGTCCAGTACGAGCGCAGACCAGATCCGAAACGTTCCATCATCGACGCTGCCGAGACCGGTAACCTCGTCCATTTCATATAAACCCCAAGCAGCGTCTTTTTGGCGATCGACGCTCCTCTCCTGGACCGGCATGGGGGGCATAATCGGTTTCGGGGCGGTAGCGGTGATGCTGCCGATGATGATGCGGGGAAAGGAGGAGATTGAGTGGCAGGATCGCGCGTGGAGACTGTTGGCGAATCGGGGCCAGGTGGAGGTGGACGAGTGGAGTTTGTGTGGTGTTGGGGCAGGGGTTGTTGGGGTGATGTGGGCGAGGAGTAGGGAGTTTGATCTGCAGGGGTGGAGAAGTGCAGGGAGGGTTGTGGGGCGAGCAGGGTTGGGGAGTTTGGCCGGGATTGGGGGATTGTTTTTGTGGCGGACGGTGGTTCCTAGAGGGGAGTAAGGGGGTTATGGGGGAAGACGTGGGGTGGAGAGTGTGTGGAAGGAGTCGGATATTTTTTGGAGTTTCGGCGGCTGGTCTCCGAGTGCTTTGGCATCGTCGGTGGGGATTGTAAGTGCATTATCCATCACACTGGTGAGGGAACATGGCAAGCTAGAGCCTGCTTGATGTCAGAATTAAACGGTTTCACAAGTGACGCCCTATGTAAAGTATGACAAAAGAGTAGGAAAATAAATACCCCGACCCTCGTGAAGGTCAGCCTCGTCTTCATAGCACGTAATTTCCCCATCAAGTTCCATGGACTATGGTCTCTGCCGTGCTGTCTGTATTTGACGAAGCTCACGCCTACGCTGTCATGGTAAAAAAATCTACTAGTACCTCTATTCAGCATAACAGTTCCTAATGAAACGCCCATATAGGCATTTGTCTCGTGCTCAAACGCGGCGGACCAAATCGTTCATGCAGATCACGATAGTATTCTTCTTCCAGCAACACCGGTGACATGGCTAGTATATCTGGGATCTCAACTTTACGGCATTTGGTAACTGAAAGGTGATATAGCTCCTCCGGCCATAAACGTAAGTAATTGAAAGCTGAGAGGTTAGGAAACTCGATGAGGGATTCGTGTCAGATATCTCGTATGACGGTTTCATTAAGGGTGCCTGAAATTTCGTTTGGATTTTGTGAAAGCGCCCAGTCGTCGGACGGGATTAGGTCGTCCACAATAATTTGTAGTCGCGATGAGCGCACAGGGACGTCAATTTCTTTTCCTGGCATTCCATATCATCGCCAGTGTACTGATGAGAACGAAAGGATGGCCATGACGTTCGAGAATCGAGAGAACAGTATCTAGATATCCAGTACGAGTACATATCAGCTTCTCTGGGTCTCGATCAAAGGGCTCGGCATCGAGATTGAAGATGTCAAGAAGGGGTGATAGATTTATATTCAAGACGTAAGCATGATCGAGGTCGATTTTCTCATTCTCCAGAGACGAGAATATAGGTATCCACGAAGGTTGATAGGTGAAACTAGAATTTGTAAATGAATTCTCCTTAGGCTAGTTTATAGAGCTACAGTATTGGCCACCCAACCCTCCCGAATTCCCATCACTCAATCGGGCTCAAATTGAAGCTCTAGATCATAACTACTACTAACTATTAATAATACTGTTATTGGTTTGATAGTACGTCCGTACTTTGTTGTGTACTTACTTGCGACGAACACCTTCACCAATCTCAAGCCACGATCGCCAGCGAAATTTCACGACCACAAGATGATCGACTTCTTGTGCTGAGATGGCAAACGAAGTTCAACCAGACTTAACGACCATACAACAAATTTTGAGAAGAAGCCGCTCTTTGTGGTCCTTCTATGCGATCACGACTACAGATCTTCGAAACCTTCTCGGCAAAGTCCCCGCATTTCCTATCCGTGCCCCACCCTTCGCTTAGTTCTAGTGCTCTACAGCCATGCAACAATTACAGCCATGCAACAACAAAATTCAACTACTCTACACGAGGGTTTTTGAGCAATTGCTTCAAAATAACGCGCCATTTCTTCCGAAATCCCTCGACTAGCTTAATGCGAGCAGCCCTATGGGGCCTCGTAGCCCTGTAGCACTTCTTTAGTGCATTTAAATAACGCTTTTCCCTGGCCTCTTCGCGCTGCTGCTGCTTCTCATCCTCCAATTTCTGCCTATCTTGAGTCATACTTCGAGCATTTTTGACGTACAAGACGCCTTCGCTTTGAAGAACCTTATTAGACTGCTTTCTGCGTGCTTTGCGAGCATTTTCAGCGCCCGTCGTTTGACTTAATTGATTCTGCAGCAACTTCATTTTACATGCAATGACGTTAGCGCCTTTTCAGAACGTTACAAGCTTATTTTCAAGATCTTCTGATATCGATTCTTTGATTATCAGATGAATCAGCTGATTTGCAATTGCAGCTCGACTACTAGAAGTTTTTCAAACGACTGAATCATCTATAGTAGATGAGTAATTAAGAATCTATATAGTATAAACTTAATTAAAATGTCACGATCGAGGGTTGCTAGGCTTGGCAACTAAGGTAGTTCTAAGTCTAATAGGGAGGTTGATGTTATATTAGGCTCGATCTATGCCTGCCGCCTTTGGCCCTGCAGGAATGATCTCGAGCACGTTCACGACCGGCCCTCGGGCAATCCTTGCGATCTCGTCGATTGCCAACTGGGGCGCGATAGCTGTGACCGCAACCACTTGCGCGCTCGCGTCAAACAGCTCGTTGGCAACCGAGCTCAGATACTTTCCAAGCCTGGCCTTGTCCCCGGCGCTCACGCAAGCCAGGACGGTGCCGACGTCCGCATGGCTGAGGACGAGTTCGAGCGGCTTCTTCTCGGACGCGTATCGCAAAAAAATCTGGTCGTAATAGAAGACCCCGGCCCGAACGACGAGCCCGTCGATTAAGCCAATTTTCTTTGCAACCGCCGCTTTTGCATTCTGTTCCATCAACCGCGTTCCAATCCACTTAAGCTGCCCGACGCACCGCTGAGAGTGCGCGGTCGACGGCCGCTTCGGCGTGAATGCCAGTGGTATCGAACAACGGCACCGGGCTGTCCGCTGGCTTCACCAGCAGCATGATCTCCGTACAACCCAGAATGATGGCTTCAGCGCCTTGTTCGACCAGATGCGCGATCACCATGCGATAGGCCTCGCGAGATGCCGGTTCCGCTCGACCCTGAACCAACTCGTCGTAGATGATGCGATGAACAGTGGCGCGATCATCGGCATCGGGGGTCAGCACATCGAGGCCGAATCGATGTTGCAATCGGCCCTTGTAGAACTCCTGTTCCATCGTGAATGCGGTACCCAATAAGCCGACGCGCTTAAAGCCCTGAACTTTGATCCGATCGGCTGTTGGATCGGCGATATGCAGCAGCGGAATGCGAACAGCGGCCTGTACCTGGTCGGCCATTCGATGCATGGTGTTGGTGCAAATCAGGAAAAAGTCGGCGCCACCTTGCTCTAAGCGCGTTGCTGCGTCGATCATCAGCGCTGCCGCGTCATCCCAACGTCCGGCATGTTGCAGAGCCTCGATCTCGCCAAAATCAAGCGACCACATTAGACAGCGTGCAGACCGCAAGCCACCCAGTCGTTCCCGGACCGTTTGGTTGATGATCCGATAGTATTCGGCCGAGCTCTCCCAGCTCATGCCGCCAATTAGTCCGATGATGGCCTGCTGCGACATGGGTTCTGTCTTCAAGGGAGCGCCGAAACGCTTTTAGGAGCCTTCAGCCGGCCCAGCACGCATAGGGTCGAGGGCAACGAGGACGAAGGCAAGGAATAGGAATCTGGAATAGCTATAATTCTTATAGCTAAAGAGTGACTAAATTGACTAAGACAGAACCTGAAGATCTAGTCAAGCTGAGTCTTCCGAGATTCTTATATATATCTAACCTTGGTCTTTCGGTTTAACCGGAATGCCGAGATTATCAATCAACATCTCGATCGAATGATCTAATTTGCCTCAGGACCTCAGACGTGTGGGGCTAACCCCCTACCGGGTTAGCGCTTTGCTTACTACGGAAGCTGCGATTACACGCCTGAGGGCAGAATCTAAAAATACGGGCAGATCTGGCTTACAACCAGGAAAAATACCGAACTTTGCCGTCGCCTTACCTGATGCGGTAAAGTACATTTTGTTCAGCTACCATGGAACTCAGCTACCTACTCGTTCGCCTACTCACATGCTTCATGTTTCGCGTTCGAATATGCGTCATTCGCTCCATGACCTACCTCATAGTATGCTTCATACATGCTCCATAGCACATGCTAATTAGCTCAATAGAAAGCACCCTTCATGGCTCAACATTAAACTCCCTATCGAGCTCCCTATCGAACACCCTACATGCTTCAAAATACGCGTCGGTCCGGCGCATAACACACGTCAGACAGCGCTTCAAACAATTCTTCCTACATGGCTCCCTTCATGGTTTCCTACCGAACACCCTCCATGGCTCCATTCATGGTTCTCTACCGAACACCCTTCATGGCTCCCTTCATGGTTTCCTACCGAACACCTTTCATGGTTTCCTTCATGACTTTCTACCAAATCTACCTACCTACCTACTGAGGGCCTACCTACCTAATAAACGATCGAGTCGTTACAAAACTATATTTCAACCGTTAAAAAGTCTTCAATATATGCTCGAACAGTCGAACGAGCAGCTGAACTCACCGAGCAATGAAAAATGAACCTAGCATATCTTTGAAAATTTAGAAATGATTTTGAAAATATGAATAAAAATTAGATTATCACCGTGCAACAGAGATTATACTCTTTTTCTCGCGGAACTTGTATTTAGAATTTATGTCAATAGATAGAATAAATATACGAGTATTGACTGCAGTTGTCAATATCGAAAGAATATATGTGTTGCGTTGTTTGCGTCTGAAAGACGAATGTTGATGATTTTCAAAACAACGCTGATCTGGCAAAAATACGGCGCCTTGGTCTCAGACGTGTTACCCGTAGGCTGCGAAGTCATCCAGAGGGTCCCTAACCCAAAGGGGCTTAGGGGATGTAGTTAACCCGAAGGGGGGGCTTAGCTACGGAAACACGTCTGAGGTCCTGAGGCAAAAATATTTTGTCGTGTCCGAGTACCCATATACTCTCGTACACAGTGTGACAGTACCTTAAAGTAAGGTCACTTTGTAGTGGGGGAAACCGGATGTAGAGGCAGGTTTGAGGCTCCCCAATTCATGCCATTTGCCGCTTCCGAGACCTCCCAACTCGAATGCATGTTATGCTTACGAGGGTGCTCTAGGTTTCCTTCTCTCTTTACATTTTTGTAACGTGACCTGTGTGAGCGCTTATTCTAAAACCCCCTGTCCTTAGCCCCTACGGAACTCGTCTTCACGCGCGAATCTTTTTTCGAAGCATTGTACTCACTCGAAAGACTACTTCCCGAGCCTCGCAAGCTTCACTAGGCTATTGAGTCTGTCGATATCATAGTCTCTCCCGTTCTCGATACTACAAACCAAAGATGGGGCCTATGTTGGCGAAGAAGCAGGGCTTCAATGATGGTGACTGCATGAATAGCAGTGGTTGCAACAATGACTGGTGGTGGTACTCGCCAGTGAGTTTTCAGATATGGCACACCCGGGAACTATCTGCTAACACCAGACAGACAGCAGCAGCTATCAAATGGTCCATCGTTGGAGCTATATTCGTCTTGTTCCTTGTTCTATTCGTTGGAGGCTACTGGCATGCTCAGAGGAGGATGAAAAAGGGTCTTCCTCCACTGGCTTATCATAGGGTAAAACCATCACAAATATCATCAAGAACCATGCTCAGACTATACAGTGGCTTCTCCCACGCTCTCAGCGTGCTAGGTTCCCCACGCGGAACCAGCCGTTCAGCTTCTATCAACATCAGAGTGGCTATAATGATGGGTATCAAATGAATCCGTATCCTCCTCCACCTCCAGGTAAATTATCCTTTGGATAAGACCATGGATAAGCGCTAACGGTACAGCGTACAATACGGGCTACGAAAACCCTCCAACATACGAGCCGCCACAAGGAGCATCAAAGGTGAATCCATCTCAGGCTTGGGCTGCCCCTCCACCAGGACCTCCTCCATCTGGAGAATCTTCGCGCCTCCAGCAGCAGCCGACAGGTGCTCACTTGCGCGAAGAGTCCTTGGGTTATGGCCCACAAAACCCCGACATAGATTCTTCTGCCCCACCCAAGAAGAACCTGATGAAGAGGCTCAATCCATTTAAGTAATATATTGTAAGGAGTAATATAGATTGGGAGGCGATTTTAAATACATTCACTTCTGATCTTCCAACGTATCCCATCCCGTCCATGCACCCCTCTATCGCTAACCCGATCCTTTGAGCCCGGCTGTGAGCTCTTCGATCGCTTATCGCTATCACTGTGGCGCCTTCTCCTTCTCTTGTGAGACCCTCCGGTCTTCTCATCGTCGGGCTTTTGGGCCCTTAGCAATTTTCTGGAACATCTCAGACACACGCACACTTTGACTAACGAATTTTTCTTCCCACCATCTTCCACATATGTGAAATTCAACTCGAAGATCTTCAGCTCCTCCGTTCTGTCATCGCGTTCATCTCTATATCGCCCAGAACAATTCAGACACCCGCAAGTGAATTGCCCTTGTCCAGCAAGAACCTCAGCTTTCGTACGCCATCGTAATGCCAATTTTTGCTCCCGCCACCGACTAAGGTCAACGAGTGCGAATTCGTGAAAGAGGCTGTCGTAGTATTGCTTAGCGAGATGTTTCTCTTCGTCAAGATCCGTGGAGGTAGTATCGTCTCTAATGAAGCGGTGGTTCTGCTCCAGTATCTCGCGTTCGGAGCGGAATATGGGGGCAGGTGGGGGAGCGCCGCCGTACAAGCGGACGTAGGAAGAGGCGCGGTGGAGGTGGCGGGCATATGCTGAGGTACTCGCGGTGGCCATTATAGTAGCGGTATTGTACTAGATCAGTCTTATGCTATCGGGAGTCCCGGATATTGTTCTTGTGATTTCATAACGGCTTATCTCTTGTGTCGCTCACTGAAAACGCTTTCTCTGCAGTCCTACCGCTGCCCGGCTTGAATATCGGCCAATACGACTGCTTTGGAGGACCCTCCAACCGAGAATTTGCAGCGGCGCTGCCCGCGGGCTCCCCTACCGCTGCTTCTGCCTCTGGCTTCTCCACAGCCTCCTCAACAGCAACTAAAGAATGTTGCTCAGCAAACCTCGTCCTACCGCGAATTCAGCAAAACGTCCGTAAATCATATATCTGGGCTCCTGGAATGCTTACTGCCCACCCAATTGCTTCTCCTTTTCCAATTCCTTGAACGCAGGATCAAGGACGTATATGCCTGGGGAAGGAAACGTAAGATTAGTGGATTATGGTTTGTGGGGGGACGTATACCGCTCGCGATGCCGGCTACGGTCACTAGGAGGAGGGTGACTAGGCTTTGGGGCCTGCTCATGGCAGGTGGCGGCGTTTGAGTGAGGGTTTCGTTGAGTGAATTGTGGGCTGGAAGGAGATGGTGGAGGGTATTGGGGGAAGTGAGATAGATAAGATATATTCTAAGATTCAGGGTAGAGAATCCCGCCACCTAGATCTCCGCGCTAGTCGCATATTGTGTATTCAATCGTCACTTTGACGCAGATGTCTTCTATCATTCAGGCTATGTAGCGACTTCAGGGCAGACTTCATTCAGAAAATCTGGCTTCTTATCTTCCAAGGTAGTGTCCATTACGTTACGGTTCAATGCCAGTCTGGCCCTCTGCAGTGTGGGTGTAGAGTCGTTAAAAATATTGATCTTAAGGCAGCAGGGGAATTACTGTACTGCTACCTACTAAGCAAACGCATTCTGTTCATAGGGCAGTCATAGGATCTCTCTGATTAGGATGCCCTGTGTCCAAGCGTTCGGCAGTTCTTCCCCAGTGATCTACTGCTATCAATTTCTTATCGAGTGAGAGGAATCTAAACTAGGCGCTTCGAGGCCAACCATTTGTATGGATGCTCTACGCTTACTGGTTATCCTCTTTCTCTTGAATTTCCTCGAGCTTGCCTCGAATTTGAATGTTTTGGCGAGATCGTTCTTGGCTGAAAGAGGGCCAGGATGCTTAACACCAGAGCGTAGATACACTTCTTATATTACAAACATATTCATGAATCTGAGAGACTGGAATCGCTGGCCCATGGCTAGGCTCACGGCCATTCTTTCACCTGTTACCCGCACCTTAAGAACCTACTTAGGTCGTGCAGAGCTTGATTAGGATTAGCAGTGGTCTCAATCCTAGACGCCGAGGAAACAGCAGGTCGTGCAACAGTGACGATATTCCAGGACCGTAAAGGCAAAGACACTTTGCAAAATTGAGAAGTACAAAGAACTAAGGTCTTTCAGGGCGTTAAATAGCTGGCTACCTAGCGCTTGAGAGATCCTAACATCTGAGTCTTTACCTTGCTTTCGCTTGTCCTGCTAAAATTAGAAATTCCATGTCTCCATATCCAAGAGATGTTTGTTCTCCGGTCCATTGTGAGATGAATGTATAGAATGGATTGGCTCATCACGTTGACGTTTCAGAGATCTGATGTTTTTTTCTTGGCTAAAGTACGGTCAGTATGTGGAATGTAGAGATCCTCATCCGACAATAATAACAACATGAGCCGTGGCAGCTAAGCCTTCCGATGCGCAATTAAGGCAGCAGTTCCTTTGGAGCACAGCTTGATATCCGTTCTCATAACAGAGAAACTGAGCTACAGGGCTCCAACGTGTCATGGCAACCCCGAATCGTCTAACTGCAGAAGGTGAAGCAACTGATGTTGGTATGGACGCATGCTTAGAGAGGTCCATAGAATCAGTCACCGGGTGAGAGCACATATCGGTCCACCGCATCCCAACATATCCCAAAATTACCGCCTCAAGATTGACCTTTATATCATTTCCGGCAAATCGGAAGGTACAGATGAATTCCAAGAAGTCAAACCCCTCCCGAAGCGTTAGTGAAGGGCTGCCCAAGTGCACTCCAATGTGAGATGGTCTTATATTGTCTTTTTGTAAGGTGGTTGTAGCTTTTGGTCGGGCTCGAGCTGGTTTTGCGCGCAGATAACGATGATATCGGCGTTCATATACCAGTTGTCCCTCTACAAGCGTGAACGTCACAAACTGGTGGGGAGGTACGCTCAGAGTCCGAAGTATGGTCGGGTAGATAGTGCAGGAGTCGGAGCTTAAAGCAAGAAGTCCCTTCTGTCCCCATGATCGTTGACCGACTAATGTCATGACATATATCATGAGCCACTCGGCGCTTATGCTAGCTTCCTTCCCAGTCACAACATTCGTAATGCACCGAACGCCTACTCCGGCCTCAGGGCAGATGACAGCATTTGGGCCTGTATTGATGAAGAAGCACCAGAGTGCGTTACTCAGCGTACAGCCAATAGCATCCCAGAGGCAGTGTTGCACACAGTGCTTCTTCTTTTCCTTTTCTCTTCGATTAGTGCCCAACCAACCATTGGTGAAGTTACATTTGGATCCTTCTGGGCAAACGCAACTTAGCCCTTGAACCTTGGTGGCCACAACGGCCTTGAGTTTGGCAAATGCAGTGGTCAGGTCCATTTGGGCTATTGTGGGTCTACTTCGGAGTATTTCCTCGCATATCTTACACATCCGTGCCCGTGGTAATGGCCCAAGTAGGGCTATAAGGGGAGCTGGCTGTAAGCGTTCATGATTTCTCGTTGAAAGTGAGACTGTGGGCTCAATATTAACGGCTGTAGGGATAAGTATGAGCAGGTTGCAGCATGTATCCAGTATAGCTTGATCACAATTGAAACCATAATTGAGAAAAGTCAATTGCAACCGATCAGCTAAACCCCCCGACCAATTGAAGCGATATGGCATAGGCAGCTGAGGCTTTTTTGATGTGGTCTGAAGTACAGTGATTGGCAGATCAACAGGCGTCGAAGTTGATATAGAGGTCTCAAGGTGGATCTGGGTCGGTTCAAGACGATCACTTTGTGAGATTTCACAATAGATTCTCGCACTCTCGACGTCTTGAATGATCGTACTCTCGACAGTGACAACCGTGCTACGGTGGAACAAGGCCTGGATCAAACCGAGTATGTGGCCCATCCCCCGGCTCCCCGCAATTCGACAGATCTTCTGGTCTTCGCAGAGTGCTCGACTAACTGATACGAGAATCTCCGTTGCAGATTCGGTATCCAGTGGTTCCAGTAGGTCTTGTGGCGCCGCTATTCCAATCGCTGTGTAAACTTGATGGATCTTCGAGACTTCTCTGGCTAACAAATTCCCGAACCCTAAAGTGTCCAGCTTGCCAGTAAGAAGTTTTGCAACATCCGCGAGCTGGGATACACTTGAAACATTCATAGAATCCGATAGAAGCCTGGAGCACAGCTGCGTCAAAATCGTTCCACTATCAGGGTGCCCAAATAGGTTCATCAAACACATTGATACGAGTGCTATAGCTTGGCCGCCAGCGGATTCGGCCATGAGAGATGCTGAATCGTTCTTACGCCAGCCAACAACAATCGCAAGATGATTGAGACGCACATCGCCACAGCGCTGCAAGAGGCTTTTCACCCTCTCTGCATATTCACCAGTAGTAGAAAACGCAGAGCCCAGCTTCTCCATCTGGACAAGTGCCATAGGGAGTATATTGTCGGCTGAGAGAGTCGCCAAGATAGTAGAGAAAGCGCTCAGCCCCTGTAGGCTGAGCGTACCAACATCAGCTTGTAATTGTATGTCGTGCGACATTTGGTTCAGCAATGCCAGACTAGTCGAGAACAACTTAGCGAAACTCTGCACTTTGATATGTATAGTGAAAACTGGAGTGGAAGCACCAGCTACAAGACTTTACAGAATTAACCAGCAAATCACCCTCGTAATGATAGTTGGCGGGGTGAGGCTGAGGTTCCACGCAGAGACTGCTGTACGAGTACCTTATGGGACTAGATTCCTAAGGCACATGCACTCTGTGGCCGGCCGTTTCCACCTGTAAGTTCCGAGCGAGTTGTCACAGTAGTCAATTCCATGACTCTTACAAGGCAGGATTTGGTGATGGAGTATAGGTAGAATCGAAGTGGGTGTGTTTTAATGTAACTCCTACTCCGTACTCGGAGGTTTAGTAGAAGCCCCTCGCTCGATTGATGAAGTAGGTCGTGTTCAGTTAAGTACATATGTAATCGGAAACCCCCATAGTCGAATATTCATTGATAGGCTCAGCCCTCATTTCGTCTGCTTACCGAAAACACTGAAATTGCAGCTCTTCATCGTAAAGTAAGAGGGAGAAATGAAGTACATGCTAGACGGAATATTGAAGCTCGTTCAAATTTCTTTAGCATGACTTAAGATCTTAAACCACGTCGATAAACGACTGAAGCAGTAGATGATTATAATCATCGAATTCACAGGCAAGATATACTGAAGCATGTTAGTGTGTTCCATTATCTAATTCATCTATCAAAAGAAATGGAATTTCAAGTCGCGAGAACTAGAATTCCCACGTTCTGTTTGATACTACCTATTCGGGTCATAGATCAAATCGACCAAGCATCTTATAAAAATTCATGCCTCTCTTGTTAGATAACGCGAAAGAGCTCGATTTTCACATTGTTGTGACTGATCAAGACCCTTTAGCTCTCTTGTGGCAGCATAGGGTTCGTAGCCAGCATCACGTATAGGTGGAAACTGGGATGGAGAGGAAAGCACTAAAGTATAGGTAGTAGTCTGGGCGAAAGTTGTAATACAGTTGTTCGGCAAAAGTCGTCGTCGTTCACCCACCAAATCTTTAATGCAGTTGAACACGTCACTAGAAGAGATGAGATTTTTGAGGTCTGCTCATATGATCTGTCAGCGTTGAGTGAGGATCTGGAACCAAGTACCCATGATAATTGAATGGAAATCTTGCTGTCATTGACGGTATCGTAACAAGCGGCTATTATAAGAGTAGTACTCCGTATTTGTTATCCAGATAAGATAAGATCGTTCACTTCGCGTAACCCAAGTCGCGTTCAACAATCCACAGGAACCACTTTCAGAGTCAGACCACCAAAGCACAAACGATATGGTCGATACTTCAGATGGCACAATGGAGAGTCCGAGGGTACGTTCCCGACTCAGACGAGGAAGATGAAAGCCAAGGCTCTGATCAGCACGCTGCTGTAGCTACAGAAGAGGGGTTCCAGGATATTGATTGTCTTAATAAGGGACCTGGTGACCCGCAGGAGAAGAGAACGAAGAAAAATGCCTACCAGAGACGTGGGAGGCTGGGTTCAAAAAAGGAGAAAGAGGAAGATGGAGAATCTAGCACGCAAAATCAGGGAGCGGAGAAGGGACATGCAGGGGTGGCAGCGACTGCAGATAAACATAGCCAGGATCTCCGGCAAATTACAAACAACAAAGAACCTTTCTATGCTGATAGCCTCTCCAGAGATGTCGAGTACATTGATGAACTTCAACTAGGTCATTATCAGGACATACCAGCAGTACAATTGGATGCAGAGCTTAAGCGCGATATATATCTGCTTAACGAGGAACCCAATCAGGGGACACCGTCTAAATCGGCCAAAGAAGCCCTAAGATCTCTCGCTTCCTCGCCATTGACCGAATTGTCTCAATGCTCGCCTGCAAACTTGCCAGTAGTGGCCCATTGGATGTCGCCACTACGTGACCGAGGCAGCCCTGTTGACGTGCAGTCACCATGGCCGTTAAAGAGCCAAGATCCGTCTACAATTTCCTGCAGCGATCCCAACTTGGATCCTTCACTACACAACAAAAATGCTGAGCTAAACCTTGGAAGGCGTAATTTACGGCACCGGAATCCAATACAGCTCCACCCTTATGCTATCGAGAGCGAGAAATATCGTCAGACCCTCAAAGCAAGGGGTGTGAAGCCGCTACGGATTGCTCAAATGGAAGCAGATCTTGCAAATGCGACTGAAAGAGGCATACAAGAGCAGGACTTTAACGTTGCGGAAGACAGCCAGCTCATATGTCAGGATGTTGACTCGCAAGACCCTCTTAGTTCATCCTCTCAACCTGGTCATACAGCAAGAGTATCACCCGTGCAGGATCTATCTGACATTTTTCGGTTTCAAGGGGATGAGCTCCCTGATATGGACTTGCTCCTTCGTCAACCCTTCTCACATGTTGTGCACCAGGGAAACAAACGTCGTAGGACCGCGCATACATGCTCGGAGAAAGAAGAAAGACGGTCAATCCAGCCAGATGTCAGTTTGCCCATACCGTCTCATATGAATGTAGCAGATGACGATTCGATGTTCGATGTGCCTCCTTCACCACCCCACTCTGGAAGTCCAACACCGACAGCTATCACTAAAGCCAAGAAAGATGTATTCCGTGTCCCGCGAGGGTTATCTCCCGTTGCTCTCCCGACACCAGTGACGTCTTCCGAGCCTAGGAAACACCAACCCGTCGAGCTTCTTGACGACTCGAATACCGATGAAGATCCTAGGGTTCTATCGGTAAACGGGGACTCTAGCGAAGACTCTGAGCCAGAGAGTACTTCGTCTGGAAACGAAGAGAACAGCCAACTAAAACGCGTTCAGCGCAAGATCAAGGGAGTTCTTCCAGCATCTTGGCTGAAACTTGATCTGAAAGCCAATACTAAGAAGCCAGACAGTGTGGCCAGGACCTATAGGAGTTTATCGCCCATCACCAGTGACCAGCGTGGGGTAGCCAGACCCGTCTCTAGGTTAAATAGTCAAAGTCTTGATACGCCGGCGGGCCAGCGATTTCCCATTAATTTATCTGATGATGAAGAGTCGGATCTGGAACATGCAAGCCCTGAAAGTGCTACAAATAAAAAGCAACGTTTGCTCCCTTCTCCAACATTTGCCATTCAAGATGATCTCGACGATCAGCATTTGTTGACTACCAATTGGGGAGAAGTTGGGGAGGATAATCGGGTTGATGCAATGCTGCCTTCGAGAATAAGATCGGTCATCCGTCCTAGGATACGGAGGATGAAAGGTCAGACCACCTCTAAAACCCTCGTTGAACAGGCATCACGCGCTGTGGCCAATCAACTCCCCGAAAGCGCTCGGAGCAAACCCACTCACCAGCCAAGAATCACCGATCGGTTTGATCAGAGACAAAAAGAGAAACCCAAATTTCGCCCCCCGAGGTTCAGTATACTTGATGCACCCACGCGGACTCAGCTTTCTAAGCAAACTACGCCGAAATTCCTTAAAGTTGCCTCTCGTACAGCACGCGCACGAGTTGATCGGGGACGACACAGTCCTTCCAGAAAGTTTCTGCGACTTGTTACCACTGACGATTCGAAGGATGCAAACGAAACACTGCAATGTTGGCGAGAAGGCACTATTGTGCGTGCCCCCAAGTTACCTGCAGAGGTTCATGCAATGCCCTTGAACCGGGAGCCGCTATATCCTCGGTCTCATAATCCCCAATTGCCGCATATTCAACCTGTCAACAACGATATGGGGAAGGAAGATCTTCATTCCTCGGATAAGGCAAGGCCTGGGGGTAACAAATCAAATTTAAAGGAGCCTCGTACGTTTCAACGGTCACTCGATCGTCTCCTCAACGGCGGTACTGTACCCCAAGTTCAGCTAAGCCACAACCGCCAGCAGAAGAAGCCTATCAAGGTAAGGCTTAAGGTGAAGAAGCGAGGACGATTGCTGTCGTCACTGCGAACATCTCATGACTCAAGACCGGCACTGTTAGAATCTTTACAGGAAGAAGAGGATCAAGTTCGTCGAGGGTCAGCCTTTAAAAGAGGTCTTTCGAGAATTGATCAAACTCGGAATCAAGCCGCAGAACCGAATATGCTGGTAAGAAGGTTCTTCGAAGAAAACCAAAGACCATCTTTGGTGGCTGTAAGTGCAGGATCATGTCCTCATGACTTCCATAACGTAAGTTGCACAGGCGCCGAGGATTGCGTAAAGCTACTTCGTCGTCCGAGAAAGCAACGTCAACCACACCGCATAGAGGTTGAAGCCCTCAACATCAAGGAAACCGTTGCCGCATTGCCTATTGATGATGACCTGGATCAATTAATACCTACTTGTACGGACGATCCGCAACAGCAGGTACTCATTGGTCTTGGATCGTTTGGATCACGATACGTTGATGCTTTCGATGTTCATCCCTTATCAGAGGGCACCTGCTTCCATGAGAGCACTTTCATCGGTAGTGGAGACTTTCTGAAGAGCCTTAACATGACCAGAACCAACGATCTAGACAAGCCAAGGGGCTTTATGTCGCTAAGCTTTGCCAAGAAAACTTTCAGATGGGGCCCATGGAATGACGAGGTATCCGAGCAGCTTGGCCAGGTCTTCTATGCAACATGTCAGGAGCTTCGGCCAGCCTCAGCCTATACCAAAGAATTCTCCAATGGCGCGACTTACGAGCAGTTGATATTGTTGCAAAGGAACATTATACGGTACAACTCGAACCACTTGAGCTTTCTAGACCCCGTGGATAGGGACTCATACTTACAAAGATGGAATGGATTAGTGTCGTTAGTCTTTAGCGAGATGGACGAATGTGTTCCTGCTGGTAGCCCAAGCCAATCTTTCACAAATTATGGGAGGAGTAAAGATCCCCGAATTCGGCTTGGCACGCTCCTCCTGGTTATTGTCAATCAACTTCGCCAGATCTCTGAACACGAGCTGGTGCCACAAACGTTGAAAGATGGAATCAATTCGCTTGTCCTGACAGCAGCTCGCCGAAATTTGACGCAAGCACTTGAGGAAGGGTCCGGTGCTTTCAAGGAAAGTTTGGAAGACCTCAGACCTCTTGAGACATCGGCATATACTATTCGAGAGAACCACCATCCCATTGAAGCGCTCGTGATCGGTCAACACATCATCAAAGAAAGCACACATTCAATGGCGGCTTTTTGGGAGATTGTGAATGAACAGATTATGGTACAAAGCTCGGGGTTGACCATGGATGCACGGATCTTTGAAGAGCAATGGCAAAAGCTGTACAATCTTTTACCATTCCTCGGGTTCGACGCCCAGGGGATACTTGAGATTCGACAGCGTTTTCAAGATTCACTTGATAACTGGGCCCCTATAAAGCGTATGATAAGCCAGGTCCTCGCAATATATACATTCAATGAAAGCGTCCAACCGCCGAGTTTAAATGCCTACTGCCGTGCCCTGTTCAGCCGATGTCTTCACTTGATTAATGGCTGGGGTTGGCGGAGATGTGAATCAATCATTGGATCATTATTTGACTTCTTTGCCCGCAATAATCTGGCTCACTTGAGAAACGAGGGAAGCCATGGATCTCCGATATTCCTCGAGCATCTAGACCAAGAACCTTCCCTAGAAATGTCAATCAACGATCGATGCTTTCATATTCTCCTGAAAATCATCGGCAGCGGTCTCAAGCGTATGCGGCAAATCTACCCTGAGAAAAAGATTCGAGATATTGTATGGCGCCTCATGCCAAACCATGGTCGCTCACATCCCAAAGAGAAAGCTATCCGTCAAGAAGACCTAGATGCCTTGAGGAACCATCATGATCTTCTGTGCACTCTATACTGGGCTGCACCTCGAGGCATTCGCCCTCGCTTAAGTGTTATCAGAAATCTTGTCCATCTGGAATCCTCCCATCGAGAAGCTTGTCATATCAGTATTAGAGCCTGGTCCAATCTTGTCAGGTTTCAGATATCAACAAAAGAGCCTACATCTAGCCTGAAACCCTTTGCGGATTGGCATGATGATTTGTTAGGACAGGTTCTACGTCAACATAGTTTAGCTCGCACGGAAGCGGAGGAGCAGGTCACATCAGCGCAGCGTTCCGGCGGTCCTGCCATCCCGAAAGACCTACTTGAGTCCACCGTAAGAAAGAATCAGAGGCAAGTCGAAGCAATACTCGGCGATGCTTTAGTGTCTCTGAAACGGGCGGTGGATGGGGCCCGTACTCGGGGAGCTGCCGAAGCTCTGCTGACACCAACATTGACGCAAGTTTTTCTTCTCTTCGATGCCAGAAGGCCCCAAGCCAACAGGAGTATCGTCGAAGCGCTAGACGTTCTGCTTGCCCATGTGGGTCATTATTCCAAGTCTAATGAGGACAGCCAAGATTACGGTGATTGGCCAGTCTACAATGACGATAGTCTTTCACTCCCTGACAATGATGTGGGCTCCTCACAGCATCAGACAACCATGCCGCTACAAGACATTGTTCATGAACCTCTCAGGCATCTTCTCTCGAACTGCTTTGGCGCCGATACAATACCTAACGACACTCTTCTCTCAAAGCTCGTTGAGGTCTGGGCCGAGGTGGCTCGATGTCTTGTCCGCTATGGTACAAAATCCTGGAGTGATTACGTGGGACGATTTGGTCATGACTCATGGACTTCTTTGAGAGACACTGAGCAGACCCGGAAATTCACCGCATACTTCTTAGCCGTGCTGACAGAGACCGATGAGAAAGTTTACGAAGAAAACAAGACTTTCTTTGTGATATCCTGGATTACATCCCTGGTCGAGCGAGAATCCATGCTCAAATTCCAACACCGACTTACCTCAGCCTTGCTGAATAGAGATACTAACAATCCTTTGCTGGAAAATCTACCATTTCACGCATCCAGAAACACTGATCGCTTCGAAATCAGCGCAACCGAGTTTGCTCAACGCAGGCTGTCACTAATTTCCAGTATCCTGTCAAACATGCGGGAGTCGGTAGAAGACGCCCTATGCACCTCATCCATCGATGCCGCAATGCTAAAACAAGAATACAAAGAAATTCTAAAGCACCTCATGCTCACCATGAAGCAGCGATACCAGGAACTTGGCCACGGTCCCGACGTCCGTGGTGCTTACGTAAACTTTGTTCATCGAGTCGTGGAGTTTTTACAGCAACACACATCCGCTATCTGCCCTGTTGACCGCTTCTTCTTAGACTCGGCTACCTTCCCGTTACCGGCCAAAGATCCGAACTATGTAGTTGGACAGCTTAAGAACTATGGACTCAGATTGCGTGATTCGAGAACGCCGAAGCAGCTTGCTGTTTTCCTGCAGTCGGTTTCGGAACGAGCGATGGTAGATGAGCAACAAGAGTACCTGGTTGGCCAGCTTCATGCAGCATTAGCCCACGCGTTCGAGTCCGGCGATGCGAGGAAACCCACGCTGCGAGCTTTCGTTGTCAAATCCATCGTTCCCGCTTACATCGAGGTGGCTTTCACCAATGCCAGTGGCTGGCTCCTCGCTTCACCGATGCTGCAGGCTTTACAGAGGGTGTTCAGCGACCTGCTGACCGACCTCGACGGCACCAACCCAGCCAGTGTAACCATCGTGCTGTCCACAATCACCGTCTTCCTCGATCGCCTACGCTTCTCTTTCAACCTCCTTGTCGATCACACAGGCCTCCTAGATCAACCTAAGGTCCTGAGAACGCTCCTACTGTCCTACTCCGCCATCACAGCCACAATGCCCGTACTAGACTATATCGCTCGTCTCTCTAGCCCCTCTGACCGCGCAGTTGCTTGCGTTGGCTTTTTCGCCTCTTTCGCTACGTTCGTAACGGAGATGCTACTTGACTGCTCCGATGTGCTCGCCCCAGAAACGGACCATTCCGACCCGATCCCACCACCACCTGAGTACGCCGACGTCCACAATTTCGCGCTGCAAGAGCTACGTGGAACACTGACCAAAAACTGGATCTGTCGCGATGAGCAGTACCACGTAATTAGGGGATCCTCGAGAAAGGAGGTCATAGTCGGCATAGGATCGTACGCGGAGGAGAAAGAGCGTCTCACGGTAGAAATCGAGAGGTTTCAGCAGTGCTTGGGTGCGATGCCAGCGCTAAAGAGCGATAGTGAAGAGGAGACGATAAATAGGAGGTTTGGCGGGATTAGCATGGCTGATATTCTTTTGAGCTGAATGGGAATGCATTTGCAAGGGGGTGTTAGTCAGCAGCATTCGTAGGCGCATGAAGATTTGGGTGTGGGGTTAGAGGGGATTGGATCCAGTTGAGATTGCGTTTAATGATGTTTGGACGACTATGTGTGTCCTCGGTGCATACTCTTAAGGAAAGGCTACTGAGACATAGGTAAGGCTATATAAATCATGAAAATGAACCAACCCATACCACGTTGCCAACAACAGATTCTTCGTGCAGCACATGTGATTGACTCCTTGTCTCCTGCGATTCCCATGCATGTCTCGTATCCTCAGAAACTGCGCAAAATATATACACCCTCTCTAGCACACGACACGTAGCCCAATTAGGTTCAATTAGGGTTCTCGCCACAATCCGGGAGGGACGCCGGGATGAAGTCATTTAGCCGGCGCTTTTTGCAGCTTCCAATGATCACCACTTCCCCAAACTCCCACTTCTCCACCTAATCGCCTCAATACTGCAGCATGGGGATGCAGTAACATGCTCTACGACCTTCAAATACTCCCACATCCTCTCCAATCCTCCCTGACTACCTCAATGCCTCCTTCGTCCACGGATCAACTCTCCCCATCCTCAATGACCGATTCCCCAAAACCGCCCTCCACCACCATGCATGACCCTCTCAAACTCTCAAAACCCCAACCAGGCGTCAAAAAGCCTTCCACAACCGCCACCACCTCCGCAAAACGTGAAATCGCCTCCCAAACCCTCACAACATGGACCTACCCTCCTTCCCCCGCCCACCCCCTACCTCCCAACCGCCTAAACCCCACCACCCGCTGGGTCGAACGCTCCCCAGACTCCTCGCCTTGCCCCTCTCCCTCCCTTACCTCCACAACAGCACCGCCAAACGCATACCAATACGACAACCCGGATTCGCTCGCCGCGCCTTCGCTGAGCAGGAAACGCAAAAGACACAGGAAGCTCCATGAAGAAATGGCCTGGAACGAGGGGCTCAGGATCTGGGTCGAGAGGAGAGACGCATGGAGCGGCGCACTACCGCAAAGCCCATACCAAGTCGACGGCGCATCTCCCATCCCTAACAACGGACGCTCCCCCCTACATCTGGGACCCCCATCCCCTCCATCACCACCACCACCTCCCCTTCTCCCTCTCGCACCCCCCATCCTGGCTCCTACCCACCCCATCCGCGCCTCCATATCCCCGCACACCTATCCCGCCATCTACAGCAGAGTCGTCGTGCAAGGCCTCACCCCGACGGTGCCGATCAACCTCAAAGACGTCGTGAGAGCCATGGTGGCGGGCTTGAAAGCAGATGGCGAGTGGCCTCCAAAGGGAGAGGTGGAAGGGGAGGCCGGGAAAGGGATTTTGAGTGGGAGTGCGGGAGGGAAGGTGAGGAGGGGGGTTAGGAGGGTGGCGAGGGTGCTGGGGGCGTTGGGCGATGGCGGTTAGGATCGTGAGGTGGGATGGGAAAGTGCATCTTGGAGGGATTAATGCTGCATTGGGGTTCGGGCGTCCTAGGAAGATGGCGTCGGTTACTTGGGGCTACTACATGCATACCCACGGATTGGGATCCGATGCCGGAGCATTGATATTGAACTGGCAGATGCATTGCCCACGGGCAGTATGATGCAATATTATCCATTGCAGGATTTCGCCGGTGCTGCAAAGCTTAGAACGCAGAAAAAAATGCGAAACAGGCAAAAACAAGCAAACGACCCTACCTTGAAACCCGCGAGAATAGCCAGCCCATCCATACAAAGAAATCGATTGTTTTTCTTTCCCAACTGAGCAGGAGCAGGAGTATCGACTATAATAACCGATTCACAGCACCTCGCGTTTTTCATTTCCTCATCCCCCCACCCCCCTTCAGTACCGTATCAAAAAAACATCCCCCCCCCCATCTACAGTACAGTACGTATCTCCTCCCCCCCAAAATCCTCCTCCCCAAAATCCACCACACCACCAACCAACCATCCATCCCATCCCTCCCTCCCCATTTAATTCCTCCCCCCTATGATTTTTCTTCTTCCAACGGATATATGGGATTTTTTCTTAAATCAAAATAGCAAAAAGCAAAAAGAAGGGGGACGACGGGGTGCTGGAGTTTAGGAACGGGAGTGCGCGTGTGGGTGTGGTGGAGGTGGTTGTTGTGGGGGAGAGGGATGGGGAGGAGGGAGACGGAGACGGAGACGGAGACGGAGACGGAAACGGAGACGGAGAAAGGAACACATAACATATCATGATCCTTCCCCCCCAACTTCACCGTTTTTAAAACATCTAATATTATCTATTTATAACGGTTTGTGATTGGTTTTTTCCCCCTTCCTTTTCAATTTCTTCTACATAATCTCGGTTATTCGTTTTTTTTTTGAGGAGGAGATTTGGCGGGTTGAGGGAATTTTTATATGTAGGAGGGAAAATCGGTCGTGGTCTGTGGTTGGGTGTGGCGATATTGGTTGATTTTGAAGAAGTGGGTTGGTTTTTCTATTCTTTTCTTTTCTTTTCTAGTGTGGGGTTTTTGTTTTTTTGATTTTCAGTCTTTTTCACGTGGTTGTATTCTTCGGACTTTTCATATATAACTCCGATTCTACACTTCCACCACCAACTCTCCCCAAGAAACCCCCCCCACCCCCCAAAAATCTCTTTTTTCTTCTTCTTTCTTTCTTCATTAGTACTCAACTCGCTGTTTTTATTTTTATTTTAATTGTAGATGAGGGAAGAAGAATGCAGGGGTGACGTGACAAGGAGCGAAGATGTTTTGTTGAAAGGCGGTGAGGAAAAGTGGCGTTGAGGGGGTTGATACAATGTTAGATTGTGAATTTATAAATGTTCGACGAGGTTGTATTTCTGAAGGAAAGGGGGTGGGTGGGGTTTGTAGAGAGTGGGGGGGAGAGGGAGGGGGGGAGAGAGGGAGGGAGGGAGAGAGAGAGTGACGAGTGCGAGAGTGAAAGAGTTCGGAATACATCCCACACCTATATACCAACCTCAACGAACATCCCCTTGGAACCAAACGCCCAAAGATGCAACACTCTCTATGATCCGACCCCCTCAAAACCCAACCACACGTAATAACCCATAGCCAACAGTAATGGCAACTACAAAAGTGATGATACTTGCCGGAATCCCTCTCGAGATGAAGTGTTTGACCTGCAGGTAGCGCTGGCCGGTTTGGTCGTCTTCCATCATTATGGCGGCTACGAGGTTGTTAGATTGGCTTATAGGGGGGATATAAGGATTGGGTGGGGCTTTGGAGCGGGTGAGGTGGGTCAAAGGAGGGGGATTTGGAAAAGCGGAGCGGGAAAAGGGAAAAGGGGAAAGGGGAAAGGGGAAAGGGGAAAGGGGAAAAAGGGAAAAAAGAAAAAGGGAGACTCACTCATATTTGGGAAGCCGCTAGTAGGTAACCCTGCAGCGGCGCTGCAAATAATCACACTGCTAAACACCAACAGATTCGGATGTGGCTCGCTCATGCCCTGGCCCACCTGCGCAACCAAGGGCAGAATAATCAACGCAGCAACCGTGTGACTGATAAAGGTCGCAACAACAATCATCAGACTGGCAAACACCACCAGCACGGCATACAAACTCATGCCCTCGACCTTCTCGGTTATGGCGCCGGCAATCGTGTGCAAGAGACCGGAGCTGGAAACCGCTTTGCCGAGGGAGAGGCCTCCGGCGGCGAGGATGATGATGGTCCAGAGGAAGTTGTTAAAGTCTTCTTTGGTGAGGATGCCGGTGCCGAAGAAGAGGACGATGGGGATGATGGCGACGACGCCCATGTCGCCGAAGACGCTTTCGAGTTGGTGCGTTATGCACCATAGCACGATTGTCAAGACAGTGACGCCGCTGATAAACCACTGCACGCCTGTGAACTTGTCCTTCATGGGGCGGATGGGGACAATTGTGGTGCCTCTGCCGGGTTGGAAGGTGATGAGGAGTAAGAGCCAGATTAGAAGAATGGAGATGATACAGACGGGCAAGGCGACGAAGAACCAGATGCCCCAGCCCGGTTGGGGACGCATGTTTTGCAGGGCGATAATGTTTTGAGGGGAGGCGATTGGGGACGCTGCGCCGCCGATGTTGGAGGCAAGCGCGATGCCAAGAATGAGGGCTTTGGAAAAGGACGAGTCGGACGGAAGGTTGCGGAGAAGAGGCTAAAGAGTCAGATCGTTTCCAAAGGTTGGAATGGAGTCTGGAGGGCCTCACTTGAATAATGGAGAAACATAAAACCGGTGCTGCAACATTGCTGATCCACATACTTGCAATCATTGCAACAAACATATTCGTCACAAGCACTGTCCGTGGTCTTGTCCCGGCTTTGCTGAGGACAAAGGTAGCCATGAGTTTCGCAATGTGGAATTTCGATAGTGCTGCTGCTATCGTAAATCCTCCTAGTAGCAGCACAATGACAGGCGTCCACATGGCTGCAAAGACGTGTCCTGCTGCGTCTTTGGCATCAAGTCGACGATGCGGCTTCTGATCAGACCGCATTACACGGAGAACAACCACTAAGAAAGGAACTAGAAGCGCTGTAACAAAAAGCGGTATGACCTGCGAGGCGTAAGCAGGCACGGTAGGGAATCGGATTCGGACGAGAGAGTAATACTTCTGTTGCCCATAACAAGCTTACAAACACCAGCATAGCCAAGCAATTCTGCTGTGCTGTTTCCTCCATTATCGGTACTACCAGTAGTACAACAAATACAGCTATGATAGCAATCAAGGTAAAAAAAGTCGAGCTGAAAAGCCACCGTGGACACGTAAATCTCCCAACTGGAGTGACCAGCTCTTTTGTCCCCATTTCATCTGGCTCATCCCCTTGTAACCGTGCTTTCGATGGATCATGGTCTGCACCTAATAAAGTCCGTCGCATACCCATGTTCGCAGCTTGAGCTTTTCGTTCGATGCCAATCATCTCTCGCCAGACCGTATTCCGCTCCCATACGACGTGCTCTCGAAGATGTAATCTTAATTCGCGCCTTGCCATTTGAACATCACCTTTCGTGCCAATGTCTGCATACAGCTTCTCGGCGGTCGCAATATTCTCATCGAGATGCTTCATTGTCGGTTCTCGGAAGGGAATTGCTGTATTGACCGAATTCTTGATGTATTTGCTTTTCAAATCCCGATTCATGGTCTTGTCGTACTTCTTCAGCGCCTTGGTAAAGCCCGTTTTGTTAAGCTGAATGAAGGACTTTAACTCGCACAACGATACATAGTGGTTGATGATCCTTTTTTTCAGTGTCATACCCGAAGCATACAAAGCGGAGAATGTCTGATCACTGTAATCATCATATGCTTGGCTTGCTCTTCGCTTTGGCAGTTCTCTCGAGCTTCGCAGGTCATCTACACTCTGCTCTCCGTCCCAAGGTCTACTCCTGTCCTTGACTTTTCCATTGTTAAGTGCAGCTCCCTCGTCTGCGTCTTCATCACTGGAGGCGTCCTCGTCGGCCTCATTGATCGACGCGCTCACATTGCTGACGCCCCTTTGTCTGCCAATCCCAAAGTTCCGGAATATGCTGCCTTGACGGCCTCTTCCACCCTTTCTGCTTCCAGGCGGTCCGTCATGTTGGTCAATGTCATGCCCTTCGGTTTCACCCTCGTAGGACTGCACATCTCTCACCACAGCATCGATTTCCCCGTATATCTCGAGTTCTTTCAGCTGATAAAAGGAGGATATTTTCTCGAGTTCCGAGTCCAAGGCATGTCGGAACACAGTGTCAGGATCATCGTTACTGGTGAGTAACGGGGATGCTTCGGCATCATGAGGTCCGGCGGAGGCTTGGTTGATAGACTTTTCGATGGCGTAGATACTAGGGCATGAACGAAAGAGTCAGCCTGTATCCGCAAGGGCATCTTTGCTGAGCGCATCGTGTTCAAAGCAGTGTTCGATGCTCCATCCAACTCCCAAACAAGCTTACAGCTTCTTCAAATTGCTATACGATATGTAACTGCTGCTCCAATCGGGCACAGCATTGAACTGAATACTGTGGGAGAACTTCATCTCTTTGGCGCCGAGGATGCGCTGGAGCTTCCGCTCCCGCTTCTGATCCCTCCTATGCTGGCGATTGTTGTCTTGATCTCGGTTGCTTTGGTCGGATTTCCCAGCAAGGTTCTGGAGTTCTATCATATACTCGTACGAGCAGCGCACCCCGTAACGTGTGTATGAATGGCTCAGGTGAGTCGGCCATCAGGTGCCTGCCTACCTTGTCTCAAATCATAAAGTTTTGCGCGGTCTCGGTCGGCGTGCGTCGGTCGCGGGAGTTTACTGGAGGGATCGATCATTCGAGATCGCCGACAGGGTTTGTGAAGGTCACGGGACTCACGGCAACTGCCTTAGCGTCCTGCTCCCGAGAATTCGGCGATTGGGCAAATCTTCGGCTGGGGCAACAAGGTACGAGTACCAAATGGGAAAATGGTCATGGAGGCACGTGAAACTGATTGATCTTGAGACTAACCAATCTTCTTCGAATTATTCAATTTCCCACGTATATTCATTCATACTTGGCTCGACCATAAAAACCATTCTTCTCTACATAGTACCTTAGTATAAGAAACGCTAATAGTGTCTGGCCAAGGCGGATACATTGAGACACCCATCTCTCCCATTATATGACAGTCTGCTAGATCTTAGATAATTCCTGCTCCGGCACTTGCTATTTACCCAAATATATATCCAAGACTTCGGCGCTGTTAAGCAAATGTGGCGAGTACAACCGATCAGTTCCTGTAGTGTCTTCTGTTAGCGAACGAAAAAACCCTCCAACAAGGGTAGATGAAGCGGTGTAAAGAAAAACCAGCACATACAACAATCCAATCGTCAAATCCCCATGAATCTTCGCCTTCAACTGAATCTCCACATCAAGATTAATCTCCAACCGCAACCTCAACTGCTCCCCCTTTCCCCCATCCTCCTCCTCCCCTTTATCCCCACCTCCAGTCAACCCCCCCACCGTCTTCCCCACCTGATCAGTTGCGCCGTTCACAACTTCTCCGGCTTTGTTCGTGGCCTCTCCCGCCGTCTGCTGTACCATTTGCCCAGCGCCTTCTGCTGTTTCTCCGACTTCGTCAAGCGAGTCTAGCGGTCCGCCTCCACCGCCGCCGCCGCCATTGGCCTCTTTGGTTTTCTGGCCACCTCGCTTTCGGTTGCGGTTTTTGCGCCCACCGGCTGGTGCTGAGCTCACGTCTGAGCGCGCAACGGACTCGGTGTCACTGTCGGGCACCTTACTGCGTCCACGACCACGGCTTTGACGGCGCTTGGATTGAGCGCGCGATTGCGATTGCTTTTGCTGTGGAGGGGCGTCGCCGTTTGCTCCTCCGTTTGCTTGCCCATTAGCTTCGGCTTGCTCCTCGCCTTTGACATCGCCCTCGGCTTCCCCATCGTCTTCGTCTTTAGGTTCTTCCTTGGCTTCACCACTGTCTCCTCCTTTCTCTCCTCCTTTCTCTTCTCCTTTCTCTTCCGCCTCTTGTTTCTGCTGTTGTTGTTTTTTGTTCAGCTTGGGCGGAGTGCGTTTGGCTTTCTGTTCGGATTTTTGGGAGGCTTGACCGCCGACTCCTCCTGAGCCTGATGCCGCGGCGGAGCCCGAGGCGTTGGCGCCAGCCGAGGCTTGGGTTTCGTCTGTTTTGGATTGTTCTTCTGACATGTTTCGTTGTATGTGGGAATTAAGCTGGGGAGAGAGTGCGCAAGAGCGTAATCAATGTGAAAGCAATGATAGCGATGGCAAGAAGATAGTTGAGATATTTACTGGACTTGAACGATGCGAGGAGAATCAATGAGGATGAGGCGAAACATGGGAAATGGCTGGTATCAATCAGACAAGGAACTCTCAAATTACGCAATGACGGAGCACACTCCTTTCGTATCACACACAACTCATCAACTCGTGCCCCGCGTGTAGTTTCCCCTCTAGAGGGACTCCCTGCATTGGTGTGTGTGGCTCAGTGGCTGGAAGGCTTGACGGCAACAGGGGAACTGCCAGGTTTCGGGGGTCCAAGCAAGACTAGATTGCGCCTTTCGGATCATGTCTGCCGAGCCTTATAGAACTAGTTATGGGGCCCGCCACTTAGGATACCAGCTCCAGGAGTCCATCAGCATCAACATCAGCGTAGTTGTTGGAGAGGGAGTCTCTACTCCGTATGTTGCATTGAGACGAACCCACGTGTTCGGATTACCAGTCATCACCACGTTTGAAATGTCTGCCAAATGCTGGTACTGCGCGATGACATCGGTTAGCCATGGAGTCGGATTTCAGGGCAGGTGGGCCCCGGAACCAGACCCCTGTTCCCTGTCCAAGCCTGTTTCGAAGGACTAGCCGCGTTGGTAGCCGTCCAAGAAATCCAATCACTCCAAAGCCTGTTCTCGAGATGGATGTCGTAGATTTGCTGCGTATACCAAACCTCCCTCCCATAGTAGTAATCCATCCTACCCTCATTGTCGTCGCCGTATACCATCAGACCTTCCCATCGCTCCCACTCCTTTCAACAGTCACTGTAACCTTCTCCCCAGAACCCCACAACCCACCACCCACCACCCACCATGTCCTCCAGCTCCCCAACCCCCGCCCGCCAATCCTCCACCAAAGAAATGACCGACACCGAAACCGACGACGCCGGCTACCGCTCGCGCTCCCAATCCCGCCGCTCCCGCCGCCGCAAACAAGCCCAGAAACAGCAAAACCCCCGACAACCGCCGACCATCGAAGAAGAGACCCAAGCCTCGGACGCCCGGGCCAAATCCGGCGCCATGCAACCCTTTGAGCGCATCGGCCCGGACGAGACCTCCATGGACGGCCCCGTCACGCATGCGCGCGCGCAAAGGGGCGAGATCCCGATGCGGGGAGGGGATGCGGGGCAGCAGCTGAAGACGGGCCCGCAGGGAGGTGGGGAGAAGAAGAGCGAGATGATGGATAAGGATGGGTTGAAGTTGAGGTTGGAGTTGAATTTGGATATCGAGATTGAGTTGAAGGCGAGTATTAGGGGGGATGTTACGTTGGCTTTGTTGTAAGTGCTCCTGGAGTTCTGGCTTGTGGGCTGGTTGTGCTGAGGACTAAAGGAATTGACAGGGCGTAGGTCGTGAGCTGCTGTGGAGGTCGAGAGCGGTTTTGGATGGTGGTTTGGGGTGGTAGGAGGTCTTCGTGCTGTGGATGGAGGACCTCGGTGGGAAAGGCTTCACTGTTAATGTTAGAATAAGTATGAGGCCAGCGTAAATTCTTTGGTATAATGTCACGAAGCTTTGGACATGTATAGCTCTTTTTTCTGTAAAAAAAAATCTTAAACCATTGGCACGACATGATATTTGAGATTAGGGTTCTTTCTCCACATTCCACATGACGCCTCTGCGATTACCGCTCATGTTTCACGAACCAGCACCCTTACACTTCTAGGTTTCGGACGCTTTCGGATCGAGTGACAAGATCGTCACGGTCGGAGAGAAAAGCACCGGTATACTGTCCCACAGAGCAACACGAGAAGCTTGGAAAATAGACAAATCCAAAACCCACCCAAAGATGTACCATAAGCTCGACACAAAGCCACCGCAAACCCGTCGATCGCGCGCACTGACCTTTACCCACCGACCAACAAGCGTATCAAAGCAAAAGCAAAATTACCCTCATGCCCACCCCGCAAAACCTCGCCCAAGTCCTCTTCCCTCACATCCACCCTCAAAACCCAATACTTCCCCCCAACCCCCTTCGCCATCACGTCGTATGCCTCACCCCCCCATACCTCCCCGTCCCCTCCATCAACTCCATCACAAGCCGCTGCATCCCCCTCACATACTCGCGCACAAAGCACCAAACGCCCCTGGCATCCGTGTATGGAAACCCCTTTGGCATACCTTCCACGTCGAACCCAGGGGCGAAGATGTGTTCCTGCCGTTGGCGAGAGAAGGGCCAGAAGGAGATTGTAGGGGGCTCGGGGTCGAGGAGGCTGTAGCAGTTGTTGGGGTTGCGGGTGAGGTGGAGTCTGGTGGTTGTCTGGGGCGAGGAGGTAGGTGGTTGGGGGCGTGGTGAATTGGGTAAGAGGCGTGCCGAAGAAGTAGGTGAGGGTGGAGCGTTGATCAATATTTGCAGTCTTTCTGTGGGCATGGTTTGTGTCCGTGGCAATCCTGTTTGAGCCGTGCCGGCTGGTGAACACCGAGTGAGGTAGTTGATGGAGTGCTGTATGTGATGTTGCTTACGAATAGATGGATATAGTATGCTCTAAATGAAGGTGCGTAGCTAAATTTCGTATGTATGTTGAAAGTGGAAGCAAGATTGCATAGATGATAGATGATAGAAAGCGACATGGTCAACGCTTATTAGACCATGGAAACATACGGTGTAGAATTACCTGATATCGAACAGTCATTAAGGGGATTGAAGTGAAGTACTCCATGGTGATTCACTGAGCCTGGCACGAGGACAATAGAAAATCTCTAGCAAACATGAAGAACATGGAATCACAGACAATCGAACGCCAGCTGCAAAATCCGTAATGTCTACCACAGCAAACAAATTGCGACGCATTGAAGTAGAGCAAGCTTGCCTTAGATGAGTAGAATATCTATTATCTGAGTGAGCGAAATCATGATGAAACGAACGAGATACTCAGTGGACCTCCATCTTATTCGACAAGCACGGTCACTAGGGTAGTAGTATTCGAAACAAGTAGGAGAGTCTCAGGACAAGAACGGGTTTGAAATCGATTGCTAATGGTAGAGAAAGATGGCCTCGATATGCAGAAGCAAACAGTGCAGTCGCTGTCTCACCAGTGAATCCCCATTGTCAACGCATAGTGCCTGTATGAAATCTAACCGCTCTCTGAGGGTGGTCATCATTGATAGCGGAGCGTAATTGCTTATTCGTCGGCACTTCACATCATACCATCAAGGGGCACAAAACCAGTGAACAACAATCGGTCTCTCAAACGATCTTCGTCACGATATCCAATTGAACAAATAGACTCATAGCTTTCGCGGAGCCTTGTCATCGTTGAGTCGAGTCAAATGGCAAAGGTTGTGCAATAGGAAGAATTGAGGACATTTGAAACCGATTGTCCTTGACATTTCATATTCAAAATGTCACTTAGTCGGGTAACTTGACCTGGCATGTTTGGCTCTCGGCTGATATTTACCGACTTTCAACGTCCCCTTGTGTAAACTTTCAAGATGAGAGCCATTGTGACAAAGATGATTGCAACTATGCGCCATTGTTAGCAAGGCAGTCGATACGAAAGCCATCATCACAAAGACCTTTCTTTATCGAAGAGTATGTCGAAAGAGAAGACAAAGAAATTGTTCTCCACAGCCCGGTTCTATTGGGTAGTATCTCAGGTTTCGCTGATGTACACAATTTCTCTTTGAAGTCCCATGCCCTGCGTCTTTGCTTTATTGTATTCCGGATTAATATAAGTAGGGGCGTCCTCACAACTTGATTATCCACAGCCCTCCTTCAACCCAACATCACTTCAACTCACACATCAAACCAACAATACGAAGGACTCTGCTCACTCTAAAATCCTTGAAACTTTCAAAAGCTTCTTCAAGATGACGTGTTCGTGCACAACACACCTCACCTGCATCGCTGTCAGCAACCTCCCTGAATCTATCATCGAAAAGGATCTCCCAGACCTCTTTGGAGCGTATGGTGAGATAACTCGTTCAAGCCTGAATTTAGACCGAGCCACAGGAGAGTCCACAGGCAGGGCGTGCATTGATTTCGCGAACGAGGCCGCTGCCAAAAAAGCCTATCAGGAGATGAACAATTGCCTATACCTAGGCCATACCCTCAACATCAGACTGACACATCGATTCCCTGTGGCCGAATGCACAATCAAGATTACGAATCTCCCTTTGTTCGTCACCTTGCCCGATATCGAGGAGCTGTTCGATGGCCCGGACAAACCGATCGTTCGGTCAATTCTAGTAGTCGGGGACACTTGGAATAACGCTGAGGCCTTCGCAATGATTGAATTCCGGAACGCGGATCTTGCGAGGACGGCATGCAAGAACGCGGACGGGGATTGGTTGGACGGCGTCAATCTCAAAGTCGATATGGCGCGACAAATCATCGATATAGATTCTCTGCTGGTCCAGTAGCTCTCTGAACTGCCGTCATATCTTTAGTTTAGTCAGAAGAATAACCATCACCGATGAACCACCTCAATGCATTGCCATACAGATTTCCTGCTAGATACCATTCTTTATGTTGTTCCTATCTTGGATTGACCTCTGACGCTCATCAACCATCAAGTACTTAACCTGCCATACAACTCTGAAAAAGATCTTTTAATTTCACGTTCTTTATTCAAAGACAAAGCAAACGCTTCCCGATAGACCATCTTCTGCTCAAATCATTCTTATGCTTCGCGTCTTCATAAGTGCAACATGCTAGCCAATGATGAGTAGTCATATGTTGATCCAGTGATGGACGAGGCCAAAGTAAAAAAAAGTGCAAAATACCACACTATATTGGATACGCCTTAGCGGTAATAACTAGTACTAGAGACTACGAGGTTTCATTCATGAAGATTATGATGTATATTACGGATTAAACTCGGATAAATGATATACTTCAAACCATCATGCAAGCAAGCACAAAACGCTTTTCATCGCCAAATCGCCAATCCATGCTTCCCACCCCGAACCACCACCAGCCACTAGTCCCCCCCAGACTTCCCGCTCTTCGAATCTGAAGAATCACCTGATGACTTGTCACCCTTTGAAGAGTCGCTACCTTTGCTGTCGTCACCTCCATTCTTGTCCTTGCCCTCACCAACAGTGTATGTGCACGAGCTCTCGATACCCCAGTAGTGCTGGTTCATCCACCCGGGTTGGTAACTGCAGCTGTTGGAGTCGTAGACTTCGTCATAGAGAGCGCAGTAAGTTCCTTGGGCGACACCGTCTTTCTTGACCATGTACGCGTTGAAGGACTTGCACTTGCTGTTTCCGGAGTTGTAGCTTCCGTGCTTCTTGTTGTAGTCGTTTTGGCCCTGGGCATAGGCGCTGCAGACGTTGACGTCGAAGGGGCCGGGGAAGAACTTGGTGCCCATGCAGTGCTTGGGGTCGTTGACGGCGCCCTTGGGACATTGGGTTGGCGCGCCGCATCCTGGGGGAGCAGCGGGGAGCGTATTGTTCGTCTTCTCGTAGCCGTTGGAGCCGGCGATGACGACATGGAAGTCTCCGCGGTAACCGCCAAAGTTGTTAGCGGCTGCGGGCTCGACTCCAGATCCCCAGAGCGTGCACTTGAAGTTCGTAATAGACGATGGCAGCGTGCAATTTGGGCTGGGGTTTAGGCTGGGGTCACGTTCGATGTAGAGGTTGAAGCCCGTGCAGAGGGTTGTGTTGTCGCACCAAGCGGAGCAGTCTTGGGCGCTGTAGGTGGCTAGAGTGTGCAGGCCAAGGTAGGAATTAGCGGAGACCGAGGCGTTGAGGTCGACGAAGGTTTGAGCATAGCCGTAAGGGGTTCTTGCGGATTGAGCGAGGTAGTGGAATTGGGGGTACGCTTCGAAGGCTTCAATGGTGTCGGGGGAGACTTTGGGTCCGTAGCCTAGGCTGAGTTAGTAGGATACCTTGGGAGAAGAGTTCAAGGACAGACCATCTGGCTGAGGAGCACAAGGATCTTCAGGGTTGATGAATCCACAGTAAGTACCAGCCTCAGGCACGGTTGGGCAAGCAGTAGAAGAGCTGGTTGTTGCCGTCCCGGAGGTCTGCGAAGTGGACTTCGACGGGGTGGGGTAGGGTGAGGGCGAGGGCGAGGGCGATTGCGAAGGCTTCGGCCCCCATCCTCCGTAGCCCCAGCATCCACCGTCATCACGCTTGACCTTGGCAACAGCGGTTCCTACAGCATTGGCGACTGAAGATCCCAAGACTGAAGCGTCGGTTGGGCTGTAGGAGATTGTGTCAATGACGGAGGCAAGAGGAGCAGCTGTCACGGTTGGGGTGGGTGCAGCTCCAATGACACCAAGGTCAAAGGCTTGAGCCGCTGGAGAGGCAGCTGCCAACCCAGCGAGGGCGGCAACGACGAAAAGAGAAGCCATCAGGCGAGTTGGTATCCGATCAAGGGCTGAATGTAAAAGATAGATGGTAGAGATTATATGTAATGAACGATGAGAACGTAGAAGATAGAACGAGAGACTTGTTGCTGGAGACAAAGCAAAGGAAACGGGCTCTTATATAGAAAAGACAAAGACTCTGGCCCACGGCATCACCGTGAAGCTGTGACAGCTCGACGGCCTAGATCCTGTATACGAACCCTGCGTTAGCTGGAGTGTGGGGAAGCACGGGTATAATCATAGAAAATAGCCGCTATACGCCATATGGAATGCATAGGTAGTCGAAGCACCTATTGACACTGGTGGAGTATTGCTGACCCACAAGGAATCAGGGGGAAAACAGATGGACACGAGGTTCAGGTCCAAGGCTAATTTCGAAACTGTAAAATAGTAAAATAGTATTCCGTACATGGTCAGGTACGAACCACGGGGTCCACGAGTCTGGAATTGGAAATTGGCAATAAAGTCATTCAATTGTGAATTGTTCTTCCGAGGACCCGGGGAGGCTTACTTAGACTTCGAACCAGGGGCAAGAAATCTCGTGAGGTAGTCTGGAACAGGGCATCGGAGTATTTTGCCTCAACACGAACGCGGCGGACTTGGCGTGTCCCTGCCGAGATCCATGGAAATGGAAGCCATCTATGTAGTCGATGGCGTTATAGTGGATGAGTAGTCTCTCGATGTTAGTGTTGTACGAAGGTCGATGTGAAGGAACTTCCCATTTCGGGAACTCATGAAGGCAGACCGACGTAAGGTAAGTAAGGTAAGTAAATAATCTTACCCTTGACAGACTTACGCCTAAGGTATTCAACAAACTTCCTTCCGCAGTGAAACGTCATATGTTAAACTTCGCCCCACCGCACGGCAGTCAAGGTCTCGAGGACTGTGCCAAAAGAAAGATAGAAGATACCGTAGTCACAGTCCACGTTATTTGTGTACCGTGTACTTTGGGTTTCCAGCGCCGAGTTCATCGACCGCCACGAGTCGTGGATGTCTCGATCCAGAAGATGCAAACTTTCTTTCTCTGCGCTTATCCGTATCGAGTTAGAGTAGAATAGTGGCTCGGGGTCCCCATGTGATCGTCCCGTCTCGATCGGGCTAAAAATGCGATCCGATTAAGTCCTGAAGCTATGGAAATACATAGGGGCTCACTAAGGTACTACCTTACTGAACAATGGAAGATGGAAGATAGATTGTTACCTAGGAAGAGATTCGAGCTGACAGCATTCCGGTTCTTCGACTTTGGGGTTTTGGCATAAGTACACGCTATACCTGAAGACTCCAAGCAATTAAGCAGCCACAGCCTCGTGGCACGACAAACAGCTTCTGTACGGAGTACGCCATGTTCCATCTGCGCAATGAGCGTCCCAGAACCATGATTCTCATCCAATGAGTGACCCCTTCCAGGCCCCGTGTATGCTCCGTTTTTACCTTGACAAAACCTTCTACTCCAAGCAGCAAAACGTGTGTCCAATCCGATCCGATCGTCAGTCCCAGCCCCATTATCGAGAAATCGTAAGGTAGTAAAACACAAGCACATGGAATGGAGACAAGCCATGAATCGTATCACGGACATAGCAATCATTGGGACGACTTGGAAATGTCAAGAGACGAATCTCTTGACTCCTCGAACATTGTGTTGAATGGTGGAGGTGACGTCAGCCCTGATCGGACCGAGCCTGCTTCTGGCGACGACATGGCCGATCGCGCTTCCTCATGGCTTGAAGAATGCAGCAATGGTGACAACGTCGCTTGCGCTCTTGAATGACCATAATATGCGCCCGAGGGGCCAGCCGACTCCATGTCCCAAGATCCGACCGGATCCTCAGACCCGAACCTTCCGTGCAGGGACGCCCGTGTTGGAGTCTGTGCCATCGGACCAGAATTCGAGGAGTCGGTCCTTCCATGTACAGACCTCATCCGCGTCGGCGTTGCAGATACTGCCTCGAACGAATCCATCCTCTGAAACGGTGGTCTCTGTGAGAGTCTCCGGGAGAGCATCCCGCCACCTAACCATGTAGGTTCCGGACCTGGCGACCCTACGCTAATAAGATCACTCTCTGGCGATGGCTCTCCCGACTGAGCCCACCCCGTTGCGGGCGAATGCAGAACAGCCGAGGCGATTCTTGACCTTATTGGGCTCGGGTCTGGCGATGACACTCCTGATCTTCGGTGCTCTGTCCCTTGCGATGCAAGCTCAGGCGTTGGAAGCTCATGTCCCAGCGAGGGTAATTCAGGCCTGCACGGTGATGGACTCTCGAGTTCCGTACACATAGATTCAGCAGCCAACTCATGCTTGGACGTACACTCAAACATTGCCGTGGCGTCCATTTCGTCGGGAGGCGTCATAGGACCATTTATTTCCAGTGCAGTCACATTGATGTCCTTCTTCCCGGTCATGAAGTCCGGATTCTCCAACTCGTGTGCTGGAACTTCAGTGGAGTTCCTGCGACGACGTTTGGAGGGTCTACAGAAGAATACGAGGGCCCCGCAAACGAGAGTGATAAGAACGATGGCGACGACAATGCCTGCTATGGCACCTGTTCCAATTGACTGGGAGCTGTGTCCGGTTGAGACTGACACTAATGGCTGCTTCGGCATCACAGTAGGAGATGCGCTGTCGGTAGCTGTGCTGTTCATCGATAATATTGGAACGATATGTGGCGGCGTATTTTGGCCATAAACCGACTGGGATATAGAGAAGTTTGACGTCTCATAATTTACAGTCAGGTAACTAGAACTTTTAGTTTTCCTTCTAATGATCGATAGTAGGGAACTGACGATTCTTGTAAGAAAGTTCGACCGAGCGTGTACTGAGTGTCATCGTGTGCACGACGAAGGGGAAAGTACTTGGAGACGTTCTTCGCGAATGGTGGACCAATCTCAAGATCGAAGCTAGCATACGGTAAGGTAATTTGTACGGAAGGGCCTCCGTTCAGAGTATTCGACAACTCGAAGGTGATGTTTGCATTCTGTCGTAAAAGCGCATCGTGCACAGTTGAATTCACAAGGTAAAGGTTCCGAATCGGATCATAAATAATTCCAAAGGCTTTTTCGAATGATTGACAGGCGGCCGAAGGGAGCCAGATTTGAGGAGTTGTTGAGTCTACAAGTGTCAAGATACCTTGAGGTAGGAGCGGCGAGTTCTTATTATTCGCATCGCTGTATAAGATGGATTTAAGCCCCACGACCAGCTGCCGAGTCGGAGCCGGAGCGAATGAGAAGCTGACATCGTTAGGCGTGAACCTTGAGGCGTCATAACCGCCCAGAGTTAAGCTCGCGTGCGCTCCAACTATAAGGGATGAGATCAGAAAATGAAACCAGATTATGGATTCGAATCTTACGGTATGACGCCCCAGCCGTGAAGCCATATGCGAGACTTGGGATCAGACTTCGATTCTGCAGCAAGCTGAGGAAGCTGGGCTGTGGATCATTATCGGAGCCGAATATCATCGGTCGAGATGCAAGACCTAGATTCCCAAGCCAAAAATCATCGGTAAGGAATCCTGCTACTACTTGGCCGTCCACGGACGCATTGCCGGCTCCAGGCTTTCCAACCCCAACATTGTCGAATCCGTAATTGCCATTATCATTATTGGTTGTATAGCCCAGGTTAGTTTCCGCCTCAAGGGCATAAGTCGCTTTGGAGATCCAGCTTGACGACTTGATTTTGTCAAACGACCCACCACGCGTATCCGTGCAATTCGATGGATCAGTACAACCTGCTGGAAGGACGACCCATATCTCTGGAATCTGTGTCGCAGCGAGTACCTGCACGATTTGGGGGGGTGTCCCGACGCTGATATTGAACGAAGACCAGGAACCATCGTTGCCTTGGCTGAAAGAGATGGCAGCATATGTCAGTACTTTAACATGACAGACAGAACACCCGACAAGATTGGCATTGAAGTTTGGCATACAAGTTACCGCTTGGGGGGACAATGATCGGCGCCGCTTTAATATCCATATTAGGAAATCTACCAGGAAGGATAAGGCACAAGGCTGAAGTTGGCAGTTTTCGGAGCAGGAACGACGGACGAGTGAAATATCAGAAATGGTTGTATAGATTCATATAGCCAGTAGTGATAGAAGAAACGGTCAGTGTACAGAAATGCGCATATGCGCAACAACGAGAAAAGTCAACGGTTTTGGGGCGAGATCATGAGGGGAGAGGCTCTTGCACAGTATTTGGGGCAGACCAGTCTGCGCTCCCAAGGATAGATGGGGCCCAGACTTGCTCTCACCGGTTGTTTAAAAAGCGGGTGTTGGGGGAATCATGCATGCTGCTCTGCATTTGTGCTGTGGCCCGTGGGTACGGAAGTATGTGCATCAACACCCATGCGTGGCTAATCCTATGAGATCCTTCGAACACCCTCAGGGAACAGTCGCGCCAAACTTTGCCGTTCTGTACCACAGTACAAGCTTTTGCTGACCGAGTGGGGTTGTGGACGCCTTGTTGCCTCGTGGTGGGCAGTGTCAGACAATCAACGTGCACTTCGACCACGGTAGAGTGTTGTCTAGTCGGTAGATAGAGTATAGATACCACGGACATCTAACAACGGCGCATCTGGTACGATTGATACGATTGGATTAGATATAGTACCTATGCTGGCAGACTTGGTGCTAAAGTCGACGTTTGGAGAGGGTTGAGATAGCGGGGTAAGCAGAGGTGAGGTTGTACAGTAGTTCTATAGATACTTTTAGGTGTGGTAGCTGCAATGGAGAGAAAGCCTACCTGACAACGGTAAGCATGGATTGATACTGTGTACTGTAAGGTATGTATCTAGATATAACCCTGGCCGCGAACCACCAATCCATTTCAGCCATGCGAACGAACTAGAAGTCATGCTGGTGGTGCTGGACCCCCCTCCACTATCCATCTGCCATCGTGCCTTACCCTACATACACTTACATCCATGCACCTATCAACAAGCCTCCTGTGGTGGACCGTCCTCTATCGCACAGGGCCAAGCTTCCTTCGTGCCAATGCAGCTCCGACCACCACAAGAAAATGGCGCAATTGCTTCCAATGAGCGTCGTTGGAATTAGGTGCTCGCAGTTCCCCAATGCACAGTAGTAGTCCACTGCAAGCATAATGAATCGCCCGCTCTTGAAGTACGCACCCCATCCAGTGAGCATGTTCGGCACTCCTCTGGTTGCAGGCCCATGGCACCAATGCCGATGATGGAGCTCCTCTTCCTTCTCGTGCTCCGCAAAGGACAGTCAGCACAAGCGGTCCGGTGACTGGGCCTGGTCGCAATTGGGGCGACCACCCCGATCTGACCGATACCTTGATGGCTTACCTTTGCTGTATGGCTTTCGTCACCTCCGATACTGCCCTGCAAGAAGCCGACCGGGAAAGGTTGGGTGTGCGGAGTACCTGCTTTCCTTTGAGGGTCCTTAACCCTCTCGAGCAATGGAGGCCGTTGGTCGAGGCCATATATACTGTCTTTGCGCGCCCATGCGCCGTCAAACATCACACTCGTTGAGTCATGTCGTTTCCGAAATTGCAAATCGCTGCATGGCTACGCTCTATTTTCGTTGCCGTTACTGTGTTGCATCATCATGTACTTTGTGTGCCGCAAGGTATGTATACCTATTTTTACAAGCCCACTTGGATTTTCATTTGGCTGCGCAAAGCTAACGACCAATTGTGATGTAGGGCCACTCACAGCATCAGCTGATGTCCACACATCGGCTCTTCCCGATTTAATGGGACCTTCCAGCAGCACCGTAACGTGCGGTGGTTGCTATATTGTGGCCGATGTCGCCGGAATTGTGTGGTATTCGGAAGTTTTTATAAACACCGGTGCCACGGCCGTGGTGAACGTAGGCGTTGGCAATGGCACCAGAGCGACAAGCACATCGCTCATCCGAAATGAGGCCCAATTCACATTTAACCCCAGCATGGCGACAGCAATGGGAAGTCCGCTTGCCTTGACTTCAGTCCATTATGATTCTACCGTGACCGTGGCTGGGGCAGTCCTGTATGCAACATGCGATTATTGATCATATCTCCAACACTGACCATCATTAGGACATCACCTACGCCGTATAATGTCTTTAGCGCGTACTCGATCACGTCGGCTTACATTTCAAATGGCGCCTGTGTCACAACGTCAGGAACAGCCTTCGTACTATCCTCGGCTTACACTCAGACATTACCCTCAGCGAACGGCCAGGTTACTTTAGACGCCGCAGGAGAACAATCATTCATCGACTCCTTGGGCTTTACAACATGCTCTGGTGGAGGTGAGATTGTAGTACCGACTGCCCTGGTGCAAGTCAAAAATTTAACATCGACGACGACGATTACTCGTTCGAGTGTCTCGTTAGCGGCAGCCATGAGTCTAGCACCTGTGAGTTGATTTCTGAATTTCTTGGCATTATGGAGGGTGGCTTCTCTTACGTATCTTTGAACTTTCCCTCCTTTCTTACATATCCCCTCGTTTCGCTCACTTCACTGAGCGCTACCCCCCTACCAACCCTTACCGACCCTTACACTCAACTAACCATCCTAGCAGACAACCACCCCCGCCCCTTCCACCGTCACCGGCGGCACCACCACGCTCACGGACATCCTCACCACCATAACCGCCACCCTCCCCTCTACAACACTCACCTCTACCCTCACCACCTCCTCTACTTCCACCTTCTCATCCTCATCCTCATCCTCATCCACAACCTCCTTCGCCTCCGTTACCAACGCCCCAAAAATAGTCTACGGCTCCGGCTCGTCGACGATAACGCTCAATGCAAATCCCGTTGCGCTACCGTATTTACCTGCGAATCTTACTTTGACAGCAAACGGAACTACGATTGTACTGCCAACAGGGAGTGCCGGGGTTTACACGGGAGGTTTCGTACCGTTTGTTGGAGGGGCAGCGAACCTCAAGGACGACGGCGCTTCAATGTCGCTCTGGGCAATCGGGATCGTGAGTCTCATATGCGTTGTTGGGATCTTGTGACGGCATTCTTTTGGTCAGGGAGGATTTAAATAGATAATTCTTGCGCCTCGTCAGAGCGACTCGAGGTCCTAATCGTAATATAGAGAGAAAACACATGGCCAGCGCTAATGGATTTATTTCTCAATACCCCCAGGACTCCCTTCTATACAAGCATGCTTCTATGTGAACCCCAAAACGCCCGTTTCTCCAAACAAGATTCTCCAATCACCCCATCCCCTACCCCAGCTCTCCACAACTACCTCCCATTTTTCACCATGCAAGCCCCTACCCCGCCCTCCCCCCCCCCTTCCTTTCCCGCACCTATGTACCACCCCCAAAATCTCCCAACCCACGCAACACGCACCACGCTGATAGCGCACCAAGCCAGTGAACGCGACCGGGTACACGAGCGTGAGATATGGGGGAAGATAAGAGATGAGGCGGGATGAATCAATAGATGAGAGGGTGTTGGGGCATAGATGTAAAGTTGGGTGGGTGTGTAGGAGATAGAAGATAAGAGATAAGATGGGTGGTGGGCTGCATAAAGTATGTAGCTGGGTCTGGGTATTGATGGGATGGGATGGGATGGGATGAGATGAGATGAGATGGATGGGGGCGTGCGGAAAGTGGGTGTGTGTATGAGGAAGTTTTGGGGGGGGAGGGGGGGAGGGGGGGGGGGGGGGGATGGGAGACGGAAGACGGAAGACGGGGAGAGGGGGAGGTGAGGTGGGAGAGAGGTGAAGCGATGGTGATGGAGATTTGAATATAATGTTTTAACACTGAAAGAAAGTTCCGAGGAACAACTTTACATCCCCCTTTCCCACCCACCAAAAACCCCCACCTTCCTCAGACCGAACCAAAAAGAAGCCAACCCCAAAATCAATCCAAACCACCTCATCAGACAATAGAATATCTAAGCAACCATTAGACGTACACCCTCCCCTCGAAACCCTAACAAGCCCATACAACCAACACCTCCTCTGCTACTTCTACGCGCAGCCCATACCGGCACGCCACCACCCCACCAGCGAGGCAGCCGGCGAGGTCAGGCGAGGCTAGGGGTGCCAAAGGGTTGGGGGGATTTGGTGGGGAAGGGGACGTGTGTGTGTGAAAAGCAGCTCGTGGCCTTTGCCAGCGAAACTTGCTGCTCTTTTTATCTGTGTACAAGTGTAGATGGATGAAGGGGTATCTGCGGAGTTTTATATACAGTAGCTCTGCCCGCCAACCTTGCTAACTCGCGTGATCTCAAGAATTCAGCATCGGACGGGGTCGATTCGGCTGTGGACGGTTACAACCAAAGCAATCGCTCAAGGCTTCGACAAGAAGGTCCCGCTCACACATCAAAGCTTTTTTTACTTTCCGTTGATGCATTGCGAAAGCCTGCCCGGACAGATCGCTGCGAAGGGTATGTACGAAGGGCTAGCTCTCCGCTGCAGTGATGGAGATCCAAAGTCCAAAAAGTTTGCAGATGGTAGGGTTGAATTCGCCCAGCAGCATATGAATGTCATTGCAAGATCTGAAAGACTCCCGGCTAGAGACAAGGCTTTAGGACGGGAGTCTACGGTCGAAGAGGTGGCATGGCTCAAGGAGCATCCGTATGGGCTTTGAGTAAAGATCTTAGGAGCTGGATATGTGATCGAAGAGCTCCTAGAAATACCATAACTCCTCTACTACATAAACAATTCAAGCTTTTATCTATTACCAGTACTGCTAGTACACTGCTAGCTACCCTGTAGTTGGTAATCTTCGCCTCATAGGGCTAGCCCTACCGGTTGCAGAGTTTTCCACCTCCTTTCCTAATTGCTTCCTACATACCTAGTTTCTACCAGATAGTCAATATACACCTATATCCCTTTAACCGCCACAAGGTCGGCCACCCCCTTTGATCAACAGCTAGGCCAAATTTGGTAGCAGCTTGACCAGATGGGGTACGGGTGCTTAATAAACAGCGCTTTCGCCGACTCGCCGAATCCAAATAAATGTTCGTATGCTTAGTCATTGGTGGGGTCCCCCTACGAGCATTGTAGATCATAGGGGTGGCCGACCTTGTGGCGGTTAAAGGGATAGAGGACCACCGAAAAGTTTTCCCCCTTCCGCTTCTACTGTAGCTGCCATGCTGAGCGGGCGCCGCTCTAACCTGAGCCGAGAGTCGGCCTGAGTATGCCCTGAGCGCACCCTGAGCGATGTGGGCAGTGCAGGGGCGCAGCAAGCTGGAGCCTGAAATGGCTTCAACCCCTGAGCCCCGCTGTTGCCTAGACTTCGCCACTTCCCACAGGATCCTTTGACAGTTGAAGCTATCGTAGAACTTCCAGCCTAGTAGGCGAAGGCTTCGGTGACGGATCAACCCGTCCCGCCCTGCCAAAGCACTCCCGAGCAGGCAGAATCAACTCAACTTCCTCGCGTAGAAGGGTTCACCTCGGCTAAACCTAGCAGTCGTCAGGCCCTATAGGGCTGAAAATCCACATTTCATTTTATTGCTTCAAACGATGAACTACGTAGCTAATATGACCTCTTTGAGGCCCTTCTGATACGCATGCCTCGCCCTGATTGGCCAGTTGTAGATATCACGTTATTCCTTTGCTCCTGCTCCTGCTCCTGCAGCTAAAATATCGTGATCCTGAGCCATAGCACGCTCTTTGTCAAGCGGAGGAATATATACTGTTTTGATTTGCGGATGACGTTTCAGAAACTTCTGAGGCCAATTGACTCCGACTGGCTTATCGTCGCCCTTTTTTATTACTAGTTATTTAGCTATCGAACGTACTTGCTCCACACGAGGAGGCCAGCCCCAAGCCTGAAGACGTAGAATCCAGTCACGTATAGCTGCTTCTTCTTCGGGGCTAAGTCTTCGAAAATGCTGATTGCGTGCAGAAGCAGCCGTTCGACCATTGATTCGATCCGTAAGATTACTCCTTGGTGTTCCATATTGACGAGCGAGTTTTGCTTTGGAAGGATTTTCGTTGGCTGCTGAAGCCTCGTTCCAACGGGCGTGAGCAAGCGTTATGCGCTCTTCCTGTGAAAGTTCTATATCTTCAGAAGGTATGAAGGTAGGGGGGGTGACTGCCATCGTTTTGCTGATATGTTGAAGAATTGCAGCAATAAAATATGAAATGTAGATTTTCAGCCCTATAGGGCCTGACGACTGCTAGGTTTAGCCGAGTGCTAGGTGAACCCTTCTAACCCTCACATTGAACAGTCCCACTCGCAACTTCCAGCGATATATGCCTATCGTATCGTATTTCAATTGTCATCGAGTTTCAATCGTTTCCTGAGCACATAGCCCCCGCTATAAGCCATGCCATCAAAGTGCGAACGCGCGACCGTCTTTCAATACGCAGATTTCAATGCCCTGTCAGGAGGTGTCTGGGGGTGTTTACAAAAGTATTGATATCATTTTCGGAATGGCGGAATGCCTTGGATGGGAAAGAGGTAGCGCGTGAGACATGGGACTCACCCGCGCTTTGCCCCTGGGGGTGACGCCTGTAAGCACTTCAGAGCCCACTTCACGAGCAGCGAAGATATGTGAGAGGAGTGTCTTAATATAAGCGGATGACGAAATGGGAAGTGCACAAGAGGATTAATTTGTAAATCGGTTGAGACAATAGACCGGTTGAACGTTTTCGAAACCGTTGCTTGGTCTGATGTTGTTGATGCGGAACTTCCAACCTCCATCGCCCTGCGCACAGCCTCTCTGAATTTCTTAATGCCTTTCATATTCCGGTGGTGGTATTGTTGTATCCTATAGTAAATTTAATATGTGACAAGCTCAAATTCGGGGGAATCACTTGAATTTGTGTAGTCTCAGAAGGATCGCTGATGACACCTCGGGGTGTTTTGAAGACCACCTGCAGTGGCACCTCCAGCTCGAGAGGACCGTGATACACATCCACAATCTTGAAATTCACTTGAAGCGCGAAAGTGCGAGCGGTCAGAATAGTGAGAAAGGTTGGTAATAATGTGTTCGGTGCACTGATGGGTAGCGTGATGGTTGCGACCCATGACGGGGATTGATTCTGCAATATCGTCCCATGAGGCGAGAGTCGATTTAGTCGCCAAGGGAGCGTGTCCAATTTGAAGCTTGGGAGTTTTATATATTTGGACCGAAGCCAAAACTGTGACCGTCGTCTCAGCATATCAATGCACGGCGTTTGTTCCAACAGTCTTGTGGAATAGAAAGTCTTCACGTGCAGACGTAGGTCAACGAGGCAGTTCCAGCGATGGGGACAAATAGACATTTTCACGGCGTCCAGAGGCTTGAACTCGATCTTGAGGGCCACTTCGGTCACCGCTCTTGATGCCGATGTGCACACATTCAGCGGTGATGGTTCCACCATCGAGACCGTCATCTCCCCTAGTGCTTTGCTCCATAGGTGTTGCTTGACCTGTCTCACGGAGGTTGTCCTATACTCGTTTGGGAAGTGTCCAAGATCTAGAGGAGACGCGGTGGTGAAGGGCATGATCCGTATTTCCCGCACGTCTCTCGATGTCGCGATCATTGCTGATGAAACAGACCGTGATTCAAGCACTGCATCAATGGCATATACGATCGATGGTTGCGCATAAGTACATCTGTCGAGAGGGTTCTGGAATTCGGGGCCAGCCATCATTGACGGCGGTAAGTTCAGAAACTGGTCCTGAACGTCGGATCCCAGGGAGATCAATCGCCGAGGAGTGACGAAGCGGAATGGGAGCTGGTAGGCGAATTGCCCATCTACCGCGCGAACACAATGAGTGGTGTTCAGTTCAAGACGCTGACGCTGGTTCAGAAACTTCGGAAATAGTATCAGCGGCCCTTCCCCAGTTCCTGGCGTGACGCTTACTAGGTATTGCGCCGTAAGCTTTTCAGCGTCGCCGGCTTCCGTTGAAACGTTGCCCCAATTCCATGTACGTACAACTCCTGTTTGAGCGCATATCGTCAGGCTGGACCAACGAAATACTCTGGGGAGGTGTTTGACGAACCGCTTAATGTTACGCATATTCCGTGGACTGTTTCCGTTGTTGTGCTTATCTTTAAGATCCCTTCAACACTTTCTCCATTGTGTCGAGTGGTCGCGATTAGATCACTGTCATGATTGAGGGAGTCTTCGGGGAGCACGATGCGGATTGTTGCCAGCCCTGACGATGCGAATTGTTGCCGGCCCTGACGAGGCTGGCGTTGTCGCATGTCTGATCTTGAACGCCATACGTTCCGATCACAGCCACCTGAGGTAAGAAGCCCAAATGAAGTAGAAATCGGCGAGAGTCGTTGAATTAAAGTTGAAGCTGTTTAACGACGACCGCAGAAGGTTCCAGCGAAGCGGAATGGTCGGCTTGGTCAGGTGCGTACAGAAGGTGCGGGGACTGGATTAGCGTGCTTCTGGCGAATTCCGGCCCAGGGAAAGCACGCACGAACGTGAAGCTGCCATTTCCCCTAGCCGTGATTCTAGCGATTCCTCATCGCAGCAAAGATGATCGAGGAAGGTTGGGAGACCATCGCTCGGTCCAAAAAGGCCGGCGTTGAAGGCCTGATACCGGTTCCATGGAGGATCAAATCTTCGGAGATACCTCCTGTGAGAGCTCTGAGGGATATCAGCGACTACGTTCGTCGATATCTCAGCCCTCATGACCTCGAAATCACGGACAAAGCTGCCGCCAGTATATTGGAAAACGTCGCCTCCGGAGCCTGGACTGCTCTCGAAGTCACCAGGGCCTTCTGCCACAGAGCGGCCATTGCCCATCAATTTGTGAGTAGCGACTGGAATTCTGAACCAAGCTCATCCTCAATCGCTAACAAGTCTCCCGACCAACTGCCTGTCAGAGATTTTCTTCGAATCGGCCGAGAGATCTGCACAAGAGTTAGATGACTACTTGCTTCGGTTCGGTAAGACCATTGGGCCGTTACACGGTCTCCCTGTGAGCCTCCAAGATCGATTTCGGATCCAAGGAGTTGAGACGGCCTGCGGCTATATTGGCTGGCTTGGAAGTCCAGAAGATGCACGGAATGAGAGTCTGCTGGTGAAGGGTCTACGACAACTTGGGGCGGTGTTTTTCGTCAAAACGAACGTGCCCATGAGTTTGATGGTGAGTCCTGACCGGAAGATATCTTTCATCGACGAAATTCTCATCTGTGGGTGCGCCGGGCGCTGAAGATGGGGGAAACTTCCAACAACATTATGGGATCAACATACAATCCATATAATCGGTACCTCTCCGCAGGAGGCGCTTGTGGAGGTAAGCTATTTCGTCTCCCGGGTGAAGTCATCATTGAGAGTGGTCCGTTGACTTTTGTAGGTGAAGGTGCTCTTCTCGCCTTGCGGGGCTCGCCGTTGGGATGTGGTTCTGATATTGGTGAGGCGTCGTCTTGCTCAATCTTTCGCCAACGATCCGTTGCGTTCCTGACAACAAAATCAGCCGGTTCCATACGTATTCCAAGCGCTTTCAATTCATTATTCGGACTTCGCCCGTCTCACGGACGTTTACCCTCCAGTGGCATAGGCAATAGTGTAGGTCTTCAAGCCTTACCAATCCTTCAACCTCAGTCGAAATATTGACTTTGCGAAGCTGCCGGGGCTCCCCACGGCTGTCAGTGTGGTCGGTCCAATGTCGCCAGATCTCGACTCACTGAAGCTGTTGATCACGGCGGTCTTGGATACATGTCCCTGGGAGGCCGATTTTGAGGTGATAGAGCTACCGTGGATGGCAGAAAAGTTTCAACGGGTTCTCTCGCGGTCATGCGGCAAAAACAAAGAAAGTCCCAAGTTAGCCTTTGGAATGATGAAGTGTGATGGGAATGTCAGCCCGCATCCACCGATACAGCGGGCAATGAACTTAGTCGCAGACTCACTACTGGCGAGGGGATACGAGGTTGGCAGATTTGGTCACACTTTCCGGACAGTACTAATGGCAATACCAGGTCATTGAGTGGGACCCGCCAGCTCACTCTCCCGCGGTCAGCATCCTCGTACGTGTTTCTCCTCAGCCGATCTCCTTTGTGCTCTCGACCTTTCTCTTCGGCCTTGAAGCTCATACCCGTCAATTTCCTATGTATAGTTCCAAATATTTGGTTCCACCGCAGGAGAAGCCATACGGAAGGCCGTAGCTATCAGCGGTGAGCCAGCGATGCATCAACTGCGTATCTTATTCGAAAGCGAATCAACGGATCCGTTATCTGCCACGGAGTTTTGGTCATTGTGTCAGCAAAGGGAGGATTTCCGAGCCGCATACCACCAATACTGGAATTCCAGCAGAGAAAAGACCTCGTCCAAGAGACCGGTCGATGGCGTCATCTTGCCGGTTGCGCCTAGCGCTGCCGTGCAACAAGGTCTCTTCACATACTATGGTTCGTTCTCCCACATGTCAGAAGCAAATTTGGCGTCTAGTTTTGAACGCTAACGAGCGACGAGTAGATTATTCTGCCATTGCCAATGTCCTGGACTACACGTCCGGTAGCATCCCGGTGACATTTGCCGATCGGGCTCTCGACGCCAGAATGTCGGCCTACGAACCTTTGAACCTGACGGACCGAGCAGTTTGGCAAACTTGTAAGCGCTTCTGAGCTCACCTTCGGTATTGTTCGACGAGCGCTGACCTCAATCTTTCCTGACAGACCTGCCAGACGTGTTCGACGGTGCTCCTGTGGGAGTGCAGGTCATGGGCCGGCGTTTGGAGGAGGAAAAGGTTCTTAGTATGATGAGGGTTGTATCTGATGCGTTGCAGCAATACGATGGGAGGGGTCCGACCGATCGTGCAGACTGAGCCTCGCACCCGATCCAAAATTTGTCTCGTCGGTGACGCAACAGATCAACGGACAGAAACGTGGACAGAAACGCGTGTAGAGCAGTCAACAATGCTATGTGTGCGTGGGCGTTCTCATTTCTCGGGATGAAGCCTTTAGATACTTGAACAGACCAAGACGTCAATTTTAGCGTTCAAACAAGCCCCGGCAGTTCCGCGCATCAAATACCGTGTTGCCGAGAACGAGGCTAATGGATCTAGCGTTGCTCGGCACGGCCGCGCACTGTCTCGTGACCAGTCGATAGCCGGTTTTGCCGTGATGGAAGAAAGACGTCCCATCTATCTACACTCTTGGTCACACCCTCCATCTGAATGGCAAAGACTTCTTTATAACGATGTCATCAAGAGAGGTATATTCCATCCCAAACAGCTACGAAAACCTCGATGAACTCGCAGCGCCATCTCCAATTGACGATCCTTATGATCACCGTCGGAACGTCTGGGAAGAGCGCAATTCGAAAGATTATGACCTGGAACGCCAGCCGACCGGAGATTCTCGACGCCCAGATATCTCTGCTCTTGCGTCTGTCGACCAATGGAGGGATCCGAATGAAGAGGAATACAATATACCGGACGACTACGCAAACCTGGATGAACTGAACACGCCATCTCCGGTCCAGAGCAATGACGAAGAGCGTCAACAAGGACACCTAGAAGACCGCCTGCCTATCGACGACGACGCTGGACAGCTTCAGACTCAGGAGACTTGGGAAATCCGCGATCGTGGAAAGGGTAGAAACGGCCATCTCGCTGGACACCTCGACGCTTCACCGACCGATCGCAGAGATAGGTCACCCTTGGCAACTGAAGGGTCGTCGCCATCAACAAGCCAGTCCGGTACAGCGGACATACACCGGAAAGGATCCTCGCCCCTACACCGACGAGCTTCCAAACTCGCAACCGAACTCTACACGGTTTCCTACCTCATCTTCTTCTCCATCCTTGGCACCCTCGCCCGCCTCGGCCTCCAAGCCCTCACATTCTATCCCGGAGCTCCTGTGCAAACAGGCCTCCTCTGGGCCAATGTGGGCGGCAGCCTGATTTTGGGGTTCCTCTCCGAAGACCGTAAGCTCTTCCGTGGAGAATGGGGTCCTACGCCACCACGAGTCACGGAAGAAAAACGCCGGGATGGTGACGAACACGGCAGCTCAAACGATCATAATTCGCTGTCTCAAGCTCAGGCCGCCGCTGCGAAAAACGAGCATGCTACACTGAAGAAAACCATTCCTCTGTATATCGGCGTTGCAATCGGCTTCTGTGGTTCCTGTACCTCCTTCTCCTCCTTTATCCTCGACGCCTTCCTCGCCCTTTCCAACGCCCTCCCCGTACCCATCTCTCACTCGTCGTCCACTCCCATCTCTCCCTCCTCTACCGTGTCGCGGAACCCCGGCTATAGCTTGCTCGCCGTTCTCGCTGTCCTCATCATCACCGTCACCGCTTGCCTCGGCGCTTTCCAATTCGGCGCACACCTTGCCGTCGCCACAGAACCCTTCATGCCTTCCATACCCTTCATTTTCGCTCGCAAATTCGTCGACCGCAGTATGGTCTTCATATCCTGGACGTCCTGGCTGGCCGCCATCATCATGGCCGTCTGGCCGCCTGATCGCCCCGGGGGACCCGCTGACCGCACCGCGTGGGCACAGGAGACATGGCGCGGCGACGCCCTCTATGCTCTCGTGTTTGCGCCTATGGGCTGTCTACTCCGATTCTATGCATCCCTACATCTGAACGGCAGGCTGCAGTCCTTTCCACTCGGCACCTTCGCGGTCAATATGCTGGGGACAGCGATGGAGGGCATGTTTTTCGACCTGCAGCATGCGCCCGTAGGGGCTGGGACCCGAGTCGGTTGCCAGGTGCTACAAGGGGGGATGGACGGGTTTTGCGGCTGCTTGACCACCGTTAGTACATGGGTGGCGGAGTTGAAAGGGTTGAGGATGAGGCACGCATATAAGTACGGAGCGGTAAGTATGGGCATGGGACTTGGTTTGATGGTTGTTATCGTTGGGAGTTTGCAGTGGACGGCCGGGCTTCTGGATCCGGATTGTAGGACATAAGTGGGGACTGGGGAAGATGGGGGACTTAGCAAAGGTACATAGAGATAAAGCAGAGCTTTAGAAGCATGGAGTTGATGAGATGAAAAAATATTTGGCATTCAAGAGCCTTTGTTCTCTCCACGAGCGTTTCGCGACATGGACAACACCGACTGCTCTGAGCTAGCTGTAGCAGATTTGCCTCAGGACCTCAGACGTGTTTCCGTGGCTAAGCCCCTTCGGGTTAACCTCTTCCCCTAAGCCCCTTTGGGTTAGGGACCCTCTGGATGACTTCGCAGCCTACGAGTAACGCCGTATTTTTGCCAGATCGGCCTTATTTTGAAAATCATCAATCGTCTTCCAGACGCGATCATCAACGCAACACATATTCTATATTCTTTCGATATCTACAACTGCAATCAATACTAGTATATTTATTCTATCTATTGACATAAATTCTAAATACATGTTTCGCGGGAAATTGAGTATAATCTCTGTTAGTGGTGAGTAGGGTGGTGAGTAGGTAGGGTGGTGAGTAGGGTGGTGAGTAGAGTAGCACGTAGGTATGGCGAGCATGTACGAGTGTTGCAATAAAGTATTGGAAAAAAATGTAATTAATTCAATACTACGCTCGTACTTTACCGCATCAGGTAAGGCGACCGGCAAAGTTCGGTATTATTCCAAGCAAGGCAGCCAACCTAAAGGGGCTTAGCCGTCGCCGCTTACCCGAAAGGATCTAGCGCAGCTGTCCCGAAGGGGCTTAGTTGCATTTTATACGTCTGAGATCCTGAGGCAATAGCGCCAGAGCAGGGCGGCGGGAGCTGACTAACCGGATGCGAAGGAGAAGGGGTTTTTTGTGCGCGATTATACACATCTATATGCTCCATCTGCACCTCATATACCAACAGCACAGAGAAGTCAAACATAGCAACCTTGAAGCTCGGCTGTTTTTAGTGAAGGTCTGATGCTCTGAGACGGAGCACGCTATTTACTTCTTCAAAAGGCATGTTCTTGAAATTTATACTTGACGATACAAAACAATAGAAATGTAAATTTACCAGGAAATCGCACGCGGCTTGCAGCTCTAGCTATAACAGCGTCTTGTGAAGCCTGACGCAAGGCTTGGGCTAGGCGACTCACTCTTGCTAAAAAAAGACACTATTTATATCAAAGCTGAAGAGCTGTCATGCCTCGACGTTATTGCATACAAATTGACCGCGGCTTATTTAAATGAACTGTCTGGAATTCGGGCGTTTGCTCATTGTTTACCAAGCAATCGAAAGCCGGAGATTGGTTCTCTAAGAATGTCTTTCCTGGTGCTGAATTTCTACCACAGGCAAATATTCCTCTTGAGGCTGGCTGGCATTGGGACGTTGAGTCAAACGTTCTTGACAAAGCGCTACTAGGAGAAAAAGGTTACTATGATCGGAATGACGTGGTTTCTCCGTGCTACAGCCAGCCAGCATGGTTTTTCTCAGTCATTGTTACGTTATTGTCGCTTTTGAACGCCCTTTGGTGGCATTTGGCAAAAGAAAACGGCGAGCCTTGGACTCGACCTCTGACATTAGACAACCATCAATCTCGTTCAACATTGTGTTTAGCTTGAAGATCATCTCGTTATTTTCGTCTGTTACGGGCCTTCTTCAGCGTTTTCCATTCATGTCCTTTATCAACTTCTTTCTCTGCTCTCCATTCTGATGCGTTAACCAGGTTCCCCAAGGGCTTACATCGACCTCTGTTGTTCCTTCAAGTCTAAGCCCAATTTCTCGTGCTTTATCTTCATCCCGTGCGAGATCTGCAAAAAGAAAGGGGTGACGCTGCCCTGTGGTCCGATCTAAAGTGACCCGAACTTTGTGGCCAAACTTCAAGCCATGGGCACGGAGAATTTTAACTAGCAGTTGAAAGACCAAACAATGACATTATATCTTTCCAGAAGTACATATGTCGAGGGCGACACCTCTCAAGAAGTGCTGGAAACTCTGCAGTCTTTTTACTGCTCGAATTTTTCTTGTCTTTTCGAAGAATTCAGCACGTTTCTCTTCTGAAACATGTTCGAACCCTCTAGCTTCGATATAGCTTCTGACTCATGGATCGCTTGACTCATTCAAGAATACATACTCATTAGAGTTTTCGAGTCGAGCTTGTTCAATGAGACATTTATTATTGAGATTGACGTTTGAGTGATCGATATGTGAATTTGGTGGTAGTCACTTCTTGAGAGTTTTCGCTGAAAGTGTCTGAAATATGAGACAAGCGAGCAACTTCAGCACGTCTCAAAGTATTTGCGCTTTCGGTCCTCTGATGATCTCCTTGGTGAGGACTATTCAGTAGGGATCGCTTCAGTTTGGGTCCTTCATTACAGTACAATGAATTATGTCCTTTTTCTCCTGCTCGGAAGGCATCGAGTGTTCTCGTAAAATTCGCTGATTTAGGTCCACAGCTTGACCGACGTAAAAGTTCGGGTGGGCATATCCTTTGCGATGAAAGTAAATAGCTCCCTGGATGCCGGGTGATTTAGACCTAATGTTCCCGCCGAGACCTGCCAGCCTGTAAAACGTCTTCAGTCTGTAACCTATGCTCATAAAAAGAGAAATAAAGAAGCCTCATTTGGTTACGAGGATGTTGCGAGTACAAATGGCAAGAAAATCAGCTCTGACACAAGTAAGGGCCTCGTAGACGAGTTGTTCAATCAGTCGCCCACTTTTGAAGAGAGGTTGATAAGCCACAGGACATTTTTCCTGTAACACGTCGAAGGCATGCAGAAGCAGCTTATTTGAATCCGCCAGAAATTTTTTGTGGTGGCTTAGAATTCCTTCGTCAGTGCCATGATCTGCCGCCGCGCTTTCAATCCACGACGTAAGGGTGTCATCACGGCGAAGGAGCTCCACAGGCAGCTTACCCTCCATTTCAGCCAACGCCGGTAACGGATCTTCCTCTGTACCGCGTTGAATTGTATATGACTCAAGAGAAGAAGCGGATTTTGTCTTCCGCCCACTCTTTTGACAGAATTGGCTTAAGTGAAATGTTTCTACGTTTCGTGGTCTCCTGTGAGTTTTGGAGGTCTGCGCCTACAGCTCGCTCGTCACTTCCCGTCGAAATTTCCAAGGAGTCCTTTGGCGAAAAAGCACCGCAATAAGAATAGGACGAATTCTGCGATTCCTTCAAGAAAGGACTTTGGCTGGACTCCGAGGTTTCCTGTCGAGTAGGGCCTAGTGATACGCCGCTGCCGTAGAAAATGGAAAGACACATCTCTCGGTAAACCATTGCTCATTGAAAGGCCGGACTGCCTTTCGTCATGGCCTGGTTGAGGCTGGACAGCGTTCTAGCTAGTGCTCTGGGTCTGGTAATTTTCTGGTTTGGAATGTTGGAGGACGAGGCCATATGGAGCATTTTGGTATGTAGGTTGAAGCTTGATAGGAGTCTATCTAGGAGCGAGCAGGTAAACTTCTAACTAGCGGGCCCCAGCCCTATCAGCCTTATGAAGGCGGAGATTACCATCTCCCCTATTTCCAACTTGGAATGGCCGTCTTGTAGCCATTTTAGGACAGTCGTCTGTTGTCAACCTATATGTTGGAAATAGGGGAGTTGGTAACCTCCGCTTCATAGGGCTGGTAGGGCTGGGGCCCGCTAGTAGAGTTTTCACCTTCCGCCTCCTAGATAGCCTCCTAATAGCAACAACCAAAATATCAATAATGCCCCCATATGACCTCGTATTCCAACACTATACCACAAGCGGCATGCCGTTGTTTCTTAGTTCTACGCTGCTTGGAAGCCATAAAGAGGCACCTATCGAGATTTTGCAGGCGTGAGACCGTAACAAGGACCACGAGTGAAAGGAGAGATGCGCACAATAGGTGGGTCGGGACTGATCGATACAGGCTTGGGGCAAAGTTGGAAATTCACTGACTAATGAAAAAGGGCTCCTGATCCCATAGAGCTTCTGGACTTGGTCGGAGACCTAGGGAGCCGCATGGATGATGACGTTCCGCCTGACAGCCAAGCGTATTTTATCTCTGACTTTCGCTGCAACACTGCTCCAGGGTTAAAAGGAGCATGAAGTCAACGATCAAAAACCAAGAGTGCCGAAAGGAAGAAAGAAATATACAATAAGGAAGGACAAAAAACATATCGACACCTACAAGATCTATTTTTGGTCAACTTCAACATTCAACATCGGCAATTTGCGCAACATACTCGAACTTGCGCATCCTATATCAGAATTAGGAAGATTAACAACTTGGAGCGCCAAGACTTACCGAAGATAACAGCTTAGCAGGCTGTCGCCATAACCACTCGGCCAAAATGTCTTATTGTAAAGTATCTGCATCAATTAACAGTATACAAAGATTTTTGATGGTTTCAAAAGGTCACCCGGGAAGCAGGAAAAAAGAAAATAGTGAAGAAATAAGTCCGTAGTCGCTAGTCCATTTATAGTTAGCTTAGGCAGTACTTGAGCAGCCTTCTCTCTTTTTCGATCTTCAACAGTATTCTAGCTAATTCACTAATATTATTGTATGAATTAGGCATTTTTGGTCCTATTCTCCTCTTGCAGATTATGTCCTGCCTGCTATTGGAATAAAACCTGGTGTATCCCTTCTTAAGCTGTCGTTATAACTGCCACCCCAGGATTACGGGATCTAACCATATGTAGAATAGATAGATATTGACTCAGATTCGCTTATCTGACTGACCCATGGTAAGACTGAGAATATCATGTGCGGGGTAGCAAAAGAAAAAGAGGGGTTACTTCTCATCCTCCTCACAGATCAAATAGGCGAAGAAGCTAAAAGTCAATACGGAGTACATAGGTACCCGTACCATGTTTAGATGCCGTAATTCTGGGGTAGCAGTTATAACGACAGCTCAAGAGGGATACAACGGCCAAAAAAGACCTAGCCTCGGCGAGACTTGAACTCGCGACATCCGCATCACCAAGGATAAAATCATACCAATTCCGGAAGATTTGATATAAGAACGGCGCGCTAACCACTGCGCCACGAGGCTGGTTGGTTTTTTTGGATTCTCCTATATTGTTACATATTTTTATCACTCTGCGTGTTATCTAAAACCCTCATAACGCTTTAGAAGGGCCCACCTAGTAATGCATCGCACCCGGAAACGCATCAAAACATCTTTTAGAGGGTCTAATCCCGAGGAGTGCGAATTGAGACACTGCTCAAAAGATAAATTACACTCTCTCAGGGCTTTAAGATGCTTAAAGCCTCTCTGAAAAGAAAAGAAAAAAATGCTACGCTAAATTCATTAATTACGGCGCTGATGCACTTCTGGGTGAAGTGCATTACTAGATGGACCCTTTTTTATTACTCAATTGAGCGAATCCTAAGCCCAACGTAAAGCTTTTGTATGTTCTTCGAGCGGACAGATCGAGCAGTGAAGTTGCCAGAAAGCAGTTGGCAGTCGACAAAGAACAAGGTTTTCAATCTCAAATGCAAGCCGATATCTCTGATTTGCACCTTGCACAAAGACTGACCCATTTCAGGCTCCCACCTGCTACGCCCCTGCACACTGCCCCGTAGTGCTCCCTCTTGCTCCCTCTTGCTACTCTTGCTCCCTCTTGCTCCCTCTTACTCCCTCTAAAGCGGCTATACTCCCTTTCCCGATTGAAAACGGCAATCTCCAATCCCAAGTTCGGGGTATATATAACATATATTTATATTTATTATTAAAAGAAATATTTAAAGACCGGATGATGAAGTCAAGCAATTAAAGATATGAACCTAGAACAAGCAAGGGGTATGTGCCTCTAGTTTTTGGATATGTAGTTTACAATAAATCCTTATGTTTCATCAAGGTCGGGTGGCATGATCAATCTAAGGCACAGTGTCCCTAGAACTCATATCACCTGACTTGGTTAATAAGGTGTATAATTCACTGCATTGTGTCAGGGAGTGTATCCTTTTGTGATTTTTGGTTGGGGGTTCGAGTCTCGGCGAAAGCAAGGGAGACGAAGGGGTGTGTTTTATTTTGGAGGTGTTGAGGTGTTGAAACGGGGGTTAAATCATAGCTTGGAGAATTAGAACAGGCTTGATATAAACCTTTCCCAACAGACGTCACAACGCCCGTTGCGATAGCCATTTTACTCCCCCATATTTGCACATAACACCAAGATCCCGCACCTCATCACCATCCTCGACGCTCACATCATAGCACATCGACCTTCAACTGATACAACCCTTCCCTTTCTATCCTCCCCTCGGGCCCCTTTTTCGCCTCCGCCAACACCTCCCCAAGATCCTGCTGCACATCCACATACCGCCCACTCATCCACTTCGCGTCCGGATCCGCCGCGAGCGCGACGAAACTATCCGCCGCCAACGCCAAGGTGTCTCCCAAGGCCGGGACGAAAACCTCCATATACCTCTTCATCTCGGACAGTGCGTTATGTGCTTCCATGTTCAAGGCTCCATGGCCAAGAGTGGTATCAGCAATCATACCCGGCGCCACCGCGTACGACAGGATGCCGTGCCGTCGGTTTTCGAGCTCTAGGACATGCGTAGCGCGCAGGATGCCCGCTTTTGAGCAGCTGTAGGCGTGGAAGTAAGGGTGTGTCATGGCTGCGAGGACGGAGACGACGTTGATGATTGTGCCGCTTTGGCGCGCAATCATGGAGGGGAGAACGGCGTGAATGAAGGCGAGGGTACCGAGGATGTTGGCGTCGATGACGGATCTGGGGTAGGAGAAAGTGGGTTCGTGAGAGAGGGGGGAGATGCGGGAGATGGCGGCGTTGTTGATTAGGATGTTGATGTGGCCCAGTTCTTTCTCAACCTCTTTGATTACTGCGTGGGGGGCAGAGGAATCGGTGATGTCTGCGGTGATTGCTATACTCCGGGGATATCCCTTTTCGGCAATCTCCGCGACCACAGCGTCGACATCTGAGCGGGTTCGAGAAAGACAGGCCACAGAGGCTCCCGCAGCCGCAAAAGCAAGGGCTGTCGCGCGACCGATGCCCCGGCCAGCGCCTGTGATAAGGACAGTCTTATTGGTGAGGGTGGACGCGTATTTGGTGGGGGATATAAAAGGGTAGGTGTCTGTATGGCGGGTGACAGTGGTTTTGGAGGGAAGGAACGTCCAGGGCGTGTCCGGCAATTGGGCCATGTTGCTTTGAGTTGTGAGCTTTACACAATGGTGAGGAGATGTAAGTATGTACCCTGAAAAAGTAATTCTCTTGCTTGTCTTAGGTAGTCTTGCTTCTCGCGTTTGTCTGGCTTCAAAACATCTTGCAGTCTTTAGCAATGCCTGCAACAGAAATACTCCTGAGGAAGAAGAGGTGTCATCGACACCAAATAGCGGACACAGGTCTTCTCATCCTGAGCTTACACCAAGATGAATCCCCTATCCGTACCCCGCACTTTCGCTAGGAATCTCAATCCGATAGGTCTCGTCTCGCCTCCACGCTTTTTCATCTAACATTTGCCTTCTCCAGTGTTAAGTAGGTTGAAGGCGGGCTGGTTTGCCGGTCGGCGCGATCCTGCAGGCAGGTATTGCCGTCATGTTATTCCGTACACAAGGTATGCACTTCCTGTTTTGGGGATCTATGACATGGATTACTTTCTCCTCGGCATGCTTTCTTCTCATCTCATTGCGAGAGTACAGATTTCTGCAATTTTTTTTCAGTGCTATGCTTTTCTCGAGCACACGCTGCAATGGCCCGCTGTCTTTCATCAGACTCGTCGCTGCTCCAGATAGTCGGTCATGCCCTTTGTTGCAACTATTACGAAATGAAAGCCGAATCACAGGCTGTTTGGCTTGTTTGGCGGCGGGCCGTCGTTGGATAGCCAGCCAAGGGCAGAAACTTTGCAAAAGCGCGCTCAGACTGTTTTACACCAAATCCCGTGAAGTCTTCATTTTCAAGGCCTATTTCGGTACAGAAGGATACGACTGGCTAATCACGGAACGGACGCATCCATACGAACGCAGCTAAGGACTTTCCAAAACCACTACCTTCTAAGAATCCCCCAGAGCTCATTCCCTCCGGAAACCCTAGATCAAAAACAATCGAGCTTTCTACGAGGCTGCCTAAGCTCCCATCAGCCAGCGAAGAACCTCTCATATTCCGTGAGTCGTTGGATCGCTCCGTACGTATGCCGGCATAGAAGGAAGATTCAAAAGCATGCCTACCGTATCCTGGGATCTATCTCATAGTTTTTGTACTCTTCCACTACGTAGGAAAGCCTACTTTGATCCTGAGGATGAAAACATGTTCGCCAACCTCTTCGCGTTCAGAAATATGGACTGGCTTCAAAACTGTTGGAGTTCAATAACTTACATCACTCATCAATTTGCTCATAGTTCTACGTTTTATTTGACGATTATTGGATGGCGATGGTAATTGTTGTCGGCATGATTCGGCCTGTCATGAGCCGGAGCACCATCTGCTTAGCCTACCTTCTTGGGGGCTTCTTTTCCACAGTACCAGTTTGTGCGTTCGGGTGGGCTACTGATCCAAATGGTAAGAAGAAGCGAGACGAGGACTTTACGGAAGCTCGCAGCTTGAGGACGCGTTACAAAGAGCTCATTGCGAATTCCCCAGAGATATCTAAAATGACTTGGTCACAAATAGGACAAATGCTCAAGGAAGTGCGAGAAGTCGCCAAATTCATCGACTCGGGGCTTCCGACTATGCGGGTCTGGGATATATCTCCGTAGGTTATGCTGAGTTTTTCTCGTAGTCCAGGTCCTATGAAAGCTAGTCAAAAGAGTATCTCTCAGTTACTATTGCGGCATTCATCGCCCTTTGGGTTCCCTTCGGACTTCTGAACCCCTTCGGTCGGGGTTTCGAATTGTACAAAGTAATTATTGGTTGGGCAACCTTGGAATTAACGTGCGGATTACTACACACACCCACAGGGTATATCACAGATCTCTCATGTGTAACGCAAACGCTGGATTATCTCCAGGATCGGCCATCCGACCCACTTTGGGGGGGTGATGAGTGGAGCTCTCCTATGGCTACTGTGATTGCGAAAAGGTCGAGTCGGTGCCTTGGCATCGGCTTTTCGAAAACGTCCAGAACTCTACAGGGCAAACCCATTGGAGAAGATACAATCTTACGTGGAAAGAATGGCTGTTCTAACTGTGTTTAGCTTGCGTTTGGATAAAAGATTTTTCAGACCAACTGTCAAGGACGGTTATCTTATGACAGAGTATAAGATGGCCACGGGTTTAGAAGCCTCCAACGAATTCCTTAACGCTCACAGATTTGACATAGTTAATACGAATCATGGTTTGTTTATTCTAAATTCGGCTGCTTAGTTGTGTATCGAGTATGTAGTTCTTATTAAGCGCTTGCAGAGTCGCCTGTGAAGTACCCAGAGTCTACCAGGACAATCAGTCTATCGTCACTTTCACATCTGGCAGATTCAGTCGATGAATGATACTCGAATCGTAGCTTGAGCACACCGCGCTCACGTTCCACAACAGATGCAAGAAGCATGCAAGGGCCACTATACATAGCTGGCTCTGCGACGTATTTACCTTTCCAAACCCCAACTCAGCTGCAAAAAAATATCTGACCAATCTATTCTAATCCGCCGCTACAAGAGTGGTATGCTGCTGTTGCTGAGCATGCGCTGCAACAGCGCCCTTTCTCTTTCCAGATTCTCAGAAGCCTTCGCCAGTTATCTGCCTCTTCAGGTGTGTCTTCAGAACTCGGAAGCTGTTACGACTCCACTGAGCCCGCGCATTACCGTCCGATGTCTTGATAGAGATCGTCCTATGTTTCGCCAATTACGTCCCGTTTTTGCTCGCCAGACGTATACTCATGTTGGGGGAAATCAGACACGAGACAGTATTGCTCCCATAAAAGAGTCATCGAATCAAGCATGCGGGTCAACCAGCACCAGGGTTCATCCACCTACGTCGACAAGACCCTCCGCAAGTCATCAGCTTGGCCATACTACGGTTAGAACAACGCCATCCGATAAAATCCTGCAGCCAAGTACGCTTTCTAGACGGCGCTTTTTCGCAACTCTCGGAAGGCTGTTGGCAGCTTATGCACGGTTTCAGAATGGTGCACCGCCAATTCCATTCGAGACGCCAACGCGAGCTGGATTCTGGCAAGTCATCAAAGAGGACCTGTTTTCTGTTTGCCCATCCTCACAATATTCGTTTCTGTTTTCATGCTACACCTTTATTATTTTAATGACATGCGATTCGTTGATGACAAGAAAATCAGGTGCATAAAGTATTTCACCTATCACAGAGTGGATTGGATCGACAAATTTCGTGGGGAATCTCGCCTCTCAGTTTACCCATTCCAGTTGGAAATCCCTGCTGTTCGACTCCGTGGTTCTCATTGCCTGTGTGAGTGTCATCAGGCCGTTTATAAACCAAAGAACTTTGTTCGTAATTTACATAATGGCTGGCTTATTCGCGGCCGGCGTGGATTGCGCCCGGACAAGGACAACTAATCCTTATCGAGATCTTTCGAGGGATGAGTCCATCATAACACAAGTGCAGATACAGGAAAACTTTCTAAAGCTTAGACAAAGTTTCCGCCGAGAGCTGACAGTGTTTCTTAGAGGCGAGGGTACTTGGCAGAGCGCCCAGGACAAACTTCAGGGAGGATCAGTGCTTTATACTAAGATGATATCAATTGGTAACATAAGGTATGTGAGCCAAGTTTCGGAGCAGGTGGACCCTCACGTGCCTAGGTAAATCTCGGCCCATCGTCCTATCATACTTCTCTTACCTACCTTAGTTTATTAGATCCTTGAGCTGCGTTACTGGCGAACTTTCGTAGCCACGATTGCAGCCTTCGTCAGGCCACGACTTTGGCCAAGAATTTGTTTGTACAGGCTCGTGCTATGCTTCTGGATGTTCAACACCATCTCTATACTGGACAACCCACCGTCGTCCTAAGTAAGCAGAGTGTTTATAACCCGCATATGCTATTGGCTCCCAGGATAAATATCGTTAACATGAAGTACGTTGCCGGTAATATATGTGGTGTAATGCTTTGGTTTCTACTGCTAAGAAAGGCCGGATGGGTTCCACGTCAGCTCGTATGAGGGAGTACGATCGAGTGCATAATTCCAAGCCGTCAAAGCTGTCGACTATCCTCGTCTATGGAGTACCCATTGCGTTGCTCATTTCAGATCCATCAAAAAGGTGGACTGAATGGAAGCTGGATTTTCCTTGGAACCAGAAGCCTTGAGAGTGAGCGCCTTGTCACAGTCTCCAAGCCGAGACGAGGCGACGAATTTTCAACTTCGGCATATTGTCTTTAGTGGCAACGGTGCTATTTTAGCATTGCTGATCAGTCTCCTACGACGTACGGGATTTGCCTGTTGTCCAGCAAGGAAGTCTCCGGTTTCGCCCTCTGAGCCTTTGACAATCACCATAATAGGTAGTGCCAAATTGTATTGAGAACTAAACAAGACATCGAGGAGAAATATGAGCGATACTCTTCTATAATGTTTTCCTAGACCTCTTACACCAGTAATTTAAAGTATAACTAAGATAGAAGAATGGAAAGAGCAACGAACATGAAAACGTAAAGAATTTTATATTCGGCACTACTAACACGAATATTCACGGACGGACATGTGAATGTACGCAACCATTTGAACTCGCAACTATGACCTACAGGTCTTGAAGCAGATTTAGCCGCTACAATTTCCTTCGGATGTTTCTCCTACCACAAAAGGAGTCAGTATAATCTGTTCTTTCATGGCTTCAGCAGCGCGATTTCCTTCATCGCACATGTCCTACATATCTGACACATTCATTACCGCACAATTCATTGCTTTCTCTCGAGCCTACCACACTGCTCTTCCTGGCCCCCAACTGCAAGCACTTACGATGAATCTCACGGTGCCGTCTGCCCGTCTTCTTTCCTCAAGCACTCGGTGTTAGACTTAGAGTATAGGATAGCTGACGGAAATGGTGGATCGATCTAACCAAGCGCTGATATGAGTACAAAACGACCACGACGCGATCGACGTCGTGCCACCCGATCAAGGACACTCAGCTTTTGTACTTCGACGAGGAAAGCATACGTACAGCTGGCAGGCCTAATGGAGGAGTAACAGCAGGACGGAGAAGCAAACGCGCGCGTTGGTTCCGCAAGGACATTTCCAAGGATACCGCCGGGCTTTCCAGGACGGATATGTGAAGGTTGCAAGTTCGGCCGAGTGAAGCACGTCTTAACACCGCATTGTTGATTAGGGCTTCGGTGGGCTTCAGCTTCTTGTCAGATCAGCTGTTGATGCATACCTTCGACATTATGCTTTGATGCTAAAGCAGGAAATTGACGAGCAAGACGAAGAAGGCCAGAGAATTCTCGTCAAAGTCATGAGAGCTCCGGCTTTGGACACTGTAGCGCCCTCAGCCATCGAGATTCCAGAAGCACCTGACTTAACCATTATACCCTGAGATTGCAACATCCCCCAGAGAGCTGTGGCAGAACTCACGACGCGCGCTATCTATGGCAAGACGCCGTTCGTTCTTAGCCAGAAGATGCCGGATCTGTGGTTCGTGCTGACCCCAGACTTCATCAAGGCAGCTCATCAGAATGCTGGAGCAAAATGGTCTCAAGCTCGATCCCTACAATCGCGCATGGCAGAATTTGTCAACATCGATATCCTACTAATGAAGGAAAACTTGGCCGAATGGGCAGCAGAGAATGCCAAGACGATTTCTGGGTTCTTCACAGTCTTGGGGCAAGTCCTTGATGCCGCCCGAGATATGAAAGCGCCGAGTCTTGTCAGTTAAAGAGAGACGAAGACACTCTTTTGATTTGTAAAGTTACAGACGAGATAGTTTCGGTCTTATCGGAGGATCTGCGTATTTAAACTGGTTTGCTAATGGTGAAGGAAGTGGAGACTCGCGGCAGCTCAAGCGGGCGTCCGATCTTGAAGAGCAAGAGAAGAAGGCCTAGGTTACAACTCCTTAACGAATCCATGCTAAACTAAGTATCGTCAAGTGAGAATGCAATGTCTTTTTCAACATGCTTAAAGCAACGAGAAGCAAAAAGCAAAGCCACAGCGGAGCGAGTCGAGAAGGTAGGAATGCAATATCAAAATCTCGATGGTGAACTCGATAGGTAATTATCGGCAACGCGAGGATAACAAAATCGTGGGAAGAGTAGGTATGCACATTATGACAATCATAACATGCAGACACAACTTCATAGGGCGAACTTGTACGTAGATGTTCTGTTTGGTTGAAGTCACATTATATATTGAATTCACGAAGTTGGAGCGGAAGGCCTTTACACGGAACCATTGGCCGCCTCGGGTGGTGGGGCCCCACTACAGCAAACCCCCACATGCGTCATAGGTGCAAATCAAGGCCATCAGGTCTGGACTCCAGAGGCAGATACCAACTCACTTACTACATATTCCTTCATCAACACATACAATAGGAATCAAAATATCATTTGATCACTAGCAAGATGGTAAAGGTCCTTGAGAACCAGGCCGTTGACCTTGATATCATGCCGGGGAAGAAACCCGAAGATATCCAAGGTCAATTACAAGGCCAAGTCGACGCAGCTGGGTAAGCAAACCCTTTTCGCTGCTCGTACGGCCACCGGCTCTTACCACAGCCTGACTGTTATATAGGAATCAAGTCCAAGGTGCCACGGAGAATTTACCTGTAGGAAAGGAACAAGCTCAAGGTGCTGTTGGCGGCCTTCAGAAAACTGCCGGTGGTTTAGCAGGTACAGTTGGTGGTGGTGTCAAAGGTGTAGTGGATACCGCAGGGAACACTGTGAGTCTCAGCTTTAAGTCGCAATCCAGAAAACCCCACGAGGACGCTGTTTCCCCTGCTTAGCACCACGAAGAAAACCAGTGGCTAATAGTTGCAGGTCGGCACCGTAGGTGGCGGTGTCTCCGATGTAGTGAGTGGGACTGTCAGCGGCCTTGGTCAAACCGTCAGCGGAGTAGGAGATACAGTATCAGGTACCGCGTCGGCAGTGACAGGCTCCGGTGAGGCTGGCGAAAAGGATGCAACAAGCGGAATACAAGATTCAGCAAACGAAGCCAGTGGCACTGCGCAGAAAACAGCTGATAGTACGGCGGATACCGTCAAAGACAGCGCAGGCAGCGTGACACAAGGTACGAAAGATCTAGGAGATAAGGCGCAAGACCTGACGGGATCAAAATGAGAGGAAATGACTGATATAGGACACGAGAACGTGTAGCTTGAAATTGGATGATGTATTGCCGGCGAGTAAGACTTTTGGCATTTGTTTTTATTCCGTAACATAGTAGACCAGTTCCAAGGTATCAATTCGTACCAGCCCCGACTCGAGCGTATCAAACATGATCATTAAAATCAATGCAGCAATAGCGAAATTTACGAGTCTGATGGTCCTCAAACTGTAATCCACCCAATGAAAGCTAGCGCTGAATAGTCAGCTTACAGGGGTGTCATAGATAACCGTCATGAGTCTGATGGGAGTCTCTCTTCAATCAGCGTTATCCAGGCACCAGAAGAACTTTACTTTTCTGTTAAAGGCACCTCGAGGGACCTTTAAGGCACGCTTACCTCGACTATTTGAACCTGCTCTCCCAGTGTATGCGCAGGACTAGCAGCAATGGCGCCTGAAATCCAAGACCCCCGTATGATGGCCATCCATCCTCGCATCCGGTATAATACTATTGGAGGAATCAATGGACCTCTGGTGATCCTGGATAATGTGAGATAGCACCAAAGCTCTTGGATTGGCGCCCATGAGCTTACAGGTTCTACGTTTAGGTCAAGTTCCCTAGATATAACGAGATCGTCTCTTTGACACTACCAGATGGCACCGAGAGGTCAGGACAGGTCCTTGAAGCTCGAGGTATGATTGACCTGACATATCGTTGTGGTGGGAAGCGTTATCTAATAGCCGCTGTGTATAGGCAGTCGAGCAGTTGTCCAGGTATTGAAGGAAACCCTGCCCTGGACGAATCTATGATTGCGGCTAAGCTGGACTAGGTATTTGAGGGCACATCAGGTATCGATGTTAAAAAGGTTGGTAGCTGAAAATAAGCGGCGGGGAAAAGAGGCTGACCAATTGGCAGACCAAAGTAGAGTTTACTGGTCACAGCCTGAAGCTCGGTGTTTCCGAGGATATGCTGGGACGTGTCTTTGATGGGTCCGGTCGAGCAATTGACAAAGGGCCGAAAGTGCTGGCAGAAGATTACCTTGATATCAACGGCAGTCCCATAAACCCCTACTCGCGAGTATGTCCGCGAAAGCTCAGCGTCATGGCCCAAAGCTTACGGCCAGTCAGGTTTATCCAGAAGAAATGATCGCTACCGGGATATCAGCTATAGATACAATGAACTCCATTGCTCGTGGACAAAAGATTCCCATATTCTCAGCTGCAGGTCTGCCACACAACGAAATCGCTGCTCAAATCTGTCGACAAGCTGGCTTGGTGAATAAGCCAACGAAGGGCGTTCATGACGGTCATGAGGAGAACTTTTCAATTGTCTTCGCTGCTATGGGTGTCAACATGGAGACGAGTCGGTTCTTTACCAGGGATTTTGAAGAGAATGGTAGCATGGAAAAAGTAACGCTGTTCTTGAATCTGGCGAACGACCCAACGTAAGTGGCACTGTTCTTTTTATGGTCAAAGACTACAGCTTACTCTTTCTAGGATCGAACGTATCATCACACCTCGTCTCGCTCTTACCACCGCCGAATACTACGCATATCAACTTGAGAAGCATGTTCTCGTCATCCTCACTGATCTTACAGCATATTGTGACGCCCTCCGAGAAGTGTCAGCAGCAAGAGAAGAAGTGCCCGGTCGTCGTGGATACCCAGGTTACATGTACACTGATTTGTCAACCATCTACGAACGTGCTGGCCGTGTTGAGGGACGAAATGGGTCAATTACTCAGATCCCTATCCTGACTATGCCTAACGACGGTTTGTGTAATCCCCCCTTGTCCAAACCACACTAATACTGCGACAGACATCACCCACCCCATCCCCGATCTTACAGGATACATCACCGAAGGCCAAATCTTCATCGACCGCCAACTTCACAACAAAGGAATCTACCCCCCCATCAACGTCCTCCCCTCCCTCTCACGCCTCATGAAATCCGCCATCGGCGAAGGCCACACCCGCAAAGACCACGGTGACGTCTCCAACCAGCTCTACGCCAAATACGCCATCGGCCGCGACGCCGCCTCTATGAAAGCCGTCGTCGGCGAGGAAGCCCTCTCGTCCGAAGACAAGCTCTCCCTCGAATTCCTCGACAAGTTCGAACGCACGTTTATTGCGCAGTCGGCGTACGAGTCGCGCTCGATTTACGAGTCCATTGATCTAGCCTGGAATCTGCTACGCATCTACCCGAAGGAACTGCTGAATCGGATCCCGAAGAAGGTGCTGGATGAGTTTTACCAGCGCAGTGGGAAGGGCAAGGGAAGGGGGAATAAGGATACGAGGGATCATGAGGAGGGGGAGACGCAGACGAATGGGAAACCGAACGGGGAGCAGGAGAATTTGATTGACGCGTGAGTGGTGTTTGTGTGGTGAAGGGGAGCGCAGGGGTCTGCGTGGTCTACAGTTGCATGTTACGTTGTTGGTTTGAGCGTAGGGTAGGGTGGTAGTTGTACGAGAATGAGGGTGCGGGTATGTACAGATGCTGTCGAGTGCCATTGCTTGTGTATGCTGTTATGAAACACCTTCCCAAATAGATCAAACCCTGCCGCATCTTGTCAAATACGCCCCAGACGTATCCCACACAGCCCTCATCCAATCTGCCTTCCACAACCAAGCCCCGATCCCACCCCTTCAAATTCTCCGTCAACAATGCCCCATCCCTCAAATACAGCCACTCCCCCGGCCACTCCCCCCGCTCTTCGTCCTCTCCCCCCTCCCCTCTCCCCCATCCCTCACGCCTCCTCCCCTTCCCCACCAAGCCGAACCCCCAACTCCGCCTCTAAAAGCTCCGTCAAGCGTGCCCCGTCCCTTAGATATACCCATCGCCCCCCTTTTATTCTTCCTCCTCCTCCTCCTCCTCCTCCTCCTCCTTCTCCTCCTCCTCCTCCTCCTCCACCACCACCACCATCACCTTCCCCCCTTCCCCCACCGCCATCCCCTCCACCGTCGTCGCCACCATTATCCACAACACCCTCAACATAATCAAACCTCTTCGGCCCACTGACCGGCGAACTCAGCCAGATCTGCCGGTTCGGCGGCTGCTTGTTCAGGACGTAGGTGCCCGAGGGCGGGAAGCAGAGGGTTAGGACGCCGGCCTTTTTTTCCGGGGGGGGGGGCGTTAGTTGGGGATCTTGGGGGGGGGGGGGTTGAAAGTGGGAACCGGTAAGGAGGAGGGTGGGGGGGGGGATTGGGGGAAAGGTGGAAGGTACGCTGTATTCGACATCGACGTCCTCTCTCTCCTCCTGCAGCTCTTCAAGGCGCATCACCAGATTATCGATGTACGTATCCGCGAGCGTGTGATATCTTTCTACACTCAATTGCGCTGCTTGCTCTTGCTCTTGCTCTTGCTCTTGCTGTTCCGGTTGCCGTTGCCGTGGCGCAGCTTCTGCTGCTGCTGCTGCTGCTGCTGCTGCTGCTGCTGCTGCTGCTGCTGCTGCTGCTGCTGCTGCTGCTGCTGCTGCTGCTGCTGCTGCAGGCGCAGAAGGCCGAGCCGCTGCGGTAGCGATGCTGCGGCGATACAGCGGTATTACGATGCGACATGGTTGCGACTGGGGAAAACGGGTATGGAAGCAAATCGGTTCGGGAAAAGGACTTTGGAAGAGGAGGAGGCGGGGGTAGGAGGGGCCTAGGGGGGGGAGGCGCGAGCGGGTTGTTGGGCGAAAGCTGCGGATGCGGTTTGCGGGTGTTGTTGCGGGAGTAGGTCTTTGCGGGTTTGCAGGGTGGGAGGTGAGGCCGAGGAGTTGGCGGGGGGCGCGGGTGGGGGTGGGGGTGGGGCGTGGGTTGGGGGGCATTGCCGGGGAGGGTTAGGGGGTTTGGAAGGGGGGGAGGTGGTTATGAGGGGACGACTTGGGGAAGGTGGGTGGAGAAGTTGGTGGGCGATTGATTACAAGGGTGATGCGTAGGAAAAGCGTCATATTTATTTACGGGTATACCCGTTCGCGGGCGGGAGCGTTTATGTTCTACAATGGACATGAGGCTTGTAGAATAACCTTTCATAAGCGAGCCTGGGTTTGAAGAAGGGTTTCATTATTGTTACAGACTGCAGGATGAAGAGATAGCAAGACCCTGCAAAGAAGTAGGAAATGAAGCAATTGAACAGAATGGTATCTTCCTCTCTTTTCACCTTAAACGCCAAAAGAAAAGCTGGGGTTAACACCTCGCATAGGATTTTTAAGGGAATTCTGTGCCAGTCGTCGGCTCCGTCTCCTTTCCCTGAGTACCGGTCATCTCCTGACATGGACGGGCAACGGCGCAGTCCTCGCCTCTCCAATCACCCTCGGATGAGACTCTACATGAACCGACTTCGACACCAACGCGCTAGCATTCGGGCTCTCCTGCAACTCCTCAATAACTGGGCCATGGATCGAACTATCGCTGTGTCCACCTTTGATAGTAGTCGTAGTTGTCGCCTTGCCGTCATTCGCTCCGCTCTCCAAATCATCCAGCTCCTGGTAATCCTTGCTGATGAGATAGGGGTCGTTGGCGCTGCCCTTTGAGGGTCTTGCTTTGCGGGACGAGATGAAACTGCTCATGTAGCCGTTGCCGCTTGGCTTGGGGGATTGCGACTTTTGATCTGAGATATGGCGGAAGAAGGCAGGAAGAATTGGCATACAGCCCACAATGATTCCGACTGCTTGCTCGGCGATGCTTGGGTTACTGTTAGCAGAGACACGGTGTTTGGTGTTCTGGATCGAGCAATACATACGCCAGGATTGATACTGTCATCAGCAGTATGGTCTGGTTTTTGTCATGAGCCCTTACCACTTGATAACCAAGACGGGCTGCGCTTGCAACTACAGCACTGTTACCAGTATTAGCTTAGGGTTACAAAGGTCTGCAGGGACCATATACTTACAGCGATCCAACCGCGAACACAAGTGATAGCCCAAGCTTTCTTTTCTTTGCCATTTGCAGATGCCAAACTGCGTAAATCGGAATTACAAGCATCACAAGGTCCGAGATCACATTGATAATGGAAGCCGTGACAAGTAAGAGATAGCTATTGATGCATGTAGCTCCCCTGGGCGCATGCTTGTTGACACATTCCGTAAGGACCACGAGGACCAAGGCGATGCAGTAGAGGAGGTTGAACCAGATGACAACCCAAGTTGCATAAAATATCCGACCCTTTTGCGAGCCAGGCGGCACAAAGATTCGAAGAAAGAGAAGTAAGATGGATAATTTGGCGAAGAATATCGAGAGCCTAGCAACGATCTCGAGGTCATGAAAGTGCTAAACTCATCATCAGCATTACGATTGCTTGGTATTGGTGATCCTACCTCTGAGAAACGTGCGGCATCCGCTACAGAGACGTTCCACATATCTTTGCCGATTCCATAATTGAGTGCATCGAAGATGATCGCGGTCAACCCAACAAGGCCACACTAGATTGAAGTTAGATATTGTGAATTATCGATATAACCCAGTTGCATACCCAAGCAATAACGGATGTATCTAGGAACAAATCAGCATACCTTACTCGAGCATATGTGCCACACCTGGAGAGAACTTACAGTCATCCCACCACACACGTCGGTTGATGAAGTATCTGGTATACATTCGAATAGCGACAAACGGCGTGGTAACCACGAGATAGATGACCATAGCGATAATGCATACATATCCTTGGGAGGGTGGATCGATGAGGTTGGGAGTGACACCGTGTGGCCACTTCAGTGCAGGCGTGGTATAAGGATCGGGGGTTGGTGGAGACATGGTGAAAAGCGTAGATAACTTGGGAGAGCACAAGTCGCAGAACAAAGAAAGAATCCGGAGTCATGCTCCATCTATACCATTTTAACCGTTGCGGTAGCAGATGTGCAGACGCAGGAGAGGGAAGCATCGTCAACCCATACGACGGTATGCAGGACATCTCTCTGCCTAACCCGAGTCTGACCTGCAGAAAGATACATGACGGGCAAGGCATTCCAGAAGAAAACGAACGAAACGGTTGGATGATCTGCAATCGAGGACACCATGTTTGCATTAAGGTTGTGTTACCCTCCATCTATTGCAAGGCTGTAGCCGTGGTGTGGGAAAATCCTTATTGATTATTGGCAAAGTGCCCTCGACCATGGTGGCTAAACCTTCCATGGAGAATGCATGATCCAATAGGATTGAGAGCGAAGTGAAAGACGCGCTTCCAATTTCGAGGAAGGTACACGAAACACTGCATATGATAATACAAAGCTGCCGAATGCTAAGGAAAGTGAGATATCTTGTGGTATGTAGCGATGTGATAGGCGACTAAAGTACTGCCCCCAAACTTTAGGTAACTTCGTGTATGTGGGATGAATCGCTTATATTGCATATTCGGACCCTAAAAAGCCATGGTCATATGCACGGCACGTACCCCAGAATCGCTTGAACCAGTTAGATGGGTATGCGCATTATTGATCTGGTGAGTGCCTATAGTAAGGTATGGGAACAATCGATGATGCGCATTCCCGTGAGCACTCTGTGCTTCAAAGGGTTTGCCTATTTATCCCCAGTCCTTTTCGGCGGGAAACAGTCTTTGAGCCGAAGAGAAAAATGGGTTCGAGGATAGACATGAAAAATCCAGGTACCTGATGTATTATATAACCTCTGCAGGCTGAACCCAGAATTATTTTATTCAAAAGGCCTCCTGGGACTCGGCTTCAAATGCAGTAATACACTTAGGACGACATTTCGTATGCTTTTGCGAAGCATAGTAGTGAATAATCCAAGCTGTATAGTAGCTGTGTAATATTGGCACTCATGTCATTCCATCTTCTTAACATCGCATACTTATTTAACACGCCCCTGCTGAGAAATCAGCGCAAGTAGGGAAAAGAAAAGGTGCTGAGGCAGAGCTCTTTCATCGTGTCATGTTCTCCAGACCTTTTGATATGCCATTTTTCACATGCACTAGGAGCGTTGGTTTCACTGATATTACCTAGTTGGCTCATTGATCATTGCTGATGCTCCCAAGTTCGCTACGTCAACAGTAAGACCAAAGGCTTCGATTGTCAGTTTATTCAACGACCAGGCTGGAGTTCTGCCTGCACCCAATGAGTGGGGGATCAAGTAAGTACGGCCCTCTCTTTTATGGAACCTGATCGCTGTCCGTGATCGTCAATCCGGAGGGATATAGTAAGTCTCCTTGGCAGATTGCTTGCTAGTCAGGTCCGTTTCAAATCTTGGCTTCGAGGTCATACACAGCAATTTGAATACTACTATGCATAATGCATTTGTGCGTCGCAAGGGCCGGCTTGTATGTGTTAGAGCAATCGAACTTGGCGACACGCTTAACATGTTATCATGAAAGCAGCATCCTTACTCAGACAGTCGATACAGTAGGTTAGTGGACGCGGGACACATCACCATGGTGGTCACTGGCGTTTGCGCCAAGACCGTCTCGCCTCTTACTTCTTGAACAAGGAATCGCCGACCGTCTTGGCTCTGCTAGTTAATTTCCTATCATTTACCAGGTAAAGTATCTACTACGAAGTGGTTAGAGGTTGCTAGAGTATCGTTGTATCCGAAAGTCTGGTTCAGTTTTCGGGTTTTAGCGAATTTGGCGGGGAAAACCCACAAATCAGCCTCAAATTTGGTGCAAATAGAGCAAATACCTAGATACCATCCCCACACCCCAAAACATCCCCAAGCTTCATTTTTGAAGCTACCGTGGTATGCGAAACCTGTGCCGTTTAGGATTTGTCGGGAGCCCCACCAAAATTAGTGGTAAATCTCCAAAAAGTGCAAAATAAGAAAAGGAATTGTAAAATCAACCTCACTGCCCCCCCGGTGCTTCATATGTAGTATATTAAATGCAGTATATCCAGTGCCTCTTATGTGGCCTATCCAGTGCTCCATATGTGACCTATTCAGTGCTTCATATGCGGCCTATCCAGTGCTCCATATGTAGTATATTCAGTGCTCCATATGCGGCCTATCCAGTGCTTCATATGTAGTATATTCAGTGCTCCATATATAGTACATTCGATGCTTCATATGTGACCTACCCAGTGCTCCATATGTAGTATATCTAGTGTTCCATATGTGACCTACTCAGTGCTTCATATGTGATATATTCAGTGCTTCATATGTAGTACATCCGATGCTTCATATGTGGTCTACCCAGTGCTTTATATGTAGTATATCTAGTGCTTCATATATAGTACATCCGATGCTTCATATGTGATCTACTCAGTGCTTTATATGTAGTATATCTAGTGCTTCATATGTAGTATATTCAGTGCTTCATATGTGGTCTATCAGAAGCCAATGGGGAAGCCAATGAGGAAGTCAATGGGGAAGTCAATGAGATGCTTCATATATGGTCTATCGGAAGTCAATGAGGAAGTCAATGGGAGAGTCAATGGGGAAGTCAATGAGATGCTTCATATGTGATCTATCGAAAGTCAATGAAGAAGTCAATGAGGTGCTTCATATGTGATTTATCGGAAGTCAATGAAGAAGTCAATGAGATGCTTCATATGTGATCTATCGAAAGTCAATGAGGAAGTCAATGAAGAAGTCAATGAAGAAGTCAATGGGGAAGTCAATGGGGAAGTCAATGGGAAAGTCAATGAGGAAGTCAATGAGATGCTTCATATGTGATATATTCAGTGCTTTATATGTGATCTATCTAGTATTCTTATGCGACTTACTGAATAGATCACATATACTACATATGAAGCACTGAGTAGATCACGTATGAAGCATCGAATGTACTACATATAGAGCACTGAGTAGGTCACATATAAAACATTGAATAGGTCACATATGAAGCACTGAATAGATCACACATAAAGCACTGAATATACTACGTATGAAGCACTGAGTAGGTCACATATGAAACACTAGATATACTACATATGAAGCACTGAATATACTACATATGAAGCACTGAATAGGCCGCATATGGAGCACTGAATATACTATATATGAAGCACTAGATATACTACATATAAAGCACTGGGTAGGTCACATATGAAGCATCGGATGTACTACATATAAAGCATTGAATATACTACATATAGCACTGAGGGGGGGGAGGCAGTGAGGTTGATTTTACAATTTGAAGATTTACCACTAATTTTGGTGGGGCTCTCGACAAATCCTAAGAAACGGCACAGGTTTCGCATACCACGGTAGCTTCAAAAATGAAGCTTGGGGATGTTTTGGGGGTGTGGGGATATTTGCTCTATTTGCACCAAATTTGAGGCTGATTTGTGGGTTTTCCCCGCCAAATTCGCTAAAACCCGAAAACTGAACCAGACTTTCGGATACAACGATATTAGAATCTTTCTATTGATATTTCCACAATCCGATTTTCTTCAGATGGGCAAGTATTACAGCGCTTATGCGCGCCTGCATAGACTCGTCTGGCCGGTGCATGGCACGATGCCGAAAAACGCAGGCACGACCATGTGTTTACCTTTATCTCTTGCATTCCGGGCGTAACCCTGATACCCGCTGTCGATTCCCCCTGCAGTATATGAGGGAAGCTTCTGCTCCACTTCCGCTTCGGGGCTTTCGGTATAGTGGAGGATAATGGGTGTGCCTCATGGCGACATTAGCGGTCTGGGTTGAGCCGGCGGCAGTTCCGTCATGGTGATCAACTCAGTCATGTAGGGGGAGCGGGATCGTTAATATTGGGGGCAAGTGCAGATGGGGGCGTTCTGTCCTTTTGATTTGGGGTGCGATCATCACCACCTTCCTTTAAATGAAGGACCAGCCACACCACTTCACTAGAATTGCTATAACCTGCATATCTTGACTTCCATCTCTTGATCACCTGCATCTCCTCCCCTCCAATACTTCTTTTCCGTGCAGTCTTTCTCAGAGAAAACTCAGTTCTCCCGCCCAAACCGCTCCAATCAATTCCGGCGAGCATGCATCTCCTCTTCCTTACCCTCCTCGTCCACCTCTTTACTTTTACTTCCGGAACTTTGACGTACCTCAACCTCACCGCCATCTCAGCATCCAATGGCGCCTCCACCCTCGAATGCTGGCAATTGGCCGCTCCGTTCGTCGTCTCGAGCCAAGCCGGTACCGTAGGCGCTGCAACAGACCAACTCGGCAACGTCGTAAACGCAACCTTTTCGGTCCTTCCTGCCAAATTCAACGGAGGCGCTCATCGCGCGCCTGCAGTCCAGTAGGATTTCCCCTACCTGAGCTTTTAACACCTTAGGAAAATCAGCAGCACTGATTATATGATTGCGTAGATACGTTGCCTTCATGTCCGGCCTCGCTCACATCACCCTCCCAAACTCTAAACTAGAAGCCTACGTCAAAGGCGGCAAGAACGGTCTCATCATTGCCGCCGACACCGCGGCCGTAAGCACACTGGGCCACATCACAGAGTACCCAAGCCACCAAGAAACAATCGCACTGCAGATCCCAACTGCTGGAGGGGTGGCGCCGGCGCATAGGGTGCTGCATGGGGGTGCTTGCTTGGGAAGTGAGATGGTGTTGTAGGTTTGTATTTCTGTGGTTGTCTTGGAAAGGAGGCTGACTGCGACTTTAGAGAGACACGCAACGAGGGTGAGAACGGGGAGAATGGCCAGAATGACGAGTAAGAGGGTTGTCTTTGGTAGCTATGGATAGGGACTTGTAGAAGTTGGCTTGAGCTTATAATTTTCGCAGATAAATATTAGGTGGTTTTGAGCTGGTGATACATATCATCGTATATCACCAACCCTGAACCCATTGTAGGGATACTGTATACTTCTTTTTTTAGAATATTTAACCAGCTCAGGTCTTGCACACCTCTTGTTAGCGCACAGTAGTCTGATACTGAGTACTGATCGAAATACCTAAGGGCATACATACATCTTCAAAAAAAAACAAATTCAATCTTTTTATAAATTGAGATCACAACGGTTAATTTTTGACAATGGCTAATTCATCAAACTCGTTTTTCCGCAGCTCTACTAATGCGTTAAAGAATATTGAAGATGTTCATATACTATCTAACCTAAATATGAATACACTTGCTCTATTTGGGTAGGGGAGCAAAATCCAATAGGAGTTGTAGAATGTACTTCGTCAACTCCAATGCCCCAGAACGTTCATTAATAATGAACTTCTGTCACTAGGAAAGTTAGAGACCTTTACGAACCTTCTTCAGTACGAATCCGATGGATGACAATCTGACAGCAATACCTCGCAAGCAGATCAGAGGTGAGGTATATACTTCGTCCAGCTTAGATCCGCATAAACGTCAACCGGGACATGTCGCAAACTGATAAACGACTCGATGACGATGAAAATCCGTGAGGGCAGGTAGACTGGCACGAAGCTCAAAAAGACCGCCCAGATAATAATGCCATAGATCAGGAAGAAAGCGCAGCTCAAAAGGAAGAAGGCAAGGGCAAGCAGTATAGTCGGAATGTTAGGGACGCCAAGAATGAAAGCCCTGGATACCTCTTTGACCATTTTGGGTTCCACGAAGATGGAAGAGTTAGGTAGGCGCTATGCTTTACGTAAGGTTGTTACGATTGATGGCAGGTGCGTTTTTTTTCATCTCCGTCTCTGCTGTCTTCCCTTTCGCCTTTCTCTTCCGCTCGGTACGCTCCTTGAAGAATGAACCACTAAAACCAAGAGAGTAACGCACAATCAGAACTGGGGCAGCAAAATGTTCGATCGTAGCGACCTTCCACAATATGGACTCTGCCGGTGTGGGAAATGCATAGTTCCACAAAGCTAGGTGGATAGCACCATAAGATATGCTCAACATGCAGAGCATAGCCACGCCACAAGTCGTTCGAGAAGATTGTCTTCTACTTCGAGTAAGGATTGTACCAAGTCATCAGGTCTACCGAAATGAAGTCGTTTGAACGTGGCACCAGTAGGTGGTTACTTCTGTTTGCGAGTCTTAATTTATGGATTCCATTCACCTGTGTAGAGTTCACGAAAGCCGCAGCTGCCAAGTCATATCTTCTGATATTCTTATGAGACAAAAAGCTGAACAGCTTGAAATAATTATGTTGTCTTATATCTGTATTTGTGAACTTCTTGATGGACAGTGCAATGTCGGTTGATACTGTCGGTAAAACTGGTTTGTGGTACGATGAAAGATTGAAGCAGCTTTCGCACCAGAGCGGGAAATTGCCTTCAAGAGGGCGAGTACGAAAGACATCTAGTCCAACTCCATTGGCCATGAATTTCCCGGTCTCTAGGGTATCAAGTATCGGTACACCTGGCGACGGTTTCAAAGAGAACATAGGCTTGGATTCTTTGACTGCGATTTCTGTAGCGACAGCTTTGACACTTTCACCACGATGTATAGCCTTCATATAATTGGCGTTGTTTTGGTTAGGGCTAATGATGGCACTTATTTTTGATGTGTTCTCGTTAACCGAAAAGCGAACAACGTCTTCGAGTTCTTTGCATTTGCTCAGTTTTTGGCAGGCTAGGCCATCAACGTCTTTCATGTCATTTGACGCGCAGTAAGTCAAGAGTTTGACGTCGGAAGTCTCGTCGCCCAGCCAATTCTCCCAGCGTGAATGATTTATGATACTCTCGTGTTCCTTCGAGAACATCACGTTGCGGTATAGCTTTCAATAGAGTCCTGGGGCATTGAGTAACGTCAATGCGATATCTTTCTAGAATCCTACCGTGTGTACAAGCGTCGGCTCCTGAATATCTAAGGGCTTATGAAACCATTAATAGTACATGATCAAGGCGCAACAGGCGTGAACCAGAGTACGAAGTTCCAGAGCTGAAAGAGGATATCCAGCTACTTTAATGGAAATGGATTGAAGGATCATCCAGGTCACTTGCAAAACCACTAGGCCCTTTTCAAGTATATCCGCTTTACTTTTGTCCCGGATCTCTCTGTCGGATACCATCTTGAAAAGCCCTTGCCTTGCGAGATATAATGCACCAGCTAGTGTCAACGTGAGTCTGGGAAAGTTATCACGTATATCGCTGACATCCACGGTCAGGCTGCCCATGACTACGTAAAAACCGTAGATAAGACTGAATGATGTGGAACGAACGTTATTGCTCTCCGCATCGGCCTGCTTAAAGATACTTATTAGACCTGAAGTCGGCATTTGGGACATCATACTGGCCTGTTCGCAAAGCTGAAGATAGGCATCGTCCCCTGTATCTAACGAGTTGGCTAGTCTGGATAAACTTTTCTCTTGCTCAAATCTCAGCTCCCCAAGCTCCTTCGATATTCTACGAGCCCAGCTCCATTGCTGCGATGCTGTGTAAACCACGAGCCCAGGCGCGAAAATGTCAGCAAATACCCACTTCGCTATTCGAAGTGATTGCGTAGCAGCACGTTCTCTCGTGCAGGAATATTCAGATGAATGGCCGAATACACACAGAGCGCAAGCGTAAAAATACAGCTGTAAAGCAGGCTCCACGTGCCTCTAGTATTTGGTTCTGGGATCCAAACAGAGACAAATTGTGTACGACGAACAGTCATATTCTGGGGCTGTGCCGCGGCAGCAATTTTCGGCCATGCGGTTGGCAGAAAGATAATAAGAGAACCCATGTTGTAAGACTTGGATCTACAAGTAGATTTAGCACGGAGTTCGTGGGAGAAAGAGAAAGCCCTTTAAGTCAGTTATTCGTAAAGGTGATATGTAGTTGCCAAATCCAGCAATGCACTACACACTCTGTACTCAGTACTTAGTACCCCACCGTATTGCTCCATACAAAGATAAAATGGTCTGATTCATTATCCATGGTCAAAGGTGTCAACGGTTGATTTGGGCTGTGTTTATGTTTCGCTTGCAACATATAGGTGCAGGGGTGGTCAGTCAGCTGTGTTGCAAGAGTCGTCGCAGCCACTCAGCCGCTCCCAAAAGACACTTATCGACACATACTTTGCCTGAATCTCAAAAGCTATTCTTGGTTTGAGTACAGGTCTAATCTGCTGACGCTAGATTGGGAGGATGGAAGAGTCATTCTCCACGATATATGTGGAGCGCATGAAGGATGGTGGACATTGGTGGTTGGATCAAAGCTACCTTAGCAAGACCTTATCACGCTAATCTACTATGGCTACCTCGTCTTTTGTACATTGGGATTTGCGATGTCAAATGTCTCCGCTGTAAGCTGGCAGGAGAGAATTCATGCTTTGGCTGAGTAAAGCTTCTGGTCCGAATGAAGATTACAACGGGCTGCGTTTTGTTTTTCTGAAGAAGATACGTTTAACGAGCAGAATCAAAGGCTGACAAAAGCTCGCAGATTTCGGATAGTACACTACTTTTCTGCAGTCATCACACACTGCTTCGAAATCGACTTTTTAAGATACTGGTTGAAACGCTATGGAGAGACATTTGAAATTGAGCTGCACTTTTTCAATCGAGAGGCAATACTAGTAGCCATAGCCTTCTTGTCCTCGGTGAGATGAAATAAAGAAGACGAGTCTGACTGTTCTGCTCTTCCGATTGAAGACGTAGGCACGACGCTAGATTGCGATGACATGGAAACAGCCTTGCAAGCTATAATCCCAGAATAACGTATTGCACCCTACCTTATTACGGAAACGTAGTGTATCTGCGTGATGGCCGGAACGTTCGTTGACCAAGGTCACACATTGTTGTACATGCGGTAGACATACGCTCACGTTGCACAACTATGTTGAAGAAACCCTGCAAGCATTCACCGTAAGAGGTGCTGGCCGTATCGTTCCGTATTTCACAATCCTTCCTACGTCAATTTCCACTGCTCTTGTCGAATAGAGGCAAACCAATGCGACATGGTGTAGCAGCGAATGGTCATCAGACAGTGCTAAACTGTCAAGCAGAAGATCCATAGTCCAAGTAAAGTGCGGTGTCGAATTCATATCATAGTTAATCGACGATCGAGAATAACCATATGTCAAGGTAAACTTTTCAATCAGAACACCATCCAGATCGACGATATACGATGTTGAGCGGGAGAATCATACACAAGGGCTGAGTCACCATAGTCTCATCTCATCACATAATCAATTCCGAGTCACAGATGGCATGACATGTGGCGATACAGCAGGCGGATCACGAGCCTGGCGGCCTCTGCTCACCTGGGGGACCTTGGCCTTGCATCGGTTGCTGCCCTTGTTGAGCAAGACTTGAATACCACAGCGCGACGTAGTTTTGATAGCCACCATAGGCTGCATAGGGATCCACATCACCGCCAGGTTGTGCCTGACCTTGTGACGGTTGCTGGTTTTGAATTTGAACTTGATTCTGATTCTGATTCTGTTGGCCATAAGGCTCCTGGGCATGTGAGTACTGGTCATTGATTTGCTCATCACGACGTGGTCCACCCCCTCCACGATTCTTCTCCTCCTTTGTCAGATATCAGTACAGACCTCAAGCCGAATGACTGCTTGACTTACCACTGCATGAACTTTGTCTGTGATTGCACGCTTCGCTTGGTCAATTGCACCTCGTGTTCCAACCAAGCCTATTTCGCGTTCGAAGTCTTGCCCGCTTGCTGGTGCTACATTGATTTTACAACCCGTAGTACTCTGCATATCCTTTATGGTCTCTCCGCCTACACAAATGCGGTGAGCACTAGAATCTGACCCGCTTTGCTGCAAGCTGTACATACCTTTACCGATGATCATTCCTACCGCTTCTGAAGGCACAACAATGGTGTCGTTCACTTTGTCACCACCGAAGCTCTCACCCCCTCCAAAGCCTCCGAACCCCGGTGGTCCTCTTCCAGTTTCACGGGGGCCGCCACCCTGGTTCGCGAGACTTTTTGTATCGCTCTCAACAATCTCCATGATCAGGTCTTTAGCCATTGTCGCTGCTTGTGGTGTGCCAATTAGATTGACTGGTCGTAGCCCATTCACGCTTTTTTCTTCGCCAACGATGTTGACGTGGCATTGGCTACGTTCCTGTAGATCTCTAATAGTCTCGCCACCTCTCCCAATTATGAGACCAACGGTTCTATTGGGGACCATTATCTGCGTCGCATCTTCGCCAGCTCGAAGAGCAGGCTGATGTGCACTGACTCCCTTGCTAGCTCCAGCTGCAAACCGATCTGGCACAGCTGCTTTATTACTCAACATCTTACCATTCTCCTCAATGATACGGTATATTTCGGCCTTTGCGTCTTCTCTGGCAGCACGAGTGCCAGTTATTTTGCACTGACGCATTGGTCCGCTTGCCTCAGGTCCAGTTATAAATTGAACCCTAGTTGCAGTTTCTGCCTCTACGCGTCTCAGGTTTTCACCTTGACGTCCAATGATCAACCCCACTAATCCAGAATCTATCACTATGGTCTCCACGTTATCATCGGCGCTTCGACGACCAGGGGGAGACCTCTCGCTTGGTCCTCCAAAGCCACGCCCTGGCGGCGGAGAGAAGTTTGTACCAGGCCCACGACCAGTTCTCATACCAGGGGAGAAGGAGCGGTCACGTAAAGGATATCCGGAGATGTTAGTACGCCGAGGGTCATCGCGCCGCTCGTCACGATATGGATTATAATTATCTCGGAAGCTGTCCCTAGCAACACGGGGCGGCGATCTTGAGCGTGAACGAGAGCGGCGATAAGTGCGACCAGCCAGCCGAGGATCACCATCACGGTTTGGTGCTACAAGACAGCACCCGTCAGCGTCGTTGAGGTAAAGCATAGATAGATAGTTGTATAGCTTCGAATCGGAAGGAACCATCTTACTGCCGTTTGCTCGACCCATATCATAAGATACACCCCGTTCAGCGGCGATGCCCCGTGCTTTAGCAACAGCGTCATTGAAGCTAACCGACCCCGAATTGACTGGTTTAATATTACTCAAATCAAGGCTTCCTGAATTACTCGGCGGTGGGATATGATATGATGGAGTAGCAGAAGGGGTTGGCGCAGGGTAACCACCAGGATAGCCTTGAGGCGGTTGTTGTTGCTGTGGTGGTGGCTGCCCTTGCATTGGTGTTCCTCCTGGACGTTGTGCAGCTAGCGAAGTGGTAGCGTCAGGACTGCAGGAAGACAGAAGGGCCGTGATTGTACTGACCTAACGCAGCCAAGATCTGGGAGATGTTGGGTTGCTCCGCCATGTTCGAATTTGTCTGATTCAAGAATTTGTGGTCTTGGTATGTATCGACAAAGTCACCCGATGACTGATAGCATAGCTGGAACGGTTCGAATCATGCTTGAGACCGTAAAATATTATTAGTACCTATGTATTCATTCCGAATCGATGCTTTGATGGTTGTTACGTGCTGAGCTCTGTAGACCAGAATATTACCTAGGATGAAGCTAAGCCGGATGTGCTGCGCATACTGATCTAACCTAAACCAGCAAGCCTTCCTCAACCTCACTTCATCGTCAATAATCACTTGAACCTTTCTCCAATGCTCTGATGTGTACTGGCAAGGGATCTAATTATGGCTAATGCAGGCCGAGTCTTGAGAGAGCGTTGTGTAAGAGCTAATGCTGCACAGGATTGCTTCTACCTTTGCTTCTTAATCTTTTATCCGGCGCCTTTTGGGCGTCTTAGCTCTGAGTGTACTCTATCCTCCTTGAAAGTGCACCTTATATGTCCTAAATGCTAGTCTTATACGAGCGAAGCAGCCTCAATTCCTGCAGAACAATTGACTCAGTCTAGCCACTCCTGCTTACCTATCAAGTCTTACATCTCTCTTCTTTCCTTGCATGACTAGAAAGAATACATTGTGTCTTTGTAAGTTCTTTATAAATAACGCCTATGAGATTATGCAGCAAGATACTGACCCATTCTCCTGTCTTTTCAAGGGATAGCATCCATCGTATGAACGTCGAAAGACCCTTTCGGTTACAGCAGCATCGTTTCCGTTAGAGGGGATTTGAATAATTCAAGCTGGGTTGAATAGTATTATAGACTTTAATCTGCGAGTTAACGAAGATCTTCGAACTGCAACCGTAATGCTGAAACATGGTTTTGAGAAGATATTGGATTTCAGATGCGCAAATCCGGAAGCGAAACTGCTCATGGCGCTTCCGGGCTCTGGGGGTACCTGTGTACTTTCCGATATCCTTTGATGGGCAGCATTAGGCCCTGGTATGTATGATAAGGCTTGCTGCCGTCCCCAAGGGGTTGCTGATCCTCCAGCTATCCGTTGGTACTGTGTAAGGCCTGTACATGGGGCCTGTCCGCGGCCATGATCTATTTCCATTATTCATGAGAATAAGGAATGCTGTACTGGTGTTGGACCATGCCTTGGGTCAACACAGGCTAATGAATAGGGCTGTTATAACTCGCCTAATTTGGAGTTCCTGCTCAACTTCTCTTCATATCAATCAATCTTGAACGCGCCAAAACCACTCCAGTTCGACCACGAGATCGATCCGGTCGGAACGCAGCGTCTCTTGTTCAGGTTTGACAGCTATGGCTCATCTTGCAGGAGGAGAGGCTAGTGAGTCCTGCATTTCCTATCAGGGTCCGAATTAGTGTGCAAATTAGCTTAGCGCCTGTCCACTGACAGATATTCAGATGTCAACACGACACAAACATCCTCCGATGTGAGGACAACTAACACCATTGTGCGCAACGACCCGGCGGCATTGAAGCGATTAATTCGTGAGCGGCTTCAGAGCCGTGTAGAGCCCATCGGCCGCAAGGCCATATCTGGTAGAGTGGTCTCCTGGAGACCATCGTGCATCCCCTTTCACGTCGAATATTCCATCAACTTCGTTCCAGAGGGTGTTGGTTTAACCCACCTAGCATCTGCTAGAGTGGTCAAGGATATAAGCGTTGTCAGTACTCATTTATCAATCTGTATGGACTCCACTGACTGAAACATGACACAGTACGCAGATGAAGTTCTCGAAGAGGCGACATTCGTTGTGTCCCACCAACTGGTATCTACTCTGTTACTCACTAGCAATTCAAGGTACTAATAGGTTCTAGAGAGCCAGCGGAAACCTTTCCTTTACAACCTACGATATTTCGGGCCGCAATCAGTCTGGGAATCTAACCTTGAAGATGAAGAGGCAGAGAAAAGAATCATCGGCGCAACAAGCGCGTTTGATCGACGAGAGTGGCGTTCCACTTAATGAACTTGCTATCGAGCACGCAGAAGAACTCGCCAGCATGGCAAATGACATGCGTCTAGATGTTGACTGGCTAGAAGCTTTGACTATTACGAGCAGCTCTGATCTTGGAGCGCTAAAGACCGTTGCTAAGGCGAAAGAGTTAGACCAGAAGAGGAAGAAAGAGGTAAAGAAAGAAAAGCAGAAGGCACTGACGGAGGCCGGAGTTTCTTCCAATTCGACAATTACACAGCTTGCCACTGGACACAAGGCGACGGAAGAGGATCAGAGGGGGGGTGACGACAAAATCGATCTAACTCAGGGAACTGTCGACCCGGCTTCTAAACCAACCAGCCGTCCAGCTGCAGACGTTTCAGCTGAACTCCTTGCACCTATCATGCCCTTAGCAGATGTCCAGCCTATCCTGCGTAGCGTTGATCCAGTTGAAGGTGTCTCCGGTGCTGCTATTATATCTGGTGATCTTCGTGGCGATCTTCTAGCTGGAGTACCTGTGCCGGGCATACCTCCAGTAGAGGCTCAGCGTACCCCAAGCGACAATAGTCCAATCGAAAATATCCCTAGCCTTGTCATTACGGCTGAAGAGATCCATACCAATCATCCATCTGTACAACGAGACAGCATGGCCTCGGAGGGCATCGCGGGAAAAGCAGACAGGGTCCCTTCCAAGATTGATTATAGCATCGATGGAGTAGGATATCCCACCCCTGCACCTCAACACAAGGCTTTTACTGGTGGATCTAAGAATGTAGTTTGGGCTTATACCACTCACACAGCTTACGATCACGAGTTGAGACGTACAGGTGTTTGGCTCTTCGAAAAACCCCAAACATGTTTTAAAAAGCAACCAAAGGTATACGTTACTCAAGGTCTAGGTGTTGCGGATGCCCCAGTTATAGTTGTGCCAGCTCAAGGCCGCACCCCGATGGTAGAAAGGTATTTTGACGGTCAATACCTACACATCACAGCCAATGGAAAAGTACGCAACGATATTCGAGAACTCCTCCTCCATCCGGACTTCATGACCTCTACAAAACTCGACGGGTACCAGGCTTGCGAGGTAGCTGGTAACAAAGTTTGGCGCCATGACCGAGACTTGCTCAATTGCCGTATGACAGGCTGCCGCATCCAGATCGCAGATAGCAATCCAGCAAACATCATCTGCCTCGGCTGTGGTCCCAAGACCATGATCCGCTACTGTTCTGTACACCATCTCCTCGCTGATATGAATGAGCATTGGAAGGAGTGCGGTCTCAAGGGTTTGATGGTCAAGCAGGTTATAGATCATACTACAGAGCCACGTAGATTTTCGCGCCTATGCCCAGCGCTCAGAGATCGAAATGGGTTCAAATCCTACGCGAACCACCGCCAGAAAGTGTACGCACAGCTTACCTACGGCCATTATACGCTCTTCGACTTCGCCAACGAATCACCAGTCACCCTCATGTGGCCAGACAGTGATCCACAAAAGAAAGAGATGGAGAGCCGCGTCGAGCGTATGCTAAATCTCGCACTCTTCGACCATTTTGACCATAGCGTCTTGATCTATCTCTATAAACTTTTACGAAAATGTCTGAAGAAGAAGACCGGCTGGGTCATAGGTACCCAACACGCTTTGAAAATCCAATTCATAGCAGAATTCGAATTTGATCCAACCACCATTCCTGATATTACCGCCGACGACCCTCTATGCGAGTGTGAGTGGACTGGTGCTAACGAACTACCCAAGGCCCTACACCTCACTACCTGCAAAAACCGGGCTACAGTCAGCGGAAAAGCCAAGCATCAACAGATTTTGCGTGAAGCGGTTGAATGGATGGAGGCCGAATATTGGATTCTTAGAGTTTGGCGCCAGCAGCACCCTACCGCTACGCATTGGCGTGAACGAATGGTCGGAAAAGGCTTCCCCGGTATAGATTTAGAAGAAGACTGGGAATCGTGTATGGGAGCGGGGTGGGAGGGGTATGGAGCTGAGTTCGATACGATCTGTGGACCGCCAGATGAGGTGGAAGAGGTGGAAGAGGAGTGAAGACGTAGCATGGGGACGATATCAAGATTGGAAACTTTCTTTCTATCTTCTTTCTCTTTTTCTAGCTTTGCGGTCTAGTTATGCTCGAAGCTACAAGTCATCGATATTGAGGATGATTGCGGCTGTTAGGCCTGCAAGCTTTCCGGATAGTCGGGATGTGGAAGAGGAGTGGAGGTATAGCATGGAGAGGATAGTCAGACTGAAAGCTTTCTCTTGTCATCTCAGTTTTCAGGTTTTACCTTCCTAGCTTAGCGGTCTAGATATGTTCGAAGCGATGCGTGATTGACATGAACGATCGAGGCGGATGTTGGGGGCTGCAAGCCTTTTGCCTGAACGATTGGTGGATAAAAAATCGGGTATGATAGCGAGAGAAATTCAATCCTTGTTTCATTTTCGAGAGATCTGTATTATTGAAGACCCTTCAACCAGCACATGAGACAATCTCTAGATACATCCGCTCCAGCTGCATTTTCAAAGTCTATCGGATGACCAATCTGTTCAAAGTAATTGTTGACATTGTCCAGTGCATTGCGACGTGATGATGGAACTATAGAGTAGTTGAACAGTTGAGTATCTATAGAACCTATATATCCTAGCTGAATCCCACCATGTATACCCCAGTACATACCGTATTACCGAAAAACCCTATGGCAACACGGCGTTAGTTATGTTCCCATAGCAGAGCTTCGGCATCGAGAGGGTTGAATTGAACAGGGAAATCAGACATCCAAGGAAGATTGCCGCTCATGTTGGCCAGCGACTTATGGGTTCATGCACTGGCTAGCGTGAAAACTGCGAATGTGGAATGTGTTTCATCATAGAAAGAGTTTGGGTTTGATAATCTTGAGAGAGAAAAGACAGAGAGGTGTACTTACTAGAGAGCATATAGGTAGAGAGCTCAAGGCAGCCAGTTGCTATGGAGGATTCCGCCAGATTGCGATTGCCTTGAACTCCCTAGAGCATCGTAGTAAGATTTGAGGGAACCTAAAGCTTGGAAAACGTTAGCTGCAAATTTAGGTGCAAGTGCAGTAGTGATTATGTTATTGGATAGAGATGGTCAGACAAGGTATACTGGCAAGTAGCAGATGGCCCGGCGAAGGGCTGTCCGAAAAGTTAGACTTCCTCATGGTCGACTCAGCTGGGAAAAGAAGACTTTTGTATTGTTGTCATCTTGCCAAAAGGTGTTTTAGATTCAAGAAAGTAGTTGTGACTCACCCTAGGCATTAGTATCGTACGTTGTCGTTGCTACATAGAAGATGGCAGTTGAGGTTGTTGAAATTGAAAAAGTTTATTGGAGAAAGAACAGTGAGGCTGGATGATTATTATGATGACTAGTGGATTACTTAGGTAAGCGACCCTCGTGATCGAACGACAGAGCAATGATGTTGAGAGGAACCACAGTCACAGCCTCCGACCCCACTGAGAGATTTATTTCTCTTCTTCCACCTTGCAACTACTGTTGAAATACTTGATCCTTCGCTCACTTGATTTCCGTCCCGATATTTCCCTATTGAAAGGCGATCCGCCACCGGTCCCGCTCGTTCTGTCGCAATCGTAGGACTTCCGTGTTGTACCCTCTCACGCTTAGCAGAGCCCACTTAATCCCTCTAGAGCTGAACATTGAGCCATACTAAGGATCCTAAGAACACATAGGGCACCGAAACCGCCAGCGAATGATCTCATTGGCTTTCTCCCCGGCTGCGGACTGCGGAAATCCTGAGCTTGCGCATCGTGCGCGACGTCAAGCTGGCGCACTGCGCGCGCCAGAGACTTCATGGTAATTCGAAGAAATACTGAGTGATCATGACACATACTGCATAGGCTCGCAGGAATCAAGGGACTGCTACCTCACTGTGGGGTGACTGTTGCACCAAGGATCTTCCTCACCGTCGGCCTATTGCCAGAGCTTCTCAAGGACGGTCTGACCCAAGCCTGGGTGTGATCCTCCCAAAACTTCCTCGTGTAGACCATACAGCACGGTTTTGAGATTCGTGTGCGTTTGCAGCCAAGCTTGTTCCGACCATGATGGCGAGTATGAGCCAACCCTTCGCCACGCACCCAGCAGGCATGGCCGGCCATGCTGGAGTTGCCCACGGCGGTCACCCAATGGCTCAAGGACACCCGTCCAATCAAGGCGTCCCTGGTGGTGGGCAACAACCTGGGGTTACTATGGGCCAACAAATGCATGCTGGGGTAGCAGGTCCTGGGGTTCCGCAGGTTAGCCAGGCTGGGCCCATGATGACTGGTATGATGCAAGGTGGTGCGCCGCCTGGGGTGTCTGGAGGTGGTCAACCAAGTGCCCATGCCTTGTCTCATCTGAATCCCGGGCATCAAAATCAAATGTTCGCACAGCAGCAACAGTTGCAAGCCTGTGAGTTTAATTTTTGATTGTTACTGTCATTGCATAATAAGTGTTGGACGTGTTCTTGCGGAGGTAGTGGCATTCGGGTTTCAGATGTTTCGCTCCTTCTACGAGAGTCGTAGAATGAGGCTCGAATTCTGGCTTAGCGAATTACTCTCTTCATCAATGCTTCTGCGCGGCGACTGTTATCACGTTGTATCCACTCTTGTTTTGTTTCAAGCAATGATTAGATTCTTGAAGGACCCCCTGATTCATTTGTTTACGTTTCTGGATGGCTTGAACTATGGCCCAAATCTACAGAGTCTTGAATTTCTGGGTTACGATCCTGACTTTTGAAACTCCTATAGCCGCGCCCAATCCACATCTTCTACAACAGCAGCAGCAGCATCAGACACACGTGAGGCAACGTATGATGCAACAATTTCAGCAGCAGCAGCAGCAACAGCAGCAACAGCAGCAGCAGCAACAGCAACAGCAGCAGCAACAGCAGCAACAGCAACAGCAACAGCAGCAACAGCAACAGCAACAGCAGCAACAGCAACAGCAGCAACAGGCACAGAATGGAGGAATGGCTGTCGGTCATGGAAACATGCCTATGAACCAAGCGCAATTCGCTGCTGTTCAAGGAAATCCTAATATTCGTGGAGTTGCTCTACCTGCACACTTACAACACGCCCAACAGCAAGCTACGGCCCAACAGCAACAGGCTCAGCGGCACCAACAACAGGCTCAGCAGCAACAAGCCCAAAACCAACATGCACAACAGCAAGCCGCTCAACAAGCCCAGCAGCAGCAGCAGCACCAACACCAACAGCAGGAACAACATCGTCAAGCAATCGGTCAGCAGATGGCGATGCAGCAAGCGGCTAGCCAAGCAGGAACCAGTCAAGGTCAGCCCGCGCCTCATGGTCAAGCGCGAGCTCCACCTCAGATACCAGGCGGACAAGATCCACAAGCGGCTGCTGTGGCTCAGCAACAGGCCCAAGCTCAACAGCAAGCACAGATACAGCAGCAGCAGCAACAAGCACAACAACATGCCGCCCAACAGCAACAAGCTCAGCAACAGCAGGCGATCCAGCAACAGCAGGCTCAGCAACAGGTCAACCAACAAGTCCAGCAGCACGCCCAACAGCAAGCTGCTCATGCTGCCATGATGCGGCCCCGACCACAGAGTTCTTTCAGCGGTTCTTCCGTATTGAAACTCCTCTCGTTTGGAGACAATCTAAGCCTCCCTACAAACCAGCAGATGCAGAATGGGCGGATGTATGGAAACCAAATGCCGGCCCGAAACCAGTCCGGTGATCTTACCTACTGGCAACAGTTTGTCGAACGCTTTTACTCGCCCACGGGTGTGTTGCGGCAACAGTTATGGTGTTCTACGGAGAACTCAACGAAACAATATGAGATAGCAACTCCCGCACTTGCTCGCTATTACTGGACCCACTTTGTTAGCGGTGTGCAAAACATTCAGATGATTTTAGAACAGGCGAAAGAAAAGGACTTACAAAATGGGGGTCATTTTGTCGAGAGTAACAAGTCCTGCTTTGTCTACTGGCTGGAAAACGGTCATCAGGTATCTATTTAATTGGCAACCTTTTCCCAAGAAAGACTCTCCTGACCCGGTATAGGTTATCCACTCCGGCCAGCTGCGGGCTCAATTCGACCAGAGCGGCAAGATTGATGTCTTGGATGTGATGACGTCCGAGCACAGCGAGTATGTACCCAGGAAACAGCTACTCCAGATGGTCTCGGAATCTCCTGAAATCAAGCAATCGCCAAATACGAGCAAAACCGCTGGGAAAAGACAGCAACGACAGAAACCTCTACAAGTCCCCGATGAACAAAGACCTCAAATCTCTGTACCTAAAAGCTCGGTCAACGAGTGGGGTCTTCCAGCGCAGGTGCTCGCTCTCCTTGAAGTAAGCTCATTCAACCATCATACAACACCATGAAGGCTATGCTAAGAAGACCATCAGAATGCAGAAGTTCTCTCAGCAATGCAACCCCTTTTCCAATTCGCTCAGCTAAGACCCGCTCTTTCCGCCCACGAAGCCCTCCAACAAATCTGCCTCAACATCCAACAACAAGCCCAAAATCAAAACCCGAACCCTGCCTTCTTCAACCCCGCCATGCAACCACAACAACAACTACCCCAGAATGCCCTCAATCCCAACCTCCAACTTCCAAATAGCGGCCAACGCACCCCAAGCATGAATGGACCCAATCATTTCGTATCTCCCGCTCAAGCCGCTCACCTAAACCTCCCCACCAGCTCCGCCTCCCCCGCAACCCTTAACATGTCGCCAGCCATGCAAAACCTTGCATTACATCAACAACAACAAAACCACCTGGGGAATCCGAATCAGCTGTTACAGCAGCCGCCTACAAGTGTAGGTATGGTGGCACAGCAGAGTCAGCAGGGTACGAATAATAGTGGGACGGGTAGCCAGGGGACGAGCGCGAATGCAAGTCCGAATGTTAATAAAAGGAGGAGGGCGAGCGCTGTGAAGACGGAGGGAGATGAAGGGGGGGGGGAGGTTAATGGGATTGGGGTAAAGGTTAAACAGAGTCCAAGGGTGCCGAAGAGGCAGAAGGGGAATGGTTGAGATACCCGCTTGCATCTAAAAAAATTCTTACTTGGGCTGTGGTCCTGGGGCTGCAGGCTATTCTCCGGTTCAGCGAAGGCGTTTGTGAGACTGCCGGATTCTATACGGGCGCTTTAAACAGCCGATCATCGATTGCTTCGGTATCCGTCAAATATTGGCCCATCGTTTGTTTGGGTATTGGAGTTGTTGGATTATACCGTTCTCTGTTTATCTTAGAATAAGTCGGTGGTCTGTATCATAGGTATATGGCAAGGCATTAGCCAACACTTCTTAGTTGGAAACTGGAAACATCATCCTCTAGTCTTCAAGATGGTCTATCTTGATTGAATAAAGCAGTCTCTGACCTATGTCCACGCCAATGAGTCAAAGTTCAAAACCCAAATACCCAAGGCGGCCTGTATCAGGATGGTCCGTGCACAGCTAATGTCAGCCTTATACGAGTATCAAAGATAAATCAGTGGAAACTCAGGGCGTTTGAACATTTCCCGGCACTTGAACCTTCAGTCTCGACCCAAGCTATTAATCTTTACCTTTGGCTCGGCCTCAGCAGGAGCAGATACAGAGGCCGTGGCGATGATGGTGCGGTATAGATGACTAACATGCTACCACCGAGCAATATTTCTTATTCCTTTTACACTCACCATGGCTATTGGATACCACAGACCGGGACTCGCAACCGCCTATCCGCAAGGGAAACCTCCTCGACGAAGGGTTGTTAAAATTGCATTGCTCTTTGCGTTTATCATTACGTTGTTCATAGTCTTTTCAGCATCGCCTGTCCCAGCTCCAGTCCAACCAGCCAAAGATGCAGCACAGCAAGCAGTACACCACGCGGCGCAACGTATCAGTCCTTTTCGCCCTGTCGCACACAAGCCTCCAGTGCAACGCAATAGCACTAGCGGGGAAGCCAAATGGTTCAGTGACTGGAAGTGGCTCAAGCCCTTCTCGGAATCTGTCACACTCGACGAGACTCGTTCCGTCTTACCGCCCATAAAGGCAAGACCGCCTATATATACCTTTCACGATACAGGTACGGATAAAGACAAGGCAACAAAAGCCGCGGAGAACAATCTTCTATTGACATGGAGGAGGGCGTGGTGGGCACAGGGTTTTAGGCCAGTGATACTCGGAAGAGCCGAAGCCATGATGAACCCCCTATACGAACGTTTCCAGGTTAGGAAAATGGAGAATACCTTAGAGGCCGAATTTGTGAGGTGGTTAGCCTGGGGACAGATGGGGTCGGGCATACTTGCAAATTGGCTGGTTCTACCGATGGGTTCCTATGATGACCGTCTTCTATCGTACCTGAGGCACGGAGACTATCCGAGACTTACCCGCTACGAACATCTTGGAAATGGATTGTTCTCAGGAGACAAAGCAAGCATCGAAGCCGCCCTCCTCGAAGCCCTCAACTCCCCGAAATTAAAAACATCGAAGACCATTATCGATGCCGTCGAGCCCATAACCTTTAGCGTTGACCCCAAACCCAACGCTATCGCCTTCTACGAGTCCACAACCATAGCGGAGCACTACAAGTCCATATCGGCGGCTCTCCACGAGGGTAAATCAGCCGGTTTACTCTCCCTCGCACAGCTCATAACATCCCATCTTCACCTCACATTTCTCAATACTTTCTCCGCCGGCCTCTCGGTACTCACACCCTACCCGTTTCTAACTCGCATACTCACCCAACCCGCCACGAGCCTAGCCAACGCCTTGATACGATGTCCCTCAATCTCTCTTCCTTCCTCTTGCCCCCCCAATAATCTCCAATGCACACCCTGCTCCTCCGACAAGCCCCTGTCCATCACAACACCGGAATCCTTTCCGAACACCTCAAGCCTCTTTACTATTGGCACCACTCCTCATCCTTATACACTTCGTGCGCTCCTTAGCCCTGCCAAGGTCCTCGACGTTCGCTACATCCGCCGACATACGAAGCGTGATCAATGGCTACAAGCCGTAACTCGGGAGACACTTGGCGATGCGATTGGGGGCCTCTCACGTATAGTCCCATTCAAAGATATGGTCGCAAGTGAATGGGGTGCCGCACGGGGTTTATGGATAACAGAAGAAACCACCTTGAGCCGCCGAGACGTAGAATGGCATTTTGGGTTCGAACTCCCCGCTTACAATTCTACCTCCATCGCCTTCTTAACGGCACTAGCCCCTAATCCACAGGTGACAAAGCATCCAGTTTCTGAGAAAGACCTGAGGCAACAGCAATCTTTGCTAGATGAGGCGAAAGAAATCCTCAGGAGACCGAACCGTGAAGAGGGCATCAGGCCGGTGATTGAGGCGTGGAACCTGGCGGACACCGAGGCTTGGCGATTTGTAAGGGCGTTTGGCGCACGGGAAGTGGTGGAGAGGGCGCAGTGGGAGGAGGAGGAGAAGAAGTTTGCTGGTGGAGAAGAGAGGGACAAGGGGTGGGGCAGATGGTTCGATCGATAGCTCGGGCAAACAAATGGGCTCTTCTGTGTTTGGATTTGCATTGGTGGCGTTGGAAACATCCTTGGTTTTAGAGGATATATCGCATTCGGAGGTGTGTAGATGTCTCAAATATTTACTTTTTCTCCAACACAACGGCCGCCTCCATTCCATACCCCACCACTAAAACACCCCGCCTTCGACCACCCTATCCTTATTCAACTCCACAGCTATACTTCCCAACTCTCCTCCGCGCCCATCATTCTCGTTATGGCCACCACTCTCCCCTCCCAAGCGCACACACACGACGGCCTATCATCTCACTCCCACGCCTTCGACGCCGCCGAACACGGTCATTCCCACGAAGTCCTCAACGGACCCGGCTCCTACACCATGCGCGAAATGCCCATAATTACCGGGCGCGACTGGAACGAGCGCGCTTTTACGGTCGGCATTGGTGGGTAAGCTCCCGCTGCTCTTCGAAGCCTCGATAAGTCGAATCTCATCGGGTAGGGAGCGGAAACCTTGCGCGGAGAGGAGGAAGCAGGGGATAGATAATATCAAGGGGAACTTGGACTGATTATCATGGATGATTGCGCAGACCCGTCGGATCAGGCAAGACAGCCCTGATGCTGAAACTTTGCCTCGCGCTCAGAGACGAGTACAGCATCGCCGCCGTCACCAACGACATCTTTACCCGGTAACCTCAACCCCAACTCTCCTTCCAACCCCCTCGCCCACAAATCCCCATCTAACCTTCCCCCCCTCCAAAATAGCGAAGACGCCGAATTCCTAACCCGCCACTCCGCCCTCCCCGCCCCCCGCATTCGCGCCATCGAAACCGGCGGCTGCCCGCACGCCGCCGTGCGCGAAGACATCAGCGCCAACCTGCTGGCTCTCCAATCTCTACACGCGGAATTCGCCACCGACATCCTACTGATCGAGTCCGGCGGGGACAACCTCGCGGCGAACTACAGCCGGGAGCTGGCGGATTTCATCGTGTATGTGATTGATGTGGCGGGCGGGGACAAGGTGCCCCGGAAGGGGGGCCCGGGCATTACGGGGGGGGATTTGTTGGTTGTGAATAAGGTATTATTATTCCAGCTTGCCCCTTGCCCTACTTCTCCTTCCCCTTCCCAACTAACTAACCCCCTCCTAAGACCGATCTCGCGGTAGCCGTCGGCGCGGATCTGAGCGTCATGGAGCGCGATGCGTCACGCATGCGCGAAGGCGGCCCGACGATTTTCGCAGAGGTGAAGAATGGGAAGGGTGTCGAGCATATTGTGGGGCTGATCTTGAGCGCGTGGAAGGCTAGTGGGGCGTATGAGGTTAGTTTGGAGAGGTGGAGGAGGGAGGGGAGGGAGGGTGGTGCGGGGAGTGGGGATATATGAATGGTGGTGTGCGGTGATTAGGGGTGTTCTGGTGAGAGTGGGAGCCAGGGTTTGGGGGAGGGGTGCGGGGAGGTTGGAGGATTTGTGGCAGTGGGGCAGCGAGATTGAAGAGGCGGTTTGCGGAAGCGAGGAGATGTTTCAATGAGGATATGCCGCATTGTCAGACATCAATCGAGTATCGTCTCACAAGGTGGCAACAAGTCCTGCAAACCGAATTCAGTATCAACAGATTTCTCATTCTATATCAACCACCTCCCCCCACCACCTCAGCGCCAGTAGCAACAATACCACCTCCCTTTCTCAACCCGGGCTCAATGATCGTACTAAAACTTATAATACATCCTCGCCCGTCCCTTCCAAAGAAGAGAAAAAAATACATGAGCTATATCAGCCATTTTGTAGCGAACGTGGTGTGCAACCTTTTTTGACAAAGGAAAAATACTGTGACATGGCAGGTGTAGGTAGCTTTCTAGAAGCCTAAAGTGTTGTAAAAGATTAAGTGATTAAGTAGCAAGATATCTTGTAAAAAAGCTGGCAACGCGGGGCCTGGTAAAAGTCTATCAACGGCCGCTGGGGGTATGAAGCTGAAAATCAAAGGTTGAGAGCAAGTGGTTTTGGTGCTTGCTCTGACGAAAAAGCAACAAAAAGTGTCGAATTCCGCCTGGTTTCCCGGTAGGATCGCTCTTTTTGGGCTCGTACCAGACGGCGAGTGAGCGGGCGTGGTGGCAACACAGAGCGCTGTCAAAGCGCCTGAATAGGCGTACAGGCCGAGCGCAGATATAATGGTACAGTCGACAGGTGGAATGAAAATAGAAGACAAGACCAATCGAGGTGGCTCAATGGAAGACTGAGCTGGCCGCGAAGATGCTCGCTGCAGCAGATGCGGCCCACTCGTTCTCCTCATAGGGTGGAGTAGGCCATCTTTGGCTAACGTCTTCCTTCGGCTGGGTCCTGTCCATGTCCAATGGCGTCGCGGGTTCTGCCATGAGATTTTGGCCAAAAAGTATGCCATTCCTTTTTGCAGATGGGGATGGAGTAGGATAGGGGTTCAAAGATGACATATTGCTAGTCGATGGTTGCAATGGCTGCCTGGTGACATCCTTGGTTTGGACCAAATGCGAAAGGTCATCTTGAGTCTTCGCCCTTCGTGTCATCCCTTTGACAGCTTTCTGGACAGTGTGTAGGGCTTCGTCAAGTAGCTCATCTTCTTCATCAGGCGTCTCGTAACGTTGAGTGGGATTTGTCGAGTAGTGTAGAGCACGTCGTGTCCGACTTGATATGGGAGCAACGCCTGCGGTATTCGAGCCTTCGACGGAGCGGGAGATATGCTCATGTGATAAAGAAGGATGTCGCTCTAGCGTAGAAGCAGTGGTTGAAATTTTTGTTTGGCTTGGCTTCCGGGACACCGGGGCGCTAGGAGATGGCGACGATTCGACATAACGAGCACCCCGTACTACTCTGTCGAGGTCATTGGTGTTCTTCTTCATAATGGTGTCCATGGTTGAAGGATCGATGGCCATTGACGTCCGTTGGCTCTGCCACGGTCCACAACCTGCATTGGCTTCAATATCGTCCGAGTTTGGAGACATAGGTGCTTGAGGCCGTCCCGATAATCTTCTCGCTCGTTTACGCAGATGCGAGAAGAAGCCCTCTTTTTGTCCTCCGTTAGGTGAAATAACATCTCTATTCCCATTCAGAGCCCGCTCGGCCTCTTGACGATGGTAGTCAGCATAGTGATTTCCGTTGGAGGCGACAGATAGTTGACGGCCGATTTTCTTCGAGGCCTTGCTCTCGCTGGCTACGGTTGCATTGGCGTTCTGTGCCTGTGCAGTTACGGCATCGGAGAATGGTGAGATTGGACGGATAGTAGGAAGAATTGGCATTGGAGCTCCAATAATGGGGGTTGTGCCGTTTGTCCATGTGGCTCTTTTGCTTGCGAACGGCCGAGACTTCGTATTTGTCGTCATCTCAGAGATAGTGGTCGCATGGACAGGCGAGGGACGTGGTGACACTGTCTGGGTTTTTGTGGCTTGTGGTGATACAGCTGGCGAACTATCTCTCCCTATGAGCGACTTCCTAAACCAGGATGGCTTGGAGGATAGTGATGGGCTTTCGGTCGCGTCTCTTTGTGACTTAGATTCAATGCTGGAGTGTTTTCTCCCCAGAACCCGGGCTGTGGATGATTTCGGCCGTAATGGATCGACTGCATCAGCAAAATAGTGGTGGTTCATTGCTTGGACAGATGTAGGTCGGTTCTTGGGGTCCCACATCAAACACCAAGTAACGAAGTCACTCAATTCCACAGGCCATTGGGGAGGACGGAGTATAGTCTCCATCGAATGAGGAGCCATCTGTAGACGCGTGAGTATCATTGAGCATAAATTCAGACATTCAATTGCACATCATACCTTAGGGAAAGAAAACCCCAATTTTTGCGCTAGCCGTGTACCGTCCCTCCAATCTCCTCCGCCAACTTTGTTGCCAGCCTTGTCATACCAGTTTCCTGGGCTGCCCATGATCTCGCATACCCTCCATACTTGATCAACCTCGTTGCCTCCAGGAAACAAGGGCTTGAGATTTGCTATCTCTACTGCCATCGCGCCTATAGCCCAAATGTCGACTGGTGCGGAATACTCACCAGCACGTAGAAGAACCTCGGGAGCCCGGTACCATCTAGTAGAAACATAAGTCGTGTAGGGATGTTGGGAGTGGGTTTCCCGAGCGAGTCCAAAGTCAGCAATCTTTATTGCGTACGTTGGTGGCGTGCTGGGCGGCGTAACAAGAGCAGAATATCTGCGAAAGGTGGTACCGGACTCGTGAGGTGCTGATGTTGATACCAGAATATTTTCGGGCTTGATGTCACGGTGGAAGAAGTTGTGAGCATGTATATGATCAAGACCGGCAAGAATCTGAAAAAGAATGCTTTTGACGCTGCTACCGTCCAAGCATTTATGGTCCCGTGCTTTCATCAGTTGGTATAGATTGCCGTCCATGTATTCCATACAGATGTGAAGTTTGTGGGATATTGGATCAAGGAAGATGTCCAGCGCCGGCACAAGATGAGCATGTACAGGTAGTGTACGAAGGAAGATGACTTCTCGGAGTTCCAGACATGGTTGAAAGGAGTCGAAAGTCTTCTTCATTGTTTTGATCGCAACCTGATATACGGTGAGCCTAAAGACACAAAATTATCATAGGTTACTAACCACACTCCCTCTCCGTGCGACATGAGCACCAGCTGTTCTAACACGAGCTAACACGACACTGCCGAAACTCCCATCTCCAATATCTTTGATGACTTCGAATTTGTCCTCGAGACAGGTCGACACGACTCCGTACGACGAACCTCGCGGAGGGAAATCGGTCACGACCGTCATTTTGGCTTCGATGGGCCAAAAGTCCTATGTTTGTATCTGTAAACTTCGATGCTATCGCTTCCACAACTTCGCGTGAAAGTTGTCGAATATAGATCTATTCGCAGACAGTCCTCATTCCGATGCAAGGGTTGAGTATGCTTGATGGATATTTCCAAAGGATTTCTTGAACCTCTCCAGGGAATGAATTGTGCTGTGGTTATCACTGAGATCGAAGGAAGCTACACATTGCAATGTAACGACAAGCGGCGACTCGGATGAAACGAAGAGGTCCAGGTACGGATTCTCCAGGGTGTCGAGTAGAACGCCAGTGGAAGAGGATCAAGCTTGGATTCGTCGGATTCTTTGGGATAATTGGACCCAGAGCTTTCACTCGGTATAGATCGCTGCGATGAGCGTGCTGTTGGTTGCCAACCTTCCGTGCCCAGAAATGAGAATAGGCTATTTTTGGTCGGAGTGTTTGTTGCTTGCTCCTGCCATATGGTTTGGTTCCTCTACTATTGAGTTACACCGAATCTTGGGCGGAAAAGGTGTTGCAATTTGTAGATGGTAGGGAATAAGATTGGAAGTGACAACTGTGTGAATTGTTGCGCTGTTTGTTGGATCCGGAGCTGACCCTGTCAGCATGCGTCAATGGTTCGGCACGCCAGGACGAGAGGTACTGACAAGTTAAAGAGCGAAACGGAAAGGAGCGGTGAACTACGGAAAGAATGTGGAACTTGTTATGATCGATGTCGAATGGATTATTAGCACCATAGGAAGGTGAACGGGGGAAGTTGGTGCGCGAAGTTCCTTTGGTGATCGAGGGAATGGGGGGCGCGCTGGATACGTGGTTCAGCACTAGAGGAACTGCGGAAGGGGACCAGTAGGGGAATTATTATGGCAACAATTTCTATGTCGCTAAAGTACTCTTAAGGACTAACATCAAGTCACCGGTACTTCCCAAACCTTGAACCGGTCCATATCCCTTGGAACCTTGCTTACTTACTCATCAAGCCCGTTTAGTATCAAAAGAAGCTATGAAGTCTACGAACCTACCACTGCTATCATGACCTCAAAGAGCCTATCCGCAGGTGACGGAACACGAGCTTTGGTTGAAGCCTGAAAGCCTGGCTGCAGCTCTCGTGCATAAAGTACACAGGAAGGAAACGTCTCCCCCTTAATTCCAACCACTGCCGTTCCTGGGCCGAGCCGAACACTGCTTCCAACCCATTTCAAATCAAGGAAAACTCCCTGTATTTGCGTGGAGTGATGACCCCAGCCAGTCTAAATCGTCCCTGACTATCCAATTGGCGGAACATGCGTGGGGGGGCCGGATATCGCGTCCATTGGCCAGAGAACTTGACAGCGCCAGGATGGCGCCGGGGGAAACGGGAACCCAGAGATTTGGATGCTGGATGCCACGATGTTGGTCCGTTGACGTTGATCTTCTGCAGCCCTTTCTAAAACGTGGGGCGGTGGGACTGTGGAGGAAGTGGGCACCTATCCTCGCCATCGTTTGTATGTTTTGTACGAGGCGGGTGACAGAATTCTTCCGCCCTCTGAACATCTTGAAAATACTATTCTATAACTTTTGAAATTTTTGATTCATTCACAACAAATCGAATTTGCTTAAAATTCAAAGGACTTATATAATAGCTTCATTGCTACAGCCTGATTTTTTTTTAACTCAACTGATGTAGTATTGCGTTTGCTGTATTTTGGTTTAGGGAACGACTCTGAAATTTGAGATATTCGCTTAGAATATTTAGGGGGGGCGGGAGAATTCTGTCATCCGCCTCGTACCCATCGCCACCTCTCCGTATGTGCCTTGTAACGACTTAAAAAGCTTCGTTTGTATATCCTGGGGATTTTCTTCTGGCTGTGGTAAATCTATGCTGCTAATCTTGTGTGGTTTTTGGATGTAGAATATCCTATCATTGAGACGCCGGCCCAAATCTGCAGTCAGAAGGTCGCCATTCTAAGTCACCAGTTGCTCTTGTACCTGAAATTGGAGGTGACTGATTAGTTTTGACGCACTCTATCCTAGCAATGGAGTGTAATAGAAACATCAACGCTTCGAGGACAGGCAGGTAGCTAGAGAACGTAGGTTGCGCAGGACTTGCTAGGATTTGTTCTTGGTTGAACTTCTGGCTGCAAGTTTCAGCGAAGCCTTGTCTCAAAAGCCAGCTGAATCGCTCGTTCTTGAGTGATATGATATCTAATATTATCGAATGTTTGTCTTCCGGACAAAGAATCAGAAGTGACTGTAGTGAGTGAAAGCATGATGCGGCAATCCGATAGAGAGTTACATCACCACGTGTCAAGAGCTCTCAATCGCACAGTGAAGCAATTGCTTGAACTGCACGTTTTGAAAACCAACATAGAAAATGGCTGAAGGTTTGGTCGAACTGCGCTTTCAACAATATTCATTCTACAGATTCGTCACTTTCTGTCACCGCTCTGTTCGGCGTGTGTATATATCGTAAGGTATCTGGAACTACAAGTTCAACACAACCATTCCAATTCACTCTTGTTGGGAGGACCTTGTGGCGTTCGCTTGCTTCTTTGCTTCACTCATCAAGGTCCCACTTACGCACAAAAGGATTGATGCCGGTTTGCTTTCTTCACTCTACCACATCACAACATTCAACTTTCGACCCCAAGCTTTATAATTCTATTTCATCTATTGTGACACCAGGTCATAGCTGACGACATCATGGGCAACAAAAAGCCTCTGCTCATCCATCCCTCTAAGAAGTCCATCTATGGCAGCGGGTATAGCGAGGCAAAGAAGAAGAAGTAAGTTTGACGAGCATGAAAACAGGAGTGATAAGCTGCTTTGTGGTCCACTATACTCAGTGGCAGATTAAAAAACTGACCATGTCATTAGGCTTGAGAATGTGCAGGTACCCAGCCAGTAAGGACCCCATTATCCAGACAGGCACTTAGAATCATATATGGCTAAGGCAGATGTATAGGACACGATGCAAAGGTTGCAAGCGCCTGAAGAACATTGCCCAATTCTCCAACAAGCAGCTGATGGACTTACGCAACTACCTTGCCATGGGTAACACTATCACTGAATGGGGGATGCTGATCGATTGCCGTCAATGCACTGGCGTTCAAATTCACGAAATGACGTGCGCTGTTTGTGACGAGACAAAAGGCCTCGATGGCTTCAGCAAGGCACAGCGCCACAACCCTGACAATGCAGTATGTTTACCTCACCAATACCTCTTTTACATAAACTTATAATATAGCGCTGCCTTCTCTGTGTGGATGAACACTTAGCCGTTGATCCAACAATTGCAGATGAGGAGGATGTGAGCGGAGACGAGGATGAGGAGGATGAAGGCACGACTTCTGATGGTGTAACAAATCAATACGCATTTTCGGATCTGGACGTAAGTTCTGTCTTGCCAATGCAGAAGGATTAGAGACTAACTTGGATTGAAGGATGACTCTCCTGGTGGAGCAAACCTTGATGAGACTGGTCTTGCCGCACACGACCAATCTATGAATGAGATGGAGAATGCTCGTGGTGGTGGCAATCAGAACAGTTGGATGAAATACGCCACCCAAAATGCCCAAGGCACCTCATACACCGGTTTCGATCCCCACGGTGGCGCTCACAACCTTACGCACGATCCTTGTACCGACGTAAGCAACAGTTCTTTCCGTAAGACCGCGCCTAAGGATTTGAACTTCGTAAAAGGCAAGGTAAGGATATTCAATATGCTCTCTTGCTTTTCAGATTGCTTACCTGTTTTCAGAGTTCCGGTGCTGGCAAGTTTGCGAAGGTCAAGGCAGAACGTCCTGCTCCAGCCCAGAGCCTTAGATCTTCGATTGCGGCGAGCGCGAAGGGAAGGCAGGTCAAGTACGATACTGACGAGAGCGATGATGATTGGGGGATTATTCCCTAGGTCTCACTCACCGTCAGATCCATTGGCCGGCATCAGGCGACGGAAGAGGAGAGGGGTTTTGTGGCACTGGGCTATGACCCCTATTCCTTGGAGTTGATACGGGATGGCACATAGGAGGCCTTGAACGGCATAGATCAGTGGAACTACTTGACGGGTACTCTTCAGTTTAGGATACAAAAGCTTTGCATTACCAGTGAGCACCGCTTGAATTACATGACTGTTGAGGCGATTTATATTAACGCCACCTTCTGTTACCGTTTGTTCTGAGATTACCTCGGAGAAGTAAGAACCATTCGTAGCAATGCCTTTATTGGTTCCAAGGTTGGACGTACGCGAGACATGTAAGTCTTGGAGCAAGGACGCTGGACAACGATGCAGGTAATGGTTTAAGGATTCATGTTTTCGATCTCGCATAGGCTCAACGAAATGATTGGCAAGTGAACGACTCCTTGATCGGATCTAAGGGATGTCGGCACCATATGTCACACAGAAGAGAAGCCGGCCAATGAAACAGTATCTAGCTTCCAGGGCGCACACAAAAATAAATGGGGGATTTTTAGCGATATCCCACATGAAATCATAAGGCGACTCTCAAATTTACAATCATTTTGTTGAAAGACATTAGGAACCATTATCGATCTACACTTAGACAATTACTTAGACACTGTTAAATCATATGATACTAACAATTTGATGAAAGTTTTCTCGTCAAAAATCCCATTCATTTTTCGGGTGCGCCTGCTTCGTTCATGCCTCATGCAATGGAGCCTGATCGACCATCAGGTATTTACCTAATTCTTGTCAGCGGGACATGATGGAAGGAGTAACGAATGCAAAAGGAGGAGCACACTCAGAAGTGATTGACCTCTAGTGTAAGAATTCCTCCGATTTACACGAGGTAACACTACCTACATATGTAGAATACTGCTTTAGAGGGGCGCCCTATCTTGGTGTGAAAGATATCGATGGAGGTTGAAACGCCTCGCTTATCGTCGGAATCTCACCGTGATAGAGAGTATGGCCAAAATAAATGGCACTTCACAAGGCTAAGGAGGGGGCACGAGCATATCAGCTGCTACTTCGCCGATTCAATTGTCCACCCAAAGTCTATTGCAAAAGTCTCTTCCTTGACAAAGATTAAACAGTTTCAATTGAGAGAGTTCAACAACCAGAGCCCTGGGAAGTAAGTTGATCGTTGTGGTCACGATATTCTATATATCTTGCCGTTTCTCTACTTTACCTACTCAGGGCTGCCACTTATTTTGACCCCTCGCCTGATCTGCGAAACGTCGCGTCATAAACCGTCGCAGAAGTCGTATCTGTGTCCAAAACAAGCCCCTCAACTCAGCCCCCTCCCAAGACTTCAAAGGTCGCTGGATACCTTACCTTATATAGAACCCTTTCTTAAACACCATAGGTAGCCTCGCACCGGTACTGTTTTCTGCGTCCTACATATGCTCCTTGTCATGTCGGCCTTCGTATGACACTTAGCTATCCGCTACTGCACGCAAGGTAATCAACTAAGAGAGCTTTATCAACTCACGGGCCAACCCAAATACATCATCTGGCCGACGAAACCATCATCGACTTTAGTCCAAGGCCATCGCGCCTTGCGACCGGCAATGGCTTTCGAACCCTCCAACTACGACTACACAACCGATCCTCGAACGCAGTACTCTTCCGGTCACGAAAAATCGGATACGCCGAGACCGCGGCCTCGAGAATCCTCCACTTCGCACGGCGATAGGAAAATGGCAGAACAGGCTCGTTACATACGCAGCCAGCAGCCCGTGGACGAGGCTGTCACATCAGATTATCATCCAGAGCTAATTGCACAGATTACTGAAAGCGTGATTAAGCAACTGAAGACGACCGGAGTCAGTGAGAGTGGAACAACTCCTGTACCACAGGGACAGAACCCTTATGCGCCACCGCCCGTACACCAGCCGACCCCTCTGTCGCCGTCGACTGGATCTGGATCTTCACCACCAATGGCAAATCGAAAAGTCTACACACCTCCTTCCCCACAAAAGCACTCCGATTTCGCAGGCCACAACTCCCCACCGCCACCCTCGCCATACCCACCACCTCACAACCCTCGCGAAACACCAATGGCACAATTTGGCGAGAGAAGAGCTTCTTCCCCTTTGAGTCAAACCAGCGAGACGGGCCATACCAGACCCAAAGGGCCAGTGAGGCTTTCGACGGGAAAGGAAGAGACAACGCTAGAGAAGATTTGGGGGCAGCTCTTCGACGAAGAGTGCCACCCAACCACTAGGCTTGGCCAGTTTTTGCGAGGTCTTGCGGTACATATTGTACGTACACCTTTCCGTATTGGCTGAGTCCACCTTGGCCGGCAATCGCTAATGGTGCCAATTATAGATTGAAGACTATGAACCTCACCATAGTATAGTCATCACACCCATGAAGATGGTTCAATACTACGAGGCTATCAGACTTCCACATGAGATCTATCCTTGGCCAAGTACGTTTCAACCATGCAAATATGAAGGTACAATAACTGATGATTGTATCAGCGGTATTTGACGATGAGCGTTCATCAATATCCCGAATGTACCGAGAGCTCGAGTGTCAACATCACCTTGTTCAAGAACGTCTCGACGAAAGACCTGACATACCGGGCTTGACTCCCGTGGGCTTTGAGCGATGGGTAACACTTTTGATCCAAGCTCACCCGGAGCAAGAATATGAGAGACTTCAGAAGGCGGTGCTAGCTATGCCAATCAGTAACCCTGATGACAAGAAAGAACGTTTTCCCAAGGAGATATCACGGAGGTTGTTCCCAAGCAGTGAGGATAGGCGAGTGCGCGAAAAGTTGGAAAAAGCAATATCTGAACATGCACAAATCGACATACCTCGGAGATCAGAAGAACATTCACCGGTGCATCGACACAGTGTCAGCGAATCTCAAAATCAATCTCAATACGTGCCGCCAACTTACAGACGCGAGCCGAGCGTTACTATAGAATCAGGAACATCGACCCACATGCCAACTACTTTGGAACGCGAGAGGAAGCCCTATTCAAACACTCCATTGGAACCTACGATTGACGACACCAATCCAGTGCTTCCAGGCGCACCGCCGCACATTCCTTCCCATTTGGAACGTGAGAGAAAACCCTATTCGACAATTCCGTCAGAGTCGGCCATTGACGATACCAATCCCATACCCATCCCACAGCCCATAGAGAGGGAGCGGAAGCCATACTATGCACAACCCGGAGGCGGTAGGACCTATGAAGATGAAATCAGAGCCAGAGAAGCAGGAAAGCCTCGTTCCGACTCCACGTCTGTGAAGCATGTCCGGTCAGAGTCATCGGCAAGAGCTCGTCCGATACCAGGGGCTGGAAGTGCACCGAGACCTGCGGAAGTCCCCAAACCAGAAATACATCAACATCACCAAGCGCCCAGCAATGCAAGGCGTCATCGGAGTCCGTCATTCAGTAGAGGCGGTAGCGAATTCCGACGATCTGAAGGCGACATTCGCAACCACCAACCTGCGTTCCAACCTCCAGCTGCACCAGATGTGTATGACGATGATGCCCGCCGATATGTACGTGACCGGGCACGAAGACAAGCGGACGAAGATGCCCGCAACTACGGCGGAAGCCCCAGCACAAGATCGAGATATGAACCTCCCCCGCGAGCCTCGTTCTTAGGCACGGATGAGGACTACTATAGGGCTACTGGAAGGGGCCAGGGCAACGGATACGACTATGCGCAGCAGCAGTATGGCGGACCGACATACCGGTGAAGATGGCTCGGAAGGGGAGGCGGCCGTTGAGGCGGGTTTCTTTGTCGTCTATCGATACCTGATTGGCACGTTCGTTTGCATGGCGGCATTTCTTACGGCGTTGGTTTTTATTCCGGGCGGGCACCTTCTTTTCTCGTTCATATGTGATACCACGGTTCTTGGCGCGCAAGTTTTCTTTCTGGAGCAACGAATCGGGCAAGCAGTTTGTTTTCAATGAGGTGTATTCTATCACAAGTATCTTACAATGTCAAGATACGGTAATTTTCATAGCGAAACCTGTCCTTTGACTGTCCACTATGCGTCCCCATGAAACTCCAAACTGCTCGGTGGTCAAGGTCGAGTGATCCAGTCCTCCACATTAATTCTTGTTTCGGTGGGCTGTTTCGGTCTCGATGGAAGACTGTGGCTGATTGGCAGATGATGGGATTACTACAACCCTTGCAGCCGCTTTCCAGGCCTACTGTGTACAGTCCTTGGCTTCGAAGCGCCTGAAGATGACCTTTGAACATGAAAATCGATTTGGTACGAATGAGTCTAGGGTATGTATCGAAGATGACGAAGAAAAAGATCAACGATGCTGCTGTTGTACAGGTAGATATCTGAATTTGGTACAGCTGAGAGCACGTCATGTGCTGGACACAAACCAGAAACAGGGTTTCTGCACTCTCAGCCTCAATGTCGTTCGCGCGACCAGTAAGATCTGGGCCTAACAGCCCAACTCCAGCTAACGGTCAACTATAAATCCTGCGCGATGCCCAGTTTCTCACAAGATGGGCACCATCAATACGTTGAAAGGTGTCCCCTTGCGACTCATCAACACACTCGACTCTTCGCGCCAGGCAGTGAACACACGTCGGGAACAGAAGGATTACGAAGCTTGAAGTTCCAGGCGATGCGCGCACCCTCGAGACGAATCGCAAGTCAATAGGTAGTCACGTTAGCTGGTAAAGACATCCCCCATCAAATCCTTGATGGATGTCTCCTCTGGTGGTGTTTAGAGCATGCCTAGCATGCGAAACAGGTTACAAAGGAGAATCGTTAGTGAATGGTCATGAAAGATTTGGCTCGTGGTTGACGGCGGCTGCGATTTCGAGGCCTCGACCAATCAGATGGCTGGATCAACAGTACCTGAAGAACCGGTCAAGATGAAGTCTGAAACGGGCCTCATCAAGTGAGTGATCATTTGAAGAGCCTCAGTTTCGGATTCATGTCAATCTTCATAGCTGCTGGTCAATCGGCTATTGACTGTTCACTGGTGAGTGTTTTTGTTACTATTCTTGGCTCCTAGCGTCTTTGTTCCATCGCCTATTGTTTGCTCCATTGTCGATATCATTCTCTCTTTGTCCACTTCCCTCCGCTTCACTGTTCATCCATACTCTTTGTATGACTGAACGAGTCTCCTTTGTCCTTCCCCTCCTGTTCCATAGACCGGCGGCCTCGTTCCTGGCTTGTTCATCTTCGTCTTGCATATAGAGCTTTGCCATTTTATTTACATCCGCAGGACGGACTCAAACTAATCATAAACCACGCTGGATCAATTACAGATCCTTAATACCCACCACCACCGTGATGTCTTTCCAACATCCTGCTACATTCCCGGCTGTGCCTCCATCTCTCTCCGCTGGCGATCATGGGACGCGAGATTACTACGCCGCTCAAGAAAATGAAATACCACGAATACCACATACAGACCCAGAAATCACTCCTTATCTCGGACTCCGGTCCCGGCTTTCACAAGTATGGATCAACCGATGGACCATTCTAATTCTGCTCATTCTTGTCAGAGTCCTCATCGCAATAGGAGGCCTGAACAACGACATCGCCTCAGCCAAATCCGAAGCACTCGCAGCATGCACCAATGTCGAGGATATGGGCAGCGCTGTGGCTTCGATGCCTCACTACATGGCAAGCGGTGTCAACGAACTTACTGCTAATGGCGTGGAAAAGGCTGTCAACGGCCTCATGTCGATGCTCTTTTTGACTATCACTGGCATCGAAGAGCTTGTCGTTTTCTACATCAACATGCTGACCTCCACCTACGTTTGCCTCATCACTCTCGCTGTCAGCGGGAGTTTGCACGTTGCGTTGAAGGTAGTAGACGATGTTGGGAACTTCCTCAACAAGACGCTTGGTGATATTGGGAAGGACATTCACAAAGGCGTCGACAGTTTCCAAGCCGACCTGAACAAGTTCACAGGTGCCTTGAACAGTATTCCCCAGCTCTTTGGCGACAAGAAGGGCGCCATTCCTACCTTAGATATCGGTGCTCCCTTGGACAAACTTGATCACGTTCAACTTCCCGGAAACCTAGACCAGGACTTAGCCAAGATCAATGCTTCAATCCCGACCTTTGCCCAAGTCAACAACTTCACCAACAGCGCCATCCGCCTTCCCTTTGAAGAAGTCAAGAAGCTTATCAACGAATCGATTCACGTTTTTTCGGTGAATCGGTCCCTCTTCCCTGTGCCGAAAAAGGAACAGCTTACCTTTTGCACCGACAACAACGGCATCAATGACTTCTTCGATGGTCTCGGACATGTTGCAAACGTCGCGCGCAAAATCTTCATGGCCTTGCTCATCGTTTCCGCAATCCTCATATGCATCCCAATGACTTATCGCGAAATCATGCGATGGCGTAGAATTCAGAAGCGAGCCAGATATGTGGAGGACAAGTCTCGGGATCCTATTGACACCATCTACATCGCCTCCCGGCCGTACACCGCAGGGGCCGGCCTCACAGTCTCAGAAAAAGCTTTCAAAGGCACAAGAAGACAGATCCTTACTCGATGGGTCATCGCCTATTGCACCTCGGAGCCTGCACTCGTTGTACTCTCGCTCGGCATCACCGGGCTGCTCGCATGCCTTTGCCAATACATGCTTCTCAGAGCTGTCCGGAAGGAAGTCCCTAACCTTGCCCACGAGGTCGGAGACTTCGCCGGCAAAGTCGTCAACACCATCAACAACGCTTCCGCAGCTTGGGCCACTGACACCAACGGCGTCCTCATCGAAGTAAACACCGTCATCAACCATGACGTTTTGGGCTGGGTCAACACCACCACCGGCGCCCTCAACAAGACTCTCAATGTCTTCGTCGATGAAACGACAAAGGCCCTCAATGAAACCTTCGGCGGCACCATCCTCTACGATCCCATCAAAGGTGTCTTTGACTGTCTCATTGGGCTTAAAATCGCGGGCATCGAAAAAGGCCTTACCTGGGTTTCTGACCACGCTCATGTTGACTTTCCCCTGCTGGCTAATAACACATTCGCCCTCGATCACGTCGCTGGCGCCCTTGGCGACAAGAACACAGCGTTCCTCTCGAGCCCAAGCCAGGACACCACTGACAAGATCACCCACGCTGTCGCTAAAGTGATCAAGCACCTCGTTGACGCCATCAGAACCGAGGCCATCATCTCCACGGTTGTCTTCTGCCTTTGGGTCTTTGTCCTCCTATGTGGCCTCACGCGTGCTCTCTGGCTCGGTTTCAAGCGCGACAAAGTTCGTGGTGTAGGCGGGGCTGTGCTGCCAATGGGCAATGCTGTGCCAATGACCACATTCGTATCCACAATTCCTCGTCCGGAGCCACTACCTACGGATGCGGCGCCGGCTTATGAGCCACCCCGCGAAGCTCGTGCGAACAACTTTGCAGCTTTCACAACACCTACACTTCCGAGACGAGCACATGCCAACGACGATGAAGCAGAGTGGCAGGATCAAAAACTAGGGTTTGCGGGAGAAAGAGGGCCAGGACAACTCAACGGCAACCACGCAAGGATGAGCTTGTACGGAGAAGTCGAAAAGTCATGAGGTTTTCAGGTTTTATGAGCGATCCTTTTCCAAAAAGTCAATAAATGCGTCCATTTCAATTTTCTATACCCCATAACTCGAGGAACCGGATTTCCTTTGAGATTTCTTGTGATGACTGTGATGAATCTGTATGTAACTTTCCCAGTGTTTCTCTACTTAGCGAAGCGAATGCTTTTCCAGCGTCTTTGGATGGGTGGTTGGATGATCGCACCTCTTTGATAGGGGTTAAAGTGACGAAGATTGAGATATCAGGAGGTGGAACAATAACGCCATGTCAGTCGCTGCTAGTGTGGGCTCTTTTGGTAAACTTTTGGAAGTTTTGGGGGAAAACGAACGTTGGATTGCAATTCAAGGGGAAGCGAAGCTTGTGGAACGAACCAAGAGCTCTACCGCGAAATGTCAACATACGGCCTACGATCGCTGCGAACTGGACGCGCGCTTCGGCTGCTGCTACCTCTTCCAACCTTTTGTCTCATCGCTCAGAGCGCTTCACCTTCGCAATCAATACCAACAATAACAAAATCGAAACACCAAAAAACAACCTTAGAGGCCCCGTCCGCGCGCCTTGCCGCGTTCGCTCTCTCCCTCGCACGTCTCTCTACCTGCCCTCACCTTTGCGGCGCGCAGGAAGATGTTGCAAAAGGAGTCGAGTACAGTTCTTTTTCTCTACGAAAGGCCCACTGCTGCTACCTGCTTGCCCTTATCGCCCCTCTACCAGGAGCGGGAGATTTTGAGGCGAAGCTAGACGCGCGTGGGTGGGATATAATCTATGGATGGAAGGGCGGACAAGGGATGTGAAGGGGAAGGGGGAGAACTAACTTTAGTCGTTCGTTTGGAGGGGTCTACTTCACTCTGTGATCATGTATGAAAGCCGGGGTTTGAGGATGAGGAAACCCTGGAGCGGATGTTGCACATAGGCTCTAGATAGTCTATAGTGAAATCTACATATCCTACGAAACGTTACCAAGTCCATTTACGGAGTGTTACTGTTAAACGGTAAGGTTGCTCAGATTACAATCACCAAATTCAATAAGCAGTGAAGTGGCATCCTGAGAGTACTATGATTGTAATAGCTGATAGCATTATCAATGTAATAAATCATGATGAGTACAGGAATGATATTGGCTTCAATTAGACTTAAGGTGACTTTAGATTTCTGCCCTTTCCACAAGTCCCCCACACTCCCTCTAATCCACCGCACCAACCCATGGCCCCCACCACTTCCTCCCTCCTCTCCCCATCCGAACTCTCCTACCTCCACACCTCCCTCTCCCTCTCCACCCCCATCCGCCCCGACTCCCGCCTTCCAACTTCCTTCCGCCCTCTAACGGCCGAAACCTCTCTTCTCCCCTCCACAAACGGAAGCGCAAGGATTTGCTTCGCCGATGGCACGGAAGCTATCGTTGGTGTCAAGGCTGAGGTCGAGAAGACACAATTAGTGGGGAGAGAAGTATTTGGTGATGGTGATGGGGAGGATGAGGGTATGGAGGTAGATGGGGAGCGAAGGGGTGGGATGGCGAAGGCAGAGGACAAATGGGTGGAAGTTTCGGTGGATATGCCCGGGTATCAGCGCGATGACGATGCTGTGGTTGTGTTTCTAGCTGCGATGCTACACGAAGCTCTCGTCGCCGATGGCTCGTTGCGCCAGAAACTCCTAATCAACAACCGCTGGCATTGGCGGCTCTATGTCGATGTACGTTCCCCGTCCCTCAATGACTCTGTCCTGCGCAAGAGAAAGACCCACACATACTGACAATCCCCCGCGCAAACCCAGATCCTCCTAGTCTCATCCCCGCATACCTACCCCCTCCCCCTCCTATCCCTAACAGCCCACCTCGCCCTCCTCGACACCCGCCTCCCATCCCCCACTTCCAGCGACAACGAAGACCCCATGTTCAACGACGACTGGGCTGCCTCTCTCCCCCTCTATCCGCCTTCCTCGCGCACCAAACCCCCTGTCACGCTTCTTGTCACCGCCGTCGGAGAAAACATCTTCTTCGACCCTAGCAAGGAGGAGCTGGCTGTCGCGGACGGCGTGCTCGCTGTATCCATTTCTTCTGATCCCTCGTCGCCCGGCGCGGAAGCAGGTATCAAAGTCCTGGCGATCCGAACCATCGATCCTCCATCCCGGGTTTCGGCGTCAGCAGTAGGGGCTGAGGAGGCGGAAGTGGGGGTGTGGCAGGCGAAGAGGGGAGGTTTGGGCAGGAAGGCTGTGGCGCGGATGGTTAGGACAGTTACGGAGAAAGGGGGTGTGGGGGAAGAGATTCTGGCGGGGATGGAGGCGTTTGTGGGGTGAGGGGACAGAAGATTGATGAGAGTGGGAAGTATCTCTGAAGATGCGAGGGGTAATAGCGGTGGGCGAGGGTTCTGGGGATGATGGGAGAGGCACCGATGTGGAGAGCGTTCAGAACACATGGCGGCAACAGTTTATTGAGAAACTACCACGCCCTCGCCGCACATCCCCCCGGATATCATCCCCCGTCCTCCACGTCAATAGCAGCTACGAAGTGCAGCTGGCAACAACCAGCAATTCCGCCAGGCTCGTACCGAGAGACTTTTCTTCCGAATGCCAACTCCTACAATCCAGCCCCAGCAAAACCTGGCTGTGCAGGCATTTTTGGTTGTTTTTTTCTATACCGAAACGGTACACAGGCCAGCAGATGGGGGGGTTAGTTACTGTAGTACTGTAGGTAGTGCTCGCATGGCAAGAAGGCGGGGGTTCTCGGAGGAACTTTCAAGGAATCAAAAAGAGGAAAACCACGGGTATCTATTTGGGGACAAAAGTTTTAATCGAATCAAACCATACCCTCCTTTCCATCTTTCTCTTCTAACCCATTCACTGCTTTTCTTTCTTTCTTTCTTTCTTTCTTTCTTTCTTTCACCGCACATCCTTTGCTTCCACCCCGCCCTGCGCATACAACTAACTAACCCATCTCCCCGCTTCTCTTCTCTTCTCTTCTCTTCTCTTCTCTTCCCATCCCTTTCCCACCCTAACCTATAAACAACCCCCCCCCCTTCACAGAACCATCCAGCCCTCTCCTCCTCCATCAACCCCATTATATCCCATCCATCCCCTTCATCGTCTATTCCGGACTCGAAAACTCATATACCATTACCGTTTCTTTTTAGAAATTCGTTTTTTTGGGATTTGGACTTGGATTTGGAACGCGGGTTGTATAGGTTGACGGGATGGGTTGGGTTGGGTTGGGGGGAGGTGCTGGGGTGTTGGGAGAGGAAGGGGGGGGGGGATGAAGGGGAGTGGGGGAACTCGAAAGGATGAAAGGGTGAAAGGTTGAAAGCAGGAGGCAGTGAGTGGTGTTTGGGGATATGTTGGTTTATACTCGGTGGTTTGTATTATATATTTCTTGTTTTCATCACCATCATCATCACCCCCCCCCCCCCCCCACATCTTGCTCCCGGTTCGAAATCAGTATATCCCACGTCTCCCCGGGGTGTTGGGGGGGAGGGAAACCATGCGGGATTGAAAAGGGGCAAGGAAAGAAGCGGAGCACGCAGGAGTCAGTCTTGGGATGAATGGGGGGGTTGAGATAGGCAGAGCGCTGGTTAACCCACGCGATGGAGATGAGGAAGAAGTGTGTGATGTAATTGGGTTTTGGGGAATGCGAGATTCGTGTTGCTGGAATATATGAGCGAGGGGGTGTATATATATACAACCCACCGCAACGAAAAGAAGGGGGATGGGGGTGGAAGAACATCCAGAGGCTCGCGAAGATCGAAAGTCGGGACGCAGCAGCTAGAGATTTTTCCGTTGCGCCTTCATGCGTGTGGTGGCAAGTTGTTGGAGATTTATTTGCGGGCGGTTTGTATGTGATTTTTAAAAATGAGCGAATTGACGAACGGTGGGTGGAAGCAGATGTTTGGTTTTATGTTTGTCTCTTGAGGAAATCGGATAAGAATGGAAGTTACATGTGTACCCGCTTAACGATGTATCGAAAGGGGGTGTACATACGTCTATTAGCTCCCCTATTTCTCTGACGACAGCATATGGTTCGGGTTCAGTTGTGAAGACACGTACGACAGGGAGAGATGAGAGGAAGAGATCATGAAACGGATTGATGTAGACATAACAAGATTGCCATTTATCCTGAAGATCACTCCTGTTGCACTTCCTTCGCTCGAAATCCAACCGCAGAAAAAAGCCTTCTCGAGCCAGGCCAGTGGTAAATACCTGTTTCACCCCGTTGCGCCTTTTTTCGAAGCCCATCAACTCCTCTGTAACGCGCTTCATGCGTCTGCAATGTCCATGAGCCTGAATTCCACCTCTTCCTTAGGAAACTCCCCTTGCGCTGATATGGCCTACAACAACATGTTGGATACCGCATACTCAATGCCGGCCACCGCGAAAGGGGACAGTTCCGTCTCCATCAGATATCTCTCGACAGTCTTTCTTAATGAATGCCCTTGCCTGGAGCGAGAATCGAGGATCATAGATTTACCAGAGGTGGTCCTGAAGTCGCCTGTGATGTGTATCCGCTCTAATCTTAAAACGCGTTGCATCTGCCCAAGGAAGTCTTCCAATGATCCTGGCGTTCTCATGTTCAAGATCATCACTTCTGAGACTGTTACAATTACGTCTTCTAGTCGGACGTCATTCAGGGCTTGCACGTGTCTGCGGAGAAACCCGAGAAGCTTATCGCTCCAGACTTGGATCTGGGCGAATGTAACAGAAGTCAGGTTCGGCATGGTGCAACTATCGATGACATTTTGGATTTGAAGATGGGTCTTCCGAAATGGGGAATCAACTCTCTGAGCTAGTCTGAGTATTCGAAGTTCTGGAACAGAGTTGAGAAGTTGAAAAAAGCGAGCGTAATCATCCTGGGAAAGCTTCGAAGGCAAGGCCAAATCTAGCCGCTGAAGATGGTGAAAACTTGTCATTGTTTCAAAGTCCATAGAATGAACCGTTCCCAGGCGAAGGCACTTGAGTGGCGGTCCTTTGCTTTGGAGATACCCTGTGAGAAAGCTGAATTGGGCTGGTGCTCTCGTACAGAAGAGCTCCTCTTGCCATCGGTTTCGCTCTTCGTGAACTTTCTCACGCACAGGCATTGCGAGAGCCAAGGTGATCGATTCGAGATTTGGGAATCGACCTATGGCGGCGAGAAAGACACTCCTAGCCTTTGCTCTGTCCATATGCCTTCCGTTGATTAGGGCGCAGCATGAGTGTTCTACGTCTCCGCAACTCCTCATCTTGGAAATTTCTTCCACGGTGACAGAGTCTCCCTGGAAAAGTAGAGATTTGACATGTTGACGGAGAGTTTCGTGATCCGAAATTGAGTTAAACCTGGTGAAGCTTTCGGAGGGACAGTAAGTCAGATGGAACTCCTCAAACAGGTACTGAGCTCCAACTGCTGCAAATGTCTTGCTTGCAAGACGGAAGTTGGGAAGGGTGTCAAGGTCAAGGGTGGTGCAGATTTGGTCGAGTATTTCGATTGGGAGAGATTTCATTTTCTGCGATGATGCCTTTTGCTGCTGTCGAGGCCGTGGAAGTTGATGCGCTATGGTTTCTGGTTGACAGGTCTCATGCTGTGGAAGCTGTAGGGATTTGGGATTTGGATGCTGAGACGTAACGGACTCCATGATGGCGAAAAACATGTGCTGAGAGAATGAAATCCGGATTAAAAATCCTCGAAGACGTATCTGTTGTGGAGTTGAAGAACTTCAGATAATGTTGTCGAGCATATGTTACTCTCACTTTGGTAAATCGTTCTTCGCTTAGGTGAACCAACCGCCACCTATCACATCTGAAGAGCCACGAAAGCGAGTGGATACTCAAAAATCACAACGTCTGATATCCAGGTCGACTCTCAAAAACAATCGTAGGGAGTGTGACTTGGGCAAACACATGTTCGGTTTCCAGGTGAATAGAGCGAGATATGTAATTCGTCTTGACATAATTACCGTCAATTGTTTCGATAGACAGCCTGTAGTCATGCCCTGGTGAAGATCGTTTGCTATTTACTTACTTTCGTTTTCCTCCCGGCGAGTGTCTAGACTGAGACAGCCAAAATTTGTTCAAGTACTCAGATTCATGAAGGCTAGAAGGCTCATCAGACGAAAGTCAAGATTCGTATTAGTCCTTGATGTATAGATCTTCAATAGGTTGAAAGCTACGAACGCTACCAAGGTTTACGGCGTACCTCTACCAAATCCCCAGCCATTTCTTCACGGGTCGCCTTTTTCTTTCCCAGTCTACGTATGTATTCTCTGCCGCACTCCCGTCTGTCATTCCGGCACCATGCCTCAAAGCATTCCTGTCTTCCAGTGGTTTCCAAGGACCAAGTCCCTCCTCATCCACTATGCCATGCGCTTTCCTATATGAGTTTTTCTTCTGTACATCATCGATATTCTTCTTTCGCCGCTCTGCCGTTTCTTGACTTGTCCGCATGGTCTCTAGCCTGAAGATCTCTATGTACTGAGACACGAATGAGAGAGGGCTTGAGAAGAAAGATTTCGGTGGCGGGAGCAGTTCGGGGAAGCGGCAGGTGCGGTGGAAGTTTTCAACAGAGGTGAATAGGGCGAGGGAGAAAAGAACGCCCTAAAACCCCAATTTGTTAGAAAAAGACCTTATGAGAGCGTAGTAAATTGTGAATTATACAAGAGTAATAAAAAGATGTATATAACGGTTCGTCAAAAACCAATACAGGAAGCTACCTTCGGGGGGCATCATGTGGGGGTATTGTTTGGTCTTTTGGTCTTCGACTTGTTGTGCCGAAAGTGGAGGACCTGGGTATTGCCGTGGAGCTTTCGATTTGAGACGAGCGCCATGGGACGGAGGGTTGAACTTTGTTGGCTTTTCCAGCACAATGGGCTTGGATGGTGGGGATTTCTTAGAGGCATGTCTGCATTGAGGTAGTGTTCGCTGCGCAGCCAATGGAATCGTGAGCACAGTTCGGGGATGGAAGCGTAGACGCAGTGCCCCTTGAGGCAGCAGGAAACGCGGCATTATTGCCGCTGTCATTGTTGTCGTTGACCTTGTTAAGTTGTTAGGTAGCCCGAGTTTGCGCTTGGACGGACAGGTACTTAGTGACAGGACAGTCATACGGATAATTCGTAAGTGTAATAAATTGTACCCCTGAGGGCACCTTCTGTCAGATTGCCCGTGAAATTTGGCAAATAATGATATTACTACCTGGAAACACAGCACCCAGATCAATATGCTCCAAATGCACCGTCCATCTCAACATTGAACACCATCCGCAGGCTTTTCGTACACCATGCACCACCTATCCTTTACCAGCAAGCAAACGCCTGTTTATCCAAATATCACCATGTCTTAACCCCCTATCAATGAACGCCCCTATTGCGTTCACCTTCAAGCCATTCTCAATCGGTATCTCTATGCAAATCGCCTCTTATCTCCCTTCAATTTCCGTCCCTTCCTCCCTTCCAAGCACGGCCCTTCTACTTCCGGCTCCATAGAGCACCTCCAATACTCTGCCCTTCTGCTTCTCCCTCACCCGTCTCAAGTGATCATACGTCCCCTCAAGACCCCTGATCTGTTCCTCCACACCTACCGTACTACCGTCTCTCCTTCTCACCATCGGACTGAAAAGTTTCCTCCTCAAGTTCTCCAAATTCTCTTTTAGCGCCATCAATTTCTGATTATGATCGATTAGTAGGCCTTTATTCTGCGTAGTCTTTGCGCGCACAGAGGAGAGCAGTTGCTTGTTCTTCTCGTACTTGCGGAGGAGAGAGGCATTGGGACCCATGACTCGCACCCACATTGACGATAGAAATTCGCCTTCAAGACGCTCTTGAGTATCAGTTTCACGAACTACAATCCTTTGCAGATTGAGAAATTGGCGGTCAATAGACTCAAAAACGGAGAAGAGTGTAGTTGAATGTGTAAGTTCCGAGTTGATGGCTTCCTCCAGCACACCCAAGAACTCATTGAAAGTGCGATGAAGAGCCTGCTGCGTACGTTGGGTGCTTGTAGCACCAAAGACCTGAGTAACGATGTTCCCAAACCAGGTTGGCAGGCCTGTGGAGCGATTTTCAAGGACGCCAAGGCTGGAGAGGAGTGAATGGATGTTGGTAAAAGCCGAGGAAAGGCCTGAGGGAGGAAGAGATGAGAGTGCTCCAAGTTCCCGCCTGGCCCACTCCATTACGATGAGAATGCTGTCGATGTCGCCATCGATATTGGCGAAAAATCTTGTAAGCTCGCTAGCAAGACCTTTGAGGCTTTCACTGAGATTGTCAAGTTCTTGAACAATCAACGGCGTAGAGGTCATGTTAGCGAAGCGGACACTTTCGCCGAGATCCCAGACCGCAACGCCAGTCTCTTGAAGATCGCCGATTTGCGCAACACCATTTTCCGAATAAAATACCAATGGTTCGAAGGATCTAGCGAGACCAGCAACCTTTACGAGGTCTGGAACTGGTGGTAGAATAGGAGTGCCGGTGAGGATACGGAGAAAGGCCATAGTAATAGCAAGAAACATTATCGTCCATGATAGGGAGGTCCATGATTTAGAGACATGGTCAAAATAGGTACGACACCATGCCAGAGCGGCCTCAATGGGTTCTGTCCGTTGTTGGACCTCAGCACGCATAGCAAATCGGAAATCTTTGATACGGTCAGTAGATATTTGCACCAAATGAGTCGCTTTGCACACAATTGTTTGTATTTTCAGGCGCAGCCGCATTTTGCTCCGCATTCCCGAATATCTGCCCGAAGTCTTCTTCTCTCTTAGGATATGGTGAAGCGCTAGGCGACCGCTCCTTCACGGGTGACATCGACCCCCTCGGTAACGGAATGTTCGCTGGTAGTATGGTTTCCCCTTCATCTTCCCTGGCACTCTCGTATTGCGGGCTTGTGTTCCTCGAACGCGAAGGACTCGCAGAAGCTTTTGGACTTTGGTTCTCTTGCAGATACGGCTGATGCCTGTACCACCCACCGACTGCAGACTCCCTTCTCCACGCAGCTGAGGATCCCCCAGGTGGAGACCACGGCCCGTCTGAGGACTCTACATCCGCTTCTGACTCATCTGACTTGAAGCCGGAATGTTGCGAGGGGAGCCCGAATGTAGGTGATGTAGGGGAGCGGTTCTCATTATGTTCGAAGTCTTCAAGTGACGCCGAGAGAGATGGGTGATCATCGAACATAGCGTCGAGATTGTCAATGTCATTCATTATTTCCAAGGCTTGCAAATTGGTCTAACAAGAAGCATGGATATTATGTCGAGACTTTGAGTCGTGTCCGGTTGCGGAGAATAGCGCGCTGTAGATTGTTAGCAGATGCGCTCAACAGAACCACAATTGCCTCGCAGGCTTACTATATGGGCATCGCTGGCATTCACATATTCCAAACGTGACACAAGCAATGTGCGATGCGAGTAAGTATTGAAGCAATGGTCGCTCATGCTATCAGGTGAGTTGGGTGGATGAGGGGCATTGGGAGTGGGTTTCAAAATGGCGTGGCTGGTCGAATCATTCGACTGCGACGCCCATCATGTGTGACGAATCACAGGGCGACAAGACTGCGGCCTGAGATGCAAGGTACAGAAGCACGCTATGATCTTCATGAATTTATACATTTCTTCATGTGCCTGTATGGCAATAATCTGTCTCCATTATTTTATTCACCAGGTCGTCATGTCATAGTCAACGGCTTATCACCTGCTCTTGAAAGCTGCCGGCCATAAATGCAATTATGAGAAAGTTCACTGACTACCTGGATGGTGGGCCCGTTGATTTTCTAGCAAGTAAAACTTTGGTACTTATAGATGCATTCGCCGATGCGCCACGAGTGATGCAAGGCAATTGCAGAACGTATACATAACACGGCACCGGGTCTATCGAAATCTCTTTTCCAACCACGGCCCTCTTGTCTAATTAGAGTCTAATGCTATTGATACACGCCCTGAATATCTCACAGTAGGCGGAGGATGCAGAGGTAGAGTGGAGAGTAGGATGGGTATCGGATGAGTTGTTTATTTAGTTGCTTCCCGTAGGTGACTGTCAAAGGTTAGCAGAATGAGCCTTTCGTGGTGATACTTCAAACATACGTAATAAGGTCGTTCCTGTCCTTAGCTTTCTTCAGACCGCCAAAGGCCATCTTCGTGCCGGGGATGTATTTCTTCGGGTTCTCAAGGTAATCGAACTAGAAAATAGGTTGGCATGTATTCTCGGTGGCTGTGTCCAACGGCACTCATACCAGAGTGTCCTCACTCCATGTGATCCCCTTAGCTTTGTTCGCGTCGGTGTAGGAGAAGCCCTCGACCTGACCGGTCTTACGACCGAATAAGCCGTGTAGATTGGGACCGATCTTATTTCCCTCGCCTTCGCCTAGGTTGTGACATTGGGCGCATCGTGTCTAGAGCTGGCGTCAGTTGGGCTTCGACGCTGAGTTGCTAGCATATATTACCTTGAAGAGATTCGCACCCTTCTTGGCATCACCTGTTGAGAACCGAATGTCAGAATAATTCAGGCAAGGGGTATTGATCACCCGCGCGCTTTGGTTAAGAACATGTTGTAACGAGCGGAAAAATCCTCGGAGCAAGAAAGATCAAGGTGCTTGTTACTTCGTGACTATACCGCTGCTGCGACCGTATCGCTCCTCCCTATGATTGTTTTCTAAATCCGACAGGTGTGAAATGAAAGACGGGGCTCGCTCTCGATAAAATGACGGCATATCTGCCAAAGGGAAAGAAATCTAAGCGTGTGAAGATCACATACCGTCGGAGAATCCCATGGTGTACTATTGTCTGACAAGCTAATATGGAAATCTGTTGTAGTGCTGGAGCTTCAAAGGTACGAATGTTGGCAAAATGAATGTTAGAAAGATGGCAAAAAAGGAAAGTCTTTTCACGCCGGAAACATGCATGACGGAACCATCCCCGTAAACCCTAATTTTTCCGATAGGGCTATTCAAGCTGACCTCAGCTCCCGACTTCTCCCTTTCCAGCCACATAACCACCCTCAGTACGTATGTTTTGGTACAGGTAAGGTCTGTGAAAAATACGTTCAGTTCTCGATCTTGAGCTCTTTCTATGACACCGATGAGGCCCGGGACGTAAACGCCTATCCGACTGTCTTAACAGCATTTCCACCTGTCCGTATCGGTACTCCGCGAAACCCCTTGATTTCAATGGATATCACTTCAATTTGCAACAACCCGACCACATGGGTCATCGTAGGAGCTAGCAGAGGCATCGGCCTTGAGTGGGTGCGCCAGCTACTTGCTCGGGGCGACCATGTGCTTGCAACCGTACGAGATCCTGCAAAAGCTTCACAGCTATGGGGATATGCAGGCATAGCGGAGTCTGGGTCTTGCCGAATCTTAGAGTGTGATGTTACCAAGGAGCCTAGCATTGATGTTTGGGGATTCCATATCGGCTTCTCTCAGAAGGAGACCTAACTTCCGCAGAATTTTGTTAGAGATGTGACATCAATGATTACGCAAATACGCAGGATTGATTATGTCGTCCTCAATGCCGGTGTTCTCAATTATCCAAATGTAAGCGGGGCTCTTGTATCATGAATCCTGTACTGACAGTCCTAGAGAGCCACCGAAGTGTACTTGTCCTTGTTTCACATCTAATTTTCGTCTGCTGAGAGAAGATAGCTCCTTTACCAGCTTTGAGGACCATCTACGCACTAATACTGTTGGGCCAATAATTGTCGCCCAAAAGCTGTTGCACATTGGCATTCCGATAGGGACAATTATATTTATGTCCAGTGACTCAGGCTCTACCACCGAGTTTCGAGCCTTTGAGGACGGGTGTGTTAACATCAGCTTGAACAGACATCAATTTTGAATAATTTGCTACAGGTTTGCTGCATATGCTGCCTCCAAAGCTGCTCTTAACCAGATGCTCCGGCACATGGCGGTAGAGCTGCAAAGAAAAAAGAGCAGGACGTCAATCTTGGCAATGCATCCTGGTGAAGTTGCAACGTGAGTGGAAGCCATGGCAATATTATCGACATCCATTAATAAGTCTCTAGAGATATGGCCAATGTATCGGTTGGATGGGAAGTTGAAGGCATTATCAGTACCGAAGAATCTGTTTCCTCGATGCTCAAGGTTATCAGTACGAAGACTCTTAGAGATACTGGGAAGTTTTTCACATGGGAAGGAAAGGTAGGCCAATATCACAAATGTATTAGATGTTACACCCTGCTTACAGGCTTCAGGAGTACCCATGGTAATGAATAGATTGCCCAAAAATAAGGCGACGAATCTAGAATTTTACATGACATTTTCAATGAAGCATTATTTTTTATTACTGTTCTATGATGTCTATGCTGTGATTCAAATCTCAAGAAGGGCTGGTAGAGGATGAATAGTGCGTGAGAACACTTGGAATATGGAAGAATTCTTTCCACAGTTGGAAATCCTATCATTCAACTCTGTCAAGGTCGTGTTCCTTCCGTCTGAACCTTCTGCAACACGAATTTCTCGACCATGCCTTCTTCTGAGAAACCTGAAAAATGATCGTTCAGCATTTTGCGATCCTCCGGGTAGTCATAAAATTATCAATCAACAACGTAAGTCGCCAATGCCACTATTTTCAAACACCATACTACTCTCATCCACATCCGCAAGGCTGTATTGAAGCGCTATATAGTTCAAGCCCAACTGCGTTGAAGGCCCAGGTGTCTTCTCTTGCTCGTGGTCACGATACCATGGTATTACAACATTCATGCCAAACACCTTGCCAACACGGAACGGCATTTTCTAGGAGATTGAATATCGAGGTTGAAGAATTATAATCGTATAACGATTGAAAGAGTAATGGTACGTAGCTCTCTAAATATATACACGAAGCGGGAGATACAAAACAGAAAGCTACTTCAGGCATACCGCGCAATCCCCTGACCCAGGATCCAAGCGTCGACAATCAAGAAGCCCGGGGTACAGCATAAATACACCATCGTGAGTTGACTAAGCGCTCCATGACCTCCAGCCCTTGATCCTCGACGGACGCTCCGCCAAACTACTCGCCACATCATCCAGGAAGTCTTTATTGGCATACGCCTGAGTCGCATCCCACATCATCACCCCGCCAAAGCTCTTGAATTGCTTGCAGTACTCGATAATCTTCGCCAACTTGTCCGAAGGCTCATACCCAATCCGTGCGGCCTTTTTCGCAGCTGGAACGCCGAGAAGAATCTTGATCGACGGGTTCTTTGAAACGACCTTCGCCCAATCATCCCACGTGGAAAAATCAAAGTCGTTCTCGGCAGTGGCGCCTTCGAAAAAGGAGGGCAAGCCGCAGGGGTTGTTGTAAAACTGAATGAAGATGGCGTCGAAGGCGATGACGCCATCGAGCATTGTGTCCGAGACGGCGTCCGGGTAGGGACATTGCGGCGCAGCTGTCAGGAGCCATTTTCTGCCTGTGTCGGCTGTGTCGGCGTCCATTAGGGAGCGAAGTTGGTTTGCAAATGGGGCCATGTTGTGGATGGGTTTTTCGAAGTCGAGGTCAAAGCCGTCGACGGCGGAGGATCCGAATGGGCGGTGGGCTGAGGAGCCGTCTCGCTGCGGGCCGAAGGTAGCCCAGACGAGATTTGCTCCCGCGATGGCGGCGGAGTCGGAGGAGAAACCGCCTGCTGTGTAGGTCACGCCCCCGATGGAGAGAAGTATGGTTTTGGAGTAGTCTTTTTGACAGGTTTCTATGTCCTGTGCCAGCTGAGGACAGTCAAATATCTGGGTGTGGGAGTATGAGCTACAATACTTGTCCGCATTGGCGATGTTCACGGTTGGTTGGCCGTCGGGACCGTTGAAGGCTGTCAGAAAGGAAATTGGGATTATGCTGATGTCGGTGTTTTCGCAGTAGTGGGATAATCGTTGCTGCCCGAGCGAACCACTCTCGGCGCCGTAGGAGTTTTGGCCCCAGTATACTGCAATGTTACTTGCAGAGCCTGGGTCAAAGCCGGCATAGACGCCTCGCAGCGAAGCGAGCAGCGCTGTGCAAGATATGAATAAAAGCATTATGTTGATAGGTTTATGGGAGCGTTATGAGAGAGGGTATTGCAGCTGTAGTCTTTGGGTCAAAACATTTTTTAGTAGAGAAGCACCGCAGCTTTAAGACCTTCAGCACAGGCCGACTCCTGTGAGCTAAGTAACAAGTCGATTTACATGCAACCACGGTGAAGGTATCCTCTTAATGTATGTTTGAACTATGAGTACTAGACGATAATTGAAGTAGTCCAATTGCAGAAAGCTCTTCCAATCCAGTGGTACCTTTTAACGCTTTATTCGGACTTTGGACCGAACCTTGACTCTACAATCTTCCCAGACAGGAATCGTTCAAGGAGAGAATATACAACCTATTTGAACAGATCAAATAGATCCTTATCTTCTTTTCGTTCAGAAGCAGGACTCCATAAACCATAGACAAGGGGATGTTGACCACAACATCTCCGCTTGGATTGATGCAATCAGATCCAAGTATTGAAGGCATCTCACACCCTTCGAACTGATAGCACCGCGTATACGATGTACCAGAATGAACATACTCATCCGTGGATAGAATGCTCATATTCATGAGCATATATGAGCGTTCTGTGCGCAAGTTTTACGGTCTTTCCATAACACGCACTAAAGTCCACTAATTTCTTGCTAGTGGATTTGGCATCAACTTACTGTTCTTACTGACGATTGGTGTACACATTAAGAGTTGGGGGTAATGGAAAGCAAATGGGTAGCATTAGCACCCCTTTAAACGGATATGTACGACGCGTTTGTTCATTTGTTAAAGTTCTAAGAGCTGTGGATGGACAAGGCTAGCTGACAAATCCAAAACTTGCTGTTCATGATGCTCTTACCTCCATTGTTTGACATGGAATTACAAATGACACACTTGTTTTCCACCCACTTCCTTTCATTCGTTTCTAATTCATCTGGATCTTGATTCTAGGAGATACGCATCCATTGTAGCGGCAGCATCGTCTTCAATACCTGCCACAGTCCAAGTATGAAATAACGAATGCTCTGTCAGGCTTGTGATCTCCTTCCGCAAATAACTTTGTCCCCACCCAAGCTTATCTAGGAATCTCTTTCTATCTTTTCAATAGAGAACAATGTCTAGCAGCCCTTTCGGATCCTCTCCATAGAGCTTGCCTATGAACTTCCCTCTATAGCTTGATTCTGACGTGAGAATCTCGGCAATGAATCCATAGAATGAAAACCTAAGCCGACTTAAATGAGCTAAGATGTCAGCGGCTTTCTCTGCATCTGTAGAACGCGCGCTCGCCACAGGATGCGAGGCAGTTTGAAGAAGGGTTGGAGTCTCCACTGGTAGCTCTGGCGAAGATGGAGGCTACGTCGGACTGGTCATAGCCACATCACTAAGTGGTGACAAAGATCGAGAAACGTCGAAAGCCATTGTGGTCACGTCGTACGATCAAGACGGAAGTATACTAAGTTTCAATTATATTGCGGGATTTTGCATACAAAAGAAAACATGATACAGTAATCGATGGTTTGGACGCGTGGGAAAACGAAGAGACCCCTGCTCTGAAAAACATACCAATGAAAGACAAGGATTGAGGGGTTAGCGTGGTCGTGATTCAAAGCTGAACAAATATTTGGCTTTTAGATGAGCATACTGACTGTTACCTACAGATATAAATATGGGCAGTCAAGTAGCCTTCATCAATCAAGAAATCACGATATATATGAGACGGAGAAAGACGTTACGAGCACGCATTTACTCGTAGTTGCGTTAGTGGCCGAATCCGGTTAGTAGTGGTTCTTGGCAAAGACTGGAAGGCAGAAAAGACGCGTCTGCCATTGCTTGATAATGAACTAATAGTCCGACGGTTTTTGAGGTACTTCATTGCCTTCTCTATGTTCTTCCACGCTTGATCTCGAAGTAGAATGCGGCAGCTTTGCTTCGCGATCTGAATTACTTCTGCTGGTTTAGAATTGCTATCTATATACTCGCTACATCCCAAACCACTCTTTCAGAATTTGCTTAAGGACGATATTGTCCATGAACATTTATAGGTCTATCTGACGTCTAGCCTGATCTGTTATCAGTTCATTCTTCGACTACCAACTTACGAGAGTACTATTGGAACGTGTATATTTCCTAAAATATTAAACAACATGTCAGGTTTTCTGAAGTTGCTGCGTGCGAAGTGGTCTCCTCCAGCTATTCCTACAACTTCTTTTGCAGGAAAGACAGTTCTCATCACTGGCTCCAATACCGGCCTTGGCTTCGAAGCTGCCCGGCGGTTCCTTGCCCTTTCTGCGTCAAGGGTCATTTTAGCAGTCCGCTCTCCGTCAAAAGGGCAGAAAGCTGCTCATTTGCTCGAAGCAGATTTTCCAAACCTCAAGGAGGGAAGCATATCAGTATTACCTCTCGACATGAATAGCTATGCTAGCATTGTAGCATTTGTTGAGCGTATCAACGCCGATTTCGAACGAATTGACGTTGCTGTACTGAATGCTGGACTACTCAATCGAATATATTGCAAGAGTCCCGAGGGCTGGGAGGAGACATTGCAGGTCAACACGATATCTACTGCTCTACTTGCCCTCCTTCTGTTGCCAAAACTACGAGCCGCAAAATCGGGCTCTTGGGGTTTAGCAAACCTCGTTGTCGTCTCTTCCGGTAATCATACCAGGGTGAAGCGTTCTTCGCTCCCGTCCTCTTCGGAAAACGTTCTGAGGGCTTGTAATGCCAACACTGGTACCTATAATGGCCAGCTCCAGTACAATGTCTCCAAGGTATTCGTCATGTACGTGTTCAGGGCCCTGTCAGCATTAGCAACTTCTCAAAACGGCGAACCGCAGGTGCTAGTCACGGCTTGCTGTCCTGGTTTCTGCGTGTCGGATCTGGCTAGGCCGTACGATGCATGGTACGAAAGGATTTTCATTTGGCTATTCTATAAAACATTTGGAAGGAGTCAGGAGGAGGGGAGTAGAACACTGGTGAGTGCTGCGGGGTTGGGGTTGGAAGGCCATGGAGGATATTGGAAAGATGATCATATACTGAGGTAGGCTGTCTTCGTTTCGACGCACATTATGCCAAAAGGGCACTTGACAGGGGTTTCCAGCTTTTGGGGCACCTGCTAACGCCATTTTTACCATTAGACCTGGTGGCTTGATCACGAGTGCTGAGGGCAAACAACTACAGCAAAAAGTATGGTCAGAAATTGTCGATGAATTAAAGACAAAGGTTCCCGAAGTCGAAGGACTCGCTAGCAGTCCACTGTAGATTGCTAACAAGGACGGCCGACTCAGGCCTTAGGAGATACCGGATGGTTGATCTGTCATCCATCCGTCTTTTTCCAGTGCCATATTATTCAAGGTAGGGTTGATCTCGAAAAAGCATATATTCTCTCAATTATTCGGCCTTTCCTGGGCCTTTGCATGATGAAGTCACAGAATTTCAATGTCTGATTTGCACCCTTATCTGGATACGTGGGTGAAGCGCGGCCAGTCAGAGTTTCAGGTATGCAAAAGTGAAGTGCCTTGGTGACTCTTACGTTCAACAAACAGCTTTGAGATTAAACACTCATCGAACAGTGCAGTATTTCACTCTGGCGTTGGACATGTTTGGGATTATGTTTCAGTATACAAGGGCCCGTGAATGATTATACTTCATAGATGATGATGACCTGGAGAAAAACTGACAGATAAGGTCTCTGAGTTAGGACAACCTTCAACCTTTTACAACGTATGTTGATGACTCTCCAGGATCACGAATAATATATGACGAGGAAAGCTCAGCTGCCAAATCTACCGAAAAGATATTCAGGTACGTTAAGCACTATACGCTAACAAGACTGAGGCATCCCAAACTATATATTCTATCTAGCCTCGAGTCGCTACAAACATGCCTGATCGTGGCGACGTACAGAACCCTGGGCAGGTATCGGCTTACGGGACACCGATGCAAGCCCCTGATGTTCCCAGGAACACTGATCAGCACTCAATTTCCTTAAGCGCAGATGCAGATTCGTCGCCAGATAGTCAACTGGGACTGAGCCACCACTTCCCAGATGATTCGATATTTCAACGAGGGACGATCCAGTTGCGGATAATTTCTCAACGAGCATTGCATAATCAGGAACCTAGTAAAACCTCTCATGCGCTTGGCGCGAGCAGTAGCGACCGTAGCGAAGACGACAGTGATCATCACCACGTGGGAGAAGGCAAGAATGAGCATGCAGAGAACGTCGAACTCGTGCCGTGGATCAAATTGGCAATCGAAGGTGCACACAACATCGTAGCCGTGTTTCCTCCTCTGAAGCAAGGCAGCCTCGGTCCTCTATTAAATCTCTTCTGGGTTGAGCATCATTCCGGTGTCCTGAACCAACGACCAAACCAATCCATCTATTATCGCCCTGGCCGCCCGACTGACAAGGCGGACTGCCGACAATGCGTAAGTTCCTACTATTTACCCCGGAGGAGGGTTCTTGCTGATTTTCCGAACCTTAGTCAATGTGTAGGTATGTGGATGAAGATCATAAGGAGGTGCACGTTTTGCTACCAGATAGTATCATGGTATGCCCGCGCTGTGCTTTTCTACCATATAAGTTTACGCCGGAGGATCTCATGAAAGAAGCGTATAGTATTTAGGGGTTGATGTATGAGAGCAGGTAGGGTTGAAGGAGGATCTATTAGAGTTTGATGTTCATGCATCACGTATGAAAATCCATTTCCAAGCCAGCGCTCTAGTGATTGTCGAGTATTTGCTCTCCAACCGCATCGAGTGTTCGGACACAACCACAATTAATGAGGAGTTAAACGCCCTTGGTCTACAAAGCTGTTAAATACCGGTCCTATTAGGATTCCAAATTTTGTGCCATTCAGAACAGGACGTTGGGACCATATAAGCTCCACTACCTCAAAGCGAAACGTGCCACCTAGGCTGGTGGCGCTTTTCGGAACAGACGAAGATGTGCAGGCAATCAGAGAGTAAAGATCTGTTGACGGTAATGATCTGAAGTGCAAAGAAGATGGCGTGTTGCTGCGCCGCGCCGTTCAACAGTCAATCTGCGGCTTTGCTGCTGGCCGAAAGCGAGACGATCCGGGGTAGTAGTGCTGGAGGTGCTTGTTGGCATGTTTGAGTCCATCAGTACAGCGAGTTTTACAACTGCATAGATGTTGAAGTGGAACGACGCTGACAAAAAACAGCCGAGGGAGGTCTACATCGGGAGCAAACTTTATTCCTTGACGAGATTTATACCACATACCAGGTGTTACCGAGGAGTGAAGAGGACGGCGCTGCTGGTGGCTCGTTGACATTACTGCTAACGCAGGCAGCGCAAACAATTGCTAGGTATAAGATTGGCGTCGGTCTTCGTTGCGACTGAGGCATTACAAACCAGAAAGCATTCTCACCCGAGTAGATCCAGACTCAACGGGCCTGAATACAGGTCTATTATTCGCAACTCATCGCAGATATGCGAAGTTCCAACGCAGCCCAGTCCTCCGAATCAGACCAAGCAGCAGCTCGCGATGATGAAGACACCGTAGCGGGCGCGAATGAAACAAGCAGCGATGAAAACGACACACCGGTTGGAAAAATAGGGATACCTGGACCCGTACAATGGTCACTCGCCCGCCCCCCATCAACGCTACAACTATCAGCGCTTCCTTCACCAAACCGTCGCCAGCGGCCCTCCGTCAAGTATTTGGTCGAAACCATGGATGATTTCGAGGATCTACAAGACTCTGGACTGATGCGTTGGCTCCCTTCCCGTCCGAATGGCTCTTTTGATGCTTGGAGATGCGTGAGTACTTTTCTGGTTCTGTGAGAGAGCTTGCTGATCACGTTGAAAAACAGCCAAAGTGCAGTTATATCGATGAATGTAATAACAAGGTACAGGTTTGGTATCCGCAGTACATTTCGGAGTGCCTCAGATGTCGACATAAGCAAGGTGAACCATTGGGGCAGTCGTGAGGTAGTGTTGCCCAAGTAAGGTAGCGGCTTTGGATATCTGGGCTGCGGGTCGGAATAAGCTGAATTTGCTTAGGTTCTCTGAATACATGTTGATTCTGGTAATTGTTTGTTCTGGAAATATTAGAGGTAGGAACTTCTCGAAGTCTCTCGGCTGTAGAAGAACCGATAGCAGTTGCCAAGTATCATGCCTAGCCCTTCAGGAATGTGACGATGTACAATCTCCAGTCCAAGTTGCTACCTACCCTGGACCAACAGCAGCCCCCAAATCATTCTGAAGCCTTGAACATTGGCCCGAAGACGTCAGCAAAGGCTGCAATCCCTCATGAGACTGGTGCACATTCCAAGGGACGTCCGGTATCGTCGCGGCCTTAGATGAAGTGTCTTAAGCGGACACCAAAAGAGAGTACGACGAGACTAAAGACGAGGGAGCATGGCTGCTCGAAGGGAGACATCCATGCTTTCTCTCCCAATGGGTAAAAGCAATTCAAGTTCGCTACTCTTCAAGATCACAAAGGCAATAGTAGTTGCCTCTGTACCGAGAAAACAGAGAGGGTATACGCGTTCGTTGAGAATTGAGGTTGTACCTCGACCCGACTCGAGAGATAGCTCCTGCTATATTCAACTTCCTGCACAGATTAAGGGGAGATTGAGTTGTACAATCTGCGTACCTAATTTTCCCACTCGACAACGCCCGGTTTTATCCACTTCCATATAGCTATAGCACAAGCGTCATTATATGTTTAGTTCGCTACTCTGACCTTGTTTCTTCTACCCACCTTCGATGCCGTTCATTGATGGCTTGTCGGGGCGGCGAGAGCGTCGCGCTATCGGTCCGCTCATAGTATGGTGTAGATTCCCGGCTATCAATTTCCATATCATCATCCGGTCCAACTTGATGCGTATTCCTGCGAACGACGTACAAGCATGTTTGATGGTTGGCCTCCAAAGAGTGAATTGTGACAATGGTTGCTACGCCGATGGTTTCCCTTCGCAAAGTATCAATAGGCTTAAATGTCTTCAATGCATGAGAGCCAGTGAGCTTGACGGCACATGTAAAACAAGGTTGAGCTTGCATCAGCCTAACGCAGCCATTTCTTAATTTTGTATATGGTTGAGAGTTACCGCAGAGTTGCAAATAGAGACGCCGGTGATCATCTCCTTCCTTCAGTTCTTGAATGTTAACCCACAATCGACCATACTGAAGTTTAGGTTTGCCGGGATGCTTTCTCCGGCATCTCTTTGGGTACAATTGTGGTTCATGAAAGACCGATATAAACCACTGCTTTGAGAGCTGTGGTTGGAATGCAAAATCCTCCTGAGGATCACTATTGCACTGCGAACTATAAAATTTTTGAATGAAAAAGGAACCGAGACATTTCGTTCCAGAGCAGGAAATCCCAATCATCGCATCATCAACATTGAAAAGAAGCTTGACGATACGTAAGCAGTCGACATGGGCGAAGCCAATACCCCGACAAGCTTTTGAGGCAGCATAAGCGACATTGAGGATCGAGTTGTCTTCATTATCTCGCGCAATGAGTTCGTAAACAAGATTACCAGGATCTTCAGTTGCAGTGTTTGCGGTAGTTTCGTATCCAGCTCTAAAATGGATGTCGAAGTCCTCTTTGTGCGGATCGCAGAGATTCCGATATCTAATACCGTGATGTTCGATATGACCTCGCAGAACACGTACGAAACTCAACTTCGGCGGGCACACGTCCAAGTCCTCGAGGGCAGTGAAATAGACACAAGTTCCGTTTTTCGAAATTGCAGATGTACCACGTGGTGTATTCAATGGTGCAGTATATCCAGAAAAGAGGTGATAAACCGCATCTAAAGTATTCTGGGAGAGGATGCTCGTTGGCTCTTCTGGAAATGATCGGGGCAATAAATCCGATATGGTATGTGACTCTAATAATTGCCGCCCGTGGGCAACGACTTGGAAAGTTTCTAAATATAAGAGCTGTAAGGCGGATGACGAAGGTAGCACGTCTGCATGTGCTTCGACCCTCGATAGAAGCCAAGAATAGCTGATAATGGTCTCAGCAAGCACACGTAGGCAGAAGCTTGTGTCTGGCGAAGTAATAAGTGGGATTTCCAGTTTGAAAGTCTCTTGAGCTGATGCACTTAAACGACGGCACAAGCTGCAGCTGCAAGCCTCCTGTAGACTGAATAGATTATCTCTTAGATTCAATCCCCCCGAAAGTTCCCTTGGCCCCGAGCTTGGAAGAAACCGGTACTTGACATATTTCGTTAACTCGGGTAAACGGCTTGCAATAAATTTCAAATATCCTCTTCCTCTGCTATCTTCGTGGGCAAAGTTGAAAGGCTTCCAGATGACCTCAATCGGAGATAATGCTGTTTTATCGGCGTCGAAGTACGCATTTTCTGATGCCTGAGCGACAGCTTTTAAGAGCGAGGTGACTGTCGTCCCCGAGCCAAGTCCAAGAAGATCATCAAGCAATGAACCGAAACTCTCTTTGAGAAGAGTTGACCAGCTCGAACACCTCGGAAAAGTGTTGATTCGTCTGAGATCATCTTCCCCTCTGCGAAGGCTGCAAGCCAAGCACAATCGACCCCGCCGGTGAATGTAACCGTAAGAAGCTCGCCATAAGTGACCTGTCCTAAACATAGAAGCCTTTCGGCGACGATTTGAGGCTCTGTAGTTGTATGGCAATGGCGAAGATGAGCTGGGCTGTCGGATGGTGGTTTTAGACGTGCAAGGCCTTCCACAAGACGAGGGAACTTGGAATGAGAGAGACTGCCGGCGCAGACATCGACAAGGGATTGCCACTGATGAAGAGACGGGGCGAGATCATGTTTGCCGATTCGAGCTATCCAAACCTCGCGGAGAACTTTCGCTGCAAAGAATGAGTCATACGAAGTCGTGAGGTAAGAACATAGCGCTACACAGGCAAGTCCTTATTCCGTTTGTGTAACATCCGCAATGATATGTTTGAGGCCGAACCCGAACCATATAACCTTTCCGAACGAGTTGAAGGCCTTTAGCTTTCGGAGGATCTCTCCTAAGTGCCTCTGCACTTTCGGTTCAAGGATGAAAATGGAGCAAAGAGCTGGCCCCACCGTAACAGTGAGCGCCTCAAGCCCAGCTCTGGACATGCGACTCAAAACTCCTACAGAGAATTGCACAGTTGAAGAGGCAAGGTTATCCCAAGAAGTAGACCCTTGCTGTTGGAAAGCAGAAGGCTGAGAGGTTGTTGGGACAATCTGACCAGCCATTTCATAGCGTGCAACTGCTGCGTGTATAAATCGCAAGGTTTGTCCTGATGGTATTATTGAAAGAAAGAAAGAAAGAAAGAAAGAAAGAAAGAAAGAAAGAAAGAAAGAAAGAAAGAATAGAGAATTGATGAAGACGATGATTTTAGATCTCTAACTATGAAGCGCAGCATACTATCTACGTATATAGATACACATAGAGTCGTACTGACGATGTATGTAGTATTGAAAAGCTCTCTGCGTGAAACAGGCTCTCAAAGCTAAAAAATCGCACTGTTGTTTATTCTAGTAGTCGCTGTAACCTGAATCCACTCTCCATACCCAGTCAGATGAGCTCAAGGAAATTCTGCTGCAAGCAGCCGACTCAAAATCCTAGACAGTATATCCCGTAGACCAGTTGTACATTGTGCAATCACACCGATAAAATGGGCGACGAAGAGCTATGCTTGAGGTTGCGAGCTGGTCGTGCGAGTAACAGATCACGAGCTTCGCGTTTATCGTGAACTGTCTATATGACCAAGTGATCACATAGACAACTCGAAATTTGTGAAAGCTGATCACTTCGACGTGGGCTTCCAATTCGCTGCATGGCCACCAAGCTGAACGGGCTAGGTGGGCTTTAGTCTGTGTATGTGAAAGCTGGCCACTTCGACGTGAGCTTCCGTTCGCTGTTTGGCCACATGGTCATATAGCCATGTGAACTTGTTGTTTGTGAGCATCGCGTCGCGATGCTCGATCTCAATCGACATGTCGGTTTGTCGGTTTGGTAACCTCTAGGCTCTTCTGTAACTAGACAGAAGGTTCGTAGCCAGCACCGTGTACAGGTGGGTTCCATCGCTGGCCAAATTCTCGCTGGATATCCCCCGTAAATCTGCTGTTGAAGACCACTACTTACGTCCTTGTCCCTTGATAATCATGCTCCGTTGCTCGTTGATAAACAATCAGGCTGAACGAGAAGCCGCAACGCTTAGTGTCTAGAATATCTGTCAGCAATAATAAATTGGCAAAAAACTGTGTATTTCATCAGGCTTTGACTGACCAAATCAGACTGTATAGGACTTTGATATTCATGATATCCTTCACGTCCTCGAACGTGAACGTCACTCGCTGGCTACCTATATATCCAGTATTTTTTCAGTATATCCACTTTACCATACAATCAGCGCGCTCACTCGCAAACCCCCAGAATGATCCCACACCCACCACCTGCCTCCACTCACAACCATCACCCTACCCCTCAACATACCTCCCCTCCGCCCCCTTAATGCAGCTCATGTTCGCCTCCAGCTTATTCATCGTCTCCATCCACTCCTCATACGGATCACTATCAAACACAACCCCCCCGCCCGCCTGCAAAAACGCCTCCCCCCCCTTCACCACCATCGTCCTCAACGCTATGCACGTATCCATCGCGCCCTCTCCCTCCCTACCCTCGCTATCCACGCTCCCGTACCCGAAATACCCCACCGCGCCCGCATACACGCCGCGTTTCTCCTGCTCGAGCTCGGCGATCAGCTGCATGGCGCGGACTTTGGGCGCGCCCGAGACGGTGCCGGCGGGGAAGATGCTGCGGAAGGCGTGGAAGCGGGTTTTCCCCGGGCGGAGGATGCCCGAGACTTGGGAGACGAGGTGCTGGACGTGGGAGAATTTCTCGACGACCATGAGGCGGTCGACGCGGGTGGAGAGGGGGTCGCAGACGCGGTTGATGTCGTTGCGGGCGAGGTCGACGAGCATGACGTGCTCGGCGCGGTCTTTGAGCGAGTTGCGGAGTTCGTTGGCGAGCTCTTCGTCTTGGGCTTCGGTTTTGCCGCGCTTGACGGTGCCGGCGATGGGGTGGGTGATGATTCGGCCGGCTTCGGCTTTGACGAGGAGTTCTGGGGAGGCGCCGACAATTTGAAAATCACAGCAGTCGATGTAAAAGAGGTAAGGGGAGGGGTTTATGGTGCGGAGGTGGCGGTAGATGTTGAAGGGGTGGAGTGATGTTGGGCGGGAGAAGCGTTGGGAGGGAACGGCTTGGATGATGTCGCCGTGTGTGATGTGCGTTTTGAGAGTACGTACGTGGGTTTCATAGCCGGATTGGCCGATGTTGGAGGTATATTTCTGGTTGAGTTGTATAGGGGGTTGAGGGGGGAGGGGGACTTCGGGGGATTGGAGGGTGGAGATTGTGGAGGTAAGGATTGCGCATGCAGTGGTGTAAGCCGTGGAGAGGGCATCCTGGGAGATTGGTGAAGGTGGAACGTGGAGGTATGTAATTATCTGGAGTTTCTTATAGAAGTGGTCAAATGCGACGATGGTGTCCGAGAGCATGAATAAAGATTCCGGGACTTTCAGGATATCTTTCATGGGTCGGGCCGTTTTGGGTTCGAAGTAGCGGACACAGTCGTAGCCAACATAGCCAACGGCTCCGCCAGTAAGGGGTGGGAGATTGAGACCTGGAATAATGGCTTCGCGGTACTGGGCGAGCTCCTCCTGGAGGATTGTAAGGGGGTCGGCTTCAGGGCCATGGCCAGGACCCGTCTTCAGCACTTTTCTAGGGTCTTATAGGTGTAAGCATGATGCTACCACTCTGTACATCTTCGAGTCTTACCTGCGCCGACGAAGCTATATCTCCCAATAGATGTGGGTGACGCCGCGCTTTCGAATAGGAAAGAGAGCTTGGATTTTGTTCTATAATATGTTAGTAGCTTTCTATGATTACCTCAACTGACTCCACACTTAAATGAAAGCTTTAGATATGCTGTCTCGGGCGTCAAGAAATCAGATGGTATCGTAGCACAGAGAGGGACGAGGTTTGGCGGTCTGGGCGAATTTTCTGAGGCTGATATGATTTCTTGCACTGTTTCCAACGACGGCTGGATGTTTTCCTAATTGTCAATCAGTATGGAATGATAAATATGTGGGAAGCTGACTGACATGAGGGGCCATTGTTTCTTTACTCCCTCCCCAAGGTTTCTTTGCTTTTTGAATCGAGTGCAATAGTTGCTGATTTCCAATCTGATGTCAGCCCCGCTAGCCCTGTCGAGAACCCTGATGTGCACAAGGATTATGACACTCCCGCAGACCCCACATTCAGCCCTAAACCCAGCCACAACCTTACAGCCGCGCAAGCTCACCCTCCTCCTCGACGACAATAGCTTTGGAAGCACTCCGAGTTATGCGATGAAAAGTCTGGGACTTGGTCGAGACTGATCTGTTATGCAAGCTATAATGGACATCTGCAGTCCCGCCAGCCTGCGCACGCCGGCGCGTACGTTGGCGCATTCCTTCCATTCGACATCCCCCACATCCGACTACTTCACCCAAACGACAAATACCACAGCTACCACAGCTGCTCTAGGGGATCCTCAAGCGCTGTTGGTGGAGAGATGGAAAATACTGGGATCCAACCTCTTTACCGGTCATATGTCGTGGAAGACAGTGGTTGCATTGAACCGCAAACTTGATGAAGTAGAAAGAGTGCCGGGGTGGCCTATGCTAGAAAAAGAGACGGATAAAGCAAAAGAGTATGAGTGTGGACTAGGAATCACAAATACGGTTGACGCAGAGCAGCTTTTGGAGGCGACCGAAGAAGTGACGCCCCCCGCATCTGATGCGCCGGAGCAATTGAGGTTGTCCCTGGTGGACGATCATAGACTGGGCCGTGGTTCGGCACTCCTCGAACGAGTTTCACAGGCAGTGGCACAGCTCCGACAGAGACAGCAAGAGTTCAAGGTTTGTGAATCGAAGCGGTGTTGGTAGGACCAGTGCACTAATCCCTTGCAAGCATCTCCATGATGTCGCGATCGCCAAAGCCGAGAAAGGAGCACAGCAAATCTTGATTCTCAGAAGGGAAAGAGACCAGTTGTAAGTCTTGAGCTATTAAATCGACTTCTTCCTCATGAAGAACATCAGGTACTGATTTTACACGACGAAATATAGGGAAAAGGACGTAGTAGACGACGAAGCAGAGCTTACTTATCTAAAGTTAAAGCTGAGAATTATCGAGATCCAAACGCTTCCATATGTGCCGACAAAAGATCAGGATGGTTTAGCGTCAGGGATCGAAAGATGGAAGCTGGATTGGGCGGACGTTGATGAGCGGTATCGAAAGCGAAGATGGAAAAGAGAAACAATCTGCCAAGACAAGCATAGCAGGTCCCCAGGAGGAAGAATATGGGGAACAAATACCATGTAGTCGTGTCAAATATTTTTTAGATGGTTTGACATCTGTTCGTTGTATGGCAGAATCGGATCTGGTGGATACAAAACGAAACTGCCTAACGAAATTCGTCAACTCTTCTCTCTTGCCGGCAGAAACATTTTACAATATTCTGTCCCTGCTCGACCATTCTTCGAATTGTTTCCTGTGTGCCAACGATAAAGCACTCTGGTATTCAGCGGTGGGACTCGAAATTCAGGCAGCATTGAACAGCATCAGAAAAGGATCTCTCCGGTATGTTCAACCTCAAATCCTAGATCTTGGAGTTTTCCCTGCCTCATCTTGTCCGTTCGTTTCCTGTCCCGTGCCTCTTTCACCGATAGCGCGTGTACCTCCTCTGGAGATGCTTTGCGGTAGGGTTCCGGAATGTAGTCATCTTTATCCAGATCCTGAGGTAAAGAATGGTGAGTAAAGCGCTGAGGCTGATGGTAGAAATCGAAGAACGCACTATTTCTCCGAGCAGTAATACGTTCTCCCCTCTGACTAGGAATATGCCTCTTAAGACATCGGCATATAGGTCTTGCACGAAAATCCGTTCGATTGTGTCTTGTAAAACAAGGTTGGCTGTATAATTCCAGAGCATTAGTAACGCTTCGCCGAGATGGAGCCACTGATTGATGCATACCAAACTGATCCCAGCTTCTCAGGACACCGATTAGCTTTCTCCCATCTCGTAGAACAAGCACAAGCTTCTCTGCAAATCGCCCAACGTCGGTCGTTCGGTCAGCCCCCCAGATCAGTTAGTTAGCTCAGTGTTTGGTAAGTCTCACTGTCGGTCAAATCCAGCAGCTGCGCGGCGGTAGTGAACATCTACCCGGTCATTCTTTGTGATCGTCATCCACACAATGTGAAGCTTCATACCTGCGGTGGCAGCTGTGGAGGTCCTCCGGATGGGTGCACATTGTCCAGGCCTCCGCCTTGTGGATGATCTTGTAGCGACAGGTTCTCCATGACATTAGAGATCTTCCAGTCGCAATAATTATTCAAATTTTGTTCCTTGTTGCAGCCATGTATTGCAGGTTCTAGCAGATGGTGATTGGTGATGAGGTCAACCGAACGGATAGTCCCGTCGCCTTGTAAGGCGGCGGCGTCTAGACAATCCACAATCGGTCATATACAACTGGCCTGCGTAAAGGAGGATGGCTACATGCTGTTAATACAACTGACAGTTTTGTCTCTATCTCTCTGTATCATCAGTCTGTCATATTGACTTTTATAGAAAGTGTAATTGTTGGCTAAGGACCAACTATAATGCATGTATGATGAGAAAATTAGAAAAGGCACAAATTGGGCAAGTCAATCTTGAACCAAACCGTCATTCGTTCCAATTGTCTAGCACGGTTTACACCAGAAGCCTGAGCATTCCTGAGTACGTTCCCCAAGACTTGCCTTCAGCCTGCTCTGAGGCCCCCTATGTAGCGAGTGCTGATCTTTGTCGACAGATATAACGACTGGAAATTCACCATCCACACTCAAGGCAGTATTCAATTTGAGTACCAGCAGGTAAAGAGAGTCATAAAGATTAACAACTATAGACAAAAACTGCTATTGCAAGACAGAAAATGTTTAGCTATATGTAAGGTTTTTCTGGCGCTGGAATGGTGACGTCCAAGATTGTACATGTAGCTGGGCGTACGATGTTGAAGCCAGAAATGAAGATATAAGAGTGCAAACGATAAACATGAATAGGAGTGTGCAGGAAGAATAAGAAGTGATTACAAGAAAAAGGTCAAGAAGAACATTAGTACATCATGCCTATCAATGACAGCATGATCGAGGATTCATGACGTCGATATTGAAAGGGATTGGAATGGAATGATCTAATAGATACGAAAGAACACCCTTGGGGGTTCTGAAGCAGGAGCGGTCCACAGCGTAAGCAAACGGACGGACGATAGGATGTCCGAAAGAGCTATGATACGAAGTAATCTTGGTAAAGAGCTAGGCCGACAGATTGGCATAAGCCCTCCTTGATTGCGAATGGGATCCATAGACTAGTCTAGATTACTGAATGACTTTGAATAGAGATCGGAAGTGAAAGTAGTCAATATCCTGGGAAAAGGCAATAGGCCATTAATTTGATCAAGGATTGTTGCACACATTACATTAGTCCCGCGTCGGTGCCTCCATAAATTCTTGAGGACGAGTGGGACTTGAGACAACTTTCCTTTGGACTTGTTTCCTCTCCATTTCAATCTTCCATTCCCTTGACCATCAGCTATTGCTTTCGTTGTTCATTGTTCGTTGCTTTTCTCTATTCCCTTTGACAATCAACACGTTTCGGGCGTGGACCTGAGAAGTGTGGCATGCGGCATATTGTGTTCTGCAAGGGCTATAGAGTGTCTGATTGTATCATTAAATAGGTGGCCTCTGAGACAGAGGCGTCAGCGAATCTTGCATGCTTAACACCCATTCTCCAAAGACATGTCACGCGCCGAATTCGGCAACGCCTTCCTACTAAGAGTGTATGGCACATGGATATGAGCTTGCAATCGTGATATAATGGGTACTCTTGTTCTTCCTGGCGAACATTCATCTATAGGTGTGACGGAGGAGGGACGAGAGACGCTTTTGATGCTCTGAGCTGAAGAGGCTCCAACAATCAAAGCAGGAATCCTCTCCGTGGTAAGCCGCTAGACGAAAGGCGAAGGAAATGAAAATATCTCGAGTATTTTCTCACTGTGAATAGAGGCTACACAAAAGGCTCGAACAGTGTACGATATCTCTTGACCACGCGAGCAGTATCAACGGACCGCAGAATCACAAGACAGGAGACAGCGAAATGAATTAAGTAGCTGAGAGCAAAGTACTGGGCGAGCTCTCATGGATTATCATCTCACAACGAGTGATGAGCGATGGCTCCGATTTCATTGGTGCCACACTCTAAGCAGAGAGCCCTATAAGCGTTGTCACGGCGTTTTGCGTGCGGTCTTCCGCATGAGCTTTTGATGGTGGCGGTCAATTGGGGCCAGCAGACTCGTTTAGTAGGCGGAGTAGGCTTAGATCCTAGTGGGGGTTGAAAGCATCTCGCTGGACCTACAGGGTCTGTGCTACCCCCTCAGGGATCGTCGAGTACAACTCAACATCCAACCACATCAATGAGACAAAAGATTGCCTCGCCAATTCAACAATTAAAGTACATGGCCGCATATTGTTCTTGAGGACTGGATGCATACAGAGCATGGACAGCTTTGCACACTGAACTGCAGATCCATCCAGCGAGACTTGTGGGATGGGCTCCGGTCAATAGAGTACTTCCTGTATGCACATTTATACACATGAGTACGATCAATGTCTCGACAAGGTTAGCTGGGAAAATTTACTAGCGTAGATCGATGGAATGCTTGGGAATGCGTGGACTTTGAGAGAAGGTGCCTAGTGGTTGCTCAGCTCGAGAGGAGTGGTGGAGGGCTTTCCCGATTCGGCTATTAATTGGGACGGAATGGCGGGTTGCGCCTCCGCTAAGGTAGTCTAGTGTAACCTAGTTTCAACCACGACCGAGTTGTGTAACACAACTGGACTGCTACTTGACCTGCTTGACCTCCGCGCCGCTGTGTCTACCGCCTGCTGCTGCACGAACTCGTCTAAGATATGCAGTCATACCGGTATATGCATCCAGATCCTGAATAATGGTGTAACGTAACGTCTATGGATGACACTGTTTCTCAGTGATGTTGGGCCTTCTGTGCATGAGAGAGATCACCTTTTATGCAAGATCTATACCGCAAAATAGTAAGAAAGGTTGAGTGGAGATACCTGTGTTGTAGATTTCTGTAACCCCGGCATAGAGTTCGGAAAGAACAGAAATGCCGTCCAGCCTTGTCCTACCGGAGCACGTAGCTGCACGGGCCGCAAACTTGTATGGACTGAGATGCACAGCACCACCGGGGTCTACGTAGGCCAGGAAATGGTGTCTCCCTACTGGTCACGATTATAGTTGCCAGCATAGAAGGAACGGTGTTTCAACATGAGTTTCCCTATAGGATCGAATCGGCAAGGCAGCGAGAATATATATTGGAGGAGAGCATCCTTTAGGCCAGGCCCCAATAGCAGCCTAGAAGTTTCATTTGGCATTTCCCAGATGAGGGTGTGGTACTTATCTATCTGTTCGGACAGACTCGGCCCACGCAAATCGAGCATTCCAAAACTACTACATAGCTCATGCACGAGGCTATTGAAAAATCCTGCTAGTAATTATTTACGCAAATGCTCCTGTGCATGAACGAAACTGAAGGCCCTTAACAGACCGTCCCAATGCACCAGACCAGCAAGGATGACCATGACATGGAAAATTTGATGGCTGCTGCCAAGTATATCGTATTTCCTTGGATACCATCGTTCGGGAACCTATCCCAAATTCAGTATCGTGCACAAACGTTCTTAGTAGTCGGTGCATATACCCTCGCAGCATAGAAACTGGCGCCTATCAGATTCAAAGCTGCCATTAGTCCCATCCGATCCAGGCGCATGCGTTTTATCTGAAGTTCCAAACCATGGAGCATGATACCATGAACGGCAAAGACAAGTGCAGACAATCCGAGACCGACATACATGGCGGTACGGTATAGACGAAAGGTTGGATGGTGGAACTTTGGATTCAATGTTATAAGTGCACAAGCGACTGCTAGAAAGGATACCTGTCGTGCTCGGAATCAGTATGCCGGCCTTCAAGTCTCACAGTAACCCTTGACTGACCATAGCCCAGTAGCATCTCTGCAGATGCTGATCGCGATAGAAGCCATAGTAGACCGTCGGTATCGTGGATCCCCACATGAGCAACACGATACCCAGGTAATCAAGCTGGATGCCAAAGGCAGCAACTTCTTTGCTGTGATTAGCGAAAAAGTGGAAGCTGCTTTGTTTCAGCATAACGTTCGAAGCAATAAGCCATTAGCAACAGCTCACGTCGCTGAGAGAAGAAAGCAAATGGCTACACCGTAGAAGAAAGTCGAGAAAACTATGAAATCGGCTAAGCTGGCACTAGGATACCGTGGAAACACCTCATAATAGGTATAGCATGGTAGAATCGCGAAAATAAGGGACCCCAAAAGGTGGGAGTAGATGTTGACTGTGACATCATAACTCACCAGTCAACTTCCGTTCAACAAAAGAAGTCGACTACGCACCTGTTTCGTTATGAAGGTATCCTAGGCTGCTCAAACATTGACGCAATGTTTCAGAAGCAGGGCTAGAAGGCACAATTAGAAATTCATGCTCAGGAAAATAAATGGGTTGATATGGTTCTACCGATAGCCAGAGGTGATGTATTTGTTTCCCCTAACGGCTAAGTTGTTGCTCAAGAATGTTGTGATATAAGACGGGTGACTGACTGTTGCCAAATAGCTTAACCTTCATAAGTGTCTTGAAACATGTATGTGAGGGAAGAGCAGTCGCCACTCACGGATGTTTTCCCATGCCAACAACGTGGTATGCTTGAGCCCATCTTCAGCTACCTTTGTGACCTGTGGGTCATCAACAAAGTGTCCCCAGGGGGAGAGAAGGGTTGGCTGACGATAGTGGCTTCCTTTGATGCGTCTGAAGGGGCTGATTCACATATGCGCATACGAGCCGCAGAGTTCGAAATCATCTCCATCACTGGAAGTTCAATAATTACTCGGTCTGAGAGAAAGATGCTTTCGAGGTGTCGACTGCTGGGTTCTAGGGTCTGAAACTAGGACCAAATCTGAACAACGACTACCTTACTGTATCAACCGGTGAAGAATCCCAAGTGAATATAAAAGACCCCAGCAAAGATTCCAAAGATCATAATAAAAAGTGCTTTTGGAATGACGCAATCATAAATCAAATTCAGTGAATATTACATCACATCTTGCGGAAAATGAAGCTGGTCCGGAACTTTCGATGCCAACCAACCCACACCCATTGCTTCTTTTGAAAGCTATTCCGTGACCAATGTAGTTCTTTAGCGACTTGGCACGACTCTGCGCGCATGCGGATTTCATCACTAACACGGCCTGCAAGAAGCAATCGATAGGCGGAACCAAAACGCAAAGAAGCTCCTCCTACAAGCCTTACATTGTTATTTGATCGGTGTGGCGCTGAGGATCTCGAAGAGGAGTTATGTAGCTCGACTCTCGACGGGAATGATTACTACAGGAGATATCTTAGGGAGGATTTGAGGGCAAATCTGTGGACAGCTAGCTAGGTGACGTGACGTCAGTGTGTGCCTGAGTAGGTGGCGAAATCTACGTCAGTGTCAATAATACACAACAGTGTGAATCCTAGCTCTGATATACTCTCCTTTCCTAGACCGGCCCTGATATGTTACCTGGACTGGATTTCCGAGATTGGATTTCGAGGCTGACTACCTAGGCATGACATGAGAGAGTCCATGGGTCTCGTTGCTTGCTCCTGCACATGTGGTTGGGCTTCACCATTGCGGTACCAAACGATTTCTGAGAGTAGAAGTTATCCCTTTCTCTTTATTCCAAATTATGGAATATAGAACTCGCCAGTTCCAAAGATAGAGTCTTGGAACCAAGAGCCCATAATCGAATCTACTACGATCTCAACGGCAGCGTCAAAAGCTCTGGTAAGTCTAATTACTGGAGTCATATCCTGAATAATCCGAACATCTATCGATAGAATAGAGAGGATCCCAAATAGACAATCAGAGCTATACGGTCTTCTGCCGTAATGATTTTTGTCCCAAAGAGCGTCTGTCATCCAAATCAGTCAAGGGCGACAGCGCGGAATTCTTGAGACTGCTCAACATTCAGAGACCAGCGCCGAACATTACTCGGACGAATCAGTTTCTATGGTTTATCTCAGCCTTTTCACCCTCTACTTCATAGGTGACTTCAAAAGACTCGGTACTCACCGTTATCCCAAGCGAAGAGCTAGGGTTGCACATGAAGTCTCTTGTGGAGCTAGTTCGGGCAAAAACAACAAAGAACAGAGAGGAGAACTTTCGTAATCTCACACTGGACTCACCCAGGTGCCCAGGAACGTAGCAATGTGCAAGGCATCAAGCTTCGCATATGGCCACCAGCTTGCCTGGGTCTGGATGGCTTTGGTCGCTTACGTCCGCGCCGGAGAATCAGTTACTTTCTGAGCCCGTAAGGGGGCCAAATTTGCGGAAGCCTACGCGGATATGTTTTGGGGAAATTCAGCATGCTTACTTACTTGATCTCATATTGTTTGGGGCTTCGCGTAATATCTGTTCCGTGGTGTCTATTGATGGCTCAATCGAGTCGATGGTCCATGTTCTTGACATGTATTACCCATCTCTTCGTTGATCTCCTCACGCCGAAAAACAACCGTATCATCTACATCTTGGCAAGTTAAGAAGGCCCAATCCTGAAGTGAAATATCGCAGTCAACCTTCACTCTTTGCACTGGATGATCTATAGCATCCCACAAGCGCCATACCTTCCTCACTTCCCCGTCATATCTCTCGATCCAGAAGCGCCCCGAATCCAAGTAAATCATTTGAAGAGATGGTATCTGCTTCCCACACTGCTGGAACAGCGCCTCCACTATGGATCTGAGAACCCTTCTCTTCGCCGGACAGGCGTTGGCGAAACCATCACCATCTCTTCGCGCTGACGATTCCTTACATAGGTGACCATCGTAGGACAGGCTCCAGCAAGCATCTACATGTCCGATGCAGGAAGCTTTTGAATGGCTCACCTGGTTCACGGCCATGATTCGCGGGTTCGAAAGGCTGTCTACGTGATCAAAATTCTAGATTGTTTGATCGTTAAAGATTTTGTCGAGGCAAATACGAGATGATTCAGTGCCCCATCGTTTCGATTTCTTTTCAGTTGCCATCCTGACCGAATCCATACAGAAGAGGATATCGGCCAAGTTGTAAATGCGTCCTTCCCAGTACGCACTTACTGCTAGCCGAATCTCTCGGGCGACGTACCTGATTTAGTTCTTATTAGGTCGTGGATCTTGTTGCTTTCAGCATTACTAATATTCTCGGATCCGTCTGATGATGCCGTATTCGCCAAGATCTTTTTCTCATAAGTATTACGCTGTCTTGTCGAGATTGTACCATCGTAGAATCGCTCTGAGCAACCACCAGGAGGCGGAGAGGGCTGTCCCATTTGCGAGTCGAAGTCAGGATGTCTGAGCAAGACCCGACTTGAGTGGCTTTCTATATGAACTTTGTTTATTGCACTGTCTAGGGAGGTATGAGCTCCGGGGGCATAAGTTCGCCAGGCATGACAGATTTCGAAGCGAACGGATGAGAGTTTGTAAGCTGCGCAGAGCCTGCTGAGCATGCTGACACGTTCAAGGGTACCCACCACCTTAAGGGTAAAGTGCATGAATGCAGTAAAACTCAAGTGCGTTAATGCTGGCAAACAGAGGTCTCTAAGAAGGAATAACGGAAGAATCTCGTATTTGGGGAAGCCTAGATAAAGGTATGTGATGTTGTCGCATCCCATGGTAGCGTTGCCCAGTATCCGATGTGTACCATATGACATGGAACTGTAAGTTGTTAGCACAGAAGGACTCAGCCATATATCTGCCCGTGCCTACCCTCATCGTCTTCATTAAGGATGAGCTTCTTCAAAGTGACGGGGAACCCAACACGAGGCGGAGGCGAATCACTACCAGTATATAGATGTATATTACCCATACCCAATCCCTTGAGGAAAGTACCCAGGGGTGAGAATCTCTCATGGTTATTTTAACCGGCTGCGGAGACATTCAGTTCAGTCAACTAAAGTGTTCTAACCACAAAAGCGAGGTCGAATGTCTCAGTAAGTAACAATCAGTGGACGCTAAGAACGCGAAGATTCTGATGCTTTGCTAGGAGCTGTAACTTCAACGGTTGGTGCAGATCTAGAAGACCGGAATTGCTTGTTCGGAAACTGGACCTCTGTGGACTATCTGGGGTAATGTCTAGAACTTTATGCTCATAGAAGGTTCTCATACGAAGCGGTACTCGAAGGTGCATACGCTCAGGAGTACACACAGCCAGAAATTTCCTGAAAATCGGTTGATTGATATGTCCGGATAAGTAAACGGCTCGTACTTTCTGCAGAGAAGATATAAGCGCGTTAACGTTAGAGTCGTTAACGAGAATATGGTGAGCTATGATGTATGCAGCTATTGCCTGTAGTCTGTATTTCTAGGTTTTCTATCAAAATAATTGGATCAGAACGTGGATGACGAGCAGACGCCACAGTGTAGTAATAACAAGCTCTTGCGAGAGCATCGAGTTCTCCCTTATCGAAAGCAGGAGCTATACAATTATATAACATCTTAAGCGAGATGGAATACGACGACTGTACTCAAGCCGAGTAGTTGAGTGATGCACGACTAGCTCCTCAAGGCAGATCTATCATTAGTATCATCGACAACAAGTAGGATCAGATCGCACGTGAAAACTCTCCAGACTGGAGAAAGACTAGACATGCTTTCAAGATAATCTTCAAAACTTGAACGAAGATTTTGCGACATCACCAAGAGATTGGGTTATACTGTAGCCCAGACAATGAGAAGAGCTGGATAGCATTTCCCACATAGGTGAAGTATGTTGGATTAGAGCAGCTTGAGCTGTGTTAGTTGAAAGTCAAACAAGCTGAGAGTCAGAGAAACTTGAACGCAGATCTTTAGATTCATGTTGGAATGAAATGTCATAACAAACAGCAGAAAAGCGGACCTACCGGACGTGTTACCATGGCTAAAGAATCAGGTTCACCAGCCTCACTCACATGGGTGCAAATACAAAATCGTCTCACAAGGCTTAGCTCAGCCCTGCGGCGCTAAGGCAGAGCGCGGAATGCGAATCCACAGATCCCATTTTCATTCAACCTCATATTATAAAACACTTCCCTTGTACAAGACATAACTGACGTTCATACTGAGAACTCAACCCTTCCTCACATGTTGCAACTGTCTATGCACAGATAACCAGCATCAAGACGTCCCCAAGCGGGCGCACTCTTCCACCATGGAGTACGACGCTATGGATGGTATCGAGGACCTAGGTCCTCGAGTGACAGTCCGAGAAGTAAAATTCTCTTCAGCTGCTACAGTCTTGGGCATACTTATAGCTCTCTAGGCAGGTACCTACACCGTCGACTTCACCCTTGAAAACGTCGACCTCGCATTCGCCAACTCCCTCCGCCGCACCATTCTCGCGGAAGTCCCCACCATGGCAATCGACCTCGTCGAAGTCGAAGCCAACACATCTGTTCTAGCCGACGAATTCATCGCCCACCGTCTTGGCCTCATTCCCCTAAACAGCAAACAAATCGAAGACGTGCTATATACGCGCGACTGCGACTGCGACCAATATTGCGAAAACTGCTCAATAACGTTGACGCTGCATGCGAGGTGTACCGGCGACGAAATCATGAAGGTATATGCGAGAGATTTGGTCGTAGGGGAGCCGAGACCAAACGAGTGGGTGGGCAATCCGGTAATCACGGATAGTCAGGGACTGGGGGCTGTGATCTGCAAATTGAGGAAGGGCCAAGAGTTGAGGATGAAGTGTGTGGCCAAAAAGGGAATTGCAAAGGAGCATTCGAAATGGGCGCCTACGAGCGCAGTGGGCTTCGAGTATGACCCGCACAACAAGCTAAAGCATTTGGATTATTGGTACGAAGAAGATCCGCAAAAGGAATGGTAAGCTGCCCTTCTCCCCAATTCATCTCACCCCAGACCCTAAACATTCCAGGCCCAAATCCAAAAACGCCGCCTGGGAAGACCCCCCCGGCGACGGCGCCCCCTTCAACTACGACGCCCACCCCTCAAAATTCTACCTCGAAGTCGAATCCGTCGGCAACCTCGAGCCCGACGCTGTCGTGCAGCAAGGCATAAAAGTAATGCAGCAGAAACTTGCTGCCGTGCTGCAGGAGCTCGAAGACAGCAGTGGGGATGGCGGTAGAGGCGGTGCGGATGGCTTTAGCGGCGGAGACGATGGTGCCGGCGGGGGCATGATGAATGGTGGCGGAGGGGATTATATGGGTGAGCAGGGGTATACGACGCCGTATGTTAATGGGGGCGGGGCGAGTACCTGGGGGGGTGGTGCGACGCCGTATGGCGCGACGCCTTATGGGCAGAATGGGTGGGCTCAGTGAAGTAATGAGGTTTGCTGGTGTAACAACAGGCATGGCACGCGGCGTTTGGGACTTGAGATTGCTGAGTCTTTGGCTCTTATTTACTAGGGAGGTTGTTTGAACATTTTGTAAGCTACAGATCCGGGAAAAGCAGACTGAAGATTAAGTTGGCTTTGTATGGGCCAAAGCGCATGTAAACCCCTTTCTGCCACTTCCATTGCGTCAGGCGGGAAGACTACCTATGGCTCTACTACAACGCCGTCGTTGGTGCGATATGGTTTGGAGTATTGGTTCGGGCAGCTCTCTCTCTCGACAATTGTTCGTTCAGCATGTCTGCGGAAAGTCCGTGATCGTTTGAAAAGGATCTTCAGGACCTAACGCCGTGCTTGCTTTCTGTTGTCAGAGGGAGTGCGAGGGGGCTAGTTGAGGTGGTTTTTTTTAATAAAGAGGGCTTTGGGACGGATGAGGTTGATGGATATTTGAGAAAGTTGCTGCGGGGGAGTGGTTGTGGATGGTCTTGAGGAGGAGGTGGGGTCTTGAGGAAGGGGGGGGAAGGAGTGAGAGTCTGGTTATAGGAAGGAGATGATGTTTGAGAGACGAGGGCTTTGAAGGTAATATGTACCGTGTAAATGTGCAGAACCCTCCTTCGCACACATGTACATACGCACTGCCTTCTCACAATCGCATTACCATCCCAAACGGCCCCACCCTACACCTTCCCATTCACCTGCCCCTGCCCCCGCCTCTCCACAAACTTCACCAAATCCTCAATCGTACAAACCCTCAACCCCCACCTCCTCCCAAACTCCAAACACCCATCCCTCCTCATCATCCCCCCACCCCTCCTCTCCGCCCTCCCCTCCACCTCCTCCCCATCCTCCACCAACTCACAAATAACCCCCACCTCCCCCACCCCCGCCAATCGACAAAACTCCACCGCCGCCTCCGTATGCCCGCCCCTCTCCCTGACCCCCCCCTCCCTCGCCCTCAACGGAAACACATGCCCCGGCTGCCTGAAGCTCGCGGGCGTCGAGGCAGGGTCCGCGAGCATGCGACACGTCAGCGCGCGGTCGTGCGCGGAGATGCCGGTGGTGACGGTGGGGTCGGCGGCGTCGACGGAGACGGTGTAGGCGGTGCGGTTGGGGTCGGTGTTGTGGGCGACCATTTGGGGGAGGAGGAGGGAGGTGGTGAGGGAGGGGGGCAGGGGAGCGCAGATTAGGCCCGAGGAGTGGCGGATCATGAAGGTCATTTTTGCGGTGGTGAGGGCGGAGGCGGCGATGATGAGGTCGCCTTCGTTTTCGCGGGAGGGGGAGTCGAGGACGATGATGAAGGAGCCGTTTCCTAAGGGGGAGGGAGTTAGCTTGGGGGAAGGGGGTTTTTGGAGGCCGGCTCAGTAGAGGGAATTGTCTAGTCCTTTGGGAGTTGGATGGAGACGGGCTAGGTGGGGGGGCTGCTCAGAGGATATGCCAAAACGTACTAAATGCTTCTATACAGTCCTCTATCGAGTCAAAATCTATCTTTGCATTGCCATTGACCGTCATCTTGCCAAGGTGCCCGAAGGCGTAGTCAGTCTGGAAAGCTTGGAACCAGCTAGATCGGAAGAGCAGATTGAAGGCTCAAGCCTGAGGCCTTGTACATATGAGACTCTCTATACAAATTCGAGGTCGATCTAAACGTCTGGAGTGACTTTTAGTGAGTTGGGTTTTCTAAAATTCTCTAAAATCCGGTGCTCATGATTAGATCAAATGAAAGGCATTGATACATTCTAATTAATGATTATACAATTCTTTTTGGACGTTGAAAAAGATATGAATATGGTTGGTAATCATGTTGTAACGCTGACGGCAGGGACATTGTAGAAACCAAAAATGTCGGTGATTCGGCGCTTTTCACATGCGAGAAATTCCGGCGTTATATCCATCTTGCCAATAATACAATCGAGTAAATCCCCTGCTTTTGATCCAACACGTCCTCAACGAAGTCAGCCGTGGACAAAGAAGAGCACAATTTCATCGTTGCCTAAATTTTTGCCTATAGTCATGACCTTCTGCTTTCGTTCAGTAGACTGTTATACGGAACATATCATCTCTAAGCAAGATACATGTCATAGAGTACGGCAACAAGGACGAATTCGCGGAGAAAATGATCGAGGCCAAGATTAGATATATATTATACACAGTAGAGTGTCCTCTCTCACGATGGCTCAGCCGAAGTCTGATGTTTATGATGGCTTTCGTCGAGCTGGGATGGAAGCCTTGGCACATCCATGCTGGATGAATTGTGTGCCCCTCCGTTTCATTTCTGCTGTGCCACACTCAGACAATGAAAGGCACCAGCTATTATAACCGGGCTGAGGTAGCAGCAATAATCAGAGCGATGACATGGTGTGGAGAGGAATACCAAGGACATCGTGGAGTCGAGAACGATCTGTATTAAGATCACATTTCTGAATAGCTTCATCCTCGATTACTACCCGTAATCAAAAACCATCCAGGAGTCCCCGTGACTCGCCTCGCTTGAGGTGATTGTGGGGCTGAAAACACAGGAAGGCTTAGGATTGTCAGTGGCGCAAGATCGATCCTTCCATGCACAAGGTACCGAACAGTGAGTCAGCTTGCCGCCGCAACGTACCACTCATCTATTGCTTCCTGTCCTTCCGGATGCCGAATTACTTCAACTGATTTGCGACCGATCACCAAGAACGCTATTCCTAATCCTCGCGTGACAGTACGGAAGCGTTATTGACCGGCGGCCCGACCCCCGTGTGGAAGTGGGCCAAGCCGGAGAGTATCTACGGACGACCGGGTTTTGGAAAACGGATATGGAGCGCGCAATGATGGATGGAGAATGGAATGCTGGGAAAGAGCTGCATTTATGGGTGGAAGGAGTTTCGGAGGAGAGGAGGGAGGAGCTTAGGACTGGTAGGGTGAGGTTCCTCGCAAGGGGTTAGATGTGGTAGAACATGACTGGGGATGTGAGGTCAAGTATTTCCCTTTTGATCTAGTTTGTAAGGGTATATGGCTATATTTCTTCCCTTCCTCCAAAAGCGAAATAAAGTTCCGAGGGATGGAAACAAAAGTCATTGCCCACCGCTGATAACAGAGCTGACTCGTATATTGCTGATGGAGTTTTTGGTCTGGTAGCTCAGCGGACTGCCATATTTGCAATTTATATCCATCAATACAACATCCAAACAACAGATGGAGGCGAAATCTAGCAGAACGATCAAACACTTCTGCTGCTCCACAACCTCCTGCATAAGGATCAGAAGCTCCATAGCTATACTCTACCATACTTCATCTTGAGCAATGAGTGGTAGAGATCTGCATTGGGTTGGAGGCTCCGCCGCTGGTCCAAGGATTGTTGATGAGGCTCAGCTATTGTAATTTACACATCCTGAACTTAGGATTGCGGGTTGCCATCTTGGTCCGGGAAAGGTAGCAGGGCCGCTTTAGCGGGAGCACAAGGACCTACGGACGTAAGCGCCTAAGGTACCCTCTTACTTCTTTCACTATGTAAGGTACTTTGCATGCTGCCTAGTGTCAAGGTCTTTCCGTTTCGATACGGTTTCGATGTCTTAGCGATAGAATTTCCTGGGAGACATCAGGAAAGGTTGAAGGGCGGGGTATAAGGGCCTCGTCTACCTAGGTAATGAGCAGGAAGGAGAAATGGCGGGGCACGCCGTGTTACCAAAGAGAAAAGATAACCACAACACCATTGTACCAGCGCTGTTAGGAATCGAACCTAATATAAACTAAATCACTCAACGACTGTTACGTCTATCCGTGTCCCTTTAACCGCTGTTTGCATTTTTAAGGTTGACCCTATCCGTGCCCCCCACTTTCGCTCAGTTCTTCGCTTAGTGCTCACCAGCCATGCACCACTTTCAGCCATGCACCACTAAATCTTCATATTTTTGATCCATCACCTTCAAAAATCCACCAAATTTCAACCACATGGCTGCTACTTACGCTATCATCGAGGGTCGCATTCAGAAGGCTATTGACGCCATAAACACGCGTGAAAATCCTAATCGAGCCGAAATTGCGCGCGAGTTTCGTGTTCCATATGACAGACTTCGATCTAGACTACGAGGTTATCAGTTCAAAACAGCAGTACGAGAACTGCATGACAGAGCTTTAAAACCTGATCAGGAGTCAGCTTTACGGCAATACTTAACTACAGTGGATCAGTTAGGCCTGTCAGCTAGACTACACATGGTGCAATCAACGGCAAACGCCCTTCGTGCTCAAGACTTTGCTCGTTGAAATTCTTCAGCTCTACTGAACGCTCAATGAGTCAAACGATGATTAGATCGTCAGTCAGATCTCTTCAAAGCTAAACGAAAGTCTTTAGCAGCTGAAAGAAAGAACGCGCATGATTCGAAAGTACTACAGACTCATTTTGATGAGTTTAATGAGATGATGGTCAAATATGATATAACGAAGGATGATACACGAAATCGGCTATCGTATGAGCATTGCATCGTTGCACGCTTCGATTGAATTGTTACTGTAGATTCAAATAGAAGAATTTACTTCAAGAATTTGAATAATAGAGAGTCATTGACGGGCATCGAATGCATCAGTGGAGGGGACAAGAATATACCGTCAAATAGAAGCCGCTGAAAATGCTCGCAAAGCACGCAAAAAGCAGTCTAATAAGATTCTTAAAATCGAAGGCATCTTGTACGTCAAAGATGCTCGAAGTATGACTCAAGATAGACAGAAATTGAAGGACGAGAGACAGCAGCAGCGCGAAGAGACCTGGGAAAAGCGTTATTTAAATGCACTAAAGAAGTGCTACAGGGCTACTAAGCCCCATAGGGCTGCTCGCATTAAATTCGTTCAGGCTTATCAGTAGAAATGGCGGGTTATTTTGAAGCAATTGCTCAAAAATCCTCGTGTATATAAAGGGTAGTTGAATTTAGTGGTGCATGGCTGAAAGTGGTGCATGGCTGGTGAGCACTAAGCGAAGAACTGAGCGAAAGTGGGGGGCACGGATAACCAGATATGGTAAGGCTCGGTCAAAGTAAATAGAAACAATATCAACAAAGCCTATTGTTCTTGCCCACCTCGATAAGAATGCCTTCCTGCGATGTAGTACCTGATTCAACTGATTTCGGAACTGATCGTCCTAATCTGCGTCCTATCACTGTTGTAGGCGATCGATTTGAGCCTATTCAGATGCCTTCAAACGTCAGTTGGGTCAATATACCTACGCATACAACCGTTGATGTAGATCAGGAGGACACAAACCCTTGTACGAGTTCTCGATTGAAATCAGCGTTATCAATGCCCACAAACTCTCTTTGCATTCAGATATTTCAAAGGAGGCTAAATACACTGTTCATAGCGAGTTCAGAACGGCTCTGGCTACAGGTCTTATTAAGGCCTCTCAAAGGCAGTTTCTAAAGCGGAAAAGAACGTCAATTGGGCCTGCAATTGAACGTTCAATGGTACGTTTAGATGATCATCAAATCTGTAAAAGAAAGAGCCTTGAGGACTGCCGTGGGTGCAAGGAGATAGGCTTAACAGCCTGGCAGGCCTAGAAAACGACAAGTTCTCGGTGAAATTACACCAAACTTAGGTGGTAGCAAGCGGAGAAAGCGTTCTATCTTTGGCTGTGATATCTGTGATATCTCCCTATGTAGAAACGGTCCTTGTCGGGCTGCATATCACAATAGCATCTGAATAGCATCAATAAAATCAGTTCAGGGTGATATTCTATGGTTCCTATTGGTGAACTAAGCGAATACGCTAAAAGGGGCCTCCCGACAGCGGTTAAAGGGATACAAGTACTCGTCCTTCAGGGAGTTAATTTAAACTCTAGCGTACGGGAGCAGAGCGCTGTATTCTTCACGCCGCTCCAACGATTTATTATGACAGCTCTGGAGTTAATTGCTTGCGAATAAGCGTAAAATGTGAAGAAAGCTTCATCTTAAGTAAAGAATCATCTTAATCGATTGATTGATTAATTGTGATGTAAAAGCGTTGAGTAAGATACTGTCTTCGGAGCTGCCATAGTACCTAAATGGTTAGAGCGGCGTGGAGAAACTAACGCTCCCGCACGCTATGTATTAACTCCCTGATAGACCAAAGCAGCGCCTTCGCTACACTCTCGCTACCCCTTCGTTGTTTTGTTTTACACCTCGTTCAATCTACTTGTCATCAGGATAGCTGTAATGGGGGCCTGGCAGTGTTGGAAATAGGGGAGATGGTAATCTCCGCCTTCATAGGGCTGATAGGGCTGGGGCCCGCTAGTAGAGTTTTACCTGCTCGCTCCTAGATAGGGGTAGAAAAAAACCGTTTCTTCTACAATAAACGTATTTAAAACGTCTTAGCGGTTTATTCATGTTTGTTTATTGGTTTTATATTATATAAGCAAGCTAAACCCAACTGGTTTAGCTCAGGGTGTTTGACCTCGCTGTCGCTAGCATTGAATAGATAGACCTTCATCCGATCTAGGTATCTTCCTACCACCAGCCATGCCTCCTCAACGCGGTGGCAAACCTCGCAATCGGACTGTTACTGATGCCTTTCAGAGCATAATCCTACCAAACCGAATCATTCCTGCAGTGAAGTGCTTATACTGTCACCTTCAAATGGCGTCCGGAACCAGTCGTCAGCAGGCTCATCTGAATCAATGCACTGCTTACATCAACAGGCCTATCAATGAGCCAGCTGCACTAGTTCAAACGATGCTATCACCAGCAGTTAAACCACTATCTATCCCAGTGGTTAAAACATTGAATCGAACGGCAGCAATGACAGTCTACATGTCGAATCTACCACTAAATCACTATGAGAATCCGTACGTTCGAGCTCATGAGCACGCCTTTCATTCCCAATACACACCTTCTTCGCACACGGCCATGGCAGGAGTGCTGTTGGATGAGGCCTATCAAACGGTGAAGGCGAAGGTCGATCCTATGCTCATGGGTCATCATCTTCTACAGCGATGGTCATGTGCTCATGGAACAGCCAATTTAGTTGATACTATAAATATATACCCCCCCTGTTGCTACCCCTGTGTTTAATACATGCTTCAATAAACATGTTTAAAACATGTTTTGACTAACTTCATTTGGTTGGTCAATAAACATGTTTTAAACTTGTTCGTGCCCTAGGTACGGTGCTCCTAGATAGACTCCTCTCAAGCTTCCGCAGGACCCCATATTAGCAGAAACTTAAGGTATGTAAGGTATTTAGCCCGCACAAGTAGTCGTGGATGACTGATCACCACTGCGGCGTTCTGGTTGGATGAACACGTCGCTTGTCATATCACTCATTAGAATCTACTCACCCCCCGAGTACCGGTAACCAACCCTTCATCGATGAACACTGCCGATGTGACGCCGTTGTTGATCGTGAAACAGTGCGACGGTTCAGCTTCGACATCATTTCTGAATAGGCATATCAATTACCAACATGGGCAGTAAATACGAGACGATAACTACGGAATCCTTCGATGCCACTATTATTTAGTATTATGTTGGTGTCTTGGTGAGCAACATCAAGATCAGAAAGGATATTGCCCACCAATTACCCACCGATTACCCCACACGCATCAGCATCATGTCGTTCACCTTCCCGGCCATCCCCATAGCCTCAGCCTCAGCCTCAGACCAGGCTGCATCTCTCCGTCCCTTTATAAGATTTCGTTTGCTGTATTGTTTCTCAATGATCAGTTGTCTTCGATCTGATTGTGCATCCACTGCTTTCACCGATAGTTTCTTCGAGTCCTGTGTGCAAATCTTTCCTTTCAACAAAACATTCACGATGGACTTGGTGCGTGACACCAATCACGCTTGGACGTGATGGCCCGCGCATGGAGTGTCTTACTTGTACTCCAATATGCCTTCCTTTCTTGTCGCGCGTCTCCAGCAGGACGTCTCAAGGTCCCCAGGGAAGCGCACCCGTACATCACACCCGCACCAGTCCCAGGCGCCGTGAACGAAAACGACCTTCTACGCCGACAAACTGATTGCACATTCGCGTGCGCGGTGTGCGCTATGTATGCACCCTGCGAGACCTGCAGACTTGGCCTTAGTACGCCAGCAGGAATGGAGTGCTGTACGTCGAAACTCGCAGATCAAAGTGCCTGTCCTACAAGCAATGTCCCTCCTTCAGCGACTATCTTTATCTACACGCTTCAAACCTTGACCGTTTATGGAAACCCTACGAGTCTCGTCGTCGATACCGACACACTCACTCCAGGAGGCTCCCCAGCTACCGTGAGCGGCCATACGTTGTCGGTCCCGATAGACGCTACCGACGGAGGAGCTGTCGCAGATGGAACAACTACCTCCCTGGGCACTCCCATTTCAACTGTCATAGATACTGGAACTGGTCCCGCTAGTACAGCAGCATCTAGCACCACGACCAGCTCTAGTACGGATACCTTTGCGACTAGTGGACTAGCTACTGGTGGAAGTGGATCAGCAACCGGTACTGATGCCTCTGTGACTGGCGGATCAGCTACTGGCACCGATGCTTCTGCCACAGGCGGATCGACTACTGGCACCGACACTTCTGCCACAGGCGGGTCAGCTACTGGTGGATCAGCTACTGGCACCGATGCTTCTGCCACTGGTGAATCGACTACTGGTGGATCAGCTACTGGCACCGACACTTCTGCCACAGGCGGATCGACTACTGGTGGATTGATTACTGGGACGGATTCTGTTACAGGTGGAACTGGAGCAGATACGAACACGAACACGAACACGAACACGAACACAGGAACAGGAATCGGAAGTGGCATAATTACTAGCACCGACACAGGCTCCGCCTCAAACACTGGCACAGGGACGGGTAGTGATACAAGCCCAGGTTCAGATTCAGTTTCACGTACTTCATATACAGCGTCAAACGTCCCTACAGGGATACCTTGGGGTGTCATGACCACTAAAGTATCAGGCAAGCCATATACGTTGACCTGGGTCGGATCTCAAACCAATACCCCAACTACTATCATAGCGACTGGCCCATCGACAATTGAAACTACCACCCAGACAGGAGGCGGCTTCATCTGGACCGTACCAACCTTGCCACCCGGATTTCCCGACCCAGTCCCTCCTGGACCTCCCCCAGGATTTCCTGAGCCAAAGATTGGTGGGACAATCGACCCCAATGTGCCTGGGTGCATCTTCGGCTGCGGACCTCCAGGAGGTGGTGGCGGGGGTGGTGGTCTTCCATGTCTCATTGATTGCGGAGGGGGTGGAGGTGGAGGTGGAGGTGGAGGAGGTGGAGGCGGCGATCCGACTCCCACCAGTCCAACCCCGACGAAACCAACCAATGATCCCGGCAATACCGAACCCACAAACAGCCAAACAACAAACAGCGGAAGCACACAATCCGAGTCTTCAAGCACAAAATCGGATTCGTCGTGCACCCAGAGCTCAGCCTACCCCTCCTGCACGCAGTTTGTCTCGGTCTCATCCTTCATCAGCGGCAGTAGTAGCTCGGTCACGACCGTCACCTCAACCTCTTGTACAACAATTACTGGCTGCAGCGATACCGCGACCACAGGAGCCTCAACAGCCACCACGGCCAGCACTGCGACTGGCAATTTTTGTGATGCCCGCTGTGGCGACTCTGGCTGCGCAGCTGCTACGGCCCAGCCCAAGAGCAAGCGCGAGAAACCACTCAACATGGGTCGATTGGCCACGCCTAAGGACTATTTGCGGGATGATCTGGTCAAGCGTGGTTTATTGTCTGTGCCGAATCATCATGTGCAAAATGACCTGAGCCGGCGTGGTTTTATCGAAACGGTGGATGGCGTGAACTACCGTGGCAATATGGACCAATTCATCTCTGAAGAAAGTAAGTCTTAGATGGTCGTGTCCCAGTGTCCTCATTTACAATACTTATCTTCGGCATAAAAACCTTCTTGAGTACCTCTACTTCCTCACGGCCTTGTTTCCTCCATAAACTGGCAGGGCTAATAGTGCGTGCTAGTGACAAAGAATGGAAAGAAAGCGCTCTTGAATCGGCAAACTGGTAGATTATCTTCAGCTATTGCAGTGGCTTTTGATTCACCACCCAAAGAGGGCGAATATTATCCTTCTGTTTCAGGATTGGAAGGCTGTACCTCGGTCGTGGTAAGTAAATATTGAATCGAGTGTAATTTCATTGTTCAAGACCCTGGTCTCAGCGACCGTTATCCCATTTGTAAACACCGTGCTTACTTCAGAGTTCACGTAGATCATTGGAGAAAAAGGTTGCTGGATCAGCCACTTTTGGGAAGCCCCATCGTTTCAGAGCGATGACGCAACGTTCCAGGACCAGGTGATCCATTCTATCGAACAAGGTGATGATGGCAGTGTCAACATGGAAAGCCCTTTTGCTGGGAATACGGCGTCCCGCATACCAGAATTGGCCGACGGGGAGGGCAACACGCCCTTCAAACCGGAAATTTATGTTTCGACACCAAACGCCGACGGTGGCGGATACTTGTATGACGCCAGGGTAACTCTAATAGAACAAGTTTTGGTCGGACCTGGTAGGGCGTTCGAGGGACTCACAGTCAGAAGACGGGGTTATACCAAGCAACCACCGGATTCGCGCAGCGCGCATGGCAAAGTTCTTATCCAATATACCAATGACCAGCAGAACGACCTGGGTGAACGTATTGTGTGTCCACAGACAGCGAGTTACCGACTCTGGTTCGAGACCGACAAGATGGCTGACCATGAGTGGCCTGCGGTGGGAAGTCAAATTGCTGCCGGGACTAACAACCGGAAACGTCAGACTGGAGCTTGCGGTCCATCGGGTTCAAGCGGCTCCGGCACAGGTACCGCTACAGGAACGAACACTGGAAGCACGAATACTGCAGGCACAATCACGTCCGCAACCTCCGGGTCCGGCCCGTCGAGTACAGCAGCGCCTGTGGTAAGCACCTCCAAACCTGAATCACGAGGCAGTGCTAATCAAGACAGACATGTCAGCATAATCCGGTGAAGCAAGATCCCCCCAATTGCGTCGAGCCCCCATCGAGCTCCGAACCCTTGAAATGTAGCGCCGGGTCAAATGTCGGAAAAGCTACATTCGACCCGGCTACCTGGTGCGGCTGTAACACCCTTACAGGCACCCTTTACCCAACCATGACCACCGGCAGTGGAGACGCAGCGTGCGCCTACACCAAGGTCCCCGACACGACCGTGAATCCCACTGCTATCCCCGTCAACACAGCATCAATCAACTCGGTGGCCTCCGCCTCCGCCTCCTCAAGTTCCGCCTCCGCCTCCTGGTCTTCCGCCGCTGCCATCCCCAGCGCCGGCTGCTACATTACCTACGACAGCGGATCCGGTGATTCCGCCTTCGAGGTGTACGGCATCAACGGCTGGGCAGGCGCCGACGGCTCCAAACTCAAGCAGCAAGAAAGTAGTTGCGGTATTGAGGACCTATGGAGCTTCAAAACCGATAAGCAGAGCGAGTTCGAAGGCCGGTTGCGCAACACGCAGACGGCGTATTTTCGGCTCGGTTTCTTCAAGGGCGGATGCGTCGAGCGTGCTGTACATTCTGCAGGAGGGCCTTCGCCGGATGGTGGGCCGTATAAGATTCGCTGCGAGCACCATTCCCGAACCAAGAAGGGACGTATGTTCGAGCGAGATGCTTTCAATGATACCTTGGTGGAGGATGAACCCTACAGGTAACATGGAGCGAGAGCGGAGATGATGGTTGGTTAGGCGACGGAATGAAAATTTATGTCCAAGAGCTGGCACCACCCAGTGACCCAATAGATTTAGTACCGCTATTCTATAGATGTATTTCGTTCCAACCGATCCTTTGAGCGAATTTAGGCATCCCGCGTTCGAAACCATCGTTGGAGAACACATATTGAGTGCTTCCTAGCATAATATAGCCGGCTTCACAATCAAGCGTAGCAGCAAGCGTGATGTTGTGAGGTATGTCACCAGAGAATTGCCATTGGACTCGAGAATTCTAGGGAGCTTTTACAGTATACCTCAGACGTTTTAACTATAGTAACCATTACAGTACTGTAGTACTGTACCCACGCAAGCCCTCAGCCCTGCGGTGTTGTGGCCGTGCCGCCTGCCTCCCTTCTTCTCTCCTGTACCTTCCTTCCAGCAAAAGCTTTTGGAATAACCAGCTGGTACTACAACTGCTCAACATAACCAGCTTTATAACATAGCAGCTGAACGTTGTTGTCTCTGCTATCGTCATCGTTATTTGGAAGCTATTCAGCTTGACCAAAGAGCCTTAACACAGCTTTAACCTGCCACCACGCAAGCCTCTCATCAGCAACCTCTCCAACCACACCTCACTCCCGCTATATCCAGTTCCCCAAAACCCCAACAAACCCGACCCAACCACTCAGCCCACCTACCATGACCTCCCCCACCCAGCCCCAGCCCCCATCCCCATCCCCGCGCGCCCTGATCACCACCGGCATCATCAGCAACTCCATCCCCGAAGTCCGCCACGGCATCGGCATCCTCACCGGCAGCCGCAAAGGCTCCGACCCCGCCTGGGCGCTCGCCCGCGCCCTCGAGCATGCCCAGCCGGACATTGTGCGCTACCTGCTCGACGAGGCGGGCGCGACGGTCGACGGGCTTGGCCCTTTCACCGTGGCAGCCGCGGCTGTGGATGGGGAAGCGGAGACGGCGCAGCAGGAGCGCGCGTGGGAGGTGTTGGTGGAGAGAGGGTGGGATGTCAATGCGCCGGAGGGGAGCGGGTGAGTCGGTGGCGCTGTTGATTTTTTGGCGCTTACGTGGAAATGCTGCATTTTGCTGGGGAGTGCTGAGCTAACCTGCGTTGACTTGACTCCTCAGTGCCGCACTCGCCCGTGGTGAGTGCCTCCTCGGTCTCGTCTGCCATGATGAGCGCCTCGTCCGTTGGTGTATCGCGCACGGCGCCCGCGTCGCGGATCCCCCGGATGGGGACCCCTTCGTCACGCCGCCCCTGCTTGAGACCGTTGCGGGCAAGGGCTCCGTCGCCACGTTGAAGCTGCTGCGGGAGCGGGGCGCACAGCTCGGGCGGCGCTCGCTGCATCGCGCCGTTGAAAGCGCCGCGTTCGCGGGATCGGAGAGCAGGGGCGAGAGGATGGCGATGGTGAAACTTCTGGTCGAGGAGTGCGGGGCTGATGTGAATGGGATGGATGTGGCGGAGGGGCAAAGATTGCCGAATCATTGGGGAACTCCGGCGGCGTATGCGGTTCATGCGAATTGGGGGGAGGGGGATCGGGGGAGGGAGGTTGTGGGGTGGCTTTTGGAGGTGAGTTGTGTTTGGCTGAGTTATTCTGTGGCATGGTTCCTTTTGGTTTTGCGTGGAGTGGAACGTATGGCTTTTTGAGCGGAGGGGCGTAGCTGACTTCGATGTGCTTCTAGAGGGGCGCGGATCCGAGGATTAAGGACTGCTGGGGGATCCATGATGTTTTCAGCATGGCGGAAAGGTTGGGGAGTGAAGGCGTGCTGGAGGTGTTGAGGGAATGGGAGGGGAAGAAGGAGCAGGCTGAGGCGTGAGAGGGGAGGGGGATTATGACAGGTGGACGAATGATTGACGCACGCTCAAAAAGGATGATAGAGCTATTTCGGAGCATACAAGGAAAGCACGAACGCAGAGCCGTTCTGCCGACCTCGTCCTTAATTCGACGACATCAAGCCAGATGGACTCCCTCCAGCATATCTCCAGAGCCCGGTCCGGGGCCCCTGCAAAATCCCACTGGCTTCTACTACACAGCTACAATGCGGGAGACTTCAATGTATATGGAGTATCAGGGACTATCTGATCTATATCGGAAAAATTTGGGTCGCTTTTTTGTCCAGGACCAACACATACGTACAGAGACGAGAGCCGATGCGTCTCCGCTGAAAAGTCCGAGGCTGTGAACCAACCCGACTGGAGGCTCAGCCAGCGAATTCCAGCGTTGGTAAAATTGGTTCCGTTGTCGAAGCTGGAGGTGTTGGTGTGATCGTTCGAGATACGCTTGTGACAGATCTTGGTGTTTGTTTGGCTTGAGAGATTCACTGAAAATTGTGGCAAGCCTGGCGGAGGGGATGGGATGGGAGAGAGAGAGCGTTGTATGGAAGTTTCTTGGGTAATATGTTTCATAAGCGGAAGCTGGGACACCAACGGGTCATGCAAAATATGCACAGCTATGCGGATCAATCCTGGAAATCTCTGCTGTCGAAATATCTTTCCCCGCAACCCCGACGCGATAGTTCTGGTTCCTTCGGTTGCTCTGTTGGATTCTCTCCCTCTACAATCCCCGTTTCTTTGCTGGCGCTGAAAAGGAATATAGCCAGATTTTTACGTGACTGCATCGAGCCTCTTGGTAGCTCGGCTGATATGTATGGCGCGTTCTTTACCTGCCGATTTTGCTATTGTGATTCGATGGCGTGAGCGGGGGGGGGGACCTCGATGATTTTCGTGACAAAGAGGTTGAGAAAGTGTCGATGGGTCTGGTATTGCCCCAACTCCACCCAGATCGAGGGAACAGAGGGATTCAAGCGCCGTTTTGTTTAATTCTGCTTGATAATACATTCCGAGAATTTCGTTGCGGCAAAGGAGCAAGGAGGAATAGCACGGGTGGCATGGGGGGGGGAGCATACGCTTGTCTGGTCATACTGTGAGATTTCGTTCCATGTCGATGGTGTTGGCTCGTGAGAATGGAAGGGGGGGCTGTTTGGGTGATACGGCAGCGCTGATGGTGTGGAGAGTAGAGAAGGTTTGTTGTTCCCCTGCATGCTCCCTTTGTGCTTCGTCGAAAGCGGCTATGCTACCTTCCCCGAACGAATACGGCAACCGGCATTCCGAAGTCCGGGGTGTATGTTAATATATATATAATAGAGTGCTCCTCGGTTTCAAGCTGAAACTCGCGGCTCGCAGCTTCGTACTATTTGGAAGGGGGGCTGTTGTCGTCCATTGTTCACTTCTATCGCGCGTATGTTCCAGCCCAGGACCACGCTTTGTTGAGTTCAAAGACAAAAAGTACTTGAGTTTATATCAGGGGCACACGAAGTTGCCACTTTGTATTCTCTGTCTTCATTGTAAGTCGTTAACACTTTGTAAAAGCCAATGTGTTCATCCTTTCCTGCTTCTATTTATCCGTCAACCCCGCAAGGCTGAACACTTTCAAAGGGGGGGAGACCGCCAAGTTATAATGCTAGCTCCATTGCGTAAGAATCTAAAACTGCTTAGCCATGTAATTTGCGCTTGATAGGTTGGTGGTTGATGCTAACCTTGATCTGATGTTGGTCACGCTGACGTGTAAGATGGAGTTGAGATACTTGCTTGTGCGTTAGGAGACTTTTCTCAAGGTAACAGAACGCCTGAGCTAATTTGCATATAAGACCTGGAAGTAATCAGGATAAACCCGAGATGTACTTCTGCGAGATACGATTTGACATTACTCCGTATATGTCTTCGAGATATTAGCATTGTCAATTACAAGCAACCACTTGGAATTTCCTGGACGTGAGAGCCACGCTTTGGCAGCCTCGATCATCTTCTCAACGTCATCCGTCTCCACTGCCGTCTTGATCGGCGCAAATGATGGATATCCATTGTACAGTTCTTGCTATGCCACCAAAAGAATGCGACTGCAAGCTGGGTTTTACGAATACCTTCTAGACCGTACAGAAGAACGACCCTGCGCTCGAATTCATTGTCCCGAATGATGAACGTAATGTCATTAAGCCTCTTGTTCCGCTCACAAAATGTTCTGTTTAGAAACTCTAGCCAGACGCAACGGAATTGATAAATCATCACGAGGATTCGATTGAGCTGCGAATGAAAAGTATCAAAGTTCACTACCTGATAATAGATTAACGCTTACCATTGTCAATTCTGAATTCTTTATTCAGCGCGTTTTGACCGCATTTGGCTAATTTTTCTCGAGATTACTGAGGATCTCGTTGTCTGCTGCCATATGTGAGAGCCGGATTGATCTTTCTTCAAGGTGCCTTTACGTGCATCGTCAGAGTGAATGAAAGCCTTAACACTATGAGATCAGGAGGCTGTCTGGGTTTGAGGACTTATGCTTTTCAAACCGATCCTTCTCAGGTTATGCGCGCTGAAGATGACGGGCCGCTTCTCTGTCTGCGTGTTCCTCAGCATCAAAGTCACCTTTTTAGCATATCGCTAGTAGTACTTTTGTTAATCGCCTCTTCAGATTCAATCTCGAGATCAAATATATAGCATGATCATACAGATAATGTGCGCTGACACGCGATCCACTGTGGGTATTGACGTCGTAACCTCAGCTGAAGCTATGCATATCAGGAATGTCTGTTGGGAGAAGTTCTCAAAGCCATACTGACACCGTTTTCGTGTGTCCGAGTTGTGTCACGGTGTCCATTAAGCCCATGGAGGGCAACAATGCATGAAGGAAGACCGGATTGTAAGCATGGGAGATATATCCCTGGGTGCGGAGGACAAATTCAAGTACTGGATCCATGCTGTCTTGAAGAAACTTTAAGCCCATATTGGTAAAGACTTAGGTGACGATATCTCTAGTCCCATGTAACACATATATTAGCGAAGACCACTTGCCGGCACCCATCTCTTTGGGGGTTGCGAGCACAGCAGTTAGGATTAACAAAAGTACTAAGACAACGAACGATGCACAGATGCCATGAAGAGTCGAATCCAATGCGACATCAGGTGACTAAACACAAACGATTCTAGGACAGGATACTCTGCTTCTCTGAAAAGACCACTTGTCCGCACCGTATATATAGTCAGCCTTATGGCCCTTGTTATAGACATCTTGGAAATTTTCATTAGACAGATCAATAGCTACTCTCTTCTCGCTCCCCAACATTGTTGTGACAGATATGAATGTGGCATCTGCAAGTCTTAGGTCATGCATGAGTGCTTCATTGATTAATGTAAACAGCTTTTTGGAAAAGTACCTTACATGATCCATCTCGCCTTACCTATAACCTTGAACGACATTCCTCGCTGGCCATAGACGACCAAATCTTCCTCCATCCACAGCGTAGTCTTGTCATCCATTTATCAGGAATAGTTAGGTTTTTCCAGATACAAGAAATGTCAAGTCTTCCGAGGCCCGCCCCACAAATTAGCTCGACCGGGAAGTGATAATAAGTAATGCAGGCTCAGTGACAACGTGATCAGGTGCTAAGATAGTTTCGAACCTATTCAATGAGATACGCATTCTTACATGACGAAAACCCCTTCAGAACTGATATGCCTGGAGAAACTTAGAGACGTCATGCACACCTATGCCGGTCCTATAGCGCATGCGAAGGCTTGGGTTTGCCCTTTCGAGGAGCACTACCTCCTGCCACCCGATCATTTGTTGAAGGTTTGAGCCGACATCGACCTAAGTATGGAATACATTGCTTTCACGTCTCTTTGCTAGACAAAATACAGCTTCATGACGAGTCAAAAGCTGAGACGCATTATGTTCCCGCGACTCAATTCTGGTGGTTCATCGTCCTGACAACACCGTTGATAGTGCTGACCTTGGGCTATATGCTTTGGGTGGATCGAGGGTAATTCATTTGCAAAGTTGGATCGACAAGATAGGCAAAGATAGGATCGGCAGAGGTATATAGTAGGGCGAAAGGATCTCCACATTGATAGTTGTAAAAAAAATGTTATGTTGTTGGATGCCGGGGCCTTAGAGCAAATAGGGGCTGGCAGGGGCGTTTGGAGGGCCACTAAACGCTCGTCCCGAGCCTAGAACGTGACAGCTGTCGCATCTCGTCCTGCGGCTCATCCGGCCTCATAAGGGTATGTACGTACCTTACTTGTACCGACTGTGTACCAGGGTCAGTGTGAGGGGATGCCCGTCAAGCGTAGAAGGAGAATTCAACTTCTTCTCTTGGGTAGGTGCTGTTGAATTTCACATTATGGTGATACAAGGGGAAAACCACCTCAGCATTGTTGAAGCAATAGGAGTTGTGGTAGGAGCAATAGTAGGAGTAGTCGTCCAATTAGGAACACTGCCCGCTAGCCCAGTCGGGTCTACTCTAGCGCCAATTGCCATGTATGCTCTTCAGTCAGCAACTCACTCAGTATAATCATATAAGCAAAGAATAAGCAAAGATGTAAGAACTGAGAAGACGCGTGTACAGTAGACGTGTACTGATCCAAAATTTTGATGTTCGGTCACCTGACTGCGGGACGGGAAGTCACTTTACAGCCTTTTCATGAACCTATTAGAGTATAGATGATTGCATTGTATTATAATTGCTATGAAGTGCCACAAAAGAGTCTTTGTAGTTATTATTGCTTACCGGCCCTATAAGGTTCTAGTGCAAATAGGAGTTAGTAATCCTGAACCCAACACGTGCAACACAACAGTCTTCATTGGCTGCCGTTGAGCCCTCAGCCATCAACCCAAGACGGGATTGGAAAAAATAAGCTGCACCATGGCACTTCGTCCTTCCTCGGACGATATATCTGAAGAGCCTTTCACGGATCCTTTCACAGATACAGATGACTACAGCACCATTCTAGATGACGATATATCTTACGACTTCCTATCGTTCTTAGCGATAGCACAGAGCGTCAATGCCGAATTTATCGATATGACGATGCATCCAGGTCTTGGGTTAGCAGGGCGAGGTGCCACGGCAGATATCGATCAGGCACTCTTGAATCGGTCGGTAGCACTCGCCTATAAGAGACATGTGAAAGTTGGGACAAGCCCAGAGCTAGCTTTCAAGGCTCTTGCTACAGAAGTACTAGTACTGCAGCAACCCAGAATATGGCAACATGAAAACATCATAGACCTCTTCGGCATCGGCTGGGACATCAAAGTCAACAAGGAGAAGGAAGTAGAGCAAATCCTGCCCGTCTTGGTGCTCGAAAACGCAAGTATATTTGGCACATTGGAGATGTTTATGAAGGATGAAGCTGCTCAATTGCAAGATGTTGTTGCAGATGTCGAAGATGATCCTTCTCTAGTCTTACCTGATTTCGATTATGGGGATTGTATCCGCATATGTCGGGGTATTGGAAGGGCACTACAGATCCTGCATGCCTACAGTATGCTAGCCACGTGCCGCAATTATCTGGATCATTCGCGTCTCACTGAAATACAGACATAATCCATGGGGACCTGAAGCCTAGCAATGTTGTCATCTTTCCTGACGATCTCCACCGATTCACGCCGAAGCTCATTGATTTTGGCTTTACAACGTTCGGTCTCTCCGATCAAGAGTTGGTTCAATTAGCGGGGACTCAGGGTTGGAGAGCCCCTGAATGGCATCACCGCTTCTTCAAGATCGAGGATGCCAAAAAGCAAGACATCTATTCCTATGGTAAGGTATGCTGGTGGGTGCTGAAAGAATGCCCTGCGGTTCCATACCTAGCTACGAACAGTAATCTAGATGCATTCTTCAAGTTGAGCCTAGAAACCAACCCAGCTCTGCGGCCCGCAGAGGTAGGGGTGTTGTTGGATCTTGTAGACTCCGCCTATAGGGACGAGAGATGGTCGCGTATCCATAACTTTGGCAATAATACCAGAATGACAGATTCTTTAAAGTCTTGGCTTCGCAATCTTTTGCTAAGTCAACCGAGGTTGCATCACTATATATGGCTGCCTTCATCTGCTAATGTAAAGATAGATATGCGGAAATCAATAGACATGGAGAGTTGATTGGGGATCCCCATGTCAACATCTTCGGTCCGCCTCCAGAACCTATTGCGAAGAAATTGCCGAAAATCCCCGACGTACGTCACATTATGATATGCTGTTCAGCTATGACATCTCTGACAGATCGTTTAGCTCAGTCTAGACTTCAATCGGTTCTCGGCCAGTGACTACTTCCTTCGGCGTTGGGTCTTCCAATGTCTCTGTGCGAAAACGCACAGTATGAAACAAACTTCAGATTTCTACGAAGCATCCTTTCAGCTGGCTTTTTGTTACGAAATTGCTTTTGGTACCCCTAGAGACACGGAGCTCTCCAGAGGCTGGCTCAAAGCCAGTGCAATGACAGAACTCCATCTCACGGAATTCGTTCAAAAATCCATTTCTAGCGAAGCCAAAAGTGGCAGCCAGCTGATTGCTACCGTCAAGTGGACTGTGCGCTCCGAGCTGGCCAAGGGTTACCTGGACCTGGGATTGATTGAGCATACCATCAAGGCCCATCAGTACGAAATAGAAGGCAAGAATCAATGTGGTGGATCGCAACTCCTCGCTACTCAAGCCCTTCAATTGCAACTTTCACATTTGCTATCAGCTTCTGGCGGGGCTAAGGCTGCAATTGAGCTGCTTCATGAGCTTTTGCATACGAGCACAGAGCTCTGGGGTGAGGAAAGCAACCCAGTAATCGAATGCAGGGCCAGCCTGGGCATCATCCTTGCGGAACAGGGTCATTGGGAGCAATCGATTAAAACGGACGAGCAAACTCTCACAATAATGTCAAAAATCCTCGACGATAATGATCCCAGGAGACTTCAAATAATGTACGGTCTTTCGTATCGCCTGGCAAGATACGGGAAAGCGCAAGAGGCTGAAGAGCTCCAGCGCCAACTCCTGAATACTTGTACCCGTATACTTGGTTCCAATCATCCTGATACTGTTTTAGCTACGGAGATCCTCGCTTATACAATATGTGCGAAAGGTAAATACGAAGAGGCGGAACGCCTACAAAATACCGTCTTGAAAGTTCGACGAAGGGTGTTAGGAGAGGACAGCGATATCACAGTGCTGGCAATGATAAATCTCTCTTCTGTCCTGAGTAGGTTACCAGGCAAGATAGACGAGGCCACAGAGCTTCAGCAAGAGGCATCGAAGAAGACTGTACAAAGTTACGGAGAAGCTCACCCCTTTTCGATTGAGCAGATGGACGGTCTTGCCAGCAGACAAGAGCAAGGAGGGTTAATCCAAGAAGCGATTATGACGAGACGGCAGATATTTCAAATACGAACTGACCAACGCAACGGGCCTCAAATATTAGCAGCGATGGGGAATCACGCTAAGCTGCTCATAAGCCAGGGACAACTGGTCGAAGCCGAAATTCTGATTGCAGAGGTTATCGAGCAAGCCTCTCAATACGTTCAGAAAGACAAGCAACTCTCTGAGTTAGCCATGAAAGGCCTGGCCAACGCATTTCTCGGCATAGAAGGGTTTGACGAAGCTTCTGAAGCAATCTACGCTCGATGCCTGGCCCTTTACAAAACAAGACTGGAAGCGTTTGGTGGAGAGCACCCGAATACCCGAGCTGTAGCTAGCATCCTCGGTGCGCTTCAGGGACAGGGCCGCGTGGTTCAAACCTGTATCAGAGTCCTGGGGCTGGATCATATAACAACCCAGAATGCCCTCAATAGGCTTGTGAATTGGCTTGTGGGTCTTCAAGCATTAGACACGGAGTCGTTGAAACTCCGGTCCGAGGTGCTTGATCTTGTTGGGGTACGGACTGCGTTGAGCTTTACAAAACGATAAAGCGCGAGATAAAACTTAATCGGGAAATTCTCGTCTTTTCGATCTCGCACGATCACAGACTCATGAGAATCTATGACCATTATTCTATCATCGAGAAGAAAAAAATCACGTTCTATCGCCATTCGTTACATGAGTTTAGCTTCGCAGCCCTAGATGGGAAGAAGAAATGAACAGCTCTCAAATTCACGAAGAACATCTACGTCATATGAAAGCCGATTCACTTAAAGAGGATTTGCTCAGCCATCGTTGACCTGTCATCTGATATCGATTTCGACCTCTCACAATCAGCTTCTTTCTCTCAGTCTAAACCCCAGAGTTCGCAGCAACCAAATATCGAGTTTACATATATGCTGGACCAAGACGAAAGCCAGTCATGCTCCGTGAGCTCGCAAGAAGTTACACCGATCACCTCCTTAACTCAAACAACCGAGCAAGCATCGAAGAAGCCACGGAATCAGCGAGCTGCGAGACAGGGCTTCCAGAAGCCAAGATACCTCTAGGCTTTCGCTGATTTGATGTTCACGCAAACATCATCTCCTGATATCGGTCCCATCACGCCACCTGGAAGCTTCGATTCATCCAGCCTGGAAAGACTTGCCTCGAGATTTGCGCATCTACACTTTGGCTGTCCATCGTTGCTGCGAGACTGACTTCAAGAACTAGGAAATACTGCTGATACACTGCTGGTTACCTTGTTGATGGTAATCTCCACCCTACAGGCTGCAGGGTTGCCACCACCTTAAGGAATACAAGGAGCGTAGAGAGTGTTTTTGGTAAGAAGACTCGAAACAGTCTAGGAATTTGTAATGTCAGGGGATTCGAAAGGATCCGAAGCATGCAAAGTGCCAAAATTCCACCAACAGAGCGGCAACGATGCATATAACGAACCTGAATGGTCGGTAGGCCCTCTGGCTCCCCGCATAGTTCCTACAACATAGTCAATACAGACATTCATGCTTTAGCTGCACCGCATATACCCATGTAATCAAGCTTAGAAGTTTGCTAGAGGGACCGGGCGTCGTGAAAGCAGGCGTCTAATCTATTCTCGCACATATCTCAGTTCCCTAAAATAGGTGCTTTTGGCGCAATAAAGTCCCGCATGAGGACTCCACCAAGTTGATCATGAGATTTTGATGAGTATTCAGCTTACAATGTAGAGAAAATTTCCAAGTCGTCTACACACAATGACTTCCCGGTGGAACATCACTAAAACATGCTGTACGTCGCCCGTGCTTCCTCCAAAGTCCAATTTATGCCGGCCCCGGTATTCAGATTCCACGGTCTTTCGTCCAACAGCACCATCCCAACGGAGCGTCAGGAGTGGCAGAAATAAAGATGGGCTTGAAGCCAAGGCCGCAATACTATCTGGAGGCGGAAGCCCAAAGAAAGGGCTTAGAGCTAGGGTCGCATTACTTCTTAGGCGGAGGGTCGATTTTGAAGCTCTAGTGAACACCACCCAAGGCAAAAGTCGCCGGCCCAATCGATATCCCGAATATCAGTCCCATGCGCACCTAGAGTCGGTGGAACTCCACAAATGCCCAGCATACCTAAAGCTCATACCGGTATGCGACTTGCTTTTTAGATTTTTGATCATGATAGAGATCATCACATAAGGAAGTTGAATATCCTCGTTGTTGTTCATGATAAAGACAGTATCTCTCAAGATGTCATCTTCTTCGATTTCGTTTTTGCATCGTCGTAGATTCGGATGAAAGTTGACAGCTTGAAGTCGAAAGTTGATCTTGATTTTGTTCGAAGTAGTTGTAGAGCTTTTGCTTGACGTAGACACTGCATGTGCCGAAAGCATATCGTTTCCCTAGAGCCGGAACCGAGACACAGGAAGGCTTGCTGCTGGGACGAGAGGTAGCAATGTGAGGAGAAGTGACGCGAGATCAATCGCGTTAATTGGTAGGAGCATGATGATGGAATAGACACAAATGTATCAGAAATGTGAATAGAGACAGTGAGGTTGGAGAGGAAGGAAAAAGACGTAGAGAACTCTATCTGGTTCTTTGACATATGAGCATCTAATACGGATGCAAATCTGTTAATTCTTCGACTTCATCTCAAAGAGTTCAAGCCATCTTATACTACTAAGTCGGGGCAGAGTTAGCCAAACAACCAACAACGGACATTTCAGCAATCGCTCATGCCAAAATCTCATCTGAAGAAATTTCACTAAGAAGTCATGCCACACTGCCGAGAGAGCGTTGAGGAATCCTTCAACAATCCGAACCAATCAATGCGGAAAATAGTATGAAGAATTCAACCCTAATGAAAGCTTTTGAGGCTCAAGCTCTGAGTGCTTTCTGCCCTCTAACTTCCGCTAGAATAATCAAACAATCTGAATACAGGTGTCTCAAATAATCCTCGCGAGTACGCGAGTCTGCGCGTTGTAGGGCAAAAGCATGTAATGTTCTTGGGAATGAATTTTGCCATTTGCCTTTGTGGTACGAAATAGAGCGACAAGGAGCATCACCCGAGTTCTGAGCTACGGCGTTCTCCTTTCAAGAGTCTAAATCATCACGACTTTCCTAATAAAATTTTCTCCTGCCCTGCCAAATCTAAAGCAAATAAACACAAAATTATCTAAAGTCGTATAGCGCCATGGAGGGACGGTGTTACGCCTTAAGGTTTACAGGAACACTCGCGCTCGTTTACTAGACCGACCAGCGCCTCGAGGGACGTAAAGGCTTGGACGCATGCGTCCCCTGCGTCCTACCCAGGAGGGTTGCGTCCTCCCTCTGGATATATAACGTCGCTCATCACCAGTAGATAGCTCCGCTCTCCAGCGGTTAATACAATCGTTACCAGGTTGCCTAGTAAGGGCAATCCTACATTAGTCCAGCTAAGTTGACAGTAGACAGTCCACCGTGGTTATCACTCGCTCGGGTTCTCCACTACCTGGCAAGCGAACCTCGCCCTGGTCACGACTCTTGTGTGACCATATCCGTTCCACGCCCTTTGTATAGGCAAGAGGACGTTACAACATGAAGCTTGAGACTTTGGAAGATATTGTGTCACATTAAGTAGCATCAAGTCATGGCATCATGACTTCTTTAGAAAGGAAAGTGTAAAAGCTATTTCATAGAAAGAACTTCAACATTCCGAAGGAAACCACTCGTTTTCGATTCCACTCGCGCTGTGCTGAAGATCTGTACCAACCACTTATCCACGAACCTCGAGCGATAGCGAAACCCGACTCCCAATCACAGTACAAAATGGAGACGTAAGTCTTTGATCTGTAAGCACTAGCCATTGAAATTGTTGATTTAAACCAGAGCCCTTGAACAACTCCGGCAAAGGGGTGACGAAGAAACCGGATCATACATGTTTCCACATGATGATGGTGACAGCGCTGATAGGTTGGTGCGACGACAACCGCAACAAGTCCAGGCATCCGTCCCCAAGGCAGCCGGACTCCTATACGAGATGGCACATTGTTGGCACCGAGCGTGGTGGCATACCTTCGGAGGTTCAATGACTTCCACAATCCTGTCGCACAGAACACATGATGGAATTTTGGGGACCAATGGCGGCTCTCTTCTTGACTGTCGAGGGGTTTCCTTGGTATGCGTTGGTGGCTTTTGGACCACGGCTCTTGTCTTCTTGCTTTGATCTGGCCGCTTTCGCTTTTTATCTTCTAACCGAGCGTTACTTCGATCAGACTTATCCTCAAGATCAGGGGGAACATTCTCCTTCGTCGGCGTTCTTGACCGAAATAAATACCTCGGTATCCGAGAACTTCCGCTGCTGGACTCTGGTCTGCGTAGGATACTGCTTGTCAATGTATCAGACTTGCACAATTCCGTGCCTCTATATATGGGGATAGCTTTCGTATTTGTAGTCATAGAATCAAATGCTTGAGAATCTGGAACAGGCGACGTTAAACCAAAGTTGCCTTGCAGTGCTACAACACTGTAGCCAGCCGTAACTGGAAGTGGCCCAAAGCAGGCTGGACACATCTCATCAGAGGGGAAACTTCCGTTGCAGAGAAAGCATTTCGTCATTCCCATGGCTATTGGCGAGCTGCTGTGCTCAGTGCCGAAATTTCCAAGCGGGCCATAAGCTGGCCAAAGACCTGCTGCCGATTGCGGCCCGGCGTTATGGATCGGATTAACTTGGTGGAGAACATCACTGGCCGATGCGATGTTTGAAATGTTACCCGGACGGTGATCATTCTCCTCTGGAACAAAAGCTTGAGGACTATCTATCGACACGCTGGCGGCTGGTGAAAGCTCCAGACAATTCTGGTCCTGCTCGGGGGATGCGCTCATATCCATGCTTTCGACCGCCGAAGAGATTTCGTAATTCCACTCGAAATTGCCGGTCTTGTTCCATATATTGTGGCAGCTTTCTGTAAGCCGTTGCTTCGTCAATTCGCAATTCAGAAGGCCAATTCGTCCCCCAACGAAGATCATGTGGTGAGCTAGAATTCGAAGAAGCTCATAACGAGCTTCTTCGGAGTCTGTCGTAGTTGTATATGTAATTGCGATAATCACGCCAAGGAGGACCAAGAATAACCCCTTAAGCTTCTCTTTCGAAGCCTCAGCCAAAGCAGTGCTCTTCAAAGCAGCCTCAAGGCTCTTCAATATGCTAGCACCGACCGAATATCTTATGAGATTCAGTTGCTCGCGGCCATAGTGAGGGTGTGGAGAATCCTTGCGATTGTAGAGGAGCGAAGATGTCTTGACCAGAAGTCTGAGATTTGTACAAAGATCCTCATCCAAGTAATGATGGAGCAGTCTCTGACATTCTATACTCGAAAGTATGCCTACTCGGCTTGTAGCTGCTGGATGGACGTTATCGGCGGCCATCCATGTTGCAAAGTCTGTTGAAAGAGCGTCGATATCCCATTGAACCAATTTGTTGAAGTGTAGCTCCGTATATTCTTCCATGAGGACGGAACAAGATTGCAGAACGGTTTTGTAGTCTTTGTGAGAATAATCTAGAGCTGTCAGTAAAGCCGATGCCCATTGATAGACAACAATACCAAGCGCGTAGATATTGACATTCTTCCAAGAAAAGGGTACGCAGCCCATCCATCGGAGCTTCGAGGATCGAGCATCGAACGACACCCAACAGGAGATACATGACATACACGGTCGTGTGCTCGAGCACTAGATGGTATGAGCTATCATAGATAAGAATAGACAGTCTAATGGGATATAATATACGGGAGTTTTATTCCAGCGACATCTTATGCAGGCCCCTTCTTTACGGACCTGCGCTACCTCAGCGCGGCGTTTTGGATCTTCGAACTTTGCACGCTTGTACCTTGGGCCTTGGTCGGTTGAAGCGTGGAATGTTGAATACCAGGGACCTGCTCTGTGCTGCGAGCTCGGCGCCCTATACTGGCCTTCAGGGGCTGTAGAAGCAGTCCTATCGATGTCACAAACGCGATCAGCATTAGATGTTTCCCACGAGTCAACCAAATCCAGTGCTTCTGCATCTAAAGAACCCTGGTCGTCCCCAAGAAATCGCAAAGCTTCTGGTGAGAAGGTATGGTCGGGGTTATCCATGACCTGAGATTAGCCCCTGAAGTAAGCAATTTGAAGTAATGATTTGACATTCTCAACTGGGCTCCGAGACGATCGAATGTATTTATGTATCTTAGCCTTACACCATCTTGAGGCTCACCGAAGAGCTTGATTGGGAATAGTCTTCGTCTCTCACCGAGGTACCTAAAGCGCAATAGTCTGTGAAAGAGAGCTCGGCGGAACGCCATCAACATCAACATCGGTTAGGGTAACTCTGATACATAAGATGTTCATAACAGTGGTTGTGCGACGAAGGCCAACTCAATTGGTTATAACTAGAAAAGACGTAAGAGCGTAGGGCAGGTATTTCCATAATAGGAAGTTTGCGCCCTTGCATTCATTCATACTAGGAGCAATCGAGGCAGCAGTCCAAGCATTAGCATTTAAAATAGATTGTGAGAACAACTCGTAAACCGGCGTCAAGACTATCTCGAATCCGACATGTTCTCGCCTGCATAAAAGGTATCCGCGTCTCTATGATATAAGTGAGGAGCTCGGCCTTTATTATGTACTCGTATCCGAAATTTCTTATTACCACAGGTGACAACCCCTACATGACTGCAGTGAATCGAGGAATTGAGGCAGCAACTGAAGACCAATTGAAGCCGAACTCTAGCAACTGCGGTACGCAAGTCCAAGCGAGTCCTAGTGAGTACACGCGGAGTACACGCTGAGTACGCGAGTACACGCTGAGTACGCGAATACTCGCTGAGTACGCGAATACTCGCTGAGTACGCGAATACACGCTGAGTACGCGAATACTCGCTGAGTACGCGAATACACGCTGAGTACTCGCTGAGTACGCGAGTACACGCTGAGTACGCGAGTACACGAGTACGCGCAATGTCTCAGCGAGTACGCAAGTTTAAATAAAACCATAACCCATGATATTGAGTCTAATATCAACATCGTTGTCATTCTCTTACAAGCCAGTTGACGGGTAGCCCATACGGAATGGAACGAGTTCTTCACCAAGCTCTGAGAAAAGCAATCCTGTAGTACCTCCGTTGATGAACCACGGCTTTTTTCCAGGTGGACAGAGGTGACATTATACCTCTGTAATGGTGTTTTAACCCATCCGCCGTCACTGCGATATGTGCAATTGACTGTTGGGCGACGAGGAAGATTTGGGTTTGGGTCGACTTATATTTTCTTCTTCAAGCCGGACTTGAGATTTCCTAATGGATTTGACCGTTTTGGCGGCAGACATTTCTTTCTTCGCAGGTGGATTACCGTCAACCGGCTGACGGTCCTTCTCTTGGTTATCGTCCCGACTGCTAGTCTTCTTTGTGGATATCTCGTCATCAGCGATGTAGACGGCCCAGCTTTCCATGCTCTGAACTTTGTCGTTCTGGCCTAACAAATATCTACCAAACTGTCTTTGCCGAGTGTGGGGACTTATCGCTATTTTGTTTTCGGTACTTCCATTGGAAAAGACGCCACTGATAGGCATTCTACCGACGACCCACTTGCTTAAACGAAGCTGGTTGTTATCAGAGTGGTTAATGGATCAGGGGAGTTGTGGGGCGGTACGGAACGAAGAGGTTATGGAGAGAGGGAGAGGTCGCCTTACCACCGATGATAGCGTTGTTCGTAGGATAGATATGTACAAGATGTCGAAGTGACTTTTCAAGCCCTTCCTCGCCCTTTCCTCCGCTCTTTCCCGTACACTCTACCCTTCACCCCTTCCTTCGTCTCTCCCTCCATTTCCTCTCCCTCATCTGCTAACCAACCATCGAATCTCCCAACCATCCTTAGATCCCCACAAATCCCACCCATGCAGCCCCAACCCCCTACGCTTCGCTTCCCCCTCACCTTCCCCCCCCTGGCATCCCTCAAAGCCCAGTCTTTCCACACCCTCGAAAGCCCAGTCTGTTCGCTTTCCTAATCACCCAATCTATACCTTAGGTAAGCTTGGTCGTTCCCCGGTGCTGATGACGAGGCGCGGATTATCCCAGCACCTCATTGCAAGGTATCCTCTCTGCTTGTAGCATCCCCGGATCGCCAGCATGTTCCTGCAATGGTCTTGGGCTGGAGAGGCTGTAATTTCTTTTTGGAGAGAGTAGAAAATTGCTAGCGGTATCACTATCCGTCGAGATCCGCACTCCAGAATAAGAGAGAGCTATCTCGAGTGGACTAGAAGAACTTGTAACTAACGGTGATGTTTGTAGATTGAGGTAGTGGTATATCGCCGCTAGTATACGCCAAGACTATTACCGACCGTCTAGAGTTTCCTACCAACCGTCTACAGTATTCTCAATGCCAACGCCTGCGCCATGCGTAAAGTAGGCGGTGTAACATATGAAGTAAGAGGGAGTAAATACCAGCCACATAGCCTGACTCGATTTCCCCTGTGCTAAACTCTTCAGCCTCCCAAGATCAACGACTCATTCATCTATCCCCTTTAAGTGTCGATAAACCTTCTTATGCTGTTCCAAAAACAAAAACGTCGCGATGGTGTGCGGTCCCAGCCTTATAAAACTCGGCACCCAGCCCCTAAACATCCAATTTACGCCCTCCACCCTATATACCCTAACCAGCAACTGGGCCAACCCTTCGCTCTCCTTCGCGCTCATGACGCGCGTTTTGATTACATCGACTGGACTGCAGATGGTTGTGGCGACGAAGCCGGCGAGGAAGGAGGCGGTGAAGTGCGTTGTTAGGTTGTCTTCCAAGGCGGTTTTGGTGAGGAGGAGGTTCTTGAAGCCATCGTAGGAGGCGAGTTGGGAGGCGGTCATGAGCACGGCACGCATACTATTCGGGCCCCAGCCTCTCATCAGACTTCTCCAACCCTCCTCTCGCGCCATTCTTATCAATCCGTCCACGGCATTCTTGTAATTCCGACGTTGGGAAGGAGGAAGCGCGGCGTCGTGTTGCATGCGTACGTTTAGCACGTCAGCGGGGTTTCCGGCAACACCGCCCAAGAAGCCGGAGGTGGAGGCCATGGCGATGAGAGAGGGGAAGGAGGGGGAGGTGCTGGCGGTGGAGAAGGTCGATTTAAGTTCCTCATAAACGCCGAAGCGGGTGGTGGAGTAGGTTAATTGGCGGAGGAGGGAGGCGGAGAGCTATAGTAGAATGAGCCAATGGGGGAATGAGGCCATAGTGAAGGTGTGCACGAACACCGCGGTAGAGACCTAGGATATGATCATTGCGGATAATATGCAGGAAAGTACCAAACATGCCCTTTGGGCCATCGGGAGCTCGGGTTTGGAGTCGGACCTGCTTTGCATAAGCTTAAGTATGTTGCTGCCAGTAATGGTGGCCTACCTTAACTAAGTCGCATGTCAGCCGTAAATCTCTTGACGCTTCTCTCGGGTGTAGCCAAAACTCATACTCAGGTCCAACGGATGTGTCACCGAGGCAGCGAAGCAAGAAGCTGATCCTCCGAACCAAAACGGATAATGCAATTGGTGTCCATTCTGGATTGCACGGTTCTTGTTCCTATTTGTACCAGATGCGGACATCTCGATGCACCCATTCCGTTGACTTGAAGATGGATTGGAAGACGGTGAAGTCAGGAACTTCTCTCTGCCAGACCCCTGCAATGCTTGTTTGCTTGGGGCCCGGACATTCGGGTCCGGTGTCGCTTGCTAAATATGAGTTTTCCGTCAACATCCATCCACGATTGCAACAATCTCTTCTTCCACCCAGCGTTCCCAAGTGATATTCCTACGGAGAAGTTGAGTAACTCGACTGTTTGTAAGGAGTGGGCCTTTTCTTTGGAACGTTCTGTTTGTGCTCAACAGAATCGGTTAATTGACTGGAAGAAAGCCCTGGTTTGTATTTCCTGTTGGTAGCTCCCCAGGTCACACTGATCGCTTTCCATGAAGAAGCTATTCTAGTGCGAGAATACAGGATATTCTCGTCCTTGCGATGTGGTGCTTTCGAGCAATCCCTTAATAGTACCCCGTTGCTGTGCACGAATTTGCCAAAGACGTATCCCACAGCAGGAGCAAGCTTTTCCGCTGTCTCGAGCCTCATAGTACGAGAATACTACGTATAGTGTTGGCCGGGTTATATCAACAGGGGGTTCTGATGCCAACAACGTATCGCTCAAAAGCTTGGCGAGTACAGATCACGCATGTATTATAGCGGACTAGCCTGGGCTCGTTCAGCCTTGAATATCTCTTTGTTATTATAAAGATCCCATTGTGCCCCAGCTCATTCCCAAAGCCTTTTCACCTTTTCAATTGCTCGATCACGTCGTCCTGGTCAATTGTTCGACTCGCCCTTCTGTCCGCCTCACTTTTCTAGCCAACCGGCTGCCGGGAAGAAACCCAATCCTGCACGCCCCTTTAGCGTCCTCTCAGACCCTTTTTCTCCGATGGACCACCAGCCAGCCAATCCCGCGCGCAGTTCGCAGCAGGATGCATCTTTCATGCATAACCTTGCTGTAGCTGAGCCCGGGTAGGTTTTTTTTTTGCATGCTAATTTGTTGAAGGGCGCGGAAACTCCTTTACCATAAAACCAACCTGGACGACAGCCAACGGTACACCTGCCTCCACCCAGGATGTGAAGCCAACTTCAGTAATGTTGAGGCTCTGGATACTCATGTCTACAGCCACTTCAGCCACGAAGAACCTTACAGTACTTACCGCAACCTCCAATCAGCTGTCGCCAACATGGGTTTGATCTTTTCGTCAACTGTGACCTATCGGTCCAACCAGCTCAAGCCTTGCGAGTGCGCCGTCTGCGGTCTTGCCTTCAAGCGCGTTTCAGACTTCATGCGCCATTTCAAGAAGCACGACCCCGACGCCCCAAGATTCGATTGCCGGGTTGAAGGTTGCCCATATAAAGGGCAGAAAGGGTTTTACAGGAAGGACAAGCTGATGAGCCACGTAAAGTGCAGGCACTGGCAGCTGGCCATGGGGAAGAACGAGCAGGATGGCCAAAGAGGAAATTCGGTAGAGCAAAACTAAAGGAGGAATAGGTACTAGAAGTTTCTGTCCGTCAGCAGTGGTCCTGGATTTATTTCCTACTCTTCATTTGGTCAATCGCTACATTTATCATCCAAGACAAGCGCGTTGCCACTAAAACTTTGACCGTTGCAGCGATCAGTTGTTGCACTTTGATTACTACAACACTCTTGTCACTGCAGCACTCCGACGTTATGGTCTTTCTTCCACTGAGTAGTGTTATACCAGCATCTTCTCCGCAATTCACTCACCCACCCAGTATTCTCCTCCACAATACCACTGCCCCCTCTCCCCTAACTCCTCCCTCCCACTCTCCCCTCAGCCCATTCCCTCAAATCCCCAACCCCCTCCCTATCCCTCCTTCCTCCTTCACACCAACAAACCCTGTTCACGCATTCACCCCACGAAGCCACCTATAACTCACTCCCCCACCAAATCTCCCGAACCCCACCACCGAAAGGGATTCTCTTTCATAAACTCTTCAATACAACCTTCAACAATTGTTACAATATGTAGATACTAAGGGTAAGTCTTTGCTAGAAATCACCAGAAACCAAACAACCCAACCTTGACCCACCCAACCCTACCATCTTCCAGAACCTTTTCAAATAATAACGAATCAACCCCCTCCACTCCACTCCCCACCTCACTACCCAAGACATCCCCCGCGGTCCACCGCATCCTCCTCTAACCACCTGTCCACCGATCCGCCCTATCCTTCCAATCACCCAATCACCCAATCACCCAATTACCCAGTCGCCCAAGCACCCCTCACACACCATCCCCACCCTCCCATCCATCCTCAAAAAACCCCCCTCATCCCCCTCTCCCACCCTACCAGCCTTCCGCCATCCCCTCACCTCAAAAATCCCAACCCGCCACTTCTTCAATGCCGTTCTCACAGTCCATCCAAGCCCCCGCCTTACTTATGTAGGACCTTTACAGGACTCGCTAGGACTCGCTTAGGACTCGCTTAGGACTCGCAAGGACTCGCGAAGTGAAGCGATTCGCAACCCGCAACCTTTATCAAGCATGCTGCGTCAAGCAAGCTGTTTTCTTTCTGCCGGGTCTGAGGAGTGTTGCCGATGGGAAGGGAATGGAATGGAGTGGAGTGGGGGAAGGGAAGGGGGAGAGAAAATGGGAAGGTGGGGAGGTGGGGAGCTACTATGGAAGGAGGGAGGGGGGAGGATGGGAGGATGGGCTGGGAGCGAGGATGTGGGGATCGGGGTTGAGTGGAGTGTTTAGGAAGGAAGGAAGGGGATGTGGTGGTGGTTTAAGTATCGAGGGGAGAGGGAGGTTGGGGGTGGAGGAAACTCTTATTAATTCAAAAGTACCGCGAAGTTTCCATCTAAAATACACGATGAACCTGAATAACCCCTTCGTTGCTCCAAAGCACAACCAAGTCCCTCGTGTCTCACATGCAAACAAGCAACTTTTTGTACAGCGTACTCCTTCGTTTCGTCACTCCATTCTCGAGCATTAGCATCAGTACCATCTCCCAGTGCAACGCGACAGTCCTCGTAAGTACAAGAACCAGCGGTGTCATGGTCTGCCCATCGCAGCCTGGTAGTATTGCAAACTCAACTCCACCGTGTGTTTGAGATACGCATCTTGGGTGAGCGGGAGCTGTAGGACGTTGGCGCTTTCGATTCCCTGGATCCACTATTAGCACCCCGCAAAACCACTTCAAGCACGCGACTAAAGACTTACCTTCACACCTCCGCCTCCAATAATCTCTGCCACACACCTACCCATCTCCCTAACTGCCACTTCTTCCTTAAACCCCTCATCCCCCATCACCACTCCCACTTTTTCCCTCCCGAAAGCGGGCAAAGCATGCACCAACCTCTTGAGCACTGCTGCTTTCTCCGCACCCTCAGCCCCCTTGATCAAGGCCAGATAATCCTGGTAGATCTGTCCTCCCATTCCCCACTCATTCACATGCTCTTTTCCCCTCGCAAAACCATCGAGCAGGCCTTGCAGTGTGGAGTAATCTTGCTCAATAACGCACTTAGGCGCGACTGTGTGAACAAGCGTATCATGCGCTTCGTCCCAGTTTCCAGCTTGGGATAGATAATACACCTCCCTCGCGTGATCCTGCTGCACCGAGCGGGCATGCAGGGCTTTGGCTTCCCAGATCCAGGCCGTAGGGATTTTGAATTCCTCAGTCAGTGTGCGAAAAGCCTGCGAGTCGGGCCCCGCAATCTCAGCAGCGCGGTGCGCGAGTAGGGACTGCAGCGCCAGCTGGCGTTTCTCGCGGTCAGACAAGTGCAATATGGCGAAGACAGCCCAGAGCCACTCGCCGGCTACGTCGAGCTGGACGGCAAAGTCCCCAGCTAAGTAATCGGCTTTTGCGGTATCGGAGTATTGTGGGAAGCGGATGGAGAGGGCATGGTAGAGTTGAAAGCTGAGGCGTGTGTCGAGGGGGTTTCCGGTGGTGTTGTGCGGCATGACTATGTCTGCGATCGAACTGCTTGGTGAGGCCCCTTTGGACGATGCGTAAAGTTTTAGAAGACCCCAAAGGATATCTTCGCGTTGGGAGCTTGCTGGGTCATCCCATGGGGTATCTGCGCCTTCTTCGATAAACCAAGGGATTGGCTTTTTGCTCTCATCATTTGTAAGGTCTTCGGCGAATTTTTCGACTGCGGCTTCGATAGGCTCTTGAGCTAGGATTGCGTACCAGAGCCTTAGGCCGAAGGCACGCTTCCAATCTAGATTGAAGCGATCGCTTATAGAAAAGGTTCTGGCTCTATCTTCCAGTGCTCCCTTCTTACCCTCGCAGATGCAAGTGTTTCCGGCCAACAATCCATACAAAGCTCGAATCGGCTCGCTCATCTCAGAGAGGACATTTAGCTCCCGCCATTCGTGAATCTGGGTAGCTATGTCCTCGCGCATAATGTGATCACCGCTAAGCTGCGCCACGAGTATGGCTAATCTGAAATCTCTGCCTTGAGCGAGAGCATCGCAAGCCTCAACGACTTTGTTCGCTGACAGATAAGCTACAGCGCGTTCTTCAGCATTCGGAGCTCCAGCAACGGCGGTCTTGGCAGAACCTTGACACAGCTGTTCCCAGACTTTGCTAAGGCGATCCTTGCGGACGCGGCTGTAAAATTCTGCAGTACTCGCATTGGACTCGCCGGCAGGAATCTCAGCATCGAGGCCGTCAAAGAGAATATATGCAAGCTCCCAGATAGATTTCTCATGCTCAAATTTCTGCTTAACGATTGACGCGATTTCTTTCAATGCAACGCGCTGCACTTGTGCTATGGGAACTCCATGATCTAGCAAAATCTTGGTAGTGGTTCGCTGCCTACTTAGTGTTTCAGGAATAAGCTGAGCATGCTGTCAGTTCACGTTCATAATCGCTCTATATATCGCAAGTGACCAATTTTCTTACCTCTGATGTGGCCGCGAGTTTTGCAAATCGGATATCTCTACCTTCGGAGACAAAAGTCCCCTTCTGATCGTTTATAAGGGCATTGCTTTGGGTAGACTTTTTCCGAGACAAGTTGACGTTGCTTGGCATTGCGTATAGTAGCGTAGCTCCTGGGCCCCAGGATGGTCTGTAAGATTGGTGGTATTTTCGGTCCATCTCACTCATATCGTCTTCATTGGGGGGTTCCAAAGTCTTTGAATAGGGCCACTAAAGAGATAGTATACTCAGCTTTGCATTCCTAAGTTTTGGTTTTACGTACACGAGTAGACGTCACAACATGCTACTATTAATTTGTTTACCCGGTCCGAGATGCACAACCGCCAGCAAGGAGAAAAGGAAATAATCAAACCTCAAAGCCTTTGCCATTGTTTGCTTGCTTGCCCCTCCCGCTCCTCCGCGCTTGCTCCTGGCCGAACAGTGAGTGCATCAAGTCAATACTTGTTGCAAGTACCTGCCCGGGGCCGTTGGTCGCACTATGCGCCTTCGGCGTGTCCTCGTAGATAAGTTCTCGATCTTTCATAACATGTGCTTGACTCTGACGAAGGGCCTGGCGATCCTGCTTTCTCGGACTGATAGTTCGCTGTAGCTGTTGCGCCCATTCATCGCTGCCATGAAACACTAGTTTTCCAGGCGTATCAAAGCCGCCGTGGTTTTGCTGGGACGACTTGAGTAATGATTTAGACGTTGGAATGCCTGGTGCATTAAATGGGTCCGTATCTTCATCGCCTGGCTGTGGGAACGACCCCGCCATTTCCAAATCTTCGTCGTGGACTATGAGAGATCGGTCATGGACGTCATCCGCTGGGTTGAGAATATCGCTTGGCTCATCTTCACCACTGTCTGAAGATGAGGCGGCCAAGCGTTCGCCTAAAAAAGACTGATCTCGGTAGGTGACTTCTTCCATTTCGTGATCTTCTTCAAAGGCGACCGTGTCGTCAAAAGCGCCCGGTAGCACCTTCTTCTTGCGAAATTCAAATGTATCATCCGGACTAGAGCTGATTCCAGACTGCGAGAGGAAGGAAGATCCTTGTGCGGATGCATTTGAAGCTGGCGTATAATCATCCCTTGGCGTTCGATTCTTCGGGGTAGGGGTATCTGGCGGCTCGCTTAGACCACTGGTATGTAAACTCTCCCCTTCACTTCCTGTGTCATCGAAGTCTAGAGCATAAGTGGTGAAATGGGGTACTTTGAAAACCCAAGTCCCCATGTCCTTTTCGTACCTCACAAACTCAGTGCCAGTAACTTTTCGAAGACGATCAACATGCTTCTGAAAGCGCGGGCCACTCTTCTCATGAGAAGGCGTCTTCCGATCTTTCTGTCTTGGCCATGAGTTCTCCAGGTAGATAGTTGACGGAACATTAAGCCCTTTACCTAAAGGAGGTTTCTGGTCCGTCTCCGGATATACCGTGAGTGAACGTGTTTCGATAACAGCAATCTTTCCGAAGATCTTATCCAAATCAACTGTAGTCAAATCTACAGGCTCGTCGAACATAACACGACCACATCCTTCACGTCCAACACAGAATCCTTTCATGCTCTTTAGCTGATGCTTTGGCATCTTGCTAAGCTCATCTCGTGAGGGCCTCATATAATATGCCCCCGGCTCGGGATCCGCTTGTGGAATCTGTGGTGGGGGTCGGAGGCTTGAAGGGTTTGGCGCCTCCGGAGAACCATCCTCATGTACGATAGCGAGCTCATTGCCTTTTACTTGTTCCATTTCAGACTGAGAGGGGGTTCCATTGCTTCTGGACCCATTGAATTTGCCGTTCGTGCGGGATGAGGATCTGAGGAAGCCCTGTTCTTGAGCACTCGGCGTAGCGCTGCTCTGCAAGTTGCTAGTAGCACTACCGTTGATGTCATTAATCTCGGTGTCTTGGTTGGTTCCATTTCCGCCTACAGTGCTAGCATCAAAGCTAACCTTCTTCTTCAGAATACCAGGTTGTCGGGATTGATCGTTCTTCTCGGTACTTGGCAACGCCCCAATGCCTTGGTCGCCGAAAAGGTCTGTTCGAAGGCTACGATCGATGGTTAGTTTCTTCAAGCTTCCTGACTTAGAGCCTGAAGAACGGGAGCTGCCGGCAGAGAACGCGCCCGGTGAGAGAATGCTCTCCCGATCACTATCGAACGTCCGACGCAGATTGCTAGTTGACAGACTCTTCCCCAAACCTCGACCGATACTGCCATAGAGAAGACTACTGCCTAGGCCACCAGGAGTACTGACATTACTCGAAACGCTAGATGGTGTTCCGTATGTCGAATACGAAAACCCATAACCTCGCTTTTGTGGTGTTACAAGTCGAGAAGCGGTATGTGGATTGATCTTGTACTGCGGTAGTATTGCGCTCTTTCTCATTTTATTACCTGTATTGATGGGAGTTGCAAGGGGACCCGGATTAGCTTGCGGTGGCGGTGGGAGACCATCAAATATAGATGCACTGCCATATGGATAACGGTCCGTCAAGGAAGCCGTCATAGCCTGTGGGGGTTGTAAGGCATTCTGCTGCTGTTGTGAGTTGTTGAAAAGCCCGGAGGATGCGTTGTTGGTGTTGCCGAAGAGACTGGTGGATTGCTGTTGCTGGTTGTTAGACCCCAAATTACCAAATATAGAGCCTCCAGCTGGTTGCTGAGCATTATTGTTAGTATTACCACCGAACAAACCACCGCCAGTCGTGGATCCAGTATTAGAAAATAGCCCGCCTGGCTTCTGTTGTGATTGATTGGTACCTCCAAAGAGCCCGCCACCAGCATTTGGCTGACTCTGGTTAGCATTGTTACCCCCAAAGCCCCCGAAAAGATTGCTGGTGTTGTTACTGGTAGTACTTGGGCTGTTGCCAAAGAGTGAAGTGCCTGTTGCCGCTGGTTTCGATGTGCCGAAGAGCGAAGTGGATGCAGGCTGATTGTTGGTCCCAAATAGCCCACCAGTGGGTTGCTGTTGCTGCTGGTTGTTTTGGGTATTGGTACCGAATAGACCAACTGCTGGATTATTCGTCGTGGAGTTAGTAGTGCCGAAAAGTCCACCTGGTTTCTGTTGTTGCCCACCAAAACCGCCGAACGCAGAGCCTGTGGATGTTTGGTTTTGATTTTGCTGGTTTGAGCCAAAGGTACTGAACGGATTCGATGTCGAAGGCTGCTGCTGCTGCCCACCTCCGAATGCAGATGTTGTTTGGTTTGTGCCAAACAAGCCACCACCGGTATTATTAGGAGTGCTACCGGTTCCAAAACCAGTTCCAGTTGCACCTCCTCCAAAGCCGCTACCTGGGTTTGTTCCGCCAAAAGAGAATCCAGACGCTGGCTTTTGCTGCTGTTGTGAGCTAGCACCAAACAGACCTCCACCAGTGCCAAATCCGGTGCCTGTATTCTGTGTTGCGCCAAAGCCAGACTGCCCAGAAGTGCCGAAGAGGCCACCGCCTGTTTGGGAGGTACTTGCAGGTGCACCTCCAAACAGACTAGTCGTTGCTTGCTTTTGACCAAATAGGCCACTTCCACCAAAGCCAGAGCTCGCCGTTTGCGTACCACCAAACGGAGAGGCCGCACTGGTAGACTGGGCTCCAAAGAGACTCCCTCCTGCTTGTGGCGCACCGAAAGGCCCAGTCGGGTTTTGTTGCGTCCCAAAGCCACCAAACCCGCTACTGGCACCAAACGCTCCAGCCTGACCACTGGCATTACCGAAACGCCGACCTTGATTGTAGTCTGCAAGTCTTAGTTCCTGGAATATGTTAGCATTTGCACTTGATTTTGATCCTCTCCATAGACTTACTTCGAAGGAGAAGTTCTTGTATGGCTGCATAAAACTAATGCTCTGAAAGTGATTTATCCCAGAGGTTGTGCCTTCCTTCTCCGTAGTGGCCTGAAATGGCGTACTGCCGGTACCCTGACATTCTGCACTATTAGGACCAAGGGCAGAGCTAATAGGTGCACCAAAGGCGCTGGTGGGCTGATTAGGCTGTGATCCAAAACCAGTTCCGCCACCGAACAAGCTTCCACCAGAAGAGCCCTGGGTTCCGCCAAATGCTGGTTTATTTGGTGCACCAAACATGCCACCAGATGGAGTTCCAGCGCTGTTAGCGCCGAACCCACTGAAGGTCGAGGTGCCTGCACTCGGGGTAGTGTTAAACAAGGAACCACCGGAAGTAGCACCAAAGGCAGTCTTATTAGCACCAAAAGCGGTAGAATTTGAGCCTGAGGTGCCGAAAGTTGAACCTAATGATGATGTTTTGGTCAGCCATGCTGTAGCAGAATGTTCTAAATCACTTTAAAGCATCGTTCTTAATAAAGTGAGGAAGAGAGGGACATTCTGGCAGGGTTGAGCAATGCATCACGTTAAAATGATACACGCAGCAGTCACCCCAACGGTTGAAGTCTTGCGAAATATCCACAGCGGCATCATGTAAAATAGATGCTTACCTGAAGTTCCAAACCCAGTATTTGTGCCTCCAAATAAGCTACCAGGGTTATTCGGCGTGCTACCAAAGCCAGTGTTCTGGGCCTGACCGAAACCTATAGTAAGTGAAAGCGAACATGTCAGCTCTGGAAGAGTCCAAGCGCATTGGCAATAGGCAAGATACCAGGACAGTGTCTAGTGAATGAGTAAAAAGAAAAAGACATGTAGAAGACATACCTGATCCAGTATTGTTATTTGTGCCGAAGCCCCCAAACCCCGTCCCCTGCTGCTGATTATTGTTTTGTTGCCCAAACATGATGGTTGGCCCTTTTCTGGATATTTTCCAAGTCTACTGTGAGGACGATATCGCTGAATTGATGGTGCTGAGGTGTTGAGTCAAGCGCATCCACTCGACGTATTGCGCAGCCGGCTCACAAGTGGACGTCAAATGCGCTCAGGAGATCAGGAGAGGCCAACTCGGATTACGCGTAGCGAACAATTACCAGAGCTCCATGTGTGGTAGTAGAAGAGTCCAAGCTTCTCGAATTCAATGCAGGAAGTAAGGGAAGGTAGGAAACGCGCTGAAGATATTGCAGTAGAAAACTGATGTGGAGTGTACTCGTAGGGCTGTTAGCCAGACTGAGAAATTCTCCTACGCGACGAAACTTTAGGCACCACCAACACTCGGTAGCCTAAATGATGCCTTCGAACTTTATCCTATCACCATACGTTCTGCTCTGAATAAGGCGTCAATTATTGACGTCTGATTGATAAGACTCATGAGCTTCTACTGCTATGACTAAAGATCCTCGAAATGATCTGCGAGAGCCTATTACTCAAAAGAAGCCGCTACAGCTGCCTCTGTACCAAGGCCGCAAGCCGGCTGCCTTCGAGACCGCGTTCACAACCGTAGGAACACTTCTGACAAACCACGAAGTTCTCGACTTAATTGACACTCGCCTACCAAGGCAATCGCAAAGGAGTCGGAAGATCTTTCCCCAGCACAGGTTCAGCAGTACCAATATCTCTTTTACATGGTTAATACATCGGACAAACACACTATGCCATCACACTGGCTTACCTTGGCCCCCGAGGAGCCCAATATTCCCCAGTCATCTTGATGTCAAAGTCGGCAATGAATTCAATGAGAGACTTGGCCGCTTCGTCAGGTGGAACAGCTAATGTAGCCACGTCAAAATACAGTGAGTTTTAGCGGTTGTGCTACCAGAGGATTTCGTACCTCCGCCGTCATCCCAGAATCTGTCAAACCCGACGCCTTTCGTCATCTCCGTCCGCATGAACCCTGGCTGATCGACAGTAAGCGCGCTTCTCAGTTCGACTCATAAGCTTCAGGACCCACATGTACTATGCCGACAGCAATACCCTTTTCCTTCAAGTCCAAACTCAAGAGCTTTCCAACCATATTCAAGGCACTCTTGCTGGCATGATGCCCGTAATTACCGCCACCCTCACTCTCATGCCTCAATGTAATGCTCCCGCTTTCAGAGCTGACTAGGATAATCTTGCTCCCCTTAGCCATCAAGCCTGCTTTGACCAAATGATGGCAGATGAATACAGGTGCAATACTACTCGTAGTGTACATCTTGACCTCTTCTTGCCATGACGGCTCTTCAAAGGTCTCTGTTCTGAAGTAACCAGCTGTAATGATGACTATGTCAAGGGTCACTCCAGACGAGTGTACATGAGACACCAACTCTTGACCGGCCGTCTCTTCAGAAACATCAATTCCTGGGATATACGTGACGTGCTCAGTCGATGCTGGAGCTGTAGCAGAACGGCTTGTTGCGTAGACAGAGCTTCCATGTGCTGCATATGCTTTCATGAGGGACGCTCCCAGCCCTCTCGAAGCTCCAACAACTAGGACATTGGGCATCTTGACTTCTTGTGCGACTTCCAGTATTGGATTCAATTAGTCTAGATCTGAGCGTCTAATTCTTTGGGTTGATTCAATGTAGGAGCGCCAACACACAAAGCATTGATCTTCCGAAGGATTGTAGGTATATCTGATCCCTGCTTTCCGTTGGTAAACGTTATGTTGCAGATCACTGCGGGCCGAACCGATAGTCAAATCGCGTCGCGTACGCCATTGGTGCTGAACTACACATTTGGCGGAGACTGGAAAATCCGAAACTTTCTACATTTTTCCACATCAATGGCATCTTCAGCCCACTCCGCTTTCCCTCCGAGAGCTTATGGAACAAATCAACTAGGGAAGCTGCCAGATCGATCACTCGCTGGTGCCTTTGGTGCTTCGACAACACAACAAGCGCGCGAAGCTCAAAGAAAAGAGAGCGAGCGCGAAAGAGCCGAGAAGGAGCGTGCTGAACGTGAAAAGTTGAACGGGCTTACTGAAGAGCAAAGGGAAGAAATTAAGGAGGCTGTGCGCTACCCACCTCGCTCGCGGTTGAACACTAATGATGCTAACTATGTGCCTAGTTTACGCTTTTCGACCTAGATAAAGACCAAAAGATCGACTATCATGAGCTCAAAGTTGCAATGAAAGCCCTTGGCTTCGACCTACCCAAATCAGACATCCTCTCCATTCTCCAGGTGCACGGAGTGCCCTCTGAACCGCCATCTACCAACGCACCTCACCAGAGTCGCCTGTTGCTTCCCTTTGCACAATTCCAGATTATTATGGCTGAACGGATATTGGATCGGGATCCGGCAGACGAGGTAATGAGGGCATTTGAGCTCTTTGATGAAGGCGGAAAAGGAAAGATCAATCTTCAGGATTTGAGGCGGGTTGCAAGAGAATTGGGCGAGGGCTTGGAAGAAGAGGAACTTGCGGCGATGATCGATGAATTTGATCTGGATGGAGATGGAGCCATTAGCAAAGAGGAGTTCCTTGGAATCTGCTTGCAATAGTCATATGACTTGGCATGAGGCAATGCATATGGGTGTTTGGCGATGGCGAATAGGTGCTGGAATCCCATTCACGGATTGGGGTCTAGGGTCTTTCTAGGTTATGGCAGCTACGAAGTGCATGGAGCCCAGGACTGGACGGGGAAATATAATCATTTCTCTCCTCGCAGCTGTAACCTCATTTGGGCTCTCTTCGTATCTAAAGGTTGATTTGAGCAGTCCAATTTGAAACTCTGTTAAGGACGTATCAATCATCTTCGCATTCACGACATGACAGGGTGTTACTTTTCCATAGCGTAAATTGCTCGAAAGACTAACTAGAGCCCTCCACCAGTGGGTGCAAGAAGTCATTGAAGCATAAGCGGTCCCACCAAACACGCTGAGGCCAGCTAATTTTCCCCTTACCTATCGTGTTTGTTTACCTACCTACCTAACTATCCATCTACTCACCTACCTACCTAGTTTAATGGGTGGCAGATTTATCAAGTCGACTTTGTGGAGATATTTCAGTGTACAGGCCAAATCTGATGTTTTTTTTATGCTCGACCGCTTATGCTTCAATGACTTTTCGCACCCACGTGATGCATGGTTTGTGTATGACTAATCATGATGGCCCACCAGATCCCTGTCCCCCGCGATTTAGGAAGATTAATCGATTGTTTGCTTTCCAAAATCTTGCAATTCAAACACAGTTTTCATTTTGCATTCATTGGCCATGGCGCCTGGTTTGGTACACCTGCCGAACGGTCAGACAATGGCAGTCTCTCCTATCTTTGGAGGACTGTCATTCAAGGCCAATGACTTGAACATTCACCATTCGATCTTTCCACCGGGATGGACTATCATACTTGAGACTGAAGACGGCGACAACGAGCTTGAAGATAACAACCTGGTGAACTCGCATCAAAAGCATCATACGCACCGTTATCGGGCTCCTACTCTGAACCAAGACAATCTCTTCATTTCGTCCATATCCAACCCCAGCAATACAGACTTCAAGCCTGCGACCTCCCCTACACGGCAGACGGCTATGATGTTATGGGCAACGTTGTGGTGGTATTTTCATCAGGTATCTTGCTGGGCTGCTCTAGTAGAACTATGACTGATTCTGGAAGCAAGCCCAAACCGAATCCACACCTCAGCGCCGGCATCAGCTCCAAGGTGCCAGAGGAGGCCAGACCGAAGGGTGAGTGGAGGATAAACATCAAGCGCGAGGGCATCTTCAAGGGGAAATCCCTACTACAGAAGCTAGAGCGTATGGGTCTGATTAGCAGTGAAAGTTCTTGCGTGGGTACAAGCACCGACGAGAGAAGCGGAGAGGGATGGACAGACATGTTCGTCAGTCAAAGATCGTTTTGGCAGATAGATCCGCGGATTTTCTTGTTCACACTCTCGCCAACCATGCATTCGCCATTTCCAGGTGGCTCGCCGTATCCGTCGCGACCAAGCTCGCCCAATAGAGAAGGTACTGCATCACCCAGATCTGAGGCTTATGGAGACACATCGCACGGCTTGTGGTCACCACAATCTCCAGGACCTTTTGCGTCTGGGAGCCACCTTCCAACCTACTACCCCCCTCCTCCGCCACAATACACGCACACCCACTCTGTCAGACATCCGATCCGCCCAAAGCCCCCAGCGCAGGGTCAAACGTTCTACACCCGCTATGTTCCCAGCCTGGGCCAGTACTTGTCATTCAGAACGGCTTCACTATCCTCGAAATCCCCTACCTACCGCGGGCCCGTGGCGGATCCTACACCAACATTTCTCCCTCCTAACTCTGGTGTTGCAACTGCCGGATTGCCTTCTCTTGGAAACCTGAACATTTGCCCTTGCGACACCGATCTGTTGCATACCTGGATGAACGAGCCTCGTGTCTCTGCCGCCTGGGGCGTCTCCGGCCCCCTCGCCACTCAAGAAACATTCCTTAAATCAGCCTTGAACAATAAACACAGCTTCCCTGTCATCGGTTGCTGGGATGGCAAGCCTTTCGGCTATTTCGAGCTGTATTGGGTGAAAGAAGACCAGCTCGGGCGATATGTTACTGGTAATGAAATCGGTGACTGGGACCGGGGTTTCCATGCTTTAATTGGCGAACAGGAGTTCAGAGGTGAGCATAGAGTCAAGGTCTGGCTTAGTGCATTGGTACACTATTTCTGGCTGGCGGATCCAAGGACGGAGAGAGTGCTGGTTGAGCCAAGAGTTGATAATAAGAAGTAAGTCATGTGCAAACTAAGTGGCTATCAGAGGCATAGAGCTGATGAAGATTTCACAGATTCGTTTCATACCTACATGATGTCGGATTCTATAAGAAGAGGGAAATTGCTTTCCCTTTTAAGCAGGCCGTTCTCATGAAAATAGCGAGAGAATCTTGGGACGCACCAGTCCTTTGAGATCTGACGCTTGTGTCTTAAACCACCTATGCCATATGTATAATATTCTATATTGACGAAGTAATGGGGTTTGGGTTTCGGTGGCTTTCTACGCAAAGACCCCGTTCTTATCCGTATCATTAATACTACAATATTATAGCATTTAATATATATTATATCCTCCACAACAGTCCTTCCATCTCTCAGGCATCAGTAAATTTGGAAGATGTATTGACTTCTTCTATATTGGTACTTGACAATATGGAGATATAGTTCCAGGCGAACATACGGGGTAATTGAACGTACTCCTTACTCTACAAGTTGCATTGAGCGATTGGGTTGCCATTCTGTGGATTGCATCGAGTCCTACCGGCATTGGAGGCCTGAATTCCAAGCAGTGTCTCAATACAGAATAGCTGCGATCCAATATCCCCTTTCACCACCCTGCATAATCGTCCTTTTCCTATATGTTCAGGCTAGGACAGATAACCTCCGCATGTTTTGGGCCGTTCAGTCCAAGACTTCGCTGACAATATGCCGATTTATCAAAGAACTACCTTAGTACTGTACCCAGTAATGAGCACCCACTGGCCACTTATCATCTGGAATCAATCTTTCCAAATTACTGCTTAATAGGTATACATGGCTAAAGAATCAGGGAGAGAAGTAGCCGCACTGGTCAGCAAAACCTTCAGCTTCCGGCCCGGAGCTTTTCGGGATCAGCACTACCAAAATACCCAGTCGCCGTCTTAGCAAAAATGTCCTGGGCTTTGTACCTCGAAGGATGGTCGAGGCTCTGAAGATCAGTGTCTAACCGTATGACTCGTCCGAGTACATGGTGTCTGGGCTTGAACCAGCAGCACTCGTTCCTCGATATTGTTCGCTCATCAAAATTCACCCTACCTGTTAGCCAAGGATTCCTCGAGTCGTCGTCCGCTAGTCTAATCAATCCACGACACCATCGTATAGCAACAGACCAGGTATCGCTTCGGTTGTCTGCTTCATCCATTACTGGGTTAGATGACGAAGCTGTGCTCACCCTTTTCACCAAAGGCTTCTTCGGAGGTTGGGTGTTCTCAATCGAAAGATTGATAATGCAGGTAGGCGGTTCGAAGTTGTTGCCAGCAAGATATTCAGGTATGGTTTATAAGCCGGCATGGTATCTGAACGTCTATTACAGCTAATATAGTCAGGCTTCAAGAACCTCAAGACAGAGAGGATTCTTTGGAAATGTTCTGAAATGCCGAGTTCGACTTTTCTTCCAGTCGGAGATGTCTTATTTGGGTCGTTCAAGCTTGTGGACTCCCACCTAGCAACACCTTCCGATCCGTACCTAAGCTACCTGGATTTTGGCTTTGGTTCCGATGAAGCTTCGTTCGCCGGCTGTCATCGTTTCTCTATTTTCCGAAACTATCAAGTTGAAGGAAATTTGCCGGATGGTGAAGTGGAAGAAATCGAAATAAGGCTGGAGCATTTCCGATGCAATCCGCGCAAGAACGTCGATTCATGGGCTGAATACATCACCTGGTTCCATTATTGGTACGCAAAGCTACTTTTTGCGGATGGAATTAGATCTTGTCTTCGAGACAGGTAGACGGCTTCTCTGCAAGCAAAAGGGCTACAGGCTTGTCGCTCTTCATGAACTTTACCTACGTTCAATGCATTGGGCTTTGCCAAGAGAGAGATAAGCCCTCTAGATGATAAGACACTAGGTCCGATCTGCACGAGTCTTACCACTCTTCTGCGATGGTGCTTTAAGAGGTTTTCGAAGACGAGACTTCTCTCACGTCTGGCTCAATTCGATGTCCAGATGGAACCACTAATGTAGCCGTTTTGTTTCAGTCATTCCTAATTCGACCTTGATTCGTTAACATTACTGATGCATCAGTAACGTTAACGGACGCTGAGTACACACGCGACTAATAAATCTGAATTTTGAACGATCTTTGTCTCATAGTACTCTATGTCCCCAGCAGAAATTTTACCGACTCGGCCATCTCGCCAAAGCCTTGCAATACTGGCCAACAAACCTACTCGTATAGTCAGAACCTTGCCTGTGCCGAAAGTCCTCCTGCATGAGGTAAGAGATGACTCCGATTTGCTGTTTCACCGATCTCAGCTTATCTGTCACTCTTCCGGGCATCCTGAAGTCTGATGTACAATGTTTGCAAGACCATAAGTAGATCCTGTGGTCCTCTCGGATCTTTGGCGGAACATTCGACCACCGCACACCAGCAAGTAGGCCGTGCACCAAGATGAGGAGAGACCATATTGATTTGTTGGCGGGGTGTCTCTGTCTCCCATGCATTGTACTCTATGAATTATATCACCTTCCATATAAATTGACTAAGAAGGCAGCCGAAGCTCGGAAGTACCGCGCCAGCATCCCAAAAGCTCTACCGCTAAAGCGCCGAAGGTTGTCCAGCTCCGGAGAGACTCTTCGCAGCGTTTCGAACGCTCTATTTCTCAACAAGCTTCCATTAGAGATTCGCTTAGAGACAAACAGATATGTCCTCGGCGAACAGCTCCTACACATTATTCATCGTCCAAAGCGTCTTGCTCACATGTTCTATTGTACGAAGGTCCCCTATTCGGCGCTCTTCTTTTAATCCAGACCACGAGAACATTTCCTGTTCGTTTACATCGCAAAGAGCGATAATCTGCGATACGGTACTACGACCACGGAATACAAAACAGTGCTCCTACCGCCGCCAGCAATATTTGGCCCTACCTCCAACGTTTGGCCAACTGCTTGCGCTTCTCAGAGCCTGCCGGCAAACTTATGTGGAGGCCATTGATCTGCTTTGTTCTTCCAACACTTTCATCGTGGACAGTTTCGATGAATTCATCTGATTCTCGCGGTCGGTTATTCCCAAGCGTCTACAGACGATTCGAACCCTACGGATGAAATTTACCCTCCTTAGCGGAGTAATTAGCAGTTATCCCAAAGGATTCCAGAGACCATGGACACGACTATGGCACATCATTGAAGTTGATATGATTGGTCTCAGATGTGTAAGCTGTAGATTGAGAATACTGGATTCCAGGGGTGATAAGCTAAACCCAAGGCCGAATGGGTCCAAGGATTGGCAAGTTTCCAGGTGGATATTATCACCGATCAAGAAAACCATCTATGTTTCGGTTGTTCTGTTCGACATCTGCAAGAGACTTGCACAAGGCTAAAAGTATTGATCCAGTGATTACGACGAGTAATCAATATGGATTTTTCAGCATGGGTTGCTAACGAGACGGTGATACGGACTTGAATCGATTGATATGTTTCAAATATGCGCGGTGGGGTCGACTACCCTTGTACCTGCAAATAGTCGTATGTGCGCCTGCTGCCAGGCTCTGTGTAATAAGTCCCATTACTCGCAAGAATCGCTCCGCCCCTGCCCGGTATCCAGACAGTTAACGCTGTCCGATGAATCTTTCATCTGCAATTTGTCTTCTACAACAACCCATGTCTTCTTGTTGCTACTTTGACGCTCCGTAGCATCACTTGGATTGATAGGCCGGCTATCGTCGCTACTTCCTATGTTGATCCAGTCACTTTTCTTCGGGTATGATCTCAAAGAGGTGCTGTTGGCATTGCTACTCTTCTTCTTATCCAATATACCGGCGAAAAGAGGACGCAGAACAGGAAGGCAAGCGCAGATGATAGCGACGGCTGGCTCGATGGTCCAGACCGGCAAAGTATCGATTGTGCTGTCTGGACCAAACATATCAAATCAGCGGGATCCCTTTAGTCTTGTTCAGAACAAGGGTGTCTTACAACTAAAGTCGGCATCTTGGAGTGAGGCTTCAACTATCCTCATAGCGGTCATGATGGTACCTCTACACAAGATTAGCAAGTATCTTTCGGAGGGTCTCTCACCTCCACTGTACATACATCAATCCAAGTAAAAAGATACCGGACACAGCAACTTTTTGCTTCCGGGGCATCTGAAGGCCCCAAACCATCCGGACCGGCAACACCACGAGCGTTAGATCAACGAGAGCATTCCAGCATCCAAAGACAACTGCATGCGCATTGCCCGATGGGTGGCAGGGCTTTTCGGAATTCCAAAAATGGTTGATCGACTGGGGCGCACATTGAAGGAAAATCTGAATATTGATTCCAACGAAATAGCTGACAACAAGCACGACATTAGCCCACCAGCCAATCCGGAACCACCGCACTCTGAGTGAAAAGACACGACGATAAAGCATGAGGACCGAGGCTCTTGCCAACGCAGTCGTGGCGGCATAGGTCAGTTGAAGCGCAAACTCAAGCTGGAGCTATTCAGTAATTTTTCCTCGGCAACGATTGCGCGAAGGAGCTCTGAAGCCATACCTTGGCTATGGCGGTGAACATAGGGAGCGTGACTCCAGCACCATGTTTGCCGATGCCGTAATGTACGACTGGGGCAAGGCTTAGCTGATACGATACCGATAAAGTGCTACAGCGACGTATTTACGGCAGAAACATTCAATTGCAATTCCAAGAAAGAAAACCTTGTGACGGTTGTGTCAGGAGGTATCTCTTATATTGGACGAGTACACCTTACATGCGCGGCAACCGCCAGGTAATCATCACTTTCAAGCTCAGCCTTTCTTAACCGTCTGGCATAGAAGCGGCCGCCAAGCACTGCAGAGCATAAGATCACGAACATACAGGTGACCCCAATTGTTCGAGGCCCTGATGCCTCGTTGATATGTGATTGTTCGAAGGCGATCTCTGTTGGAGATAGAGGTGCCATTGTGAAGGTCCACCAAGTCAAAGGCCAACGGAGAAGACTAGTTCAATATGTGGCCTGCGACAGGGAAGAGACGCTTCGAGGCCGCAAACAAGATATATAGGAATGCAGAAATTCGAGCCTTTTCAAACATGATGCGGTACTGTGGGTCCACAGGAAAACAAAGATTGTCTGGGTAACAGGTCTTTGCATCACACCTGTTTCAGCAGCACCCGCATTTCAGGTCGGCGATCACCTTTTCGCATTCAGGCTCAGGGGTCAACATGCCATCGAGACGACACTTTTGCCATTCCGGAAATCCCTCAGTCGCTTACAGTGATCCATACGTCATGAGGCCAATGGACCAGGGCGAACCAGCGCCTCATCCGTCGAATGGAGGGACAGGACTTGTCCTCGAATGAAGAAATATCAGCCGGAGGGGTCGACGATGTGGGCTGCATAGGACAAAAGGCACGGCACGCACGGCTACTTTCGGGCTCCATAAAACCATTTGATATTCTTCGTTGAAGCCCTAACAATCGCGACCGCTGAGACCTTGACAGCAAGTGGAGGACATTCGGAGCGACGCTAAACGCATCTGAACCCAATTGTCTGGAGCTATGTGGACGCCACCTGGAGCCCCCTTTGTACTAACTGGGTAAGTTAAGATTCGTGCAGTGGACCGCGGTCCGCGGTCCGCGGTCCGTTTAGTTCCCCGGGAGGCACGTGCATAATAGAATGACGATCAATGCATGTGGCGCCGTCGAGGTTGCAGGCCCACGTTCCTGTTTCATCCACACGCCTGCTATGTACTGCATACCTTATGTATCATAACTCACTCAGCCAGCACCAATCTCCTGACGAGCACACGACGTCTCAAGAGGGTGTGGTTCAGCCTTCTCAATTGTGAGGAAGCTGACAATCCGAGATGATGGCTGCAAGCCGTCATCCTTGTTGCCTTGTAACTTTCTGCGCTGCGCAGCACACCTTATCCCCCCAAGTTCAATCCCCTTCCTTGAGATGTGGTGCTCTCGTCTGAATGAAACATTATAGCCAATAAGGATCTCGCCGCCAGCTCGAGGCCCGCCTCATAAACACCCTGAGTCAGATATGTAATCTGCACAATCCCTCCTGATGTTCTTGATCAGCTTCAGGTGACAAGGAGCTTACTATGTACCATGCTGCTGCACCATCACTCAGACAGTGGGCGCAGATGACATTGTTTGGCAGCCGGTATTATTCCAAGCAAGCCCCTGAGTCATGTCGTTAAGGTAGTAGATAATTTCAATGGCACTCGAGTACGTTACATTGATAAATTCGAGACATTGACGGCCATCGTTTGTCGCCACTGACAATTCCCACACGTTGCCATTTTCCTCCGCTGTGCAAGGCATAGGAGATGGAGATGGGGATAGGAAGTTTGGTAAATAGAGTAATCGTATAATCGCGCACACAAAGGACGCGCCCGCCCCTGACCCCCCCCTCTTCCCTCTGTCCACGATCCGGGTTGTGACACAGCAACCAATGTCCACACTGTCGGGATGTTTAACAGATTTTAGGGGTGTGCTTGGTTGGTTGGTTGGTTGGTTCGAGAAGGGGGATGGAGGGTGGTTGGAGAAGGGGGATGGAGGGTTAAGGATGGATGGTGGAGGGTGGAGGATGGAGGGTGGAGGGTGGAGGGTGGAGGGTGGAGATGAGAGAAGAGAGGGGGTTTTGCTGGGATTGGGAGGGATGAGGGCGGGAGGAGAGTGGGGGTTTCCTGTAATTGATATGGGAGATTTGATATCGAGGGACTGAACCAATTCTTTGATGCAGCCATCTATATCCCTGATTAACCATCACTCTGCTATAATCCACAACCCACAACCCCCGACTCCGAACACCCCCAACCACCTCCAACACCCTATATACACTCCCCTGTCCCCTCTTCCCTTCAACCTCATTGCCCTGGCGATATCAACATCCCCCTCTTCTGCGCATCATGTATCCATCCACCAGCTCTGGATTCGCCACCCGATTTTGCAGCATACCCTCTTACTCTTTCTTCGAGTTCGGGGCGGAAGTGCCGGACTAGGCCTTGGAGGGGCCAGGCAAAGGCTTCGCCTAGGGCTGTGGTTTGGTGATCAGTTATGTTCTTTTGTGGCGGGGTAAGGGTAGGGGCACGGGATGGGGATGGGAGGGTTAAGAAGAAGGGGGGGCTTACCGCAGATAGTATGGCCTTCGACCTGTTTTGTTAGTTCCTGCAACATATCGATCTCGCGCTCGCGCGCCATGCCCTTCTCGAACCGTTTCATGATCTGCTCCGTCCATTTGCTGCCTTCTCGACACGGCGTACATTGCCCACAACTTTCATGCTTGTAGAACGATGCGAGTCTTGAGATGGCCCTCACCACATCTGTGGATTGATCCATGACAATGACGGCCGCGGTGCCGAGACCGGACTGGCTGTCTTTTAGAGCATCGAAATCCATTAATTGGGTATCGCACGTTTTGGCAGGGAGAATTGGGGTGGACGATCCTCCTGGGATGATAGCCTTGAGATTGTCCCATCCGCCGCGGACGCCACCGCAGTGTTTGTCGATGAGTTCACGGAGGGGAATGCTCATTTCTTCTTCGACGGTACAAGGATTATTTACATGACCGGAAATGCAGAAAAGCTTTGTACCGGCATTACGATCGCGACCAAACGAGTTGAACCAGCTAGCGCCACGGCGGATGATGGTTGGAGCGACGGCAATGGTTTCGACGTTGGCGACAGTTGACGGGCAACCGAAGAGACCAACTGAGGCGGGGAAGGGGGGCTTTAGCCTGGGCTTCCCTGGTTTTCCTTCCAGTGATTCAATGAGCGATGTCTCTTCTCCACAAACGTATGCGCCCATTCCTCTGTGTATATAAATATCAAAGTCGTATCCACTACCACAAGCGTTTTTCCCAATCAAGCCCTCTTTGTACGCTTCCTGAATCGCTCGCTGGAGGACCGTAGTTTCGTGGTAGAACTCGCCACGGATGTAGATATAGGCTGCACTTGTATTCATGGCTCTGCCGGCAACGAGACAGCCTTCGATAAGTTTGTGGGGATCTTTGCGCATGATTTCGCGGTCTTTGCAGGTTCCGGGTTCGCCTTCGTCGGCATTGACGACGAGGTAACGGGGTTTGGTGTCTTTGTCCCAGTCTTTGAAATTCATAAAGGACTAGAAATTTAGTTTATGGTTGCCAGTTGGAATAACTAGACTGCCATACCCATTTCATCCCCGAAGGGAATCCAGCCCCACCACGACCTCGAAGACCAGAGGCTTTGATCTCTGAGATGAGCTATAGTCCCGAGTCAGCGTCACGGTCTGTACCCAATGACCAGTGTACGAACCCAGTCATGACCCTTCAATATCATCTCTTTGGTCTTATACCAGTCCCCATACTTCATAGCACTCTTCAAGTCCGCCCCATGATGACCGTAAAGATTCTGAAATATCCTATCCTGATCCTTCAATCCTCCAAAGTGTGTCTTCTTAGGCGGTAGACCATCTTGTACGGTAGCTAGCCCTCGGCGTTGTTGCCGGGGGGTTATACTTCGAGAGGCGGCAGAAACGGCGGGGAGGGCGCGGTGAGAGAGGGTGTTGATGGGTTGCAGGGTTACAGCCTGCCGTGAGATCATGATGATTGTGAGATATGGTGTTGAAAGGTGTAGCGGGCAGTGGTTTGAGTGTAGGTGGCCAAGGATCAAAGGCGGCGGACGGAAGAAGTCGTGGAGGTCATCGCGGGTAAGCGAGATTTTGATTGGCTACTGGACAATAGCCCTCGATATGCGGCTTTGATATCCATCAACGCGGATCACGGTCAGGAAAAACATCAACAGGGAGGAGATTACAATGTACAATTTATCCAATCCGTAATGGAGTACTCCAACCGCCTCAATAGATTATACCAGAAAACCAGGCAACAAGGGGTATATCCAAGCCAAACGCCACACCAATCCAACGTCTCCCATTAAGTCCACATTATTTACAGTCCCAAAGCGTCGAAATTCCCTGATACCGCCGGCTTTGTCACCTTCACCCTGGCCACCGCGAGTCCAGACGTCCCCACCTTCGGCTCTATGTCAAGCCGTCGTGGCCGCTCCCCATCCGGCCGGTGCCCGTTGCCATTTCCCTTTCTTTTCATAGTTTCTCCTTCACCACCTTGATCCCCTCTGTGCCTCTCCTTCGTAGAGCGTTGGGCCTTCTCTTTTTGCTGCTCTTTCTTCCTCTTGCGCTCCTCTCTTGCCTTACGCTCCCGATTTTTGTCCGATCCCTCAGCTTTTCGCTTTGCCCGGGCTTGTTCCTTCTCGCTCAACATCCATGGCTTGCTCAAGATGTCCTTGCGGAATTCTGAAAGCTCGGTCCAGGCGGCAGCTTCTTCGGAGGTACTATGAATTAGAGCTACAAAGACGCAGTATTAGTAAGGTCATCTTCCAAAGGCAACCCGCGATTTACGAGGACAGGTGGCGCAATGTAGATGGATCTCTTAACACGTACATAGCCGTTCCAGAACCAGTTGCTTTTCTCCCCTAAACGTTCCAATGCCGCCCTTAACCTTGACCACAGCCCCAACATCAACTCCTTTCAGATCTATAGTGCGCCCCGTAGCAGTCGTACCGATCTGTGAATCTTCGCCAGCGCAAGTAACCCGGCCCAAACTAGTTGCGTCCTTTGTTGCCACACCCTTCTCTATAGAAACCCTTGCCGCAGATCGCCCACAAGTGACCTCAATCGTACTCCCACTGCTGTCATCTAGCACCATGATCCATCTCGTAGGGAAAACATCGAACGCGACAATCACGCCCACCAGTCGCACCCATTTTATGGGATGGTTGAGGTAGAAGTAGAGGTTCTGACCCTCGAATCCGGACCGTTCTCGCAGCGCGTGCACGTCGGCGGCGGTCAATTTCGCCCAGGTGTTGTGGATTGGGGCGAGGGGGAAGCAGTAGGCTGGGTAGAATATTAGGGGAGGGTGAGGGTGAGGGGAGATGGGCATAGCATTTTCGTTGAGACCACCGTGCGAGTGTATGGCGGGTACGGAATCAGACTTGTTAGAGAAGATTTTGTGGCATACTCGTAGTGTTGGAGAACCTGATCGGTCTCGGGCGATGCCGAGGTTACCCCACGTGACACCAACCAATAGACATTTGAAGTCTTCAATATAAAGCGGTGTTAGGGCAAGTGCTTCCGCAGCCTTCACCAAGTGACAAACAAGTTCGTCCGTTCAGAAAAACACGATTCGTTTCGAAGAGCAAGCAAATGGCTTCGCAATATGTATCCACCACTCGCACGGCCGAGCATACTCTAGCCCCATCGCCAGCGGATCAAGAGAACTAACTATCTCTCATCAATTGTTTGCCCAACATCACGCATCATTATCAAACATGTCTGACGAACCTCCAATACCAACGTTATCATATTCAGCAAGCTGTATGACAGCACAAGACCGAACATTCAATCCTTGAATCTCGTCCCGTTCGCTGGCGATCTATCATGACAGCTGTCGTGCACAGAAAACAATACCGTTGGATATCCTGCACCTTACCATATTGCATATAGATCTCTCGTAGATTCCCTGCGTTCTTTCCACGCTTCTTTTTTGTTTCTAGAGGCCTACTCAGGTTCATCGTCACCGTCCGGTTGTGTTTTTCACTGCTGCGTTCAGACGAAGCTCGACTTTCTCTACTCCAATTTCCCGCTGCCGTCTATTCAAGACTCCTGCTATCACTCACATTGCTCTCCTTTGCCCCCTCACTCACCCTACATTCTCTCCGAAAATGCTCCCCTACCCCCTCCTCGCCGTCCTCCTTCTCACCCCTTTCATCCCCGCAACCACAATAAACCAGATCAACTACTCCCCCGCCATCTCTATCTCTATCACCACCTCCTCCTCCCCCAGCCAACCTCAGCCATCCGCCATCCTCCCCCCCTTCCCCTCAACCACCACCGATCCCTTCGCCCCCGCCGGTCTTCCCCCCTCCTGTCCCCTAGACCACCTCTCCTGCCAAACCATTGGCGAACCGAGCTGGTGTTGCGCAACGAACCAGAACTGCGCGTTCGATGATGGCGGGGATGTGGCGTGCTGCCCGATGGGAGATTTTTGTAGGGGGACGATCAGTCATGAGAGTGCATCGGGGGGGAATGGAGGTGGAGGTGGAGGTGCGAGTGTAGGGGAGGGTGGAACTACGCAGGGGGTGGGAGCTGTGGCGACCATGGGAGTCACACCTGGGGGAGCACTGGGAAGCGGGGGGATCATCATTGTGAATGCTGGTACGGTTGGGACTAGGGGCTTGCCAGTCAGAACAATGTTGGCGGGACTGATCTTGGGCAGTTGGGCATTTTGAATACATGAGATAGAAAGGTTGCTTTTATCTTGTGATTCGTACGGTATATTTTCTTAATACAAGAAGCTAGCTATTTGCCATTAAACAAAGGGCTCAAGCAGCTGGGAGAGCTACTGGTTTCCCCTCTTCGCGTCTTCCTCGTCAGACTTAGGGACGCCGACAAACTTGGGCACGGTAACGGAGTTGAGTTGGCGGAAAATCTATCAATATGTCAGCAACAATCTCGATACTTTGACTCAGTCATGTTCTCATCAGACGGTGGCAGGTAAGTGGTAGATTTCCACGCACCTGCCACCACCATGTATCCCATGTGAAACTCCACGTCCACCACGCCCAACCTTCGCCGTAATGCACCCACCACCACGGACTAAAAAGTTGTTCAATACTTACGTTCGTGAAGCTACTGTCTGGTAGATTCCCGTTCCACTTGTCCTCAACCTTCGTGATCTTCCCTGAAGCCTTATCATAGAAGATGTTGATCTTGCTGGCGATGGTCTGTTCTTTACCGATGCCTTTGACGACATATCGGGTTTTAATATCCATCTGGATGGGGTTGCCGGCACTGGTTACTTCGTGGTGGAGGCGCTCGATTTCTTTGAAAGCGGTTTGTAGGCCGTACTAGGGTAGAAGTTTAGAGATCGAGGGGATTGTGGGGGCGGGTAGGCCTACCCATTGAGGCTCGTACTGCTTTCGGCCTTCGGCTTTGGTGATAGGGTCTTCGAAGACGCCGTCATCGGCCCATAGTTGAAGTTTTTTGAGCGAAGGGCGTCCAGCGAACAACTGAAGTGCACATTAATCCACTAAATTAAATGATAGTATGATTGGAATCCTCACGTCGAGGACACTTCCGACAAGCGTCTTTTGGTGATCGTCTAGCGAGACACCAGAAGCAGTCTTGATGTTGGTGTTCTCAATGTTGGCGTCGACTAGAACAAACATTAATTCTCCGTTTTGAGCTGCGGTTACAATGGTGGGCAAACCTGTAGACATCTTGCGGGACTGATGGATTGGTGAGCTTTGGTTTAGTTTCGCAGTAAGTATTCGGTTTGAGATTTTTGACTGATTGAAAGTCCGTTGGAAATTGGATGGAATAGCAGAATAACGCATAAGAAGTTTGTAAAAGGGAAAAGGTGAGAGAATACATCGTTTAAGATCACTGAAGGCGTTGTGGTAACGCTTGAGCGCAACATTGTCAGATATTGCATCATGACAGTTCGGACCAGGCTAATCTCCGAAGGCCGCTCCGTCATTGGTTCCCGTCCGCGTGACACGAGATCACATGACATGGAGCTCCAATCGATCAAAGCTTTGACATTGAAAAGAGCGAGGAGAATGGAGAACCATTGTTCTATTCACGATGGATGACCTGCTGTAGCGACATCCAAGATCTCCTTTTCGAAACCAGTCACATGCACGCATTCAATGCCCGCCTCCTCAAGTTTTGCTCGTCCTTTATTCTCTCCGACAAATGTTTCTGGCTCTTTTACCCCGAGATAGACGGTCTTTATGCCACCCTTAGCAGCTGACCTCGTTTTGAGGATCCTTTCCGTACATGGCAAGTTGCCAATTGATCTTTTGTTGCAAGGTTCTATTGTGGTGTAAAGAACCGTGCTTTCGGGCAAGACCGTTCCAACGTCGTCTGCTGCAACACCCTTCAAAGCACTGAACTTTTTAAAACAGCATTGCTCGGCATGCGTGTTTCCTGGCAGCTCCAAAGTGTATCCCGTTGACAGTATCTGGTTCGAAGCTTCGTCAACAAGAACGGCTCCAACACGGAAATTTGTTGGCTTTGGGTCGGACTTCTCCGCGAGGGACAACGCGAAGCGCATATATGCTTCGTGATCCCGTGGTGCAATGGATTGGAAATCCGCCATTATGATCAGAATGTGCAGAATCCAGAGAGACAGATGGCTGTGCAGAGCCTGGGGTAATTTTGATGGAAAAAGAAAACTAATTGCTCACGGACGGAATTGTTCCGCGTGGCTTCGACAACACAACCCTTTGGCCTCAGAATGGTTCAATGGCCCCTAATGGCCCGGCCTGTCTTATGAAGACGAAGCTCTCCCTGTTGTTGGAATTTCAGGTGTGATTTGGTTGGTAATCTCCGCCCTATAAGACTGGGTGCCCGCTAGTATAGTTTTCACCTTCCACCTCCTAGATACTTTAGACTCCTATTCAGCTTCAACCTACCTACTAAATGCCCCCATATGACCTCGTTGTCCAACACCTGTTTTGAGGCTTAGAACTCAATACATAATTTACACCGATCGAGGCGACGTATTCTCTGAGGTGTTCGCTCCTTTGGCTCTGCTTCTTACCATCTATCTAGTAAAGATCTTGATCCTACTCCTGATGCTGAGCTCACTGGTAGGTCTGGTTTTCACTTGTCTTGTCCTTTGTACATGATATGGTAGATCACTGCTATCCCTGTCATGGAATATAGACAAATTTCATTAAGTGTAGCGTTTAACCCTCTCGGTTAGATTAGAATCGAGTTCTATATATTGCCCATAGACGCATACTACAAATTGCAATAGCGAAAACAAGATGTGAGACGTTAGGCTGACAACCATGGGGTTGGCTACTCGGTAGCGAGATGGCCCGATGAGGTAGTGATGTGGACTGGTACGTCGATAAATTTCACAAGGTAAGCGATAGATATTTCGTTCTTTCCAAGAAGGCATTCAGACCTCGTAGACCGTATCATCGAACATATACCGTATTAGTTTCTTTCTTGCGAAAATACACATGTGGAATCACGTGGAGCGCGAGAGGCATGCTCTCATGGACTCATCAAAGGCGAGACGGTCCTTGGTTTGATCCATTCGCTACCATTGATAGGGACCAAGATCTGCTCAGCAGATGCGTCTGAGAAACTCCTATCTCCACTCGTTCCATCCAGATCTTCGGTGGTTGATCGGAGCGCACGAGTGATAGAGTAGGGGTCTTGGAAGCGCTTCTGCCTATTCTGATGGTACAGGTCGTCACTCTTGGCAGACTGATGATCATCGTTCGATACTCCTTTGGGTCTGAAGAGTGGCCTCAATTTTGGGATGCAGGCGGCGATTATTCCAACCAACTCTTCTAGACTAGTAATCATTGTGATCAGCATTAGAACTTTAGAGAGGAATGACTTAGACGAGCTTACAACCGCAATACTAAGCGGTCTACTAACGCATCTTCCAGCAGCTGGTTAGCCAACAAACCACATGGTGTCATGAGCAAGTCTCAGACTAGAAGTACATGTGGAATCGACGGAGCTCCGAGATCTGTATAAAAAAGCTGCCACCAGACGTATAACAGCGGGGCTGCAATTGATAGCTCAGAGACTGCCCGATTTATTGCATTAGGGCAGGAAGACTTACAACAATCCTAGACCCAGAAGGCAACTGATGCCCATTTTAGTCAGTGCGTCCGCCTGAAATTTCCACAAGAATAATATTGGTAGCGTGACAAGTATCAAGTCATAGGAAACAGCAAGCACTGTCTTCGGATTTAGTCTATGTGTAGACTAAGCATTGAAGCGCGGTAGACTTGCCACATTGGTAAACATGCAAGAGATCATAATTGTGGGCTCAGATATATAGAGCATCTTTGCACCATGAGACTGTTGTTCAAAGGAGAAGTACCGGGAATGTCCCCTGAGACCAGAATGTACAGCATCAGCGACTATACCAAGATACACAAAAGCAAATATCTAGGTCACCGTCGTTGGATGCGATACGTACTGCAGCCGTCACTAAGCAAGGCAAACACAATCGTATAATCATCTATCCATACGGCTCGAACAATTCTTGCACGTACGTAAATCCTCAACATCACTAATGCCATTCCGATGGTGAGCAAAGATACATATGGAGCAATGATAACTAAAGCCTTGGTCTGATCAGGCCACGCAAGGCCAGGTCCCTCCGACATGGCTTCTATCGCGTAGTCGGTACAGAATTTGTGGCCTTGTAGGTAAGATACACAAGCCTTTGTTAGCAATTTGCCTCTGTGTTGGCGCGATTGAAAGTTGAAATAGCTCGGCGACCTTTGACAAATCCTTCAATTATATATGATTCGATGCTCGTCGGAGGTAAGATCAATTGATTCCTTCAGACCGCAGTACACAATATTGTAGAAAATCGCTCGAAAGAAACCAGCATAGCAAGTAATTTCCAAGGACATTGTTGACGCAGCCACTATTACAGGCCCTCGTTTGAATATCTTGCTCCAAACGCAAGCAGTCTTTTCCTATTCCTATATAGTATTTTGTGGCCCACTAATCTTGAAAGTATTTTTGAGTTCAGGATTTGCCGGATTATAGATCAGATATTTAGATGATGTGGGTTAGGGCGACTCAAAAGGAGCGAACTTTCCAATCGATAGGTTTGAGAACGAAGAAGATGTTGATTTTACGAATCGGCCAAAATGTGATCACACTTTGGAACAATCCTATTCAGGGATGTATAGCATATTTCAACACTCCCCCATGTTATGCATACCATACTCTTCCGATTGCCACGGTTGTTTTGGATGTGTGTCATATAACATATTTCAACAGAAGAGAAAATCCCAGATACGAATTTCGTTATTCATGCACCCAGACCCTCGACCCGTCCGCCACATTGATATAGGCTGAACAGCCCAATTATCTAGGAATCCCGGGGACCATCGCAGTAAGCTCATTGGCTACTGAACAATAGATGAGAGCGATTATTGATTAAGCCACTTGAGACACCGCATGCAACTGTGCCGTATAAAGGCTGAGGTACCTTAGCTATGGTATCTAAGGTGTGCATGAGGCTGACCGGCAGCAAGGTAACAGTGTTCCTGCGACTGGCTCACAATACCGACCGTAAGGTAGGGGGGTATATCATGAGCATCTCCCTTACTTTTTTTGCCGTTTCATTTGTTGGCTTTGGTTGATGCTGAAGCATCCAGAACGAAAAACAATGGTGTGATTGTTGACGGAGAAGTACAGTATACAGTACTTTAGGGTAGGACCCCAGCCACACCCCTTACCTTGTAGTTATGTGGAACCATAAGCGAAGGCTTCCCGTGCCCCTTTTCGTTCTTTCATCAAATATGTAGCTGCTACGCGGCCTTCACTCACACCACTCGCTCCGAAAAATGCCGAATGCCAGAAAACAGATAAAAATGATCAGGATTGAGTATTAAGTCTATTGCAAATCAACGAAAAGTAGCTTGAGGGACCGCATAGAACTTCAGTAAGGTATGTTTACGAAGTAAAAGCGCGGTAAGGTAAGCGAAACATCCCAAATGGTAGCCTCGAAGACCGCTCAGACCTTCAACTTGGCATTAGTCGATTTCATGATCTCATCCTCTGTCTGATGTGAAAACACTACCTAAGAATAAGGAGGATATTACGAATATCCGCCACTCGCTGGTTTCACCTTTTATTGGTAAAAACAGAATCTTATACGGCGTGAACGATGCTTAGAGGACTGACATAGCCGGACGACTCTGCTTGCCCGACATACGGTAAAGCCTCTTTCGGTATCCAATTATTCATATCTAAGTGGTCCGGAATTCCCACTCGAGGCCGATCCAGGATAACACTGCAGAGCTACAAATGAGGCGGCTATGTCGTCTCTGCTGTGACGTCCTTTCTGTACGATGGATGGGATGATGTTGTATCTAGACGACCCTTCCTCCAGTGATCTAGTCTTGTTTCAAATAGATATCTCCTTCAAAAAGGTGTGGTACCTAATCTTAGTCTGAGTAATCTACTATAAGCTCAAGAACTCCAAGTTTGTTGGCTGGAGTTATCTTTGTTTTTTGTGTGATCCTGATCGACGTCGCAACGACCGTTCAATTAGCGGCTAAAATCGAGGATTAAAGAAGATTTAATTGCAGGGTTTGATTCCGTCTCAAGATCATTATTGTGTCAATATCGACAGAATGCGTGTGGAAGCAGCTTTTATGCTTCTTTCAATGCTACTCTGGACCGTGGTTTTGAGTGTACCAACAAGGTAAGGTCTCGCTGACTCGAATGACCAGTCAGAGCAGTTGACAAAGTGGTCACCCTACTAATGAGAATTCTTGGTCACCAGTAAATCGAGAAGCTCACGGAAACGAGTTTTCAATGGAGCTCACGCTTACTTTGAGAAATACTGCACACATGACCAGAAACTTTTTGAAGCTCAGGCCTGGGCTGACGCTCTGGTTATTGCAGATGCACTGGGTCAATGGAGACCTCGTGGAAAGGGACAAGCAGCGGTTGACTTGTACATGGGTACAGATTCCAGCCAAATGTCGTTTTGGGACCAGTCTTGGTACGATATCCTGCGCAGTACGTGGCTTCCCGATCGTGTAATCAATCCATATATTAAAGATCGATCTATACTACGAAAGTCAAACTGCTTCGCTTCATTCTTCCTGGCGTTCTCGAAACTCTCGTGATCAAGGCTTGAAATACATAACCAGAGTCGCTTTCCTCATTATCTAGAGTGAAGAGTTTCTCACTGTTTAAGCACTGTCTTCTGAACGGGGACATAACTGATAACTGCTCAGATAATATCGACGGTGCACTCGGGGTTCATAGCAGTAATGGTCTTCCCATAAACCAGAATCTATATATTTTGTGCTCTGAACCGCCAAATATCGGTGATGAATGCCGTGGGCCGAATTCTCCTTTCGCCTACACGTGAGTCCGTCTCATTTCTTGGTCTATTATCGAACTACCATCAGTCAACAAAACTAAAACTCCCCAATATAGCTTTACTGACAAAGGCGTTTTCTACGTATGTTACTAGACTCTTAAAGCATATCGCTCTAGAATAGAATTGACTAAAATATCAGGACAATCATTATATCGTTTTTTGTCCTAAATTCTACGATACGGAGCTCCTGTTCACTGCATTACACAAGGCCAACGATGGCACATACGACAGGACTCAGGTCGAACCTTTCATGCTTTGCTCTGGAGGAATATACTACCACGAGTCTCTACACTGGGTGGGCCTTACAAGCACCTATGCTTATCCGAGTAAGATGGTTATTATTCTATTCACTGATTGTCCCAGTTGTTTAGCATGCTAATGTATCTTCCAGTCTACGACAGCCCCGACGGCACTCAAGAGGGAAACCCGAAACTATACGGCCCTGCCGCGGTGGCCCATGGCGCCAAGACGTACAACACCGCAGGCATGGTGCATGTTTGTATGTATTCCCCTCTTCCAATAGGTATCATAACCAGTATAGCTGATCTCTTATCGACAAAGCCGACGCTTACACCATAGCGGCAATCGCAATGGTAGTCCAGGACTTCTTTAACCTCGCAGATCCACCCGGGCCCCTTAGGCTAAACACCCGGTCCATTGCCGTCCAGCAAGCGAAATCCTATGATGAGCCTTCTCCCTTCGATAATTCCACTCGTCCAGCAGAATTTCCGGATCCCAATACTGTGAACAATACTCCGGTAAATCCGATTCTAGTTCTTTCGCCTGCACTTATTGCCCTACCTTCTAGAGGTAGCCAGCTCACAAATAACCGGAAACCAAAGCCGGTTAATGGAACTTCTTAAGCCTCTCTCAATAGAAAGGTTCCATGCTCCCAGAATGTTGGTCGTTGTTAGACTGGCGATGCTCTAGGATTTCGCCTGTCTCCAGGCTTACATCATGGCTAGAGCTGTAACGTGTCTCCCGAAGCAAGCTCAATTTAGCGGTATTTGTATAGCACTATTTTAACACTACTCTCATGGTATACTTACTACATAGGAAATTCGTGTTGGCGGAACTGGGGACAGATGCTATGATTGTCCCATCGAATGAGCAATCCCTCAATTCTATACACTGCCTTACCACAGCTTGATGACCTAACATTACGGCAAGGTTTTGTTGAGATATGTTTGTTGGCGGTAGATTTATCGCTGTTGGATTGCTAATTACCCCCTAAAGAGACCAGATATCCATAAAGATCTCAAATGGCTGTATGCTAAACCACATATTATTAATAAGGCACCGACATTGGTCAAGCCCGTATGTTCTCGTTCCGGGTCCCTTGACTTGTCTCTACGATGTCAATGGCCCTTGCTACTTGGCTGAACTCAGACCTCGTAAACCAAGTTAGTTTACGCAGCTTGTTGTTTCGCCCCCTCAAGATCTGCACCATATAGAGTCATGAGCATGAATGATCTCGAGAATGATGGTTTAGACTAAGAATGCAAGCATCTCTATCGCACTCCTCCATTTCCTCATTGTCCAGGTATTGGGGGAGGGATTACTCATTTTCACCAATTTGGTGCTTCGCGAACAAACACTTTGTTCGTCTCTCGCAGTCCCATTGTCAGGGTGCAAAACCCTAATGTCGGAGCGTAAAATATCGTTGTCGAGGCGAGAAGACTTCACTGCCACTACTGTCAGGTATAGGTATACTCATTGTTAGGTAATGGGGTATCATCGTCATAGTCAGGAATTTCCTTAAAGAGGGCTTTTTTTTCGTTCTCGATCCATTCTTCTTCTTCTTCTCCTTCAAACCCTCGAGAATACCAACTACTTTGAAAATCTTCACACAATGCCACCCAAAGGCAGCAGAAAAGGGAAGGCGCCAGTGAGGGGCCATGGCAAAGGGAAGGCGTCGGCCAAAACCATTCCCAATAGCGCGGTCCCAGCAAACACAAATCAAGCAGAGAGCACACCGGCAGTCTCCAACCCGGCCAAGGCCGAGCAAGTCCAACCGCCTCCAGCCTCCTTCATGGGCCTCCCACCTGAGATACAGCAGAGAATCTACAGATATGCTCTCTATACCCCGTACAATCTTCCGCTAATTCCGAAGCGTGAGCCAAACACAACACTACAGAAGACCAAGCGAGCTATTCTGAGAGTGAACAAAGAAGTCTACAATGGGGCTTCCGTGGTTTTCTACCATGAAAACAAATTCCAATTCGAAATCGAGTCGCATGGAAAGATACTAGTTGATGCTGTCTTCAAGCCCCATCTTGGGGACATGAGACACATCATCCTACGATACTCGTACTCCCCAATGTTGGAGGTCCGGAGCATAGACAAGAGTATCGCGCGCTTCTTGCAGATGGTGCTTGACAACTGCCCTGCCCTGAAGACCCTGGTGCTTTTTTTGCGACCAGACTGGGGCGTGGGCTATGACGCAGAGTTCGAGGCCCCATGCCTCTTGCAGGACGTACGTCGCCTTGTCAAAACGAATAAAGCGCTCGAAGCGCTGCTTCCAAAAGTACAGGATTACCTGGCGATCGTTGCGACGGGCACCGATGTATATTTCAGCGAGGCCGATACCAGCCTTCCGATCGCGCCTGAAGTGAAATGGGGAGGGAAGAACCTAGAGGACTGGTTTCCCACTTTTGGTCAAGCGCCTAATGAGCCCAATTTAGACGACGTGATGCGGCTGTGGCTTTTCTCGAAGAAGGGATGGTCGACGATGAGGTGGCTGAAGAATGAGAGATGTGACTTCCAGGAGCGGGCGAGGGTTGAAGACGGCGAGAGTGAAGTCGAGGAACCGGATGAGGATGAAGGCATGGATGAAGAGATGGACGAGGATAGGGAGAAGGAGCCAATTCAGAAAATCGATTGGGCGGATGTTGCTGAAGAGGAAAGGGATGAGTCAACCGACGAAGATGAGGAAGAGGAGTTGTGATGGAATGCAACTATTTCGAACACCCAACGTCTCGAACACTCCTTATCTTGAACTACCACAATCCCTATCACTCTCTACAGACAAGGACTCAAAAGCAATGATCATCACGACTTTCCCAATATGATCTATCTCCATTCAGTGAACATTGTAATCAAATGACTAAATAACATGTCTGCTTATTTCATTTGCCTACAATATCAAAGCCGATCTTAAGAAACTCAAGTTATGAAATACATTGGCTGGTTAAATGGCCACGATGATGTGATGGAGTAGAAAGTTGACAGTACGGTAATCGTCTTACCCAATGGTAGATTTGGAAGTGCATTTGCCAGGGCTGAAGATTCTGAGACGCAGAATTTCACAAGTCATCGCGGACATGACTTCCTTACCTCTTGCCCTTAACCCTACATCTAGCATTGAGTGATCCTTGCGAGGTAAGGCGAACATTCTATTTCTGGAGGTTTTCCACATGTAATAGATGCCTCTTCCAGGTGGGGGTTACCAAAGGACCCCAGCATTCTGGTCACCTACTCAAGGGAAGTAGCGTTACCACGGACTGACTCATTCTGCAGAGAAATCCGTGTGGTTTTTTTGACCCTTCAGTCTCTTAACTGATTTGTCCTGTCTGGTATCGATACACTAGAGTCTTCATAGAGATAATCAAGCCAACGAAGATTGGATCAAACATACTCAGAAGTCACTGGATGATCTATTCTATGGAAGAAAAGGAGCAGTCGCATGTGAGTTAGATGGATTTTGAACGGGATATCCTGGACAAGGCCGTGGAAACTGGGAAGGCGTTGACAGAAGCCGAATTGGATCGAAGCACAACCGCTTTCATGACGCTTTTGTTTGAGAGGTTCAATGTGATGTCACTGAGAAAGAGAGCAGACGATCAGAAAGAGTGGAAAGTCACGCTTTGTCAAAACTACAATGCACTAGCGGAACCTGGGGCAAACAAAACCAATGTCCTTGCACGAAATCGAGGAGGTCTGCCAAAGTGCAAGCCATTTGGTGCCCAATGAGTCGTCGGTATGCCCAGTACTCTGCCCGGACACCAGCACATATTGTGCCCTGGAGTATCGGGCCAACCACAATGAACCTGATATTTGTGCAAGAGTCTCCCGACCAGGACGAAAGAGAAGGGTTCCCCGTCCGCAATGGGCTGTTGATGCAGCACATAGTCTAGGAGATGTTGGGCGAATGGCTTATCATCGTTGTGCCATTATCCGACGCTTTGGAAGAGACGGAGTTAAGAATTCGTGTGATGACTTGGAAAGAGAAATGGTTGAACAAGGACCTACCGGAACTTGGCAAAGACCGCAAAATCGAGACCTCCATAGAAGGAAGTTAGTCTCCTGAACATGAACAGGACTGCAAAGAGGTACTTATACTTCGTGTACTGCATCGCGCTTTACAAGGCCAGAGACAGCCACAGGTCTGATGCTCTGGCCGAGTTGGCGAGTTCGAGGAATGATTAGGCCACTCCAGACCTTTACATCCGACAAAACATGTTAGTAGCGCTGGCGGCCAACCTTTGCCATGACATTGCGGATGCTTTGCGAGTCGAAGTACATGCAGCACCATCAGTCAAGATGGATGAGGAGGTCTCACGATACCAGAAGAGCTTGGATAGACTCGACGAAGAGAGGCAGTACTAAGGTTTGTGTCAGAAATGTAGGGTGCCCCTGCTACTTGTCATACGAATAATGAAACCTTTAACTTCGGTAACACCTATGAATTCATCAAACGCACCACTCAGGTCTCACCCTCCACGGACGAGAAAGAGAACGGCACCTATAACTATAGTTAGTGGGAAGGAAAGCAAAAGTAAAAACGGGCCCAGCCATGTATTCCATAACCTCCTGAGGTTATGGAACTTTCTAAACAGTCTGGAAAAATGCTCGCTTGTTCTCCATGAAACTCTGGAAATATTTCTCTTTGTCATTTTAGAAGCTCTTTTAGGGAACCGGTTTAGAATATTCAGGATCGTCAGGGCCATTTTTGGCGATTCCTCGATATTTCTGGCAGGTCCTTCCCCAGAAAGTAGCGTATTGTGCATCGCTTTCAGCAGAACTATCTTTGAATATAGTCAAAACGTAGCATAGAAGTCTGAATAGTAAGGATGAGTATTACAACAATGAGGGAAGTGACAGTGAAAGAGTCTTGTTCTTAACAAGTACTTTTAAAAAGCCGAACAGTAGTAATTAGACTTCTTCTCTATGCTTAACCATGGAGTGATTCCCCATCGCAGAAAAGCACCTTCGAGGCTCTGCTGAACTTGTCAAGGCGTCAACAAGTAGTCATTGATGGAATCGACGTACTCGGAAGCCGATGTTACTCTGTCGGTGTTAACAGGAGGTCGAACCGGCAGCTGCGCCGTTTTTGTCCACCGTTTTTGTCCACCGTTATTGTCCCATAGTCATTATCATAAAAGCCTAAGTTAAACAAATGAAGACGTCGGTCCTGAGATGTTGAAAAGGCTAGATATCCACTGAACCATCTGGAATCGTAATCATTCAATCGATGCAAATCATTTAGCTAGATAATACACAAGCACTGCTTCTCGTTTTCATATGGATGCAGTTTCGTAGGCGCGGTACAACATTCACCTCTAAACGCGTCGCGTCACTCAGCCCTATCATATCACTTGAGCTTTGACACTACAGTAAGTTCGTTCTTTAGACTTAGGGTTTGATCTTTCGACCTCCGCTCCCTACGAAATAGCTGCTTTCAGACTTCTTGCACTTACGCCAATCCACTGCCTCTCCTCCCCGTAAAGGATCATCCTTATCCTTACTACAGCCCCGAAATGGAGGACTTCTCTGAAGAGCCCCCAACCAACATCAACCCCTACAAAATCCTTGAGATCCAACCAACCGCCAGTCCCAGCGATGTGAAGTCGGCCTACAAGAAACTAGCCCTCCGACATCACCCAGGTGCACATCATCTTTACTGAAATCACCACAAGTTCGCCAAAGCTAACGCAACCGCAGACAAGGCCTCTCCCTCTACCAAAGACACCGCCCACACCAAATTCCAAGAAATCGCCTTCGCCTACGCCATCCTCTCCGATGAGCGCAGACGTAAACGCTATGACACCACGGGCAACACCTCAGAATCTCTCGATCTCGTCGACGATGACTTCAACTGGAGTGATTTCTTTCGAGCGCAATGGGTGGACGCTGTGACGGGGCCCAGACTGGATGATTTGAAGTCTAATTATCAAAATTCAGAGGAGGAAAAGCGGGATGTGTTGAAGGCTTATACGGCTTCGAAGGGGAAGCTAAATGCGCTGTTTAAGATAGTCATGCTGAGTAATCCTTTGGATGACGAGGAGCGGTTCCGTGGCTATATTGATCGCGCGATTGAGGCTAAGAGCGTGGAGCCATACGACGCATATACCAAAGAGACCAAGAAGACGAGAGACGAGAGACATCGACGGGCTAAGAGGGAGGCCAAAGAGGCCGAAGAGCACGCCAAAGATTCAGGCATCTACGAGTCAATCTTCGGCAACGGCGACAGTAAATCCACGAAATCTGGGAAGAAAGGCAGCGAATCCGCGCTCGCGGATCTGATCCAGCAACGACACAAAGGCCAAGCGACAAACTTCCTAGATGACCTAGAGGCTAAATACACTGGGGGAAAGGATGGCGCAGCCAACGGGAAGAAAGGAAAAAAGAGAGCGAGGGATGGTGAACCGTCTGAAGAGGCGTTTCAGAAAACCGCTGAGAGAGCGAAAAGACGGAAAACTGGTGAGGTGGAGGCAGAGGTAGAGGTTGAAGAAGAGGATGAGGTTGAGGAGGATTTGGCGGATGATAGTGAAGTCGATGAGCCTAAGCCCGAGCCTATCACAAAAGGAAAGAAGAGCAAGCCAGAAAGCAAAAAGGGCAAGAAGGGCGGAAACGCGAACGAACCAACCAAGAGATCGTCCACGCGCATGAAAAAGCCAAAAGCCCCTATCGCCGAAGAAGACGTAGACATGGACGCTACTTCAGAGCCTGAGGTCGTTCCAAAGAAGAAAGCACCCAAAGCCAAAAGCTCCAAGCGCTCGAAGCGTTGAGGTACTCAAAAAGAACTTTACATTGCTCGTTTGGAGGCATAGTTGATTTGATTTTAGCAAAGCGTAGGGCGTAAGGGGGTTCTGAGCATTTCCAATGCGTGATATCCACAAGGTAGCATTTGTTGCTGGAAAGGCATGGCATCACAAGAACATGTGGGTTGGGATATTGCCGCAGATACCCACACCCATGGATTCAAAAACGCATTCTGCATTCGCCCGTATTAACCCTGCTTCTCCAAATCACCGTGCCATCCTCTAACTTCCACAGCAGCGCTTAAATCCCCCACCCAGCTCCTTTGAAAAAGTCTCCTACTGTACGCTACTCCCATCCAGCTTCCCTCTCACGATCTCAGCATTCATCTCTCCTCGATTATATTCGAAACGGGAAATTACCCCCCCCCCCTCTGTTTCTCCTCAAGGGCACACTCTTCCCCAACCCATACATTTTTCGCTATCTCTTCCCGGTGCACCCTTCACCCCACACGGCCTCCATACATCCCACACAACCTCCACACATCCCACCCTGCCCCAAACCCCCTGCCCCAATCTCCAATCCTCAGAATCCATCCAAAAGCTTAGGATGTGGGTTGTTACGGGTATGATGGTCGTTGTTGGTGCGATGGTAGTGGGGGGGCGTTGGGGTAGGGGGTGGGGATGGTGGGTGGTAGGTGGCAGGAGTGGAAAATTTGAGGATGAGTGGGAAAGGGGGGGGGAGCGGGGGTTGGTTGGGGAATGGGATGAGGGGGGTGGTAGGTGGGAGAGCGAGGGGGGGAAGGGGAGGAGAGGAGGAACTTGTTGGGGTCGGATTGGGTGGGATGGTGTGGTGAAATACTGCTCATAGCAAAGTGAGGGCAAATGTTCCAAAAGTCAACAGTGATTAATTGGGAGGATAGTTCTTTGGTGGCAGGTAATGCTTGCGGCAGGCCCTTCGTGGCTACAAGGGTATTGTGGAAATAAATTCTGCTGGGAGTTGGTATCTACCGTCCAACGCCCCAAACGCCACCATGCTATCTACGCAACCCAGACCAAAACTCGCCACATCCCTCCCCGCCACCACTTCCCACCCCCCAATTTCAATCAATCTTGGCCTCACTCAACCGAATTGGCGTCAGATTATTCGCCAGCCTCACATTTGGCACCCCCTTCTTCGTCTTCCGCCCACTGAGCCTCTTCCTTGCCACCATAACCGGCACGCTGGATTTGGTGACGAGATAGTTTGAGAAAGAGCCGAGCAAGACGCCTTTGAGGGCGCTGCGGCCGCGCGAACCGAGGATAACGAGGGTGGGGTTGAGGCCGTCGATCTGTGAGGTTATTAATTGGGGTTTAAAGGGGCTGGGGAGGGAGGTGAGGGGAGTAGAGAGAGGGAAGGGAGGAGAGGGAAAAGGGAAAGGGGGGCTTACGGCTTCAGTAATCATGTACTTGGGCGACTTGCAGTGGATTACCTCGACTGCGATACGCACCTGCAGTTTCGTTTTCCGAAGGAACTTGATGCATGTTTGAGATATCCCTTCTATAGCATGCAAACGCTCTTGCTCCGCTTTGGACATATACCTAGAGTCTGTCGAACCGGCTCCGCTGCCCTTACTAGATCCAGGAAGGAGTGCTGGGTTCGATAGAGGAGATGGGGCAGACGAGGGGAAAACGCTTTGAGCGGCGGCCGTCATTTTCTCGACAAGGGCCGTCGTGTCTTGCATTGCTTTTGCACCCTCACCAATCGGCAAGCCGTCTGGGTCTCCTGTTTTGCCTGTGCCGATTTCTTCGTCGACGGCGTAGACGGCCAGAAGGGTGTCGCCGTCTCGGAGAACGGTGCCAATGGTCCATTCGAGGGCGTAAGCAGCTTCGCCGCTCAAGTCGGTAGCTACGAGATAGGTCCTCAGCCGTCTCGAGCCTTCTTCGGCCTCTTCCTGCATTTTGGCAAAGTCTCCCCGGATGATTGTTCGGATCATTCGGTGGGGGATGGAGCTATCGACTGGTGAAGAGCGGATCTGCATTCTTTGAGCGCGTCTAATGTCGTTCAGCTCGTCTGAGTCCGAGGTCGTGGGGCTAGCATTTCTGCTGGCGGATTGGTCGTAGTTAGTGTGGGGATGTACTCCTGAACTTTTGTATGATAGGCGTTCGCCTCCGGGACTGGTGATTGTGAGGGTGGGCTCTAATGATGATTTGTTTTTGTATTTTGAGGCCAAGGGTCCTTTCTTTATGTCTATGTTGTCGGCTTCACTTCCCTCGGTATTCAAATCTTCTTCAGCTGAGCCCTTTCTACCTCGTCTCCTTCCGCGTGTATTTTTAGACTCGAGGGCTTCATCGGCGGAGCTTTCACCGTAACGTTCTTCATCGCTGGTTTCAACCGCCTCTCCAGTTTCTTCGTCTGGATAATTATCTTTCTGCATTCTAAGCTCCCCGTCGGAAGACAGCATTTCGTTATCATCCAATCGATCTCGCTCTCCGTTAGAGCGGACAGTTGTTGCGTCAGATAGCCTGCGACGTGCAGTTCTCATGTCGATAACCTTACCACCCTCTGGCATAGATTTCCCAGCAGTCTGTACGAAGGCCCCTTCAGGTGATTCTGGTCCATTGCTTAACCGAGAGGACGGTGATTTAGACTTCCCTCCAATGATCCCAGCGGTCGAGTTATGCCTACCTCTAAATCCACCGCCCGGCAACTGCGAAAGCTGTCGTCCTTGCATAATTGCTGCCATAGATCTCATGCTCAGCTGTTTCTTTCCGTTCTGAAACATTCGCCCGGGCGAAGTCGGGCCCTGTACGTTCGGCTCCATATTGGAGTCATAGTCTGTACTAGAGTCTACAATCCCCTTGTCTCGATCAGGCTCAACGGGCCGTGGCGAACTAAAGCCTGGCATATGGAAAGTCTTGGATGTGGTCTGCTTACGCATGGTGTGACTGGAAGCTGGGGGGCTCGCATTCGACATACTTCTTACTGCTGGATTTGAGGGTGCTATTGCTGAGCTCGGTTCTGGACGGTTTCCTTGTAACTCAGCAGCAGGCACATGAAGAGCAGACGTATTGCCAACATCAAGCATACTCCTGACCGGGGGATGCGAGATCCCAGTCGGTGTGCTAGCTGAATCCGGGCTTTGCTTTGATCGCCCTTCCAAGATGTCTATCACGTCTCGCCGCTCATCATCTAGGGCTTTCTCGAGAGACATGTTGAGGAACGCTAGAATCAATATTTCTTTTCTCCCGTTTGCAAGTTGACGTACTTAAGAACGTATTTGTATTGCTGAACAGGAGATAGAACTTTCACGGATGGAGTAATAACCCTTTCCTCAGCTTTGATACTGAAAACCACAAACCAGACCCGTGGCTACCGTAGCTGGTTTGTGAAGTTTCGGCGGCCAAGAAATCTGACAGTGTTCTTGTTTGCTCTACCATGCGTGTTTCCGGCCCTGCCAAGGCTTTTGGAAGGCCACCAGATCCCTTATATAAAGCTGCACCCTCGTGACATTATAATTGACCAGCACGTTTCTAAGTGAAAGTTGAATAGATGAAATAGAACATGCCACATTAGGGAGACGTTGTCATACCAGATGTCTGTCAGCGGGGCCGAGCCTAGGTAGAAAGCTAGGGAAGTGCCCTGCGATGGAAGGGATGGGAGACCTTTCACACGCTGACGAGTAGGGTAGGTTGGAGTAGAGTATTCGAATACGTCCGACGGAAATGAAGGTTGCGACTATGCTGTATACCAAGAAGCTAGCCAGGCGCTTCAGCGATTGATGCAGCGGCTATACTCGGAGGCCTGTCAGCGCAGGCGGGCGAGTCTGTCTGGCCACCTTCTTGTATGCATTAGACTATGAATGAGTCATGGTACTTGGCCTGGCTTGGGTGTCGTCCGCGGAACCCCCCTCAAGTTGTTGTCAGAGAGGTATAGCGATGATAACCCTCAAGATGAAACCATCTAGAAGCATGGCTACTCTTGAATGGAAGGCGGTGTTCTGTACGGAGTAAAGCTGAGATAGGTAATGTCACCAAACCTCAATCAGTACAGGGCATCTCATAATTTGTACAACGTACATAGATAGAACACGAATGGGTGGTGTCGGGGATATGTTCGGGCAGGGTCACCAGGGCTGCATGAATACCAGGATCACGACATCATCAAAGGCTGATTGGATGACCTTGTATACCCTGCAAACTCATGATATTTACAGCTCATTTCATCGTCTCCGTTGCCCATACGAGAGATTAGCACGAGCGCTGACACCAAGCTTATGAACACCACCCCTACGATCCCATACGCCACTCCTGCCCTCAACGATGGAAACGAGTTCCTCCGCGACCTTCTGGGCAAATTGACCCCTACCACTGCCCCTTGTTCTTCGCTTGCTAGCCGCGTCCAGTATCCATTGGACAGCTTGTCGCCGTCGTTGCCTTATTCCTATTGGTACCGGAATCTGTAATGCCATACCTCCACCTGCTGCGCCTTTCTGTGATCTTATCCGAAGAAGGGGTGCTACTGAATCAATCGCAAGTGTAAGGTAAAGAATAGGATTAAGCGGAAGATGAGATGCAGGAGGAGCGCCGGGAACTAAAGGTCGAGCAGGGTTGATAGCAGGTGGTGACGCCGTTCGGAGATGTGTGAGTATCATTGCCATGTTCTATCCTTGGGGCGTTAGCAATAGCTTCTATGCCAAATGCAGCAATCAATTGACAAGCGAAGGGTCGAAGAACTGACGGGCGTACCCTCTGAGCAACACTCAGCTTGCCATCTCTCATCAATAGATTTGTGACTTGCTTGACCACAGGATCATATCGATACTTCATGTTGGCAGTACTCGGTAAAGGCAACGCTGGCAGCCCAAAACCATCGTCTTGCGTCTCCATTCCAAACTGCTGCGAACTAGCCATAACATCTGCGGACCGCCTTGCGGAAGTAGAGAACGATCTAGTCCCCGATGGAGAAGACTGCTTTGCTTCTTCTTGAATGATTTTCGGAGCTTTCTCCTGGGCTTTCTTGTCCCGTTTTAGGATCTGGGTACAGGACATCAGTATGCTCCTTCTAATGCTTCGCAGGTTCTGCATACCTCCTGTACAGGAGTTCCGTGTTCTATATCTGGCCCACCTTCGCCTGTAATCTTTCCAGTCATTGCTGCCTCTTCACTAACATGTGGCAGTTGTTCCTGGTTTGGCCCAGGTTCTTGTTGTTCGGCTTTGGGGAGAGGTTTTTCATCGGCAGTGATGGAACGCTGTTGAGCTAGGCGAAGACATAGCGGAACCTGACGTCGATTCGTTTGAGGTAGAAGCGGTCGAGAAATGCAGGCTTGACCTGAACGAAATAGTTGTAATCGTGGGGGCATTGTATTTGTTGAAGTTCGATGGCATCCGATCTCAATTGACAGCGCAATAGGACCTCCGCTCGCTTAGCGCCCCCGCTTATGTAAAAAGTAAGCCTTACCTATCGCCTCTTCCTGTACCTACATAACGTCTTCCCATTTGAGACGCGCTACGAAGCCTGTACAATCCACGATCTCTTCATGATTGACACCGTTCACTGTGCTAGATTAATTCCAGTTTGTTCGTCATCTTTTGAAGGAGGCATATGTTTGCTAGCGTTCAGAGCGGAGTACTCCGAAGCAGGCCATGATAAGAAGCAACTCAATTCTGTAACTGTTTTACTCTCAACCACTTTCTACTTCTATAGTAGAATTCCGACTTCTCGCACCTGTACCTTTGATATCAGGCGTCTGTTGTATAGAGGGATCCCAATCGCTTGTGACTATCAGTATCTTGAATTTCTGTCCACGCCTTATAGCCTGCAATGGCTCCAGGAATCATAGAGCCTGAGCCTGCTGTGTCTCAATCCTCTGTATCTGCGCTACAAGCTGTCACCGAGACTTTTGATGATTCGGGCTTACGCTTCTATCTCAATGGCACGAAAGTTGTCCTTGACGAGTCTGTTGATCCTGAGATTACGCTACTTGAGTATCTCAGAGGCATTGGTCTGACTGGTACCAAGCTTGGGTGCGCAGAAGGAGGGTGTGGAGCCTGTACCGTCGTAAGTATATTTGGTAGGTGATAGTGCAAGGGACGCCCTAATGCAGCTTTACACAGGTGATATCACAGCTCAACCCGACGACAAAGAGAATCTACCATGCCTCTGTCAATGCTTGCCTTGCTCCTCTTGTCAGTGTTGATGGTAAACATGTCATAACAGTAGAAGGTATTGGTAACGTTAAGAATCCACATCCTGCACAGGAACGTATAGCAAAAGGCAACGGTAGCCAATGCGGGTTCTGTACACCTGGGATAGTAATGGTATGGGATTGTTGTTCGGGATAATGATCGAGCTCATGGATATCACAGAGCCTGTATGCGTTATTGCGCAATGATACAAACCCGTCTGAAACTGAAGTCGAGGAAGCCTTCGATGGAAATCTCTGCCGATGTACAGGCTATCGTCCGATCTTGGATGCGGCTCAATCTTTCAGTGCGAAGAGCGCCTGTGGTAAGTCAAGTGCCAATGGAGGTGGAGGATGTTGTATGGAGAATGGCGGTGGAACCACAAATGGTGCATGCTGCATGAAGAGCGCAAATGGAGAGAACGGAGATCAGCCTATCAAACGATTCTCTCCGCCTGGCTTCATCGAGTATGATCCAGACACGCAACTGATATTCCCTCCTGCGCTAAGAAAGCACGAGTTCAAGCCTTTGGCGTTCGGGAACAAACGCAAGAAGTGGTACAGACCGGTGACACTAGAGCAATTACTCAAGATTAAAAGCGCACATCCGTCGGCAAAGATCATCGGAGGCAGTACCGAGACGCAAATTGAGATTAAGTTCAAAGGGATGCAGTATACTGCGTCAGTGTATGTTGGTGATATTGCTGAGTTGCGCCAATATGCTTTGAAAGCAGACCATGTTGAGATTGGTGGCAATGTAGTGCTAACCGACCTTGAGGACATCTGTATGAAAGCCGTCGAGCATTACGGTCCTATCCGAGGACAACCATTCAAGGCAATCCATAAGCAAATTCGATATTTTGCTGGCCGACAGATCCGGAATGTTGGAACCCCCGCTGGCAACCTTGCTACAGCATCACCAATATCAGATCTTAACCCAGTGTTCGTTGCGACAAAGACTGTACTTGTAGCGAAGTCACTAGAGAAGGAGACGGAAATACCGATGACAGAATTTTTCAAGGGCTACAGGTTGACTGCGTTGCCGCCAGATGCCGTTATTGCCAGCTTGCGAATACCGGTCGCTCGCGAGAAAGGAGAGTTTCTACGTGCTTATAAGCAAGCTAAGCGAAAAGATGACGATATAGCCATTGTGAATGCGGCACTGCGTGTCTCCTTGGATGAGCGTTATAAGATTGAGAGTGTAAATCTGATATATGGCGGCATGGCCCCAACTACTGTTGCCGCTAAGGAGGCTATGGACTATCTATATGGCAAAAAGTGGACCGATCCTGCGACACTGGAAGGTACCATGAATGCCTTGGGAGAAGATTTCGATCTACGATTTGGTGTACCTGGTGGAATGGCTACCTATCGGAAATCGCTTGCTCTGGGGTTCTTTTACAGGTTCTATCATGAGGTCCTTTCAGAGCTGAAGGTCAACCAATCGGGAATAGATGAAGACGTTCGAGGAGAGATTGAGCGCGCAATATCTACGGGAAAGAAAGATCACGAAGCAACAGAAGCATACCAGCAGCGTCTTGTGGGTAAAGCTAACCCGCATCTTGCAGCATTGAAGCAATGTACCGGTGAAGCACAGTATACAGACGATATTCCGGTACAAAAAAACGAGCTTTATGGTGTTATGGTTCTGTCAAGCAAGGCTCATGCAAAGATCCTGGACGTTGATGTGTCCCCAGCAATGGAGCTATCGGGCGTCGTGAACTGGGTCGATCGTCATGATTTGCCAAATCCAGAGGCCAACTGGTGGGGTGCTCCCAACTGTGACGAGACTTTCTTCGCGATTGATGAAGTATTCAGCCATGGACAGCCAATTGGTATGATTCTTGCCGATTCTGCTAAACATGCCGAAGCAGGTGCTAGGGCTGTGAAAGTGCAATATGAGGATTTGCCAGCTATATTTACGATCGAAGAAGCGATTGCTCAAGAAAGCTACTTCCCGCATTACCGCTACATCAATAAAGGGGATTCTGAGGGTGCGTTTCGGACTGCTGACCACGTATTTAGTGGAGTGGTCCGTATGGGCGGACAGGAGCATTTCTATCTTGAAACAAACGCATGTGTTGTAATACCCAAACCCGAAGATGGAGAAATGGAAATATGGAGTAGCACACAAAATCCCACCGAGACGTAGGTTTCAGTTTCCCCAAAGGCGTCCATGTCTGCTACTAATCTTCCACGCAGGCAGTCATATGTCGCGAAAGTTACGGGCGTCCAAGCTAACAAAATTGTATCGAAAGTGAAACGCCTTGGTGGAGGGTTTGGAGGGAAAGAGACTAGGTCTATACAACTTTCAGCTATATGTGCTATTGCTGCAAAGAAGACCAAGCGACCCGTACGCTGCATGCTGAATCGTGATGAAGACATCATGACATCTGGCCAAAGACATCCATTCTTGGCAAGATGGAAAGTGGCTGTCAACAAGGACGGAAAGCTCCAGGCTCTTGACGCAGATCTCTTTTGCAATGCTGGTTGGAGTCAGGACTTGAGTGGCGCTGTCGTTGACAGGTCATTGTCTCATGTTGATGGATGCTACCTCTTCCCAAATATTCACATTCGCGGCCGAGTTGCAAAGACAAACACTGTCTCGAACACAGCGTTCCGTGGATTTGGGGGCCCTCAGGGAATGTTCATTGCAGAAACTTACATGTCAGAAGTCGCCGACCATTTGGGGATGCCTGTTGAAAAGCTTCGTGAGATCAACATGTATAAACCACATGAAATCACCCATTTCAATCAAGAGCTGAAAGATTGGCACGTTCCACTCATGTACCAGCAAGTCCTCTCCGAAGCCGACTACGCCGAGCGCAGAAAATCTGTCGAAGACTTCAATACGAAACACAAATGGAACAAACGCGGACTCGCCATCATTCCTACAAAATTCGGCATCTCCTTTACGGCAATATTCCTCAATCAGGCCGGCGCCCTTGTCCACATCTACCATGACGGCTCCGTTCTTGTCGCTCATGGCGGCTGCGAGATGGGCCAAGGCCTCCACACCAAAATGACGATTATCGCCGCCCAAGCCCTTGACATCCCCCTCTCCGACGTCTTCATCTCCGAAACAGCCACCAACACCGTGCCCAATTCCTCTTCGACTGCCGCTTCCGCTTCGAGCGATCTCAACGGGTACGCCATCTTCAACGCCTGCGAGCAACTTAACTCGCGTCTTGCCCCTTACAGAGCCAAGTTTGGCCCCAACGCAAGCATGAAACAGCTCGCCGAAGCCGCCTACTTCGACCGCGTCAACCTCTCCGCCAACGGTTTCTACAAAACCCCAGACATCGGCTACGTCTGGGGCCCCAACACAGGTCAAATGTACTACTACTTCACACAGGGCGTCACCGCTGCCGAAGTCGAAATCGACACGCTAACGGGCGATTGGACGTGCCTTCGGGCCGATATCAAAATGGACGTCGGCCGCTCCATCAACCCGTCCATCGATTACGGCCAGATCGAAGGCGCGTTTGTGCAGGGCCAGGGCTTGTTCACCACAGAAGAGAGCCTCTGGCATCGCGCCTCGGGGCAGCTGTTCACGCGGGGACCAGGGACGTATAAGATCCCTGGCTTTAGGGATATACCGCAGCAGTTCAACGTCAGTCTTCTCAAAGACGTCAAGTGGGAGAATCTGCGCACGATTCAGAGATCAAGAGGTGTGGGCGAGCCGCCGCTGTTTATGGGCAGCAGTGTCTTCTTTGCGATTAGGGACGCGTTGAAGGCGGCGAGGGCGCAGTACGGGGTTAGTGAGGTGCTGAGTTTGCAGAGTCCGGCAACGCCGGAGAGGATCAGGGTTAGTTGCGCGGATGAGATTTTGAAAAGGTCGATGGTGGTGCCGGAGGAGGGGGAGAAGAGTTTTTTCATGTCGATTTAGGGGGGAGGGAGGGGGTTGTGGAGATGAGGGGGTTAGGGGTCAGGGGGAGAGGAGGGGGGGGTTGGTATCTGGGTTGAGGGAGATTACATGAGTTATAATGGTACGCTCTTTACCTTACCTCGATGAGCTTGATAATCGGAATAGCTGTTTTTCCTGTATGTGGGCTTGATATTGCTGTGTGGAAATTCTAGCCTCTACACACTTTCCCTCCTGTTCGATACCGTACGTTCCGAACATACTGTAAACTTAGATTGTGGCATTGCGTTCCGGGGTTGACATGCCGTACCTAATCAAAACCTCGACGCTGCTTACAGCGTGAGCGCGGTGAATACTACGTAGTACAACTCCTTCCATCTTGCTTCTAGCAGACGTCATCGCAACAGCCTTGTCCCTCTTAGGTGGCACGGGTGGGACCTTTGCCTTAATTCTCTACGGTCCACATGGAAGATTCTCGACGACACGACCAAGAGTCATCGATCCCATATGGACACCGAGTCACGGAATCCTCACCGCGGGTGGTTTACAGAGCGCTTCAGTCGCTATGTCTGTTCTACACTAGGAACGCGGTGTACAGTACATCCCAATTTGACTTGGGGTGCCTGGAGTCAAAACTCACCGAACCAATGTTCCAAGCTCCCCGGCCCGGAAGGCATTCCCGGCATACCAATATGCGGTCAGATCTCTGTTAATCATCCATACTGTGCATATCAAATCCTTGCCTAAGAAACCCTACTACATAATGCGCCTGAAATCTGCAAGGCGGGATAACGTAAGCGGAGCTTTTATGCAAGTCGGTGTCTAAGCTGACAGTCTCCCAGGAACTGTTTTCGAGATATAAAAGAGCCGCAAGTATGTCGAGAATTGTAGTTTGGCATCGCAAAGCATTCCTCGCCTCGTAATTCTTACTTTCCCTGGTATTTCCCTACGAACGACCGACATTCGACTAAAGCACAATGTTCCCAAGGCCTTACTATCCCCCGAACGGACCCGATGAGACCAGCCCGATAGCGAAGCGAAACTAATTCGATCTATCGAAAAGCCTTGCGTGTTGGTACCGCAATGGCGATTCCACGTCCTGGCTGTGTTGCTCAAACCACAGGCGTAAATCCCTTCATGGCTGGTTCTGTCGCTCCTTCTGGCGGCGGCTCCGTTTCTGCTGCTGCTGCTCCTAAGATTCCGACCCAAGTTTCGGCTGCTGTTTGGGCATTTCCGTTGAATGTCAATCGTGAGTTGCATCTTGTCGCTGGCTTATCTTGAGAGTAGATACTGACATATGGGAGAAGCCTTAAAGCTCGATTACATTCACTGTCAAGTCCAATATAGATGAGACTGCAAGGCGCATAATCAAGGTCGAATAAGACGAAATAGAACGGGACATCCTGCTTTCCCGCTGGAAATGCAGCCAATCCACCTTTGGGACCGAAATCACTGAGACGGTGACGGGCATTGTTTGGTTGTGATGCGGTTAGTGGTTTTATGCAATGCTTTCAAGGGGTATTCACTCGCTTCACAACCCCATAGCTATTCCTATTGAGAGGGGCTTGGATAATAGAGGGGAGCTTGAGTAGAGGGAAAGAACACGAATGTAAGAGTTAGGATTTTCTTCTCGCAAGAGAATAATAGACAATAAAAATAGATCGAGATTCTAATGAATAGACATGAAATGAAACAAGAAGAATCCATGATACTCCATAATATCGCCGTTGAAGTTCGTACCAAATGGCGAGAGTGATCGATGGTCATTCCATGTGTTGCTTCCCCGATCTTAGGCAATGAGTCGTCATTCCGGGCTGATACATGACTTGGCCATTGTAAAGTACAGAAACATGGTCCTGTGAACGGCTTATATAGGTATCGTCCAAGAGTCGGTCATTTCAAACGTCGATCTGAAGAACTGACGGCTCTGCCCACAGGAGAGCGATTGTTGATTTGCGAACTTCTGGATAATGGTTCACTCTATGCCTGCAGTTGGCACTCAGCACAGAGGACCGTTGTAATAGAATATCATCGCTCTGTGTACTGCAATTGAGATGATTTATTTTATTGTTCTGGAGATTCGTGAAAACCTCTAAGGCTTACCTTAAGCGCGGCGACTTATCACGTGATCAATTAATCATTTAGTAAGGTAGCCGACTTTCGAGCTTCAGGCGCGTCGCAGAGACTTAGGTACAATCTTCTTTCACACCCGTTTTATTGACCCATCTTTACTAAAAAATTGGAAAGCGTGACAACACTTGTACCCTTCAGTATTTAGATTTAGCTGTCAATCTATTTAAGGATCTCCAGGAATCTACAGCATCCAGCGACGGATTCGAAAATGGTGCAGATCAGCGAGGTGAAGGGCAATTCGCGAGAAAACCGCACAGCCGCACATACACATATCAAAGGGCTTGGCCTACGGAATGATGGGTACGCAGAGAAAACAGGTGCTGGGTTCGTCGGGCAGGTGACTGCTAGAGAAGTTCGTCCATGCTAGCCCAAGAAAGATCTTGTGACGAGAATATGGCTGATGAGGCCTTCTGTGGTCGACAGGCATGCGGTGTCGTTGTTGATCTTATCAAATCAAAAAAGATGTCAGGACGAGCTGTTCTACTAGCCGGTGGGCCTGGAACAGGTAAAACAGCTTTGGCAATGGCAGTTTCACAAGAGCTTGGTACAAAGGTGCCTTTTTGCCCAATCATTGGAAGCGAGATATACTCGACAGAAGTTAAGAAGACAGAGGCGTTGATGGAGAACTTCCGAAGAGCTATTGGTGGGTTGCCATGTTGCAGCTGTAAAGGACTGGCTAATCAACAGACTAGGGTTGCGGGTTCGGGAAACAAAAGAAGTCTACGAAGGAGAAGTCATAGAACTCACACCAGAAGAGGCGGAGAATCCTCTCGGTGGATACGGGAAAACCATAAGTCATTTACTCATCGGTCTAAAATCTTATAAGGGCACCAAGAAACTACGATTAGACCCGTCAATATATGAAGCAATCCAGAAAGAGCGAGTTACTGTAGGGGATGTAATCTATATCGAGGCCAATACTGGAGCTTGCAAACGAGTGGGAAGATCAGATGCATATGCCACAGAGTTCGATTTAGAGGCAGAGGAGTACGTGCCTATACCCAAGGGCGAGGTGCACAAGAAGAAAGAGATAGTTCAGGATGTTACGTTACATGACCTCGACATTGCGAACGCGAGACCACAAGGTGGACAAGACATAATGAGCATGATGGGCCAACTGATGAAGCCAAAGAAAACGGAAATCACCGAGAAACTAAGGCAAGAGATCAACAAAGTGGTGAACCGATACATTGATCAAGGAGTCGCAGAGCTTGTGCCTGGTGTACTCTTCATTGATGAGGTACGCTATAACCGCTATGCAGGGTAAACGAACAACTGATCATTGTCAACAGGTACATATGCTCGACATTGAATGCTTCACCTATCTCAACCGTGCCCTCGAATCCTCCATTTCGCCTATTGTCATCCTCGCCTCAAATCGCGGTCGCTGCACCATCCGAGGTACAGAAGATATAGTTGCAGCCCACGGTGTTCCACCAGATCTTCTCGCGCGGCTGCTCATTATTCCTACCAACGCCTACAATCCAGAGGAGGTCAAGACAATTGTACGCCTACGGACAAAGACGGAAGGTCTGTTGATTACCGAAGCTGCACTTGATAGAATTTCCGAACATGGTGTCAAAGTCAGTTTGCGGTATGCGCTGCAACTACTGACGCCAGCAAGTATACTGGCGAGGGTCAATGGAAGAAAGGAGATTGATGTGGATGATGTTGGGGAATGTGAGGATCTCTTCATCGATGCAAGAAGGAGTGCCACCATTGTCAATGAAGGGGAGAATTTCATTTCGTGAGCGGTCTGCCAAAATTTAAGCCATATTTGGAAAAACTGGGGCACTCGTACGACCCGACAAATTCCGAGAACTCGGTCAGTGGCACCGACCAATATACCACGCTGCGGCTAGCCGTTGAACGATACCCATGGACTGCTGAGCCCTATCACGAGCGGAAGGCGGCCCCTGGATGTCTGCGTCACTCGCTCGAAACGAACGACAACCCTATTTCTCCAACCTCATATTGGACCACATGCGCGGAACTCTTTGGCATCGGGTACTGATCCTGCTACCTGTCATCTACGCTAGCATGTTGTAGGCTTACAATGGGAGAAAACTTAGACCGGAGCTGTTTTGGATGATACCCTCGGATGTAACAAAAATAGCAAACAATAAGATATCATGGATTCGTAGTGATTCAATAGCCCTCGGAAGATCTTAAGTCATGACATTCCTCCTCTCATTTTCCCACCCTGTCTATTTCTGACCCTATTTGTTTCCCACCCTCTCTGTTCCAACCAGCGACCAAAGCCGGTTAACGACGTATAATAAACACCACTGACCCCTGATGGTATTCCCCCCCCATCCTCATGCTGAACCAGATTTCCTCAGTCGAAGCCACCCAAATCATCCCCTTTAAAACATCCACCCGTCTCTCAATTCAACTCTCCATATTTACCCCCCACCCGCAAAAGGCACTCTTCAAACCCACCCACCTCACATTCAGATTTTCTTACAAACCCCTCAACCTCTCACGTCCAACTCCAGGAACCAAAACGACATCACAACCCCCCCGGTTGAAGAATAACCCGGAAACGTCCATTCCAACCCCCCCACTGCACCACGATCCCACAACCAGCTCCCCCCTTTCCTTCCCTCCCAACCATTCGCACCTGCCGCACAACAACAAATCCCCCTTAACGACCACCGTCGCGCCGGCGTCTGGGATGCATGTTGAAAGGGTGGGGGTAGGTGAAGAAGATAAGGGGGGGAAGATGACCTAGGTGGGTTAGGGGGTTTGCGAGTCGGGGAAGGGAAGGGGGGTAAAGCGAAGAGACGGAGAAGATTGAAAAAAGGAGAGTGGGGGGAAGGGGAAGGAGCGGGATCGGCTTATGTAGCTTTGCTGTTTTTCCCCCGAAATGGAACGTTTGTGCTCGGAGAAGGAGGGGAGTTTTTTTCACCGATGACCTTTTCTTGGGTACTGTAGAAGTGACGGTTTGGAAGAAGTTTGAGGCGGGGGGGGGGGGGGGGGAATTGGGGCAGAATTAATAGGGATCGGTGAGAATGGGTTTGAGGATTCTTTCGTTAGGGGTCGAATATTCTACTAGTTTAAAGCTTCGCCCGTATCAGAGGTGTGATGCACGAGGAAGATCTCAAATCATACCTCCAGGCTTCCCGAATCGAACGTTCCTATCACCTCACCTCACCTCACCCCCTCCCTCAACCCCAACCAACCCCCCCCTCAAAACCCCCACACACCACCCCACCACCTCCTCCAACCCCATCCCCACCCCCGCAACCGCAATCCCCTCCCTCCCACAAACCCCCTCATCCGCCTCCCCCTGCACATCCCCCCCCTCAAACAACCACCCATGCTCCTCCCCCCACGCCGGCCACACCACCCCCTCAAAATACCCCTCCGGGTCCTCCCAAAACCCGTCCAGCGTCACATACGCCTTGCGCCGCTCCCGGCGCGCCTTGGCGTCCGCGCAGGACGCGCGCAGGAGGATCTTGGTGCCGAACAGGGCGCGGAGGCGCGGGAGGGAGCGCCCGAGGAGGAGGAAGCCATCGGTTACGATGATCGCGTGGTGGCCTGGGGGCAGGTGGCGGCGGAGGTAGGCTTGAGTGGAGGCGCGCAGCTGTGCGACGACTTCGTCCCTCACGACCCCCGCACCCGCACCCGCTGAAGCAGCAGGAGGAGGAGGCACTTTGTGCACGCCGTCGCCGTTCTCGCCGCCCTCTCCCTCGCCGGCAGAGCCACCGTCCCACTCCCCCTGCGTCGGCAACCCGCGCAGCACCTCCTCGATGGCAATGTCCCCGCTCTTCAACGCGCCGAGTACGTGCTCCAGGCGAGGGACGTCGAGCGCCTCCACGCAGTCCCAGTTGCGGAAGCCGTTGCGGAAGGGGAGGGCAGATTCGGGGCGGTAGAAGTCGTCGGCGTGGAGGAGGTGGGTGGTTATTTGTGGGGGTGGTGGGGATGGCGTGGGGGAGGTGGGGGAGGGGGGAGGGGATGAGGAGAAGATGCGGGCGAGGAGGTGGGCGATTGTGGTTTTGCCCGAGGAGGAAGGGCCGGAGAGGGCGACGAGGAGGGGTGGGTGGTGCCGTTGGGGGGAGGACATTTTTTTAAGAAAAGGCGGGGAGGTGGGAGGGGGGGGGAGATTGGTAGTCAATGCATTGAGCGTAGCGTTCGTAAGCTCTCACACCTGTTTGCTTGATCCTTTCCAGATACTCCAAACGTGTTTGCGCTCCTTGTTGGGTGTATTCTGCAGGTAGTATTCATGGCGCGGACTCTGCCAATATAGTAGGCTTCTTTTCTACACGGTCATGAGGAATTTCGGCCAATTTGCAAACATTACATCCCCGGTGCAACGATATCCATTTTACAATCCAGCAACATCTCCTCGTCCAAGAGCGATCATTGCAACCCGTGATCATCGACGGCTGATATTGAAGGCTATTGCAAATGAAGCTTCATCATAGCCAATGCCAATTTTCTCCCTCTCTCACTAACTTCCAGGCTCACTATATGTACAATCTAAGATCATAGAGCCCGTTCAGCCAAGCATGGCTAGAAGTAATGACAGTCTGCTCTCGTTCAGAAGCCTGCTCAGCCCGCAGAGGACCGAAATGACAAAGACCAGCTTAGTAGTCCCTGCCCTTCCCAACCCCTTGGATCAAAGTGAAAGCCCATTCTAAGATAATCGCTAAAGCTCAAAGTCCCGTCGGATACCCGAAATAATGTACAGAGAATTGCTGACGCGGCAGGTGCAGCGCTGTGGGCGGGTGCTCCTCGTCAAATTGATGGCCGTGGAAGCTGAGCGCACGTTCTCAATCACTCTTCCTCACTCTCCTCACTATCCTCCTCATCCCCACTTGATTCGTTCGCTCTAGTTGATTCATTCGCTCTATTTGTAGGGTTATCTAATCCGGTGATAAGCATCACACACGCCCTCAAGTGCACAATGGAAAATGTCGATACTTACACTGTTCAGGAGCCTCATCCGAGCCAGGATCCTTGAAGGCTTGCAACTTCTTCTGCATATCCTTAATCTGCGCCTCCTGCTCGTGCTTGCTCATAGGCTTGTTCTTCTTCCGAGCCGGCGCGGCGCTAGGAGCCGATGGGACTGGTCGACGAGGGGAGTCATCGGGTCGAGGCGCGTGTTTGCGCACGAATTGTAGGAGCTTGTGAAGCACGTCGTTTGAGAGCTCATCAATGTCCAGTTCAAGCTCATCGTCTTGGACGCCCTGTAGTTGTTCCTCAATGTCAATGTCAAGTTCATGAGCCAGTATAATTGCAATTCGAATTCGCAGATATATTCGCTTAACAAATGGTGGTATCTTTACCTTTAGATTGGGCATGTTATCACGAATGATCTTCAGCGCTGTAGCCATTTTTGACTCCGACAGGATATTGATCCGGTTGGAGATGTCTTGCTTTTGCTCGTACGTGACATATTCCTGCTTGGACGGCTTTGATGATTTAGAAGTAGAGCCCTTTGTAGCCTTGGTCGTTGCAATCGATCCGGCCTTCTTACTTGCCTTCTTCTCTGGCTTCGTGCCCTTACCTGATTTCTTGCCAGGTGCAGGAGGGGATTTTTTCTTTTGAATCAACTCGACTTGCTTGGACATAGCTTCGATTTGCTGTTGTAGTTTCGAGAGTTGGATATTCGCGTCTTCAACGTCCTCTTCCTCGTCTTCTTCCTCATCCTCGTTATCGGAATCGGATTCGGGGGAACTACCTGGGGATTGCGGACCAGATCCTGGCGCATGTGCTTCGATCCAACTCCCTTTTTGTTTCCATTGGCTATCGAATATCCCTTCAAGTTGTTTGGCCATCTGCGAAACTGCATGACCAGGCCCGTTGAACTTGTAGCAGTTCTGGAAGATCATACGTATGTCCGCCTCAAACTCCTTGGAATTCTCATATTGACCTTGGGTGAGCCTCGAGCGTACAGTGCCAAGATCCATAGGACTCTTGATTATTTTATGGTAATTCGGAATGTTTTGAGCAACAGGATCAACTGCTGTAAGGAAAGGGAATGCTATTGCCTGGTATTTTGGTTTTGTCAACTCATCGATGACATGTTGACAGAACTTGAGCTCCCATTGGTACTTCTTCTTCCTTGGCTTTTGATTCGCATATGGTAGATCGCGAGGAGCCGGAGGATGAATTTCGCGCTTAGGACGCCCGTCATCTACAGTGGAGTCACGACGAATCAACGGTACTCCTTGAGGTCCAAGCGCGAACGTTTGTGGGGAGCCCGCGATCGGTGATTTCGCAGATCCAGGGAGAGAACTCCTCGACTCTCTTCGAGGCGGCGCCACCTTCGTTGCTAACGAGGTTGACTGCTTTTTCTTCTTATCTGCTGGAGCTGACTCAACAATATCAGACCCTGGCAAATTGCTCATCTGCTTATCGAAAGAGGCTTTGATATTGTATGCACCCTTTGTGACAGCATGTTCGGGTCCGTTGAAGGTTTTCGCGTTCTCTATGATCCGGTTGAAGTCGGCAGCAAACTCGTCTACCGAAAAGTATTCGTTGGCCTTTATCCTCTCCTCGATGGTTCGAAGATCCATAGGTTCCTTGATGATCTCTGGATAAGTCGGTATCTTCAACGCGACAAAGTCAACAGGCTGATTAAAGTTCACAGCGCTTTGAGTACGCTTTATGTTCTGTATCATCCTGAGAACATGCTTCTGTCGGGGTTTCGTCATGGGATTAGAAGAGGCCGTTTGACCGCCAGCGGAAGGCCCGCCGTTGACATTTGTGTTGATATCTGGAAGATTGGGAACCTTGAACTCCGGTGCGGCAGACCCACCCTCAGTTCTTGACCGCTTCGGGGCTGGTCCATCTTCCACATCATCATCTTCGCGCTCGCGGCCCACCTTTGCCGGAGAGGGAGGCGCGTCTTGCATAACATGATCGGTGGAGTGCGATTCAGCCATGGAATTAGTCATCGAGGGCGTTTGCGGTGGCGCTGCTACGTCTGCATCCTGGTCGTGTAAAGGAGAGTTTGGTTTAGAGTTAGAGAGTAGAGAAGTTTGTGGCGGAGCTGATTCAGAAACCGCTTGGTCGTTCGTATGTTCTGGTTTTGGTACTGGTGACGAAGCTTCTAGAAGAAGCGAGGGAGATACCGCAGGCGAAGGGGCTGGGTCAAGCGGAGTCCCTAATTCCGCGCCCTCAGGTACAGGAACCGCTGGATGGTGAGGTATATCTTGCGTAGGAATAGAGATAGGCGCCTCATCTGCGACTGCAGCTCCTACCTGATTCTCACTGCTAGGAGCAAGTGCTTCCTGGTCTGGTACAGCCTTTGTTTCGGTTGTGCGCTCCGGCTGCTCTATCTCCGCCGTCCTCTCGATGGGATCGGGTGCGCCAAACGCCAAGCCGTTAGCTAGTTGAGGGTCGTGGTCAAGGTCCTGGTGCTGATTTTGTTCCTTGATCTCTGCAATTTGCTCCGAGCTTATGGGTTGCGTCACTTCGCGAACGTCCGAAATGGGTGGTTGAACTATGTACGAGGACAGATCAACGACACTATTGTCAAATCGCGTTGCCGGATGGTGGGTAACCTCTTCGGGCACAGACGATTCTGATAGCGGTATAATCGTAAGTGCCTCAGTAGATCCTGAAAGACTTGTATGCAGATCCGCCGCGTTGTGAGCCCCGTTTGACTGATGCGCTAACACATTCACACCGTTCGATGGACGTAGGTCAGAATCATCTACCGAGGTGGCTTGAGTTGAGTTTAGGGTTTGGGGAGCAGAGTCGAGCGATGAGTCTTTATTGATATGCCCATTCGATAAGAACGCCCTGAAAGAAGGTGGTCATGAATATGGGAAAACTGACAGAACCGAAGAGCGAAAGGTGAAGGAGTATAAAGGTGAGTGAACTCACCCTTGATTGTCCATATCAACATCCATCTGATCTGAGGGTGGTGTCAGTGGGCCCTTGGCCTCCACGACATTACCACCTGCCTCGGACACGGTGGCCATGATCGCGACTTCACCCACAATATATTGAGCAAAGGTAACCGTGGCGCAGCTCTTGGCGCAAACCAACAGTGTTCGAATTTAATATGCGCAAGACAGGATAAGGTAAGAAGAGATGATGGGGAAGATGGTTGACGTTGGTTTTGTGGTTGTTGTTGTTGTCGCTGTTATTGGCGTTGTGAGTTTGGGGGGATATCGCGATCGAGGTAGCCGAAGCTTATAAAGTCAAAAATGAAAATGAAAATGGTCTTTCGGCGCGAATAAATAGCCTCTGAACTTTCAAAGTGAATAAAAAAACAAATACATCAGCAACACAAGTGCTGTTTGAATCTGACGGTACGGATGTGATGGGATTTATTGCTGAAAGCGACGACTAATGTATTCTGTGTTCTGTGTTCTGTGTTCTGTGTTCTGTGTTCTGTGTTCTTACTTTAAACAGGCATATACCCTCGATTAAAGTAGATGCTTGGCAGGTTGTTGCGAATAGCTTCAAATTGGCGGCGACGACTTGGGGTTGACTATTATCGTGTCTTTAAGGTAACAAGGTACTTCCGTATAATATTGATAATCCACCAGGTCAGGCTAGTCAAAGCGACCAGGATTGAGATTAAGCGAGTAAGGGTTTCTCAGGAAGAGCGCACGGTGGTAACTTTATGGATGTGTGTACGGAGTACGGTAGATGTGTGTGGGGACGTGACGTTGATTGTGAATGGATGGCTGATCCGTAGTCCGAGGTCACGGGGTTAGGAAATAATAATGTGGTCGATAATGTGTTTTGTTCGGGCGCGATATATCAACAGATTTCCGTAGGGTGCGAATTCAAGTCGAGGGGGAGGGCCGAGGTCATATACGGGCATCCAAATTTATGGGCTTATGTGGCAATGCGAACCAGCATGGATCACGGCATAACACGCGCGGCTGATTGGTCGGATCGAGCCTTGGCATGCATTAGATGGCTGGATATGGTTAGTCGGTGTTTACAGCTGCCCCCCCTATCTTGTTACGCGTACCCTGTCGTGTCTGTAAAAGACAGATGTTGCCAGTCTCGCGCCCCTTGCCTTCTATCACGCCTAGAAGGAAAAAAAACAAAATCAAAAAAACAATCGGGAGCCTCAACGGCAACAACCGTGCGACAACTCGGTACACCCCATCCTCACCCTCATCTTTTATCTTTCAGTACAATAATACACACATTGTTCTTATCCGACATTGGTGATACGACAAGGCTCCCGAGAGACTTTGGGATCGACAGGCACCAAGCTTTTGACCTTCCGTTGGCTCCGATCAAACCCCGCCATGGATGACTCAACCTGTTTCTTGCTCGAACAAAATAAACAACCGACGCCTGGGCCACTTCCCGGGCTTCGATCACGCGACAGCACAGAAATGCGGTACTTCAATTTGCAGCCTATATTGTAAGTTGCTCGCCAAACAGATCATGTGACCTGTAAATGCTCACTTTAGACACGTTAAAGATTGAAAAAATCCTGGACGGTATCTCGATATGAGTGAATAGTCGCTAGATCAAGGGCCAAAGAAACTGAGTATGGTTTTTCCTAATGGAGCACATATACTTGGATTGAGTTCGAAAGCCCGGAAATAGACGGAAGAAAGGGTGTATGATTTGGGAAGCAAACGAAATACAACAAGGGCGGCTCATAGCAACAGTATACCCACGAAGACATTGCAACACGAGTATCAGATCTTCTCTGTGGTTGATGAACCTGAGAATTATGGAGAGTGGTGGGGTATCTATCAGTTATCAGTGCTGTTGGTGGATACGTTGCGAGGAGGATCTGGATGAAAAAACAATCTCTTGAGTGTGCGACGCTCGCTTAACACAATCAAGGGCCGCTAACCCCACTTCGACAGTAGCGTAGAAACCGAAATTGAAATATCAAAAAAAAGTTCGGGAGAGCTCTTGGACGCAGCGATTGAGACGCACAACCCCAGCGGACTGAGTGCCATATTGTCCATGTGGTTCGCTATGCAGCCCTAACACTGCTGCCGCAGTGACCTCTCGTCAACATGGGTAATACCAAAAAGTCCCGCAGCTCAGCCTCTCACATATCCTCAGCGACAGCACCTGCATCATCCTCGACAACCCAAACCGGTAGCAAATCCTCAATACTGCGCTCATTATTCTGTCCGTCCCAACTCCAGCTCTCGCTATTTGCGTCCGTTATCCAAGGTCTCGACTCACAGCATCTTCGAATCCATGATACTGCGACGGGGCGGCTGCGGTTCCCCGAATATGCAACCGCACCAAAAGCTACAATCAATTGCTTGGATTGGGGTTACTATGGCGAGAATAAGAGAGATCGCCATCATCAAGAGTCTAAGAAGAAGAGGAAGCGATCGGAACAGGCCAATGGCACGAAGTCCGAGGAGCCAGCTGGGGATGTCGTTGTTGCTTTCGGAACAAGCGAGTCAAAGGTTCACATGTACTCTGTCACGGAGGGCAAGATATTAGGAGTGTTAGAGGGCGAACATACACAAGGAATCAGAGATTTCAAGTTCACGAGTGCTGGAACATCTGGGGAAGGTTGGAGCGTTGGCGGAGACGGGAAGGTAATACGATGGGATTTACGGAAGGGAAAAGTCTTGAGGTAGCCGGCAACCGTGCTCGCAATATCACTTCGCACTGCTAACGATTTCTAGGAGTATGATGGTACCAAAATCTGCAAACACTCTATGCCCCATAGGACCATCCGCAATCTGCGCCTCTCACACGGCATACTTAATAAATCCCGACGCCCCAGAAAATTCACCTTCCTTTTTTGCCTCTACCAATCCTGTACGAAGGATTGCCACTTCAAGCTCGAAAGCTTCCGAGGCTTCTTCGTTCTTGACGGCCGCAGAGTTCGACCATTTCATAAGTGTGTTTCGCGTAGGTTCCAGTGCATCCATCGGTTCTCTTCGTACCGAGAACGAGGTGCTATCGTTAGCACTTTACTCGGAGAGGGAATACGTTGGGCGTCTATCGGACGAAGTACCACATCCAGAGGAGGTACTTGCTACGATAAACAAGGATGGAACCCTCGAGATCTTCCCAGCGCCATTTACATTTGGGGATTTACCGAATGCCACGGATCCTGCAAGTTTGAAATCTCATAGGAAGCAAATTACACGCAGGGCAGCAGCGCAGATAAGAGTTGCGAGGCCTGACAAGTCCGCTACCGTCGTTCCCTTGATCGATGCAGAGTTCTACGGCAGCGATATCGTCATAGCTTGGGTCGAAGGAGGCGTCAATCCCATCTTTGACAGACAACAGTGGCAACATGAGAAGAACGGGAACCTCTTGTTTACAGGACTGAAAGAGGTCGTGAAGGCCAAGAGTGGCGCTGGCATTGGGGCTGTTGTGATGAATGGAGTGAAAGACATGGGCAAAAGCCATGCTGACGAATCGCAGGCAGTAGTCGCGAATGGTGGAGACGTTGAAGATCTACCCGGGACTGCTAGCGAACGAGAAATCATCGATATCTCAAGTGGTGTGGAAGACAGCGACCTTGATGAAGAAATGTTGCCAGTACCTAACTCACCCATCTCACATGACGCAAAAGCAGGTGACGCGGATGTGGAGATGAAGGATGCGGAGTCCATAGATGACAACGCCGAGGCAGTAGCAGGGGGACAAGAATTACAACGGATCGAAGAGGCTGAAGAGCCTTCTTTTGGTGATATCATTAGGGCAAATGCTCCTGGGCCTGTTGATGTTCAGGCTACATTCGAGGATCCCAGTGCGCAAGCTCTTGCGCCAATCGGCGAAAGACAGTTGAGCGCTCCGTCTGGAATGACCCTAAGCACCGTCTTGACGCAGTCTCTCCGTACGAACGATGTCAATCTTCTCGAAACCTGCTTCCACGAAAGGAACCTCAACACTGTACGCGCCACTATTGAACGGCTCGACTCATCACTTGCAGCCGTATTGATCCAAAAGTTGGCTGAGCGACTGTATAGCCGACCAGGACGAGCTGGTGGAATGATGGTCTGGATACAATGGACTGCAGTTGCTCACGGGGGTTATATTGCCGGTCAACCTGAGGTCATGAGAAAGCTCACTGAACTTCGTCGCGTAGTGGATGATCGGGCAAACAGTCTCCAGGCCTTGTTGAAATTGAAGGGCAAGCTGGATATGCTTGAGGCTCAGACAAATCTAAGGAAAAGCATGCAGGCTAGGTCAAGGTTAGCTAATGCTGCCGATGATGACGACGAAGAGGGCGTCATTTACGTCGAAGGCGAAGAAGAGTCCGATTCTGAAGATGAGGAGGCCGTATCCTCGATACCGGCCAAGCCTAAAGCTAAAGCAGTAGACCCACTGGACCATGGAAATACCGACCAGAGCGAGAGCGAAGACGAAGACGACGAGGATGACGAGATGCCAATCACAACAAACGGCGTCATCAACGACTCCGAAGACGAATCCAGCGGAAGCGAAGAAGCCGGCTTCCTCGACGACGAAGCTTCCTCGACCGACCAAGCCTCGGGCGACGAAGCCTCGGAAGACGACGTCAACCACGAAGACGTCGACTCGATCGACTCAGCCGTCTCCAGCGAGCCAGAAGAAGCACCGCCGGTCAAGCGACCGAAAAAAGAAAGGCAGAGCAACGGGCTCGGCGTGAGAAGGCAGTAGGTTTACATATCGAATCAGATTACATAATCCAAGCGAAGAGATCTAATGCCATACTCTTTGGTTTTCTCCATCCCATAGTGACAGTGATATGCGAGTTTGGAAGGAAAAAAAATGGGACATGTCCCAGGGCGAGGCAAGAAGAAGCATCAAAGCCGAAGCGAAACACTTTCTGTACCGTGTGTGCATGATGATACGAGTGCATGGGTCGGCGTCTTCGTTTGCTGGTTCGTGTGGATTGGCACGTTCTGGGCGTGGGCATGATATCCCCGGCGTTTTTCTCTTCGTTTTCCGCGCGTCCACATTTGAGAAAGCGACGATCTCTTTCTTTTACCGTGTGAGATGATCGGCGCCGGTGGGCTTTGCAGAAGAAAGCGCAAGCTGCGATCCAAGAAATGTAAAAGATGCTTTCTAAAGTGCGAGGGAGTAAAGATGCCGATCAGAGTCCTGAGATGGTGATTTATCGCAAGAGTATAAAGTACACGTCACTGTCCATCTCGCCCAAAAACCCCTTTCCACTCCTTGCATATCCGGGGTTTCAATGTTGCTTCCTCTGCCGCCACTGCACAGTAACCTCCCCTCGCATTCCCCACCGCGGCCTGTACCATGCAGCAAACATATGCAATTACAAAAACCTAAAACTGTCTCCAAACAACAGCACTTCTCTTCTCTGCGTTCTCGCCTACAGTACGTCCCGAACGCACCTCCACGTGTCTCAAGGCCAAAAAACTCTCTTTGGAAGGTTTTTTTATTGGAATCATTTCAACAACCGTAAGAATTGAGGACCTTTTTGAGTCACAAGAAAACATTTCATACATCTAAAAAACCGCCGGTTCTCCAAAACGTAACTACTAACAACCAATCCCCACTATACTGACAGTTTCCAACCCCCCCCTCCCAGAATCAAACCATCACCCCCCCTCCCCCCCTTCCCTCCCCCTCACCCACTCCCCAACCTCGAACCCCACCCTCCTCAACCCGCCCTCCCCGACCCTCCCCCTCTCCGCCCTCACAACCACGGCCCTCGCGTCCTCCAGCCGAATCTCCACCTCCGGCTCCAGGCCCCTGCCCTTCCCCGCTTCATCCTTCGCGGCAGACCGCTCAAGCCGGTCAGCCGATGCGGACGCCCGCTCGCGAACGGCAACGGTGACGTCCGCGCCGACGATCCCCCGCCATAGCGTCGCCATCCACTGCCAGTGGTCGATGGGGGCGTAGGCGTCTTGGATGGGGATGCGGGAGGCGGCGGTGTCGGTGTGGGTGAGCTGGTAGGTTGGGAGGATGGCGATGGGGGTGGGGAGGGGGAGGGCGGAGGTGCTGTTTTGGCGGCTGGTGGGGGTGTTGGGGATGGGGGGAGGGGCGTCTTTCATTTCGGTGTCGGCGGGGGAGGAGGCTTTTGTGGCGGCGGTGGGGGTGATGGTGGTGGATTTGGGGCTGATGGAGTCGGGAGTGATTTCGCCTTCTTCGCGGTCGTCTTCTTCGGTTTGTTTTTCCTTTTCCTTTTCCTTTTCCTTTTCCTCTTCTTTTTCACTTTCATTTTCATTGTCATTTTCGGGTAGGGTGGTGATGAAAGCAATGACATCTTGGGAGAGGGCATGGTATGCCTCGATCGTTCGCAAATACGCCGTAAAGCTGACTTCGCTGCCCTTGTCGGCAGGTGGACCTTCAAACACGCGCACGGGGTGTGACGGCTCCAGAACTTTGCACAAACACGCAGTCACCTGCGAGACAGCCTTGGCGTCCGCACCATCAACCGCAATCACAAACCCCCTTGTTGCGTGTTTCGGGCTCGTAGGCCCCGGAGAAGCGAGAGGAGGGCTGATTTTGGCGAGAACGCGGATTTTGTTCGGGACGGAGATTGACATGACCATTGCCTCGACGGATTTCGCTTGGGTTGTACCGGGGGATTCGAGGGCTCGGGCAACGGTCTGCAGTGGGGCAAGGGTAAGGGAGGAATCAGGGGGGTGGTTGGTGGGGCCGTTGGGGTGAGGACGAGGCGGAGGACCCATGGTTACGGTTGGGGGAGGCATAAAGTCCGGGCGGGGAAGAGATTCTCGGCGGCGAGGAAACGGAAAGGGTGTCAGAGGTCCCGATGGGGTCCGAGAATGCGGGTGGGCACCTGGAGGGAGAATGCGGCGGCGTTTAGAGTCTGGGCTTGAAGGATAGGGCGTCTCTGCGCCGCGCTTGAAATGCGGAGAAGCGAGCGTGAGAGCGCTCAGATTGCTACTGGCAGACGCGGTGGCGCGGGAGCGGAAGCTCACGAGGCTTGGGTTTGATGGGCTGCTCACAGTTTGGAGGAAGCGGGCGGCGCTGGAACCAGATGCGGGAGTGGATGGTGGGCGGCTGGGAGAGTAGAGGGATCCAGGGGTGTTGGCGGAGAAATTGGGGCCGGAAATCATGCCGGGGGTGGTCATGCTGCGGCCGCCACACTTGACACAGCGGCGAGTTTCGCTGTCGATGGTGGATGCGGAGGAGGCACTGGAACTGGAGATACTACCGTTGCGGCCGCTGCGGCGAGGTTGGTAGCGGTAGTCGGGGTACTGCTTTTGGTGGCGAAGTTTTTCTTCCTAGGTTATGGTTAGTGATTGGCAAGTATTGTGACATGGGGTGATTGACATACATCAGCCAGACACTTCCAGTGGTTCTTGACGTCAGGAGGTGATGACCTCCAATGATCCCCAATCACTTTTGAGATTTCAGGATTTGCAAGTCCGGGATTTTGTTGAACTACGGTAGCTTGATGATGTTGGCGGTAGAGGATGAAAGCTGTACAGACGTGAGCAAGCCAAATATCACAAGGTAATGAAAGGTTAGGGTAGAATTTGAACATAATCATCTCAGGTAAGCTAAGTCAATGCATTAACTGAATAGAATTTAAACTGCGTACCGTTTCTGGGTCTGGGAACCTTGGGGTCTGGCTGACAGAGACAGATCTGGCTCGGGGATTCTCCTTGCCATGACATCGTACTTGCTTTAGAGATTGACGGCAAGCGTCGCTGTAAATGAGAATTTTCGCCATCGGATGCCTGGGAGGACGACCGCTTACGAGCTTTTGGCGGATCTTCGAAATCTTTCAATGATTCTATGCTGGGAGACACTCTTTCTGCGGCAGGTGAAGAACCCTTCTCAGACGATGCCGGGCTTTTATTCTTATTAGAACCGTCATTAGTCTTCTCGGTGGTCATTTTTCTTGGCTGAAGGAGTGCTTCTGGCTCAATAACCCAGGATCCTGCGCGATTCTGGTTTGCAAGAGCTGGAGGTGGAGGAAGGACTCGATGGTAGGACATTGAAGAAGATAATAATACATTGATGGTGGCACAGTGTACAGTTCTGGTTCTTTGATGCTCAAAGCGCATTCATCTATACGGATTGTCAAATCCAGATGGAATGCGAAGAAACAGAGGTTTCTTTGTATGGATCCTCCACTCTAATTGGTTAAACATAGCGTCTCCGGCTCCTTGTTCTTTCCTGGGAGCTAACAGCTGTTGCTAGTATTCGTGGCAGTTGGGGTGCGGATGCTGCGAGCGGACTTTTGATGTGGTGCTCTTTGTTCATTGTTTGAGGCTCGTTCAGCCGGAAGCGGGAAAATGAATTGTGAGACACTACTATCAACAAGCCAATGCAAGAATGCGACAAAGAATGTAAGCAAGCAGCGAAAAGGCAAACGCTCATTGGCCAAATTGGACGTGGTCTCAGCTTTAGGATGTCATATGTTGCAGATATTGCTGGCGACAAACGAGTCATCAGAGCTTCTCGGTGCTCCTCTTTAGTTGTAGACAAATGCATACCCGTAAGATCGGAAAGCTGAAAGGAGATACCGATACCTTGTGCGCTTCTTGCCCAACATCAGCTAACGCTAATCAAGATTTTCCCTTTGCTCCGCAGTGCCCATGTCAAAGATAGTCTGCCCTCCCTCTCGTTTGGTGTATGAATTTCTCATGTGAGCGGACTCTAGCTGTGACATTGCTTAAACTTCCCTAAGCTCTTGGATGACTTCTTCGAAATCTTCCATGTCCACTCTCCCACTCGTGGTATGATCCACCCAATCTACTAGATTCCCTCTAATTTTCAAACCCCTGTCCTCCAGGACGGCATATAAGCAACCTAATGCGACCGCTCTTGCTGGAAACAGGTTCGCAAGCTGGTAATTCTTGCAACTATTCATTCACTGTCAGCTTCTACTCTTATTGTGCCAAGCTCCACAGCGGGGCACGCACGCCTCGACCGCTCTCGCTTTGCATGCTTTTCCTATGCCCGTGTCCATCCTCAGTAAAACACCGTGTTCCTCTCTCTCCTCCTTTGTCCAGGCTTCATATTCCTCACCCATACCGGTAACATCCTCGAAAGTACGCTCTAGATAGCGCGGTAGGTAGTCTAACGAGAGAGGCACACGAAGATCGAAGGCCAGCACGCGCAGCAACATGAGCTCTGCCTGTACTAGGGTACTGCGAAGGGTATCATAAGTTGTGGAAGGGATGACAAGGGTTTTCGCTATATTTTCAAACGGCAATGGACGGCTTTCATTGGGGCCATGGAGAAGACGGTGGGCCGGGAGGAGGAATTCGCGCAAGCGGCGAGGACATTCTGTAGATTTAGAGGCGAGGGAAAGGCTGGCTAAGGCGAGAGTCTAGAGTTGGAGGGGACGTGCGTGAGTAAATATATGGTTGATTGCCTATGACGATGGTTGGGAGACGGACGTACGGATCTAGTAGATTGGAAATTGCTGAGGATTTTCCAAACCGTTTATATTTGTTGAGATAGATGTAAGACATCGCGAGTGTCTCGTTTGGACTGGATGTGAAGAAGCTATGTAAGCCTGACGAAACTCGCATTACGGGGTCTGTCACAAGGTAGAATATTGAGATCTTACAGGCGGAGGATATCTGCCATCGTATCAGTGAAGGCAATTGAATCCTTGGGTAACGGCATTGCGGCCTCCAGTCTGTTCGACTCCTTCGTAGACGTACAGCGATCCGAGATGGAGTCCTCTAAGGTAACTTGCCCGGTACTGTACTGTTCTCGTCAGCGGGCTGCAGCTCGCTAGTGCGCTATCGAAAGAAGTGACACTTTTGCCGAATTTTACTCTTCCTCTACTGTAAGCTCAGACCTTGTTTGGAAAAACCTTCATTTGTATCTATCTATCTGAATTGAAAGGACACGCTTTCCAGACATCGCGTATACGCATATATCGACTAGGAATGGCAGTCCAATGCAGCGGATTCTGCAGAACCAAGGGAGACTACTTTGCGTACCAATTGTTTCTACAGGCAGCTTGCCATATGTCCTTTGGGCGATTCCAACATCCTCAAACCACAAGCTTACCACATGAGTCGATACCTTGGTGAAGGCTTCGGAAATCCTGCGCATTCTACACTCAAGTAGCGGTGTCCAACAGTTATCGAGGAATCAACTGGCTACTGGATAGGTACCATCGGCCATGCGTGATGCATGAAAGCATGACACTGCACATCTCAAGAAAACGACGATGAGTAATCTGGGTCTGACATCCCACATTCAAGTTGCCTCAGTTCTCGAGCACAAGCCTGCGTAGTAAGCGAAACGTCAACCCGAAGGGGCTTGTAAGGTCAACGTCTGAGAACTGAGGCAACATTCAAGCTCCTCCACGCAGATGGTATCTAGAGCTTAAGACATCTATTAAACGTAGCCAGTTAACTGCAAGCGCTTATGCTGAATGTGCTGGTGTGAGGGGTGGTCCTTTCTCTAGGCTTACTTACAACTTCCTTATATCTCTTAATAATAATGAAGAACAAGGGATTCCTGCGTTGAACATTGTCTCCAGCTTTCCTGACCTGCAACGGCTCGCAAAGTCCCTTCCAGTTTCTGCCCTATGAAATACCAAAATCAAAGCTCATAGATGTATGCTATGAAGGAATTTACTCTCACCCCCTGTGCTGCCCATATGAGCATTGTTGTTCTCCTCTGGGTAGTTAGCATCGCCACATCCCAACAGATTCCAGACTCTCAAAGTCTTGTTATAGATGAGCTCGAACATCTCTTGGTGGACAATGGAGGGAAGAACGATGCCGCCTTTTTTTCTGGCGTTACGCCTTGCTCTACTTATTTTGACAGCTCCACTGGACTCTTCGATAACACTTTAGGACGCCAGACATCGTCTCAATGGATCCGTGTTGCTTTTCGTAAGCTTTTCCTTTCTGCATTCTCTTTTTGATCCAGTTTGTCTTATATCTTGCTTTTTCTACCAACGGACTGGCAAGGTAGATAGATATCCAGACACTTACTTGGAGGGCCACGATTTTCGTCATACCAGGGTGCAATCCTTCAAACCGCGAGATCAATCTCATATAAATCATTACGACTCTAATTGGAAGTTCGGAACGGAACACTCACTCAAATTTTCTGAGAAGCTTTATAACGGATGTTCTGTTGGCCATGGGGTATATCTGGACGGAAAACTACAAGATGTCCTGCAGCAAATTTTCTAATCGTCAAATCCCTCATATGGCGATATTAGAGAGGAGGTTGTAGCCTTAGACGAAGTTCAAACCACTACATTCAGAAGGAGCACGATTGTCGACTCGAATGGTCAAGATTGGAAGACTCACGACCTTTGCTCGAGTCTACGGAGCATCTTGACCTATGGCTCATTCTCTATTCTATCCTTATATTTCTTTGTCGACGATACTCTAATATCGCTTTTCTGGTCTCGCTCAGTACGCTAATGAACCCGATCATCCAGATGACTTTGTCACTGCCAATGTCGCCTCCGGAGTTGGAGGGATTGACGCTTCAATCGGGTTTGAAACTCTTCGGTCCGAAAACGTGGGCACTGCCATGAACGATTCCTTCGCCTTTTTCTCGGTTTTTACTAATGATAAAGTCTCAAGTTTGTCTTCATCTACGAAACTACTACCCTGTCATTCGTTCTGATTTTAAGTAGTGGCCGATCTTGTGGCCCTCGGCACTGTTGCTGCAGTTGGCGCATGCGGAGGTCCAAAGATTCCTCTCCGTGGAGGTCGAGTAGATGCAATCGGGCCAGGTCCATCTGGTGTGCCCGAACCTGAGACGGATATCAAAACAACCTTGAGAGAGTTCTCGGGTGCAGGATTCAGCCAGGCCGATTCCATCGCCCTAACAGCGTGCGGGCATTCAATGGGAGGGTAAATTAGCCGCTTGCCTTGGTTCATGTTGACGAATCTTCATTAACACAACCAGAGTTCATCATTCGACGTTTCCACAGATCGGTATGTCCCAGTGTTTCTCATTCAGTGCTGTTCTGCTTCAGGCTTTCAGTGTTCTCGACTTCTCTACACATCCGGTGTAATTCTGTATCGATAACACCAGAACGATGAGTCGAATTTTTTTGTCAAGGACTAATATATCAGAAAACACTGTATGCGTTCTTCTTCAACCCAAAATGACTAACATCAATCGCAGGAACCGCGGACGCTATCGGTCCTAACAATTCAGGCGGCCGGTCTCCGTTTGATGCCACTACTTCAGTCTTTGATGTCGATGTGTTCGTATATTTCAATCCCACAAGTCTACAACACTAACTTCAAAAAGAGTTCAAGAATACTTGACCGGGACTGGGAGAAAGGGCGGTGCCCTCGTCACAACTGCCAACAAGACAGTTCAATCAGATCTTCGACTTTATCTCTCGGATTCCAATGCGACTGTGAAAACGTATGTTTCACGCACATCATATATGCAACTAGAGACCTAAGCCTAAATGAGTCCTTAGGCTTGCCCAGTCAGCGGACCACTTTTCGTCGAGCTGCTCAACTCTTTTTGCCCGTATGCTTGATGTTCGTAATGTCAGAGCTCCAGAATTCGTACATTGCGCTAACATTGTTCAAAGACTGTTCCCAAAGGGGTATCTTTAACCCCTGTGATCGAACCTGCACAGTTGAGGCTTGTCAACGTGTCGCTAAACTTGGACTGGACAGGAAACATGAGCTTTTCCGGGTCTTTCAGAGTTCGTGGCCCCTCAAACTGGGACTAGATTCAAATGTCTGATCACGAATAGTACCTTGCGAAAGCAGCATTTGAGAAGGCACCAAGCACCTTGAGGTAAGTCTGACTGTTATCGAAGGCGCGATTCTGCGTCTCCAAGATCATACCCTACAACTCCAAAGACCTTCGTATCTTGATAGATTTACGACTTTAGCCGGTCGCCACCAATATCGTTCCATACTTTGAAGTGAAGAAGTCACAATCGGTTATGTTTTCTGTTGCAGTCTTTTGTTTAGCGATAACATCATCCTCTCCAAGATTTCCACAAAGTCTTTCATAGGTTATTTCCGCTAAGGGACTCCCAGAAGGATCAATATCCAGGCCCACAGAATTGCGACTGCTTCAGAAATAACATTTCAACGTACTGACAGTTTTATTTAGTATTTCCGTAAAAAGTCGATCCGGTCACGGCTCTGCAGGTCATGCAATTGCAAGTTCGGACCCGACAACAGACATCGGAACCAGTATCTTCGGCCCAACCCGCTTCTATTCTTTCACTGTCAACTTTCCTGCAACCATACCTAGGTATCTCAGGCATTACAGTCGCCGGCCAAGACTTTCGATTGCAAGACTCTATTTTTGTCATGCCTGGGCTATCGTCGATATCGCCCCCAGCTATTTTCTCCCCCTCACCGATTGCTACGCACTGGACCTTCAACATCACTGCTGCTGTGAGTCAACTCGTGCGTTTTGAATGATGTTCACCTCATCAACAACCCATTTAGGTCTTGACAACTTCGCCCCCAAAAACCCTCACAGCAACATTCGCCATTCCAGTTCCGCAATCTGGGACGTTAGCTCCAAGAATGGACCGTTCTAACACGGCCACGCTCTCAGTTATTGGCAGCGCAGGTCCCTATGTAATTTACTCGGTGCTCGTGCAGCAAACTACAACTGCACAGCAGCTATTTGGCACTAGCGTGGATATCAAGGGGGAGGGTGTTGACACCGAAGTGATGTTCTTTAAGATGTTCCGTCTTTTTGGCTGAGGCTCAAGTACTGAGGTTTGGTCATCTATCAGATTGATGCAGAGGCAGGACTAGTTAATTGCGCGTTCGCATAGATGAATATTATTTGGTAGTAACTGCAAACAACTCCCCAAGACATGAGATCTTATGAGTAAACCTATATTGCTATACGTTTACATAAATATGTAAAAATCACAAATGGCTTCCAGATGATGTGCTGCAAATATCGTTCCCAGCACTTCTTTGGCGGCATAACCTGCTACAGAGCTCCCCGGCTGTTACGAAGGCCCTAAATACAAACTCAGATGGAGAAATTGACTGCAATCCGCCTTATGAATTTTATATTGATCTGAGTATTCTGAAGTGTCTTAGGATTGGAATCTGGCTTCGCATAACCGCGTTACATTCTGTGTTTATCTTGTATGGGTTTATTTTCAAAAGTAAGATAGTGCGTGGCTTGCAGTCATTCTGGTCCTTAGAACTAAGTCTGAGGCTTAGAGCTGACCAATGCCACCTGCTTGTATGTGCTTTGCCGGACCTGACGAGATTGTTCATCCAGTTAAGCCCGGGAAAAGAAGAGATGCACTCCTCAGGGGCTTCACTATTATGATCTAGCCTGTACAGCACAGAGATGGTAGCAACATCGACAGGGATCACAGTGAGAGCTTGGATATAGGGCTTTAGCCGCGACAAGCGATAGCTAAGCGCCAGGCTCAAAACCCTAACTCTCCTTTGGGAGGAACAGGCCTCCAATGCATGTTGTCGGACCGTTTGCAATATCAGGGAATTAAGTGGTAGTGTAATATGTGCCACTGTGGACAACCAACTTAGCAATGCTGTAGGTATCCAATCTTGTTTGTCCATCCGCGTTCTATACTTTCGTAAAATTCTGATCCGGTAGAGAGTCAGCTATGATATACTTTCTCTACTCCGTGGCTTTGAGCGCTGGCGCAGGTCGGTCTGTGCACCCCACAATGTATCTGAAGTTTGTTTTGCGTGTGTGCATGTATTGCCTTGGCATTCCTTTGCTTCCACATAATATCTTGAAGCCGAACTCTACAAGCAGAGTGATAATATGGAAGCTTCCGACGACTCAAGACAGTCTAGAGTCAGAGCGGGACAGTCAGGAATCTTTGAAGAGGTAGTCATCTCTCCCTAACTACTCGATCTTTCTTGAGGGTGTTATCACGAAAACACCGGTCATTGCTACATTATTTATATTCCTATATGATAGTCAAGAGCCCAACGGCGAGGGTCCGGGCACTGTCTCTATCCGATGCTGCTGTCTCTTCTTTTATGCCTATGTGCTGATATTCAATATAGGCACCAGACGCTATGCAAATCTCGGCTCATGAGTTTCCGCCGCCACGATTCAGCCGGCGAGGTTTCACCACTCCTGTTTTTAAGGCTTCGAGTGATATTCCACCTCATAATTCGAACCCTAGTGACGATTTTTCTCACGATGCCAGCCGCTTCCCTGTACTCCCAAAGCACGAACGTGCTTCCGCGGCTAAAGAAAGCATTCTTGGCGACCTCAGCAACTACATTTCATTAGGAAGCATAACGACTTCGCTAGACGCCACCGATCGCTGGCCTTACGATGACTGGACAGAGATATCGGCTTACTCAGATGTACCCAACAAGCAGAACGATTCAAACAACTATCATATACAGGCGCTGCTCCATCAGAATATCTTCCCTAAGCAGCACGACCTTTCAAACTTCCAAATACTTCGCCTAATACAACATGGGTGGATCCGAATGTTTGTTGGCCGCCATCAAATTCAGGAGCAGTTGATTGTTATTAGGATATACGTTCTGCCAGACGACGTAGGGAGAAGGTTTATTCACAGAGATGATCAAGCTTTCAGGAAACGCCTAATGGTACTATTTGAGCACCTTGATATATCTTCTGAGTCTTGGGATGGCCGAAAACCTAGGAACCAGCCTATTGAGCAGTATCGGGCTGAGCCGGCCAATGACGACTCACTTTTCTATCTCTTCAACACGCTCTCATCTCCATCGCCTCTAATCCCAGATGTATCTTGTTCTTTTGCCAAAGACGCTATGGAGTCGTTGCTCGGAAATGCCCCTCTCATGCGTGGTCTTAAGACAAAACTTTACCCTTATCAAAGACGTAGCGCGGCTATGATGATAAGAAGGGAAGTTGAACCGGCACGAACCTTGGATCCACGCTTTGAACCGTTCAAGAATCCCGCGGGGCGTACTTTCTATTACGACGAAATGACTGGAATATTACTGCGCGAGCAACGGTTATACGAGGAATCAAGAGGCGGTATTCTTGCAGAGGTATGGACTTCTTCTAGAAGGTCGGAAGTCATAACTAATATCATAATATCCTCAAAGACCATGGGATTAGGTAAGACCTTGATATGTCTCACAGCAATACTGGCAACGAAAGGACATTGGCCACAAATCCCACCTGAGTTCTCTATAGGACTCCATCCAGTTCGTCGAGAAGTAGGAACGCTGATGCAGATGGCAGCCTCTGCAGTAGCTCGTGCGCGGATACCGTGGAGAACTTACTTTCAAGAACTCGGCAGCTCAGGAGAGTATCATGAGGCTTGTCTAGCACTGCTGGAAGATAACATTAGCTCTTACATCGTACCCGGCCCAGAAACCAGATGTAGGCATGGGGCATACTCAACACCAGAGGTCCGACTTATACTGCTGTGCTCTGCTACATTGGTTATAGTACCGCCAAATTTGTTGATGCAATGGAAGACTGAAATTGAACTACACTTTGAAGAAGAATCGCTGAAGGTACTCTATCTTAACAGCCAAGATCCTGCAATGCCTAGTGTGCGCGATCTTCTGCCCTACGACATTATTGTTATGACCAAACAGCGTTTTGAGCGCGAAATGGCTACCCATGATGTCATACGAAGATCTTCGGAGGTTGATACACATTGTACCTGTCCGTACAATTATGGCTGTCATTGTTCGGCGCGGACTATATATCGCTCACCACTGAAGGACCTCCATTTTCTCCGGATCGTAGTGGATGAAGGACACGATTTTGCTTCGTCGGGAGGAAAAACCGACGCCCTTTGGGCTTTGCAAAATATCCATGTCGAGCGAAGATGGGTGGTTAGTGGAACGCCAGCTTCAGGATTGTTTGGTGTCGAAATCGGTCTAGCTGCCCAAGAGACATTTAACGAGGGCCAGGAAAACGAACAGCTGACGAACCGGATACTATTAGATATCCGTCGCAGGGAAAACGCGCGATTGCAGGAAGTAAAGGATCTCGAGAAACTGGGTCGTATTGTCGTTAATTTTCTCAATCTAAGGCCATGGGCCAACTCGAAAGCAGGGAAAGACCCAGCATCATGGCAGAAGTATGTTATGCCTTCTAAAGACGGTCGAAGAAAAGTTCGTTCTTTGAAAGCTATCCTACAAAGTCTTGTCGTACGCCATCAGATACAAGACGTTGAAGCTGACATCCGATTGCCCCCTTTACACAACCTTGTCGTGTACTTGAAACCGAGCTGGCACGACAAACTCAGCATTAATCTCTTTGTTCTGACCCTCACTGCGAACGCCGTAACTTCGGAGCGCGTTGACGAGGATTACATGTTCCATTCTAAGAATCGGGGGCAACTCAACCAGCTCATCACAAACCTACGGCAGTCTGGGTTCTTCTGGACAGGGTTTTCGCCAGAGGATGTCATACAGACTCTGGATGTCTGCCATGAATATCTCAAGGACAACAAGCGTCCCGAATCAATACACAGGGACAACGATCGCGTCTTACTAGAACATGCCATGGCCATGGGAGTCAGAGCATTAGAATCACCATCATGGACTGCATTTGCCAAACTCCAGGAAATTGGAATTTTCATCGAAGATTTTCCTTTAGAAGCCCAGAATGCTTGGTCGCTTGTGCCTCGTCAGACCGAGAACCAAACGCTCTTGGTTGGAACCACGCAATTTTCTCGAGCACAAGACCATGTAAATTCAAAGTTGTACGCATCCAATCCTGCAGATGGTCTTGCTCAACTGGGATTTTCTGTTATGGAAAGGGCATGGCAAAATGTACAGAAAGCAGCGAGTGTGCAGAGGGAAGATGCGAGTAATATGAAAGCAAAGACGTCTCCAAGTAAGGCAAAAGCTCGAGGGCCCTTACATTCAAGCCTTGTTGGACATCCTGAATTGAAGGAAAAGTCAACGATATCAAAAGCTAGAGCAATTGCCAACATGGGTAAAGGCAACGGATTTCAGGAACCCAGCCATATGGACAATAGTAGTTACAATAGTAAACCCACGGGTCTGAAATCCGCCCTGAAATCGTCGTTGAAGAGCGATCCGATCGCTATGATACCTTCGGACTCCATTCTGGCAAAGACCAGGTTATCAGGAACCGCGTCTGCCAAGCTGACCTATCTCCTAGATAGAGTCATCGAACTCCAACAGGACGAGAAGATTCTAATCTTCTACGAGGGAGACCACATTGCGTACTACATTGCGCAAGCCTTCGAGCTTCTCAATATTCGATACCTAATTTATACAGGAACACTACCGGTCATCCGCTTGAATGCATACGTTACCACATTCAATACCACGGAAACATTCCGAGTTATGCTAATGAATATCCATCAAGCAGCTCATGGCTTACACCTAGCCAGCGCCTCTCGAGTCTTCTTTGTTAATCCAGTATGGCAGCCCAACGTTGAAGCGCAAGCCATCAAGCGTGCACACCGAATTGGGCAAACACGGCCAGTCTATGTTGAGACTCTGGTTCTTGAAGACACGCTCGAGGACAAGATGCTAAAGCGGAGGAAAGGCATGAACACACAAGAGCATCAACAAGCCGAGCGAAGTCTTCTCGACGATCCTGTGATGGGCCAGATCATCCGGGACGCCAGATTCATACCGCTTTCGCCGGAGGAGATTTATGATGTCCACAACCAGATCGCGAACTTGAAAACACCACAGCAAGTGTTTGGCCGCGTTGCACAGGGCGCCATAGACTCTGGGGACCCTGATGCCGATCTGATTTTCCCTGAAGGATACTCACAAAAGCCAAAGCAAAGCCGCAAGCGAAAAAGCGTTTTTTAACACTCCTACTCGTAGAGCTTCCGTTGATCCAGTTCGCTCGCCGGCGAACTCGTCATCGACGTCATACTGATGAATCAGAGATTTCGACGGTCCGGTTTATCTAAAAGCGGTAATGGCATATGAGGAACGCCGCTTTGCACGGGACATATGATGTGAGGAGGGGTGTGCTAAAACATAGTCCTAGCACCGGCGCTGAACGGATTGAGATAAGACTGTACCTATGCTGTAGATGATATGAATGACTTGCGGATTCGTATTTAGAAAACAAGCCTTCCTCTAGCATTGAGTAAAGAAGGTTGCTGTACATGGGCTCGATTAGGCGTTCGAACGTTTGATGACCGCCCGGCGGCCCCCCACCCAAACCCCCCCAAAACCCCACCACCCAAGCATGACCATCCCCCAAACAACGAAATGTCCACCCTCCCCCTAATAATCCGCTTCACCTACTCCTCCCTCCCCGACCTCCCCCTCTCCCCCTCCCCCTCCACAACCCCCCTCTCCCTCCTCCACACCCACATCCGCCCCCACCTCCCCCCCACCCTCTCCTCCCGCCCCCTCCGGCTAATCTCCCGCGGCGCCCTCCTCCCCCCCACCACCCCCCTCGCCACATCCCTCCGCCTCCCCCCCAACCACGCACAAGCACAAGCAGAAGCAGGACCCGGCAACGGCAACGGCAAGCAAAAAGCCAGCCCGCAAGACCCAATCTACGTGCACTGCTCCATCGGCGAGGGCGCGCTCCCCGCCGCCGCGCTCGCCGCCGAGCGCGACGCCGCGGATGCCGCACGCGCGGGTCTAGCTGCCAGCGCAGAGGGCCAGGACCATGGAGGAGCGGCATTGCGCCGCAGGGACGACATGGCGGACCCGCCCCCGCAAGGCTTCGACCGGCTCCTCTCCGCGGGCCTCGCCCCCGCCGAAATCGCCAGCCTGCGCTCCCAATTCCTCGCGCTGCAAGCGCACGCGCACACGCCCGACACGATGCCCTCGCCGACGTCGATGCGCGCCCTCGAAGAACGCTGGCTGGATGCCGGTGGGGGTGGTGGTGGTGGTGGGGGGGCAGACATGGGAGGCGGGGAAGAGGAAGGCGAGGGCGGGGCGCTGGAAGATATGCTGTGGGGCAACGTGCTGGGGTTTTTCTGGGCGGTGGGCGGGGCGGTGTGGTTGATGAGGGAGGAGGGGGTTTGGAGCCGGAGGCGGCGGGTTGCGGTTGCGACGGGGGTGTTGGCGAATTTGGCGGTTGGGGTTTGGAGGGTGGGGGGTTGACTGGTTGGGTTTGGGGTGGAGGTATAGGGGAGGGGAGAAGGAGGGTGGAGGCGAGAGTGGGAATGGTTCTACGGGTGGTGGGTTCAGGGATAGAGTGAGGTTGGAGGAATAACAAGGTCGAAGGAACAGTGGTGCATCAGCGGAAAGGTGTTTTGAAATGGGAAAGATACCCAGGATGGTAGACGCTCAGAGACATTGAACAGAAGAGAGCATTGTAGTGTACAACTTTTGTCAGCGGAAAGCATCAGGCAGTAAATGTCTATCATGGTCAAAGGATCCACGATTGACAGTTTGAACCACTTCCAATATTGAATCCTTCATTGAACCACTTTCAAGAAGGCTAGCGACTGTAATACGAGTACAAGAGCGCGTATGTGTTGTCAAAGCTCTAACCATGCCTGACATAGCACAAAGCGCCAAAACCAGTGCCCATGTTTTATCTATAGTTGGGTCTTGGGCAGCTGATCGTAAAGGGGAAGACAAACGCCAACATAGTAGACGGCACAACTTGCTCGCCAATGATGCCACCCAATATCAAACAACTCCGATGCAAATGTTGGAATAAAAGTGTTATACACAGCAGTTGGGAGCGCTTATGCAAACCAATAAAAAGCCTTCGAGGCATGGACGGGAAGTAGATTAGAGAGCCGTATTTATATCGTATCGTTTCGCGGACAATGACGAGAGCGTGGGTGATGGGATGTGGGAGGAGATGTTGATGAAGAGGATGGCCTTGCTCCGCTGAACAAGGGGCACGGGGTTTCTGCTAATCGAAGTAGTGTGTGAAGTTCGCAGAGTCGAAACATTAGTTCTTAAACGTTTTATGCTGAGCAACCGTTGACAAGCGTGTTCTTTGGCCAGGACTTCGACACTTGGGACCTGTATCATTGAATTAGCATGGGCAAATTACAAACGAACACATTACTTTACCAATGGGTTTTGTTTGGATTAGTGTAAGCTTCCATATGTTTTGCGATATATGAAGTAGTCTCCATTCCAGAAGGATCGCAGGTAATACTTTGGACACTGGGGTCTTGGTAGATGCGGACATAGTCAAATCGCATAGTTGCCGGCATTGAAGGTGCGAGATCAATGAGATCGACCGGAGCAAAACCAGTAGACATCCCAAAGTTCATGACCATAGCCATTGGCTCCTGCGGAATGATCCTCTGTCCAACGTTGCCATTCGGTCCAATAGATCGAGCATCAAGCTTCCAGGTTGTCTGATCACCTACAGACCAAACGATGTTTCCCGTTTTGCCAGGAGTGTTATGGAAGCTGTACGTTTGGTAATTCTTACCATCGTACCAGTCGTTGTTTAGGTTTGTCAACCCGGATAAGGCTTGTTGGAAAGGCCCTCCTTGATAGGAATTTAAGAGCGTGATGGATGGGTCATACACCTCGATGAAGTCTATACTAATATTAGTACAACCGGCCTTTGACTTGTAATAATCAAGTCTTCGGTTGAGCGTACCTGTATTTGCCTGATACCAGATATCAAACGGAGCAAGCTGACAACTCTGTGAAACTACCCCATTCATAGTGCTTGCTCCTGGTGGCCCCAACGCTGAGGAACTGGCTTCTATCACATCGATTTCCGGGGCCGAGCGCGATTTCCCAGGCGTGGGATGATCCTCGCTTTTGCAAGTACATGCTGGCAGTCGCATACCTGGAAGATAACTTAAACCATCCGTCTGACTCTGATTGGCCGTGATCCCCGCGTCGCATATATCGTCATAACTGTATGGCCACATCCCATCTGTGGTGGAGGCATAACCAGGTCTTCCCAGATTGCCCATAGCCCAAAATCCGGGCCAAAACCCAGAAACGTCGCCCTTCCCAGGCAATGATATCGAAGCCTCCAGGATACCACCCGTAAAGCACAACTGGTTCCAAGATTGTAACATGCCCGAGCGATAGTTTAGCCCATGATTCTTGAATGCATCGAAGCGAAGCTCGAGTACCCCGTTCTTTGTTGAGATGGCATCCGGATCGTACCACTTGTGTCTTGTAAGCCTGCTGCGAAGACGAGATTTGGAAGTCATAACCTACTTCCATGTCCTGTGTCACTCCATACCATAGATCCACTGCTGTAAAATATGGATCATCTCCAGGATAAAAAGTTCGGCCGTCCTTATTGAACTCATCTGAGAACTGTGCGGACATTAGCCCATATTATTCAGTGGATGGAAGGTGGCATACGACAAGGTTCAGCGTTGAACCATCGGATGCTTTCTTGGTCAAAGCTGATTTAGGTGTGTCCGGGTCCACCAGAGTCGTTCTTATGTTCTTAAGCAGAGGTATTTTGCCGACATTTATGCAGTTTGGGTCCGTTCTGCAAGGATCAGGTGGGTTGGTGTACTTTTGTACGGATGTACTAGGGAAAGCGTTAGCCACATCTGTTTGCGCTTGGGAAAAGTAAATTCGGGCTGATAATGTTGAACAGAGCTTGGAAAACCATACAATACCGGGTAGCCAATGAATAGAATTAGAATTCCAAGAGTCAAGAGCCCAAGACCTCCTAGGTTGACAATGCCTCTCCTGCTGAATATGTCGCATTCCCTTTTCTCTTTCTCGTTTGGATCAGGGTTGTGCAACCAGTCATCTTTTTCGACATCTTCTGGAAATAGTAGAAGCCCTGCAGAAGGTAGGATGTTGTACTTTTCTGACACTGTTTGTGTATTGACATTTTCATCGTCACTCCCTGCTCTTGAGGGCGCCCGAGAATCGTCAAAGGGATTTACGCCATAGATCCTACTATCCCGTCCGTCTGAGCTCCAGCTGGTCCTTCTTGATGAGCCATCCACTGGTGAACCTGGAACCGAGTCTTCGTCTCGGAACCGATGCGTCCTTGACCTTGATGGAGGAAGAAGCGAAGTTGCTGACTCGGCCGCACCGTTGCTATACAGCCGATGCAGTGAAGGATTTTGTCGGATTGGAGGCGCAGTCGGCGGTCTTTGAGGGATTAACGATCTCGACGAAGGCTGCCTTGATGGTCCTATTGGCCGGTTGTTTGAGGACTCATTGCTAATGAGATCGTCTTGACCAGAGTTTAGCCTAATATGTGGAGGATTTCGAGGAGGTGAGGAATCTGATGAGGACATGTTGAGAAACGAGCGACTTCTCGTCCTTCGAAAGGAAATCTACAAAGTGAGCGATGTTGCCTCTATAAAGTAGAGCTTGAAGTTCCGATTTAGGTGCGTATTCGGGGTGAATCGTGACGAGAAAGCAGGAGCCGGGCCAGCCTTCTCTCCTACGACCGGCACCTTGACCGAAAGCTGTCAACCAATCCCCAACTGGTGTTCTGGATCTCTTTGCGCGTGGTGAGCCCTAAGTTGGGTTTGTGTTGTGTGTTGTTGCTATTAAAAGAGTGCGATCTATGGTCAAATGCGTCTCCTAAGTGAAAACGAAAACGTCTAATTTCGTCGAGAGTTCCACGGCAGGGACACAGAGGAAAGCGAAAAGACCGTCAGGAGTCGCTATCGTTAAAGAGACCGTCTAGATGGGACCAGAAGAACGATTGATGGCCTGTTCATGTCGATAAAAGGTACGGAGTACAATGGTTTACCACAGTACATGTTGGCTGTGCTACGAATCCAAAAACGCTTCAAGACCCCTGTCTCGATTTAATGACTAAGCGGGCGATCCCCCCTAAAATTCCAGGTAATTGGAGGATCCGCCACAAACCAGTACACTGTACCTTATGTAGTAAAAATAGATTCTTTGTCTACGCAATCTAGGTACCCCAAGACTTTCACTGTTGACCGCACTTTCAGTTGTTGATAAAGTCAACCGTCGTTCCTAACAGCGTTGCGAGATTTACCCAACTTCTGCAATTCGCCGAAGTATTGCCACTATCTCACCTTTCCCAAGTGCCCGATAGCCTATATCACAGACAACCGAGACATCCAACAGGTCTCAGGATCTTTGTCTACAGAAGCTGGGTGATACTGAGGCTTTCGTGCTATGAACATCACTGCTGTGCTTCTCCCATTGGGCGTTCCTAGTCAGAACGATCAGATGGACAGAGCACTGCAGGAAAACAGTCACCTTAACGGCTGTTCCTACCAAGCTCGCCTGACCCAGATTGATATCCCTGACTACTGTGATATACCTTTCCCAGTATCATGAAAGCATTGAATTATGCCCTCCTTTCCGTGTGCTACACCTCAGCTCTCCACCGCCTTTGCCTTCATTCCTACCACCCTTTTGCCCTTCTGATCAAACCCCACAATGTAATACTCCGCTCTTGACCTACCCTGATCTAACCGATATATCCTAGCTCTGCCGTCGCCCGCTTTCTCTACCGCCTGAAGCACTTCCTTATAGTCCCCATTTGGATCGAACTCTTGCGGGCTCAGAGTAGAGACATCGGAGCCGTGGCCAATTAGATCTTTGAACTCGTCTATGCAAATGTGACGTTAGCGATGCTTCTTTGAATAGTATAAACGGAGGAGGATTTGAGGGCTGATACTTTCTGAAGGCATGTTCCTGCCATCCCACTTCAAGCTGACAGGCTCGAATGGCTCGTCGGCTTCAGATGTGTAGTACTGCTCGACAGCCTTAAGCGTCATAGGTACATCAGTATCCACGGCTTTGGTATTTGCAGTTTTCGCCAGTGCTGAAGCTTTGCTAGCGCCAGTATCTTGATTTGCTTTATCCAGGAAATTACTATAGGCGTTGTCTGAAGACATGGCTTGAGGTGGAGGTTTATGAATAAAGCGAATTTGTCCCGCTTGATCCTTTCGGACAGCTTTACTAATTGTTAATATCGACTGAAGAATGTCTTCCTCTGCTCACATTGCGCTGCCGCATTTAAACCTGTCCATTGGCTTGACCTACTGGAGCTTATGACGCAGTGATCAGCCTGGACCCTGGGCGTAGCCGCAGCGACTGTCCGCAGGGCGCCAACACAATTTGATTTCTTCATGTCTAAAATGAGGTATGTACGAATGATGTTGGAGCTTAGAAGGCTACTCTAGTGTTCATAAGTGCTAGAGATTGGCAGATCTTCCCTGGTCATAAGATAACTACCTAAGCCCCTATCGCTCATTACGAAAACAACCAGATCAAGCAGCAGTAGCAAGATCCTTCTTCAATGTACCCAGGTACTGCTTCTTCTCCGCCGGCGTCTGGTAGGCTCCATGCCCGAATTTAGACGACGTGTCAATCCATTTCAAGTCCACCTTCTCCAAAGCTTTCCGGCTCGTGTGTACGAACATTGATTTACGAAGGGTCATGATTCGCTTCTTGACTCCTGGAACACAGCCCTTCAGTAGCACGAAGTCGTTCTTCACCTCTCCATAACGAACAAAGCCACCCATGCTAGATGTCCATTAGCTATAATCATGAATGTAATGGAACTGACTGCTTACGGGGTGATCTGTTTCTTTGAAACATCGAACTCAGTTGAGGCGTTGTCTTCTGCTACACCGCTCCCAATACGGTACACCTTGTGGTTGACTGAAGTTCGATGGTGGTACCCGTCTTGACCAGCGCGACCAACCGTCCATTGAACGTGGGAAGGATGCCATGCGCCAATACAAGCAACCTTACGAAGACCTTTGTGCGTCTTCCTTGGTAGCTTCTTAGTACCCCATCTGCTCGTAACACCAGTGAAACCGTGGCCTTTCGTAACCGCGATGCAATCGATCATCTCGTCCTTTTCGAAGATAGAGTTGATCTCCACCGGCTTCTCGAAAAGACCTTTGCCAAAGTCGACTTTGTCTGGAACACTGCCACCGTTGACCTGGATTTCCATCAAATGCGCCTTCTTCTGCTTGAGGGGTGTCTTGCGAATCTGAGTGTGCGCGAGAACACGGACGACAGTGCAGTATTTTTTAATACGCTCGAGCTCACGGTTGATTGGTTTGCCAGAGTCCTCGGCGTGTTTCTTGGCGTATTTGGTGAAAGCCTTCTTCTTTGACTTGTACCAGTTTTTGTAAAAGCGACGCTTAACTTCATCACTGAGATGTTCGGCCCAGACAGTGGTGAGTGATCGAAGGCCGCGTGGAGTCTCAATATAGCCAACAAGACCAACAACAATCATCTAAAGACAGATATCAGCATAGTGAGCTAGATCGGAAGTGGGCGAACCGTACGGGCGGTGTTTCAATGACCGTAACAGCTTCGACAACCTCTTTCTTGTGCATTTTGGCTCCTGGTCGATCCAAATCACGGACAATTGTGGTCATTCCAGCTTTATATCCCATGGCAGCGGTAAGATGGACAGGCTCCTTGGGATTATCTTTGGGAAAGCTCTTGACCTGTAGAAGATCATTAGCTTGGTATTGGTAGTAACGAGCCAGCCACACACCTTTCCCCTATGTCTGCTTGCCCGCTTTCGAGGTAGAAACGCCAGTGACCCATGGCGGGGTGCTGTTTACACATCAGCAATCCTTCTTCCCTTATAGTAATTGGTATTTTGGACACGTACCCTCGAATTTACGGTGCGACATGGCTGATGGTATCAAAGTTGCAGTGATTTGGTTCCTCGGGCTGTACAAATCTCTGGTATAGTTGTGTGCGGATTAGTTAGCGTGATTTTAGCGAGATTTCCGCCTTGCAGGGCAACCGAGGGACCCGGGATATCATCGTTGCATGATTTCGAACCTTCTTTTATCTCAAATAGCTATCTAGTTAAAAGTCTGGCTATTCCGTACACTATGGTGGGTTTTAATATAGACGATCTACCTAGTTGAAAGGACGTGAAATGCTTCAGCAGCGGATCAATTAGTAGATTTCTCAGCCGTTACGTTAACTTGTTATCTTCCTTTAGTACACTGACTCTTGAGCGTTAAACCGACGTTACCGACGTTTATCATTACACCAAGTTTTCCAACATAACGATAGAAATGTGGAATCGTGGCAGTAAGGACAGGTGAGTTCTCAGAACACAAAAAGCCAAGTACTAAAGTTCGCCGGATTCATGTTCACATAGTGTTTTGAAGAGGTACATGAAAGCGGTATTGAATCGTGATTATGCCAGGAATTACAGAAGAGATCATCGACTTTATACGCACACGACTGAGCTCAGGATGAAGACTCGTTGTGGAAAGTATCCGAAAGATGTAATGTCTCTGTTCCAACCGGAGTCAGTGTCGTCCTTGATCCGGAAATCGGAGGCGGGCCCTGCCAACTCAACGTCCAAATCCACGAAGGATTCCCACCCCGACACGCCCGAGTATTTGCCAACACCACATACAAGAACGTCAAAGTATCAGCAACAAACATGCGGCTCAGATCCATGAGACATGAAACATGAAACACTTCAGACCATACTCTTGGTGATTAGGCATCTCTGGGTCCGTAAGTCACAATATAGGTAGTTCTATGCAGTGACGGAGGAAATGTTGAGACTGGTCTCACAGCCATGTCAGGGCGAAAGACAATCTTTCCTGTATTGTCCAGCCCACGTGGCAAGTCCAGGAGAAGACCTTTATCCGCATCGGTTGCGACACAGAAAGCATACGGAATAATTCTTATTGTCTCATCTGTCGAGGGGGAGTTGTACTTTGAAAGAATGTGGCCGAGGGGGCACGTGTGGTTTGATCCATCCCCACACCAGCCACGCCCGGCAAGGCCGGTCGAGGCTCGTTTGTGAATTGTGGTGTGCTTGGACCTAGCGGTTCCTCCAATTTGGCGGGCCACGGCGCTTCAAATCTTGCGGGATCCGATCCCACCTTTTCCCATCGGTGCAACCTGACGGAGTAGGCAGTGACTTATTCGGAGCATGATCGTGGTAGGCACGTTAAGTACCTTACCTCCCTCCGTAGCCACATTCGGATTCGTGTCGAATGGTCTCTCCATGATGCCCAACGGCCCCATGAAGTCATTCCGATCGAGAGACGCAAGCGCATGTCTGCCGTAGCCTCCTGCACAGAGTCCCTAGAACCTACCTTAGGTAGTAGCGAGACCCACAGTATGAGGGCAATGCCACGAATGCTTCCGAGCAGTGACAATGTCGCATATACTTTATCTTTGTGCCTTAGCCTGTATTCCAGCGGCCCTTTTCGGCTCTTAGGGTAGTCGTTGATTTTCCGCCCGCTGGGTCACCCCCCCCCCTTCCTCGACCGGTGATCCTTACGAGAAATGCTCTGTACGCTGTCGTACAAGACTACAAGTACGGAATAAGCGAAGCACATACCCAGCGCCACCGAATCCACTGTGCACATATGCGCCGCTGCTCCAGCAGAGCAACGGACGGCTAGCGGCATCAGGCTATCGGAAAGTGCCTGCGACAGTATAAGCCTATAAGTACAGGAGCTCTCTCTCGCGTTGAGCGGATCAGGACGGAGTCCCCACGAGCTGGAATTGAAAAGCGTGTGTGCTCCGAGGTATAAGGCTGAGTAGCCGAGTTGCCGAGTTGGGCAAGTTCCCTTTAAGGTACGGAGTACGGAGTACTTCCGTACTGTATTGCGTAGCAGCAGATGGATTGGAAGATTGCGGAAGGAGGATATCACACGTGACCGAACTTGTTTCGGACAGAATGGAAGTTTGGGGGGGGGGGCAAAGGGAGATCTGTCAGCGCAAGTGGCTGGCAGTTGTTCGGACTTAGTGCCCTCTTGGCTGCAGCAGCATGCAGTGTGCCACAGGGTTGTTTCTCTGCCCGCCTGGATACGCCATCAAACAGGGGGGGGGAAGGTCTCTCCCCCAGAATTAGCACGGGTGCGAAACTCACCTAATCATTATTGTCATTATTGTAGTCCCGTCGTCCAAACCTCCCCTTCATCGCAATAATCGTGCTGAGTCTACCCAGTTGACTGATTCGGATTTCGCCCATTTCTTCGCAACGAAAACGACGATTGGGCATGTTGGCCCAAGCGTAGTGCAGCTCAACGAATCAAGGCTAATCTTTCGCTTACATAACGTCAGCGAGTTTGGGACATCGCTATCTATCGTGGTCACGCTCTGAATCCTGCGGTTGTCCTCCAGTGCTGTTGAGGTTTTCCCTCTGCCTTCCCGCATCTGCCTGAAAAGATGGCCAGTCATCATCCACAACCATCACCGCCTGGAGGGCTACACCTTCATCATGGTCCCCAGGGCGGCCATCACCAGGTCAATGGACATATGCCGATGCAAGCACACCATAAGATTACCCCGGCGCACCTGGCCTCCCTTAATGAAGCAGTCTGGCTGGGCATAGGTCTGTTACGAGGGATGTCAGACAGGCTCGAACCATGACGATCTAACAGAATCTCAGGCAGTGCGACCGAACTGATGGGCAACCTCGACGACGCCGTGATGGCCTACGAACAAGCCTTACGACACAACATGCAATCCATACAAGCAATGAACGCTATATCCTGCATACTTAGGACCAAAGAGAACTTCCCGAGAGCCGTCGAATTTCTGCAAGCCATACTGAAACTCGATTCGAGTAATGGCGAAGTTTGGGGCAGTCTGGGTAAATACATGGTTTCGGTCTATCTGGAACAATTGGCTGATACGACGCGAAGGTCATTGCTTCCTTATGATGGAAGATCTCCAACAAGCCTATGCTGCCTATCAGCAAGCGCTGTATCACCTACGAGATCCGAAGGTCCGTTTTCACCTCATCCCTATATCTGCATTGGCTAAAGTGTTGATGGCAGGAACCGAAACTCTGGTATGGTATCGGTATTCTTTACGATCGCTACGGATCTCTTGAGCATGCCGAGGAGGCCTTCTCCCAGGTAATGCGGATGCAACCCGACTTTGAAAAGGCGAACGAAATATATTTCCGTCTTGGGATAATCTACAAACAGCAGCAAAAGTACAATCAAAGTTTAGAGGTATAAGCCAACCTCCGCTATGGTTCTCATAGTTGCTAAGAGTTGTTCCAGTGCTTCAAATACATTGTTACAAATCCGCCCAGACCTCTGACAGAAGAAGATATTTGGTTTCAGATCGGCCACGTCCATGAGCAGCAGAAAGATGTCAGTAGCCTGGTATCTTCTTCGTTTGACGTTAGTTGACACCGCCTTTTCAGTATGACTCCGCGAAAGCTGCCTACCGACGGGTTCTCGACCGGGACCCCAATCACGCGAAAGTCTTACAGCAGCTCGGGTGGCTGCATCACCAACAAAGCACCGCGTTCAGCAGCCAGGAGCACGCTATCGAGTATTTGGAAAAATCTGTCAGCTCAGGTAAGTACGGTCGCCCAAGCCTCTAGATCAGTCTGCTGATTCTTCTCCGTTTCAGACAACTCTGATGCACAAAGCTGGTACCTCCTTGGTAGATGCTACATGTCCCAGCAAAAGTATTCGAAGGCCTATGAGGCGTATCAGCAAGCAGTGTACCGAGACGGTCGGAACCCTACATTCTGGTGTTCGATCGGCGTTCTATATTACCAGATCAACCAGTACCGGGACGCCCTCGACGCATACTCCCGAGCAATCCGTTTGAATCCCTACATCTCCGAAGTCTGGTACGATCTTGGGACTTTGGTAAGTTTGCTGGAAACACCTGATGATTAAAACGGTACTTACGGTTTGACAGTACGAATCGTGCAACAATCAAACGGCGGATGCGCTCGACGCCTACCAACGTGCAGCTGACCTTGACCCTTCTAACATCCACATCAAAGCACGGTTACAGCTACTTCGCAACAATGGCCAATCCACAGGCATGCCAAACCAACAAGGTCCCCCTGTTCCCCAAGATGTGCATCCGCAGCAGTATCAGGCTGCCGGCGTCGGTGCGCCTCCTGGCCCTCAATGGGGAGTACCAGGGCCTGGCTCGATGCCACAAGCCCCTGGCCCTGCGCCTAGTGGTCCTGCCCATGATTGGAGCCGACGGCTGGCTGAAATCCAGCAGCCGCAACCGCAGCCTCAGCCGCCAAATCCATACGACCAGCGCGAAACCATCAGAGCGCCGCTACCACAGAGACAACTTAGCCCACGGCAAGAACAAATGAGACAATACCAAGAGCAGCATCGTCATACTCCAGTACGACGACCGTCACCTCCACCAAATGTAAATCACATCGGGTCAAGTTCGTACCCAGGACAGCAAGGTCTACCACAGCCGCTGGCACCTCCTGCACCCCAGACGTCTGCTCCGAACCGTATCTCGAACCCGAATTATGGTCCTCCAAGTGCTGGTGTGGGCCATCCGCCGAGTGGAGGTCATGGCGCTTCTGGCCCTATACCTCCCTACGGACGGGGAAACAGCCCTCCGCCTGAAATAAGACCGATCGCAGAGGACAGAGCACCTTCTCCAGGTCCTAGCTACTCACATCCACACCATTACCACCCCGCTCCTCCATCCCAACCTGGAGGTATAGCTGCCGGTGCCCCTCCACCAGTAGCAGCGCTTGTTGCCGCTGAAGCTGCCGCACGTGGTGAGAGAGAGGAACGACCGCCCAGCGGATTCAAGCGGATGCTCGATTCCGATGATGACTACAAGGGTATGCATAAAGTCCCTGCAAATGGTGAGAACCGCAGCAGAATGGAGGAGACACGTTATCGCCGGGCGTCGCCGCCTGACAGGAAACCCTCGCCCCGTCAAAGGCCAATCTCCCCACGCGGTAGACAGCCATCCTCTCCTATTAGACGCAGACACAGCTCTTCCGAAGCTCGGCACGAAGAACAGAGACGGGCGGATGAGAATTATCACCCTTCTGAAGCAGCTCACCATCCACCAACGCTACCGTCGATGCATCAACAGCAACAGCCGCAGCCGCAGGAACAGTTACCTCCCATCAATGACACTGGGCGAGACGAGCGCAGCCGAGAAGCTTATGAGTCCGCTGCCCGCAAGATGGACGTTGACGAGGATTATGACGATGAAGGCGAGGACGAGAAGCGCAACGGAAGCTCTGGCGGTCGCAACAGCCCGCAGCGTGGCATGTTGAACGGACAAACCAAGATTGAAGCTCAGGCATAACTGCCTTGAGCGACACAACAAGTTTACGTATGGTCTCCGCCCAACGCCACAGATCGATTTTCATCGTCCTCGGAAAACCGACATTAAGTTTTCTGATCGATTCGGATTCGGAGCCTTTGTCCCTTACGATTTCCCCCTTTTCAAGCGTCGATGTCTTCTTTGTTGCAAGTACGAAAGGATGTCCAATTTTCTGGGGTTACATAGGGATACAGCATGTCTATATGAGTATTGTGGTGGTGTTCTCTTCAGCGGTAGGGCATGCCTTGGGTTTGCTTAACGTTGATGGAGGCGGACCATTGCCTTTATTATACTAGTGGTAGATGACGGGGAGGTAGGACTTTTTGATATAGGGGACAGCAACAATTGGGATGTTCGGTAGCTTGTCAAAGCTGGAACACAGGAGGCATTACTTCTGTTTTGTATGTTCACTCTCAATGGCGATTCATAGTCTTTTGGTTCAATTGGCGACAGAATTAGGTACCTTAGTCACCAGAGGTATCATACCGTATTGAGATTGCAACCTTTTTAGCCCCATGGTAGTATAACAAGTTTGGCTTGGCTCCAACTCACTTGTCAAATAATCGTCGTCTTGTCCAAAGGCCAGCAAGGTAGCATAGAGTCGAAGGGCGATATATCAACCGACCTACCTACCTTTGCCCAAGACAGCGGATGAAGCGGATGCTGATATCACCCAGCCGTGCGAGAGTGGAAACATGGCCACGCTATCGTCTTGGCTGCCAAGGAAGACCAAGACTTCCAAGCTTCTTGGCTACATGTAACGCGCTGCCTGCAGCGATGGTCGCCAAGAACCGCCCAGCATGCCCAGCAAACATGATTGCCGATGCTGGTGAAAGACACCAAGGACTCCAAGACTTCCAAGACTTTCAGGCCTTCTTCATCATGCAAGAAGGAATGGAAACGTTGCTATTTGAAGCTATGGGTTTCGCTGTTCTGCCCCATCTTTTTCCAATCCAGTCTCGCTGTTGATTTTGTGCTGCAATAGTGCTCAGCATTCCTTTCTATTGGCACTTTCGTCATGACACCAAAAGCATCCAAAGAATGTTGGAGGACTGATCACATAGAAATTCCCTTCTCAGGGCCGCTTTTGCCAGAAGCAGAGGGTCAGAAAACGGCGTTCACAGGCGTACCTGCAACTGCCAGACACTCTCATCAACCGTTGCCTCTGCCAGCGAGGCCCTCGGTAGCAAGATACTTGCCGAAACCCTCTCATCTCTCTCCTCTGGAGCCGGCGCTACATATGTGTGGATCCCCTGTCGAGCGGTGCCCTTGCCCAGGAAGCCTCAAGAATGGGCACGGAACGATAGGAGATTGCAGCATGGACCTTCCAGCGCTGGCTAGAAACGGCGTGTCAGAAAACCAATGCGCTCGGCGAGAGACAGTAACGGACAGGTCTAAAGATCCCGAAAAAGGCTTCCTAGAAGATAGAGCAAGGCAGTATAACGACAATACGACTGCACAACTCCCCGCTTCAAAAATCAAATACATCTATAGCGATGTGTTCGAAGGAATTTCAGATGCTGAAGAGCATACAGTATGGGTCGTCGTAAAGCTCCGCTCACCCAAATCTATCAATGTCATGGCTGACCCCCTCCCCGCAACAGATCTACCTCGCCCTCTTCTCACCACCTCTCAGCCTCCTCATCTCCCTCTATACCCTCCTCATCACCACCTCAATGCTCCTCCTCTCCCTCCTTTGCCTCTGTTGCAAGTCCCACACTCCGCTTACAACCCAACTCCTCCGCTTCCTTTCCCCGCCCTTGAGCTTCCAACTCGGTCTCATCTACTCGCCGATCGATGACAGCAGCCCTACAACTAAACCTAGTTTATGTATGTTGGTACTGGTGAATTTGCTTGGGCCGATTTATGCGATATGGATCTCTGTAGCAGCGGGGGTGGCGGCCGTGTTTTGGTTATTTGCGGCTATACTGGGGGATCCAGGGGGCAATGACGGGGCAGATGGTGGGAGGGCGGCGGTGTTGGGGGTCAGAGGATGGTGGGAGGGGTGGTTGGCGAGAGGGTTGAGATGATCCATTGCGTCAGTGGCATCGGATCGATGGATAACGAAGAATTATATGGGGCTTATAATGGCAATCAAACATGCTGAAATCCGTATCCTGGTATCTACGTTCCCCTCCTGTCTCCGAACAAATTCAGATAAAGACACCAAGGATGAACAAGGGATAAACAATAGAATGCGAACAAGGCAAGGAAAGGAAGTAATATTAATAATAATAATGAAAGAAAACGAAGAGGAAACGAAAATCCACCAAGAAGAAACATGGAAATGGCAGAGGTAGGTCCAGGAGGAAGGCTGCAACGATGTCAGCATTACAAAAGCCCAACCAAGTATGCTATACGGAGAGATGGGGAAGCTGATCCGATAGCGTTGTGAGCTCTTCATCCAAGCGGTAGCACACACACTGCGCCGGAAGCTATGCCAAAACAAAGCTGCTGAAAGATTTCAATGGCAGAGAATGACGCCTGCAGATTGGCCGACAGCAGGGGAAAATCTTGATATAGTATCTATGAGATATACATCTATCGTTAAAGACGCGTCCATCCCATGCCATTACCCCTTTACGTTCGATCCCGGCTAGAACAGACCTTTTACCTCCACTTTGAAAAATTCCCAAAGAAAGATCGACTCCATCCAAATGCAAATGTCTCATCCCTATGCCATGCCATGCCTCTACCCTCTATAATTGTATCTTCGATCCCAAACGCTAGATCAAGCATACCTGATACTCGGCTGCGCATACTGCGGCGGCAGCGGCGGCGGCAAATGCTGCCAGTACTGACTCTCGCCCCCTCCTCTCCTGCCATTCCCCCAGCCCCCTTGTGGTTGTTGTGGCGCGGGGCCCCCAGCCCAGCCGTTCTGCATCATTGGGGGACGAGGTTGGGGTTTTCGTACGCGTGCGGGGCGCCGGCAGCGACGGACGATGCAGCCGAGGATGCTGAGGAGGAGGAGGCCGCCGACGCCGCAGGCGATGCCAATGACGAGGTTACGGTTGTCGTGGATCCAGGAGCCGACTTCTTTTGCTACGGAGGAGCCTTTGCATTGGCCCTTTTGTGTGTTAGTGTGATTCATGAGGGAGGGTTTGGCAGGGGAGTGGTGATGAGGTAGATCATTGGACTTACGTTGACGCAGGATCCGCCGCCACCGCAGACAGTACCGTCTAAGAAGTTCTGCTGCATGCTGTAGCAAACACCTGGCCCGAATTCAGGAGAAGCACACGAGAGCGTGCAGTCTTGGCTGTTGCAGGCATACGTGTCATTCTTCGTGGTGTATGATCCCATCAAAGTCTTGCACTGCTTGTCCCTTGAGGTGCATTGTCCGCTGGTACATTGGAGAGAAACCGAGCTATTACCACAACTTTGGCCATTGGGCGTCGTTTGATCAGGCGGGCATGTTGCGTTGGTCCCTGAACAGGTCTCTTGCGGATCGCAGACGCCAGTACTAGGACGACAGACTGTGCCAGAGGAAGCGAATTTGCATCCTTTACAGCAGTCTTCGTTGGAGTCGTCGCAGACAGCGCTATTCTTGAATTTGCAGGTAGCTGGATCGCAGCACTGATTATTACCGCAGCTGGCAGTACCTCCGCAATCGCAGTCCTCGCCCGCTTCGACAATACCGTTACCACATTGATTGCCGGAAATGGTCACAACGCCCTTGTTATTCTGGAGACATGAAGTGTTAACGCTATTGCGGCCGATGGCAGAGCAGATGTTGCCAATAGAACAGGGACTAAACTGTGTAATGCCATTCCCTGTAGAAGGATTCATGATAAATTGTGATCCTGCATCGCAAGTACTTGCGCTAAGAGGGCAACATTGCTGCGCATTGACGGCATTGCTGTTGGAACAAGTCGACGGATCGCAGTCGTGTACCGCACCAAATGTATGGCCGGTTTCATGAGCAATGACCTGCCACTCGGTAGAGGTCTTGGCTACAACGTTGGCGCCACTGACAACTTCTCCAGGGGCATTATTGACGTCGGTAACACACGCTTGCCCGAGCCATGCTAGCCCGACTTCTGCGCCGGTCTTACAGTTCGTCAAAAGAGTCCAGTAGGCGTGTTGGTCTTTTCTTTGGCCTCGCCACTGAGAGAAAGTATTAAGCCGATCTGTGATTGAAGAATTGGTGCCGCCGCAACCAATGTTCCATGGTGTAGCTGGAGCAGGGGCACCAGGACATACAGCTTCCATTACGGTGAGGTCTTTAAGCCCAAGCGTTATATTGAAACTCTTCTCGTATAAGCTCGACGCCGTATTGATCTGGGTGATGACATTTGCGTGGGCACTTTGGGTCGAATTGAAGGTTCCGGTATAAGTGCAGTCTGTAGCAACCCCAATTAGAGCGACCCTTCGGCTTAGCGAACAACCCAGCGTGCTGCCAATACTATCTTTGAGGTTGACACCTCCAGAATTGCCACCGGATGGAATGCCAGGCGTATCGATCTGTCTCTTTCCAAACAAGGAATTTACGGGCATAGAGCCCCAGAACCCGACATCGCGCTTAAGCTTTGGCGAAAAGACAGGATGCTGAGGATTCGAGTTGAAGGACAATTTATCTGAACGACAGGAAAAGCCTTTGTCGCCTGATCGCTTCAATTCCGTGTGGGCGATCCTCCCTATGTCTGAATCTCGGAACATAACCATATACTCGTCATCGCTGTGTTCGACGTCCGGGTCGAGATCATGCTTTGTCGACATGTAATAGGATCGTAGCTGGATGTGATGGTTATCATGCATGATCGTAAAAGCCCCCTCGAACAGCGGGTCGGTTCCATCTCTCCGGACCACAATCCTTGCCCATCCAGCGTTCGTCCAACTCCCATCATGGCTCTGAACCCAAGCATCGCCCTTGAAGACCTTGTGATCGTCTCGAACAATCTGTTTCGTTCCAATCACCTCTCCGGCTGAGTTCAAGTATTGGACCGTAGCCCCTTCCGCCAAGATATCGTGGTTAGGTTCTAGGCTGAGCTTTATGCGCTGCTGACTCTGGTGGAGGTTGAAGTGGATATCGAAGTGCGAAACGGCATGTACACGATGCGAAGGTGTCCGTATCTCCGGATTTTCGATTAATGACAGGTATTTTAGAGGCTCTCTACTTCGAGAGCTCGCTGGTCGCACGTTAGCCTTGTGGTCTTACATTAGGGCTTAGGATGGACGCACCTTGTGAAGTAACAAACAAAAGACATAGAGCGCTGACAACCGCTGGTAGTCGCCATGGCACTTTCATAATGTGATTAATGAAGGAAGGCGACAGTGTAGAAAGTCCGTTGACGAAGGCTCCGCAAGGCGCCACTCAGGTTCAAGCAGCGAACACAGCGAGTTATTTCGTAAGAAGTACGATGCAGCAGTGAATGAACGACGGTAATGGTTGATACGTTGTAGTTCTTGTAAATCTGGTTCCATGGGCCAGAAGTCAACTGGGGCAGGCCGAGGGATGGTCTGGTTGGTGGTTCGCCAAGGCGTTGCCGCGCAAGCACTCGTCGTATTGGTATTCTAGGTAGTTTGGAGGAGCTGAAGAAAGAGCAACAACAACAATAACAACGACAACGACAACGAAGTGTAAAAGAGCAAGTTCACATTAGAGCATTAAGCAAAGCATCACAATGTTCGCTGATAGAATCAACACCGAAGTGAATGTATTACAGTACGATGCTTTGGTGCATCTGGTGTTCTCATGTCTCGGTTGTTGAAGATTACGAATCTGACTGCTTAGGGGATTATCCATTGTTGGCGGGGAGAGTTGCAATGCAAGTTGATTGATTAATTGATTGGTTTACAAGTCCGGACCTTTTGGAGTCTGCAACCCTATCGGTCTCAGCCTTGTTCAGGCTCCTTAACGTACCTACAGTACTCGTACCCCCAGGCCCCTCGTCAGCTCGCTTTCTTTGTACGAATCAATCACCTTAAAACAGTTACGGACACTAGAACAGAGAGCTCTAACGAAAGGATGAGTAAGGTAAGTACCCTAAAGCATATAGAGTATTCGCTTGACATTTAGTTTCATCATCTCGAGATATAGAATCGCTGACTTCCATAATTGAAGCTCAATTGAACGCCACTAGATACACAGAGACAAGCGCTGAAATGAATATCCAAGCCCCGATCTTGTACGATAGATACTGCAACGATACGATGGTTCCTTTTCACTTCTTGCGCGACGCCCGAACAATCTTGATAATCGACTCCACCACGCTCGGGTCAGATAGCTACATTCGCTGTCAGTACGCTTTCGGATGGTTCTACAATGGATCCGTTACTCACGGTCGAGATATCTCCAAGGGAATCTTCTTCTCCGGACAAGATCTTACGTAGAATACGTCTCATGATCTTGCCCGACCGAGTCTTGGGGAGATCATCCACAACAAACACAGCCTTGGGAGCGGCAAAAGGTCCGATGGATTTCCGAACCTGAGAGATGAGATCTTTGCGGACCTGGTCACTCGTCTCATTGCCCTCCTTGAGTGAGACGAAGGCGTTCACAGCCTGGCCTGTAAGCTCGTCGTTAATGCCAACGACTGCAGCTTCGGCAACTTGGTCTAAGACATCTTCAGTGTTGTACTCTCACCACTGGTGCCTGTAATACTTACGATGTTCAATGAGAGCCGCCTCGATTTCTGCCGTTGACAATCTGTGACCAGAGACATTGACCACGTCATCGACACGACCTCGGATCCAGTAGTAGCCCTCATGATCACGGCCAGCACCATCTCCCGTGAACTGCTTTCCGTCAGGAGCTGTACCGGAAGGTTGTAAGTGGTACTCACGTAGTACCCGGGGTAAACATTCAAGTAAGTGTCCATATATCTCTTGTGTGCACCCCAAACCGTGCGAGCCATGCTAGGCCACGGCTTCTTGATCGCCAAAACGCCCTCTACATCGTTTCCATGGATCTCTTCACCAGAGACAGGGTCGATGATAGCGGGTTCAATACCGAAAAAGGGCAAAGATGCGCTTCCCGGCTTCGTGGGTGTTACTCCTCCGAGCGGTGTGATTATATGTGAGCCAGTCTCGGTTTGCCAGTATGTCTACAGATTGCATTAGTCCGATCAAAGATCTAGGAGGGTTTGCCATCAACGTACGTCCACAACGTGAGCTTCCTCCTTTCCCACAATCTCAAAATACCATTTCCATATCTCAGCAGCTATAGGTTCACCAACGGATCCAAGGATGCGAAGATGCTTCATCGGATGCTTCGTATGCGAGTCACCGGCCCGCTTCAGTAGCCTTAGTGCAGTAGGAGCCACATAAAACTGAGTGACTTGGTGCTTATCAACGACCTCCCAGTAGCGGGAGAAACTGGGGTAAGCCGGGGTTCCTTCAAAGACAACAGTAGCTACCCCAAGCACAAGCGGTGCATACACCACGTATGTGTGTCCAGTGATCCAGCCAACATCACCGGCGCAGAAGAACTTGTCGTTCGGATGGATGTCGAAGACGTATTTCCCAGTCGCTGCTGCTCCTAGTAGGTAGCCACCTGTGGTATGCATCACACCCTTCGGCTTTCCAGTGGATCCAGATGTATAAAGCAGGAAAAGCGGGTCTTCAGAGTTCATCGGCTCCGGCGCGATGTAATTTGGGTATTTCTCCGCCTCCTCGTGCCACCACCAATCCCGGTTCTTGGTCCATGGCACATCGGCACCGGTACGTTTGAAGACCAGACAATGAGTGACATCTGGACACTGGCTCAAAGCGTCGTCGACAATCTTCTTTGTTCCAATTACTTTACCACCTCGCTTACCCTCATCGCTGGTAATGACTACTTTCGACTGAGCATCGATTACACGGTCTCGTAGAGATCCCGCAGAGAAACCCGCGAAGACCACAGAGTGCACAGCACCAATACGAGCACATGCAAGGAAGGCTATTAAGGCTTCGGGAATCATGGGCAAGTAAATAGCAACACTGTCGCCCTTGTTGACGCCCATTTGCTTCAGGACATAGGAGAGTCTTGAGACCTCGCGGAGAAGCTCGCCGTATGTGATGATTCGTCCCTCATTTGCTTCGTCAGCCTCGTATATGATCGCTGGCTTCTCGGGATTCTTGATGGCATGGCGGTCGACACAGTTGTACGAAGCGTTGAGCCTGCCTTCTAGGAACCATGCGTTGTCACCATGGGTAAAGGATCCTGTGTGTACCGTTTGGAAATCCCGTTCCCACGTCAGAAGATCGCGTGCCATCTTCCCCCAGAACTTGTCTGGGTCTTCAATGGACTCTTTGTAGAGCGTTTTGTACTCGTCGAGGCCGTCTAAGTGGGGTTTCGCAGGATGCTTGCTGTCCAGAGTCAGCATGGTTCTCTGACGCGTGCTTTATAGAATCCGACTGCTCACTCAAACATCGGCTTGGGGATATTGTACGTATCTAAATTCTAGATTAGCGTCCAAGCTGCCACTCCAACCTGGACCTTCTCTTACCTATATTGTGGGCCTCTGCCACCACCATGGTGGCAGGCTGCACGTCGCCTTCACTCATGATTACAATCTATTCAGGTATCGTGGGAGCTTCGGAAAATGAAAGTGTCACTCTGCGTAATCGCTGGTGTTAATGGGTCAGAAAAAGAAACGCAGTTATGGCGCTCTTGAAGGGAGAGATGTGGATTTTGCTCTCTGTGCAAGCTGTTATACTACTCAAAGAGATGGAAAGGCAATCAGTCGAACTGGGGGGGTCAATTGATGTTAATGTACATTTCGCCCAGAGATGCAGTTTCCACAGGGAACAATTCGGACTTCTGGATCTCCTTGTCTCGTGACTGAGATAGTGTTCCGGAAGGTATGATATGACACTGGTACCAGAACTCGGGCAACAACAAGGTCAGGATTATTGCCCCACCATGATTGGCGGTAATGTGGGGTAAATCGACGGCCAAAAGGATCGAAATCCCCCGTACCTAGAACGCTGTAGTTCTCTCCGCCGGCTCCGCATCCGAAGTCCAGATCATTCCGTACCTTGGTTATGAAATGGTATTCCGAATTCGCCTGCGCTGGTTTCGGAACGACTACTGTAAGGTATGGTACCCTAAGGTACCTAGGTAAGCGATACAAATGCAGGTGGTGAGGTCTCTACCTTACAAGGCACGTGTACTTTTGAATAGAACTCAACCTACCTAGGTACCTTCAGGTAAGGTGCTTTACGTGTGCACTCCAAGGTGCGAAGTATGCATGGCCAAGATGCTCTCTTGCTTTCGTCTTCATGTTCCACATACACCAAACAACACTGATGACATATCCAAAATTTGATTCAAAGATCCAGATACCTAAGGTTTGATTGGCACGCTACCAGCCCCCTTGGATAAAGTGTGTTCATAATCTTTGCTCAAAAAGTTGCACTCCCTTTTTCCAGGTCTGAAGAACATTTCCTTGACCATCTAAGACAACAAAATCTGCTCTCCGCCCAGTTTCCAAAATGCCTCTGTCTGATATGTCCATAAGATCGGCTATGTTCTCTGAGGCGCAACGGACTGCTTCAGGCCAGCTACATCCGCTCCAACGCTTGAGGTTTTGCACACACTCATCAATGCTGCTACATGACCCAATCAGTGTGTCAGTCCCGTCAATGGTAACCTTGTTTCCCTGCTTTCGTTGGGGGTGGGGTATTTGCGCGTTGCCAGGATAAACCCCATCAGGCATACCCGCCATCTCAATAGAATCTGTGATGAGGATGCATTTCTCCGGGTTCGAGCGAAATGCCATCGTCAAGGTTGCTGGGTGAAGATGGATGCCGTCGGCTATTAAGGAATAGAACGGAGCTTTAGATGATGAAATCAAACCTGCAAGACCTGGCAATCGATGATGGAACGGGTTCATAGCATTGAAAACATGTGTCAGGTTTCTTGCACCGGCCTCAAGGCCCGAGATGCCAGTATCAAAATCGGAGCTAGAATGTCCCAGAGAAACGGCAATGCCATGCTGCTTGGTGAGGGCTTCAATGAGTGTCATTGAGCCTTCGAGCTCCGGTGCTAGAGTGACTAGTTTGACCGCCGAAAGGGATAGGGAATCACCATAGATCCCCTCTGGACTCGAGTGAGCAGGAATCTGCATAAGGGACTCGTCTACACCAGTTAGCATAGTCACTCCAAATCCATTGAGAATGCAGGTAAGGCATACCATGGGCTCCTTTCTTCGCCGGATTCAGCCAAGGTCCTTCACAGTGTGCACCAAGTAAGTCAGCTGCCCCAGTAAAGACCTGTGGTTTCAATTCAGGCAAGACCTGGACAGTGTTCAGTAAGAATGGTTAGGGCTTTTTTAGAGTCACTGTGGGTGCTTGCCCGAGGCGTGCTATAGATAGAACAAAATCATGTCCACAGAACATGCAAGTAGATGAGCAAGTGCTGCTTCAATTGAGACACGGAACCAAGCAACTTAGTTTCAGAACAACTTGAGTCGGATTTCCTACCATTCTAGAGAGAGTAATGTCCTTGCCGGAAAAAGTTCCTACACTGGATAACGTGAAAGGTGGCCACCAGTTACAGATGAAAGATTCGTTCATCGACTTTTTGTCATGTCGAAAGAACGGAGAGATGATGAAAGGATAAGGATCGATACCTTTTTGAAAACTTCAGAACTGACAGTTGGAAGGGTGACATAGAAACTTCCCACTCCTTGCGTGACAAGGTGCCGGGAAATATTCCTGAGATTCTCCTGATAGGTTTGGGAATCTTCATAACTTGTAAAATGTACTCCCAAGCAGCCATTGGTTTGTAACTCCAGGAAGCTGGGTGCCAAAAAGTAGCCGTTCAAGTCAACGGTCTTCAGCGGCCCTTCTTTGGGCTCGCTGACGATCAAGCCGCTATCTAGGTCAACAAAGATGGATCGTCTTATTTCTTTCCCTCGTATACATGCTCGACCGTTGATGAAGGCCGTAGTGTTGTTCGCCATTGATGTCAAAGACTGGAGCCGAGAGACGCCGGAGGCTCGTAGATACGGTCTACGGAGTACTCCGTACGGAGTACTTTACAGTAACTTCACGAGGCACCGAGCGAGTGAACCCTGTGATGTCATTGTGCTGCTTTCCGCACTAGCGCGGCTCTGACTCGCCTTGTTTTTTTTAGATACGTTAGTCCCCTAATTACCTTACCTTACGGGCCCTCGAGATTAGCCGCAAGCAAGCTGACCTTAGGAGTCGTCAATTGGGACTTGCGGTGGTCAAGCGGGAAAGATCTGTCCAGGAGCTTGGTTGTTTCACAACTGCAGAAGTTATCCACGACGACGAAGTTATTCACAGGACTCTACCTGACCCAGGAGCCTCAGGCCTATCGCCATGGCCGACGAGCAGCAACACCATGCCCCTGGACAGCACTACAGCGGTAAGGAGACTGGAGGTTGAATGAATTACCAGTGTTGAGTTGACAGTTACACAGGGCTTAACAAGGTTCCCGACATCAAGACATTCATTCAAAATCTAGACAAAGATAAGCGTGACAGAGATCAGAGATTGGAGACTCGTCGCAAAGCAGAGCTTTCAGGCCAAAGCGATGTCACGCCACATAGAGAGACAAAGGCGGGGAAAGAAGGCTCCATGAAGATAGTTACAGACCCGACAACCGGAAATAAGGTTCAAATTGAAGACGTAAATAAGGATTTCATGAAAGCCGTCGAGGACCCTCAGCTCTCAGTACCCAATGCCAATCTCGGGAAACCAACTACTGTCAAAACTGATCCGTCACAATCAAATCCCGAATACAAACGCAATCAAGACATCACAGCGCCACCAGACCCTGTTGCGGAAGGGAGTACTTCAGATGTCCCCATCCATGGAGAGAAGACAAACATACTTTTCCACCCCACACCTTCAGTCAGCTATGAGCCGATGTTTGCATCATTGGAGATGCGAGCTGGGGGTCTCTGTATTGGGGTTTTTTTTGCAATTGTCATGCTTGGGAAGACGTTCGGAGGCTCTTTGAAAGGGTTAATTCCTACCGCTGCATGTATCGCCTCTGGCATCTGGCTTTGGATGAAGGAGGTTGTGCGAAGTGGTCGGGATATGGAATGGGCGAGCGAACAATCAAGGGGTGAAACTGCGGTAGCGAATCTTCTTCCGGAGTCTGTCGAATGGATGAATAAACTACTTGGCATTTTCTGGGGATTGATCGATCCGGACATGTTTGCCTCTGTGGCTGATACCCTTGAGGACGTGATGAGCGCATCAGTTCCTGGGGTCATTGAGAATGTCAGGGTAGCAGAGATTAACCAAGGAACGAACCCAATCCGTATTCTCAGTCTTCGCGCTTTGCCGGATACCCATGTCAAGGAGCTGAAGGATAGCATCCATGAGGAGAATAAGAAGAACAAGGATCCCCAGGAAGCTGCTGCTGACGAGGAAGGAGGTGACTACTATAATATTGAGGCATCATTTGCCTATCATGCCAAACCTAGTGGTGCAGAGGCATCTTCAAAGGCAGCCAACATGCACATGCAGCTAGTGTTCTACTTGGGAATGAAAGGGCTTTTTGGTGTCCCTCTACCAATATTTGTGGAATTGCAGGGCTTGGTTGGTACTGTGAGGATGCGGCTTCAAATGAGCCCTGAACCACCATTCCTCAAGAATCTGACGTTCACCTTGATGGGCTTACCGCAAGTCCAAGCCGGATGTATCCCCATGGTTCAGAAAGGTATCAATATCTTGAACCTGCCATTGATCTCAAACTTCGTCAATTACGCTATATCAGCTGCGGCGAGCATGTATGTGGCGCCCAAGTCCATGTCCCTAGATCTTGGCGCAATGCTCAAGGGCGACGACATTCAAAAGGAGGTCCTGGCGCTTGGGGTTATGTGGATTCGCATCCACAGAGCCCGAGGCTTGAGCAAACAAGACAGACGGGGCAGCAAGGGTGGAGGCTCTGATCCTTACATCACGCTGTCATTTTCAAAATATGGGAAACCAATGTATTGCACTCGAGTAATAACTGACGATCTTAACCCGATATGGGAGGAAACGGCCGCGTAAGTTGGCAGAGGTACCTACAACCGGTGACTTACTGACTTCAAGCAGATTACTGGTCACTCCTGCGTTGATCAAGGCCGACGAACAGCTCAGTATTGAGCTGTGGGACTCTGACCGGTCTAGCGCCGATGACATCGTAGGCAAAGTCGAACTTTCGATGCAGAAAATGATACAGCATCCCGGCAAAATGTATCCTCAAGTTTCAAAGCTCAAGGGCTTGGAGGCTGACAGTGACATGCCCGGAGAACTTCGCTGGGAAGTTGGGTATTTTTCGAAGCCCAAATTCAGGCCCGCTCTTCGAACGGATGGAAAAGATCGCAACCTGCCCAAAGAACTCCAGGACAAGCCAGAACTTCAAGATGAGAAAGGTGTCTTGGATAGCAAATTTGCAGACGCGGTTGCACATACTCCACCAGATCCTCTCTGGCCCAGTGGGGTGTGCAGTGTAGTTGTTCATCAAATTGTCAACCTAGAGCTCGAAAACATTAAAGGTAGCGAAGGCAATAGGAAAGGTAGAGAGTACGAGCCAGCAGTTCCAGCTGGCGAAATCACAGAGGAAGAGAGCAAAAAGTTGCCAAGTAGCTACTGCACAATTCTTTTCAATGATCAATTGGTAGGTCAATATGCTCATTATTTCCATATCACCATTGATGTCTTATTAGGTATACCGTACTCGTGCGAAAGTTGTCAGCAGCAAACCCATTTTCAACGCCGGAACCGAAAGATTCATGAGAGACTGGAGATCTGGGATCGTCACAGTTACTGTCCGCGACCAGCGTCATAGAGAACATGACCCCATTCTAGGTGTTGTGCCTTTGAAGTTATCGGAGATTCTGTCCTCTAGCTCTCAAGTCACTCGTTGGTATCCACTTGATGGTGGCATCGTAAGTCGATGTACACAGACAATTACTCCTTCCGTGCTAATCCTATCAGGGTTTTGGTCGTGTAAGAATCTCTCTGTTGTTCCGAAGCATTGAAACTAGACTTCCACCTAATATGCTTGGATGGGATGTCGGTACCTTCGAATTCAATTGCGATCGGATTTTGGCGCTTGGCTATCATTCCCACGCGAAGTTGAAGCTGAGGACTGGCGGCAGCGTTGGCCAGATCGGCCGAACACAATGCCGAAGCCTACCGGAAGGTGACGGCATGTTCTTCGATATTGCAAAGCAAGATGGCAAGAATAATGTGCGGCTACCTGTCAAGTACCGCTACCGATCACCTTTAGTGTTTGAATTTCATACTGCAGGGAAGAGGGGAGCTTCTGCTTATGCCACAGTCTGGCTTCATCATCTGGTGGATAATACAGATACTGCCGTCAACATCCCAATATGGACAACCAAACAAGGAGCGCGTTTGACACAGAACTATGTCACTGAGGAAAACCTCAAAGCCAAAGAGGTAACTGGCCTTGAAGACATAGAAGAAGTAGGTCGTCTACATTTCCGCTGCCAGTTTAAAGCCGGCATGGACGAAGACCACGAAAGATTTGTTGTCGATAATGATACCCGCGAGACATTCGAAACCTGGGAAGCTTGTCTCGCTGAAGGTGTTCGCGAGAGGAGAGTTTCTTCAGAACTACCTCAAAGAGTCAAAGACCTCCACGAGCAATCTCTCGTCGAAAGCCGTGACGCCCTTAAACAAGCTGACCCTGAGGAGCGCAAGAAGTGGCTTGCCAAAGATGGTCAAGACTGGAGTGGTGCCTTCAATGAGGATCCGAAAGCATATATGGATTCTGCTGGTCGCAAGCGAGCCGAGCCTGGCGTTGAAAGACCTGTTCATGACCGTTTCGATCCAAGCGACGACGACGAAAATATCGAAGGGAGCTACGAGAGCGATTCCAGCTCCGAGGCTGACCTAGGCGTCCAGGACCAAACCAGCACAGAAGGTAGCGCGAAAAACATGAGTGGCGCTGCGGAAAACGGGCAATTACAGAATGGAAAAGGTGCGAAGGACGAGAAGGCTACAGAGATAGTGAACAAGAAGACTGAGAAGAGAAAAAACCGTGGGCCTCTGCAATGGAAACCAGTACGCAACCTTGCATTTGCGAAAGACGGGGCTAAGTTCACGGTTAAAAAGATGAAGAATAAGCTGACTGGGGGCTTGAGTGGACGAGAGCCAGACGTGGAGACCGAGACATAAGGACGACGTGGCGTTCCTGGTAGGCCTCGTGTTTTTAGTATCAGCGATCGCAAGTTGCCATCTTGCCTTTGTAGGCCATTATTCTTTCTATTCTTCCGCGTTAGTGATATCACAGTCAGTACATCATCATTCGAAGAGCAGCAGTGGCAACAACTCATCTTTCTTAAGTTGCAGTGAAGCGTTAGTGCCTAGTATTCTTCGTTTCTTGTACTACTATTCAAGGTCAGTGTTAACTTCATGAGACCCTCTAAATCGATTCAGTAGAACTACTGAGGTAGAAACAGCATTATGGTAACAATATTCTTCATTGATATGATGGCAAAGATTCCGGCCTTACACACTCTAATAAAGTATGCTGTAAACTTGACGATATCGACTTGTAAAGAGTACAACCCGTAGACTATAGGTAAAGGAATCGAACCCCTTTTTAAGCCATGGACTGTACCTGGTAGGATATTTCCGTAGGGCTGGTCCTAGGCTAAAGTGCAAGGCACGTGACCTTTAACCGCATCGTAAGAAACCTTACAACCTAAATTATCACCAAACATTCGAGGTTTATTGACCTTCAAATCCATTGGGCCGAAGCCCGCAATGGTCAACATCATACAGCGTATGAGGAAGCTAAAAGCTGTAAGTCCCCCGCCAGCAAAGTCACCTCAATCCGCATTAATATAATCCTCACAGGTAGTACGTTTGTGATTGCCCATTTCGAGACCAGGCGCACTCTAACACTTATCTCCTAGCTCTTCGACATAAAGTTCGGTCCTGGTGCCGCTGTACTCCCTCCTTCCGTCACAAGACTGCACCTCGACTTCGCCTTCAGAAATGACGGCGGTCATTTTGGTGGCCGCAAGTTCTGGCGAATGTACCTCCCAAGACTCAAATACTATAATCCCGGCGTATCGATGACAGTTGTTCGCTCTCGTGACATACAAGCCAAAGATGGCTCCGCTACGCTCACAATTTTCTTCGACGAACCCTCCGTCGGAACCTCTGCCGTCACTTCTACGAGTACAACAACAGCTTCAGCGGAGGCACTAGCAGCAGATTTTCCTGGGAGGACTGAAGTTATAGACATGAAGCACAAGCACGAATCGGAAATATTGAAGCAAGTTATGGAGTTAACCCAGGCGACGCCAGTTAAGGCGACGCCAGAGGAGGAGGCGGAGATGCAGGCATTAGACGAACAGAAGAAGAAAAGCACACAGGATATGTTAAGGAGTACAAAGTTGAACGAACAGAAGGAGCAGGAGGAGGCGTTGTTGGAGCAGGCAAGGGGGGTAATGGCGACATAAGAGGTGGATCGATTTGGGGGAAGGTTTACTGTTTATAGGACTTGCATGACCGGCGTTGTACTACATATTGCATGGTAAGGTTGAGAATGTAGAATAGGCCATCAGGTTTGATTCAAGACCCCTATTCTATTGGGTTAACATATCACCACAACATCATTTCAAAGAAGCGTCAAACATCACGCTCACACTGCCCCATTGCTTCGCTGTTTCCCGTAAGCCACAACCGCCCACGCTACCCATTTCTCCAAGAAACCTTACTGATCCAAGCGCGTGGGAAACGTTCCCTTTTCTAATCCCCCGTTAGCTCATCTGTATATCGGGATTTGGGGGATGAATATCGTACCTCGCTGTTCATCCCATCGTTGACACCAGGCACTCGGGCATAAAGATCGGTACGCCAAGAAGAACTGGAAAGCATAAATTAGGTAGCCTTTCTCGATAACAAAGGTCGAAGCAGATCGGGCACTGTGCGGCGTACCTGACGGCATGGGGCAAAGTCCTCGCCCTTCGCGAGGATGCACTTGTGATAGTCGACATAGTTTTGCCAGCAGTGCTTTGTTCTGTATTTTCATGAGTCCGGGATAGCAAGCATCGGGGGTTGGTGGGCGCATTTACTGGTTTTGGTTGGGAAACCTAGCATCAAAGCCTGGCACATAGAGTACTAATTAGTCCGGTCCTAGCACTTGCGGCACGCCTTTCTTGGATGGACTCGTGGATGGCCATGGCGCAGGACCCAATGGCCTCGGAGGTCGAAAAACGTCGGGTCAGATTGGGCTTTACATACCGGCTTGATGCCGCACTGTGATTAGCTGTTGTGATCAAAGTCCACTCAAGCCGGAGGCGTACCTGTAACAAACTTGAAGGGCTTGGTCACGTATTCGTCGTCTGACATTCTGTCCTTGGATGGAGAATCTCGGAAGTCCGAAAATATGGCTTTGAAGTAATTGGAGGAAAGATGGGCTTTCTGCACAGGAAGGTTATATATATGAGTAGTGGATCCCAGGCGAGAGCATCATAGAGCTATAGAAGTGAATTGGAAGTACGGCGACCAGTTTCCGCAATGGTCTAATAACCACTTCCGGCCCTGACGCAACAACCCATTGCAATCGACAGCAGCGCCAACTCACTGAGATGTATCCTACACGCGCTCTACAGATGCGGCCTACACCGTTTTTGATGAGGCCACAGCCGGTAAGCACTACTGGTCTTGTCAGTTGGAATGACTCTCGCTAATGTCTTTCAGAAAGAAGAGCACAGTGGTATGCCCCACATTGTGAATGATGATTGACAAGCTTTGAGAAGAACTGCTACGCTTTGGGCTAGGATCCAATTGGAAATGTATAGCTGATGAAGCTCGTTGGCAGCACATACTATTTCACAACGCCTACGAACGCTCAAGAAAATTCCGCCGGAACTGATTCCTCTGGGTAAATGACCCACCTCAACTTGGCAAACCTTCGAAACACTCACTAACTCATCAACCACTAATACAGGAGTCGTACTTGGGTGAGTTGCTTAGGTACTAACACTTAGCTATAGCTGATGCATATCCAGTATCGCGGTAGGCGCAGCTTTCTACAGCATGGGCAACAAGCTTTTCTCCGACAAAACACTACGCCTTACGAAGTCGAAGCGATCGGATACCTTCAAATAGGTGCTCTGGAGGCTAAGACTGGAGCATGGTGCGCATAAACAAAAACTACAGCAGGGATGGGAACCTCGAAAGCTGGAGGTGATGAGCTTGTTCCAAGAATTTTTGTTCCAAGAATGTATCTTCTCGATTGGGTTTTTAAAAGGCGCGAGCGTGTACATATGAAAATTGTACCCTAAGTTTTCGAGTTGGTGGTCCTGGACTCCAGAAATAGTAGATCTCGTGGGCACGGCTCAGTGAAAAGCGGGCTATTCAAGCATATAATCTGGCTATCAAGCCAGCTGAGGTCCCGCAACGTCTAACCCTTCGAGCCCTTGCATTGGATCCTCTGGTCTGGCATCCATAGCATGCCTTCCCTTCTCCGCAGCTAATCTGTCTTCATCACTCACTGCATGCTTGGCCAGCCAACCCTCCTATCGTTAGATCTTTAATCAGTAGACGTAATCTTCACGTTTAGTATTGATTAGAAAATATGGATATCGTACCTGTTCCCACACGGCCGTCTTACTACCCAAACCCTCATTGCTGTCCTTCTGCGGCTTCGCTGCTGCAACCTTGATGACTCGGCCAAAAAGCTCGCTTTGATCCATGTTGTCAATTGCTTCCTTTGCATCGCCTGGGATCTCGAATTCGACGTAGCCAAATCCTCGATGGGGATCTGTTGACGAGGGAAGGTCGGGTTTTGGTATTGTAACCTCTACGATTTCTCCAAACGGTAGGAATGCATCCGTCAAGATTCTTTCATTTACTGTGTTTTCGAGGCCGCCAACATAGACGGTAGCTTTAAGGCGAGCCTGGGAAGGTTAGCTGTCTTCACCATGTTCGCAGTAGAGGGGGGGAACAGACAGCATCCGTCATGGCTTGAGTACGCGAATTGGAAGGACAGCATGTGGAGGATTTTTCCAACAATACTCCAGGATTCAGTGATTAAATCTTCACCTGCTTAAAGCCTGCCGATTGAGGAAATATCAAAGAGTTTGGCCAGCAGCCTTACGGCGCTTAGACTCTGATCACATGATCCAAGTAGTAGAATTCAGAGATACAATATAGATTTATTTGAAGCTAATTCAAGGCTTTCCGATTCAATTCTACCCCTTGGTTGGTGGTGCAATAAATGCTGTATCTTCATGTGTACGTATCATTCTTGGAATAGAGTCTTACAGAGGCACTCGTGTATGAAGGAAGAACCTTGAGATTATTCTTTCATGTCGCAAGTGCCCCAGTGAACAATACCTGTATAAATCACATGATTATCGGCGGAAATGACGCCGCTGATGGAGACTCAGTTAGCCGAGGACAGCTTGCATACACGAATCTAAACCAACATTTCCATACCTTACCTGAGCTCTCCAATTCCACTAGATTCTTCAAGGGAGTCTCACGCCTCAATTGATACCCACGGTCAAACATCAGAGGTTCTACACTGTCTGCACTACTCCCTGACTGCTGCTTTAGTGCATAAGCAAAGTCTGGCACATCACGGATTTGCTATTAAGGCAACCTAGTGGGCACAATGGTCAGGTTACGAGAGATTCCAAGGACAGCTACTTTCGCCTGGTCGCCCGGCACAGCTTCTCCGTTCCTAGCGACTGGTACAAGGGCAGGAGCAGTTGATGCCGATTTCTCGAACGACACACAGCTTGAGCTGTGGGATCTGGACCTTGACAATACTCAAAAAGGCAATGAGCTAAGGCCAGCAGCAAGTATAGATACCGACTCACGGCAAGTAGCGTTTCTTCAACAACATAATACATAGTACCCTTCGTGGAAGCCCTACTGATAGCGGTGGATTGGCGCAGATTCCACGATATTGCATGGGTACGAGAAAATAACGAATTTCCGAAGGGAGTAATTGCTGGCGCATTGGAGAATGGATCATTGGATCTATGGAATGCTCACAAGCTTCTGAATGGAGATGGGTAAGCAATCAACAACCAGTAAATATATTTCGTCTGAATCGCCTAGGGATGCGTTCATGTCACGTACTACGAAGCATAGCGGCGCAATCAAGACGCTCCAGTTCAACCCCTTTCGGGCAGAACTATTAGCTACAGCGGGTGCTAAAGGTGAGCTGTTCATTTCGGATCTGAACAACGTTGGAAACCCTTTCCGTATGGGGAATTCTGTAGCGAGGGCCGACGACTTTGAATGCCTCGATTGGAATAAAAATGTTCCACATATAATGGTTACGGGCAGCAGCGGCGGATTTGTCACAGTCTGGGATGTCAAAACGAAGAAAGAGAGCCTCACCTTGAACAACTTAGGCAGAAAGGCAGTCAGTGCTGTGGCTTGGGACCCAAATAAACACACCAGGTTGATCACTGCAATACCCCACGATACCGACCCACTCATTCTTGTCTGGGATCTTCGGAATACAAACGCCCCAGAACGGATCCTTAAGGGACATGACGGAGGCGTGCTTTCAGTTTCATGGTGTCAACAAGATAATGATCTGCTATTGTCTTGTGGGAAGGACAACAGAACAATCTGTTGGAATCCGCAAACAGGAGAGTCTTACGGTGATTTCCCTGTTGTCACCAATTGGACCTTTCAGACCAGATGGAACCCTCAGAACCCCGGTATCCTGGCCACAGCTTCCTTCGATGGCAAGATTGCTGTGCAATCAATTCAGAGCACAAATGCGGAGTCAGCTCAGACAGCTGTAGGTCAGACCCAGGCTGGGGATGATGAAGATTTTTTCAACAAAGCCCAGTCGCAGCCTCAAGGAGCATCTTTCAGTCTAAAGAAAGCCCCTAGATGGTTAGAGAGACCTTGTGGTGCGTCATTCGCGTTCGGTGGCAAGGTCGTCAGCTTTAATACGGGTGGGGCGTCGGGAACGCACAGACACTCGAAAATACGTATATCAGCTTTTGCTGTCGATGCTGAGGTTGGCACGTCTACAGAGACATTTGAGAATGCATTGAAGCGGAATGACTTACCGAGCATTTGTGAGAGCAGGATCAACGAATCCACTTCAACGGAGGATAAAGCCGACTGGAGAGTCATAAGGACTCTCTCGTCGGCTAATCCGAGAAAGGACCTAATCGAATATCTCGGGTTTTCGAGCAATGAAGATGAGGCAGCGGACGGGATTTCGAAATTGGAGGTCAACGGAGACGACAAGAGTGAATCCACTACATCGCAACCCAGCGAATCAGTAGCGACGAAATCTAATCGATTATCTGCCTTCTTTGATAATGCTGACGGCGACAGCTTTCTGGCTGATCTTGCGGCCACCAAGGGTGCCAAAACTAATAGCCCTTTCCAGGTTTACACAGGCCAGGAATCTGAGGCGGATAGAAGGATCACGCATGCGCTTCTACTAGGACAATTTGAAAAAGCTTTGGATGTCTGCTTGCAAGAGGGCAGACTGTCTGATGCATTCATGATTGCTATCTGTGGGGGCCAAAAGTGTATTGATAAAGCACAAAAGTCTTATTTCAACAAGAAAGAAGGAGGCCCAAACTACTTACGATTGTTGGCGTCTGTGGTAGGGAAGAACTTATGGGATGTAGTATACAATGCCGATTTGGAAAGCTGGAAAGAGGTGATGGCCATACTTTGCACATATGCTAGTTCGGAAGAGTTTCCAGATCTCTGCGAGGCTCTTGGAGACCGCTTGGAAGAGCAAATGAAGGCGAACAGAGACTCGAGCCTCCGAAAAGACGCATCTTTCAGCTATCTCGCGGGCTCGAAATTAGAAAAGGTTGTTGCAATCTGGATTGCAGAGTTGGAAGAAAACGAGAAGTCCGGACAGCAAGACCTTGGTAGCGACTCTACGTTCTCTGTTCATGCGCGTTCGTTACAGAGCTTCATTGAGAAAGTCACCGTTTTCCGTGAAGTCACCAAATTCCAAGACAATGATAGGCGTGCTACTTCAGGGTGGAAATTGGCCGCATTGTACGATAAGTATACCGAGTATGCTGACATTGTCGCTTCACATGGGCAGCTGCAGATCGCTGAGAGGTATCTCGACTTACTCCCTGATTCGTACCCAGCAGCCGAAGTCGCTAGGAACAGGATAAAGCAAGCTACAAGAAAAGCAACTGAGCCGACAGCCAGACAACCTGCAAACGCTGGTAGAGGAACACAGCGAGCACTGCCTGCTGTTGCCGGTCTCCAGAGCCAGCAGAGTCCCGCGAAAACTCCAGCGACCTCTCAAGCCAATCCATATGCACCGTCTGCTCCGAGTCAACCGCAGAACCCTTACGCGCCAAGTAATGGGACTCATGGCGCTTCTGTATATCCTGCCCCTGGTGGATACCAGCGACCCCAGCAATTCCAACAGCAGCCACGACAACAGCCTAGCATGCCTCCGCCTCCGACATATGGAGCACCGTATCAGAATCCCAGTTTGGGTCCCCCTCCGCGTAACCTCAACGCTTCACCTTCTATCCCACCTCCGTCCAAGGCTCAGAACATGAGTAATTGGAACGATATTCCAGATAGTTTTGTCAAACCTCCTACATCACGCAAAGGCACGCCTAGTACTGCTCCACCCATCATCAATCCCGCTTATGGATACCAAGGTACAATGGCGTCCCCACCGGTTTCTGGTCCACCGCTTGGAGCTCCACCGAAGTCGACGCCTCCACTTGGCCCTCCACCCAGAGGTCCAGCAGGCCAACCTCCTAGGATGAATTCTCCATCTACTAACATGCCCCCATCATATCAGCAATCTGAAAGGCCTTCCTCGTCTGCTGCAAACGTATATGCACCACAGCAGCCCGCATCGCAGCTTGGTTCTATTCAACAACAGGCACAGATAACACGGGGCCCCTCGCCCTACAACGCTCCACCCTCTGCTCCACCACCCAGCAACCGTTATGCACCGGCACCGACGGCACAATCGACTGCTCCACCGGCTCAAACAGAGCATCCATTGAATCGGCAAGGCCCGCCACCTCCAAATCCGTACGCGCAACAACAGAATTACGCACCTCAACATCAGAGCGCAAGTACAATGTCCCCACCTCCTGGTCCACCTCAACGGCCCTCTGCACCTCCCACAGGACCGCCTCAAGCGCCAACGCAAGGCTCAAGGCCTGGGACTGCCCAGTCGCAGCGGGGCAAAACTCCTGTGCCTCCCAAGTACCCGCCTGGTGACCGAACCCACATCCCAGCAAATGGAAGATCCGTATTCGAAATCTTGAACGGCGACATGCAACGCGTCAAAGCAAAAGCGCCTTCGTCGTTCAAGGCACAGGTCATTGATACAGAGAAGAGACTGAACATTTTGTTTGACCATCTGAACAATGAAGACCTTCTCAAGGAAGATACTATCTCAAGCATGGTGGGGTTGGCTCAGGCTCTCCAAGCACGGGATTACGAGCAGGCGCAGGCGATTCATGTGGAGGTTATGACGAACAAGACAGAGGAATGTGGCAACTGGATGGTAAGAGCTCCACGACTTCAATGTGACCATCAGACTAATCACAACATACAGGTCGGGGTCAAGCGACTTATTGGTATGAGTAGAGCAACACCGTAAGCGCAGCAAGGGGGAAAATTGTCGTATCAAGCGTTTGCACACCCTCAAGCGATTAGTTTCATAGCGTAGAGTAGCTGATCGCATGTACCACCATTTGACATATTCCTACTGTACTTACCTTAACACTCTCATCCAAGTGCTTGGACCACGCTAGAGATAAAGGCTTGGCAGCCTTACAAGACAAGGAAGACTACCGGACTTACCACTCACTTCACAAACTCAACGTCTAAAGGTCAACTGTAACTTTCGCACATCATCATACCACCTTGTGAACTATGGCCCGGACTGTCAATGTCCTCCTCACGTCCTTTCCCGGCCTTGGCTTACCAGCTACTCTATCCCTCCCAGTCGCCGCCTCAGCGCCCATTGCAGACCTCACAGCGCAACTCACCGGTCGCCTTCCAAGTCTGGAAAGTCGTCTAATATTTACGACCACATCGAACACGGAAATTACTCAGTCATCATTGGCTCCTGTCTCCTCGCTGCTTTCTAGTGACAATGACACGTTCCTACCTCTTCGCCTTTCAGTCCCGCTGTGTGGTGGAAAGGGGGGCTTCGGTTCGCAGCTACGTGCGGCTGGTGGTCGCATGTCCTCACGCCGTAAGAAGAACCAAGGCGAAAACAATAGCTCTAATCGCAATCTCGATGGCCGGCGTTTACGAACGGTTGCTGAGGCGAAGGCGCTCGCGGAGTATCTAGCGCTCAAGCCAGAAATGGAGAAGAAGGAAAAGGAAGCGCGGCGCAAGCGATGGGAACAAGTTGTGCAACTGGCAGAGAAGAGGGAAGACGAGATCCGAAACGGGTCAAAGGGACGGGTAGATGGGAAGTGGATGGAGGACAGAGAGGAAGCTGGCGAGCGGGCACGTGAGGCCGTTAAGGCGGCGATGAAGTCGGGAGATTATCATGATAATCTAAGGCACACATCAAGTGGCAACTCTGGGGGTGCTTCTGCTGAGTCGAGTGAGGGAAGTGAAGACGACAACATGGAGGAACCCAGTTCCAGCTCAAGCAAGATGGCGTCAACACCTAAATCCACTGCCACCTCTGCGACACCTGCCCGTTCTTACTATGGTTTTGATGAGGACGACGAGTTCATGAGTGAAGACGACGAAGAGGAACCGGAAGAGGAAGGAGACCATGGTAAAACTACGGACAAATTCGAGCTCGGTAAGGCAGGCAAAGGGAAGGGAAAGGCATGATCCAGACGAAGCTTTGGTGTCACTTTTAGCGAAGGTGTTATTAGGAGTCCGATACCAGTCTATGAATACGTGAACGACGCCTGGTCTAAGAAGAGTGTATCCCACGTCACAAATTTCTCCGCGGCGATTTCGCCGATCAAGTACACCACAGACTGTGTTTTCTTACTGTTTGTACAGTCAGATGCACGAACCCGAAATGCTGACTTTGGCGTTATCGATGCAACACTCATGTCAACTACACGAAGACCCTCAAGACCTACAATGCGAAAGTCCTTGTCAATGCAGGTATCGCTTTCTTCGGGTCTTCCCATCTTTACAGTACAACACATGTAACATGAGCTGAACAAAGCGATCTTGACATAGTCCTGTTGGCATTCTATTAGCTTGAGTAATAGGTGGCTTTCTGTTGGTGTAGCAGCTGAGCAAGAGGATATGCGATGACAGGAAACTCAACGGCTCACCAGAATACCCTCGTCGGATTTACTTTTGGGTGCGCCAACAAGCCTAACAGTGTCCAGTATTCGCCGCTTATCTTGTTCGACTCGACGACATCCTGTGTAGACCCACGCAGAATCAAAATTTCCCAAGTAGCAGCTATGTAACAGGAAGGTACGTCCGTCAAGATGGTAGGCCTACGTCAATTCTCTCTGAGTTGCAGCTCACTTCTACTTTGCAACCTCCTTTCGTTAGATTATGTCAATTGGTAGCACAATGTACTGTACGCAACTGCGAGCAGAGCTAGAAAAGTTTAAACCTCCCGTTGAGTGACAAAGGCTGTACAAGACAAGGTAGTTTGAAACAAGAGCAGCTTAAGCAGTGCATATGTTCGATAGATGTTGCCGAAGAATGTAGCAGAAGATGGCCTAATCCCCTATTATTGATAGTCTGTTGACCTTTTTTTTGCGTAGCTCGTCAGTCACTACCAAGGAAACAAATCAAGCAGAATGAAAATAGCAAGCTTGGACCCGTCTGTATATCGACCGCCTAGGCTTCATGTCACCAGAGACGTCAGTACATCTCTTCTCCGATCCGTCGCCACCGATGGAGGTAGCTTAAGCGTGGTGTCTTCATTTCAGTATGGAGAGGGGGGCCCGAAGGAATGGGGCATTATACCTCCTTTGAAAGCCCTCGGCTATCTGTTAGTATTCTTCGCTGGCAGGTTTGACCAGCATTGCTATTACGGTTTTGGCTCAGTGACATAAGTACCGTAAGGTACTTCTGTGTGGTAGGGTAGAGAGTGAATTCACGGATATTCGAATCCACCTAACCTTAAACCTCCCCTATCTTCATTTCATTCGCTTCCATCTCATAGTACTCGCTGACGTAGTCGTCGGATCAGCTCTCTTTTTTTCGAATTTTTACCACGTCTGAGGAGACTGCTGAAGATCTCTCAATCCGTCATCGAGGCCTGCTTAGATGACTTTGATGAACTGATTATGATTTGAAGCTATTGCATCATTACTTTGCTTGGAACTGTGTTGCTTGTTGGCTTTGATGGTATTTGTCAGATTGCTTTACTCTGATAGAATCGCTCAGCTGCTTTGATAGAACTGGACTGAGCTCGTATGCTCACTGGGCTGACACTAGGAAGCTCCCTCCTCGTATGCATACGAAAGCGATTGGCAAACAAACGAACTCACGTGCACCACCATGACTTCAACGATTATGTGATCATCCAACTGAATTTATACTGGCAGTCTTCAGATAGTGGAAAGGAGAAGAGTGTAGATAGTCACCATCAAATCCCCATCTGCGATCCTCCTTGTCCGAAGCCATTCGCCACCTAGATCCTCTTCGGATTCTTCTTTCGATTCCTCTTCCGGATCTCCTTCCCCCGGCTTCTGCGCACCTCTTTGACCGGCAGGCGAAGAAGGCGACTCCATGTCGACATCCACATTGAGCCTTGTGGCGTCATCCATATCTTTATCTCTCTTCACGTTGCCATCCGTATACATATGGTCCTTCACCCAGGCATCTGGACCAGCCTTCACACTGTCATTCACATGGTTTGCCTTGCGCTTCTTCCCGTTGGACTCATGTTTCAAGCTCAGCTTCGCCTTATTTCGATGCATTTGATGTTTCGGTTCGGTACCTGCCTTCACTCCCTTGGGCGTGGTTGGGTGCCTGCTTTTTATATCAAATTAAAGACTAACATGGGAAATTAACGTACTTACCCGTGATGTGTCTCAGGAAAGAGCTGGCGTTTACTAGCTAAGTCTTTTGAATAGTCTCATGTTTATTGTGGGGGGTTATTTTCAAGTGAGGAGCATCTGCGTCAAAGGGTTTCGGTGTCATTTCAGGTCCGTACTGATCGGAATTTTTGGTCCGTTGCGGATAATGCTTTGAGATGTCTCTTAGCAGTGTCTGGACCTGTGGATACATTGGGCTCCTTGAACCTTGTTGAGCGTAAAAGTGCAAAAAAGAAACTTTACCCAGTCAGTGAAAAACAGTTGGCGCACGGCATGTACCTGTGCATAACCAACCCTCTACAAGCAACGGCAATGGCAACCAAAGCCCAGGGGCCCAAGAATCATCTACCTAGTAGCACTTGGAGATCCTACCCAACTTGCTGGAGTGAAATAGCCAATTGTCGAAGTGAAATGAACAGCAACCAAATTTAACCGCTCACTTGAAATGGGGAAGCGAAGTTGCGACTGGCTTCTTTTTCGAGGCAGTCCATTAGGGGGGTGCAAAAAGTTTGGCAGCAACAAGCAACAATCGAACACGTCAAGCCAACCATCAGACGAAATGACAGTTTGCATATAAAACTGCAGATTGATTTATCTAATCTATTTCGTATTCTCTTTACTTAACCCTTCTTATTGCACAAGCTTTGCAATTGACCTTAATCTTCCGAGTATTCTGTTCCAGGAAAGCAAGAAGTCTAATCGTTCGTTCGTACATCTCGACGGCGACTAACTGCTGTTTACTGACTTTCGCCATACCCTGATGTCTAAAATATGGGAGCCGGTTGACGATCATTCGTTTCGACGCGGCTAAAAGGCGAAATCACAAGGAACGCTCCTTCCTTTGCTGACAGTTGTCGAATGGCTAGAGGACGCTGTGATACGATGGGTTATGTAAGCCACTGGTTGATTTTCTATGAAGATATATTAGAAGGCGCGGATCTTCAGTACGCCCTTGGTAAGTATCGCTTCTTAACAGCTATACTGAATGAGTCGAGTAAGACAAAAACATTGTAAGGGAAGCTTCAACTTAAGAGTATGTCGATATTTCTCAGCCTATCAAACTATTCCTCAAGAACCGTAAGACTGGCTAATCGAGTAGACAGCACTAAGGTACCTTCCGTTATGTTTAATCAAGCATCTGAAGTCAAGTCCTACCTTACTAGTACTTTATATCAATAGACACTATATATAAAGCAGAGTAAACCAACTGTTACCATTCACGGCGTCCCTCGTGATCCTCTGATTCACGTACACAAGAGGTCTTATATTCATATAAGTATAGCGGTCTAACTTGTGGGCTTGAAGGGGCTTTGAACCGAACCATACCTGCCAAACAATCAGTATCCCCTGGTAGGACAAAGGTAAAGAGGTTCAGAAACGAGAGCTTTACCCTTGCGGGCACTCCTTCCCCAACGGCCCACTTCCACTCCTCATGTAGCAGATCTTGGCATCCGCACATGCCTGACTCGTACAATTCGGTGTTTTCACACTCATCTTCCCCTGAAATCCGTTGAACTTCTCCACCAGCGTCAAATCCTTGCTCATCGCCTCCGTTACCGCATGCCAGTACTTAGCATCCAGCGGACTAGATGTAGGCCAGCTGATATTATAAGCGTCACGAGTCGAATACTCGAATTCGTAGACTGGGCCTTTGGCAGTACTGTTAAGTTTGGGGAAGCTGTTGACGTCGGAATACCAGGTGTATGCTTCATAAATTTCGAAAGAGCCAGTATCGACTTCGTACATGCGGAAACCGCTGTTGAGGTTGGTAAGGGGCGTGACGCTGGGGCCGATCCAGCCCGGGGTTTGAGCGTTGGCAGAAGTGCGAGCGGTGCCGTTATTGGAGTAATAGATCATAATCTCGTCTTCATGGGTGTGACCGAAGAAGATGTTGGCAATAACATGGGGTGAGTAGCGATCCACGATTTGGTAGAAGAGGTCGGTTGGGTTATCCAGAGGGTTCGAGCCGTCCCAGCCGGTGAGGACATGCCCGATGATCCAGACCCTCTCCTTTGCGTCTTCGGCAGCTTGAAGCTCTTGGATCAGAAAATGAAGCATGCCGGAGGGATCAGGGTTCGTTGTATTAATATAGTTGAGATAGTTGCTCCTGTAAAAAAAGTCTGTATTCAGCGTTAGTATACGAAGGCCATATTGATTTTGGACTGAGTAGGCGCCATAGTGAGTTTTTGCTTGGTCGGCCGTCGTTGAATTGATCCATCCATCATGCTGCCACAACCCTGCAACGTGATCGTAATTCCAACTTTGCTGAGTACCGAGAGGGCCAGGAAGACTATGCGGGCTGTCAATTCCCATGGGACTTGTGTCGTGATTACCAAGGGCAGCAAATATTGGCCCGCCAATGTACTCCTTGAAGAGACCAAAGACACTGGTCTCCGCATACTCTATTTTTTAATTTTGTTTATAAATTAGTATATATGTGTGGGAATAGTAACATAGTCTGGTCTGTGTTCAGAAATACTTACCTGTATAAGCCCGTGACAACTGGTTTTGCGAGTCATGTGATACGAGGTCCCCGGTATAAATTGTCCATGCAATCCGAGACTTGTCTCTTTGGGTGCCTGTCAAAGGAGCAATTGCTTGTAGAACAGCCAATGCTAAGTAGTATGGCGTATCACATTTGAAAGATCCATAGAGAGGCGCAGGCAAAGAGAACTGTCCAGCTGCCAAACTAGAAGCAATGTTGGCTCTGCAGCAGAAGCTTCCGGAACAATTCGCCTCGGAGGCAACAGAATATCTGGGATCAACGTGGAAATCCGATAAGTGGAGAACCTTGACACGTTCTCCGCTGGCTTTAGGTGAGGTAGCAATGGCTGGCTTTGGTTTTGGGAAGAGCTCGGTCATGTTAAGAGGTAACGTAGTAGGCATCGGGCAGAAAGTCTTGCTTAGATCATTGCAGATATATCTGCCGTCCAGCCCGCTGACATCTGCATATGCCAATACCTGGGTCCAAATTGCACCAAAGCTTCCTGCGGCATAGTCGTCCACACACGATGCGTTCGAGGCAAACTGGTATTTCTGACAGAGACTGACCATTGCAACGGGAAGCTTTGAAGGAGCGACCTGGGCAGCAAGCTTTGCAACGCCCAATGCAGCGAGGCATTTAGAACAATTGCCACTGATACCATCGTCTCCAATAATTGCAACTATGTCAGCAACAGCACTCTGAACAATGGCCGTCCTTGCTGCGTCGGATAAGTTTGCCACGGGCTTAGGATAATAGACAGGGTCATTATCAGTCGTTGGGATGGTATTGGGATTGGTAAGGTTGAGCGGGAAGGTAATGTTAAGCACTGGATCGTACAAGGCCGGTTGAGGTTCTTGAGTCGCAAGCGGTGGGATGTAGTAAGAGGAAAAGGCTGAGGTAGGAAATCCTGCCGTCGCCGTGTAGGCTGCAGGACCAGGGATTGATTCGCGACTTTGTTGTGCCGCTCTGATCAGAGTAGATATCGACAGCAGTGCCAATTGCGTGTACATTGTGCCTCGAATGGAGATAAACCAAGGAACAAAGACAAGCTGCAATTCGGCGAAAGATGATGGAGGCCCATCTTGACGTAAGTACCTTCCTATTATATACTACTTACAAACTCCGTGCTACCTTGCGGGAGATTTTGCTTCTGCCAGCTGTCGAAAGTGTCGTCGAGTCGAACAGAGAAGCGGCGAATATCAGCCAATCAACAGGGCACGCTTACCGTCTTGGCACTTTGAATCTGACAGCCACGTCAGCCTCACCACCTTTGACTCGACTCAATGCCATCTTGATATAGGTTTCGGGTGATAAAAGTGAACCCTTCGTGAGTGGATGCTTGAGCTTTCGACTATTCCAAAGGCTTCGTTCTATTGAGCCCTTCAGTGAGGGCGAAATGGATGGCCGCCGTTACTCTAATCACCAGGGGGTGCAGAAAGTCAGTAAACAATAACCGATAGCCAAACACGCCAGGTCCACTATTGGACCAAGTGACCGTTGGATTATAGACACCCGTGATTGATCCTTTCCAGACCTTCCTTTGTCCAACTCGTCTGGTTGCACAAGCTTTACATTACAATTAAACCCGAGAAAACGATGCGTTCAGCTGCTCATCTTGATATTTCCATGGATATCGGTTATTGTTTGCTGACTTTGTGCGGCACCCGGTGTACCGATGTACTGAATGACTGATCAGGAAAATGCTCTACAGGATATGGCACTTTTGCGTACTGGGCCAATGCTGACTCTATATGTAGCTATCGATATCTTGCTGCGTTGAATCTCTTCAACAGAATGACAGAACCCTCGTTGTTCTCTTGAAGCCACCAACTGTTCTAGAAGATTTTTCGTTCCCTACGACTACCGCGAAATGTCTTTCGATGCTCAGTCATCGGGCGGACATCTTTATGGTCGAAAGACATCCTTGCTCGGAGTATTTTCAGCCCAACCCCGGTGTATCAGCGATTCTACCATCAAGTTAGCACTCGAATCTCTTCAACATGCGAGTGAATCTACCTGAAAACAAATTTCTCGTTGCCGCTTTGCCTTTTCATCAGCCGCTGTAAAGCGCCTTGAACGCCATTCAGTCCGTTGGGAACAAGCGCATATGGCTGGCTTGTCAATCTTTTGTCGGACAATAATCGTCCGAACATTTCCGCCCAGACGAAGCCGAAGTCTTTAGCTCCATGCTCCTTATCTTCATGAACACAGCCAACCCTGATGACGAATTTAATACGCAAAAGCAACTTGGTTGGTGGAAACATACCATATCTGCTTGCATTCTGCGAACGCCTTCAAATGCTTCTTCTGCTCATCCTGGATTCCAGTCGTGAATGTGTATTTTGCCCCATCTTCCTTCACTACGCTCGAGAGGTATTTTGTGCTTGCAACACTGGGACTTGAGTCAAATACGTGGAGGCACGTCTTACCGTCCAAGGCACTTGCAAGATCTTCTGCGACTGTCGGGCTCCTGTAATCTAACACCACGTCACAGCCCACGGACTTCGCAAAGTCCGCAGAATCCCCAGCAATGCCGATAATAGGTGTTATCGTTGGGCTAAGCTTTGCCAGCTTAACGGCGAAGGCACCTACAGCGCCGGATGCACCATTAATGATCAACGGAGTAGACTTTGACTCGTTTTCCCACGGAGAAGGTAGCTGGAGTATACGGAAGAGGCCCACAGCCGCAGTATATGCTATATATTTGAACTCAGTACTGGCAGACGAGTCCATGGGAAATTGTGGGGTTGGTTACCAGCAAGAGGAATAGTTGCGGCTTCCTCAAAACTTAAAGACTCAGGAATACGAAAAGTGGTCTGCTTCTCAACTACTGCTACCTCTGCATATCCGCCATATTTCGTATTCATCTGATGAAAAGCGGCGACACGCTCCCCAACGACGAAACCAGTTACATTTTTGCCAATAGCATAGACAGTACCAGCGATATCATCGCCTTGATTGAGTCTGCTGTTCTGTGAGGCAGAAATTTGGACGTGTTAGCAAGTTGTTGGTGGGTGATTCTGTTGCCATCTCCGGCGACTTACAAAGTAAGAGGGTCCCGGATGCTTCCAATCCTTTAATGGCATTAGTCTTGGGTGCGAGAAAAGAAACAATTTGGAAGTGCTATTGGACATGTGACAATTTACTTTTGGGTTTGCGCCAACCGCAATAACTTTGATTAGCAACTGGTCGTCGTTGCAAGTCCTGGGAATAAGTATAAGAGTGTATACAGAAATGGAAGGTCTATGGGACGAAAAGAGCTCACGGGTATGGGATATCTTCTATTTCTGCTCGAACCCAGGTAGGAGGATCAGATGTAACGATAACGCTTTTCATTGTGGATATTGTATGTATTTGTAGAAAAGGGTCTTAAAGCACAAGCAAAGTGGTACAGTTCTTAGCGGCACAAAACAGTAAAATATTGATCAATTTTATATCGGACTTGAACACCTTATATATAGTAGGCTCTCGAACAATAGGGCTAGAGCTTCTACTTCGTAGTCATACTCCGCTAATGCATAGTGAAGCTGACAAACGTGGAACAGTACGTTAATCCAAAGACACAGAAAGCCCTGCAAACAGGAAGGCGCAAATCAGAAGTAAGCTGCGAAGATATCTTGCGATCTTACCAGTTCTGACCATCTGCATGTCGCTATGCAGCTTCTTAGTGTACATTTAAGACATCTTTGTAACTGGGGATTAATATAGACACAGGGGAGAATGGCGTATTTGCAACTATACTCAAAGACAGATCTGTAACCTTCTGTTGAGAGGTTGTCCAGCTTCATCAAGGACGTGGCTTGTTTTTGTTCAAGCATTCTATCTTCATCGTGGTCCTTGGGGTTATATTACGAAACTTAATATCTTAGTTCCGTACAGCTAGTATGGTATCACGAGGGGAATGGATACAACACGATTTGTGATTGTGATCCCACATTTAGTCAGTTCAATGGCCACTGCTATCCGTCCCTTACCTCGTGCTCTCTACAGTCCTTCGTCGATACCCGTCTTTCTTTGCCCTTTACTCAGAAAGGTTCCACCCATTCCCTTACTTGCTCCAAATCGCAATGTTCGCCGCTCAAAGACGCAGAAGCGCGGTTATCAGCTCGAGTCTACCAAACCGTTAACCCAGGATCTACCAATTCCATCAAACTTACTTGCTCTACCAAGGTCGTGCCCAGGATGTGGAGCTTTTACTCAAAACGTCAACTCTGAAGGTGCTGGATTTTACAGTCCTACTCGAAGATCTGTGAAGTCGTTTGTGGCTCAACATGCTAGAGGGCAGCTTAGAGACGATGACATTTTCAAACAAGTAGTGAACCATGCTGATCAGGATATATTACAAAAGCTGGGTCTCTCCGAGCCGTTAGACGCCACAGATCGTAAGCCAAAAGTGAAATATGTTTGAAGTCTACCCATGACTGACTCTTGCGAAGTGTCGAAAACCGCGGAAGATGTACCCATACCTGTGTGTAATCGCTGCCACAGTCTGCTGCATCATCACGCTGGAGTTTCCATAGTTCATCCAACAATCAAGTCTATTCAACATATGATCTCCGAGTCCCCCTATAAATACAACCATATATATCATGTCTTAGATGCTGCAGACTTTCCTATGTCATTGGTTCCACAAATACAAAGACACCTGGAGTTGACACCGCAAAGATCACAGAACCGTAGAGCCAAGACACAAAAGTTCTATCACGGACGTATGGCAGAGATGAGCTTCGTTATCACACGATCAGATTTGTTAGCCCCGCAGAAGGAACAGGTCGATAAGCTGATGCCTTACCTCACCGAAGTTCTTCGTGACGCATTAGGACGGTCTGCGGCAGACGTCCGTCTAGGGAACTTACGATGTGTTAGCTCCAAGAGAGGATGGTGGACCAAGCAGATCAAGGATGATATTTGGAATCGAGGAGGAGGCGGGTGGATGGTTGGAAAGGTGAATGTGGGCAAAAGCAATCTGTTTGAATGCGTCTTTCCGAAAGGGCGCAATGAAGATGTTGATTTCTCGTCTCTGCGGCGCGACGCCAAAAAAGTAGTACCTGTTAATCCCGAACCCGGTCTGTCTCAAGCCCTGAAAGCTGCCTCAACTTCAGACCCGTCAATCGCTCGAACTCCCGGTGTCCGAACGGTTAAAGACCTACAAGAAGAACCCCTACTCAAAGACTCCCTCCTCCCCCCAGCTCCAATCGAAATTCCCTACCCTATCATGCCCATTGTCTCCTCTCTCCCCGGCACAACTGTTTCCCCTATCCGCCTCCTCTTCGGCAGCGGCAAAGGCGAACTGATCGATCTTCCCGGTCTTTCACGCGGTAACCTTGAGGATCACGTCTTGGACGAACACAAATCCGATCTGGTCATGCGGCACCGTGTGAAGCCTGAACAATTGGTCATAAAGCCTGGGCAATCGCTCCTGCTCGGAGGGGGCCTTGTGCGCATTACACCCATGACGCCGAATGTTATTGCCTTGGCATATCCTTTTGTGCCTCTCAAAGCACATGTGACATCTACGGAGAAGGCAATCGCGATTCAGGGCCAGGAACAACCCTCCGGCGTCCCCTCCATCGTCAAGCCAGGCGTCGGAACATCGAATGCTTCCGCTGGCTCCTTCCCTTTGAAGTGGGATGTTACCAGGCAGCGTGCCGGACCCTTGACCTCCTCCTCAGCGGGCGGCCTCCACACCAGAATTCTCCCATTCATCGTCTACTCGACTGACATCTTGATCGAGGGTTGCGGGTGGGTGGAGCTGGTAATACAGGTACGGAAAAAGGACATCGAGTCACAACAGACTGAGCATGAGGGAGGTAATGACGGACTTGCGGATACAAACTTTCCCACAGTAGAGATATTCACCCCGAATGGAAAACACGTTGGTGCTCGCCGGCCAATGAATGGCTGGCTACTTGGGGGACCGAATATCGCGCCTGCTAGCAAGAGAACCGTGAGACCTAGGAGGAGCATGAAGGGCGTGAAGAAGGCTATGAAGATGGCGAAGCGTAGTGCTCAAGGGACTTAGGCTTTCAATTTGTCTGCCATTAAGTGAGATTAAAGCCTGGTCCAACAATTGGCATTATATTAACAAAAACAGTATAGCGTAGTATAAAGGCACACCTATCCCCTATTTAAGGGAATTTCGTTTCACGTCTTGCCGTCGCTGTTAAATTTTCTTTATATTAAGATCTAAGATGAATGTCTCATTCCACGGTAAATTGCTTCCCATGTCGTTGTAATTCCAAACTATTCCCAATGCAGCTCTATTACCGCCTGCGGTGACCAAGCAATAAAGAAGATGGATCATCTAAACACAGGAATGGTTGTGCGTGAAATATTGGTCTGAGATGGGGGCATTTACAAATCAGGACCCAAGTATTAGTCTATAGTGGGGATGAAAGACATGTTGTGCAAGGTCACGGAAGCTGCTCAGTCTTAGACATGTGCGACTCCGAATAGAAATCAATGAGCAGACTGCTGTTTCTTGCCACTGTGTACAGGATATCACGAGATTTATGCTGTACGAGGTCTAATAGCTCAGGTAAAAGATACAACATCTCATGCTCTCCCCAAGCGCTATACATACTGCAACCCGTCCATGCGCGTCGCACCCTGCGATGGCTTGCATAGATCTAGTGCAACCTCAACGATCTAAGTGTGAAACCCACCTGTGGGTGATGCGGTATATCCTTCGTTCGTAAGATCGTTACTCATTGAAGGCGTTATAAGAGGTCTGCAGGACCCGATGGCTCGGTCAAGCCGAGCTGGAGACTGTTATTGGCTCTCGCCATTGCTTGACCCCGCTCTTTCCAAGCAACTTGGTGGTGCGACGTCAGACTCGTCTTTGTGATGGCTCGTCAAGATGTCATCGTCCAAGGGTCTCCAGACCCATTCTCTACGGCGCTTACGCCTTCCGTGCACCGGTGTGGCTGATCCGTCTTCTTCTTCAATGATTGCACGTCTTTCCTTTATTTCATCTTCGGTCCTCTGGCGTTTATCACTGCCGTCTGAATCCGATGAATCCGATGGCTCTTCGAGCTTCGCTGTAGGTATGATTTCCTCCAGCGGCTCGTGGAAAATGACTCTTTTGACGGGCGGGAACATTTTCCTTGGCGTCCGGGCTGACGTTGCAGAGACATGCCGCCTTGGTAATGGACTGTTGCGGAGAATGCTGCGCGCCCCTAACGGGAGAAAGTAGGGTGTTGCGATGGCAAAGGGCGACGTATGGCTCGAAGTTGACGAGGTTCCTGATGGATTGGATGAAAGCGTGGGTTGATGCTGGGGTGACGCTGCCTCGGTGCCTCTCGAAAAGGGAGAGTTTTGTGGAGGTGGGAACTCAAAAGCGTTGACATGGGTGTTGCGTATTGTTGGAGAGTCGATGGTGAAGCTGAGGTTTAGCGCTGGCTTCGACCTGTTTGGCGGCGGATGTGATGTCTGGAGGGATAACTTAGGTCGGTTGGAGGTTACAGGTCTGGCGGGTGGCATGACCGAGATCATCGTATCTGGATTCTGGTCTTGTGGTTTCGATGTCGGTTGTGGATCCTGCGATGTATGTATCGTCGAGGTCGAAGTATTCAAGCAGGGTTGTTTCGGCTGGTGGTGGAGGCGAGAGGGCAGAATAAGCATGGCGAAGGCTGCCTGGTTGGGCCTAAAGGAGAGACATATGTACTTTAAATGAGAGTATTGGGTACTATAATAATAAAGTCAAATGAGCTCGAGTTGAAAGTCCGTCGGGAAGTTGGGTCAGCTCGGTGGCGGGTGTTGGAATGAACTAAAGTACTTGTGAGAATTGCTGGGAGAGACATGAGTTCATGGTTGAGTGAAGAGGAGGCCGCCTGAGCGGTTCTAGAGGTAGGGTTTGGTTGTAATTGTACGGATGTAGCGGGATGCTCTCAGTGTCGAGGTGTTGGTAGTAGGTAGGTACGGTATCATGCTTTAATGAGTGGCTCAACAACAATATCTTACCTTAAGGTAATAATGATAACAATACCTTACTTTGATAGTATTTATGAACGATGTGCAAGTTGATACGACGCTATCTCGAAGATCGACTTTGTCCAGGGCTCCAGGCTACCTATTATTACCCATAATTTACGGATTACTAGTATCCTTTTATGTAAACCATACCTTAAGCTAATATTAGGTACCTAAGCTAAGGCTTAGCGTGATCTCTTTGGCTGCGAGGCGTTTCTTAGACTTCCCTCGCCGTTAGGGTGCGAAATGTATTAAACATGTTTATTGCCTAACCAAATTAGGTTAGTCAAAAACGTGTTTTAAACACGTTTATTGAAGCATGTTTTAAACACAGGGGTATATATAAATAGCATCAATTATTTGGGTGCTCCATTGCCACCTCACTGTCGACGATCATGCGACTGGTTCCGAAGGCCATTTGAAGATGACAGTATAAGCACTTCACTGCAGGAACGATTCGGTTTGGTAGGATTATGCTCTGAAAGGCATCAGTAACAGCCTGATTGCGAGGTTTGCCACGGCGTTGAGGAGGCATAGCTGGTGGTAGCCTGGTAGGAAGATAGATCTACTCCATGGAGCAATGGTGACAGCGAGGTCAAACCCCCCGAGCTAAACCAGCTGGGTTTAGCTTGCTTATATAATATAAAACCAATAAACATACATGAATAAACCGCTAGTGAGTTTTAAACACGTTTATTGTAGAAGAAACGGTTTTATTCGCTCCCTACTCGCCGTTTTTCCCGCAAAGGCTTTCCTAAAATAGCCTTTACGGAACACAACAATACCTAGGTATATACTCATTATTACCCTAGCACTTAGTAATTGGCTTCTCTTCATTATCGTAAGTCGTTGCTATCCCAGATTGACGTCATGGGAGATGGTGGGAATACTACTTCGTACCTAAGGTGCGGCGTACACAGTAGTACGAGAAACAAACCGTTGCCTCAGGACCTCAGCGTTGGGTAATTTAATTATATTAGGTTCGATTCCTAACAGCGCTGGTACAATGGTGTTGTGGTTATCTCTCAGACGTATTTTTGCAACTAAGCCCCTTCGGGATATCTGCGCTAGACATTTTCGGGTAAGCCGCGGCTGCCAAGCCCCTTTGGGTTAGCTGTCTTGCTCACTACATACGTAAGGCTGCGAAGTCATCTAGAGGGTCGCTAACCCAAAGGGGCTTAGCGACGGAAACACCTCTGAGGTCCTGACTCCTGAGGCAACTCCTTCCAGGTAACGGACAATACCTACTAGTATTACTGCGTAGTACGGAGTACATATGTACTAGCTAATACGAGATGAAATGTAACCCCACAGACTTCATATGTCAACGTTTGGTACATGTAACCTCTTCGTTGTCCCAGAACGTCCAGATACTCCTGCGTTGTAATCTGGCGTCCCTGGATTGCGTGAGCTCTTGTTATCCTTCTTCTGCTACATCACCATGAATTTTGCTCCAGACTCAATATGGGCCTTACGAGGCATGATGAGAGGATAATTATACACTTTGTACGCAGCCCCCAGTCACATTCCAACTCAATTATAACTTCAGGTGCTCGAGGACTACTGACACGGTTGCTGAACTTGCAACAAGGATTACGACTGCTTTTATGCTGCCGTCTTCGAAAGAGAAAATCCCAGACTACGTTTCCTGCCACTCGCAGTACAACAGAAGCACATCATAGTCACGTGCAATTATGAAGCTCGTCGCAGAGGCCTGCATAAACTGCAGTTGGTCAAGGAGGCCAGGAAGATGTGCCCCGAGGTCATTATAGTGCTCGGTGAGGATCTGACACGCTTCCGCAATGCGTCCAAAGACAACTACAATCTGTTAAGGAGCTATGCATGGAGCAAGAAGGTGGAGCGACTAGGCTTCGATGAAGTGAGCACTTGTCGGCACTCGTCGCTGCGGCTTTTTAGAGTATATATACTAATCTATTTAGGTATTTATGGATGTCACTGACATGATTGACTATAACGTTAATCTTCTGAATCACAATGCTTTGACAGGATCCTTCTTCCACCTGGACCGCAACGATCCAATCGTTGGCTTTGGATTTGATGCGTCAGAATTTTATGGCTATACCTACCCGAAAACTTTCTCACATCTTAGAGTTCCACCAACCTCCACATCAGCGTCGTCATATGTCAGTGTTTCCGATGAGCTCTACATGCGACTTTTACTTGGCTCCCATCTCTCTCAGTATCTAAGGCATCAGCTAGAAGAGCAGAAAGGGTATACTTGCACAGTTGGTATTAGTACGAACAAGCTGATCTCTAAATTGGTGGGTAATTTGCATAAGCCTAAAGGTCAGACAACCCTGCTGCCACCGTATACCGCTACATCCGATGAGGCAGGCAGTAATGTCACCGAGTTCATTGACAACCACGACGTTGGAAAAATTCCTGGAATCGGTTTCAAGATGGCTCAGAAGATCAGAGGCTATGTACTTGGGCGCCCAGCCGCATTTGATGCAGGCTTGATTTATGGGCCAACAAGAGAGAACATTACCGTCGGAAATGTCCGTCAACATCCAAACGTCGGTCCGCAATCCCTGGAAAAGCTTCTGAGCGGTGCTGGGGCGCCTAAGGGCATTGGTACCACCGTCTGGGGTTTGCTCAATGGCACCGATAATTCGGAAGTAGCCAAGGCAAGAAACGTGCCTCAGCAAATCAGCATCGTAAGTCATTCTTTGAACATGGGTGAGAGCTTTTCCTCTAATAAGATCATCAGGAAGACAGCTATCTCAGACTGGACATGATGGATGAGGTCAGAAAAGAACTAGCGATGCTCGCAGGAAGTCTGATCAGGAGAATTCGCTTAGACCTTACATCTGGCGTAGAAGAGGATGATGGTAGATTGCTCAATGGTGAGGAAGAACAACAAGCCAGTGAAAATAACCCTGAAATATCAAGACGGTGGATCGCCTATCCTCAAACATTACGGCTTACGACCCGCCCACGCCCGCCACTTAATCCAGATGGAAGCCGCTCAAGAACTTCCAATCGTATCTCTAGATCATGCAATATGCCCTCAATGATCTTTAACCTCACCAATAACGTTGAAAGTTTAGCTGAAAAGCTAGTAGATAACACGCTTATCCCTCTATTTCGCAAACTTCACCCCGAACGGTCCGGTTGGAACTTGAGTTTAGTAAACCTGTGCGCCGCCAACATGTCTCTTGTTGCGGCTGACCACAAGGACGGGGTCGGAAGAGATATCGAGAAGATGTTCCGAAAACAAAAAGATAGACTGAGAAATTGGAAGGTTGAGGATGTGGACATAGCACTTTCTGATGGCGATACCCGCTCACAGCAAATTGAACTTTCTGCTTACACTTCAGGAGAGCATGATATCATCACCACTAGCCTTCAGAGTCACCATTACGGGTCCGAGGACGCTCGACTTTCAATACAGGAGAGCTATCACGATGATGCTTGGAATAGCGAAGACTGTACCCTTGATCTCGGCGACACATGCAAAATCTGCGGTGCAGTGATGCCGCCCTTCGCTATCATCGCGCATGAGCGTTTTCATGCTATGCCCGACTACTAGCCTCCTTGGAATCTTGAGAACTGCCTGAAGACTATTGATTGCTCGTTTCTTATTCATATCCTTCGGGATTTCAAGTGGTGTTATGTGCTATCCGAAGTGTTTACGCAGAAGCAGGCTCTTTCCAAGTTTCCAAATCGTTAACTCCGCCCTTCACATCACAAAACCTTGAACAAAGGCAAACAGATTTCAAGTTTCAAGACTACCTAGTCTACAACTCGATATTCGGCAAATGCAACTTCTGAATAACTCGACTAGCTTGGTCCCCTGTTAGCATGCTCGAAGAAAACCCCGTATTCCTTGTTTCATACGAACTTGTTCAGCGATCAATGCCCCCTACATCCCAGAATATTGCATTTACCAACTATCTCCCCACAATGGCCCTCTATCAAAATCTCGTGGTCTAGGTGTCCGATCTCCATCCCCGGATCTTGCAAATGCACCGTCCTGAGCCCGACAGCGACGACACATATGAGGCAGACGATGGAACTTAGTCTTCGCATCACATGCCTCGTTGGCTCTGTGACTTTCGCAGCTCGTGTTGCCGGCGTCGCGGATGCAGCCGCAGGAGTAAAGTATCTTATGTCTGATACACATGTTGTAGGTTCGGAGCCTGGATGCCGCCAAGGGGACGAGGATCTTGAACCACGCACCGTGATTTGGTTTTGTAATAACGCTCTTGCCAAGCGGAAGGGAAGAAGTGTTCGAAGATATACTGTAGGCATTCCTCTCGTGTGAATGTCCGTAGCAGTCATCATGAGAGTTAATGTTACGGGTGAAGTGTGGACTATTACACGTTTGTGGTTGCCCTCTGCTGGTATTCAAGATGAGTGTCACAGATCTAGGGAAGAGTCTTGGGTTTGCCTCCCTCGTCAGTGGATTATCTCAAGTGTTGATAGTCATAAGAAAACGAAGGAAAGCACGAGCATTGATTGTTCCGTCCAGCAAGTTTGCTGAATCATCAAATCGACAAGTACCGTGAATCTATCCATGTCCTGAGCACCACTTCTCAATCACTCTACCTCCCCTCTCCACCAGGCCACAGCCCCCAGCACAAACACCACCGTCACAGCATCGCCGATTAGTTGTGTGAATATCCCGCTATACCGCACAGCCAACGAGGCATATGTTCTGAACGGCTCCGGCAACATCCCTAATACCATCCCCATCACCCCTGCAGAGGCTGTCTTTTCCCCTTCCAAAAACCATCTGGTGCTCTGTAGCAAAAGCTCTGCCATCGCAAACAACCAGAAGAAGTTTTTGACCGCTTCCTCCCCTTTGGCAACCCCTGCCCTCGCAATCTGCGAGCCACTAAAAGGGGTAGTCCAAACAATATAAACCCCCAACGCAGATGCCATCACTGCATGTATAATCTTCCAAATATCCCTTCGATTCTTTCCCTCCCCACTCATTTCTTGCGCTTGCCCTTGTGGCCCTGCACCTTGAGCACCCATCATAGCTGCTAACACAGGAGGCAAGCCTCCATCCCCACGTCCTTGACCGGGAGCGCCCCCTGCACCGCCGAGCATTTGCTGCAGCATGCGCATCATGGGATCTTCTTCCCCACCTGGTCCTTCTTGCGGTGGCGCAAAAGGTTTCTGTTGCTGTTGCTGCTCGTCAGGAGGGGCGCTGCGGAGTAATTGCCTGATGTCGGCTTCTGTTGGGCCATTGTTGTTTGAGCGAGGAGTGTAAGGGTGGGATGAAATATCAATTTCTTCCGGATCAGTCACATTATTAGTCGAAGAGGGGCTCCAAACAGCGTCACGTGGTTGGGAAGAAGCTATCGGCTCTGGAGGGGGCCGGCCAGAGAGGTTTGTGATTTTTTCTAATCGAGCGGAGCCTCCTGCGTTAAGTTTGGCGGCGCGGCGTTCGCGGCGGAGGCGGGCTTGTTTCTGGACTGAGGATTCTCCTGAGTCCATACTTGGAGGTTGGGTCTCTGGGTTGGACATGGTTGCGGAGTGATTGAGGGCTGGAGAGGAGGTAACGGGGTATTGTGAAGCTTGGTGGAAGTTGTTGCACGTTTCCTTGTAGGGCTGACTTGGTGAATCTGTCTAGCCGAATAGAGCTAGCTTTGGTTCGCTTACTTTCCCACGCATTGTGGATTTCACGAACCTCTTCCACGATCATCACGCATTGATTAAAGCGATTCCCCGAATAGCGCAAGGAACTCGCAATCATGTACGTGGCTTACTCACACAATACCCGTGCATCAGCTAATATTCTCTCCGTAGGCTTATCCCCAAAGCCGACCGTAAGAAGATCCACGAGTACCTCTTCCGTGGTATGTTCGGGTCCAGATTGGGGCTCAGAAGCTTTTTAGATACATATACGGTGGTAGCGGACTAACTAAAGTTTAGAGGGTGTACTCGTGGCGAAGAAGGACTTCAATCTCCCCAAGCACGGCGAAATTGATACCAAGAACCTCTACGTATGCAACATTCCCCCCTCGGCCCCACAATCCACATCCCTTCCCACTAACCCCCTCAAATAGGTTGTCAAAGCCTGCCAATCCCTCACCTCACGCGGCTATCTCAAGACCCAATTCTCCTGGCAATGGTACTACTACACCCTCACGCCGGAAGGGCTCGACTACCTTCGTGAATGGCTCCACCTCCCTGCCGAAATCGTGCCGGCAACCCACATTAAGCAGCAGCGCTCACACGCTCCTCCCAAGGGTATGATGGGTGGTGATGACCGTGAGCGTCGTCCTGGTGGACGAGGAGCTCCTCGCGGGGATCGTGGGGATAGAGACGGTGGATACAGGAGACGTGACGCGGGTGATGGGAAGGAGGGAGGTGCGCCAGGAGAATTCGCTCCCACATTTCGAGGTGGGTTTGGTAGGGGACGCGGTGCTCCTCCCGCTTCTTAGGAATCGAAAATCAGAGCTGTGAATGAATATCTGTTGTGAGATTGGCTGGACGGTAGCATATCTGGTCAAGTGAGAGAAATTGCCGTTGGACGAGGGTGGCAGATGACACTGCAGATAAATTGAACAAAAAAAGACACCAATCAATTGCAACCTCTTGGCTCATATCATTGTTCTAAAACGTGGTATGCACCAACTGTCCAAACTATGGGAATCGAAAAAGATCGTGTGAAAAATCTGGAATCACAGACGCGGCTGGGGCCTACTCGACTACACATGCACACTTGTGCTGGGCTGGTTCCGTTACAAATTATCCCTCTGTGCTCTCAACCTATCGTACCGCAACACAGCACCCATCAGAACTTGAGCCCCATTGGCACAATCCTTTGGCGCACAATACTCGGCCGGATTGTGCGACACCCCATCTTTACAAGGTACGAAAATCATCGAAGTCGGAACCCTCTTGCTCGTAAAGACGCTATCGTGTCCTTCCAGCCCAGCGTGTCAGTTCCCCATCCCAATTTCACTTGGCCACGGAATGTCTCACCTGCACCAGATATCATAGCTTGCATCAAAGAAGCCGCCTTTGCCCCAAAAAGCCCCTTGGTGCTCTGCTCCACAGACCGAATACAACTTTCATCAAATTTAATGGCCGTACTCGGCGCGTCCAACATCCACTGAACAGTACATCCTCGTCCTGGAGTTCCCCCCTCGTTCAGACCACCCACATCCTCGCCCCTCGCAATCTTCTCAAAGTCGGCTTTGAGATTCTCCTCCATTCTCATCAGGCGATCATCCTCGCCAGCTCGAATATCGAGACTGAATCGTACTGTACCTGGGACCGTATTTGTGCTTCCAGGGCTCAAGGTGAGTATTCCTGTGCTTGCCAAGCAAGAATGTTTGGTTGCTAGTCTGTGGGAATGGAGGATCAGTTTGGCGGCTGCGAGCATGGCGTCGGAACGGTTGGCGAAGTCCGTAGTGCCGGTGTGGCAGTCATGGCCTTTAACGGTGATGGTGTGCCAGCGGTAGGATTGGACCTATGCCATCAAAAAGAGTAGGCCAACTATCGGGTTTTGGTGACTTACTCCATAGACGACGCCTATTTTCTGGCTTTGAGATTCAAGACGGGGTCCTTGTTCTATTACCATTGCGAAAATCTTTCAGCATTTCTTTTCGTATCTTACATGTCTGGCTGTCTGGCTGCATGACAGACGAGCCCTCGTTCCTGTTAAGCTCTCTATATTTTGTAGCTACCAAATCGTACCAGAATCTCATCGACTGAAGAAAGTGGTATTCCACAGCGGACGGCAGATGGCCTTCATCCATGCCCAAGAAATTACTCGACATGTAGACGTATTTTGGAATGAGAAAGCCACAACAAAACATTCGTGAGGAGGGGTTAGGATGTTCTCACGTACCAATGTGCAGTTCAAAATGAGCCTAAAGCTATCAGGAACGGTATCGTCTTGGCATATGGGGACACTCACTCCTATGGGCAGTGCCTTATAACTTGCCTCCATTTCGCCCAAATATCCAATCCTCTTTAGTTCTTGCTTCACCGTTCGCTTGCCACCACCGACCTCTGGCAGATCGTGGGCCTTCTTTAACGGAATTTCGCCCGCCCAGACCCCCGAGGACATCTTGAGTGGTCCACATTAGGCGTCTCAATATTGCAGCTTGGATCCGACAGTGTTATATACCATACTAATTGGAAATCTTGCGCCTTCCTCACTGGAGCATGGTCTTAGTAAGTAAGAGATTCGCGGGTCTACAGAAAGCTTCATACTTTGTCCAATTGATCACACCCGTAGGATATTCCGTCTCCACTTTCTCCTCCTGTAATACCCTTAACATCTCTACTCCAGCACATACCCCGAGAATTCCATCCTAAGCCCGGTTAGTTCAGTTCCACCTGGCGCTCGAGCTTTGCATTTACATACGTAGCGTCCTCCAGAGGGTTGTGTATCCAGATGACTGCCGGCACATGTAGGCGGTCCTATTCGCTTCCCTGGCCTCACGGCAAATATATTTCCCATGGCATCGACTTTGACCGTGCAGCCCAGTGACTTGGTAGTATCCACGAACCAGTCTCGAGCCTGCTTGTCGGCATCAGAGAGTGAGAGCCTTGACATGCCTGTTTCGGTCTCGCCTCTACTTTGCATCAGACGAAAATCCCAAATGGAACAGTGGAGTTGCTGCGATAGCACCTAAAGATTTTCAATGCCATGAACGGAATCAATGCTTTCAATCACAGGTATTCAAATTTGAGCGGAGGAGAAATCGCCACCTACTCTCCCCATCGTTCACCCTTACCCCATTGGCAGGTGTGGTGGATGTCCGCCATGAGCCTGTCTCGATTGACCTTGAACTTCGAGAAGAACCCATCTGACTCTGAGTCGCTTGCACACCACTTCGCCGGTGGATACGAGAAATGCATTTGACTACATGGGAAAGACATTTTGAATCTTCTGAACAACCACGCTGGCGCAGCGTCCGATGCTGCCCTTGCCTTGGCCACAGCCATTGAAGCGCCCAGTCTCTGCGCTATCATGTTCGAGATTTGGATTGTTCATGTAATTGTGAGAAAGTGAATTTCTACCGTCGTCAATGAACCGCAGATTAGATTATAGCGCTAGAGTTGAGCTTGGATGTCTACCAGGACGCGCTCTGGGCGGCGATGGTTAGTATCATAAATCATAAACAAACAACCACCGGCCCTCGGTAGGGAGCGTGGCGCTGGTGGCTACAAGCAACCTGGCAAAGAAAGTGGTAGTCTTGTTCACATGTTTCACTTAGAGCGTTAAAATGCTACTGTCACAACTGGTCCATTCCTAGAGGTGAGTACACCCATCACAATGGAGTCAGTCGTAGAGCATGAGCGACCTGGAGACTTCAAGACTTGGGCCTGCCTCTGAAGGGGTAATACAATCAAATTGATTATTACGGCCATACAGAAACAAGTTTTGCTCGACCGCCCATGGTTTCGGCGCTCATGCAACCCCTTTACAGCTTTCGTACCATGCTCATGCTATTACCATTCAGCGCCTCTTCTACAAGGAAGCAGGTCCCATTCAAACCGATATATGCGCATCAGATCAATTTAAGCACATGAAACGGTAATCCTCACACAGGCAATGGAGGACCTGCTGATGAGAACGCCGCATACTCCATGCATAGTCCGATCAGCCATTCGGTCATCAACATCTCAAAGAGAACGCCTGTCAGCGATGATAACTATGCGGCAAGGCTCACGGTCATACCAAACAACGCCCGGACTCTGTCATCCAACATTGAAGGTTACCGTAATCCGAACCCTTCACTCTCAATGACCGCTCTCCAGAGCTTGGTCTCAAAGACCTGACGGCTCTGGTATCTGTATATCCCTATCATATTAAAGCAGGTTCGAGCAATTGGGAACCTATCACAATTGCCGCCAAGGCATGTGATCTTGAGAACCAAGTTAGCTGCGCCCATGGCCGGAATCCGATCGCTAGACGTAATGAAGCTTAGAAGCTTCCGCTGACCTTTGAAGTCGGCGTTCGCAAACGTATCCCAAAACCAGGTGACGACAGGCTCGTCCTTGGCTTGTGTGCCATTGCCCCAGCCATCGTAGACGGCCACCGTCCGAAGTGTGGCTACGTCCAAGGGTTCGTCGGAGCCTCGTACAAGCAGCTCAATCTCCTCAGGACGAAAAAGGGAAAGCGCGTTGCCTGCGCACACGGTGAAGAAGCCACGCTTGAACGGTTCGAATTGTCGAGCGACCGCCGTGTCTAAGAGATACTTTACGTATAGGTCGACGAATTCACGTCGATTAGTGTTCGTCACCGGTCGATCGCCACCATTGGGACAAAGTGGTATAAAAGCTGGCTGACCATACCTATCGACCTGAGTAACAAAATCCCAGCAATAGGTCTCTTCCACGTCACCGTCATAGTCCAGCAGCTGTGCCAGGCCTTTGGCAAGTGATGGTCGAAACTCAGCAAGATCTTCAAGCGTGCTGCCTGCTGCCGGTCGTGAAGATGATGTTGCAGGTCCACTGTAATTTGGCGCAGATGCTAGTAGCTTTCGAAAAGCGAAAGGAGGAAATGCAACGTCGAGGATGGTCGAATTGTATATGGCGAGACCAAGCACGGCGCCGACCAAGAAGAATTGATCAGATGTCTCAAAGCTATTTGGATTAAAGTAGCAATAATGGGATTCTTCGTCGTAGGTGAAAAGCCCTGTTCATACCTATCAGTATATAAAGCTGCTACGAGGCTAATGGTTACTAACCATGCTCTGTATCAAAGACTTCTCGAACCAATAGAAGAAACCATTCTTTTCGAAGCCTGAGAGAATGTCAGTCCAGACTGTACATGTTTTCCACCCACATTAATATTTGCCCTACCCTCCTGCGTCGATTCCTTCCTCCCCCAAGAATTCTATCCGTAGCCCCTTCTTAATCTCTTCTTGGCCGATACCCACAGCCTCACTGACACCACGAAGACTGTCCTCTACCAAACAGTCACGACGCACCCTGAGTACCAGTTGTTGATTGACCGCTTTGCGGTTCATTATACTTGTGAAAAAGGCTTCCCGAGCCTTAATCTCCATCTGGCGTCGAGCATCATATTCCATGATATGTATCTTGGCCCAGATTGATAAGAACATAGGATACTGGCAGAATGAAAACTTGCCTCTTCGAGACTCCCAAGTCTCAAAATCAGCTATGAGATCCGAGTAATCCAAAAGCGTGTTGTAGAAGCTGTTCGTTGGAAGAAGTTGACTATGGCTACGAGCGCGCTGTTGAGCGACCGAAGCTGGTATCGCAGTTTCAAATAGAGAAGCCCTTGTAGCCTCATGTCCAACCTTTACAGTGCGGTTGTTCGCGGAAAAGAGGAGAGACATCACCCTCGCTGCGGCCTTAATCTGCCAATCTTCACCATATACAATTGTTTCATTGCTCTTCTCTGACAGCTTTGGCGGTCCGGTCACACCAAGGGCTGCATGCAATTGAGCCGAACTTCCTGCTCCTGGTCCAGCAATACTCGGTATTAAACCACGGTGATCAGGGTTATAACTATTGCTACGTGTCATTCCGTGCTGACGACCGAGTCTATATGTAACAAAACTCCCAACCAAATCAACAAGCTTTCTGAAGTGAGCCTCCGAAAGCCGAGAGAACCAGACAACCAAATGGTGATTGCAGTCAAGTGTTGTATTCGATAGCAAACCTAGTATACGTTTAATGATACCCGAATATTTACCCACGCTACCAGCACTAGTTTCAGGCGGTCTCCGTGATAAAGAAGTCTTTGGTCGAGGAGCTGAACATGGCACATGCAAGGCAGTGGTCTGATAATGACCTACAGACCTTTGCATTTTGGCTGGTAATGTGGACACGGAATGAAAGGACTCTGGAGGGTAGAGAATTGGATTTGCAAGTAGTATGAGCAAGAAACGGCAGTCTTCTGGTTTTTTCAGAGGACGTCCAGGGCGCCGGAGGAGGCTCTCCGTTGCTTTCAGTAGAGTCTTCTGGAGGTGCAGCGATGCGTCAGTTATTTCCTCCTTAATCTTCCGCAGATCATTCGTCTCGATATTCTGGTCCACGTTTTGAGACGCACCGCTGCTTGCTTCCAATTCTTGCTGTGTGCGCTGCCAAGACTGGCCGGCCGATAGAATTACATGATACCACTCGCTGAGCTCGATCCAATTTATTCGTGCTGTTTTCAAGTTGACTCGGTCCCCTGGAGGTTCTTCAGGAAAGGTTTTTTCGTACTTGTGTGATTGATGGCGTTCGACAGGGCTTCCCCCAGTCCACCACATGCCGTTCTCGGCAAAATCGCCTACCAAAAGTGTCTTTGCATCTAGTCCAGGTAACGATTCTTCAGGGCCACGCCAGCAGTCTGACTTCGTGGGCGAGGCCGTGACGTTGGCGCCTTCGCTGACCGCTCGCGCTGGCTGTGAAGGCCTGGGGGTAAGGAACGAAGCGTTGAGACAGTCGCAGGTATTAAAACATGCAAGTATGTAGTTCTCCAGCGGTCGAAACATAGCCGTTGGAGACCCCCAATCAGGCAGCCGGTCGGTTAGGGAGATATCGTTGGGCACATTGTCGGAACGCTTTATCGGCAGTAGCGGAGATTTCCTTGTCGGAGATGGCATCACCTCAGTTGCGAAACTAGCGTTGGCATTGTGAGAATTATGTCCGACTGGGTTAGCAGACGAGAGCGGATGTATTGGCGTTGGTCCAGAAGTAAGCTGACACTCGCGGAATGTATCCAGCAATTCGTCGCATCCTGGCTGGCCAACCGCGGTTGAAATTGTTGGTATTCGGGCTTCTGTAGACCTAACATCCCTGTTATTATTAACTATTCGCTCCTTTGTGGTAGCAAGTGGGATTCCCTGAGAAGTTACAAGACCACCATATTCCCTAGGTCTGCTACGAATGTCAAGACGAGACTGCAGGTATTGAGATAAGCACTGTTCAACAAGAGCCTTGCTTCTTTCTATAGACAAGTATGTGACTAAGATTTGGACGTTAGACTCAGAACCTAGAAGAGTGGTGGTAAAGCCCACCTTTACGTGTCGATCCTGCTCCAATAGTCTTCTCTCGATGGGAAGTGTTCGCAGCCAATTTTACTTTCGATGCTGGGCTTAGATCGTTGACCATAAGACAGACTGAGCAACGGAAAACGTCTACACTCTTTGGCCACCGCACGAGTGATCCGCAAGTGGCGCATTTCCCAGTGACCAGCTCTAACTCATCGTGTTGTAGCGATCCACTATGACCAGCAAACATATGGTCTCTAGAAAATCCCGATGAGATATCGGAGGTGTTGTCACCGATGTTCTCAAGGCCATCAAATTCATCTCGCCCTTTGACTTTGTTATTTGTTCTTCTATCTTCGTTGATGGGCGTGGTGAATGGGTGGCTCAGAGATCGACTATGGACGACGGGCCGGTTAGGACTGGAGCTGGACGAAGCATTCGTTGGAGCTGATATCGGAGCCTCACGGCGCGATGTCGTCTTGTGCTGACCATGCCTGCCAGGAGGACTCTCATGGCCCGGAGAGTGTGGAGTTGGGGGTGTATTGCTTGGTGCCGAAGTCCCAAGTAGCAGACGAGACGGCCAAGAAGGCATCGATGTACAAGCTGAATTGGTTCACATGCAACCCAATGTAGCTGAGTACGAGTTTGGTGGCAGACGTACTGGCCCCCTGAGGGGCTAATGTTCACAGCGAGAAGTTTTACAGATTGGCCTGTATCGCATAAAAGCCCATTGCGGCATATAGTGGTTGATGAAACGCCCTCCTGTGTAAGCTCTAGGGCCCTGGCTCTACACATTGCCAATAGAGTGGTCGTCCACATAATCGTTGGTGAAAGGAGTTATGTCAACTTTGGGAAGGTTCGTACCAAATGTTGTCACCTCATTTCCGTGATGGAAGTCACGTTGTATTTGGTAGACTTACAATTTTGGAGAATACTCTACGCTATTATCTGAGAATTAGCATTTTGGTACATCACTTATGCGGTACAAGGAAGCCTGTGGGCATCATTTCACAATCGCAGCAGATATCAATCCTTTGTAGGTTCTCTATGAACGATTACGAAAAGCTCTTAGGTGTTCTAGCAAACAGCCATCCAGAATCGTAATGCTCGCTTCTTCGCTGCTCTTGCTTCCTGCTAGACCACCACACTCGAGTAGACAAGCACGAGTCCTCAACACGATCAGCGATAACGCCAGTAGCTCTCAGTCTGTGTAGACATGGTTAAAATATCGTCTTTGTATTTTTGGAGATGGAGTAAGCATACATTATGACGCTTCCATGTCTTCCTCCTGCCAGCAGTAGTCTTGTTAAATTTATGGCCCTTGCCAAGACCGCGAGATTTCTTGCCAGTAGCAGTAAGGCCTCGAGACTCACGGTGCTGTAGACGTGTTAGCTCATAGCGCCAGTGCTCAGCGTAAGATATCCCGGCGTACCTTGTGTACCGGCTTCACAATCCAGTTAATACGAGGGTCTCGACGGATGGCTTTGTGTTGAGGGTCGACTAAGATAACTTCGAAGTACTTGTAGGTGGAGTCTTGGTTGATCCAATATGAGTTCAGTACTCTCAGGTTGGCGCAACGACGTCCAACACGTTCCTCGGCTGTAGACTTGAGCGAGCGCTGGTACTTCAACTGGTTTACACCCTGATTGGTTGGTTTGCCTTCAAAGAGTACTCATGAGCCACAAAATCTGGAATAAGGTATGGTACAACTGACCGTACGTAGCACCCTTTGGCACAGGTCGCTTCCTGCCCCCTCTACGGACACGCACACGGTAGATGACATAGCCTTGTTTGGCCTTGTAGCCGAGGCGACGAGCTTTATCTGGGCGGGATGGGCGGGACGCTCGATGAATGACGTTCAATTGACGGAGCTATATTGATGCACTCTCAGCGAGGTTCAACGAGTGTATAGCAAGACACAGTTGTGCCACGAAATTTGTTCCCCGACTTAGGGCTCGGCAATCCAAGCCAAACTCAAGGAACGAGCAATGGCGGGTAAGAAGGGTTTTCCTACCTCCCAGCATCTTACGCGTAAGAGGAAGCGCAGAACATCAGATTGCTTCTTCTTCTGAAGCTCTTCGACGTATTTAAGAGCGCCCATCTGTTCAGAGCAGACCAATAATCAGCGGCTTTTCCAGTCTAGCAACATGATGTTCATGTTCGCATGCGTATTTGAAAGTGTTTGCACCAAATACTAACCTTGTTTATTTGAACGTCAGTACCAGCTTGATGGCTTTGCAGCACGAAATAGTAAATGTTGCAGATGTTTTGGTGTAGTGCCGGCCGGGCATAAGCGAGATTTAGCGTCAAGTGTCAGCCCTGCAAGGTTTAACTGTCCCCCTGCGGGCCTCTTACTCCTTGGTATCTCTAAAAATTACAAGTCTCTGGTTGTAGCATTGTGTTCTCTCAAAGAGTATTATTAGAGCTTGGCCACCGATTCTCAAGCTGTAACGAGAAAGCATGACGCCATCCTAACCCACATGCTAACCCTTCGTGAAAGCATAAACCGTCTCTTGTCCAAAAGCATACTTCTCATATGTCTTCTGGAAGGTGCTTCACGATACGTCGTATACCACGTTCCGCTTGCTTTGCAGCTCTGGCCCAATATCCAGCCTTCGATTCATCTGTGCTCTGATCTTTCTCGTCTTCATCATCCTTAGCAAAGCTCGTCCAAACGTCACTCTCCTCTGCTCGGGACATGTTTGCTGCAGATACCTCCTTGCTAAAGCCCGCTGTCCCATATAATGAACTATTGATCTGGTACTTCACATCCTTCCTCCGCGTCTCCAGGAGATTCGTCAATTTCCAACAGTCGCTATCCTTCGCTGCTTCCGTACCCGAGAGTTTTCCACAAGACAAGGCGGCTCGACAAGCATAATCGTAGCTCTTAATAATTTTCTTAGCTGATCCTATGAGCGTCTGGGTCAGTAGGTATCCTGGAGGTAACATTTGCTTTGCATCCGAGGACTGGTCTGGCAGTTTCGTATCTCCTTCGAATTCATAGACAAAGGTAGCGTGGGTTTCGGACAGGAGCGTAGACTGAAGTAGACAATCTTGTTCGAGTCTAGGAATGCTGTCAGCATGGTCGAGGTATTTTTAATGTCATCAATTTCGCACAGGTCTTGAGCTTTCTCGTGAATCAATCCATAAAGTTCGCCCTTACGCTCTACTACAGCAATTTCAAACTTATCCACATATCTTGAATTCTGCCTTTCAGTCTGTTGCTGCGTAGCCTTCGTCATAGCCAAGAACTGTCTAAATTAAAGTGTACGATGAGTGTGTAGACAAGTAGAATACTCAGATTGAGACAAACTGGCTCTCCAGGTCACCAGGATCTTCATCAGAGTCATGGATATCTTTGGCCAGATCGTCATTGCGAGATTTGGTATTCTTGGGCTTTTTGGTGTTGGTTGGTTCGGCGTGGTCTTCAACTGCTCCAGCGTAAGTTTAGAGATTTGTTTTGAGGGCGAGGACAATGAAATACGGCTCTCACTAATTTGTCGCTTGCCAGCTTTTCCCATTATGCCTGGCTAACAGTATAAGTGGTGGAGAATCTAGCTATGGTTCGAGGGTTCTTGGAGTTCTGACTTGATGAGATACCCCAGGGTTTCTGGTAGCAATACCCAGCAGAGAACGATTTGAATAATCAACCACTACATTTCTATGCAGTGGAATCTTTTCGTTAAAACAAACCACGATGTGTACTGGTGAGCCTTGGTTTAGATATGATGTATCAAGGTTCATGGTACACTTGGATTGATATCCAAATACTGTACCATATATCAGGCTTAGCTCTGTGTACAAGCATGACAGCCATCTAGTAAAGCAGATAAGGTAGATTACAGAAAGGTATAGCTCCATGAACTCATGTAATCGTGACATCGTCAACTGAGTGGACTAAGGTACATCACAGACTACCTTCCTTGCAGCGCATGCGCCTTACGTTAACCATGGGTGAACGCCAAAATTTCTTGACCTCACAGACGTCGCCCATTTTCCTTTTGTTCATGGAGACTGTTCCTCAAAATTTAAAGAGGTAGTAGAGCACTATTTGCAAGAAAACCCGAGTCAACGATACGCAAGACGCACGAGTAACGCTTTAGGTCGTAAAAAAGACTGCAGACGTGACATTGACATGTTGATTGTCACCCGCTACTAGCGAAAAATTCCAGGGCTTACTGTAAACCATGTCTATCCTCGAGATCGATGTCGAAAGACCCATCTCAAGATCCAAGTGACAAGCCTTGAAATGCGTGGCTCCATTCGTTGCCAAGCGCAAACGGCTTTCGACTACCCACATTACTGTTGTCAGAGGGGACAGTATATGCGGAGTGATCGAGCTCCGGAACGTTGTAGCCGCTAGGACTGTAGCGCGGTTGTAGGGGAATCGCTTGCTGTCCGCCCTGATGGTAGTCAATCGAGAACGGATCATGCTGACGGTTATCAAGGTCCTGTGAATGAAGTGGGGGAGCGTAAATATGTGGAAAATGAATGCTTAGAGCGGTGTTAGGGTCTCGGTTGGGATCCCAGATACGATCGAATACTCCCGGAGCCACTTGGGACGAACCTGCGACTGAGAAGCCTGGGTTGTGTTTCTGCGCGCGACGATCAGAGTAAGTCTCGGAATCCTGACTAAAATGGCCTGGACCTAAGGTCGAGGGTAGTTGTGACCCTGTAGACGGGGTCATGAACGATGCAGGATTGATAGCAGACATCCAAATTCGCGTCTTGTAGATTTTGAACAAATCAGTGACCAAAGGGTTGAAATTGATGTATGCGTCAGCAAAATAGTAGAATGTGAGCTTCTTCCAGTCCCTAAATGGTGTGAGCAAACGGAGCTGAGGTGATGTGCTGTCATTGCTTACATCTGGAACTCAGCGTCAAGAATCTCCATGTTCAACCGGTGCTCAACCACCTTTTGTTGGCATACACGCTTTGCCTTAGCTTCATTGCCTTCTTTGTCCTTCAAGGTTTGAATTTCGTGAGCCTGTGCAAGACGCTTGATCATTTTTGGCTTCAGTTCCTGATTTGGGATGTCTTGCACGCCAGCCTGCGCATTTGGACCGCCCATACCCCCAACAGCACTTGTCTGTGCCCCATTTGAAGGGAGCCCTTGGCCATTCGGATTCAGTGCCGAAGTGGTTCCATTTTGGCCATGGCGAGAGAACATCATAAGCCATCGGTAATGTTCTTCAATATAATGCTCCTTCATCTCCTTCGCCCTGTTCCATGGAACATTTTCTTGGGCGACAGTTCCAAGGTCTGTGCCTCTGTCTGCTTCGACAATGACCAAGTCTCCTGGCTTGACCTGGAGGCCAGTGCCTTCTTGAACATAGAAAACCTCGGCTCGATAAGCCTTGAAGGTGACAACATAAAGTAGCTGATTAGGGCGTGGTTGGGAATGCCCGTTGTGTTGCGACCGACCGTACGGGACGTGCATGGTGTATGCTTGGTGTAGCGTTGTTGGGGACATGGACGGGCGATGGACATCTGCGTTACGTAGGGAAGCGTCCACCCCAGCGAAATAGGAAGCTGCAAAATTACGGTCGCGTAAATGTTCGAGTTCTAGAATTTTTTCTTGCACCTGACGTAAACGAAACTGGGTATACTCACTACCTTCGCCTTGGGACGGGCGAACTAAACCATCACCATATCCTGCGGGGCTACCTAGTCTTCCGCCAGCTCTTACACCATTTTCCGTCGCAACGAAGCCATTCTGGGTTTCTCCAGTTGAGCTGATCGAGGTTTGGCGTGTCGGAACGTCCGCGAATGAATGGCGGCGGCTTTGCGGAGGCTCCCCGACCCCACCAAAGCCCAATGAGCTTTGCCAGTGCCCCTTCTTCACGCTTTCCAATGTTCGGTTCTCGGGAATGCCTGCTGCAGAGTACTGTAATGCTAGTTTAGCGCCGTATTCCATGGGTACGCTCCAACTTACGCCTTCATGGTCGTATAGCTGACTCGTGCTAGTATCCTCTGGATCGTACAAGGCGTAGTCTGCCTCTTCCGGTACACTCCCACGTATTCGTTGATTTCCATGAAAGGTATTCCGGCCGCTCGTATTCGACGTTGCCGTTAGTGTTCGATTCCGGATATTGTTACCTTCAATTTGATCAGCAGCCGCCTGCCGAAGGATAGCGTTTTCCATTGCAAGCTGTTCAATGGTGCGAGCTTGAGCTGTTGATAAGTGACCGCCAGACTCCGATCCGTTCGAACTCTCATCGTCTTCAACTTCTCGGAGCTGTCCCAGAGCATCACGGGATAACTCGCCCAACATACTCGGACGGGAAGGCCTGTGCTGAAGACCAGCATATGAAGACCCAGTTCGGGGACGCCCATTGAATGAAGGTCCTCCATAGTTCGTCGGGAGACCGTTGGTCATCTCAGGATCCAATTGACCGACAGAGTATGACTGGGAGCGGTACGTCTTCAAAGTCGGGTGCAGCGGAATTGCAAACGGGATGGAGGATTCTGTAGCATTCTCTCGCCCAATTGGAGGACTTAGCAGTGGATCTTCAGAATAGAGCCCATTTGGAGGAATAGTGCTAGTAGGTGACGGCAAAACCTCGGTCAAGCGCAAAGGCGGCCCTTTTTGAGAGTCGTTGTTCCAAATCGCGCTTCCCCAAGGAAACGAGGTACTGCTGGAATGCCCACGGCCCCCACTGGGTTGGTTGGCACTCCATGATGTTTGGTCGCCAGAAGTCGAAGCAGGATGTGGACTCGAGGGAGAAAATGGGCCACATCCATTCAAGGAGCTCTTACGTTGTGGTGGTTGTTGCACTTCGGTCAGCCAGGAGCCGCGGCGTGCTGGTTTTGGCGCAAAAGAACTACTTGTGACTGTGTGTAGACGATGGTGTTGATCTTGCTCATCATCAGAAGAAGCGAGGGCTTCCGAATCCGGCGTGGAACCGCGAATTCCAGGCTTTGCCTTTTCGAGGAACATAGAGGCATTAGCTCCAGAGAAGGCGCCGAAAGAAGTCCGCTTTCCTTGACCAGAATAGGTTGAATTGTTTCCGTGGGATGCCATACTGTGGAAACAGAGCGTATGTAGAGCGTCCACGGGGCTACTGTGTGCTCATATGTAGGCCTATATCCTGTGTATTAGAATATTTGAATCGAGCGGGCCAATCGACGCGATAATTCTTCGAAATGGTTTTCGTATTGATCAAGCGTATCTTACGCGAAGGATTGATAAAAGAAGACTAACCCGATAATTGGATCGCAAGAGTCTTTTAGTTATGGACGTTTGGTGATATAGAAGGTGAATCGGCTTTGATAACAGACCAAATCTAAAACCGATTCGATTTCGGTAGATATGGAGTCGTCTGTTTAGTATCTTACCAAACGTCTATAGATGAAAGGAAGGCTTCTACTGAGCAGAAAGAGACGTTAATGTCAGGTAGAGAGAATGTGAGTACCTTCCAACCAAACACCAGACGTTAAGATAAACCGATATAATTTAAGAGATTAGGCTGGTAGTGAGGTTGAAGGTCTGAATTTGGTAAATGCTTAGTGATTATCAATGTAACGATGAAAGCCAGTGAATGGAACTGGCTTTCTGAGAACTTACAGATCCTGGACGTGAAGGCCTCTGATTGTAGCTGAGGTTTACGAAAACAAGGATGAGATCCACGATAATTGATCGGCCGTGATATTTGTTAGTTACTCTATTAAGTTATCAGTGAGTAACATGACTATGATGACCTTTTGGCCGCATACCTCGGCGGTTGAGAATGTTGACCTTTCGTATGTAAAGGTCTTCATCAAAGTCCCAATTAGCATGGGCGCATACGCAACTGTGCCCTTTCCTATCTTTCTCTGGAACTTCCCTAATTGACGTCTTGTTGAATTTCAGGGGTCAAGCGAAAAGGAAAGCCTACAGCAAAAACTGGAATCTAGTAGAATATTCGGTGAATATCCGTCCACGTGAATTCTTCACGCACTCTATAATCACATTAGCATGTCTTGTTCCTAGAGATCTCGCCCGCATGAACGGCGACTTGATAGACGTGTAGAACGGGAGATCACTTGTGCTGAAATGTCTCCAAGAGCATGGCATATGACCATGCATCCGCGCGTCGCATTACAGAAGGGGTAACATAACCTGTACAAAGAAGGTTCAAACACAGGGGGAAAAGGGAGCGTTCTTTGGGGTGGGGGGGGGGGTTAAAAGTTGGCCAAGATCTTACCTAGCTTCTCTATCAAGGACGGGGATGTCTCCAGATCAAGTCTCTCCTACTATACGCAAAATTTGTGAACGCTTGGGTAGAGGCAACAGGCTAATTTCAAGGCTTATGGGTATCTTCGTGGTGTTAGCATGAAGGGCTGACAAACGGTATAGAAGCCGTACCGAGTCTAGATGAAGATTAAAAGTACATATGGCGTTATTTAGACATTTAGGAGAAGAGTATCAGAGATCAAAGTCTGCTGGTGTCCGCCAAGAGGATTTCACTGTTCAGGTGTGTTGTATCACCTTCGACGAGAACATGGAGAAAGCCAAAAGGATTTTGGCTTAGCCAGTCCAGCTCCCACCCACGTTGAGTAGTTGCGGCAGCGGATGTAGAGCGGCTCGTGGTGGGAAGAGGCCCATTCGCTGCACCATACAATCTGTATATGCCACAGTCGGAGCTGCAAGACGGCTCCCGTCAAGTAGACACAAAAGAAGGCGGCAGGGAGGGGTCTTCTTGTGCGGAGCCACTCGATCGAAGGCCCAACCGGAGTTCAATGGGGATTGTTAGACGTTGGAAGTCCCAGAGAGGCGCAAGTTGCTGGGACAGTATTTGTTTGGTTACTTCTCAGAGTGAGAGAGAGAGAGAGAGAGAGGGGGGGGGGGGAGTTAGAAGAAGAGTAAAAGTTAAGGTAGGTAGTGTTGGACCCCAGAATTGCGGTATTGGCAGCCTAAGGTCTAAAGCGGTTTAGACTCTTTGGTTTAACGCCTCGGGGGCCTCGATCCAGACAGGTAAGCGAGCGAGAGGCGTTGGGGGAAAATGCGGAGAAGTGCGAATATGCAAGTCAACGACCATACTACTCCGTACTGCCACTAGAGTCCTCCAAAACGAATGAATGACCCCGCCATGGCTTCAGAAAAAGGGAGGGCCGAGGGGAACCCGCCAACTACTGGTCGGAATCAATTGGCGAATCGCCGATCCCCGTGTTTCTCAGTCGACAGTCAACAGCTGCCATTCGTAATTGAATATCGTGGAGTGGCACCATCATCTGTTCTACCTCCCCTCTGCTATCTATCTCAATAACGCGAAACTCTAAAGCATTATAACAGAAGGTTCGAGCTACTTGGAATGATGGTATGCATCATCATCGTCATCGTCATGCGTTACTCAGCACGAAGCAGTAAGATACCTAGCTTCTCCACGCCAGCGCCCCGTGGATGGACAGCGTACAGCTAGTTCCCCGCAGACATACTAATATCAGATCTCGTCGATCTTTCATCCGCTGACTCAACCAAAGCGCGAGTCTGCACCTTGAGAACAAACGGGCCACGGCAACACTATGCGTCGAGTGTAGTTAGTCAACCGGGTATCAATAATGCACAAAGCCTCGGAAAATCCCCCACCATATTCATTCGATCATGCCTCGACAGTATCCAGACCCCCCTTGCCAATCGTCGAAGCGGTAGCATCAGGTCCTTTCTGCTCCCTTAACTTTTCCTCAAACTTGGCAAACTCCCGCATAGCGACCTCCTCTTCTTGATCAAGCACCTGCGTTACGCCCTTGACTTCTTCAATCTAAGATTCGGCGTTAGCAGAGTTGCACTTCTTCTCCCACATCCCTGGTTCAGGCTTACATAGTGCATCAACATGCTCTCTATGCCGTTTTTGAGGGTCACGGTGCTCGAGTCGCAAGTCCGACAAGCCCCGCGTAACTTCAGTAGGACATTCCCATCCTCGAAACCCCGGAATTCTATGTCTCCGCCGTCCTCTTGGATCGCTGGCCGGATCCTCGTCTCCAAGAGCTCCTTGATCATGCCAATCACTTCGCTGTCGTTCTCGTCAAATCCCAGTGTATCCTCTTGACCTCCCTCCTGACCTGCTTCAGCAGATTTGTTGTCTATTGTGTTCACTATTTGCTCCCCAGAAGTCACAGCCTCGGTGATAAGGCTGAACACTTCCGGCTTGACATGCGCCCAGTTGGCGTCAGCGGCCTTTGTAACGGTGATAAAATCTGGGCCGTAGAAGACCGACGTAATTCCGTCAATGTTCAGAAGTCGTGCAGCAAGCGGTGATGGGTGTGGGGGGGCCAGGGTTGATCGTGGAGATAAATATTCTAGGAACGGTGATGAAAGGTTTTCAGGTAATATTGGATGGTTCGGCAGGAATTTCAAGGCCTTGGAGATTAGTATTCAGATGCACTGACTTTGTGGCGACACTTACATCGGCATTAGGAGTGTTCTCTGTCTGGATGAAGATGGTCCTGATCCCAGATGCAACAACTGGAGATAATTGAGCATGTCTCGGATGAGCAAGAGGTATGACTGGCCGCCAACGAAAGCTCCAGGAAGGTAAAGCGGGTGTTCGTGCGGTCTGATGTAAAGCTCTCCTGTAGGATAAAACGCATCTTGGATTTGTGGCCAGACTTCGGTGAAAAATCGGCCTTGTGGTTAGTCTAGAGCTCATTCTAAAGACTGCGTTAGAGGGCATGCGTTGAACAACAGTTTAAACAGGCTGAGTGAGGGGAGTAATCTCAAAGAAAAAAGTAAAGATGTATCCCTAACAAGCCCTGGGCCATATCACACTACGTCATATTAGTCATTCTCGCTTAGACAACCTAAAATCCTATTGAACGTAAATTCAACATCCAACACGGGCCGGAGATTTGCAGTGTGACCCATCTGACTATGTGAAGTACCAAATTCACGGCCCCTGAGGTCATCCCCGATGCACTCATGGCGGTGAGTTGTGAAGTCTGTGCCATGGTTACCGCGAAATACAAATGTCCGTCATGCAATGTCCAATAGTGAGTTTCCCCATTACTTCAGTACTAGGTAAAACTGACCATACCAGTTGCTCGATCGAATGCTACAAGGAGCACAGGCTTGTCCATGCGAACATGCAAGCAGCCTATTGGCCGGATGCTAATGTCAGTGGACATTCGCCGGAGCATTCGCCTGTCACGCTCGAGAACCCCCCCTCCATGGATATTACATTGAAGTCTGCCCAGCCGGGGAACCCTTTCACGGCCCTTGAGTCATCGCCGGATCTTCAGAATTTGTTTATTCTATATCCCAAGCTTCGGGCACAGCTCCATGAGGTCTATATCGCTACGCTTGAGCCACCACCTACTTGCCAAGACAGCGAACAAAGGAACAATTCCCGGTTCGATGGCGGACGTGGGCAGGTTCGGGGTAGAGGCAGAAGTAGACGCTGGGGTAATGGTGCTCCGTGGACCCCGCAGAGAGGTCAAAAGCTTGCTGTTTCCAGGATAAGAAAGTTCAGGGAGTGCGAGGTTAAAGAAAGTGACGGATTGAGGGAGTTTTCGCGGCTACTAATAAGACTACATAAAAGTGAGTCGTCACTGCCAATCAATTCGAAAATTTGATGTACCAGGGAACCACCGCGGGGATTGAAATGGCTCTTCAAAACCCTTAGCGGGCAAAGCAGAATGTTTGGCAAGCAAATACATCATGCTGAGATTGCAACCTCATTAGTCTACTCAACGGAACCGTAGGTTCTCAATGTTCGATGTCCCAATAGGACTGCGTCTCCAATCGATAGATATAAAGACGTTTAAATCAGAAGACATCGCGTCACCAATGATGTGCATTGCCAACACAATGATTGATGTACAGGTGTCGAGATGTTGCTCTTGATGATTTTTGGGAACCTATAAGGCCAGCAGGAGATTTTTTCCCGCGAGTTCCACCTAACTTGCAGAGGAAGCAGACCAACCTTGATAGCTTGTTAAGTCTTCCCAACGCATTCCTTCCGTGTCCTGCTATCTTCGAGCATTCGTCCCCCGTGTCGTGAATGAGTAGTATCATCGCTGAAACCAATTGAATTTCCTCCTGGTTTCCCCAGCACCCGGCCCCTCTATTTGTATGCTCCGTTCATAAAGCTCCTAGTGAACGTTCATCAGTACCTCATCCAAGTATTGGCAATGAAAACAAAGAATCCGAAAGGATCTTTATATGATTAAAGAGCAGACATTGTACGCGATGCTTCCAAGCGACTTCTCCCACAATAAAGAGAAATACTTACATCGTCGTCTTTGGAGAAATTTCCATCGAGTATGAGTCGTTGCAACTCTTCGTTTCGACTTATCGTAGGGTAGGGTGTCCCTTGACTCTTTTGGATCTCTACTATCACCTCCCCCATTACTTCAAACTTCTTCCAATTAACGCGCTCTCCCCCTTCTCCAACTAGCGTTCTGTTTCCCTCTTCAGCAAAGACAAGATCTCGTCGGTGGAGAGGAAGGAACGGGATGCGCTCTGAAGAGGTATTACTCCAAGCCAATCGGTACGCAAAGTGGCTTTTTGCCGTTCCCATAAGGATCTCGAGTCGCATGAATTGTTTCTGGGCTTGCGGTGAGACTAGTTCTCGTGTCTGCACCAGGCGGTGTACTGCTGTGCCATTTATCCCAGCGATTACTGCGCCTAAAGAATTGTAGTTGTTCATGTAACGCAATTTCTAACGAATACGGTTAGCTTGAGTCATAGCACAGCGGCTTTCACAATTGACTAACCCATGCAACTCCCATGAACTTCTCCAAAGCCTTTGCCCGGTGCTTTGCTTTATTGCGGAGAAGTATCATATTGGCCACCCAGAACGCAACATGGTTGAACTGGTTGATCATCCGGTTTACGTTCTCGACGTTTTTACAATTCTCTTTTTGATCGGCAGGAAGAATGACATGTCTAACAAGGTCGCGAGGCCTAATGGAGGTAAACATGATCCAATCAATTCGGGTCAGCTCGTGAGCAATATCATCGTCAGACGAGTCCATCAGTTGATGCCAATGAATTTTGGTAAGAGCGTTTCTTGGTATGGGTGTAAGAAGCTGTGCCTGTCGCTGAGCGTTCTCCACTGAGTTGAGGAGCGTCTGGAAAGAGCCGGTCGATTGTGTTGCTGACCTGTCGGCGCTGGAAGACGAGGACGGAGCCGCCGAGCTTTTTGTTGAATGTCGCTTCATTCCTTGCTCCACATCTAACTCGCTAACATTGTCTTCTGCAAACGACTCGACGTCGAGGGTTGAAATTATACTTTGAACACAAGACGTGTCCGTTGGGCTTTTCATTGTATTGGCCGTTATCCTTCTATTGTCTGAGCATGCCCACTCAGTGTCATCATCCTCAGAGACAGCATCTAGATAGGAGCTCATCTCCTTACTAGCTACAGCGAATACCTTGTCGGCCGCCAAGCCCGTGATGAAAGCTGTCATATTTCGACGAGTAAAAGCATGCGCAAAATCGCCTGGGTAGTCTGAGATCCATTGCGCAAGGATGTTGAGATACCGTAGCTGGGACGAGAGACGTAAGATCTGCGGATACTTGCTGTATTTGAGCTGCTCAAAACGATGTATGATGGCTGGCATCAAATCTGAAGGTGCAGCGAACTTTCGATATAAGCAAAGGAAGATTGCCGCAAATTTAACATCATATTTCGACATGGGTTGTGATAAAAGTCGGTCAACCAATTCATCAAACGAGACGCCCGATTGTTTTGTAGCATTTGGACTCGATTGTAAAGAATCATCACTTGGCTTTTGAATCATCTGCACATTTGGAGGGTGGCCCCCATTATCATCTACTATGTCCAAGAAAGAAGTGGTGATCGTGGTAGGTGTGTTGATTGGAGGGCGGGATCGTTCTGGGATCTTAGGGGCAATAGTCAGACCATCTTCGCCCAGTATTTCAGTGCTGGAAGAAGCTGCTGTTGCACGATTGCTGCTTGCTTTCATACAAGGGTGAGAAGACGACGCATGAGGCGGTTTTGAAGCCTCCTTCAACTCGCTTACCGTTCGCTCTGCTGAGCTGCTTGTGGCGGGCTTGCCCTGAGGCTTTGCTTCACCCGATTTCAAGTCGCGGCTATGAGTGAGCGTGCTTGGTAGCTCGGAGACAGCTCGACCATGTTTGATTTTACTTGGAGCACTATCTTTTCTTGGCGGTTGCGTATAAGTGAGAGCGCGGGGCCGCGTAGGGCGAGTAGGGATTGGTGTGTCCTCTGCCCTTGAGTAATTAGCATGATACTGCGTGCTACTCCGGCGTATTCGCAGTAGGCGATCAAGAACTTGATCGCTTTTTGGAGCCGCGCAATGAATCCCAGAGCAAAAAGTTCGGAATCATGCCATAGCTTGGTATGGACCTACCTTCTTTCTCTGACATGATAGTCCTCAGAATTACCGATAAGCAGCGTTTGTGGGTTTCCGGTGCCGCCGACGACGTTTGGAAGGATTCTACACCATTCATAACTGTCCATACTCCATCAATCATGCGATGCTCAATCTCCCAAGAGTCTAGGTCTTTGTCGCATTTGGACGAAACCAGCACAGTCGGTATGGCAGCATCAGAAAACGCGTCTGATGGTTATGAAGCCAAGTAAGCAAGCTGCTGCAGCAATATACTCGTCACAGGACTGTACCGACAAAGAAATTGAACAGTTACTCTTCTACATTGGAGTATCTGAAAGAATAAAAAGATCCAAGTTTGATAAACTCACCTAACATGCTCGGTACCTGAGCGATACTACCTTGATTCGTGACATCGTACAGTACTAGTGCACCATCAATCCGAGGCATAGCTTGATCTCCTACTCTCTCGGGCCAATCTATCTCCTGATTTATGGTCATTCCCACTTCATCTATTGGGAGCTCGATTAGACGGAGAACAGAAGTGACGCCTTCCAGTGAGACTTTCTTAGTCGAAGCTGCCGAGACTGCGGGCTTCTTCAGATCCAAGGCACATTTCACAAAAGTCGACTTTCCGGTCTTAGCAGCGCCCAGCACTGCAAGGGTAATCTCTTGCATCCCCACTGCATTTCCGCTCTGTCCCGAAAAGGATGGATCAGCCATGACAAGAAAAGTGTGGTTTCCGTACCAGGAAGTAGAGACTGACAAATTCATTCCTTCTAGTAGATTGTGGTGGGTTGCACCCAGGTTCAAGGGGAGAGCACAGTGGAGAGGGCAGCCCTCTTTGAGCTGGCTCAATGTTCTTACTTTGCCTCTGATACAAGTTGTTGATGTCTTGCCTGAAGGGCAAGCGTGTGGTTTGTTGTTCTTGTGTGATCTGGGTAACCAAGGGGGCCGATTTGACTCTGTCTTGAAGCTGTGGCCGGCTCTGTACAGGGGGGTTTGTTTCTTGCGAGGCTTTTGGAACCTCCCCATAAGATCTCGTTTTCTTCGACTTCCTCGACTCCATCATAACAGTGATGTCTCCATTGCTCACAGCTCTTCAGGCTCAGAGAATTAATCTGCTACCTCAACAAGCTTGGGGGCTGCTGCGCTGTCGTTGAGGAAGCAAAGCGCACCTGGCCGAGCCTTTGCTCGTTCCCTGCAGACAGCACAGGTGCAAAGGCATGAGGCAGCATTGGAGGGCTTATGGCTTTGGCTGTCTGTGCTGATGTGATACAGCTACCTAGGAATTGCCAGGTCACGAGTGCAAAGATGTTGCAAAACAAATGGGATGCGCTCCTGTGAAGTCAATGCGTAAAGTAAAGTTACCTTAGCCTTGGTAAGGTAACCCGGTAAAGTCGGTTACTGCAGTCTGTAGGGCTCGCAAGCCTCGCCTTACTTCTTAGAATCCCTACCTACAGTAGTAAGGTACGGTACCAGCGACTAGTACGTACTGCGTAATGTGCGCGTTGTAGTACTTCGTACTCTATACCTTAGATGCTCGAAAGTACAATGAGAAATGCACAGACTTCTCATATGTATATCAGTTTCTGCTACGTTTGTACCAGTATTGCAGCATTAGGATGCCATTCTATCGTCTTCAAAATGTCGAATCCCTCGAGACTTCTTGTGATTATCTTGAATTTTGGTTTCTGCTGCAACAATAACCCGACGCCCAGATACTACTCTACCTTAGACCTACACCCCAAATTGCAAGCGCTTGGATACTTACTGTAGTCCAGGACAGTTAAGCACCATAATTTCCTAAGATTATGCGAGTACCCATGTCCTGATCACACGACTTGGAAAGGACTTCAATTGTAGATTAGTGTCCTCACTTAATATGCTTGCTGAACTACCGCCCGAAGCGCGTTTTCCTTGAATACTTTCCTTTGCAAGTATCATCTCGAAGAGGTACAAGATGGTAAGAGACATTGGAACCAAATTAGATATTGTTCGTACAATTTCACGCATTTATTTCGAAGTTCCTTGCTAATAATGTTGAACAGTCGGAGTTCCCCGCTCGTTCAAAGTCTCATCCTTTGCCAGACCCACGGAAGTCCTTTCACCGGGACAGAAAAGCCGAGGCGTTTGATCCAGACGAACTATGTAGAAGACTCGCGGCGCTCCGTCAAGATCTTCGCGAATCTCATAGACGGCATCGAGAGCGTGCCGAGCAGCGTACGAAACCCGTGATATATCATCATACCCCCCAGGTTGCAGCGAGAGACTTCGCTAGTACTACCACGCCCCACACGCTGAGGGAAAAGGATGTCCACAAGCTTTCGAGGTCCGTCCTCAAGAAGTACAAACTTGGCCCTGGTCTGGGTCCGGAGTACAAGGCTTCTTTTTTCGAGGACCCACAGCAGCACCCTGGCAATACTAGCCAAACCATAGACCTCTTGGCGGAGCGTAATCAATTCCAACGAACCCCAGCATTAGAGTTAGCAGCACGCACAGACAGGGCTAGGAACGGAAACCAAAGGAGCCTTCAGGATCTTCAGACTTCTGTAATATCGTCAAATGCCCATGTCGATGTTCCTCAAGGGGGGAGGTTCACAGAAACGAACGCTGGGAATCTGTCTAATGTTAAATCAGCGGTCTTCACGCCTCACCCAGATGATAGGAATGATTGGACGCAAAGGGACGAGTGTAGAAAGAATGATAAGCATGTATTAAAGTACTTGACTGGTTCAGTCTTTCGCCGCATGGTTAAGATTGATACTTCTCGACATAGTGACAAGATAACATGCAATGTTAGCACTGATCTTATTACTAAAGACTCTCAAAACAATCATGTCTTGCATCACAGATTTACATAATTTTAATTTATTGAAAATCAAATCAAAAAATTCTTTATTAACTGCATGCAATTTATAACTACTCTTTTTTAAATGCATATAATTAATGATAATAATAATAATAATAAATTCATACATTCTTGTGACATTGATTAGATCAATTTATGAGAAATAACTATGCTATGTATTTCAAGTGAATAAAACTCTCTGAGATAGAAAATGTCATGATAAATTGATACATAAAGATTAAATCAAAGACTAAAGTCAGAAACTGAGTTAAAGATCAGATCTGAGTTAACTTTGTGTCATGATGTTAAATCATCAACTTAATTTAGAACATAAATTGTTGATGTCTTAAATAATCTCGATTCATTGAATCTGTTTTGCAGTTCAATGAATCAAGTCATCATCATCTTAATTTAGTCTCAGCAATTTTGTTTTGATCATCTCAGTCATGTGCGCAAATCTTTGCAATCTTAAGTCATAAAACTACTGTTTAGTCTTGATTCTGCTCAATTCATGTATATAGAAGTTGAGTTCTCATTCTTTTCTTTCACTCTTTGTCTTTCATCTTATACATTATCTGATGTATTGTCTTGTATCTAGATTTTATCAAAGTAATAATAATATCAATCTTTTATATTAATAGTATCTTTAATTTAACTCAGTCTTTGACATTATGAAAGATTTACACTTTCTGCAACGTTTTCATACATTGAAATCTCGTTTAATTATTCTTTCGCTTAAATGAAGTTATCTCACAATTTCTTGATCAACGATGAGTGTGCTGTTGAACAGTTCACTCAAAGTATGATCAAAAATTCAGTTAAGATCTTTCATGCAATGTAAGAGCTTCAAAATCAAGTTCAACAACATGATGTCATCACTTTATTCTCGTTCATCATTCTCAATTCTTCAATTTATATAAAGTTGAATTCTCAGTCTCTCATGATGATAGCTCAAATCGTTGCACAAATCTTGAACAATCAATCTCTCTTCATCATTCATTTCTTTGCAAATTCTGTTGTTGTCTTTATTACTTTTAAATTCAAGAAGCTTCTTGACATATTTGAATATGAGAAAGACAAAGATTGATTGAATGCATGAAAGCAGAATTTGATACAGCGTATGAACGTGAACGATGATCATTATCTCTTTCATCGAGTCAAGATCATTTATATTGAGTCACGACTCATCATAGATAAGAAGACTCACAATCTAATAAGTCAATATTAAGTCAATGATCTTTGTATCATTTTCATCTTTGCAGATTGATGACATAAATTGCATTATTACTGCGACAATTCTTTCAAGACAGAAGATGCTCATTTATATCTTCGCGAAACTTTGAAGTAAAACATGAATAACTTTATTGACTATTACAATCTTTTTTATCAAAAGAAAAAACATTCTTTGATGAAAGATTTCTTGTTAATTGACTGTTTGAAGCGCAATGTCAATTATTTTACTTAAGTCATCATTTTCTTCTGATAAAATCTTAATAAAATTTAATCATTCATCTTTCATCAATGAGTTCAAGCATTCTCTGATATCAATGAAGAGTTTCAGCAGCTTAAGCATCATTAATCTTGCTTCATCTTATTCATCATCTTATTCATCAAAGTCAAGAGCATCTTTACATTGACTAGTAACTTTTTGAATTCAAAGATCATCACTTCTGTAACTGTTGTTTCAACAATATCTTTATCTTTATCTTTTTTATTTTTCAATGAGTTAATGAATTTAAGCTTCGTCATTATTATTATTTAAGATAAGACTTTGATCATTTCTGAGATCAAGAAAATCTGCAACAAGTGAAAGCTGTGCTACTATTGCAAATTGCAACATTCAAGCAAAATCATTGAAGAATGCTCAAACAAGAAGCTCTTCACTTTGTGTATCATGAACATTTATGACAGTGACGTCGTCAGTATAAATGAAGAAGTCTCGCTGTTTACAAGAAAAGTTTAGTCTCTGAGTTAAGTTATGCTCAGAAATTTGTATACATATCATTTTGTCTACTAGTCTCAATCTTTTCACTCTCACTTCAATCATATAGAAAGTTTTCTGCTAAATCTGTCTTGAAACTCTTTAAATTCAATTCAACATTCAAAGATAATCACATGATAGTATTCTGTATTTTACGTCAAACTCAATCTAGAGTTCTTACTCTTGCTTTAATTGATAGTGAAGTTTCTGTTTATGTCTTTATAAATAAATTCTTCATGCAACAACATCATCTTTTCTTGCATTAATTAACTCACTCTCACAGACTTTGAGAATTTGATGATCAAGTCATTTTAATCAATGACATTACTCATGTTGTTGAAATTACAATGATTCTTGATGAACATGTTGAAAAACTATTCTTTTATGTCATTGAATTAAGTCAATATCTCATCATCATAAGTTTGTCATGACTTCATCATCACGTCATTGATGTCAATTTTGAGCACAATATTCTCATCTTGTTTTTCTTTTTCTGTCTTAATCATTATTGCTCATTTCTCATCAAGATCTATGATCTTAATCAACAAGAAGAAAATTTCTTGTTTAAAGTTAACAAAGTAGCTTTCTCTCAGTCTCGCTCTCAATTCACTCACAAGAAGCAACTCAGTTCATGAATCATTCACAAGAAGCAATTCAGTCTACAAATCATTCACAAGAAGCAATTCAATTTACAGATTATTCACAAGAAACAATTCAGCACTCAGTTCGCTTGCAAGAAGTAATTTAGTTTCTCATTCACTTGAAAGAAGCAATTCAGTTTTCAATTCGCTCACAAGAAGCAATTCAATCTTCAATTCACTTGCAAGAAGTAACTCAGTTTTTTGTCTGCTCACAAGAAGCAATATAATCTTTTGTTCGCTCATGAAAAGTCAATTAATACTAAGCTCATTTACAAGAAATAAATTTCATTCAGTCTTGTTTCTTGTCTGAAATAAAAAGCTTCTAGTTGTATTCTTCAAGTTATTCAAAAAGAATACTCATCAAAAATCAAGTGTTAAAATTCTTTTCTTTCTAGAACTTCTGTTGTTTCTTAAGCAGATCAATTTGATCAATCTTTTATACAACTTGACATAGTTGAGTTGAAAGCTTGAAGCTTTGATCATGCTGCTCATGTCAAAGACATTGAAGTGTTTAGCATCACTTTAAAGAAAATCGATGTCTTCTTGAATCTTGAATCAATCTCATCTTCTAGTTCAGACTCTGACGAGTCAAAATTGCATAATGCAACTTTGATTATTCATTTAAAGAACAGTTCAACTCTTGCTCAGTTCTCATCTCGTTCTCAAGACAGTATGTATGATAAGAATCATCATTTGAATCTTCATCAAATGAAAAAGAAATTTCATTTGACTGCATTCATGACACAAGAAGATCTTGAAGTTTATTAACAAAGTAAGAATGTTGATTCAGTCACAATTTTATCATTCAGATATTTTGAGTTTCTAGATGTCTTCTTCAAGAAGAACGTCAATATCTTGTTTTTGCATCAAGCTCAAGATCATGTCATACATCTTAAAGAAGATGCTCAATTCTCAGTCTTCACTTTGTACAACATGAGTCGTGATGAAATTCTAGAACTTCATCATTATCTGAATAAAAATCTGAGCAAAGATTTCATTCAAGTCAGTCACTTTCAGATGATCATCTTTGTTCTCTTCATCAAGAAACTTGAAGAAGAACTTTGCTTCTGCATGAATTATCAAAATCTGAACACTATCACAGTCAAGAATCAATATTCTCTGTCTCTGATCTCAAAAACGCTGAATCATCTAAGTTAAGCTAAAATCTTTATCAAGCTGAATATCATCTTTGCGTTTAATTGACTTCGAATCAAAGAAGAAAATGAAGCTCTCATCATCTTTCGCACTCGATTTGAATTATTCAAGTATTTAATCATGCTCTTCAATTTATATAATGAGTCTGTCTCATTTCAAAAGTATATCAATAATACTCTTCATGAACATTTAAATAAGTTCTGTACAGCTTATCTGAATGACATTTTGATCTATTTTGACAATGAACTCGAGCATGAGATTTATGTCAAGCTCATTCTGTGAAAGTTGCAAGAAGCAGATCTTCAAATAAATATAATTAAATGTAAGTTTCACATCACTTAAGTCTCATATTTAGAATTGATAATCATCATTGAAGAGATCAAGATGAATTCTTCTAAGATAAACATCATTGTCAACTGATTCATCTTGATCAACGTTAAAGATGTTTAAAGTTTTCTAAATTTCACAAACTTTTATAGAAGATTCATCTATGACTATAGTAAAATAACTATCTCGCTCACTCGTCTCATCAGAAAAGATGTACTCTTTGTCTGATCTCAGAAATGTCAGATTGCATTCAACATTCTTAAGAAAGTTTTCACTTTCAAGATTATTCTTCATCATTATAATTCAGATCACAAGATTGTGATAGAAATTGATGCTTTGAACTATATGTTCAAAGACATTCTCTTTCAATATGATGAGAATGAGATTCTTCATTCAGTCACTTACTTTTCAAAGAAGCATAATTCAGTCGAGTGTAACTACGAGATCTACGATAAAGAACTCATGATCATTGTTTGCGCTTTCGAGAAATAATGATCAGAGCTTAAAGACTCTATCTATTTTGTCAAGATGATCATGAATCACAAAAATCTTAAGTATTTCATGTCAATTAAGCAGTTGAATCATCATCAAGCTTGTTGAAGTGAGTTTCTGTTTAAATTTAACTATCATATCGCTTATCATTTCAACAAAATTGATGATAAGTTAAATGTTCTGACACGTTGCTCAGAAAATCTCTTTAAAGAGAGAAATACATTCAATTCTTGACATCAATATCAACATCAGACAATTCTGAAAACTCATGTTTTAGATCTTGATATTGTTGAGAATCTCATTTTTGACATCTTCAACGTCAAAGTCATGAAGCTTCGGTCACAAATCATCGCTCTAGATTCAATTCAATTACATCTGTTTTCAGTTATTTCAGCACTCTTGCAGATTTTAGTTCTTATGAATCTAGAAATTAAAGAATTCGATGTTGAAGATGTTAAGTCTCAGCTAGATTAAAACATTCTGAATCTTGATGAAAATTCTGCTGATACTCTCACTCAGACATTGTGAAAGTAAGTTGAAATCAATGACAAATTCGCAGCTCAGATAATTAAAGCACTTTGCAATGAAGCACGACATCACAACAAGATCTCTCTAGTTGAGTGTGAAGAACATGAGAATCATCTGTACTTTCAAGAAAGAAAATATGTGCTCAACTCAAATAAACTACATCTTCGTATCATTCAGCTCATTTATGATAATGTCATTAATGATCACTCAAAAAAGCAAAAAGCTATGAACTGATCAGTTGAGTCTACTGATGATCAAACATTTATAAGTATGTTCAACGCTTCGTATGAAACTATCACATATGCACACGTTTTCAGCTCTTTAAACAATGAACTCAAGAATGATTATGTTCTCTTTCAGTTCTTGAACGTCGTTGATGTGATGTTTTCATGAACTATGTAAATTCTTTATCGCTCAGTATCTTCATGAGTATCACATATAAATATGTTCTAGTCTTCGTCAATCATTTTATCAAAATAAAACATTTAATTCTCATCACTTTTATGAAAGTTGAAGAAGTTATCAACTGCTTCTATGCTCATGTTTGAAAACATCATGATTTACTCAAGTTCTTCATGTCTGATCGAAATATACAATTCATCTTTAATGTTTGAAAGCATATGTGTAAAATGCTGAAGATAGATGCTAAGTTATCAACAGCATATCACTCTAAAATCAATGATCAAATCAAGAGAGTCAATGCTGTTATGAAGCATTATTTTCAAGTCTTCGTCAACTACATGCAGAATAACTGAGCTAAGTGACTTTCTGAAGTCAAATTCATCATCAATAATGCATCATTATTAATCACTTTAGCATCACTTTTCTTGATCAATTTCAGTCAAAACTCACATTTAGACTTCAAGTTTTCTGAGTCTTTGCTTGAGAATCTTACATTTCAAGCTTGAAACAAGTTAATCAATATTGAAGAGTTCATCAAGAAGATGAAGAAATTAACTGAGCATCTACGTGATGAGATGCTTATAGCTCAGATTATTTATGAATTCAATGTCAATCTCTCTTGTCGTTCTTGTTTTAAATACTTCATCAAAGATGAAGTTTGACTGAATGCTTGCAATCTCAGCATCGCTCATCTTGCTGTCAAGTTAAATGATCATAACGTTGATTTCTTCAAGATCAAGCATGTTTTCAAGAATAATTCTCTGATCATTGAGTTAAATCTTTCAACATTCATGAAGATTCATTCAATCTTTCATGTCACTCTTCTGAATCATATTGCAAGTGATTCTCTTTTGAATCAATGTCAGAAATCTTGAGAACTCATTGTCATCAAGAATGATGAAAGATTTTGATATGTAAACAGCATACTAAACTTCAAGCATGATAGATGTTATAATTCATCTTTGCTCAAGTATTACATTAATTGAAAAGATCATTTTTCTACTTAAAAGTCTTTCAATCTTCTGAATAATTGTGAGCAAGCACTCAATGAATATCATCTTGTCAATTCTGTCGTCGAAGAATCACATGTACTGTCATGTGTGATGTCTCAATGTTAATATCAAGAACTTTAAGTTCAATCTTCATCGTTTTAACTCAGCTCAGATCTAACTCAGATCTTGTTTAGATCTGTTTCAGACATCTTGTTTAAAATCTGACTCAAATGTGATTCAAATGTATTTTAGTCTCGCTCATGCATCATCATGTTAAAATGCGTTTCATCTCGCTGTGCATCATCACATTAAATTGCATTTCGTTTCTTTCTTACTCAGATTTGACTCAGACATCTCGTTTAAATCTGACTCAGATGTGATTCAGATGTGTTTCAATTTTCTGTGCATTATCACGTTAAAATGCGTCTCATCTCATCTTACTCTTCAGACATCTTGCTCAGATCTGACTCAGATGTGATTCAGATCTATTCTAGTTTTATCTATGCTTCATCACATTAAAATGCGTTTACATCAATTCTTGTCTCATTTCAATCTTCATCTTCAATTCTTTCTTGTCTCATCTTGTTTCTTCTTGTTGTCTTGCAGAAGCTCAGTCTTGAAGAGAAAAGTTACTATCATGATGTCAGATCATTAACTCAATTTAAAACATAAATCATCAATGTCTTAAATAATCTTGATTCATTGAATCTATTTTGCAGTTTAATGAATCAAGTCATCAATCTAGTCATCGTCATTTTAATTTAGTTTCAGCAATTTTGTTTCAATCATCTCAGTCATGTGTGCAAATCTTTGCAATCTTAAGTTATAAAATTACTGTTTAGTCTTGATTCTGCTCAATTCATGTATATAAAAGTTGAGTTTTCATTCTTTTCTTTCATTCTTTGTCTTTCATCTTATACATTATTTGATGTATTGTCTTGTATCTAGATTCTCTCAAAGTAATAATAATATCAGTCTTCTATATTGATAGTATCTCTAGTTTAGCTCAGTCTCTGACACTTTGAAACTTTGTGACTTTGTCAAAACATTGCATAAATCACATTTTATCTTTGACTTAATATATCATGAATTATGTCATGTTTAACTTGACAATGCTTAACAAACTCTTTATAGTTGATCAATTCTCTTGAATTATCAAGAGTGTAAGATGATGAAATTTCTTTACGTAAAACTGCGTAGTAAAAGATAATAAGATAGCACTTTATTGATGATAGAACTAATTGCTAAGAAATAAAAGCAAGAACTTGCAAAGTTTTCATCTTCTGTCAAGTCACTATCTTTATTCACTCATTAATTTCTTCAATCTAATCTCGTAAGCTAGTCTTGCAGATATACATCATTCATAATTGATGAGATGCATTCTCACAACTGCATTCTTTCTTAAAGACTCAATCTTTGAATCTTTATAACATTGTATTGTCTTCTTGCAGCTGACAGCGTAGCAATGATTTCTTCAACTCTTTAGCATCTGTGTAGAATTGTCGTAAATTGATCATGCTAATGAGCATAAACAGAGTCAGTGCAAGATTGTTGATATTAATCATTCTTAAATCTTCATAATATTATTATGTTTCTTGATAACTGATAGTGTAGCAATGATGTCTTCAGCATTTTAACATCTGTGTAGAAGTGTTGTGAATCAATCATGCTAACAAGCATAAACAGAGCTAGTGTAAGATTATTGATATCAATTCTTTAACTTTGCTTTCTTTCTTTCTTTCTTTCTTTTCTTCTTGCTTTGTCTCAGCATATTCTTTCATAAGTACTGCTCTTTTGAACTAATGAAACATGAAATCTGTTATGCATATCTTGCATAGCTTGCAACTCATGATATAAGCTTCTTTCGTTGCAGCGTTGTTGTGATGCAAGTCAACTCATGAGCTAACATGAATAACATAGCAGTATCAACATCATCATCATTATTACTATCATGATAAGTAGCAGCATTCATGCTCATTGAAATCATGCTAACATGCTCACAAAGTCTGCTCATTTTCTTGAGATGTACATTCTTCTTTGCATCATCATCACTGTCTCTTCTGCTTTCTTCACATTTTTTGCGTTGAAGACTGAGTTCATGATTCTTAATATGCATATTTATCTTTGCATGTTTCAATAATTGTTGATGTATGATAAATTATAATGATCAGATGATTTGATGCTATTGCTGTGTTTATTATCTAAACGCAGTGATGATTCACACATGTCATGTTCTCATCAAGCATGCTCGCAAATGCGAATACTGTTTTGAAGAGAAGCACGATTGCATGATGAACTCAGCTTCACGTCATCTTCAGCTGTCAATGCATCATGCTGCGTGAATGATGATTCATCATCTCAATGCTCACATCAAGATTCATCTTACTCTTTATCTTCAATAATGTAAGAATAAGTAACTTCTTTCTCAATCATGTGAAATTGTATTTAACAGTTGAATAGAAATTCTTACTTCTTTCATTCTCATCACTTTTCATCATCATTACATCATTTCATCTTCATCTTGTAAGTATCAATTGAAGTAAGCAGTGCATGATGAGATTCACTGATGAATAAATAGTTCTTCTTTTCACTTTGACATTTTTACTTGCGATCATTAATCACTTCTTTTCTTCACTCTTTTACAACATTCATCATCTTCTTTTTTAGAAAATATATATTATATAAGATTTTATAATTGTAGTTTAATATTAACTTCTTAAACTTGCATCTTTGTGCTTTTGATACTCTCTCAATCATGATTCTTACATGATTTATTTCTTTTTTTCTCTTTGACTTCTTTGCAGTTGACTGATGTACTTGTCTTTCTATCTCATAATTCTCAATAATCTTCTTTGCATTACTAAGATTTTTCATTGATTCTCAGAAGTTTTTATAAAAAGATAAATCAACTCATTGAACTAAATACTCAATCTTTTCTTTCTTGATTCGCTGATCAAGTATCTTCTTTATCTTTCATTTCTTTTTTTCTTCTACAAGAATGATTTGCAACTTTGAATTTTCATCACATGAGTGTCAGAGTTTCAATAAAGAAACATGAAAAATTAAGCGAATCACATCATATTTCTTAAGTAGTTTAAGCTTATATGTTTGCATGTCAATCTTCTTCAATATTCTGAATGATTTCAGTTGTTTATAATTAATCTTCTTCTTTGAACAAAGCATATAAATGTTTATACTTTGCAAAAGCACTTTGTCTTTCATTTAAAAGCTTGTAGCTTTATGATGAGTGTTATAATACTTTGCTTGCTGCTCTGCTACTCATTTTCATAGTTTCATTAGATGTTCTTTAATACTTTGTAATTATTTTGCTCACTTCATAATTAAGAATGTCTTCTTCTTTAAAACTTTGTTCTTAAATGTTTCTGTAAAGCTTGCAGTGTATTTCTTTAGAAGTTCATGTGAAGTTTTTTCAATATTAGCGTGTACATTGTTGTTATATGCAAACATCATCATTGACAAAAGCTTTAATCAACTATTCATCTTTTAATTGAAATACACTTGCAGATAGTGCTCAAGCATCTGATTTTGTCTTTCTGTTTGATCGTTGATTTGCAAATGAAACGCAGTGCTTAGCTTTCACTTCATTTCAAGATATCAACATAAAGTGATTCAGAAATGATTGATAAACAATGAGTCTTGATTTGATATAATGCTTTGCATCATTTCATGCTGAGATACAAATTTTCATCATAGCAGATTTACAAGCTTCTTGATGTTTAAATCTTTAATCATCAAAATATAAATTATGTGTTTGATCAACTTATTTATTATTATCAATATAGCATCACTTGTTTTTTTAATGTATGAATTTTTTCCAGAAAGCATGTTTGTTATGAAATTCATGATCATCATGTGAAATGAATTTACACTTTCTGAAGATATAAATATCAGCTTCTCATAAAGTTTATGATGATGCACTTGCACTCGCTGACAGTCTGAACAAATGCAAACATATTTCATCATCTTTTTGAGCATTTTTGATCAGTAATATTTTCTTCTTATTGCAGTCTTAATATGAATGCATGCAAAATGATCTGCTTCAAAATCATCATGATTCATATGCAGAATCTCATTTCTTGTAGCAAAGTCATTGAATACATAAACTGCAAAATCACAATGTAACAGTTCATCATCTTTCATACTTCATTTCAAAAGCTCATTCTTTCTAGATGCAAATTGTTGACGTCACTTCTCATTTGCAACAAAGATGTCTCTTTATTGTAATTTCAATAATCACGCAGTCATTGATTCACTTATCTTCAAATAAAATCTCTTCAACTTCATAATTTGATGAATCAGAAGTTGAAATGATGCAGTGTTTAGAATTCTGCAAGATTTAACGAGTATTTTCTCATTCAAACACATGATTCAAATATCTGCAATGATTGTGTCATTCAATTGCATCATCAATGCTGCGAGTTTAATTGCTGTCAAAACTTCTTCATTCTTTAGCAGCTCAGATTGACATTTTTAATTATGAAGTTTGTTTCGCAAAGTAAATAGAAAATAATCATTATTCTTCTCACTATCATTCAATTTCATGATGTCGAGTCTTTTTAATAACACATTCACAAAGTTTAATTTGTCTCTGTGATATTCTATATGAAAGTCAAATGCAGTTAATTTCTCAGCTCAGCACATCTGTCATACGTTGAGCTTCATCATCATCATAAAGTAACAAAGATTATTGTGATCTATTATCATACATATGAATCGCTTGCTACTTTAAAGATAATGTCATCAGTTTTTAAAATCAAGAACTATAGCATACAGCTTTTTGTCATGCATGTTTCATCATACTTTAGCTTCTTTGAACTTGTAATTATAATATATAATGAAATATCATTGATCAGTCTTGTTCTTCTGACTAAGCACATCTTCAACTTTATGATTCAATGCATTGATCTTTATGCAAAGATCTGCATCTCAATTATAGTGTTTTAAAATGAAAGTATTAATAAAAACTGCTTTCAATCTTTCAAAAGCTTTTCTTGCTTTCAATGTCATTGCAAAGAATAAACATATCATTTTCTTCTTTGCATTCTTGATTAAATCTGTTAAAAGCATGATGATTTAAAAGAATTCTTTTATAAATTGTTGATAAAATTTTATAAATTTCAAGAATATAAAAATGTTTTTTGCAAACTCAAGCTCAGATCAGCTAGTGATTACATTGATATAAAACTGTTTCATTTGAATACTTTTTCACTTTATCATGAATTTCAGAAAGATAACTTCATTATGATTGAAAGTGCATTTTAACAGCTTGATATACAGTTAATATTTCAGTAGCATATGAAGAATCTTATGCACATACTTTCAATGCTGCTTTTTCATCTCAGAGTATACTAAAATGTCATTCAAATATATTATGCAGCAAATATTCATGAATAACTTAAGCATATGATTTACATAGAACTGAAAGATTGCAGAAGAATTTATCAGTTCAAAGAGCATCATTTGATATTCAAACTGATCATAGCATGTATAAAAAGTTATTTTTCATTCATTACTTTTGCAAATTTGAATGCAATAATAAATGTTGCAAATATTAATTTTGATAAAGTGTCTTGCATGAGCAAAGTGATTCAGCATCTCAAATAGTAGAGATAATGAGTAATTATTCTTTACTGTTATTTCATTAAGATCATGATAGTTTATGCATAAATGAAAACTTTTATTCAACTTTTTTACAAACAACACAGATGCTTCTGCAGAATTACTTAATGAATGAATTTATTTCTTCTTTAGCGCGCTGTTTAGATAGTTTCATATCACAGTGAACTCATCTCATGTCATTTTATAAATAAACTCAATGCAAGACATTTTACTTTTCATCAAATCAATGAAATGTTTCATCTGATCATGTATGTTCAAACTATCAAAAAGAATTTCAGAAAACACTTTCTTAAAATCTTGAATAGCAACAAATATTTTTGATTCTTTCATTTGAAGTGCATTGCATAAACTGATTGTTGAGTCGAGTTTCGAGTTGAGATTTTGAACTCGAATCGATATCAAGTTGAGTTACTCACATTTTCAACTCAATTCAAGTCGAGTTGCTCATATTTTCAATTCGACGCGACTCGATTCGACTAGAAATCAAGTCAACTCAACTCAACTCATCAAGAACTCAAACTTGACGTCAAGAATGCTAAAAATAGAAATATAAAACAACATGTTTGCTTGTTCTTTGCATTATCTTTTCGCACTACTCATTGCATCATCTATATATTGCATTATCTTTTCGCATTACTCATTACATTGTTTATATATTATCTTCAAGCTATTAACAACTATTGTTGTTAATACAAACTATTTTATAAAATGTTTAGTTCATTGACAACTTTCAATCTATTTGACAAAAGCATTTCACATAGTTCATCTTCAGATAATCTTTATTTTGAAGACTTTGCAAGTCAAGTTCAATGATTTATAAATTCTTTACATTATTTTGAAAAGAAGAAAATTAAATAAGAAGCGATGAACAAAATTCATCAGAATTTCTCACAGCTCAAGATAAGAGAGAATAGCAAGTATGTTCAATGAACTTTGAATACAGATAATTCTTTTCTACAATGATAATTTCAAATCTCTGTTGTCGAGAGTATTTAAAACAAAATTCAATAAAAGATAGTCAATTCACTTTGATTCAAAAAAGTCAAAGACGATAAGTAATTTAATATATGAGATCACTTTATACAGTTGACTTCGATTGTTGAAAAATTGTCTAAAATCTTATGCACAATCTGTCATAAAATTATGAAAAATTAAACAGCTTTTGATAGCTTTAGCACGTCTGCTATGAAAAAGCATCTTGAATCAAACTTTTGCACAACGACAGAGCGAAAATGCAAACACTCGCAATCATAAATTGAACTGACTTTCGAACGAGTAAGTCATATCTGATAATGCAAATTGATAAACTATTAGAAGAAAAGTCATATTAAGTTAATCTTTGTCTTCAATCAAGAGAATTGAGAAAATCAATTATGCAAAATCTTTGTTGACTTGAATTTATTCTTTTGAATCATTGATAATAAGTAATTTTGAAAGCTGCTACAAATGCTTTGTTCAGATCTGCAGATTATACATTGCATAAAAATGATAATCATGATTCTTTCACACTATAAGAAGAATTGTAATAAGATCAGATTGAATCTTACAGAATCATGATGTATTTCTATTGCTTTAAATGCATGATTTAGTTCTCAAAGAGTAACATACTAAAGAGTGTTAACATACTGAATCAATGTCAAATTTCAGTTTCATGAACATCTTATTGAATTTACATCTCTTGATATTGAGCATATTGAGCGTCAATTAATGATGAAGCTAATGAAAATTCTGAAGAACTACATTATTAAGAATAAGCTTTTTAAGATTATTATTGATAATGTAAGCAAGAATAGTATCTTGAAAGAGAAACTTGAAAAGATCATGAGTCGTTGCGAGTTTTGATGAAACAGAACACAGAATTTCATTAATTGTTTAACTTACATCATCAATCTTGTGACTCAAGATTTTATTCAAGCTCTTGAATCAAAGATAATAGCTGATAATGTTATTGCTCAATTAAAGAATGAGCAAGTGCAAAATATTAAAACAAGCAGAGAATTATTTATTGTGATCAAAAAGATATTGCTTTGAATGATAATGCAAAAAAGTAATGCATTTATTAATCATGAAATTAGATTCATGCTTTAATGATAACTGTCAACAACTCTTCTCAGTGATTAATTCACTTCAGAGCTTTTCAAGAGCAGAATGACAAAAGATTTAGAAAACTGATACAAGATATTCATATTTGTTGAAACTTTATGTACTTGATGTTTTATTAAGCATATCAACTACGTGAATTTATTGATCTTTAAATAGAGAAATACTGCGAAGATTTCAAGATTGCAAGAATCAAACTTAATGAAAGCAAGTAATTCATGATTTTGCTTGTTGACAATTTATTAAATCTCTTCTACGAATGCATTTTAATAGTATCATGAACAATTAATGCAAATATTCACTTGAGATTTCAAATATTTAATGCACTTTTCAATCATCTTGAGCAGATTGAAAAGAATATAAGAAGAAGTACTTGCTCATTAAGTGCTGTTATAGTAAAGACTTGCAAAAAAGTCTCAATCAAACTTGCAAAATATTATGTCAAGATCAAAGACAGCAATGAAACAATATATAATCTTGCAAATATTTTGAATTCTACAATGAAGTTAAATCTTTACAAGACTTGAAATGACAAAGACAATGAAGATACAGATTATGATGAAGAGTCTGTTTACTACGAGATCAAGTACAAAACAGAGTTCAAAAAGTATTTTCATCATTACTATGAAGATTTAGCTGTCGATTTAAGAGCAGAAGCACAAAAAGCAAGAAGTGATGCTGATAAAATAATGCATTATGATAATGCATTTGATCATTTACTAATGATTTTGTAGTCTGTTGCAACTGTTAGAAGATCATTGCTTTAACAATCTTAATGTGCTTATTCTTTTCAAGACAAAAATGATCAATATTTTTGCACTGATGTTATAAATGAAAAATGTTCAATATGATAATTTTGAAAAGACAATGCTTCGAATTTTTCTAGATTGACGCAAATGACTAAAGATGTTCTTTTATGCTCAATATTCTCAATAAATATTGAGTGAACTTTCAGTCTTGCTAGAAGAGTATGTTAATGAGATCAATTACAGATCAGTTCAAAAATGATGAAATAAATAATGCTGATGAAGTATTACAATCAAACTATGAATTTGAATTCAGACAAGATTATTATTGAGTTCTGAAATATTTATTGCAGAGAGAAGAATTGTTACGATTCTAGCTACGCATCTTCGTTGATAGCTATGTTGATGACTATGTTGATGACTATGTTGATGGCTATCCTGAGAGCTATCGCCGATCGCTCGCCGCTAGGGCATAGACTTGTTCCGAAGTCAACTCTATTCAGAGTTAGCTTATGTTCTTCTGAGTCATATAGATAGTCGGTTCTTCTCTTCTAGATACTTTCCTTTCTTAGCATTTATATACTCGTTACATTACACTCATATGACTCGCTCTATGCTGATTCCTAACATTATATAAATGCTTCTTCGTTACAGACGAAGTGAAATAATCTGCATCGATTTCTTCGAATGCTTCTGCTAGTAGTTCTTCAATTCTCTATCGACTTTGGTCTAGCGACTTGCGTCCGTGCAGCAGCACTCATCTTTCTCTTCTCGTGAGCTGATTCAGCGAGAATAAACAAAAGATTCGAACTCGTGCGCTGATCAGCGAGTATAAACAAACGATTGAAACCATTCGACTAGGTCAAAGATCAGCGAATTAATCGTTCATTCAGATTCGCAAGAAATTCTTCGAATTTGTTGAACAATCAAACGAGACCAGTCATAGAACTGCGTGAAGTCTCTATCTCGAGAAGCAAACCCTCAGTGAGCCTGCTTCAATGACATCGTCAATGCGATGGTCTACTCGCTCTCATCGCTCTATTCATCAGTGAACCTGATCATACGTTCACGTGCAACTAGTGAGCCTGCTACAATGACGAGCTCAAAGTCGATCTCTTCGATGAGCAAGTCGATCAGTGAGCCTGCTTCAATGACACTGTCAATGCGATGATCTATCTTCTCATCGTTCTACCCATCAGTGAATCTGATCATACATTCACGTGCAACTAGTGAGCCTGCTACAATGACATCTTCCGTCAATGCGATGATCTATCTACTCACATCGCTCTATCTACCAGTGAATCGGTCTGCCGACTCGTTCGCGTGCAACTAGTGAGCCTGCTTCAATGGCACTTCTACCTTGCATAGTGAGTCTGCTACAATAGACATTTCGATTCTACACAAGACTAAGAAAATACATTCATGCGAACATGAATCGTTGAAGAAGAGAGATAATGTTACGATTCTAGCTACGCACCTTCGTTGATAGCTATGTTGATGACTATGTTGATGACTATGTTGATGACTATTCTGAAAGCTATCGTCGATCGCTCGCCGCTAGAGCATAGGCTTGTTCCGAAGCCAATTCTATTCAGGGTTAGCTTATGTTCTTCTGAGTCATATAGATAGTCGGCTCTTTCCTTCTAGATACTTTTCTTTCTTAGCATTTATATACTCGTTACATTACACTCATATGACTCGCTTTATGCTGATTTCTAACAAGAATGATGATCAAAAGATCAATGAGTCTACTGATTCATTTCAAGTATTTTTGAAGACTGTTCTGATGCAAATTTATTCATAAATTTGCAATATCATTTTATTTATTAAAAGTCTTGCATTTAAAGCAAGTACTTATTAAAAGTACAATCAAGTTAATGCATAAGAATAATGCAAATGTGATTTCAAGAATTACACTGTTTATCTAATTAATGAAGACAGACATTTTTTAGTCTGTCTTGAAAAACATGACATCAAGATTCATCATGAAATTCTTCATAAATTTAATATTTCTATCTTGAATGATGATGCATTTGACATGAATTGTTGTCAAGTTGATGTTTGCATAAAGCAAAATATCAATGAAAATTCTACAACAAGAGTGATAATGTGAAAGAGTAATGCACTTACTTTTCATAAAGAAGCACATAAAGTCTTCAATGACTTCTTGAAGAGCATTCAAGACAGAGCGCTGAATGTAAAAATTATATTGTAGCATGTTCACTTAAGCATAATGATCGACAACGAGATTTATCTGTATGAGATGCTGACTACGAATCTTCTGCAAGCTATGCTTGTCAGAAGAGCTGAACAATCACATCAACATCAACAAAGCAGTAACAGTGCTTTACTCACACGTTGAGCTCATACACAGTTGAAAAGCGAAGCAATAACAACGTAATTATTGACGCATTGAAGCTTGCACATACACAGAATGACAGCAACGTCTTTGCATACATGCTGCAGCTCATATACGACATATATACATATATTGCGAAGACACGACTCAGCTTTTGCGCATATACAGACAGACGTGATGCAGTAAATTAATCGATTTTTTGCATTTTCAGATCGATTTACACGCAGCGTAATCACACACAGAGCAGTAACAGCGCTTTATTCACACGTTGAGCTTATATACAATATACACACATATATTGCGAAGACATGACTCAGCTTTTGCACATTTACACGTCTGCAAAATGCAGTAAATCGATTGATTTTTCGCATTATCAGATCGATTTACATGCATTGCAATCACATACACTGCAAAGACATGACACAGTCTTTGCTCATATATACAGAACGACAGCAACGTCTTTGCGCACATGCTGCAACTAATATACAACATTCACACAGTTATTGCAAAGACATGACTCAGCTTTTGCGCACATACACATCTGTGCAACGCAGTAAATCGATCGATTTTTTGCTTTATCAGATCAAATTACATGCATCACAATCACATACATTGCAAAGACATAACACAGTCTTTGCTCATATATACAGAATAACAGCAACGTCTTTGCGCACACGCTGCAACTCATATACATCACACACACATACATTGCAAAGACACGACTCAGCTTTTGCACATCTACACGCTCGTGTTATGCAGTAAATCAATCGATTTTTCGCATTATCAGATTGATTTACATGCATCGCAATCACATACATTGCAAAGACATGACACAATCTTTGCTCATATATACAGAACGACAGCAACATCTTTGCGCATATGCTGCAACTAATATACGACATTCACACAGTCATTGCAAAGACACGACTCAGCTTTTGCACACATACACATCTGTGTGACGCAGTAAATCGATCGATTTACATGCATCACAAATACATAGATCAAAACTCATATAGTTCGTTCAACTGAGTGATCATACAGCGAACTTGAAAGCTCACGTCAAAGTGATTAGCTTTCATCTACATAGATCAAAGCTCATCTAGCTCACTTAGCTTGATGATCATATAGACAAGTCAAAAGTTCACATTGAAGTGATCAGCTTTCACAACTTTGAGTTGTTTATGTGATCACTTTATCATATAAACAGTTCATGCACTCGTATGCACACTCTATCGATGTGACTATTCAATGAAAAAATATACAGCAGCGATTATGACTAGATTACATGTAATTTAACATATACACAGCGTCTAAATAGTGTCATAGTCATAAACTGCATGCACTTAATGAAGAAATTCAAAAAAAACTTAAGCATAATCATGCATAATCTCTTTAATCAGTCTTTCGAAAATCATTTTGAGAATGAGATTTTCTGCAATCTTCTGATATTTTCAAATTTTATGCAACGCAATAGTGTCTGATTTGTAGCATCTTTTCTGTTGCAAAGCATTAGTATGTCAGTAAATAATGCATTACTTATGTGCATTATCTTTTTAATAGTAGTAGTAGATTTAAAGATTGAAGCTTCTTTGATAACATAATGATCAGTTAAATGCATCGAGCTTTTAGACGTCTTACATGCTGATGCACATGTTAAAAATGAACTTGTTAGTAATAAACAAGTCATATTGCATTATCAGTATGCATTATCAATAACATGCTTGCTGCATGTCATTGTTTATCAAGAATGATTGATTTGATTTATATAAACTTAATTTTTGAAAGTATTATTTTTGAAAATGATCAACAACGAGATTTATCTGTACATGATGTTGATTACAAGTCTTTTGATTTCATTCTGTGTTCAAATAGAAGTCAGAAGAGTCAAGAGATCTCAATTCGACGCAGTTTGAACGATGTTAGAACATTACGTGATCAGAAAAGTCATCATGCAGAGTTTTCACTCATGCGACAACATTTTCTTCTAACAGTCACAATTAATCTACGAAGAAGATTAATAACATGTCAATGTCAGTAAGAGATGAAAAGATACTACTAGTGATTAGACAATTCAGATGCTGAGTCTGAAAGTTGTGACTGCAAGTGATCAAAGAGATGATAATTTGTCGATCACGTCAATATACTGAAACATCTTCATCACATCAACAGTGTCATCAAGTAATTGATGAAAAGATATCAGATAGAATAGTCGTTTCAAGTATTAAGAGTCGTGACTACAGTGTTCAAAGAAGTAGTGACTCGTTGATCACGCTGATATATTGAGAAAACTTGAACTCATCTTCTTTACTTGACGTTAAGTCATACATCTATCTACGTGAAAAATTGAGAGCACAAGAGAGCAATCAGAACGCATTCTCTTCTATTGATCAGAGTCAAACATTGAATGATTGCGATCGCACATTTATACTAACAATCTATTCAACGTCTACGTGATACAAGTCAAGTCAAGAGAAGAAAAGAATTATTCAATACAATCACACTTTATCTTCTCATCATACGCATCTTTCTTTCATCACATATTTCTCTGCTCAATGAATGACAATCATTGAGCAAGAGAACGCAGTTTTTGACATTACAATCACGAGTATCACGAGTGCAATGAAATCGACTTCACGATCGAAGATCAAAGATCGAAGCATCGTTGTATAAAATATCATCAATGAAGAGCAGAGCAAAGACGATGCATCATAATCAAACAGCACAGACACTCTCATCAAGAGTTTACTTGAGCATCACATGTTGAATAGAAGCTATAGATTCATTACTGATAACATAGTATCAATTTTATTGTTTCGATGATGTGAAGTCATCATGTAGTCAACGAGTGATTTTCTCTCTCAGAGAGTTTTGTTCATTCGATACACATAGCATAGTTTCTCTCATGAATCGAACTTAAATCAATGTCACAAGAGTGTATGAATTTAAATCAAATTAAATCAAATCAAATCAAATCAAATCAAATTAAATCTTTGAAAGTATTATTTATTAAAGTGTTGATTACTAAAATGATTTAAGAAAATATGATAAAAGAAGTGATTGAAAAATCAGAAAAGAAATTAAAGAAAATATTGAATAAGTATTAAGAAATAAGTATTAAGAAATAAGTGTTAAGAAATAAGTGTTAAGAATAATAATTAAATTTTTCTCATTGCACTTAAATTCATCTCACTTGATGAGTTTTTTTCTTACTTTTCAAAATTCTCTATCTGTTCATATTCTATTGAACTACACAAATTTTATCAATACTATCGCATTACTTAAATGCATTATCAAAAGAATAATGCTGACTTTAACAGATACTTTTCACTCTGTTCAACAGTTCAAAAATAATTTTTCATGAAAATTAATTTATTTCACTTAATGAATTATCAGTTTATTTCTTACTTTTCAAAATTCTCTATCTGTTCATATTTTTTTGAACTACTCAAATTTTCTTGATACTATTGCATTACTCAAATGCATCATCAAAAGAACAATGCTGACTTTAACAAATACTTTTCACTCTGTTTGACAGTTCAGAAATAATTCTTCGTGAAAATTAATTCATCTTACTTGATGTTATATCTCTTACTTTCTCAAATTCTCTACAAGTTCATATTCTATCAAACTACTTAAATTTCATCAATACTGTTGCATTATTCAAATGCATTATCAAGAGAACAATGTTGACTTTAACAAATAATGTTCATTCTATTCATAAACTCAAAGTTTATTGCAAGTTGAAATCATGATGAAAATTGATTCAATGAGATTAAAGAATACTACAAGCGACAGAACAACAATTATGTAATCATATTCAAATGATTACATAAATTAAGACAATTCAATGTTTGAAAAGAAGTGAATGAGATTAACAAAGCAGCAATGAAAGACAATGTAAGAGACTAGATAAAACAAGAGCAAAAGAACAAAGATATTCATGATAATGCATCTCAGTAATGCAATATTAAATAAAGCGTTGATTTATTTATAGTTGAATGCTTTGAATTGAAAATCAGATGCAAAGCAAATGCTGAGATTGTTGCTGAGATGATAAAGCTTTTCAATATAACTGCTGTAACATAAAATGTGAATATTACTGCAACACAAGATACAAATACTATTGCAGAGAAAATTGCTTTGAAAGTAATAAAGATATGCATTATTTATATGCATTATCTTTCAATTGTAGAAACTAATATCAATTTTAAAAGATAACAGATGAGCTGAACGTAAGCGAAGAAATATCAAAATTTATGATCTTTATAGTTCACTTAATTTAATAAAGAATTCTTCATCATGATGATCTGAAGAAGTTAAAGCAGATTGATGATACTAATTTTATGACAGCTTTTCAGAATTTTACAACAGAATTCATTACTTTCTCAACTATCAAAGAATGAGAAATTCAGAATTTAATACATGCAATAAATTCTAATTTGAATGATCTCATCATAGTAGAAAATGATAACACAAAGATATATTATGAAGCAAAGAAGAATGAGAAGAAACTACAACATGATGAATATGAGATAATCAGTAGTGAGAAGAAAGAGAATAATGAAAGTGAAAAGAAAATAATAGAGCTGTTCAACTAGCGAACAGCGCTTATCTTACTTTCTAAGTTCTAATCATAACTTATAATTTTATAAATTTATAATGCATTATCTTTTTGCATTATCATGAAGAATGTTCAATAAAAAGTCATGATGAAGACTGTTTAATTAAGCTATTTACATTTATCTAATATCTTGTTGAATTGAATCGAGTTGTCAAGTCGAGTTGTCAAGTCAAGCTTTTCAACTCAACTTAAGTTCTTGAATTCAACTTCTCAATTCAACTGAACACTTTTTCAAAAAGATTTCAACTCAACTTAACACTTTTCAAGTCAAGTACTTGACTTGAACTTGAATACTCAACTTGACGTGATCAGTCTAACATTGCATCTTGCAATTTGATGATCTACATTCTGTAATAAGTCATCTGTAGATAGCAGTTGATAAGATAAAAGTACATAAGTTTCTTCTTTTTTCTTAGCTGTAAGCATTATCAACTTGACAAATTTCAATGTTTTGCACAGATTAACTTATATTTGCTTTGCACGCTGAATGTTGTTTTTTCAATATAATCAATGATGTTTGCATCAACGAATATTTGAGTTGATTTTATTTAATCATGAATAATTAAGAATCATATCATATTCTTGCATGTTCACAGCATGAAACTCAATGTTTCAGCTCTTATGAACTTTCTTGTGATTGATCAACTCAATATCAATCTGATATGTATCATAGCAAAAAATTCAACAATCATTAATCATCTGAATCTGTTTCAGAATTGCATGATTCTTTGATAATTTACACTCTTTTACTCATGATTGCAATATAAAGTTTCACTCAATCTTAAAGTCAATAAAACAGTGAGTTTCACGCATCTTTTCAAAGACATTTGTTAATACTGATATCATCAATGCATGTGATAATCATCTTTTCATAGTTATATTTAATGATTCAATGATGAACATCAGACTTTCTCTTTTCTTATTTCTTCATCATGATTATGAGTCTCTTGTCTGAATGCATAGTTAAAATATATCAAATTATCAATCTTGTGTTTCAGTTTCTTGCATGATCAGCATGTAAGATTGAATGAAGTAACATCTTGCTTAAACTCATTGAACTTAAGTGTCACATTGTCTTCAAACTGCATGCTTGAAGCAGAGAACTTCAAATTCTCTGTTGCAGTGATAGACTTTGTCTTTTCATGTGAGAATTAAAAACTCTTCTGAAACACTGCACTTTCACTTTGCTGCAAATGTAACTTCAACAATGCATTAGTGTTTTGCAAATGCAAGTCAATGTTTATAAAATGCTTTAGCAGATTGACATAATTGATAAAGATGTATGAAATGTAAAGAAACTCATTCATAATAATTTTGTTAATCTTCATTTGCAAGTACATCATATAAGTTTCATTAAATATATAATAGTTTAAATTTGCATACAGTCTGATGAAATACTGTTCAAAATTCATGATGCTTTAATGATTCACTACTTTACAACTTTGAATTAATATTTTGTTTGAAAGTTGTAAATTTCAGAATTGCTAAGTTTAACATGCAAGTATTCAATGTAGTACTTTCAATTGAGTTTCTCATCATGATTATGCATGCTTATTACATGATCTCATCACTGATTGCAAGACTTTTTTAACAAGTATGATGCAAATTATTGCAGCTTCTCTTGTTTCATGATGAAATCAAATTATATTACAACTATGAAGTCTTTGCAGTTTTGCAGTCAGAACATTAAGAAGTTGTAATTCATAATGTTTTGCTCTTTAAACTTGCAAGATCAATTAGCATGCTTATGTGCATTGCTTTAATAGTGATTATCACTATGTTGATGTTGATGATCAGAGATTAATCAAGTTTTTCGCTTAAGTTTCAATATGCAAAGTTGCAAGACAAGCAGTACGTTTTGCATCTTCAAATTTTTTAACTGCTTGCGTACTTTGCTTATCAATCATCAAGAAATATGATCTGTTTATTCATTAAATTCTTGCAACTTGAACTTCTCATCTGCATGTTCAAATGCGTGATTCTCAAATCTGTTTTGATGAAATGATGAATTCTTAATGTGAAAGAAGTTATCACTTCTTTTGATCATGCAACTTCTGATGAGTCACTGTGTATTCAACATCTCTTATCTGAGCAGCTTTGTGTAAATGAAGCAATTAAAACTGTAAGATGACGAAATTTCTTTATGTGAAACTGCGTAGTAGAAGATAATAAGATAACATTCTGTTAATGATAAAACTAATTGCTAAAAAACGAAAGTAAAAGCTTGCAGAGTTTTCATCTTCTGTCAAGTCATTATCTTTATTCACTTATTAATTTCTTCAATCTAATCTCGTAAGCTAGTCTTGCAGATATGCATTGTTCATAGTTGATGAAATGCATTCTCACAAAGAGTTTCTTAATAATTAACTTTATCATAATATATATTTATTTTATATTTGCTTAGAATATCACATTATCATATCACTTTCATAAATTTAATTTATTCATTTAATAATTTTAATAATTTTAAACTTTTTTTAAAAGTGATGATTCAATATTCAAGCATGATAATAGTAATACAATCATAACAAAGTTGCAATGATGATATTTCAATATTGTAAAACATCATATCAAAGAATAAATGTTATATAATAAAATTAGAAAGTAAAGAAGCAAAAAATGAATTTTCTCTTGATATTAATGAACAGTTAATACTTTAATGCAATGAATTGCAAAATAAATAAAAGTTAATAATTATTTAATCAAAGATTGAAACTTTGCAAATTGTTGAAACAACAAAGAAAATGTTGAAATCATGTTTAAATATTCAATTTAATCATGCTGTGAGTGAAATGTTTGATTTAATAAAGATAGCTATAACTAATATTTTAAGAATACAGAAGAAAGAAGATACAAAAAATAATAAAAACATGCTTTATATAATAGTTACTCATATTTAATGCTAATCTTAAAGAGAACATGTTGAAACATAAGAAAGATGTTGATTCAAAAAATGTTTGCAACATAAAGAAATATGTTTGTTATAAACATCTGTTAACTACTCATAACACAAAGAAGTGTGTTTATTTAAAAGACAATAAAAGCTGATTAAAAGATGTTAAAGAAGAAAAAAGATGCTGAATCATATTTGAGTCAAATCTGAGTCAGATTTAAGTCAGATCTCAATTAAATCTTGACTAGTTTTAATCAATATACAATTAACTCACTAGCATTAATTGTATAATAATTAAAATTAAATCTTTTGATCTTATTCAATTTTGACACATTCATAACATTATTTCTTTCTCTGAAAATTCATGTTTGCATGAATGTTGTTTTATTTTACTTATTTGATTAATCATGATTTTACAAATTCAAGTCTGCAAAATTCTGGTTGATTAATTGATAAAGTGTTAACTTAAATTAACGTTAACGTGATTTGTTTGAATAAAGCTTATGAAATTTGATCAAAACATCTTCAAAGTCATTGAATTTCTCTTTATCAACATAGTATCATTTGTTGTTTTGATTTAATTCTGTTCATTTAATCTTATACTATATTCAATCTTGATAGCATCTGAAGTTCAAAATGTCATCTATCTTTTAATGTTCATCATCTTTAATAGTGAGAAATTTGAAAGATTCTGAATGTTGTTTTAATAAAAGATCATCAAAATAAGAACATAATAACTTTGAACTGAACATTAAATGCAGCTGCTTCATGCTTATCAATAAATGAAAATAATAAAAGATTTCAACTTTGACAGTAATTTAATAAAGTTTTAACTGTTTATCTTTTAAATCTTTGCATGATCTTGTTGTTTTGATGTTTCTGAAGAATAATTAAACTTAGTCATTTACTTCATAAATGACATCTCATTTATGTTTATTGATCTGAGCTTCAATGATCTGCTTCAACTTTTTCAATTGTTGATGATTGAAGATAAGAAGTTCTTTCATTTAAATGATAATATTGTCGACTTTTCTAGCTTTAAAATGTTCATAAATTGTTTCATAGTCAATCATGTCTGAATTGAAACTCATTTGTAAGTGAAAATTCTTATTGAAGTAGAATGAAATCATTGAGATGATCAAAAAAATATTGAAATTCTCACTGAATTTCATTAAAAGTCATTTTGCTTAGTCATTCTGCATATAATTACAGTAAATTCTTAGTTTGCATTTCACATCTTGATTGACTTACTTCAATTAATCATCAATTTCAGAATGATAAATTATAAATAAATTAACTGTGATTTTTAATCACTTGTAAAAACTTTGTCACATTGTTAATATAAAGATCAGCGATGAAACTCATCTGTATGCAATGCTGACTACGAATCTACTGTTTAGTTACAGTAGAATCTAAAGATTATCAAAAGTTTGAACAACATCAAGATACTGCGTGATGATGAAGCGCTGTGCGTTGATCGCGTGCAGAGTTTTCGCGATCGCGCAGACTTTGATAATCTCAATGCGCATGCTACAAAAAAGCAATCTGCACGCAGATGAGAAAGTCAAATAGAATGCAGAACTACGAGAAAAATCGCTTATGAAAATCATTCAATTCAGCATCTTGTCATCGTGATGATGAGAACTGAGACAAAACATTCTCGCGTTTGATCTGTTGAGAATGATTAGCAGAAAGAACTTGAATCACGAACATTCTTTAAATTTACATGTTAACTATGTATAAATCTTGTTAAGACTGCGTGTCTGTTACTATGATACAGACAACTCACAAGTCTTGTTAAGTTTGACACAAGCAAACTCAAGAGTCTCATTAATATCGTTTAATAAACATTCAGACACAGACATTTTATACATAGATGATACGCTGATGAGAAGACTTCATTAAGAGAAGAGAAACACAAGCGAGTTAATAAAGAATGATCGAACTACGCTGTCTGATTAAAAGTGTAGCATATGAACATCTTTGTAAGACATAATCAATCTGCACAAGAAAAATCTTTACAAATAACATGAAACAAATGAGTTACATGCTTTACAAGTGAAGTGAGTGTTTGCAAGATGTGATATACAATGATGATGATTGTTGATCTTGAAAATCTCACTTCTTCACTGAGTTCTGATTCTTGAATGTCTTGATGATAAAGTCAATCTCTAGTTGAAGACATCATTTGTATAGTTTGAAAGAACAGTAGCGTATGTTGATGTGATTAAAGAAGAAATCGACTGCAATACACATGCATATTGCAGATGAAACATCTGCAACTCATGCTTAAGAAGTAAACTGTCGAAATCTGAGCAGTGAAAGATCTCATTTCTCTTGAACTGTGAATCTGTCATGAGAAAACTCTCTGAGTAACTTCTTAAGTTTAAGAAAGAAATCAGCATAAAGATTGTGCTCTATGTATGTTGCATGCAACGTATACAACATATTTTCGATAGATTGAAAACATGCAGTTGAATCACTGATGAATCAGCTTAACAGATAGTAAAGATCAAGAAGAGATGAGTCAATCTTTTCTCTTGCGTGATTAGTGACTCAGACGAGACAACATCTGAGCAGATTCAGAAACGTTCAATCAGAAAGTAAGAAAGATCATTGATGATTGAAAGCATACAAAGAGTCTTCTCATTGCAGAGTCAACAACAGCTATGAATAACTTTATGATAAAACAGTCTTTTCTACAAATTCTACAGTACAACATCAGAAAATTATTAAGAATTCAAGAATCATTTCTAATTGACAAAAAAGTTCGTAAATTCAACATAGTAATTATACAGAAGCAAGATCGTAACAACAATGATTCACAATCATTTAGCTCAGCACACAACTTCTTTCATCTAGTGAAAAACTCGTCATTTCAATTAAGAACATGCATATATGTTAACAAACATTTAAGACTCAATCAATGAATAGTAGAAACAGCTGAGTCAGAGATTTGCTCAATCAGAATATTAACTCGCAACGCAGATGACAAAACGCAGATGCTAAGACTTCTAAACGTTTACAATTCATGCTCACTGTCTACTACATTTATAAAGAGATCTTCAATCATTTTTCATTTGAATGAACTACTCAAGAATGATTGCAAACAACTAATTGTAAAAGATTTCAATCTACATCATTCTTACTGAGAGAGACGAAAATGCTTCACTCGTCATACAACAACTGATACTCTGCTAAACGTCATTACAAATGCAAGACTGAAATTATTGCTGAAATCAAACATTATTACTCGCGAAGCTCACAATTAATTTACGACGATTGATTTAGTCTTTAGCAGCGAAAAAATACAGTTCATGACACGTAAGTGCAAGATACGAATTGATCTGCATCAGAAGTTAAATCATCTTTTGATCATTACAAAGTTATGTTTACAAACAATCTCAGTGCAACTTGACTTGATGACTCTGAAAAAAAATGAATACAGAAGCATTGAGTGCTTATCTGCAAATACATCTATTTTTGAAACACTCTTTAGACAACAAGACTATAATGAATGACAGAGTTTACAAGATTATCAGAGTGCTACAGAAGATCATCGAGAAATCTACTCTTTAAGCAAAGTCATCAAATTGAGCAAGAGACTTTTGAAATCAAAGCTGCTTTGAAGTAGTAATGAAATCAAGATGACTGCAAATCATATGAAAAATGCAAGATACATTAGAAGCGTGAAATGAATATTTGAAGCACAATGATCATAAAAACAAGATCATTTGACAAATGAAATGTGCACACTTCAGATCACAAAGACATGAGCTGAGCGAAGCATTTAAATTGATATGATGCTTTGCAAAATGAGCTAGAATCGAAAGTCAGTTATCTAAAAAGCTTTCTCAGTTTTCATCACTGAAGTGAAGCGACTTCGATCATATGACAACGACGTTCGAGAAAAAAATTGAGATACTGCGAGAAAAGTTCTTTCTCTCATCTTCTCAAGCGAATGTCAGCAACATCGCAAAGTCATTCATATCTCTGACAGTCTCATTCAATTCATGCATCACAGAAGATGAAGTGAAGCAGACAATCAAATGAGTAAAAGCAGACAAAGCATCAAATGTTTCAGATATTTCAAACAGAGTACTTCAAGCGAGTCTTGCAAAACTAATCTCAGTACTGACGAGTTTATTCAACGCATGCATAATACACAGATATCATTCGAAGCAGTTCAAGAAGACTCAAACAATAGTACTACATAAATTAAAGAAAAGCGACTATATCAATTTAAAGATGTATCGACTCATTGCTTTGTTCAATATCATGAGCAAAGCACTGAAGTTAATCATGATCAAAAGACTGAGTGACATAGTCGAGACTCATTGCATGCTATCAAATGCTCAAATGAAAGTGAGATGTAAGTGATTCATGATCTTGACGTTAACTTTACTAATAAATCAAGTTCACACAGTGTGAAGCTGTGAAATCAAATGTGTGATCTTCATGCTAAGCTTAAACGTCGTCGAAGCATTCAATCAAGTCTCACACGTCAGACTTCTGCATACGCTGAAAATGAAAAAAACGTCAAGCTACAAAATTGAATGAACACGCAACTTTCTAAAGAATCAAGAAACATCGTTAATATTCAATGAATAAATGAGTAATATACGCGAGATAAATGCAGACATATTGCAAAGATTTTTCATTTCATCAATTCTCTTTCTATTCTTCAACGCAAGTTTAATTAAAAAATACGAAGCATTGAAAATTAAAATTGAAGTGCTTGACTTCGTAAATGATATTAACATTCTAGCTTATGACAGATTCACTGAAGAAATCTGCAGAACACTGAGCAAAGCACACAACGTCTGTGCGAAATGAGCTTGCACTCATGACGTAACGTTTGCATCAGAAAAGTACAAGCTCATGTATTTCACTAGAAAATCGAAGAGATTTAACATGATGACTAGCATATAAATAGAAAACTTAGTTATTAAATTGAAATCAGATGTACAAGTTCTAAAGATGCAACTGAACATGAAACTGCAATGAGACGCGCATCTTCGACAAATAAAGATTAATCACGTCACAAGAATGTTAATACTTAGTCATTTTGAAATCTTCACATGAGAAGCTATCTTCACAAAAGCAAGACAAGTATACTCAGCAGTAGTGAGATCAGAAATTGCATTTGAAGTGTCAGTCTGACATCAGCGTGACAAGAAAGATGAACTGTCAAGCAAAGAATGCAAACTAGAAACACTTCAGAATCAGACTCTGCATCATGTAGCAAAAGCATTCAAAAGAGTAAGCATCGAAACTCTAAAGACAGAAACATACACAAGCTCGCTACATGTTTATTTGAACATGTTACAGAACAAGATCATGCTACACAGTGAAGTCAATGATTGAACGCAAGAGATTAGACAAGCATATGAACTAATACATGCTCATTTGACGAAAGTTAATCGCGTCATTTCTCGCTTACTCGTCATTAAGAAAATAGTACTTCTGAATGTCTTCATTTAAGAAGATGCGAAGATACAGTCAAGATGCAGACGATGCACTTTCTTCTTCACAATGATTTCAACAAGTGATAGCATCATAATAGCGCAGTATCACAAAGATCAATGAAATCAATGATGAGAAAAATACAGAGAACGCATTGCAGATATTAACGTAATCTCACATTTGCAGTTTGTCAAGTGAACTAAATTTTAGAGTTTAGCAAAAGAAACATTTGTCGCTTAAAGCTGAATAAAATTGAGATTTAAGCTGAGCTCGTCTGACTGAGTTCTGCTTTTGTCAATAAAATCTGCGTTCATTCATATGCTCTGAACTGCATCTCGATATAATTTGCGTTTGTTCATATGCGCTGAAATGAATCTCGCTTTCGTCGCTTATGTCACATATGTTGATTCTTCTATCTATGTATATTATATATATCTACAGAGACTTATTTATAGACAGATTATAGTATGAAGCGTCGCTACAATAAATGTCGTCGTTGTACTCACTCTAGATTTTCAATGATAACTCAACAACAACTCAAATTCTTTTTTTATTGATTTCATCATTTTCATTGCTACTTTTGACTTCTTGCAGTCTTCACAAAGCTCGAATTATTTGCTATGAATGCATTGCAATAACTGATTAAACTTGATGCGTTAGCATTCTTTGCAATATTTCAAATCAATTTCACATTATCTGATCTGATCTAAGTTGTTGCATTTTCAATGATCTTGTTCTCAGTCATAGTGTGCAAGATCTCAAGTAATCATATATCTGTTGTCTGTAGTAGATTCAATAACTTATTTAGCTGTTTCGCGATTTCATCGTTATTTTCAAAATCATGAATCTGAGATCAGTCAACTATATCAATGTAAGCGAAATCAATCATTTGCAAACGTGTTGTGAATATCATCTGTTTGACTTATGTTTTTGCTTGATGTGCAAGTAGATGAACTCATTCATCTGAGAACTGAGCTTTGCAGTAATCTGACACAGCTGCTAGAAAAATTCTGTGAACTGACATTTCATGATTTTCAATCTCAAGTTAGATCAACTGCATGTGCTTAACTGATTTCAAAGCAGATACGCTGCTACTTTTTGAATACATTGACAGAATGTCAAAGACTGACTCAATTGATTAAACTGTCATTGTACTTGAATTGCAAAGACACATTAAATGTAATCTTCGAAATTAAGAATCTTTGTTGACTTGCAAGATTGAAGATCAAGAAACACTCAGTATATATGAAAAGATTGTGAGCATCGCATTTTGCAGTGAAGAAAACGAGTCGTGTGCTCTATATGAAAAGCAGATAGAAAAATCTCGCTCTCGTGATCATATAATGTCATTGCCTTGCAAATTTTCTCTTTTCATTCGATGTAATCACTGTTAAGAATTTGATATTGCGATTTGCAAGTTCTTGAACAAATGCAGTGTATTTAACGACAGAAAGTTTCTCTCATGTTCATGAGTTGATGATGTTGAGCATGATGTCAAAGTTCATTAATCAGCATGACATGAACATTCAAGATCTTCAATCATATCAAGTATTTATCTGCTATCTTTGAAGAGACAAGAATACTCAGACTTTCTACAATTCATGACAAAAGTAGCTTCAAAATTTTGCAGAAGATGATCTTTTTTGCAGATAAATACTTTGCAACTTTGTTAGAATGTGATAATTTTGACTTGCATATCTCATCTCATACGAGAAATATGAAGAAAACATTCTCACAAGATTTAGACATGTGCAATCATGAAGATATCGAGAGACGCGATCAGAATGATCTCATTGAGTTAATTCATCACATTAGTGAACTTGATGCATGATTGATGACAAAGCGCAAGATTGATCGATAAGACTCTCTGTTGATGATGAGCAGAGCAAGACAGCTACTCAGATACAAGTGATAACGTCTTGTATATCTTGATGAGCTGTATATAATCATGATTCTAGCTATATATATAATAATAAACAAAGAAAGCATTTCATCTTCTGACGTGCAACTTTGATGATTGAGTTTAAGTCATAGCTTCAAATGAGATGAGATTTGAGAATCAGTCTATCGTTTTTGCAAGTTTGACTGATCTATAATTCATTGAACTGCAAGACAAATTAATTAAACTGCAAGACAGATTCATTGAACTGATGATGTTTGCTTTGATGTCATGAAACATATAGTCTTTGAAATGTATGAAAGTCATTGAGTTTAGCATTCTCGATTGTATCTAATATCTTAATGACAATCGCTTGAAGATTATAAAACTTGACTATTGTGATCACGACGATGCAAAGTGCATCTGTGTCTCATTCAATCAAGCAACTGCATCGTTGATCTTGTTGATAATCAGCTGCGATGATTGTAACTAGTACGCTCTTCAAGTCAGAATCTTCGCAAATAACTTTCATGAGTTTAAATCTTGCAGATTGTAACTTTTGCATTCATGATGATGAGTTTTTAGTGAGTTGTCATCACAGAACGTGAATTATCTGTGTCAATGCAAATTCGCAAATAAGCGAGCTGACAATTAAGTTTCAAACATTAGAAGTCAAGTCAACATTTGAGTCAAAGAATGATATAAATGAAGTATCATGCATTCTTTGCATGCATTAACGACGTCTTTTCTCTTCTTTGAGAAAACATTCTTACATTCTTGTACTTCAGATCTTCATTGATTGTGTTCATGTTTGCATCATTTGCAATGTGTGAACGTCTGACAAGTATGAAGAGACTTTTCGAGTGTCAATTTTCATGTAGATGATTCAAACTTCAATGCTCATAATTTTTGAGAAGAACGCACTTTTCTTACTTGTAGTCTTTCATCTATTTCTTTTCATGATTGATAGTAGTGATGTGATAGAAGCGAGATGAATGTTGCTCGCTTATTCAGAGCATCGTGATTTCAAGTTGTAAGATTGCTAACGTTTGATAGACACTTTCATTACATCGATGAGTGAATTTTTCTATACTTTGCTGCGTTTCATAAATGCAGAATGATTGTAGCTGAAATCAATATTGATGAACATTGTTGTTAATTTATGAAATGATACTGCATCTGCTTCTTTGAATCTTTGTCAATCTGCACACATTCAGACACAATGTTGATTAAATAATCATGATTTCTTTAATGAGTTATTTGATTGAATCTATTCAAAAGATCAAAAATGAGAATCTATGATTATGCTCAAGCAGTGTTACATATGTTGTTGAAGATTTGTTGCATCATCAAAGCAGTGTCTGCAACATCATCAAGAATCACAGAGCTTAGTGTTGATTTTATATATTTTCTCATGATCTTAATAAGTTTTGATGAATATATCAATAAATGTCAAAGAAGAAAGAGTGAGTACAACTATTTATAATACAGATTGATAAACTAGTAACACACTGCACGTTCTTAATGCACATGTATAAGACTGTGTAATCTAGACGCAGTTGTCATCTTTCATCTTGTTATTGACTTCGATGTCGTTTGCTTCATTATCATCATCATCTTCAACATCTTTGATTACATTATCATCTTCAAAAATTTTGAGCTTCAATGTCAACTTCATTATATACATTCAATGATTCTGTCTATTATATATCAGCATCTCGATTCTTGAATCTACGCAGCGCAAGTCATAAGTGATAATCTTTTTATGTTGTTCAAGATGATTGACTTTCTTCTTGATCTGTGCTTAATCTTTTTTCATTCATTCTGAGTCAATCTGAACTAGTTTCTTGATCTTATGTAAATTGTAATCAACATTGATTAATTTGATAATGTCAATGATAAAGCATGATGACTTTTTATTTAAATACTTCTGCAGTTTTTTTGAATCTTCTTGAAACAATCAAACTATGTTCATCATTCTAGATTTGATCAATTTTGAAGTTATCAAAGTCACAGAGACTTTAAGCACAAGTCGAAAGTATTACATAATTAGACATTAGCAATTATGTTGAACATGTTTTCTTTCACTATGCATGTGATAACTTTCAAGAACAACATTAACAGAAAGTAAAGACTTTGTCACTTATTCAATAAAGAATAAGTGCATTCAAAGAACTCATGATACAGAATACAGTCTTCTTGTTCTTGTCTCAGACATTGTTGATGAGCATGTTGATTGCTTTGATCTTGCTACAGTTCACTTTGAAGATAATATCGAGAATGTGCTTCTCATAGAGAGATTCGACTTACTTCAAGTTGTAGAGATGATCTATTTCATATCTTTTATTTCAATCTTCTACTTCAAAGAACACAAGTAACTGTGTCTTTGAAAGTTGTTCAAGACACAAAAATGTGCTAAGTACTTTGAGTCAATAAACTTTCATCATTCAGTTGTTGACGTTGAGTTGAAGCTCAATTTCAATGCAATAATTGTTGATTCAATCTTGCTTTTTCTTATTCATCTTCTTTTAAAGTTGATCAATGATTGTCATCATTGAGAAATTGACAACTTTGTTGAATCTTGATGAAAGACTACAATTGATATCTTGATGCTCATTCAATTTCACATCTGTAAGAAAAGAGTTGAAAAACATCAATTAATTGACATCACGTCATAATCATAATGTGTTGCACACAGTCTTTAGCTGTTTAATGTACTTCTGAATGATTTGAGAATTTATCTCTTGAATCTTGATGATTTTCGTATGTATTTTGTTCATGTCTTTCAAATTTTGATATGTACAGTATTTCAAATTGACTCGATGAGCTTCTTTTTCTTTTCATCCTTATTCATGTTGATTCACTATCAAATTTATCATCAGCATGTTCACTCATATCATCATTTGAAAGAGAGATCATTTAAAGAGTGTATCTGTAACAAATCACTTACAAGATTTTTTATTTATGATCTTAAACAGATTGATGATTTTGAACATCTGAATCATCTTTTTATACATCTCATTCACGATCAATCAATCTCATCTCATATCTCAAAGCTTTTATATCAACTGTGATTGTCTTGCTTTAAAACTTGCTTTTTGAGAATGATGTAAACTTTTCATCAATTTTGCAACGTGAGTCTTGTACATGTTTATTATGATCACATATATAAAACTAGAATTAGCTTGTTCTTCTTCTGATAAAAGATATATATCTGTTTGTTTCAATCTGATGATCAGCGCATTCATCTTGACATCACAATATGCATGATGAATCTGTCAACGTAATAAATTATTGTTCTTGTCGAAATGAATTTGAATCTTCTTTAGTCAGTCAATAATCAAGACTGACGAAATGATAATTAAATTGACAAATTTCAACAATATGAGATGTGCAGATGAGCTTGCGTTCACACATGAACATTCAATTCTCAATCTGTTATCAGAAGAGCACTTTGCATCTTTAGACTGAGAAGTATCAAGAGTGTTTTCTTTCAGATGTTCATTGAACTTCTTCTCATGATGAGCATTGTTGATCTCGTCATGTGCTATGTGCAATAAACGATTCAGACAAATCAATTCAAGCATCTTTATTGTCTTATCAATAAATTAGCATGCTTCATTCTTAATTTTCCTGACATTCATGTTTATCTTTTCAAGATTCATATCATCGACATTGTATTTTTTCTTCATGAACATTTTCATCTTAAACATCACAAAAATCTCAAAAGTCTGATATAAAAAGAATGACGTGATCATTCTTTGCAAATGTATGCGTGACTGAGATTCAACATGATTAAATTTATGCAGAAACAGTTGAGCATAATTTCGTCATCTGTCTTCTTCATGAAAATGCTTTGTAACAGTCAATGATATCTTCGTCATGAGTTTGTTCAATCTTGTTAATCAAGAAACAAGATCAACTTCGATATCTCAATCATCTTGCATAATGCTTTTTCAAAGTCTTCTCACTATCTTCAACATCATTGAAATTCATATGTGATTGCACATATTTTGACTTTTTTGCGATATCTTCTTTAAATGAAGTGTCAAAGATCATCATGTTCTGTTGAGATTTCATCTGCTGAGATGAAGATTGTACAGTTACTTCATGTTGTTCAACTCAACTCATTGAATTTCGATGTAAGTTGATGATATTGTTTTCATTCAATGAAGAATTATCATTCTTTAATTCAAAACTTGATACTGTTATTGAGTTATCAAAAGTTGAAGCTGAGATGTGAGACTTATCTGAAGCTGATATCAACATGTCATTCTCTTGAGTTTGCATCTTGTCATTCGACTTTCGTCACTTTGAATGCAATGATTCAGAACTTTCATCATTCTCTGTAAAGATCACTTGTCATTAGTTTGTTGTTCATACACATACTTTAATGACTTACTATAATGCAATGTTTGATCAGTTAATGTGATGCTTATTGTATCTTTCTTTGAATGATTGAATCTTGATCGCTTTCAAGAAAAATATAAGAGTGTGTGAATCTTGTTCATGAGATTTTCACTCTTGTCAATTCGCTGTGAATGTACACTCTTCACAAATTTATCAGATTTCGCTGCATTGTCTGTTGAGTTAATGTTATTCTTCGTTGTACTCAGAACAGCTATGTCATTTGCATCACTCTCTTTCATGTTAATGATTGCTGACTGCTTCTGAACATGAGTAAACGCTGCATTATCTGCTGAGTCAATGTTATTCTTCGTTGTACTCAGAACAGCTATGTCATTTGCATCATTCTCTTTCATGTTAATGACTGCTGACTGCTTCTGAACATGAGTAGACGCTGCATTATCTGCTGAGTCAACGTTATTCTTCGTTGTACTCAGAACAGCTGTATTATTTACATCACTCTCTTTCATGTTAATGACTGCTGACTGCTTTTGAACATGAGTAGACGTTGCATTATCAGTCGAGTCAACGTTATTCTTCGTTGTAAACAGAACAGCTGTGTCATTCGCAATGCTCTCTTTCATGTCAACAACTGCTGACTGCTTCTGAATATGAGTAGAATTTATTTGATTCTGCTTTATGAAATCTAAAGTTCTTGTCAATCTTTATTGATATACATGATCTATTAAATTATCAATTGTTATTTCATAATCAATTGATAATGTGTTGATCTCATTTCTTCAAGTTGTCACTTTGTTAATCTTTTCACTTTCGTTAACATCAATGAATCTTGTGTGCTCTTGACGAGAAGTTGAGATTGATGAAGCATTGTCTGTGAGTTCTGCACTGATCATTAGTTCGCTGTTTACATACATGTGTTTCTGATTTATCAGAATATGATGTAGCGTGAGTCACATTAAAGCGAGCAGCACGATTAAATTGATTCAAGACATCACGTAAGACAGCTTGAAAAGTTCTGTCTGAATTTATTTTCAAGATCTCATCATCTGTGATGTAAATGATAGTGTTTATCTCAATGTAGCTCATGTCATCTTTGAGAATATCAATTTACATCTGAAACGAAACATTATAAAATCAATCTTTATCATCGTGTAAATCGTGATTAAGTACATCTTCAATTGAAGTCAAGCTCATTTTCGAGATCTCTTTCAAAGTGATCAGATTCAAGTGTGAACTCATCATTGCATAAAGTTCAACATCTTCAAGTATTCTGATGAATGACATGATTTCTTTTGACTGTGAAAACTCAGATGCAGATGATGCTCGTTGAATCTTTACAATCTTGCATGTGATGATGAGTAATTGATCATCTGAAGATAATGTTAAACTAGTTTGTGTATGAGTGAAAGATGTGTTAATCTTTTCAACATGTTTCTGTTTAAAGTGTCTCTTGTTGAAGAGCAATCATTGAACTATAGTGATCAAACTGCTGATAATATGATTTGCTTCAAAGTCATTGAACATAAGTGAATTGACGTTGTACAAAAACGATGTTAATTTCTTCTCAATAATAGTCAACTTTTTGTGAAATCTGATGTGCTTGAGTGTAGACATGTGCTTTTCAAGTCATTGCTCAGCTTGATTTGTCAAATTCTTCAGCTGATATTTATTGATATTTAAAATTTTAAGAATTTCTGTCATGTTTCTGAAAGTTGAATACTCATCATCAAGTTGAGAATTCTGATATCTAATAGTGATATTCTTTTTGAGACGTAAGCTAGTCATTATGATGAGTCGATAAAATCAGTTCGATAAGATAAATGATGATGATGAAATATGAATGCTGTTATTTGACTATGTAAGATGAATTGACGTGACAAACTAGACATGTACTCAACTGATGTTAAATATGCAAATTCAATCAACTGAGATTAAGTTCAATGAACATATCTCGATCTTAATGATGATGCTCATTGAAAGAGACACATGATTAGATCATGATTTTATGTAATTATGAGAACAACTTAAAAGACTTACATCAAGTATGATGAGCAGATGAATGAAAGATTAAGTTGTGTTAAGTACATGCAATGATTGTAATATTGTAAAAGCTGAAACATAGTGAATTTACTTTAGCTTACGTTGAAGATCTGCGCTCACATGATGTGCATAACAGCTTAAAGAATAAGCTAGTTTATTGTTGATTGAAGTGTATTGTATCTGCAAGTTGTTATATCTGTATTTCAATGTATATTACACAGTGATCAGTGTTTCAATCTCTTTGACAGACTTAAACTAGCAGCAGACAAAGAATTTAAACTTCGAAAAAGAATGTCATCTTCTGTAAAACATGTTTATCAATCAATGAATACTGCTTCTTGATCAGATTTATTTTCTTGCAATGCTTGCTCTTCTGAGAGATTTGTTGCTTGATCTTCGCTTACATCTCAATAATGTTCTTGCTCTTCTGCGAGATTTACTGCAGAAGCTTCGTTCATGTTCTGATGATGCTCTTACTCTTCTGAAAGATTTGTTGCTTGATCTTCGTTTACATTTTAATGATGCTCTTGCTCTTCTGAAAGATTTATTACTTAATCTTCGCTTACGTTCTGATGATGCTTTTGCTCTTCTGAGAAGTTTGTTGCTTGATCTTTGCTTACATTCTGATGATGCTCTTGCTCTTCTATAAAGTTTGCTGCAGAAGCTTCGTTCATGTTCTGATGATGCTCTTGCTCTTTTGAGAGATTTGTTGCTTGATCTTCGCTTGCATATCAAGCTTTGTTTTCGTTTCATTGTGATTCTTGCTCTTAAAATTGACGCTCTGTTTTCATGAAATCGATGAATTCTTGTTGACTAAAGTATTTCTCATAGACTTCGTTGATCAAGAACAGATTTTGAACATGTTGTATCATGTGTAGATTACGAACGTAATCATGCTGAAGTTCATCATAGTTACATAACACAACAAATGAGTTGCAAGCATGATTACAGACAGTCAGAAGACGATTGAGTTGAGACATGAAGTCAACTTTTCTAATTCTCATCATACATAAAATGATGACAGAAGCTTTTTTGTCTTGAAAAGAATTAATTATGTATGCTTCAACATTTTGAACTTTTGAGTCTGAGACTAAACTTCTCTTCAGTAACTAAACTTGTGCAGTATATCTTGTGAGAATGATGATGTTCTTGATAAATATCTCAACTTCAGCGTAGATCTTGACTAGCTTAATTGCTACAATGATTTCAATCTCATTCTGCTTGAACTGAGATGCATTGATTCTTATGTCGATCTCATTGATGTTGAGAAATGTTAACAATCATTCTATTTTGCAAAAGCTCTTCAATACAATGATTGTGATAGTCATATTGAGTTGAAGTGAAGAGTTGACTGAGAATTGCATCTGAGCTTTGTATCAGACAGTGAATATAATGTCATCTATGATGAGAATTGCGTGATACTGTTCAGTGAGAAGCATATAAGAGTATTCAAGCATAATCAGATGTTCAAATAGACTTCTGTTTATGTAATGCATGAAGCAATTGTTCTTGATGTCTTCTTTCATTGATTGAAGTTACTCATCATCATTGAACATATGCATTGAATCGTTGCTGTGAGTCATAGTAATAAAGATCTTTGCATTCTCGACTTTTACGACTTTCTGAATGACAGTATTATCTTCTTTGAATTTTTTTAGCATAGTAGTGTTGAAGTTGATCAGCGTGCAGACAGCAACGCTCACATCATGCTCAAGAATATTCACACTTAGCTCAATCTTAATGCGCTGAAAGAATTCTTGATCTTTCATGTCAAGAGGTTTTTTCATCTCGATTCTTTGAAAGTACGAGCAGAACATCTTAATAACAGCGTCACGCTCAATCTCATTGTTCATTCTATTGAGCTTGACATTGATAATTTTCTGAAGCATATGATGTTTGAATTCATGATTTCGCTTCAAGAATTGACGAGTGACATGAAAGTTAAGATCTTCGTAATTCACATTAAGTGAATTATCGTCGCTCTTGAAATTTTCGTAAGTCACATTGACTTCTTCATTATTGATTTGTACAATTGAAGAATCTTATGTCTTATGCTGCTTGTCACTCTGTTCACTCTGTTGACTCTGAGATTACGTCTTATTCATCAAATGATCACTCAAACTCATGACTTTTAGAAGCAGAATGTCAAGACTGATCTGATGCAATTTGTATTGATAATCTTTAATGTCATGTAGAATCTTCTTGCTCTGATCGATAATTTGATGTGTCAGCTGATCATAGAAGACATCAGATAACTCGTGAAAGACATTTCATCATTGTCGAGCGAAATCATTGTTTACTGAGTGAGACGTGTAACTGTCTTAAGTGACTATCTGACGTTCAGTGAACTGCAAGTAAAAACGAACAATCTTCGTATCTATCAGAATGATGTCTTTGTTTTTCAGTCGTTGAAGCTGTTCATTCAATTTGAGAATGAATGTATCAGCTGTATTGTTGAATGAGTTCAGCACTTTGACTTTCTTGCTCAGCTTTAAAAGTAGCATTGTGATAATGACATTCATCAATATCTTCTTGATCTCAAAGAGTTTCTTGATAAGATCAAAATCGTTGAAAAGATTCTGAAAATATTGCATGATCAACATCTGAGACTTATTCAGCTCAATATTTCACTCAGCAAGAGTAGTCGAGAAATTCAAGTTTTTAAAGAGAATTGATGTGAATTTGATACAAAGATTCTGACTCAATATAATATCGCGAAAGCGATCGTTGTATTCATAATTTCTCTCATCAATATGAGCAGAATTAAGAATTCTGATTGTCGCTATTTTGATTCTGTTGAGCTTGTCAAACATGATTGAATGAATTGAGATCACATTTGATGCGTCAAAAAAACAATACTGAAGTACTTGTTTATCATCATTTTGTCGCTTATGTTCATGAAGATTGAACATCAACTTTAACTTGATCAAGCTTCAATCTGTCTTGATGAGAAAGTGATAAAGAGCTACGCTCACATCTGTCATGTTGAAGAAAATAAACGACTTGACAAGAATGATAGCAGTTCATTTGTCATCATTGATCTGCATTTCAAAGTGATTCTTCGAGTCAAATTAATAGTTGAAGTGATTGAAAAGATGCAGCAAATCAACATACTTCTTGTCTGTTTTCGCGAATGTGATGAGTGCACGTAACTTGCAGAGCAATGTCTGAGTCTTCGCAATCAGTGCTCGCTGTGTCTTCATTGACTGTAGTTTAGAGAAATCTTTGATAAGTCAGCACTTTTTGTCATCATGATAAATGTGTCGATATGACAGATAGATAGTTGAATGATTCTTCTTTGAAGTCACTTGTTCTACTTGAATGATATGCTTGTGATTTTTAGACTGACTGAATCACATGTTGAATGCTGAAAAGTCTCGCTTTATTCTGATGCTACTGTTGAATTTTCAATACTGATTCAGAAATGTATCTCATTCAATCATCAAAATGAAGATCTTCAGCTTGATTGTGCAATCTTCTGACAAATTGAAGACTTCTTTGAGTGTATTCTTTATATTCTGAAAAACTGATGAACTTTCATGATTCTCAAGCAGAATTAACTGAGTATGAGTTGAGATTGATCTGAAGATAAATTCAAGTAAAGTTATTCATTCATCTTGATGCAGATTCTTAATCTTTGAATCATCAATGTTGTGTGTGAAAAACATGAATTCAAAATAAGAAGTATGCAACAGAGACATGTTTGAATAGTTCATAATGATAACGTCGCGAATGTCAGAATTTGAATGTAAGCGAAAGACTCAATTATGTAAGATGTCGTGAACAGAAAGACAGCTCTCAAATAATGATGATGTGACTTGATGTAATTTAATGTTGAAGTGAATGCTGAATGTTCAGTTCATCAAGATCTTTATCACAATCTTGCAAGTAACATAAAGATTTTTATTCAAAAAATCAAATGCATTAATTGTTGATTTGATTACTTGATTGATTTCAAAAACAATCTTGACTCAAAAGATGACAGATCTGATGCTCTGATATTCAGCTAAATCTGCTTTCTGCGTCATCTTCTTCTTGTTTGAAATGAGAATAGTGCAATTGTCATTCTCAAGCTTCATTGCTTAAGATGTGTAATACATGACATTAGTCGCTGCATCTTTATCTGTTGATGTTGCTTTGAACTTCTCTTTGAACATCATGATGAGATGTTTGTTGAAAGATGTAAAGTAATAATGTGAGATGATGTTAAGCTGTTGAATGTGAAGAAACAATAAAAAGCAGTGAGATTGTAGAATGTACAATGAATGAAATGAGATTGCAAAATGTTGAATTCTAAACTGATGTAAATCTAAACTGAATGATTAATCTTAACAGTTGCAGCTCAAATTGAGATTGTTATTTGATTGTGATGAAAGATAGAAAGTGAAATAATGTTGTAGAATGTAAAATTCTAGACTAATGTGAGTTGAAGTTGAAAGATTAATCTTAATTATCACAGCTTGAATTGAGATTGTTATCTGATTGTGATGAAAGATAGAAAGTGAAATAATGTTACAGAATGTAAAATTCTAAACTGATGTGAGTTGAAGCTGAAAGATTGATCTTGATGATTGCAGCTTGAATTGAGATTGTTATTTAATTGTGATGAAAGATAGAAAGTAAGATAATGTTGCAGAATGTAGAATTCTAGACTGATGTGAGTTGAAGCTGAAAGATTGATCTTGATGATCACAGCTCAAATAGAGAGTGTTATTTGATTGTGATGAAAGATAGAAAGTCTTTAAGATGAGAATGATTCTAATTTAACTGTTATGATGTCTTGAAAGTTGAGTTTCTTAAAAAAGCACACACTCGAATAAAGTGAGCAAGATCTTGTTGATGAATTGTATTCTTCTATTAAATATAATTAAAATGATAAAAGTGTTGATCTCAATTTTGATATGATGATTATCTTTCATTCATAAAACAACAAAGCTGTTATTCATCTTTTATTGAATCATGCTTATCTACACTGTATTCTTCACTATATTCAAGCTAACAATATAAAAGAAATGATACAATGAATATTGTTTGCATTTTTATCGCTTATCATGTTTTGCTCTGAGACATGAGCAAACAAGCTGCATTATAAACATCTCAGTCACATCTTCATTAATTTGCATATTCTTTATGTTGAGTCTTTCTGCAATGATCATTTGTTGACTTTCGTGACTATACTGAAAACATTCTTCAAGATGAATAAATCAATTCATAGTGAAAATACAATATGTGTCTTCATAATTCAATCAGAATCTATCAAGATAGTCAGTCATTTATATTGAATTGAGATTTTCTTTGCTTAGAAAGCATAACTGATCATCTTCTAGCATTATGACATCTGTTAACAAAATCAGTATTACACTGCAAGTCATAATGCTTTTGAGTGAATCTGTTTGTCACTCTCACTGTTGCAATTCATGAAGATGTGATAGCAAGTGCTTTTATAAGAGCGTCGCGAATTACAGCAATTCATTTATTGTCAGTGAGCAGATCAATCATGTAATTCAATCAAGACGTGTTACATTTACTCATTTGATGATTGCATAACTTTCACATTATTATCAATCGCTTTCTGAATACAGTCACGAAAATAAGTACTTTGTTTGAAGTCTCTCATGAGTAACACAGCTTTAACATCTTATTGTGAAGATTACATTCAAGCGTTTGATGATGCAAATCATAGTTCACATGATTGAAAGATGAGATGATGATTGTCATAGAATCACTGAAATGTGATGTTGTTGTCAATTCAACAGCAGAGAAAATCAAGAAATTTTCTTCAAGTCAAGACATTAGAAAACAACATTCTCAAATTAAAGCAGATTCAAAGAATCATTATTTAAGTTTATTGAATCTTACGCACTTCAATTTTTCAAATGTATTGCATAATTTCACTTTCTTCTCAATTGCTCTTTGCATTACTTGTGACTTAATAGACATCAAATGACACTATCATGAAGATAATGTCGACTGAACGCATACAAAACATCACAACTAGTGTTAAACAAGCTCTCATTACTTGACATGTTAAAAGACGAAGAAATACTACTTTTGAAATTCATTCATCTCTTGAATCTGTCAAAAAAGCAGTCATAAAAAGAATATTGAATGTTTTGAAGCAAACAAATAGAACAGAGTTGTGAAACAAACAGTCTAATTTGAAAGACATCAAGTATCTTCTTAAAGATACTGTTTTATTTACTGATCTGAACTCACGACTCAAACATAATACACAGCATCGATTCAAGCAAATCTTGAGTGTCAACGATAACAGTTGAAAGAACAGAATTGATTCTGAAATATATGATGATGAGATAAATGAGAACATGATCGAGAAGTCTGTAAACTTTCATGATGATGATTCAGATGTATATGATCTGTTATATGTTGTGAACTGAACAATCGTACTTGATGATAGAAAGATTTCACACGACTCAGATACAAAAGTATTCAATCATGCAAGTGAGTTTGACTTTAAACTTTGATGTAGTGATCAATCTCGTTTAATCTTCGACTAATGTATCAATTGAAACTACATGCATTTTTCACTTTGCAATCAGACTATTGTTCATTGCTTTGATCAATTAATCGAGATGACAAAAATGTTGAAGAAATGCAACGACTGAAGAAATCTGAAGAATATACTGTTTCATTTGCAGAATAGTGACAAGAGAGAATTCATCATCGAATTGATCAGTTCATGAACTCGCAAAGATCTCAGTGATTATATCATAAATGATGAAACTTCTTTCAAGCTCAAAGTATCAAGAAAAGACAGAAAGATACAAGTGTTAAAAGATGAAATCTTAATTATTATTTTGAGTTACTTTTTCTGTGTATCAGTTAACTGATTGCTTTCATTCAGATCAAAAACATCACTCGTGCAAAGTGTTTAAAGAACAAATGTAAGAAGCATTTGCAGAGAGATGAGTCATACATACTTGATCTTCTTACTCGTTGATGATATTGTCACAAGCAGTGTAAAAACTTCACTCGCATCTGTTATCATTGAAATATAGATCATTCTCATGAAGCGATAGAATTGAAGATGATATGATATTAAGCAACAGCAATCGCAAGAGATAACGAAGAGATTGACTGCAACAACTCTTCATTCAGTTTAGTCATTAAATGACTTCATTCATTCTCAAGAAATGAAGATTCATTAATAAAATCAAAGTCTTCATCAAGCAATCAGTTCTGTTACGATCCTAGCTACGCACCTATGTTGGTAGCTATGTTGGTGGCTATGTTGATGACTATCGCCGGCCGCTCGCCGCTAGGCTATAGGGTTGTTCCGAGGCCAACCCTATTCAGGGTTAGC